>Ga0193753_10000038_pt1 | contig 128799 bp, 119 predicted proteins | sample H1c2metaG_FD_144925 | JGI IMG/M metagenome (GOLD analysis project Ga0193753, IMG submission 144925) | Soil microbial communities from a riparian zone of the East river system, Colorado, United States - H1c2 | ecosystem: Environmental > Terrestrial > Soil > Riparian zone | place: USA: East...
GCGGTCTCGGTGATTGGTCCCGGAGCGGCGGACATCATCGCCACGAGCGAAGGCGCGATCGGAAAAGCAACCCTTACCGTGCAGTCGCCGGCAATCGGCTCGGTCAGCGTGAGTCTCAGCTCCACCAGTCTCGCGCCGGGCCAGACCACCACGGCGACCGCGGTCGTTCGTGATTCGGCAGCGACCGTCGTAACGGGACTCCCGATCGCGTGGAGCTCCAGCGACAACACCGTCGCCACGGTGAACTCTGAGGGTCTCGTCACGGCCGTCAGCGCGGGCGCGGCGACGATCACGGCGACAACGGGTGGCGTGGGTGGCACGGCGGCGTTGACTGTTCAATCAGTCGCCGGCTCCGTGACCGTCTCATTGACAGATAACCCGCTCACCGTCGGCAAAACGACGACGGCCACGGCGACGGTACGCGATGGTAGCGGCAACACGATGTCTGGTCAAACGGTGACGTGGAGCTCCAACACCACGGGAGTCGCGACCGTGTCGTCCACCGGCGTCATCACGAGTGTGGCCGTTGGGACCGCGACGATCACGGCGACCAGCAACGGATTGTCCGGCGCGGCGGTCATCGCCGTGCAACCGGCGGCCAGCTCGATGACCGTTGCGCTTGGTGTGTCGTCGCTCAAGGTCGGCCTTGCAACGACGGCGACGGCGACGGTGCTCGATGCGGGCGGAGCCACCCTTGCAGGGCGGACGGTGACGTGGACGTCGAGCGACGTGAACGTCGCGGCCGTATCGGCGAGCGGAATCGTGACGGGGCTCGCGGCGGGAAGTGCGACGATCATCGGGACGGTCGACGCTGCGTCAGGAAACGCTCCGGTGACTGTCACGACGACCGGCGGCGGAACGCCGACCGCAACGCAACTGGCCGTCACGACACAGCCGAGTGCGACCGCGCAGAGCGGCGTCGCGTTGGGGCAGCAGCCGTCCGTTCAACTTCGCGACGCGCTGAACAACGCGATCGGTCAGGCAGGGGTCGTCGTTAGTGCGGTGATCGCAAGCGGCAGCGGGACGTTGGGCGGGACCACGAGCGCGACAACCGACGGAAGCGGCGTCGCGACATTTTCAAATCTGAGCATTACCGGTTCTGGTTCGAACAGCCTGCGATTTAGTGCGCCGGCTCTCACGCCGACAACCTCGAACGCGATTGCCGTTGCGGGACCACCACCGCCGCCGCCCACGGCGACGCAACTCTCCATCACCACGCAGCCGTCGGCGTCCGCGCAGAATGGCGTGGCGTTCGGGCAGCAGCCGGCTATTCAACTCCGCAGCTCATCGAACGGAGCGATCAGTTCGCCGGGTGTTGTCGTCGCCGCGACGATCATCACAGGCAGCGGCACGCTCGGCGGCACCACGACTGCGACAACGGATGTCAGTGGCGTGGCGACGTTCACGAACCTGGTGATCACGGGCCCGACCGGCACGCGCACGTTGCGGTTCACTTCATCGGGCCTGAGCTCGACGACCTCGAGTGGCGTGGCCGTCACGGCCGGCGCCGCGACGCGACTCGTTGTCGCGACACAGCCGTCAACCTCGGCGCAAACGGGAACGGCGTTCGCGCAGCAGCCGGCGATTCAAGTCGCTGACGCGTCGGGCAACGCGGTGAGTTCAGCCGGAGTCGTCGTCACCGTCGCTGTGGCCAGCGGAAGCGGCACGCTCGGCGGAACGGCGACGGCAACAACCGGTTCCAACGGTGCTGCGGTTTTCGCGGGACTGAACATCACCGGTTCTGGTGCGCACACGCTGCAGTTTACGGCTTCGGGTCTTTCCAGCGCGACGTCGGGCGCCATCTCGGTTGGAGCCATTGCCGCGACGAAGCTGACGATTGCGACGCAGCCGTCGACGTCGACAACGAGCGGCGCCGCGTTCGCACAGCAACCGGCGATTCAACTCAGCGATGCAACGGACAGCCCGGTCGGTCAGGGCGGCGTCGTTGTGACGACGACGGTTGCGAGTGGGAGTGGCGCATTGGGGGGAACCGCGACCGCGACCACGAATGCGGCCGGCCTCGCGACGTTCGCAAATCTCTTGATCACGGGCAGCGGAACACACACACTGCGATTCGCGGCGACCGGACTTTCGTCGACGACATCGAGCAGCATCGCTGTCAGCACGAATGCGGCGACGAAGTTGGCGATCACGACGCAGCCGTCGAACACGCCACAGAGTGGCGTGGCGTTCTCGCAGCAACCGGTGATTCAGTTGCAGACGTCCGTCGGCAATCCGGTGAGTCAGGCGGGCACGGTGGTGACGGCGACCATCTCGAGCGGCGGCGGCACGCTCGGCGGAACAACGACGGCGACGACTGACGCCAGCGGTGCGGCGGCGTTTACGAACCTGTCGATCAGCGGCACGGCGGGCGCGCGCACGTTGCGGTTCACGTCGACCGGATTGTCGTCGGTGAGCGCCGCGAGCGTCACGCTGCTTCCAGGCGCGGCGACGCAACTCGCAATCACCGTCCAGCCGTCGACGTCCGTCGCGAGCGGCGCGCCATTCGCGCAGCAACCGGCCGTTCAGATTCGCGACGCGTCCAACAATGCGATCGTTCAAGCGGGCGTGGTGGTGACGGCCACTGTCGCGAGTGGCAGTGGCGTGCTCGGCGGAACAGCGACGGCCACGACCAACACCAGCGGCATCGCGACATTCACGAATCTCAAAATCACGGGGAGTGGCGCGCATACGTTGAGCTTCACGGCGCCGAGTCTCACGGCGGCGACGTCAGGTTCGATCGGGGTGAGCGGAGCGGCGACACATCTCACGATCACCACGCAGCCGTCGACGTCGATTCTCAGCGGCCTTGTGCTCGGGCAGCAGCCGGTGCTCCAGCTTCGCGATGCGGCCGAGGCGCCGGTCGGGCAGTCCGGCGTAGTTGTTACAGCTGGCATCGCGAGTGGCATCGCAGTGCTTGGCGGCACGGCCACGGCCACCACTAACGCGAGTGGGGTGGCGACGTTCACGAATCTGATTGTGACGGCGCTCGATGGTGTCGGCCTTACGCTGAACTTCGCCGCGCCGTCGTTGGGGAGTGTTACTTCCGGCTCGGCGACGGTGTCTTTAGCGGCTGCGCCGAGCGGGAGTTGTCCGAACGAACCAGCTGGATTCACAACGATCAGCGATCAACCGTGGGACCAGTCTCCCGCGCGCAGCGTTCGCGCGCCACTTGGCTGGGTCGATGATGCTGGAAACGGCGCGTCGGCCCTATCAATCGTCACTGATGCAACCTCGCCATACCAGAGCGCCAACCATAACGTTATTGACGGGCTTTTCCCGGCGGGGATGCCCGGCGGTGGCGCTCCGTTCTATGTCTATCGACCATTCAGCGCGGTCGAGCAGTTCAAGAATCTCTATATCTGTGTCTATCTGAAGCACGATGCGAACTTTGACAACACCAACGGCAATGCGGGTACAAAATTCTTATGGCCGGCGGGGGATCAAGTTCAGGGCTCACAAACGTACTTGAGTCACGATGGCCCCGATATGGAGTTTATGGTCATCCAACAAGGGGGCGTTGACCGCCAACTCAGGGCGAATCTCAGCGCGCCCGCGGCATTGATGGCTCAATATCGTGGGCAGTGGGTTCGATACGAGCTGGAGTTTAAGTCGAATACGAGCAACGGCGCAGCCGATGGCGCATTGAACGTCTGGATAAACGGAACGAAGACTCACCAGTATACGAATGTGAATTGGCAGATGGCTGCCGCACGCACGTGGTTGAGCCTTGCGTGGAATCCGACCTACGGCGGTGGGACTCATCCGGTGCCCCACAATCAGCATCAATACATGGATCACATTCATATCAGCGGTTCGCCGTGACAGGGCTTTTTTTTGCTTGATCCGTGCCGTTAACCGTTGCCCTGATCGCAGAAGGAGACGCAAATACTCCGGACTGCTGGTCTGGATCCGGAGTTCGTTTCGTCGAAGCCCTTCGTGACGAGGGAGTTCGTGTCGATGTATACGACGCGGAACTTCGCTCATGGCGTCGCGGACTCGCTGCGGCCTTGACATTTCACCCGATCAAGTCTCGCTGGCGCCAGCGATTTTTGCTCGGTAATCGACCATTTTGGTTGCGATCGAACCTCGTGAGTCGCGCGATCGCAAGGTCAGGCGTCGACTACGACGCCATAATACAGATTGGGGCGACGTTCTCGGTCGCGAAGGGACCTCGTGGACGAGCTAAGTATGCGATCTATTGCGACGGCAACGTAGCAATAGCGCGGCGCGGAGCCCCCTACTCTGGCGCGAGCAAGCTCACTGAGGACGAGTTCCAGGCTGTCGCTTGTTCTGAGCGGGCGGTGTATGATAGCGCGGACAACATCTGGGCGATGAGCGCCGCGCTTGCCCGTTCCTTTCGCGACGACTTCGAACAGGATGATTTGAAGGTCCACGCCATCTATGCCGGACCGAACAACCCGCCAACGGCGATTCGCGCGAGCGAGGGGCCACCGTCAGTCTTGTTCGTTGGCAAGGACCACGAGCGCAAGGGAAGTGCGGTTCTCCTCGCGGCGTTTGCGCGAGTTCGTGAGACGGTACCTGACGCCGAGTTGCACATGGTGGGTGGAAAGCCGGCGAACGTGACTCAGGCCGGCGTCGTTCTGCACGGCGTTCTGTCGAGAGCGACGCCCGAAGGCCGCGAGACACTCGATCGTCTATGGGGAAGCGCGACGGTTTTCTGTTTGCCTTCCCGACACGAGCCGTTCGGTGTTGCATTTCTCGAAGCCATGCTCGCTGGACTTCCCTGCATCGGAACGACAAACTGGGCGATGCCCGAGATTATTGCGGACGGGGATACAGGTTGGCTTGTGGGCGACGGCTCCGTCGATGAATTGACCGAGGCCTTGGTGATGTCGCTTAGCGACCGGGCAAAATCCGCCAAAATGGGCGCCGCCGGCAGAGAGCGTGTATTGGCACGATTTACTTGGCCCCACGCGGCGAGGCGTGCCATTTCGCATCTTGAGGCCCTGCTATCAACGGATCTAGTTCGGGCGAAGGGCCGTTGACTGTGGGGGTTCTGGAACGCGCGGCAATTGTGGCTGCGCGCATGGTGCGAAATCGACATGCCACGATTCTTTGCTATCATGGCGTGGAAGCAGGGCGCCCAGCCAACGTGACGAGTGCGCATGTCTCGCTGCGACAATTTCGCGGGACGATCGCCGCCGCATCCGAGGTGGCCGAGGCCGTGTCGCTGCGAGAATTGATCAAACGATATGATGCCGGTCGTTCGACAGCCGGTCTCTTCGCCGTCACGTTCGACGACGCGTATGCGTCTCTCGCGTCGCCTGAGGTCCGACCGATCATCACGGATAGCCGCCTTCCGGTGACGATTTTCGTAGTGAGTGACGCGAGTGCCTCGGGAGCGCCCTTCTGGTGGGATCGGATCGAGACGGTTCATCCGGCGGTTTCCGGCGAGGCCTGGGCCGAATTTGAGCGACGAATCGCCCTTCCCGATTCGTATCGAACGGCGGCGGCCATCCCGTTCGGACCTCTCCGCCCTCTCCGCCAGTGGGTCCTGCACCAACACGCAGGGCGTTGGCCGGAACACGCGCGAGAGGCCCTGGCTAATCTTGAGCGTGACGCGCATGTGCATACCGCGCAGCAGCCGATGGGCTTCGGTGAGATCGATGCCCTGGTGCGTGGATCACAAATCGACATTGGCGTACACACGATGACGCACCCCGTCCTGCCCCTCCTGACGGATGAAGAGGTCCGAGCCGAAGTGCGGGGTTCTCACGCAGCCCTACTCGAAAGGTGGCCGACCACAATTCCGTGGTTAGCTGCGCCGTTCGGGCTGTATGACGTTCGCACGGCACGGCTCGCACGAGAGGCAGGCCTCGCTGGCGTACTCAACTTACACGCGTTCACACTCGCGTACGCGTCGGTGACTCACGGCTTCCCCCGAATGAACATTATGGAGGCCGTTCCGATCTGGAAACTCGCGCTGCGTCTGAGTCGTCTTACCGAGCGAATGGTGCGACCGCGAGCGGGAGTCGTCGCCTATCCTGAGCCGCCCGGACCGGATTGAACGATCGGCACCGGAGCTCAGCACACGACGGAATCCGGTAAGAACCACAGCGCTCGTGAGGACGCGCCGGACAAAAAGAGACTGTCCTATATTGTACAGGTCGCCAAAACCCGGCGACCTTAGCGATCGTACACGCCCTTTGCACGCAGGGAATTCGATGAGCGTCATGTCCAGTGGGAGCGAGTCCGGGTCCCCGTCGGAGGCACGACCAGGTCCGATGACCGCCGAATATCCCCTTTCCCCTCTTCAATTGGGAATGTTGTTCCACTGGCTCTTGGATGCAGGCAGTGGCATCGACATCGAACAAATCGTCGCCGATCTTGAGGAAGGCATCGACCCGGTTCGACTCGCGCAGGCTTGGCAGTCGGCTCTAGAGACGTTTGGCACACTTCGAACGGCGTTTCGCTGGGAGGGATTGGCGACACCCTTGCAGCGCGTCCAGACCAACGCAGTGCTGCGATTCGCCTTCGAGGACTTGCGACAGTCCGCACCTTCCGAGCAAGAACAACGGATCTCAGAATTTCTTCGGTCCGACCGCCGTGAAGGATTTGATCTCACTCGCGCGCCGGCGATGCGCGTTTCTTTATTTCAGTTGGGCGATGCTCAGTTCAGGATGATTTGGAGTTTTCATCACATTTTGATCGACGGTCGCTCCTTCGAGACGATTTTGGCCCACGTCTTTGCAACATACGCTGGCGAGCGAACCTCGGACTATGCGGACGTTCCGTACCGAGACTACATCGACTGGGTTGATCGCCAGGAGCCCGAGGTTGCCAGAGCCTTTTGGCGAAACAAGCTAGAAGGATTCGTCGCGCCGACGTCCATCCCGAACGACCATCCCGTGGGCGTCAAAAGCGATCGGTTCGGCGAGTGTGCTACCGCGCTACCGCGTCAAGTTAGCCAGCGCCTGCGCGACGTTGCCAAACGCGAGGACCTGTCGCTCAACACGATTTTGATGGGTGCATGGGCGTTCTTGCTATCTCGCTACACAGCCGAAACTGACGTCGTGTTTGGCGTTACCAAAACCACTCGACGCGGCACCATTCCAACTGCCCCGTCGATGATCGGGCTTTTTTTGGCGACGATACCAGTTCGAATCGCCGTTGATCACGATCTGCCTGTCGTCGATTGGCTTAGGACCGTCCGTCGCGAATGGGTGTCGCTCCGTGGGAGTGAGCATCTGCCACTCGTCGAGATTCGCCAAGCGTCTCACGTGCCATCGGCGACGCCACTCTTCGAGTCGCTCGTCGTTTACGAAGAGCACCAATTCGGCACGAGGCTGGCTGCGCGAGGCGGCGCCTGGTCGACGCGTCGATTTCGCATCATCGAAGAGACAGGTTTTCCACTGAACCTCCTGGCGTACGGCGATGACGCACTCGTAGTCAAGCTCGAGTACGATGCTCGTCGCTTCAATGCCGATACGATCGGTCGGATGCTTGGACATCTCGCCAGTGTTTTGACATGTTGGGCGGACGACGTCGGATCCCCGCTATGGGCGACCCCGATGCTCGGGCCTGCCGAACGGCAGTTGATCTTGGAAGGTTGGAACGATACGTCACGCGAATATCCCCGGGACACGCCGCTTGCCGTGCTCGTTGAGTCCCAAGTTGCGCGAACACCAGATGCGATGGCGGTCACCTTCGAGTCGCAATCGATTACGTATGCCGATTTGAACGAACGCGCCAATGGGATGGCGAGAGAACTTCGGCGGCTTGGCGCGCGAGCGGACGTCCTAGTGGGACTCGCGCTTGAACGATCGATCGAAATGATGGTAGCGCTGCTCGCCGTGATCAAAACGGGTGCGTGCTACGTTCCGCTCGATCCGATGTTTCCGAGCGAGCGCCTCGAGTACATGATCCAGGATAGCGGACTCGGATTGCTTATTGTCCAGAGCAGCACGCGCTCAACCTTCCCCAATTTTCGCGGGACACTGCTTGATGTCGACCATCCCACCTGGGAGTCAAAGGGGTCGGCGAATCTCGGAACTGCTGGTGTTCCGGAGGATCTCGCAGTGGTCATTTACACGTCAGGGTCGACTGGGCGCCCCAAAGGCGTTCAGATCAGCCGTGGCGCATTGATTAATCTCCTCTGGTCGATGCGCGAGTGGTTGGAATTAAAATCCAGTGACCGCTTACTCGCAGTGACGACCATCTCGTTCGACATTGCCGGCGCGGACATTTGGCTCCCGTGGCTCGTCGGTGCGCATACGATCGTCGCAAGTCGCGAGGCCGCTGCAGACGGAGAGCAACTCGAGAAGTTGCTTACGGCGCATGACATAACCTTCCTTCAAGCGACGCCGATCACTTGGCGCCAATTGCTCGGAGTCGGGTGGGCGGGGAAGTACGACCTTCAGGCGGTTTGCACTGGAGAGGCAATGCCCCCGGAAGTTGCAACCGCGCTTGTTCCGTTGGTCAAGCGACTGTGGAATCTGTACGGGCCGACTGAGACCACGATATGGTCAACCGGAGTGGAAGTTCGCAATACCGCAGAAAAAATCATGATAGGTAGGCCCATCGCGAACACACAATGCTTCATTCTGGATGATCACCGCCAGCCGGTTCCGATCGGTGTTACTGGAGAGTTGTATATCGCGGGCGACGGACTTGCACGAGGATACTTGAATCGCCCGGAACTCGATGACGAACGATTCCTCTCCAATCCCTTCTCGAAGAATCCGCTCGCGCGGATGTATCGAACCGGTGACCTTGCTCGCTTTCTTCTAGATGGAACAATCGAGTGTCTCGGACGCACGGATCACCAGGTCAAAATTCGCGGCTTCCGAATCGAACTCGGGGAGATCGAGAATGCGCTGCGAGAGCATCCCTCGGTCAAACAATGTGTGGTGATCGCCCGTGAGGACACTCCGGGCGACAAACGCTTGGTCGCGTATGTTGTGCCCGAAGACGGTTCAGTCGACGCCACTAAGCTTCGGACGCACCTCAAACAGACTTTGCCCGAGTACATGCTGCCGGCTGCCATCGTCAGCATGGAGGCAGTGCCGCTCACCGCAAATGGAAAGATTGATCGGCGTGCCCTTCGCGCTCCGGACGCAACGATTTCGACATCCGATGCGGCGACGGTGACGGCTCGAAGCCACGTCGAGAAGCAACTCAGTGAAATATGGGAGGACCTGTTCAAGATTTCGCGGATTGGTGTATTCGACAACTTCTTCGATCTCGGCGGCCATTCAATTATTGCAGTGCAAATGATGGCGCGAATTGCACGTGTATTTGGAAAGCGCCTTTCACTCAATGCTCTCTTCGAATCGCCGACCGTCGCGCAACTCGCAAAGCACATTGAAGACGCCGAGAAGACGCTTGGTCGGCATTCGCTGGTGTCGATCCAGGCGGCCGGATCTCGCCCTCCAATTTTTTGGATTCCTGGCGGCGCGGCGCTTGGGTTGTTTCGATTGACTCACATCGTGACTCGACTAGGTCCAGATCAACCTGTCTACGGACTTGGATCGAACCACCCCGAATCCTTGCGAGACATCGAGACAGTTGAAGAGCGATCGCGGATGTACCTGCAGCTCGTGCGCCGCCTACAGCCACATGGCCCGTACTGTTTTGCAGGATTCTGCGCCGGCGGTCGCGTGGCATATGAGATGGCCCAGCAACTCACAGCTGTTGGAGAGACAGTAGCATTCGTTGGAATGATCAATTGTTCATATCCGAACTACCCATCAGGTCGTCTCGGTAAGTTTCTGTTCCGTGCGCAGCGCCTCCAACACCAGATCCGCGAAGCGCAGGCCAATCATCTGGGCATCTTCGGCTACATAAAACAAAAAATTGTGGACAAGCAGAAGGCCCGATCAGCGCAACGCAAGCTCAGCGCAGCCGCCGAGCAAGTAAATCAGTCTGGCTTTGAGCAGGGCGTGAACGTTCACAACGATCTCCTGCTCCAGGCGACGGCTGAGGTGTTTGATCGGTATCGCCCACGGCCGTATGCTGGTGCCGTGTGTTTGCTCGTGTCAGACGAAGACGGATACTTGGGCGTTAGCCGTCGCCTAGATCCTCGGTTTGCCTGGAAACGATACGTGGCCGTGAGCGACATCCGAGAGCTGTCCGGTGGGCACGACGGCGTCTTGGAGCCAGAGAGAGGAACATTTGCAGAAACCCTGAAGGCCGCACTCGATCAAGCGCTTGAGAAGGCGGAAGGATGATCTGCGACTATCCTGGCACCACACAGTGACACCTCGTAACGGACCTGCAGACGAGATCCGTCGAAATGCAGCGGCGATTTTTGCGCGTGTCCGCCGCGCGCGCGATCGAGCGCTGCACCCGTTTCGGCATCGGGCCGTAGCGGTGCGTATGCAGCGGAATCCGCGACCCGATCGAGTAGTCGTCGTTTGTCACGGGAACATCTTCCGAAGTCCATACCTCGCGGCGATCCTTCGCCCGTTACTTCCGGACGTGGAGATCTTGTCGGCGGGCTTCATCGGTCCGCCGCGGCCCGTTCCCGACGATGGCCGAGCCGTTGCCCTCGAGCGACACGTGGACCTGTCCGGTCACCTGTCCAAACTCCTCAACCGCGACATTCTGCGAAGCGCAGACCTTGTCATCGTGATGGACGCCCGGCAGGCCAGACACTTGACGGTCGGGCTTCGCTTTCCCGACGAGCGCGTCATAATCGCCGGTGACCTCGATCCCAGCCTTGGGGAAGGTCGAACAATTCGCGATCCATGGGGGAAGTCGCGCGACGTCTTGGCGTCGACATTCGCGCGTCTCGATCGCTGCGCGGCGAGTCTCGTCGAGATGCTGCCGCCCGGCGATGGATTGCACAGAGGCGATCGCAATCCCAAGTCCTAGGCGGCGGTGTCGCACCCAGTCCGTGCGGTCCCACGCGACTCGAGATCGTTCGACGTCAACGGGCCGCTCCCACCTGACGATACAAGTTTTCATAAGCGGCAAGCCAGGGTTCAACAGCGAATGACGTCTCGAGGCGAGAGCGCGACGACTCTGCCCTCGCGGCAGCCAATGCAGGCTCGTCGAGCGTCCGTCTGATCGCCCCCGCCAACGCGGTGGGATCCTCCGACGGCACGAGTACGGCCTCTTTGTCCGTCACGACCTCGGGAACCCCACCGACGCGAGTGGCAACTACCGGGATTCCGGCGGCCATTGCCTCGAAGAGCGCGATGGGTGTGCCCTCGGTCCTCGAGCTCAATACAAAGGCGTCGAATGCGCTCAGCAATGGTCCGGCGCTGGACAGAATGCCGTGCCAGCGAATGCGCGAAGACACATTGAGCTGGGTTGCGAGGGTCTGTAGTGCTTCACGCTCCCGGCCATCGCCGATAAAGGAGACGAAGACGTTGTCGGGAAGGTCGGGCATCGCTCTGATCAAGACGTCTGCGCCCTTCTCGCGGGTCAAGCGTCCCAACCATCCAATACAGACCTCTCGCTCAGGCAGGCCGAGTTGGGCGCGTGCTGCCGATCGACTCATCGGCGTGCTCAGAGAGCTCCACGCATTCACAATGAGCTTGAGCCGGGTTTGGGGAACGCCGCGCTGCAATAGCAACGCGTAGAGTGGGTTCGACACCGCGACGACGGCGCCGAAGCGGCGGAACGCGCGGACCTGCAACGCCTCGTACAGGCGATTTCGCCAGCTTCCCCCCGTGAACCCGTGCACGGTCGACACCGTCGGAATTCCGAGGCGACGTGCAACGCCCGACGTTGCGACGTCCGCCCGATAGCCGTGTGTATGCATCACGGAGGGCTGGAGAGAGCGGCATAGTCTGCGGATTTCCTGTCGCTCCTGCCGGTAGGCCCTTCCGGGCAACACCAGCCGATGGGAATGCACCCCATGGGCCTCGAGCGAATTGAGAAATGCACCGGCGTCGTCCGCCTTGTCGACGACGGCGACGACGTGAACCGAGTGTCCCGCGCCTGCGTGACCGACGCAGAGCGCTTCAACGACGCGCTCGAGTCCACCGACGCGCGCCGGTGCCGTCACGTGCAGTATCACCAGCGGATCCGTCGGCTCTTTCATGACAGTTTTGTTAAGATATTTTAACGAACGCGAAACGAGGGTAGCGCGATGCGCATCTACTCTCGAAAATCACGTTCTGTCGAGGAGAAAGTGATCAAGGGAGCTCATGCTTTCCAACTCGATCCGATACGTCTGCATGTGCGGTACATCACACTCGAATAGCAAATTTTCTTGCAAAGTTACGACGTCTAGTTATCCTCGTCATAACCACGGATTAGTTTGCGTTCATCGATCGCCCGTTTTGATCGCCTGATCGTTCGGGCACGATACGCTCTCTGACCACCTACCGCTTCAGGCTCCCCTCCATCAGGGGAAGTCGACCACGGCAAACCAGTCGAAAGGCTGGGACGCAAAGCTACGAGGCTACCGCTCACATCGTGAGCCACGCCAGTCGAGCCGCCGCAACTTCAACTTTTGGAGGACCGATGTACGGAATCCGACTGGTCCGGAACACTGGATCTATGTTGCTATTGTCGTTCGTTGCATTCGCTGCTGCTTGCTCGGACGCTGCAAGTCCGAAAGCGCGCTTGGTCGTCCCGACCGAATCCGGCGCTCACGCCGCCGCCGCTGCCGCGCCGGTCACCGTCGCCTCGAATGAGTGCGCGACCCCAAAGACCGGCTGGATCTTCTGCGACGATTTCGAAAGCGATCGTCTCTCCAAGTATTTTGAATACGACAACGCCGGCGGCAAGTTCGCCCGCACCTCCAGCACGGGTGTCGGCGGCTCGACGGGCATGCGCGCCACCTTTACGAAAGGGCAGCAGTCCGCAGGCAGTTTGAAACTCGCCTTTGGCCGCACGCCGAGCACGTCGTTTCGCCCGGCTGACGCAGGCGCAGCGAATTACCGCGAAGTCTACTGGCGCTTCTTCATTCGCCGCGAAGCCGGATGGGTCGGCAATGGCGCCGGCAAGCTGACCCGCGCGACCGTTCTCGCGAAGTCGGACTGGAGCCAGGCGATGATCGCTCACGGCTGGACGAGCGACAGCGACGATCGCTATCTGATGTTGGACCCGGCCTCGGGTACGTCCACGGCGGGCTCGCTGATCACGGTTGGATACAACGATTTCACGCACCTCCGCTGGCTCGGTGGAACAAAGTCGGCGGCACCTGAAGAAGATCAGGCGCACGTTGCTCAGTGGGCGTGCTACGAATACCATGTCAAGCTGAATGATGCCGGCAAATCGAACGGTGTGTTTGAGCTTTCTGTAAACGGCCAGTCCTCATCGCGCTTGTCGACGCTGAACTTCGTCGGCGCCTACAACACATACGGTCTCAACGCCGTGTTCCTCGAGCAGTACCAGAACGCGGGCGCACCAGCAGCCAACGTTCGGACGCTGGACAACTTCGTTGTCAGCACGCAGCCGGTTGGTTGCGGTTCGTCGCAGACGGTTCCTCCCGTGCAGACGGTCGCTTCCGTTGGTGTGGCGCTCGATTCGGCGTCGCTCACGACGCCGCATCAGTCGCAGGCCAGCGCGACCCTGCGCGACGCATCTGGAAACGTCATGGCAGGCGCCGTGACTTGGAGCTCTTCGAACAACGCGATCGCCTCAGTGACGAGCAGCGGAGTTGTTACCGCGGTCACCCCCGGCACCGCGACGATTTCAGCAGCGAACTCCGGCATCACAGGATCAGCTTCAGTAACGGTGGTTGCTCCGGCGTCGATCGCATCGGTGGCGAGTGTCACGGTGTCGCTGGCACCCGCGAGCGTTCCGATGGGCACGACGAGCCAAGCAACGGCGACAATGCTTGATGCAAGCGGCAAGGTGTTGACTGGCCGCCCCGTCGCCTGGTATTCGAGCAACACATCGATCGCCACGATCTCGGCGAGCGGAGTCATCACGCCTGTCAAACCGGGCGCGATCGGCATCTACGCCTTGAGCGAAGGCAAATCGGGCGTGACGGCATTCACAGCCACGACGGCCGCATCTATCCCAGCGGTCCCGGTCGCCACGGTGTCGGTCAGTCTTGCTCCGGCGTCGATCAAGATGGCCGCAACGTCACAGGGTGCTGCGGTGACGAAGGATGCGAGTGGCAATACGCTCACGGGTCGCGCGACCACGTGGACCTCCAGCAACGCAGCCGTGGCAAAGGTCGACGCCGCGGGTATCGTGACGGGGATGGCCGCCGGTAATGCGAGCATCACCGCGACGAGCGAAGGGCATTCCGGCGCCTCGATGGTTACGGTGCAGGCTGCGGCGGCCCTTCCGGCTACGCACCTCACGATCACGACGCAGCCGATCGCATCGCTGCTCGGTGCAGTGTTCGGTCAGCAGCCGTCGGTCCAGCTCCGCGATGCAAGCGAAGGCGCAGTCGGGCAGGCAGGTGTCGTGGTCTCGGCGTCGGCAAGCGGAATTGGTGCATTGCTCGGCGGCGCGACGACCGCAGTCACGAACGCATCTGGTTTGGCGACGTTCTCGAACCTGTCACTGGTCAGTGTGCTCGGAAGCACGCTCTCAGTGAGCTTTAGTGCGCCTGGTCTGGGCGCTGTGCTCTCCGGCACGAACACCGTCGTGACAACACCGCCGCCACCGCCGCCGCCGGCGTCGTCCGGCAGTTGCGCGAACGAGCCGACCGGGTACACGGCCATGAACGATCAGCCTTGGGATCAGACTGCGGTCCGTAACGTCAGCTCGCCTCTCGGCTGGATCGACGATGCTGGAAACGGCTCGAAAGCCTTCTCGATCGTCAACGATCCGACCTCGCCCTATCAGGGCTCGAACCACAATGTCATCGCCGGGCTGTTCCCAGGGGGCATGACCGGTGGCGGCGCTCCGTTCTACGTCTACCGTCCATTCAGCTCGGCCGAGCAGTATAAGAATCTCTACATCTGCGTCTACCTGAAGCACGACGCGAACTTCGACAACACCAACGGGAACGCGGGAACAAAATTCCTTTGGCCGGCAGCGGATCAGGTACAGGGCTCAATGACCTACACGAGCCACGACGGGGCCAGTATGGATTTCCAAATCTTGCAGCAGGGTCCTGTAGATCGACAGATCGGCGCTAACATGAATTCTTCGGCTGCACGCCTGCTTGGCCTCCGCGGCACCTGGGTGAAATACGAGATGCTGTTCAAGGCGAACTCAAGCAACAGTACTGCCAACGGCGAACTACACGTGTGGATCAACGGCACGAAGACACACGAGTACACGAACGTGAACTGGCAAATGTCATCGTCGCGGACGTGGTTGAGTCTTGCCTGGAACCCCACGTACGGCGGCGGTACAAATCCGGTGCCGCGAAACCAGTACCAGTATATGGACAACATCCACATCAGCGGATCGAACAAGTAACGTTCGGCAGAACAAGAAAAGTTGGGCCGCGTCCTCAGTGCGAGGATGCGGCCCAACGTTTTTTTGTCCGCCATCGGTGTTGCGTTGACACCGTCGTCGTGAACCCAACTCACGGCGTGGCAATACCGCGAGTCATCCCTGTGCGCGCACGACCGTGACGATGTCCCAATCTGCTTCGGTCAAGTCAGCCGGAAGATCCCGCAAGACCTTCGCAGGGACACCGCCAACCAAGACATTCGCAGGAACCGACTTGGTAACCACGGATCCCGCGGCGACAATCGAATTGTCGCCGATCGTCACTCCCTTGAGTACGAACGCCTTCGAGCCGATCCAACAGTTGCGGCCGATGACGACCGGCGCACACTCATCGAGCTCGAACGGCTCGTGGAAGAATCGCCGACGGGGCGACATCGGGTGACTCGGATTGTCGTAAATCGAGACGCCGCCGGCCAACATTGTGCGAGCGCCGATATGCACGCTCGTTACCACGCTCATGATGTTCTGGTAGTTGACGCTGACGTCATCACCAATAATGAGTTCTGCGCCCGTCGAAACCTTGTGCCCGATATCCCACGAGCAGAGCGGGCCGATGCGAACGTTGTTGCCGATGACAATTCGCCCGTCGCCTCCGATTTCCGGAATGACGCCCTCCAGTTGAAGACGGCGGCCGACCGACTCGCAGCGATAACGGAGTAGAGGTTCCCGGTAAAAGAACTTCGCCAGCAGTGGCCACCACATTGCGCGTAACTGCCGCTCCGCGTACAGGGCGCCGAATACTGGCCGGAACACTGGGAGGCGGACCTGATTGGCCCACCGCCACGCAGGTTTCGCGTACCGCATCAGTCCTCGGTCGCGGCCTGCGGCGATCAACATATCATCGAGAACAGTCATACGAGCCAAGTGTTCGGGTGGGTGGTGAGCTCTCAGCGCAAACCGTGGAAATAGGCTCTGCGTGTCCTCTCCGCGAGCTTTCGCGCGACGAGATCCCGCGCCCAGCGCCACTGCATCTCGCGCCACTCTCGCTTCGGCAGCGCGCCGTCGCTGCGGTGCCGAGTACGAAGATGGTCGAGCAGGTCGCCAACCGGCACGAACCAACCCGGGCGCTGGGCCAATCGCGTTAGCAAACGCCGTACCTCGGGTTTGACCTGACCGTCGGCACAGAACCCCTTTCCGAAATGCGTCGCGACAATGCAGATGCCGCTCTCACGCTCGAGGCGGTCCTGATTCTCCTCGCGCAGCAGCTCGGCGAACGAAATGGCATTTTCAGCGTCCGACGATGAAAACCACCACTGCCCATACGGACGTCGCGCGTCGCGATACGGCATCGACGGGTTCACCCGCATCAGATTGATGTCTTCGAATGTCAGATTACGAACATACTCGATTTGCCCCGCGCACAGGTCGCCCCACCAAAAATCTGATCCTGCACGGTGTCCCTGATAGAAGTCGCCGGGCAGGTGCAGGATCGCCCGGTAAGCCATGCGAAGTATCGGGTTGTCTATGCGGTCCGCGCCCCAATACAGGTTCTCTCGATTGAACGAATGATTCGCGTGCACCCGCGGCGACGCGCCGAAGGTTTCAGCGAAGCGCGTCAGCGCGCGAACGGTTCGTTCGCGCGAGCTCGACTCCATGGTCGCGCCGTGGAACGCAATTTCGAATCCCCGCGCCTGCAGATCGATGACGAATGCCCTGTATTCGGCATCTTCGAGCGTTTCTGCCATCGCAAAATCAGGGCTACCCTCTTCGCACGGCACCGCCCACACCGTCTTGGTCGTGCGCATCCCGAGAGATTCGAGAAGACGGTAGATGGGCGTTACATTCTCGAGCGTTGCATCATCCGTATCGTCCATGACGGTAAACGCGAAGCGTTTGCCGTCGGGAAGGGAAACACCGGGTGCCGCGACAGGCGCCTTCACTCGTGCTCGAGCGCGAACAAACCACGATCATTCGCAAACTGTTGTTCGATCGCCTGTGATTCGAGTGGTATCACGCCGTCGCCGCTCGCATTGCTCGCCGCGAGATCTCGCACGAACTGCGCGAATGGCTCGTTCCGCGGAGTCGACGCCCAGTCCATCGCGACGGGTGCCTTTGGTTGCGCCGCCAGCCATGACAAAAACGCGTACTCGACGCGACGCTGAAACACGCGGCACGACATGACGAACGATGTGATCACGCGATCCGGACCGATCAGGCACGCGAGAATCTCACCGTGGCTCCCGGTGCGGTCGGCAAGACTCGCGCTGATGAGCTGCCCGCCGGCGTCGAGTGCCGCGCCGACCTCGCCGTCAGTGACGCGGCGCCCATTCAAGTTGAATTGATTCGTCTTGTTGATGAGCTGCACGGCGCGCGTCCGATCGCCACGCGACTTGTCGTGCACGGTCAGCGTCATGCCAAGGCTTTCGAGAAAGCGGCTGATGTCCGCGCCGCCAAGCGCGCTGGGCACCATGCCCTCGAGGCGCCGGCGGTACATGGCGGTCCGTTCGCGATCCTCGGTCGTCGTCTCCTGCCGGACAAACAATGATCCGAGTTCGCTAAAGAACGCCGGGAGCTTGTCCGCTTGATCTGGAAACGGCACGCACCGTACCGATGGCAGCGCGAGCGACACCTCGGTCAGTTCCACCGGGTTGTCGTCGACGAACACGAACGCGTCGAGTCCGAGATTCAGCCGACTCGCGAGCTCGGTGATCTGCGCCGACTTGGCATGATAGCTGGCGATCACACCGACAAAATCGTCTTCGTTGAGAATCATCTTGCCGGAGCGTAGCGGTCCGACCGCGACATCCGCGTCGTTCCGGCTCACGCCGGCAATGAGAGTTCCCTCATTGCGAAGCCGGCGCAAGAATCCCTGGTAGACGAAATGCGGGTACCCCTTGCCGTGCGGTTCGAATGCGATGCCGCTCGCGCCCTCCTCGGCGATGCCACCGCTCCAGAGCACGTTGTCGAAATCCGTGACGAGCACCTTCTTTGGCTCGTGCCGCGGTCGAAGGGCGAGCTCCACTACCGCCTTCGCCACGTTGCCGATCGACTTTCCGCCGATCGGACATCCGCTCGAGAAATACCCCGACAGCGAGAATGCCTCGACAGGCAGGATCTGGGCGCCGAGGCCGATCGCCAAGCTCTGGAGCCACGCGGACAGCGCGGCATCTCGAGCGGGATCGCTGAAGAGCAACGGCATTGGGGCCGGCACGTACACCATGCGCGCGCGCCGACGGGCCAGTAGTCCGGCGAATTCCTCCGCGGCGTTCCGGAGCGATCCTTCGTCCACCCGGTCGGGTACGCCGGAACGCCAATCGGCTTCCGTGGCGAAGTCCCACGGCAACAACAGAAACACTTCGGTTTCTCCGGGAACCGGATCACTCCGAAGCATTTGTGCGAGCGTATTGAACGGCAGCAAGCGCACAGCCGCTGCTCGCGCGTGCGAAGCAGCTGACGCGCGAAGGTACAAGTCGAAGGGCTCGGACGACCCCGACATCGCAAACAGGAACGGCAGTGAATCCCCGCCGCTGAACCCATCGACCAAACGCTTCGCCTCCAAGAAGTTCATGGGATGGCTCCGCCGGAAACCGCGATCGTTGCGCCGGACAACAGCGAATTCTTGTTCGAGAGAATCCAGGCCAGTTGGTCGGCGGCCTCGTTGGCGGAGGGGAGGCGTCCTGCCGGGCTCCGATCCTCGTGAGCGAGTCTCGCCTGAGCGCTCATTGTCTTGTTCATGCCGGTATCGACAACGTCAAACACGGCCGCCGCGCAGCGCCGGCCCGAGGGTCCCAGTTCTACGGCGAGGATTTTTGCGAGCGCCGGGATCATCCCTTTTGCGAGCGTATAGAGTGGCATTCGGTAATTGTGACGGCCGGGATCCGCCGCGGTGGAACCCACAAGAAGAAGAAGCGCGTCCGGCGTACCCTGAGTAGCGAGGAGACGCGCTAAGACGATCGACTGCTGCAGTGGTTGCGCCAGGTTGTGATCGATTGCGGCGCTTGGCTCGCTCAGCTTCGTGAGGCGCGTGTTATCGGGGGCGGGCCAGCCGCAGTGGACGATCGCCGCAAGGCGAGCCCCGTTAGTCGCCGCCACGAGGCGCAAAAAATACGCTTCCCCAAATGATCCACCATCCCCGCGCGAAACCGCAAATCCGCGGTCGCCGAGTCGGGCGAGGAGTGCCTTGCCGATGCCTCCAGATGCCCCTGTGACGAGCACGAGCGGTTCGTCTGTGGCGCCGGCCGGTTGTGGAGCCGCCACGGCTTCAGCGAGACGATGCCGGCCAAATTCGTACCATGCCTCGACGTATCGGCGGCCGCTGTCCGCATCGGCGATCACGACTTCGACTCGACCCGTCTCGCCGCGCTCGTTCACCAACTTGCCGGTGACATCCAGGCGTGCCGGCGGCGTTATCGGTTGGAGGAACTTGAGTTGCATGCCGTGCAGCAGGCAATCGGTGCCCGGGATGTACATGCCGGCCATGCGCGAGACCAACCCGGCGGAAAAGGCACCGTGAAGTATGGGCCGGCCGAATTGAGTCCCCGCTGCATACTCAGGGTTGGTGTGGAGTGGATTCCAATCCCCCGACAGCTCCGCGAACGCTTTGGCGTCTTCCTGGCCAACGGTGACTTGAAAGCCGGCCTGCGTCACACGCCGCGTTCCTCGAGGTACAGACGGATGGCTGGATAGGACGTCAACGTGAGTTGATCGGCAATGTCGACGGTGACGTCAAATTCGCTCTCGATGGCCAGCATCAGGGAGACGTGCGCAAGCGAATCCCATGATTCCACGCCGAGTTGCCGGGCACGACTTACGTCCGAGCCGTCGGGTAGCTGGAGCACGGAGCGAACGATTTCGCTCAGCTTCGCTTCGGCCTCAGCGGTCATGATTCAATGGTCTTCCGGGGTCAAAAGGTGGCGTCGGACTCACCGTCACCACGCCCGAGCCACCAAGAGGCGCGGTCAGGCGGCCATGCGCCGGCGCCGGTCACGTCGCGGAGAAAGAAATGTACGTTCCCTCTAAGTCGCAGGTAACCCTGGCGACGGAGCAGTCCCGTCAACAAGGGATGGGAAGACATGCAGACAAGCGCATCGGCCTTCTCGGCCCGCGCGATGCGCGCGATGGCGCCGAGCGTCGCGAGGCCGGCGTTGGTCTCCGTTGGGTGAAACAGAGCATCGGAAACGGTGGCGACCCGAATCCCACCCAGCCGTGGATCGGAGGTTTCTTTCGGTTTTCGAACGACCGCGATGGCGGCGAGCCGGCCGCGTTGCCGCGCGGTCACGAAGGTGTAAAACTCGCCCTCGGGGGCACTCGCGCCGAAGCGATTGATCAAGTAGGTGGCATCGCGAACCGGACTGGCCTCGATGCCCGTGCGTGCGCTCGCCCAGAGCGCGTCCAGTTCCCTTTGGTCGGGTGTCTCGAGGGCGGTTGCGAACCGGCGACTCCTCATCCGCGTTGCGGCCGCTGCGGCGTCCATGACGACTCCTGCGACGCTTGCGCCGACGCTGGCGATCCCAGTTTTTCGAGCAATGCGAACTCCCGAACCGACCCAGTTAGGGAGGTTGCCCAGTCCCAGCGCGTTCAGATCGAGTCGGTTTGCCATCACGCCCGGGCGGAGTGGCTTGACCCAGTTCGTGATTGCCCCGAGATCGGTATAACCAAGCGCACCGAAAAGCCGCTTCGCTCCGGGCGCGACCGTCAGAATCGTCGCACAGGGCAGGTGTCGGGTGAGCTCCTTCACCGCCAGAAATCCGATTGGCCCGTTTCGGAACTCTGGCAAGACCATGAGGCCCTTTACCCAGTAGGCTGGTCGCTCGGTTTTTCCGTCCCACAACCGCTGCGCGATCGAGCTGCAATAGCCGATGACGCGAGACCCTTGGAGCACAAGGGCAGTGGGAAGCGGCTCTCCCGGCGCGGCCACGTTCGCGGCGGCGGACGCGCGCATCGACGCGATCACCGTCTCTGTCGTGGCACTCGGATCCCAAACCTCGCGATAGAACGCGGCCACCGATTCGGCGTGCTCCTCACTCGCCAAACTCGCAACGATTCGTGCGCCTGCGCTCACGCGGATCGCGATCGCGGAGTCTGATCCGAGCCGGGGTCTCGCTGAATGGTCTGATAGACCTTGCAGAGCTCCCGGCCGATGCCTTGCCAACTGTAGGAGCGCTCAGCAGTGGCGCGACCACCGCGACCAAGTGTGTCCTGAAGCTCCGAGTCGTGAATCACACGCTGGATTGCTTTCGCGAATTCGACGGGATCGTCCGCTATGAGAATATTCACATCGTGCTCAGTGCGAAGGCCCTCGCATCCCCGCGACGTCGACACGACCGCCTTTCCACTCGACCACGCATCGAGGATCTTGAGGCGCGTTCCTCCGCCTACGCGGAGCGGCACGATTACGCAGGCTGCGCGTTGCAGATACGGTCGAACATCCGGGACGTAGTCGGTCAGTTCCACGCCGTTGGGTCCACCGTACCGTTGCTTGTCGTCTGGCGTGCACCGGCCCACCCACGTGACTTTTGCCTTTTCACCCAGCGCGCGGAACGCGGGAAGAATCTCGGCGTGAAACCACTCGAGGCCATCACGATTCGGAAACCAGTTCGTTCCTCCCGTGAAGGCGATGCCGTCGCGTTCGACTTGCTCCGGGTGGAAGTAGTCGACGTCGACGCCGTTCGGTGCTACTTCAACGCGCGCGCCCGGCGCGAGCGCGCGAAATGTCTTCGCGTCGTCGTCGGATACCGCGATGTTGACGGCCACGCGCGGCAGCCAATCGCGCTCCAACTGTTCGAGCTTTTTAGCTTGGATATTCAGATACGCTCGGCGCAGCGGCGGTTCGGTGACCGCCCGACGTCGCAGCAATTGGGACTCCACGTTGTGGTGCGTGCACGCGATCGGGATGTCACCGAGCAGCGGCAGATACCGCGCGAGGTCGAGTGTGTCGACGTGAACAAGCGCGAAGTTGCGTTCCGTTCGCACGCGTTTGATCGCCGCGGCAAAGGCAGACGAATCGTACGCGTAGATCGTGTAAGCTGAGCCGGTCAGCAGGCTACGAACGTGGTCAGCGATGAACCGCAGCCGGCTGTCCTGCTGAGGAATCGAGAACACTTCGACGTCGGCATAGGGCCGAAGGGCATCGATTCGTTCCTGCAGCTTCATTCTCTTGAGCTGCGGATCGAGCCTGTCAAAGCAGAGGGCCGTGACCCGATATGATTCGCTCAGAATGCGAATGGTGTTCAGGGTACGGATGGCCGCGCCGTTGTGGGGCGGAGTTGGCAGCCGGTGGGAAAGAAACAACAGATCCGGCTTCACCGGCTCCTTCGGAACTGGCTCGGAGCCATTGACTTAGGCTCTGCCGAACGACGACATTTCACCAAACCATACCTCCGGAGCAGCATGCGAGCCGAGCCCGTAGCGAGGCCCGATCAGTTTGTCAGGCGGACGTTGTCACGACCACGAATGGGGGTCGCGGCGGACAAGCTGCGTCAAGTCTCTCTGCGCGTATCCTTGTCAGGCATACGTATGCCGCTGGCGCTGCTCATCATACTCACGATCAGCCGAGTCCACCAGTACTTCGGCTTCCTCAACAAAGTACGGCCCGCGCTCCTGTTATTTCTGTGGGCCGGCGGTCTGTTCTTCGCGAGTGCACGCGAGGGCGCAACACAGAATTGGCGCGAAAAACCCGCGCGTTTGATGCTCTACCTGGGCGGTGCCGCCGTCGTGTCGACGGTGTTCGGCATCTCGCCTGGCGGCTCCGCGTCGTTCATCATGAACACGTATTGGAAGGTGCTCGCTTTGGCGCTGATGGTGGCGGCCGCAATCAGGAATGATGATGACCTCTGGACGCTGATTTGGTCATACGTGATCGCCATCGGCGTTCTGTCGTGGATGACGCTCACGGTGTTCCACATGGAGAGCGGCGCAAACGGATTCTCGCGTCTCGGCGACGGCTATACCTATGACGCGAACGACATCGGATTGGTTTGCCTGACCGGACTCCCCTTGTGCTTCGTGACTTTTCGAACGTCGAAAAAGATCGGAAAGATCGCATCATTGGGTGTCGTGGCGCTGGCTTGCATCGCGATCGCGCGAACAGGATCGCGAGGGGCATTTCTCGGGATCATAGCTGAAGCGGGCGCCCTCTTGGTGTTTGGGAGCGGAATCAGCATTTCGAAGCGCGTTGCGATCGCGGTCATCGGCGCCGCAGCCCTAGCTATCGCAGCACCGCCCGGATACCTCAAGCAAATGGGGACGATCGCCGATCCGACCCAGGACTATAATTGGACTTCGCGAACGGGTCGGAAGCAGGTGGCGCTTCGCGGGTTTGGATATCTGAAACGGAATCCGATCACTGGTATTGGCGTCATGAATTTTCCGCGTGCCGAAGGCACACTGTCGGATGCGGCGCAGAACTTCGAACTGGGCAATGGCTCTGGCGTAAAATGGTCGGCCGCGCATAACACCTTCCTTGAAGCAGTCGTCGAGATGGGGCTGATCGGTGGAATTGTTTTCGTTAGTCTGATTGGGGTGGGTATGGGATGTGGCCGGGAGATCCGCCGAATTCGGCTGAAGGGTTCATCCGGAACCGCACCGACGCCGTTGATAGTCAGCTTTGGCGCGTACATGCCCATCGCGTTCATCGGATTCGCCGTGTCCTCCTTCTTTCTTTCCTTCGCGTATATGGATCCGGTCTACATCCTGGCTGCATTGACGGCGGGGGGACTTGGTCTTGTCCGAAGAAAAATGAAAGTAGTGCCTCAGACTGGCCCGCGTCCGAATCGACACCGCGCCGTGACGGTTCGACCGCATGAACCGCGGTAGCAAACCGCGCCGAATTCGAGTCGTGCAAGCTGTGCTCGACTTAGAGGCGGGTGGGCTTGAACGTGTCGTTGCCGACCTGGCGCGCCGACTCGATCCAGCACGGTTCGACGTCCATGTGCTCGCGCTTCGCTTCCTCGGCCGCCATGCCGAAGGATTGGAGCAGTTCGCGACGCTTCACGTTGCTCCGCCGTTGCCGTCGTGGACTATGCTCTGGCCGCGACCACTGCAAAAGGCGCTCGAGGCCATTGCGCCGGATGTCGTGCACACCCATAGCGGCGCATGGTACAAAACAGCAATCGCGGCGCGCGCCGCCGGTGTCCGTGCTATCGTGCACACTGAACACGGTCGCCCCGAGCACGATCCGTGGTTCGGCCGGTTTGTTGAATATCTCGCGTCTCGCAAAACAGATGCGTTGATCGCGGTATCACCAAATCTCAAAGAAAAAATGCGGGCCGCAGTCGCTTCGCGGTGTGCCGTGGAAGTGATTGTGAATGGCGTAGACACAGAACTTTTTGCGCCCGGGAGATCGGCGGCCCCGTGGCGCGACCGTCTCGGACTCTCAGCCGGTACCCCGGTCATCGGGTGCGTTTCTCGACTCGACCCGATCAAAGATTTCCCAATGCTGCTGGAAGCGTTGGCAATCCTTCGTCGCGACTGGCCAACCAACGAGCTGCCCCTGCTCGTGATTGCCGGCGACGGTCCCGAGCGAGATCACATCTCTGAGTTGATCTCCAAGTGGAAACTCGAGGGTGTGGTCCACTGCGTGGGTTGGGTTGGGCCGACGATCGACCTCTATCCCCTGTTCGACGTTTTCACGTTGAGCTCAAGGAGCGAGGGCACGTCGATCGCGCTGCTCGAGGCGATGAGCTGCGGCGTCTGTCCCGTGGTGACCGCAGTCGGCGGCAACATAGCCGTCGTGGGTCCCGAGCTCCGCGAATTGTTGGTTCCGTCCCAAGCACCGGCGGATCTCGCCCAACGGTGGCGTTCCGTGTTGCTCGACTCAAAGGCTCGGCAGACCTACGGTGCCGTCGCGCGAAAAAGGGTCATCGACCATTACTCGCTGGGCGCGATGGTACGGAACCACGAAGAGCTCTACGCTCGGCTCGGGTCTTAGCGCGCACTTCGACGAACCGAAAGATGACGGCCGATTAAACCCGCGCCGGCGTCGCCTCGAGCCAGTTCGTGACCGTCTTCATCTGGATGCTGGTCGCGAGCGCTGCCAGCGCCGGTGATGCGATGTCGTTGTTGGAGGCGCGGCCGAGAGCGTCCAAAAGCGCCTTCTCGATTGCGTCGGCCCCGTCGGTTCCGGTGATCACGAAGTGACCGCCGATATCCCGCAGCAAGAGCGCCGTTTCTCCCTCGTCATCGGCAAAAGCAAGAATGGGTTTTCCCATCCCGAGGTATTCGTAAAGCTTATTTGGAACCGCAAGCGGCTGATCCTGGGCGAACAGGAGCAACATATCCGCGCGTCTCATCAACTCAACGGATTCTGCGTGTGGAAGCCAATCGACGAACGTGACGACGTCCGACAAGCCCAACGCCGCAATTTTTGGAGCGAGCGCCTCTCCCTCGAAGTGACGACAGTCTCCCACGAGTTGAACGTCGAGGCGTCTCGATAGTGTGCCGCCCCGGGCGTTGACTCGCGCGAGAGCTGTCAAGAATGCGTTGGGATCTCGCCGGAGATAAAACGTACCGGCGTAGACGACTGTGAACCGCGAGGCGTCAGACGGTGTCGGTGGGAACGTGCGAGGTATCCCGTTGCGAGCGACGATCACCTTGTTGGCGATCGGCGGTCCGTGGCGAGCTCGCAGCACATCGGCGTAGGCGCTCGTGACGGTGACGATCACATCGCTTTGCGAGAAGCAACGTCGCTCTAAGAAAATTTCGAGGCGGTCGCTGATGAAGGATCGAACAAACCAGGGCTTGTAGGTGTTGTCCGTCCACGGGTCGCGAAACTCCAGCATCCAGCGAAACCGCGCGCGTCGACGAAGCACGAGTCCAACGAGGTGATCGGAAAACGGCGGGGCTGTCGTATAGAGAACGTCAGTCCCGTCGCCGCGCATCAATCCTTCGGCCGCGCGCGCCGCCGGAAGAATGAAGCCCTGTCGATCGTCAGGGAGCCAGGTCACTGACCCGATCCATCGCCGAAGCATGGACACCTTCTCAGGAGCCTTCCAGCCGGATTCCCCACCGGTCGATTTTGCTGGAGTCTCCGTCGCCGGCTCACGCCGGCGTGTCATCGACAGAACCCGCTTGAGCTTGGAGAGAAGGTCGCGCGGGCTCGCGCCGGATGTCACGCGTACGACGTGCACTAGGCCGTCGTGGCTGTCAGTTGGAGCGCCGTCGATTGCTGATGTGATGACATGTACGTCATGCCCTGCCGCAACCAATGCCTGCGCCGCATTCCGAGCCCGCAACGATCCAACCGCCGGGTCAGGATGGTAGTGGAACGCGATCAGAACGACACGACTGCGAGGCTTCAGAGGCCTCGCTGTTTCTAGTGCGGTTCGTTCGATCACTGATGACACCATATGCTTGGACAAGCCCTCAGTTCTACTGATAGCGCACGGCGGTTGTGTTCGCGGCTCCGGCCAGCCTCGACCGAAGGTCCCAGAACGTGGCGCGGCATCGGAGAAACCGACAATCGCCCACGCGATGAGGTTCGAATCGGTACGATGCGGCTGATCGCGCAGCAAGCCGCGCGCCGTGGGGTGGTACTGAATATCGAGTCGCGCTCGCCGCTGGCGTCGCACGGGTGGGGCGTCCGCCGCCGCTGAAAATTTCCTCGTTGTACTGCGGCCACAAGCCGGTCGCGGTCGAAGTCACGCTGTGTTTCGAGGTAGGTACGGACGCTTGGGATACGCAGGTCTTTCTCTGCGCCGTACGCGCGCCGTCGCGGCGTTTCGGTGGGGTCGATCTTTCGTGCCACAAAGACACAATTGCCGCGCGGTGAAACATACACCGACATGTGGTGCGCGCAACGCAAAGAATTCGAAGCTGAAGGCGGACCGACGGAATATCCATCAATTTTGCTCGGCTCAACCGCGTAGGTACCCTCAACGCTATGGTCTGCGTGTTGCAACTTCGAAACCGAACTGCTCGGGCGTTCGAAACCAGCCGCCGATGGGAATCCGGTGCAGATGAAACAGATCTTCGCCGGTTCGGACGATCCCTCCATGGCACGACACACAACATCGGAATCCAGCGGCGCGAATGCGCTGGCGGTTGGCCTCGGACAGATTACCGGCCTGGCCATACGGAAACGCGAAATGATCAGGAATGCGGCCTAGCGCTTCGTGCAAATCGCGCCGAGAGCCTTCAATCTCCATGTCGGCCTCGGCACCGTCGACCTTCCCGAGATCTGCGTGGTTCTGAGTGTGCGCCCCAATATCGAAGCCCTCGCGGGCGAGCGAGCCGACCTGATCCCACGTCATCCAGCCGGGTTGACAGGGGAGGGATGCGTCCCACCAGGGTACGATGTTTGTGCCGAGGTATCGGCTCACAACAAAAAACGTCGCTGGCAGGCCCAACTTCTGCAGAATCGGAGCGGCAACTTCGTAGTTATCGAGGTAGCCGTCGTCGAACGTGATTGCCAGGCTTCCCGCGACGCTGACGCCGCGCTCGACCCGCGAGATGAATTCCTGCAGCGACACCGTATCGTAGTTTGTCTTGAAGAATCGACAGAAGCGCTCGAAGTCGCGGGAGCTTCTCGTCAATCCGTCTTCGGGCAGCTTGTCGGTGACGCGGTGAAAGGCAACGATGATCCCGCGATCGCCAAGCACCACGCGATGGAGGCGGCTCGAAATTAGGCCGCGGCCCAACCACGACTCAGCTCTGCGACGAATCGACATCAGTTGGCGTTGTGATCATCGTCAGTGTCCGTCCGAGGGGCCCAATCTGCTACACTCGTCGGACTCGCTACAGGGGGGATCGAACATCGTGTGTCGGAAGGCATCGGCGGCGAGTGTTGTAGGCGAGAATCTGAGCGGCGCCTAGCGTTCCCGCGCGCCGATGCGTTGCCGCGCACAGTGTGGCTGCGTACCAGAAGAACCCGCGACTCGCTACTCGGCGAGGTTTGAGAGATTAGTCGTGTCCCGGCGGCTCCGCCAGGCTACGTGACGTATCAAGGTAGCCGTGAGGCGCAATACCCCCCGGCGAATTCTAACCGATCGTCGCCATCGCCGCGATGCGGCCGGGATCTGGCCTGACCGCCTGCGCGGCGACTCGCATCACCCGAAGTCAATGGCTTCGCTTGCTGTGGCGTACTCTCGTCAAACGTCGCCACTTGGTCTCGCCTGCGCCAATAACTACCGTTCCCCACGAGTATTCGAACTTGCGCCTTACTCATTATCGGACGCGGCATGGATAGGACGGCAACTGGATCAAGGGGAATGGCGAAGAGCATTCTCTCCAACTGGGGTACGTTCGTCTTTTCAGCGGGGATCAACTTTGTATTGTCGCCGATCGTTGTCAGAGCATTGGGAGAAACGCAGTATGGCGCGTGGATTCTACTCAGTTCGGTGGTTGGATACCTTGGACTTCTCGACCTCGGAGTACGGAGTGCCGTAACGCGGTACATGGCACGCTTTTACGCTGCGCGTGACCACTCCAGTGCCAATCGGCTGTACTCCGCGGGGTTCCGGATCTTCTCGGTCGGCGGAGTCCTCGCGATTCTGATCGCGTCGGGAATTGCGCTGATCGTCGACCGAGTGTTCAAGGTTCCTCCCGAACTCTTCCACGTCGCACGCGTTGTAACCGTTCTGAGCGGAATCAGCATCGGACTATCGCTGGTCGGAGGCGTGTTCGGAGGAGTACTGATCGGGCTCGAGCGATTCGATTGCTCGAATGCTATTGAGATCGCCGTCAGCGCTGTTCGCGCCGTGTCTATCGTCGTTGCACTCCGATCGGGCTACGGGTTGATTGCACTTGCTGTGTTGCAGGTGACCACGACGTTGGCGCGTACGGTGATCACTGTTTTCTACGCCCACCGCCTGTATCCGCAGCTCGATCTCGTGCCCCGAACGTGGGATCGAGAGTCGTCGCGGTTGATCTTCGGATTTGGCCTGACCGCATCGCTCCTCCACGTTACCAGTTCGCTCATGCTCTACAGCGATTCCCTGGTCATCGGCGCCTTTCTGCCGATCGGGATGGTCACGTATTTCGCCATCGCCGGCAACCTCAGTGAATACGCGCGGTCCGTGGTGAGCGGCATATCGCAAACATTGACCCCGCGGATCAGCGCATTGCAGGCCGGCGGTGAAGAGTCTGCGCTCCAAGGCGCCGTACTGACCAGCGCACGACTCGCGAGCCTCGTCGTGCTGCCGATCGTCGCGACGTTCGTTGTGCGTGGCAGCTCATTCATTAGCCTCTGGATGGGCCCACAATACGGTCACCTCGCCGGCCTGGTCCTTATCGTTCTCTCGTTCACTCTCGCGACACTCGGCGGTTATCAGGTGGTCGCCGCCGCGATGTTCGGCATCAGCAAACACGGTGGGCTCATCCCGATCTTCATCGGTGAGGCGCTCGCGAATCTCGTGCTCAGCATTTTGCTGGTACGGGCCTACGGCGTTCTCGGAACTGCGCTCGGCACGATGATTCCACGCCTCATCGTCTCGGTGGGGATCGGTCCGTGGTACGTGCGTCGCACCCTCGGAATCCGATTGCGCACATTCTGGACTTCAGTGTTCGTCAAGCCAATGCTGGCGATCATGCCCTTCGCCGCAGCGAGCTACGCGGTCGAACGCACGTGGCCGCCGCACAATCTGCTGATCTATTTCGCGCAGGTTGTCGCACTCTTGCCGATCGCCGCGGTGTCGGCGTGGTTCGTTTGCTTCACGGACCGCGAGCGGATGGCATTGCAGCGCTATCTTGGCCGCAAGCAAGCCGTTCTCGAGCGCCCGTAAGCAGCCGCAAAACGATCGCGCCTATTTGTGGGCGGACGTCACATTGTCCTGCCACACGCACCACGGCGGCTTTCCCGACGCGTAAAGGTCATCGAGTTTCGCCTTGTCCTTCGCAGTGTCCATCGGGACCCAGAACCCATCGTAGTTGTATGCGAGAAGCTTGTCCTTGTCGACGAGTCGGTTGAACGGCTCCTCGACCAATTCCTCGCCTTCGTTGAGATAGTCGAAGATCTCTCGACGGAAGATGAAAAACCCTCCGTTGACGCGGAGTCCCGCCTGAATGATGTCGCGAAATCCCTCGAGCCGGCCGTTCTTGTCGAACGAAACGAAGTGATAGCTCAGGTGCGGTTTCATGGCGAGAAAGCAGGCGATCGCGCCGCTCTGCTTGAACGTCTCGATCTGCTCGGGAAGCGGAACGTCCGACAATCCGTCGCTGTAATTGGCCAGAAAAATCTCTTCGTTCGCGACGTGGTTCTTCACGCGCAGCAGCCGCTGACCGATGTTGCTGGAGAGGCCGGTTTCCACGAACGTGATGCGCCAATCCTCGATGTCGCTCGTCAGCAATTCGCGTTTGCGACCGCCCTCGGACAGCACGAAATCATTCGAGATCCCTTCCTCGTAGTTGAGGAAGTAGTTCTTGATCATGTCGCCGCGGTAGCCGAGGCAGAGCACGAAGTCCCGATGCCCGTAGTGCGCATAGTACTTCATGAGATGCCACAGGATGGGCCGGTAGCCCAGCGGCAGCATTGGTTTTGGAACGTTCTCCGCATAGTCGCGCAGTCGCATGCCCAGGCCACCACAGAACAGGACGACCTTCATGGATCTCTTCCTTGACGTCTGAATTTTTTGAGTGGTGTCGCGGATGTCGGACGGCGTGCTGATCGAACGACGACGCCTACCAGGGCAATTTGCCGGAGAGCGGAGCGTCGGTGCGGCGAAGCCAGATTTCACGGAAGTATGATGGCGACGCTCGCGGACAATTCTTGTGATATCGGCCGGTGCAGTGTACGCCTTTCATGATGATGCAGTCGCCCGGAAGCTTCATCATCCGGCCGGTTTTCTCTTCGATGATTTGCGTGACACGCGCCCCGACTTCATAGGTCCGGTTGCAATACGGCTGCATCTCTTTGTCGAAGTAGAGGCCGCGATTGCGCTGCTCGACGTTGAGGGTGTCGCGAATCTCCTCGACGCCTTTTACCTGCACGCGTTCTCCGATCGCCAAATCGAGCGTTTCCTTCGGCGTCTTCACGTGCGGGCCCGCGAGCTGAATGTTGATCATTCCGCCACGCATGCGCTGGATTTGATTGAACACCGCGTGCTGCAGTCGGTATGCGCGGAAATGCGCGTTCGTCCAGCGGAACACTCTCCACCCGATGCCCTTGAGCGTGGCCGAGACGGTGGCGTTTCCCGACTGAATGTCGCGCACGAATTGCATCAGGTTCCAGGCCGACATCTCCTTGCCGAACTTGCGAAGATCGGTGGCCTGACATCGATACCGAACTTCCGTATCCCCCTCCGCGGGCGCCTGCTGTGTGGCCGCGTCCAGACTCGCCTCCGTGCACACAGCCGCCGGAACAGCCTCGGCGCGATCGTTTGCTGGTGCGCCGGACGCCGGCACCTTTTTCAACCACGCTTCTTTCCAGAATATCTGACACGCCGCTTGGCATCCGCCGTGTACGGCTCCGGTGCACCGCGCTCCGGCCAAATGCACGGTGTCGTCGATGCTCAGCAGTCCTGTCCACTCCAACGTGTCGCACGTCTTGTGCGCCCGCTTCTCGACCGTGAGGTGCTTGCCCGCGAACGCAAGCATCTCCGGCATGAACGGCATCTCGTCGAGCGTGCCGTCCGCCGTGAGCGTCGCGAGGATCTCCTCGCGACTCTTGACCTGTACGACGTCCCCCACCCGCAACTTGAGCGGGGCAGGGCGCGCCGTTGACGGAGCTTGACTCATATGACGCGTAGTCCGCGAACTGGTATGATTGAAAATGCCTGCGAGGTCGGGCGACGCCAGCCTTCTGTCTACAGACCGATTCCTTCGTATCGAGCAACTGAATCCTTCTTCAACATGCGGCGCCCGTCGATGAACACAGGCGATTGCGCGTTCTTCGACAATAGTGCCGGCACGCGCTCGAATTCCTTCCACCGCGTCACCAGGATCACCGCTTCAGCACCGTCGAGCACTTCCTCCAGCGACGTGCAAAGACGGATTCCGTCACCCAGCACATGGCGCGCTTCTTCGTTCGCCGCGGGATCGTATCCCGATACCACCGCACCTTCCTCGAGCAGGCGGCGGACAATCGGAATTGATGGCGACTGACGCATGTCGTTGGTATCGGGCCGGAAGGATAGCCCGAGGACGGAAACTCGCTTGCCCTTGAGCGACGGGAAGTGCTTTCCGAGTAAGCGGAATACTTCGGCCGGCTGCCGTGCATTCACCGACAGCGCGCTGTTCAGCACATCCATCGGCACACCGTTGGCGCGTCCGTAGGCGACCAGCGCGCTCACGTCCTTGGGTAGGCAGCTTCCGCCGAATCCGCATCCCGCCATGAGGAACGAGACAACGGACGGCTCGACCCGCTTGCCGTTTTCCAGCGGACTGAGGTAGCGGCTCAAGTGCAGTCCACGCATGACGTCCACCGTGTCGATCCCTCCGAGCGATGCGCCAAGATTGGCCAATTCGTTCGAGAACGAGATGAGCGTCGCCAACATGGCATTGGATGCGTACTTGATCATCTCGGCCGTCGAATTGTTGGTGCGCAACCTCGGGGCGTCGGGGAATCCGGCGTACAACGCCTCGAGCGCATCCTGCGTGCGCGCATCGATGCCGCCGAGCACGATGCGGTCGGGGTCCATGAAATCGCCCATCGCCTCACCCTCGGTGAGAAACTCCGGGTTCATTCCGACACCAAAATCTTTCCCCGCTTTTTTCCCCGACGTCTCTTCGAGAATGGGAAGAACAACCTTATCCGTCGTGCCGGGAACGACCGTGCTCTTGACGACGACCACGTGATAGTCGGGCTTGGCCGCGATCGCCCGACCAATGATTCGCGCCGTCTCCTTGACGTACGTCAGGTCGATCGTTTGTCCGTCGAACGGCGTGCCGACAGCAATCAACGTCAAGTCGGTCGAGCGGATGGCTTCCTGCGCATCGAGCGTCGCGCGCAATTTCTTTCCGGCGAGCTTGCGCAACAGATCTTCCATTCCGGGCTCGAAGAACGGAGCTTCGCCGCGATTGATCTTGTCGACCTTCGCCTGGTCCAGGTCGACGCACACGACGTCGAATCCCTTTTCAGCCAGACACACGCCCGTGACCAAGCCGACGTAGCCGGTTCCCATCACCGAGACTTTCATCATGCTTCCTCCGCCTCCTGATTGCCCGAATACCAGATCATGGACCGACGTAAGCCTTCGTCCACGAAAATTGTCGGCGAATAGCCGATCTGTTCGCGCGCCTTCGCGATGATCGGGCAGCGCCGTTCCGGGTTGTCCAACAGGAAGTCCGAGTCGACCTTCGTCACCACTTTGCCTTTGTAACCGAACAAGCTCCGGCCGAGGTCCGTGACTTTGTTGGCGAGATCCGCCATGGAAATCTCGGGAGTTTCGACGCCGATGTTGTAAGCCTCGCCCGGTTGTCCGTTCACGAGAACTTTGTAATAGCCGGTGATCGCATCCGCGACATAGCAAAAGGTCCGTCGGGGGCTACCGGTCGAACGCATGACGATGTCGCGTCCCGCGAATACGTCGCGCGCGAAGTCGGGTAGCACGCGATGGTCCGTGATCTTGAGGCCCGGACCATAGTTGTTGAACGGTCGGGCGACTTTGATCGGGATGCCGTGCTGCTGAACGAAGTTCACGCACAGCGTTTCTCCATACCGCTTCGACTCATCGTAGCACGCACGGGGACCCGTGCACGACACATTCCCGCGATACGTCTCTGGCGTCGGAATACTCTCCGGCGTCGGGTCTCCGTAAATCTCGCTGCTCGAATAGAAGAGGAATCCGTCGAACGGTTTTCCCGCCGCGATTTGGAGCTTCGCGTACTCGAGCAACGACCTCAGGCCGCCGATGTTCGCGTCCATCGTTTCGATCGGATACTTCCGATAAAAATCCGGTGACGCGATGGAGCCGCCGTGAATGATGTACTGAAAATCCGGAATGTTCGCCGGCAACGGCTGACTGATGTCGTGTCTCACCAACTCGAAGTTGGGACTCTTCGCGATCGCCGTGAGCCAAGGGGGAAGGCCGCGGATGAAATTGTCGTAAACTGTCATGCGAATCGGGTTGCTGGCGCCCGCCGTCGCGTTCCAGTGTAGCACCGCTTGCGTCGTGTAGTAGCCGAGAAAACCGGCACCGCCCACAACGAGCACGTGTTTCCCGCCCATTTTTCCGAACTCCTCTTTGAGTGAGGAGCACATGTATTCGAGGTCTTGCTCGACGACATCACGCGCAGTTTCGGCCACGGTTCACTCGGTCCTGGTCGTGGTGGGATTGGTCCGTCTCGCTGACACTGAACGTAGTCATCCACGTCAAAGCACGCCCACCCCCAGTCGGGGGTGGGCGCGCCCGGCTCAGCGCTCGAAACGAGTATCGGTCGCCTTTTGCCGGTACTGAATCGTGAAGTAATGTCGGATTGTGTGGCCGCCAGGGCGGCGCGTACATTGAGGGGCGGACCCTTGGTGCTCGCCCGGCGCTCCGCAGCTACTCCGATCCTCCCTCGCCGAGCCTGAAGCGCGCTCCTCCGGCCCCGGTGACTCCGGCCGAAAGCCCTCGTCCTACAACACGATGATCTTTACCGAGACTAAGCTGCGCGGCGCCTTCACAATCGACCTGGAACGGCGCGGCGACAACCGCGGATTCTTCGCGCGCTCGTTTTGTCAAAATGAGTTCATCAAACACGGCCTCAATCCGCTCGTCGCCCAGGTGAACGTGGGCTTCAGCGCCCGCCTGGGGACGCTACGGGGCATGCACTTCCAGGCGCCGCCGAACGCCGAGGCCAAGCTCGTCCGTGTCACGAGCGGGGCGGTGCTCGATGTGATCGTCGACCTTCGCCCCGAGAGCGAGACGTACCTGCAGCATGTCGCCGTCGAGCTGACTGCCCTGAGCCGGACGGCGCTATACGTTCCGGAACGCTTTGCGCACGGCTATCAGACGCTCGAAGACGACACCGAGATCACCTATCAGACCAGCGAGTTCTATACGCCGGCTGCCGAAGGCGGCCTCAGTCCCTTGGATCCGCGCCTCGCCGTCACCTGGCCGCTGCCGGTTTCAGAGATATCCGCGAAAGACGCCAGTGCGAAATTGCTCGACGAGATCGAGAGCGAATTGAAACAGCGAATGACCACCGGGAGGTAAGCTGGAATGATCATCATCGACACCGCGCTCCGCGCTCGCGAAGAGCAGGGCAAACCCATTCGCGTCGGCATGATCGGCTCGGGTTTCATGGCGCAGGGCCTGACCAATCAGATCGAGAACAGCGTTCCGGGCATGCGCATGGCCGCTGTCTACGGGCGCAAAACCGAGCGCGCGTTTCACGTCTACAAATACGCCGGACTCGACGCCGTGGGCTGCACGACGCAGGCCGAGCTCGACGCCGCCGTCCGCGCGGGCAAGCCGGTTGTTGCCGAGGACCCGCTCACGATCTGTCGCTCGCCGGAGATCGACGTCATCGTCGATGTGACCGGCTCGGTGGACTTCGGTGCGCGCGTGATTCTCGAAGCGTTCGAGCACGGCAAGTCGGTGGTACTGATGAATGCCGAGGTGGACGCGACCATCGGTCCCATCCTCCGCGTCTATGCCAAAAAGCACGGCGCCATTCTCTCGGCCTGCAACGGCGACGAGCCCGGCGTGCAGATGGACCTGATCCGCTGGGTCAAAGGCATGGGTCTCATCCCGCGTGTCATGGGCAACGTGAAGGGTCTCCAAGATCCGTATCGCAACCCGACCACGCAGAAGGGGTGGGCGGAACGGTGGGGTCAGAACCCCGCGATGGTCACGTCGTTCGCCGACGGCTCGAAGGTCAGCTTCGAACAGGCGATCGTCGCCAACGCCACGGGATTCAAAGTTCTCAAACGCGGCATGTCCGGCGGCGTCAAGTACGACGGCAGTATCATGGACATCGCCAAGCTCTACGATTTGGATGAAGTGCGCGCCGCCGGCGGAATCGTCGACTATACCGTCGGTCCCTCGCTCATCAAGGTGTTCTGTCTCGCCGAGCATGCCGATCCGAAGCAGCGCCACTATTTGAATTTGTACAAGATGGGAGAAGGGCCGCTCTATCCGTTCTGGGTTCCGTATCATCTCATTCACTTCGAAGTGCCGAACTCGATCGCCCGCGTCGTGCTGTTCGGCGACGACGTCGCCCCGTCGCTCGGCGGACCGGTCGTCGAGGTGTGCGCGGTCGCGAAACGCGATCTCAAAGTGGGTGAAGTCCTCGATGACTACGGCATGTACATGACCTACGGCGAAGGCGCGAACGTCGACGAAATGAGTGGCAACCAGTATCTGCCGGAAGGACTCGTCGAAGGCTGTCGCCTGTTGCGCGATGTCGCCAAAGATCAGGTCCTGACGTACGCCGACGTCGAGCTTCCGCCCAATCGTCTCGCCGACACGTTGCGCGCCGAGCAATACGTTCATTTCCGTCGCGAAACGTGGTTGGCGGATCGACTCAAAGCAGGCGCGCCGCGCGAGACCGCGGCAGTCTGAGCGGTGGCCAGCGGGCGTAGGCGTGCCGCGCTTTAGACAACGTTAAACCACGGTGGCTCCGATATCCGCCAATCCGAGGTCGTCTGGCTCGAGCGCAATTGACGCCGATGACAGTCAACGCGGCCTCGGTGTCGCGATGTCGTTCTATCTGTTTGAGGCGGCGGCGGTCGCATTCGCGGTCGCACTCTACAAGTTCTACGGGCGACTCGGCTCATTGTCAGGTCGCCAGGCCGCGTTGGTCGGTGTGCCAGCCGTTGCAGCGCTTGTCGTGCTGTCGTTTGTGGCGCGCGTTTATGTGAAATCTGGTAAACGCGGCCGCCGCAGTTTCTGGTTTACTCTTGCCGCGAATGTCATCGCCGTCGCCCTCATGGTGGGGAGCGGAGAAGGGCTGATCAGGCTCCTGTCCGTCGCGACTCCGATGGGCCCGTCGTTCGCCGGCACGTTGCTATTGCCGAAGCGCTGGGAACTGCAACGCCGGCGGAACGCCGGGTTGCTGAAGGACGCACCCACGAACATTTCCTATTTCGTGCGCGACACGTTGTTGGGTTGGGGCGTCGCTCCCGGACGTCGGAGTAAGAACGGGCTCTACCTGAGCAGCGAGGAAGGCGTTCGCAGCCCACGGCTCGGAATGTCATATGCGAAAGAGGGTGCGCGCGGCGCGATCGCGGCTGTGGGCGATTCGTTCACCTTCGGTCTCGAAGGTCCGTTCGAAGATTCGTGGGAAGCGCAGCTCGAGCCGCTCATCGGGCCGGATACCAAAATTCTAAATTTTGGCGTCGATGGTTACGGCATGGATCAGGCGTTCCTTCGATATTCGCGTGACGCGCGTCCGTGGCATCCTCGATTGACGTTGTTCGGATTCATCGATCACGATTTAGGCCGCGCCATGTCGGTCTACACGTTCCTCACGTATCCGAACTGGGGGATTCCGTTTTCCAAACCCCGTTTCACCGTCTCGAACGGTGCGCTGCAGCCGCTCAACCTCCCCGTGTTGAGTCCGGAAGCCATCCTCGAAAAGCCCGGCGTCGCCGCTTTGCCGTTCGTTGAGCACGATCCGGGGTATAATCCCGACGAGTGGGAATGGCACGTCGTGTATGCGTCGCATCTCGTGCGCTATGTCGTCTCGCGCTTTCCGCGATGGACCGCCCGGTCGCAGGCTGACTGGGCCACCGAAGAAATTGCCGTCAACAGCGAGATCCTTCGCACGTTCGGCAGGCAGGCAGCGACCGACGGCACGGTGCCATTCGTGATTTATTTTCCGACGCGTGGCGACTACGAAGGTCTCGACCGTTCGGAAAAGGACAAGGTTCTTGCCGCCGTCTCCGCCGCCGGAATTCACAACGTCGATCTCACATCCTGCATCGCGCACATCGGGCCGGAGCGGGCGTTCATTCCTGGACATCAGCACTATTCCGCGGCGGGCAACGGCGCCGTGGCCCAATGCCTACGGCCGCTGGTCGCGCAGGAATTGCAACAATTGAGCGTCCATACTTCGCCGCCGCATACATGACGTGGATGCGAGACGACGGTCCAATCGCGGCTCGCCGAGCCGACTAGGCGGCCCGACGTAGGCGGTTCGGCACCCCGCGCAGCGACGCACGAATCTGATCGCGCTCGCTCGGTTCCAGCCCCATGATCCACGTTCCCGCGATGGCGACGGGCATGATGAGCGCAACCTGGCCGAAGAACGCCGGCAGGTGGGAGACGGGCCACGTTCGATCGATGAGCAGACTCAAACCGGCGAACGGCAGGGTGCTCGCCAGCGGTCGAATCCATGCGTGGACCGCGTATTCGCGAATCGACAAACCAAGTTTTCGCTTGCAGAACCATGGCGCAAACCCCATGGCGACGGCGATGCGCGGGATCGTCGTACCCCATGCAACGCCGGCGACGCCCATCGTCTTACCGAGAATGAAACTCAGCGCGATGTTCGAGATTGCCTCGCCCATGTACGCGGGAACCAGGCCGCGGTGCAGCGCCAGCGCCATGATACTGATCGTGAGGACTTGATAACTCACGAAAACACACAAGCCGAGCGAAAGGATCACCAGGACCTGGCCGGCCGGGCCTGCGTAGGATGGACCCATCCAAATGCCGATGAACGTGCGTCCGCGAGTGAGGAACGTGAGGACGACCGGCAACACGATGATCGTACAGAGGCGCACTGAGTTGCGCACCAGAACCGCGGCGCCATCGAGGCCATCAGTTGCCTGTCGGGCGCTCACCAATGGATAAAGGACTCTCGAGACGCCGCTCTGCACTTGCAGCGCCGCCTGCGCCAAGTTGCCGCCGATGACGAAAAATGCGACTTCACTCACCGGCATGATCGCCGCGATCACCAGCGCGTCGGACGAGTACACCACCATCCACGACACGTGCAGGAGCGTTGTGTACGTACTGAATGAGAGAATCTCGTTTCGTGTCGCGCGATCGTAAAAGCTCCGAGCAATGTGAAGCCACGGTTGCAGGCGCTTGGTCGCGATGAGATATGCGATCCCACGTCCCGAAACGATCACCAATTGAATCACCGACAGCGCCACGAGGCCGCCGCCGTTTCTTACGACCACGTACGTCGTAACTGAGCGAATCACTTCGGCGGTCAGATCGATGCCATTGAGCAGCGCGAATCGCTGAAGACCCGCGATCACCGCGCCATAGACACCGGTCACCAGCGCGATGCCGACCGTGACGCTCGCGACGAACACCGCGATGCTGCCTTCCCTGAGAAACTCGGGAGGCGTATGGACAAACCACGCGAGATGCGTCGAGACCACTGCGCCCGCGATCACCGCGATGACACCGACCGTCGCGAACAGCACCAGCGACGTCGTCAGCAAACGGTTCGCGGACTCTTTGTCGCCCTTGGCTTCATGGCGCGCGACAAAGCGTGTGACGCCGACTCGAATGCCCAGGTCGAGAAGACCGAGATAGCCGATAATTGAACCGACAACCGCCCAGAGACCGTAGCGCGTGTCTCCCAGGTGATGCACAACAAAGGGCGACAACACGAACGTGATCGCCATGCCGACAACCATGGCGGCCCAGTTGGTGAGGACGTTAACGACGGTTTTCACGGCTCCGAAATCGAAAAAGGATGAGGACGCGCGCGTCTCGACCTACGTCTCATGTCGTTCCGGACCGCCGCCGCGCGACGCGGCGTATTCTGTGCGAGACGTAGGCGCGGCCTTCGGAAAGTAGCTCTCGGCGGAGTCGAAATGCCCACTGGCCAACGGTCCCAATGAGACGGAGCCGGTAGCCGAAGCTCGCGTCCGTCCGAATGGACGAGATGGTGTGCTCGCGGAGCATCGTGAATTCGCGCGGACAAAACTCGTCGGCACCGGCCGGATTGAGCATTTCCTGCTCGATCTCGGTCGTTCGCTTCCAGTGCTTCGAGTAGTGCCGCCGGTACATCAGGAATTCTTCGACCTGCAGAAACGGACCCGCGAGCGCTAATTCGGCGAGGAAGCTGCGATCCCCGGCGAGGAAGTCGCCGAACGGACGGATGCGCTCCAGCGCCGACCGGCGCATCACGCCATAGAACGGACTGTGCGTAATTTCCCAATTGCTGAGGAGCGCCTTGAACCGAATTCTGGGATCGGGCGATGATACCGGAAGTCTATCGGTCGTCTTTCGGACGGCCTGACCATCCTCGTCGATGACGACGGTGAGCGGGAATGCCAAAACGGCGTCGGGCCGAGCCTTGAGGGCCGAAACGCATTCGGCGACGAAACGCGGAGCGGCGGCGTCGTCCGCGCCACACCATTTGAAATATTCCCCGCTTGCAAGTTCGAGCACTCGGCGATGATTCCACGCGGCGCCACGATTCTTGTCGATCGTGAAAAACCGAATGCGGCTGTCGCGCGCGGCGTATTGCTCGCAAATCGCTTTTGTATCGTCCGTCGACGCGTTGTCGGAGATGACAATCTCGAAGTTGCCGTACGTTTGCGCGACGAGGGAATCGAGGCAGGGCACAAGCAGCTTACCGCCGTTGTAGACCGGAAGGCCGATGGTTACCAGAGGCTGAGATTCGGTCGAGGCGGGATTGGTCATCGGACGAGATGCGGCTCGTGGACCAGCGTTGGGGAAACGCGTGGGAAAATGATGCCGTTCAACATCGGCGCCACCCAAGTATCGACGCGCGGTTGTGCGTTCCACACCGCGGGAACGCATACGATCCTGCCAGCGCCCACCTTCGTCGGGTCCAACTCCGGGAGAATCCGATTGGGGCGTTCGCGGACCCCACGAACGTAACGAATCGTCCCGCACTTGCCACACAATGTAGCGCTTCGTCTCTATCGTCGCGCGCCGACGAGGCGGCCCAGCCTCCGCGCCACATATGGCCGGGCTACCTCGAAGAACGCTCGCAACCCAGGCATCGGGTCCTGAAGTTGAAAGACAGGCTGCATCGTGCCGAACCACGACCGGAACCACCCCCAGAGCGACAGCTCGCCACGTGCCCTGAGCGCCGCACAGGCAAAGAAGTCGTAGTAGGGGAACACGAGGGTGGTCCCGACGTCATAACCCGTCAGCGGGGCAACCGCGCGACCCAGCGCGTTGTCGTACGCCATCTTGCAGACGTCCACGCCACACCGGGCCGCGAAGTCCACGTACCACCAGGCGCGCGCGTTCACTTCCAATATCTTGAAAATTCCGTCCCGAGGATCGCGCTTGAACTCCGCGCTGAAGATCCCCTCATAGCCGGCGTGCGTCAGCAGGGAGGTGATGGACGCGACGGCTCCGGCCGCGGCGCTCACTTCGGTGCTGATCATCGCTGTGCTGTTTCCAAAGTCGAGTGGAAACATTCGCACGCGTTGGCGCACGAACACCGCCTGGACTTTTCCAGTTCGGTCGACGAACCCGTCGACAAAAAAATGGTTCGTGGCGGGACCCGGGACGTACTCTTGGAGAATGACGTGGAAGCCGGCGGCAACGACCGCCTCGAGTTGATCCCCGGCATCGGCGCGGGAGCTCACGTGCAGCGCCTTGACCCCGTAGTGCTCCATGAAATTCTGCGAGTCCCGCGGTTTCAGAATCGCGCTGGAAAAAACAGCGTCGGGAACCGCGACCAGGTCGCCCCGAGTTTCGACGACTCTGGAATACGGATGCGGCGTTCCCGTTTCCAACAACAACTGCGCGAACTCGCCCTTGTCGACGAAGCGCTTCAGGACGCTCGGAGTCGGAACACTCGCGGGGAACCGTTCACGGAGCGATGGATCGAGCGCGGCGATCGTGCTGACCCAGTGATCCGAGCATGGCATCAGCACGGCGCGTTCGCAATCCAAACCCTGCAGCCAATCCTCGAGGCGCCCCTTGTTCACATTGGTTGGCGCCGTACCAGCAGTGGGCGGCGGCTGAAACCAACGCGATGCGCGGAGCAGGGGGTCAGACGTCTCCGCGGCGTACACCTCCAACCCGTCTCTTCCGAGAATTCGCATCGCCCCGAGAGGCGTCATTCCGCCGCCGAATACAATGACTGGCGCTTGGCCGTCGCTTCGCTTAGCCGACGGCAAGCTCATCCCGCGTTGCGACCGCCGAGCGACTACCGGACATCCGCGACGGCCGTGCCTGGCACTTCGTCGACCGCTTCGTAACCGGACACGTAGCCGTAATACTCATACCCGCCTTGGAACTCGATGCCATTGAGCACGGCGCCGAGAATGTTGACCGGCAAGCGGTCGAGCATGCGCAATTTCTCGGCGGCCATGCGCCGTTGCGTTTGGCCGACCCGGAGCACAATGACCAGGCTTCCCGTCGCCGTCGCCAGGGAATACGCGTCAACGCCGGCGGCGAGGGGCGGCGTATCCACGATCACGACCTGATACTGCGAACGGAGATCGTTGATCAAGGTGCGAAGCTGTGGCGACGTGAGCAACTCGGGGCTTCGGCGCAGCCGGCGACCGCATGGGATCACCGTGAGCATTTCGTGATGGGTGGACTTGATGATTTCATGAAGCGCCACTTTGCCGGACAAAAAGTCGGTGAGTCCGGGTCCTTGTGCCAGCGCGAACATCTGATTCAGCGCACCCCTTCGCGTGTCGCCGTCGACGAGAATGGTTCGGACGCCGGCATCGGCGAACGACATCGCGAGGTTCGCCGAGATGAGCGATTTCCCCTCCGACGGCGATGGGCTCGAGACCGCGAGCGCCACGCCGGAGCCGGTCGCGTACGTCACTGCCATTCGTAACGATCGGAACGATTCGACCAGCTGAAACATCTGCTCGGGCGAATTGCGATCGAGTCCGCGCTTGGGGAAGCGGGGAACGGTTCCGATGATCGGAAGACCGAGTTCGTCGGTGGCTTGCTCAGGGTAGCGGAAACGGCCATCGAGTTTGTCGAGGAGAATGGCCAGCCCGACCGCGGCACCGAATCCGAACACCAGACCGTACAGAATCATGCGCGACGCCGTGTTCTTCGTCGGGAACACCGGTGCGATTGCCGTATCAAGAATACTCACATCGGGCGTCGCGCTTGCCTCGGCGAGCTGTGCCTCCTGATACCGGTTCTGGAGGTTCGTGTACAGGCCGGCGTCGATGTCGCGAACGCGGCGACGACGTTCTTCGTCGATCGTTCGCTGCGGAATCTGCTGCAGGTTCGCCCCTGCTGACGCGATACGAATCGTGTCTTCGGCCGCCTGCGCACGAAGTGATGTGAGCAGCTCGTTCGCATACTGCGGGATTTTTTCGTGCTTGATCGAGTTCAACAACGCGATCTGCTGTTTGACCGCGGGATGTTCGTCCTGAAAGCCGACGCGCAAGGCTGCGAGGTTGGCTTCGGCGTTGTGATATTGTGCGAATGCGTCGATGAGCGCGCGGTTCGCGGGGCTGGGCGCCGCGACGGACGGAATGCGCAGGATCGACTCGTTCGGAACGCTGTCGGTCTGTGCCGCGGATCGGAGAATTGCCTGAAGGGCGACGACATCGTGCGCGATGTCATCCGAGCGAATCTTCCGGTCGAAATAATCCTTGGTGACCGGGTCGGTGGTCTGGGCGAGCCCGGCGGCGATCGGGGTGTTGTCTCGCGGCATCGTAATGATTGCCGTACGAAAGCTCGATAAACTGACTTCGGCCGAGTCGAGCGCGGCCCTCTGAGTCTGCAACTGTCCCTCGAGCGTCTTCGCAAACTCGGTCAACTTGGTCTTTTTGAGCTCAGCCGCTTTTTCGACATACTTTCGCGCCCACGTGTTGATGATGACAGCCGCCCGCTGGCCATCGCGGTCTTGCATCCTGAGGTCAAAGAATTTGCTCTCCGGCTGCTTGCTCGCCCCCAATCGACCGATCAGTTCGTTCGCCGCCTCACGCGGCGTCGACACCGTGAACTTCACTTTCCGCTGGCCGGTGCCGTTGAACGCCGACGGGGGAAGGACCCAATGAAATCCCAAGCGCTTCGCACCGACGGAATCGGCGACTGTTCCGCTGTCCACCGGGAATTCAGAACGCTGGAGGACCAGCGTCCAGCGCTTGCGATCTTTGTCGATTTGAAGTTCGTATTGTCCGAACGCGACCTGATCCGCCAATCCGAATCCGGCAAACATCCACGCATCGGCTCCGCTCGCCGGCTTCAGATAGAGTGCGAGCTCTCGAACGACGCCGTCGGCGATATTGAAGCTCTTCAGCAGTGACACCCAGTCGTCGGCCGTCAATATGCCCGTTCCACGAATGGGTCCGAGTCTGCTGTCCACGGGATTGTCGTTGGCGATCATGATGCGCGACTGCACTTCGTACATCGCCGGCACAAGACGCGTTGCCCCAATGCCGGCTGCCGTCGAGAAAACGACGATCACCATCGCCAGCCACTTGTAACGGCGAAGCGCGGCCACCGGCCGTTCGAGCGGGGAGCGGGTAACAAGGCTCTGCCCAACTCCATCCTGCCAGTCATCCGGCTGTGGCGCGGTGAGTGGCGTGGGTTGGCCGGCAGGAACGATTTGCTCAGACGAAGACATTTGGCGTTGGAACGAGTTGAAACCGTCAGCGCGGAACAGTCGCGGCAACGGAGCTAGTGCGGGGAAGGATCTAGCGGGATCGGAGAATCGGGATGAGGATCGCGACGATCGTCAATCCAGTGGTCACAATGACGAGCCACGGCTTGTTGCTCTTTGAACCAACGACCACTTCATCACCCGGTTGAATCGCGAGCTGTTGCAACGTCAGTCCGTCGCCCAATGCTGATTGAACGTCGGCGGCGACGTACAGGACGCTTTCGCCCCGTTTGATTGTGACGTTCTTCATATCCGCCATCGGATGCTGACCGGCTCCAGTTCTGGAAATGAGGTCTCCGAGCGGGGCATCCATCGGGATGTAGTAGACCCCCGCGCGACCTACCGCCCCAGAGGCTGAAATTCGAAGCAGTGGGTCCACGCGAACGGTAGCATTCTTGAAATACTTCGCGACGCGCGCCGCGACGCTGTCGCTGAGCTCTGACAAAAGAAAGCCGCTGACGTTGAGCTCGCCGAGCAGCTCTGGCTTCAAACGGATGATCTTGCCGGCTTGCACGATCAGGGAGTCGGCGATGCGCTGTTGCGTTACCCCCCCGGCAGTTTGCATTGGAACTGTCTCGAACAGGTAGAGCACGCGATCGCCGACTTCAAAGTCGCCGTTTGCCAAGCGGGCTTTGATCTGGAACGCCTCCTCCTTCCTTCCGAGGCTGTCCGCGACGCGCGCGCGCGCGATCAACTGTGCCCGCGTCCCACCAGTCTTCGCGTCGCCCTGTGCGACGACAGAATGCGTGAGGGCGCATAGCCCAAACAAGGTCAGAAAGACAGAACGGCGTGGGCGAACCGATATCATGGCAATGATTAGGGATGAGGCACGCGCACAACGTCTGGCTCGGCGATGCGGGTTGCGCGCGTCCGCATCGTTTGAAGCACATCGCCCACAATACAGAGGACGCACTACCTAAATCTACGTTACCGGATACCCGCATGTCCCCGTCAAGTCCCTCGCGAAACGCGCCTGATTTGCATCAGTCGCGTGACAAGAGTATTGACGGAGTTCGTGGCCCGATTCATCGACAAGATTTCGGTTACACATAGTGAAGACTCGGATCGACGCGAGCTGAACCGCTCGAATTGTCACAATTTGTATCCGTATTCCCCGTCCCAACGCCGAGACACGGCACAGGCCGCCTCTTTCTGTAGGGTACCGCCTGTCCCTTTGCGCCACAAAGTACATACGGGCTCGCTACGCACGGAGATTCATCTTATCGCCAGATTTCGGCGATTGCTCATTTCAGGCCACAACCCATTACCTCGTGGCCCCGGGCGTTCGGAGTGCGGCTATGGCGCCTTCGACCCGACGTCCAGCGTGATCTTGCGTGCGTAAAATCCCTCGGCGTACCCCGTCGGCGAGGCGCACTCGATGCCCCGAATCCGCATCAACCCGTCGAATGTCTCCGGCGAGAACCAACGTTTGTCCCGCTGCGTGCAGAACACCTCCATCAACACGCCGATCTTCTTGGCGCGCGCGTCGGTGCCGACCGGAATGAACACATTCGGATTCCCGAGGTCGCCATCGTATTTCGGGATCTCATATTCGAGAATCATATGACTGCGATACGTGTTCCACGTGAGCTCGGAGATCACGCGATGATCCTGATGCCGGTCGGCGCCGCGGTGCGTGAAGATCACGTCGGGGTCGAAGCGTGTCTTGAGCGCTTCGAACTCTTGCTTGATCGCCACCGACTCCGACGGAAAAAAACTGTCGGAAAAACCCAACACCGAGACCTGGTGTCCGACACCATCGCCGAGCACGATCGCCGCGCTGCGCCGGGCCTCCTCGTCTCGCGATCCCTTGGCACCGAACACGACCCACTGTATCTCCACGGGCGCACCCGTTGAGAGAAGAGTGAACAGCGTGGCGCCGCACCCGATCTCGATGTCATCGGAATGTGCGCCGAGACAAAGAATGCGGGTCGGTCGTCCGTCGGCGAGGGGCAGTGCAAGCGGCTTCACAAGTGGGCGGGTAGAAGTTCGGCTGACACGATCGGCAACTCTAGCGCATCAACGCCGCGACGGCTCGCTCGGCCGCCTTGCCATCCCAACCGTCTGGCGACCGCTCACCAACGCCAACGCGACCGCGCGCCACGGCGGCATCGTACGTCGCTCGAATCCCATCGACCGTCAGTGGCCACGGCGCGAGTTGATTGGTGCCTTCTTCAACGGTCACCGGACGTTCCGTCTGCTCGCGCAACGTTACGCAGGGTACGCCCAACGCGGTCGTCTCCTCTTGCACGCCGCCGGAATCGGTGACGACCACCGCCGCCGCGTCCGTCAACGACAGCATTTCGATGTAGCCGAGCGGGTCAGTCACGCGCAGCGGCGTCAATAGATCGGCCAAGCCAAAACTCTCAACCTGCTTGCGTGTGCGTGGGTGAAGTGGAAGGACAACCGGCCGTTCCTTTGCGATTGCACCCAACCCCCGAAGACAGATTCCCAGCGCTTCAGGATCGTCCACATTCGACGGCCGGTGCAGCGTCGACATCACGAAGTCTCCGGACGTCAGGCCCATTCGCGCGGCAACGGCCAACTCCCGCGCCGTGGGCAGTCGGTCGAGCAACGTGTCGATCATGACATTGCCGATGAACGCGACGCGACTCTTGTCGATGCCCTCAGCCTCGAGATTCTTCACGGCGTCCCAACTTGGAATCAGCAACAGATCGGAACAACGGTCGGTGATCACGCGATTCACTTCTTCGGGCATGCGCCAGTCGTGGCTGCGAAGTCCTGCCTCGAGATGCGCCAAGCGCACGCCGGTCTCTTCCTTCAGCTTCACGCACACGATTGCACAGGCCAGCGTGGAGTTGACGTCCCCCGGCACCAAGACCCAGTCCGGCTTCGTCTGCAACAACACGGGCTCGAATGCTTCCATCACGCGTGCCGTCTGCGCCGCATGACTCCCCGAACCTACGCCCAGGTGGTAGTCCGGCTCCCGAATCTCCAAATCTCGGAAGAACGACGCCGACATACGGTCGTCGTAGTGCTGCCCGGTATGCACGATGATCGTGCGCAGTCCCGCACGGTCGAGCGCCTTCTGCACCGGTGCGATCTTCATGAAGTTGGGTCGCGCGCCGGCGACCAACATGACGGTCTTAGTCTTACTCTGTTGCGACACGCACGACTCCGCTGCGGTGGTGAAAACGGACGCGCCCCGTCACCCGATCGCTCGGGCGGGCTCCGCGGACGACTCGATCAATCGGTCCAGATGCGTCGCCATAGGGACGAATTGGAACTCGGCGAGTAAACGCTCGATTCGCGGCAGGGCGTCGGACAGCCCGCGATAGTGCCGGATGCGAGTCAGCCAGGAAACGGGAACGCGAGGCTGATCGGGGTCGATCTCCCAGGGATGGATATAGAACGTCGCCGGGACGTCTCGTCCGGACGCTTCAACGAACGCCCGGCGGATGAGCGCGAACGGAAACTGCCGGAGGTAGCCACCACCCGCTGCCGGAATGGCCAGGCTGCCGATAGACGTGGTCGCCAGCGGAAACTCCGCCAGCGCTCCGGCGGGACGTCGAATCATGTGCGGCACGCGTGGGGCCGTAGGGTAACCGTATCCGCGGCGGCGAATCGGAAATAGGCTCGAATCGTAACGGAAGCCCTCGTCGAGCAGGACGTCGAACGCCCATTCGAATCCGGGAATGATCGAAAAACTCGGGGCCCGAAAGCCGAGGACGGGAGCGCCTGTGAGATCTTCGAGCACGGACTTGGATGCCCGAATGTCCTCGCGAAATTGCTCCGGCGTCATTGTCGGAATTCGCCGATGCCAATAGCCGTGAGACGCGATTTCGTGCCCCGCGCTCGCGATACGACGAACGATCTCCGGCGAATGCTCAGCGACCCAGCCTAGGACGAAAAACGTTCCGCGTGCACCGCGCCGCTCCAACGTATCGAGAAGGGGAGGGATGCTTCGGTCGAGGCGGAGCGGCCACTTCGGCCAATCATCGCGCGAGATGGTCCCCTCGAACGCGTTGACGTGGAAATACTCCTCGACGTCAACCGTAAAAAAATGGCTTGTCGATCCGCTCGGCTGGTCGGCGCGCGTGCCCATGTATAGAACGATACCTCGTCGACTGGTTGCGCGGCGATCGCTAGCGCGAGCTTTTGCCGCGAAGTCGGCCTTTGAGCCAATTCCGAAATCCAGCGCTCATCGCCGAACGGGCGAGCGTCTTCGCGCGCGCGACCGCCGGAACTTTGCGCATTGCCATGGAGTCTCCCACCACGACCTCAATGAGTATCGGTATCGACCCGGTCAACGCCTGTTCGATCGCTCCTTCGGCTTCTTCGCCAAAACGCACATAGCCTACGCCGAGCCCCTCCGCTAACGCGCGAAAGTCAGGGTTGAGCAAGTCGACGGCGTGTGCGTGTCCATATGCCGACCACTGCTGGAGACGGATCTGGTTGAGATGCCCGTCATTGAAGACGATCGTGACCAGCGGAACGTTTTCGCGTCGCGCGGTCAACAGCTCGAGGCCTGACATCAGGAACCCGCCGTCGCCGACGAGCGCGACGACCACGCGATCCGGCGCGGCGAGTTTGGCACCGATCGCGGCCGGAAGCCCAAAGCCCATCGACTGGAAATCACTTGGAACGATGAGGCCACGCGGCGAGTGCACCTCGAAGTAGCGCCGCGTCATGATCTGATGAAAACCAGAATCCGTGACGACGATGGCGTCGCGAGGTAGCAGTTTTCTGAGCCAGGAAAAAAACTCGGCAGGGCCCATCGCTGAACGGCCGCGAATGATCGGCTCTGCGGCTTCATCGAGTGGCGCGCGTAGCGCCGATCTCGTTGCCGCGACCACCTCGGGCGACCACGACGATGGAGCTCGCTCGACTTCCAGTGTGCCGATCATGTCCTCGACGCGCGACGGAATGGTCAACACGGCCGGGTAGTTCGCGCCGAGCACATCATCGCTTGCGTCGACGTGAACGAATTTGTCTCGCGGAAGTTCGATGGCAAATCCGTCGCTGCCGTTGTGTCCGAGCTTGCAACCAAGCCCGATTACGAGGTCCGCGCGTTCGATGAGTCGATTCAGCTCGTCGGTGTGGCCGCGAAGTGGGTCGTAGCCGAGAACGAACGGCTGATCTTCGCCGACAATTCCGCGAGCCGTCGGTGTCGTGACGATGGGGATCGTCAACCGCCGGGCAATTTCTTCGAGTCGTTTTGCCGCGCCGAACGCGCCTTGACCGAGAAGAAACAACGGGCGTTCAGCCTGTCGAAATAGAGCCTCGAGTTGCGCGATTTTCGCGCTAGGCTGACTGCGTGGCGGCGACGCCACGCGCGGGGCTGTGTCGCCGACGTCAGCGGAAAGGCCGGCCATGTCCAGCTCGACCATCACCGGCCCCGGCTCTCCCTCGCAACACAACTGGTGGGCGTCCCGAATCACTCTGGCTGCATCTTCCGGCTTGCTCAGCGCGAAGCACGCCTTCACGAGCGGACCGGCAATCGTTCGTTGGTCGATCGCCTGAAGTTGGAATTTCTTCCCGGGGTGCGTCGCGGGCTTCCCGACCAGGTAAAGAATGCCCACGGAATCGAGATGCGCTTCGGCGATGCCGGTAATCGCGAAGGTGAAACCGGGACCCGGTATCGTGACGAGCGCCGCGACTTTGCCGGTTGCCCGAAAATATCCGTTGGCCATGAACGATGCGGCCAACTCATGCGATGTCGTTACCGCTCGTATTCCGCTTCGGCGAAAACCTTCATACAGCGGGACGTTCTGCGTACCGGGCAATCCGAACACGCACTCGACACCGACCTCGCGCAGCGCATCACAGATTGCCGCCATTCCGTCACTCATTCGACTCGGCCTTCGGCTGGCCGGCGTCTCGACGAAGCACGCGTCGAGCAATCGATGACGCGAGACCGCGGGATCGACCGGCGAGCTCCAGCGCTCCGGTGCCCCAGCGGTAGCGCGGCGACAGAGGACTGCTGAGCTCCATCCAAGGCTCCAGCGATCCGCCAAGTTGACTCTTGAAATGCGTGACCGGATTGAGCGAAGCGTCGGTGAGATCGTTCGCGGTGTGCCCGAGCTCGGACAACCGTTCGAACGACTTCCAACGCAGGAACGCCGTGACGCCAGACTTCATATGCTCAGGGTCGGCCCCGGCGCACACGGTGTGCGTCACTGGATGTCCGAGCAGGACGAGCTGCGTTGCGATCGCGCGTCCGTCGGTCAACCGCGCGTGAAAGAGTTTGGCGAGTCCCTGTCGAGCGAGCGTGGCGAAATACGTTCGAAACGCCGCCTCCGGCAAATAGACTTGAAATTCGACGCGCTCCATCGTGCTCGTGTGCAAGCGAAAGAAACTGTCGAAGTCCTCGTCATCGGTAAACGCCGTCTCGTTGCGCCCGCAACGATCGATCAACCGGCGCAGGTTCTGTTCGATCCTCGCTCGGGTGGCGTCAAGATCACTGATCGATACCACGTACGAGTACCCGTGATTTGCGCGCCAACCGGCAGCGAGAAAAGGGCGGAGGTCGGCGATTGGAGAGCGTGGCTTCAATATGATGCTGCCGTATCCCACGGCACGAAGTTCAGTCTCGAGTATCGAGAGTGTTTTGAGATGCCGCGCAGTTTGCTCCGACGGATACTTCGTATCGTGCAGTCGGACGACAGGGCCATTGTAATAGAGGAGCAGCCGAGGCGACACATAGCTCCCGAATCGGCTGTCGCGTTCATACAGTGCCACGCCGCCGAGTAAGGCGTCGCCCTGGCGCACGACGACGACTCGAAAGCGTCCGCCTGCGGCCGTACAGAGTGCGTCCAAGTAGTCGGTGCGCGAGTACACGCTCCCCGACGGAGCGCCTTCAACGAACTGATTCCATTCTGCGAACTCCGCCTCCGTGAGTGTTGCAGTACGAATCTCTGGCTTTGCCATACCCGCTAGCTAAGAAGTGACAGGATGAAGGCCACTACCGGCAGCCTTCGAAGGCGCACCTTGAAAAACATGGCCAGCACACTCACGAATGACCTGATTCCAGGAACGGGATCAGCGAATTGAAAGACGGGTTGAATGCTACCCAACCATGATCGCGCCCACTGCAGTGCCGAAAGTTTGCCGTCGCGCCACAGAGCCTTGCACGCGGGATAGTCGCTGTACGGGAAAACGAGCCGCCGCCCGACGGCGTAACTCTGCACACTCTCGACAGGACGCTCGAGGGCGTCCTCGTAGGCCATCTTACAAACGTCGACTCCGCATCGAGCGGCAAAATCAACGTACCACCAGGCCCGCACATTCACTTCCAGTAGCTTGAACACCGAATCGCGTGGGTCGAGCTTGAATTCGGCGCTGAACATTCCACGATAGCCTGCGCCCTTCAATAGAGTGAGTATCGAAGAAACGGCGTCACGCCCGACGTCAGGCGGAACGGTTACCATGAACGTACTGTTGCCGAAGTCGAACGGGTACATCCGAAGCCGTTGGCGGACGAGCGTTGCGCGGACCTCGCCAAACCGGTCGATGAACCCGTCAACCAGGTAGTGATTCTGTGCCGGCCCAGGGATGTACTCCTGCAGAATGACGTGGAAGCCCTCCGCCGCGAGCGGCTTCAGTTCCTCGGCGGCAGCTTCGCGAGAGCGAACACGGATCGCCTTCACGCCCCAACGGTCAATGAATTCCTGCGAATCGCGAGGCTTGAGTATCGCGCTCTCGAAGACCCCTTCTGGCACCGATTCGAGATCGGTCGCAGACTCGACGATTTTCGACCAAGGATGGGGCGTGTCGGATCGGTGCAGCAGCTCGGCGAATCCGCCTTTGTCGACAAACGAGTGCAATGTGGTCGACGCCGGGACGCTCGCGGCGAAGCGCTCGCGCAACGCCGGTTTGATCGCCGCAACTTGTGCGGCCCAATGGTCCGAACAGGGCATGAGAACCGCGCGCGATATCGGCAGTCTCTCGAGCCACTCGCTTAACGGTTCCTCCGCGATTCGACCGCACGCACTCGGCAACTGCCGAAACCAGCGCGATCGTTTTAGAAGGGGATCGGACGGCTCTGTCACGAACGCGGGAATGTTGTTCCGAGCCAGGATGCGGACGACACCGAGCGCAGTGATGCCATTTCCAAGGATCAAGACTGGCGGCGTGTCAGCGTGGAAATCACTGTCTAACATCGTCGATCCGGCAAACCGCGCATCACTGGACTGCCTCGACCTCGGCCCCGCATGGATGTCCGGCTCGATCGAGTCATGGTGTGGACAGGAATTGAAAGCATCGGGTCTGAAATCGGATCGACTGCGTCGACATTCCGCCGGTGCGGCCCAGCGGCTATCAGGTTGCCTCGACGCTAAACAGAAGTTGGACCTTATCGCTTATGCGGTCCAGCCGACAGGGCAACCAGGTGACGATTCCGTTTCTTTGTCTTTTGTCCTTTGAGGGATGCGGTCGGAACCTGGTGCGACAGGTAAGCAAAAAAGCCAACGAACCGGTTGGCTTTTTTGGATGCGCTTTCGGTGCTCACTTCGGAATTGACTTAGCGCCCGCTCGACCGTCACCTCAGCGAAAACCGACGCCGAAAAATTCGGCGGACACGTCTCGGAGAATGACGGGAGCGAGCAGAATCCTCTCGGACTACCAACCACCCTTGCGGAAGATCATGACCGGGAGTGTCATCGACATGATGCGCAGGTCGTGCCCGATGCTCTGCTGACGAACGTACTCGAGGTCGTACCGGACCTTGTTCTTCACGTCGTCCAGGCACGAATCGTAGGACTGATTGATCTGCGCCCAACCCGTGATGCCCGGCTTCACCCGCTGCCGCTGCGCGTACTGCGGGATGTCCTCGCGAAGCTGAGCGAAGATGGTCGGACGTTCCGGGCGCGGGCCGACGATGTTCATGTCGCCGCGGATGACGTTGTACAGCTGCGGAAGCTCATCGAGGCGGGTCTTGCGGAGGAACTTTCCGATAGTCGTTGTCCGCGGGTCGCTCTTCTGCGCCCACACGGCCTTTCCATCGGCTTCAGCGTCAACGCGCATCGAGCGGAACTTGTACATCTTGAACAGACGTCCGCCGTAGTCGTAGCCGCGACGGTCGTAGAGACTCTTGAACCGAAAACGACGATCGACGCCCACCCGAACCTGCGAGTAGAGCACCGGGCCTTTCGACGTCAAACGAACAGCTAGCGCAACCAATAACATGATCGGAAGCATCAAAACCAACGCGATCACAGCGACCGAGACGTTAACCACGCGGCTCAAGATCTCCGAGCGATTCCGTGGCATGACTTCAGCCGTCTCGACCAGCGACAACGGGGCATCAGCAAATGGCTCGGTAACCAACTCAATCGCCACCTCGGCGTTCGATGAGGTCCGGGCATACTCCGCTGTGTTCCCGCGTGAACTCGTTAGTGAGCCGAACTGCGATACCGCTGTTCCCATGGTTCCTAAACCCTCCGTGCGCCCAGCCATCTTCGGCTCAGGGTCCTGTTTCACGGGGCAATGTGCACCGCGACTGCTGGCGGGCTTATGCACCTGCCGTGCTAACGCGACACGGGTTCTGCGTTGTACGTAAGACATTATATAACAATCAGTTAGCGTTTCTTGGCATCTGTCATGTTCTGTTACATGCAGGGCGATGTGTTGCACGCGGTCCACAGGGTGTCGGCACGTCTGCAACAGCATCGAACTGGATTCGACGCGCAAGTCCAAAGCGAGAGTTTGACTGAATCGAGTCATGCGGACGTTTTACTCATCGAAAAACTGCGTCGAACGACGGCATGGGCCGCGCCATGACACGTCGAATGTCCCTGACTGGGCGGAGATTCAACGCGATCCACGACGCGCACACCTTCGTGACCAAACAGTCGCGTTCGATACACAGCACATCTCCCACCAAAAATCGGCAAACCACGTCGTGGCAGCGAATTCGCTATGCACGATTCGCGTTCCCGGTCCCGCTCGCAAACGTGGAGATTTGCCACGCATGCCACTACGATTAAACGTTCACGCACCCTCGATCGTCTACGACGCGGCACGGCGAACCTGCCAATAGCGCCAATAACGCCAATAACGCCAATAACGCCAAGAGCGCCGATAACTCGGTCTGTGATGGCCGCTGAATCCCGTTTCCCGAATTTGCGGAGTACGTCATGTCAATGAGGTGGTGGCGGTTCGCTTCGCCTCTGTCGAACAGTCGTGCGGCGGCAAGGGTCTCCAGGCGCGCCACGGTCGTCGCGGTCGTCATCGCCGTCGTCAGCTGCGGTGGCGGCGACCCGACCATCCCGATCACGCCGCCGATCAAACTCTCGTCGATCGTCGTCGACGGCGGTTCGCGTGAGGTCGAGCGCGGATCGATTTCCACGGTTACCGCAATCGCGCGCGACACGGCGACGAAGATCGTCTCCGTTCCAGTGGCGTGGAGCAGCACGGTAGACTCAATCATCACCTTTGCGCGCGACGGTCAGATGATCGCCGGCGACACCGGTGTGGCGGTCATTTCGGCATCCGCGCTTGGCGTCACGTCGGCCGGCGTTGCAATTCACGTCGTCTGGAAAGGCGCCGCGAAAACCGCGGCGGTGCAGTTCACGCCGCCGAATGCGGTGACGCCTGGAATTCTGCTCGCCGATTCAATTCGAGTCGCCGTCATGACGCTTCAGGGAGCTCCCGCTGCCGGATCGCGCGTGTCATTCGCCGTCACGGCCGGCGGCGGGACGATTTCTCCTGCGGGTCCGAAGTTGGTCACCGTTGGTGCCAATGGTATTGCGGCGGCCAAATGGACGCTCGGCACAACCGCGGGCAAGAACACGGTTACCGCAACGGTCGTCGGCGCGGATAGTCTTCGCGTTCCGTGGGTCACGGATAGCCCGGTCAGCTTCTCGATCACTTCGTTCGCCGCACTCAAAGTCGTCCTGGGCGATGGCCAGACTGGCAGCGTGTTGGCCGCACTTCCAGTCGCGCCGTCGGTGAGACTCGTGGATTCCTTGGGCGCTCCGCGCGCCGGAATCCCGGTCACGTTTTCTCCGACCAACAACGGTCGCGTCGCGAACGTCGTCGCTTCAACGACGGTGGACGGCGTTGCCAGTCCTGGCAGTTGGACGCTCGGCGATGCAACCGGCGATCAGCAGCTCATTGTCACCGTTGAAGCCGCGAAACTCTCGTTGCATTCCACCGCAACGGGGTCCACGGTCCGCTTCTCGGCTGTTCAGGTCGCGACGTCTCAGACGTCGACGTGCGCGACGACCGCCGATCAATTTGTGAGCTGTATGGGGCCCGTCCCGTGGGTTGGTACGGGCGATACGACAAAGGGACAGACGTCGCCGACGCTCACGAAGGGAGGGATTCACATGACCTCTCTGGTCGGCGGCCCGTCGCATTTTTGCGGCATTGCGAATCCCGATCTCTCCATCTATTGCTGGGGCGTCAATGCGCTCGTCGATACGACGAATGCTTTTGCGCCCAACGGTGGATCGATCTCGACGCTCGCGCCGACGCGTCTGCAGAGCAACATCGCATGGCTTCAGGTGACCTCAGGCGGGCAGCACAACTGCGCGCTCGCGAATGACAAGACGGCGTACTGCTGGGGCGTGGACACGACCGGTCAACTCGGCGACAACGCGATCGTGCGGCATCTGTCGCCACGACCCGTCGCGGGCGGATTCAAATTCAACGCGCTCGCCGCGGGTGCGTCGCATGAGTGTGGAATCAACCTCGAGGCCGCGCTGTTTTGTTGGGGGTTGAATGCGTCGGGACAAATTGGTGACGCCACAACCGTGAACCGTCTTGCGCCGACTGCTGTTCCAGGCGCACACCAGTGGACCGCGATTGGCGCCGGTGCCAATTGGACCTGTGGTCTCGCCGACGCGGGTGCGTCGTTCTGCTGGGGCGCAGGCACTGGTCGGAACACACCAGTCGCGTATACCGGTATCCCGAGCTTTGCTCAGCTCAGCGTGGGTGCGGCGCATGCGTGTGCGCTGACGAGCGACGGTATTGCGTACTGTTGGGGCGACAATAGCTCCGGACAACTGGGCGATAGCACGACGACGTCGCGTGATACGCCACAACCAGTTACGACGACGCTGCGGTTCGCTTCAGTGAGTGCGGGGGTTCAGCACACCTGTGCGATCACCACCGACGGCTTCGTCGCTTGCTGGGGACGGAATCAGTTCGGTGAGTTGGGGATCGACACCCCGTTGGTACAGGTCACGCCGCGATTCATCGTCCTTGGGGTCAAACCCTGACATCTGCCTTAGACATGCTTCGATCAATTCGTCGTACCGCGCTCATTGCCCTTGTGCCGTTGTGTGGACCGCTGGCAATGGCACGGGGGCAGCAGGCCGTCACCGTTTCCGGTCACGTAACGTCGAATGGCGCGCCGATCCTCGGGGTCCATGTGCGAATCGTCAGCCTTCGCATCGATCGCGTTACGGATGCTCAGGGGCGGTATAGTATTGTGATTCCGTCGGCGAGCGTTCGCGGCCAGTCGGTGATCATCACGGCGAGCATGATCGAGCGGCGCGCGCGCTATCTGCCGGAGTCGGCGTCGCTCGCGTTGACCGGTGGTCCGGTCGTTCAAGATTTCGATCTAGCGCTCGCCCCGGATGGCGAAATCGCTCAGGCGCGTGACTCGGGTCGTTCGACACCGGCCACGCCGGCGGTCGGTGCCATCAGAACGGCCATCGTCGACACGCTAACTCTCGATGAAATCGCCGGCGCGACGAGTCTTCCGAGCGCCCTCGCCGGACGATTCGCGGGGCTGGACGTGCGTTCGGCATCAGTGCTCGGGGGAAGCACGTTTCTCTCGTATCGCGGCACGCGCTCGTTGCTCGGTTCCAGCCAGCCGTTGTTTGTCGTCGATGGCGTACCGGTCGACAATACCGTGTTCTCGTCGTCGGCGCAGCGGTACGGCGCGGGCGGGTTCGACTACGGCAGCCCCATTCAAGACGTCGATCTTTCCACGCTTCAGTCGGTCGAATGGCTCGGGCGTTCTGCCGCCGCGACCGTGTATGGCGGTCGGGCCGCGAACGGCGTGGTGCGCGTGACGACGCGGAATGGGGCGGGCGATTCTCCGCTGGCGATTTTTGCGAGTCAGCAAATCACATCGGAGTCCGCCGATCGGCTTCCGTCTTATCAGAATCAGTACGGACAGGGACTGAACGGAAAATTCGAGTTCTTTAATGGGCGCGGCGGCGGCGTCAACGATAGTGTGGCGCAGAGCTGGGGCCCCGTGCTCGACGGCCGTCCACTCGCCCAGGCGAGCCTCACGCAGGCCGGCCGCCCGGACGTTCGTCTTTGGACAGCGCACACCAATAACGTCGAAAACTTCTTCGACGATGGAAAAACATTCAATACGAATGTGGCAGTGCAGGGCGCGGGCAGCCTCGGATCCTTTCGCGCCTTTCTTGGCAATCGCGACACCAAAGGGCTGTCGCCGAGCAATTCCCTGGTTCGCCGAAATGGCGGTGCGCATGTCACATTCCAACCGGCTCCTCGCCTGACTGTCGACGCTACGGCGACGATCGCGAGTACCAAGGCCACCGATGCCGCCGGCACCGGGTTCAACGAAGGCAATCCATTTTCGCAGTTCACGCTGATGGGTCGACAGGTGGATGCGGACGCCCTTCGCCTGCATCTTCGGGACGCGAGCGGCGCGCAAATCAGCTGGAACTACGCCGGCCACAACAATCCGTCCATTGCGCCGCTCGAGAACACAAATAAGAGCGACCGAACGCACGGGTTTGTCGCCGCTTCGGCGACGTTGCAATTCTCGCCATGGCTGAGCGGAACGATTCACGGCGGGACTGATACGGAGACCGACGATCGCCGGTTCGCCATCAACTCCGGATGGATGGGCGGTTTTCCGTTCTTCGCGGGGCCGGGAAGTTTTGCCAAGGGAGGTTCGGAGACCGACAACATCTCCGCGCAGCAAAGCAACGGGGGAGTCAGTCTCGACGCAACACGGATGATCTCACCGCGTACGCGGTGGACCTTCCACGTTGGAGCCGACCTTCAGCAGACACACCAAGAGATTCAGACCGCCGGCGTTGATTCGGCGCTCAACGTTCCATCGGCTGGGGCACCCCCAACCGCGTCGATTCCTCCGGCCGTCGCTTGGTCGGCCGATTTCAAGAGAACGTCGGTGTACGCGCAGACCGGCTTTGCCTTCAGCGACGTAGGTCTCCTCAACGCCGGCGTGAGAAACGAATGGTCGGAGCTCGTTGCCGGCAATCAGGTGGGAACGTTGTATCCCGCGGTCAGCGGCAGTCTCGACGTCCTTCGCGCGCTCGGGAATGCACCAACTAGTTCCAAGGCGACGGCATTGACGCTTCGCGGCGCCTGGTCGCGCACCGGTAGCGACGTCACGCCGTACGCGCTGCAAACGTTGTTTGCCGGACGTCCCGTGTCCGGAAGCATTGCACCCGTCGGCTCGGCGCTTCTGCTGTCGGATCAATCGTTGGCTCCTGAGTTGACCAACTCGGCTCAGATTGGAGTAGACATTTCCACACTGTCGCGTCGCCTCGATTTTGGCGTGACCGCGTATGACGAGAATACGAGCGGAGTCATTCTCCCCGGAAGCGGTTCGCTGAACAGCGTGCTCGCCGCCAATGTCGCGGAGATTTCCAACCGCGGCGTTGAAGCGCAGGTTGTGGCTCGCTTGGGTGGTGACTTCAGCATGTGGCACTGGGACATCGCGGCCAACGTCGCCAAGAACAGCAGTTCCGTCGACAAGCTGGCGTCCGGAGCTAGTCGTGCGGCTTTGTCACCGACGATCTGGGGCGCAACGCTCGAGGCGCGCACCGGCGAGCCGTTGGGATTGATCGTCGGCCAAAAATTACGGCGCGATCCCGGTACTGGCGCTCTCGTGCTCCGCGGTGGACTGCCTCTCGGCGATTCTGCGGCTGGCCCACAACGATTGGGCGTGGCCGAGCCGACTTGGATCGCCGGTTTCCGGAATACGATCACGGTCGGATGGGTGAGCCTCGACCTCCTCGCCGATTGGCATGTCGGAGGAAGCGTTTTTAGTGGCACAAAGCTGTGGGGCGACTTCGCCGGAAATCTCGCGGAGACGACATTCCGTCCCGACTCTGGACTGTTGATCTCTGGAGTTGATGTGGCGACCGGACGCGCGAACACGCAGCATGTGTCCGCGCAGGATTATTACCACGCTCTGTCGGCAGTACAGGAGCCATGGGTGTATAGCGCGACGTACATGAAGCTTCGTGAGGCTCGACTCACCCTCACGATCCCGACGACGCTCAGCCACTTTCCCTTCGAACGTGCGCGCATCTCGCTGATTGGCCGAAACCTCCACACTTGGTCGTCGTCGGCAGATTTCGACCCGGAATCGGTGTTGAGTCCCTACTACTTCTCTGGGATCGAGATGGGGCAGCTGCCGGCGGCCAGGAGTATCGGGATTCAGGTCTCCGTGACCCCTTAGCGGGCACCAATTGGCGATTGGGTGATACGAGCCGAGCGATGCGGTGACGCACCGCACGGTGGCCCCTAGCCCGGCGCGGAACCCTACGCCGGTGTTGTGTACGGTCGACAGTTCTGCCGCAAATCTGCGACACCGTATCTCCGCGCACCTCGGTTTGTAGGCAGGGTTATTCAGCCAACTCGTTATTTGAGTTGGCTTTGTGATATCTCGAGCTTGCCGTCGCCTAGGAATGGAACCTGCTCCCTAGGGCTAGCGCAGTGGCCCGTTTCAATCGGGCTCCGAGAGGTTTATCATGATTGAGCACATAGATGAGCTCGTCATGGAACGCGATCGTAGTGTTCATTCGCCGATGCCGGCTGATGCATCATCGGGCGAGCGTCACCCTCCATGGCGGAATACGGCATAACCATGAGAAGTCTTGTAGCAAGCAGTCGTAGGTTCGGCGTCGACGAAGGTTCCCACCTGACCGCCCTTAGACCGGAAGAGATGAACGAGCCTCAGAGTCAGCCTCCACTTGTGCTCATAGCGAGTGAAGGGGAGTGGGTAGGTCGGTCTCTCGAGAACGTGCTTGAGTCGAATGGATATACGGTCCTTCGGGTCGAGTCTGGTCGGCGAGCGCTTGAGCTAGCGCGTCGAACGAACCCGGATGCTGTCTTGCTCGATGATTCGCTGCCGGACATCGCTGGTGTGGACGTCTGCCGAGCACTGCGCGACGATCCGCTTTTCAATCACGCGACGCCCATCTTTATCACGGCGGCCGCCCAGCACGCGAGCCGTGTTCGGTCGGCAGCCTACGATGCGGGCGCTTGGGAATACTGTACGCAACCACTCGATGTGCAGACGCTTCTCGCCAAACTGGGCACGTTCATTCGCGCTGGTCGCGACATCGATACTGCGCGGTCCAAGTCGGTGATTGATCGGATCACTGGGCTCTATAGCGAGTACGGGCTGCAGCAGTGGGTTGAACAACTGGGCGCGCGCGCACTGCGGAACAAGGAGCCAATCGCGTGCCTGGTGGTCGCACCTGAAGTCGCGAACGGCAATGGGGCGAATTTGTCCGCTGAGGAGACAAGCGAGGCGCTCGCGGATTTCACGGATCTCTGCCGGGCACAAAGCCGTCGGTCGGATGTCATTGGATACCTTGGCGACTCGCGCGTCGCGATTCTCACGCCCGACACTGACGTCGCCGGTGTTCAGCGACTCATCGATCGCCTCCAAGAGGCGCTCGGACGGGTGGCGTCAAAATCACGGGCCGGCCGGCCGTCCCTTCGTGCCGGATATTGTGCGGTGTCAAATCTGGCGACGGCGAACCTCACTCCCGGCGAGCTCGTTCGGCGTGCCGAAACCGCACTCGACTATGCGCCGCACGGACGATTTGCCTCCGCAGCCGTGAACTTCGACGAGATGCTCCCGAGCTGAGCCCGGCCGATGGCGCCTAATGGGCGCCATCGGTTTGGTGTGTTGCGGCGTCGCAACAGCCGCCTGCCCGTTGCGAGCCGGAAACAGCACTTTCTCAGTTGCTGCCGAGCGCAAGGTCCAACTGACAACAAACGTTGCAGGTTCTTGACCTGTGACCTTGCGCACACCAATATGTGCGCGTCGGCAGTGTTGCAACAATCCACACCAGTGCTGTTGCGCCGCTCCTACATGCCGAAACTAGTGCTGTGCGCCGACGACACACGTTCACTCGTACCCGACGAAGGGTCGAATCATGAAACCTCTCCGCTCTGACTTTGGCATATATGCTCCGCCTGGCGTTCCTTCGGCTTCCCGCACGTCCAACGCCGAGGTTTCGATGACTTCCGGTATTTCCTCCGACGATCAGGGCACCGACATTGGCGTCGCGGCTCGGCTCCGGGCCACGATCCGAATCCTCGTCATCGATGACGACCGAACCCTTCGTGAGGGTTGCGCGAGCTTGCTTCAGGTCGAGGGCTACAGCGTCAGCGTCTCAGGCCGCGGCGACGAAGCGATCGAAATGCTTCGGCGGTCCGCCTTCGATATAGTGCTCGTCGATCTCTGCATGACCCCGGTTCCGGGCATGGAAATCCTGAAGGCCGCGCTGGAAGTCCGTCCCAATACGATCGTCGTGATGATGACGGGCAATCCGAGCGTAGCGTCCAGTGTCGAAGCTCTTCGCATGGGCGCGTGGGACTATGTGCCGAAGCCGTTTTCGGGGACGCACATCCAGGTCTTGTTCGGTCGCGCGGCGCACGCTGTGCTTGCCCGCCGCGAAGAAGACATGGCGCGCGACACGATGCTCGAGCGGAACGGCAACAGCGATAAGCTCACGCTCCTGGGTGCATCGGCGGCTTTTCGTCGCGCCGTCGATCTCGCGCGCAAGGTGGCGTCGACCGATGCGTCGGTCATGCTCGTTGGTGAGAGCGGCACCGGCAAAGAGTTGATCGCTCAGTTCCTCCATTCCCACAGTCGTCGCGCGAGTCGCAGCTTGGTCCCGCTGAATTGCGCGGCAATGCCGGAGCAGCTGCTCGAATCCGAAATGTTCGGACATCGGAAAGGGGCTTTCACCGGCGCCGATCGCGACAAAGTCGGACTCCTCGAAGTGGCGAACGGCGGAACGTTTTTCTTGGACGAGCTCACCGAAATGCCGTTGGCGCTGCAGGCCAAGCTGCTTCGAGTGATTCAAGACGGCGTCGTCCGTCGCGTCGGGAGTGAGAGCCAAGATGCCGTCGTGGACGTTCGGTTTGTCTCAGCCACCAACCGTGATCCGCGCGAAGCGATCAAGACCAAGCATCTCCGCGAGGACTTCTATTATCGTCTCAACGTCGTCCGCATCACCCTTCCGCCGCTGCGCGAGCGTGTGGAGGACATTCCGATTCTCGCGAATCATTTTCTCGTTCAGTTTTGGAATCGGCATCATTCGTCAAAAGACACGCTTCCCCGGTTCGGCGAAGCCGCCATGGAATTCCTCATGTCGCGGCCGTGGCGCGGAAACGTGCGCGAATTACAGAACGTAGTTGAGCATCTCGTGGTGTTCGCGTCGCCGGATACCGAGATCGAGATCGCGCACCTCCCGGTCGATCAGGACTGGGCGCGCGGCAACGGTAGTGGAGAAGCGGCAACGACGGTTGCGCCGGCGCTGTTAGACAATGCGTATCATCTCGCCAAGGAACATGTGCTGGCGAATTTCGAAGAGGAATACGTCACGCGGCTCGTGGCCCGTGCTTCCGGCAACGTGTCACGTGCCGCCAGACTCGCCAGTGTCGATCGCACCACATTGTACCGGTTGCTTCAGCGCCACGGATTCCGCCGAGACGCCGGCGACGCTTCGCTTGCATAGTGGCCGATGGCGGCCGCGTCTGAGCCATCTTCACTCGACACAGCTGGAACCATCGACCGATCGGGTACTAATAGTTCCAGTCCCGTTAGCGGTCCTCGTCCACTCGGTACCCGGCATCGATTGACTTCCTCGCGCGCGTCTGGTGCAGACGCTGTCTCGGGACCACTGCGGCGCGCCCTCGGCGAAGCCGCGGATCGGTCGTCCCGGATACTCGCTGAAATCGGCGGGAAGACCGCGGAGGAAATCCAGGCACAGCTCGATTGGATTCTCGAGATGCTTCCCGACCTCGCGCCGGAATACGAAGCGCCACCCGTCGAGGATGAACGGTGGAACGTTCCCCGCCGGTACATCGACGTTCTTCGATCCGAGTTTCTTGCCGTCGCGGCGAGTCAGACGCATCAACCAGACGCGCGCGATACCATCCGTATGCTGAGCGGCTTTGAAGCGGTCATTCGCCGCAGCGAGCAGACGGCGACCGGGAGATTCGTTGCGCGGTTGGCGGGCGCCGAATCGGTGAATGCGGTGGTCGAGATTGCCCACGACATTCGCTCGCCCCTTTCATCCATCCTGTTCCCACCGGACACGATCCGCCGAGGTCAAAGCGGCAAAGTGTCGGCGGTGCAGGAACGGCAGCTCGGCCTGATCTACGGTGCGGCGCTCGGGCTGAGCGCATTGTCGTCGGATCTCATCGACGCGGTCCGGGGAGAGCGATTGGTCGACGGTCGCCCGGTGCCGTTCTCCATTACGGAAATAATTCTCAGCGTTTGCGCGATTGTTCAGCCGATTGGTGAGGAGAAGGGACTTCCACTTCACGTCACGTTCCCGGTGGTCGACGGACGTATTGGGTATCCGTCGGCTATCAATCGGGTGTTACTCAACTTGACGACCAACGCGCTGAGGTACACCGACTCCGGATCGGTGTCGATTGGTTGTACCGAGCACTCGGAGGACCGAGTGGAGTTTTGGGTCAAGGATACAGGTCGTGGCATTCCGGACGGCGTGCTCGCGATGCTGTTCGACGGATTTCGCCCCGGATCGGTCGGAATTCGTTTCTCGAGCGCTGGACTCGGCCTGGCCATTTGCCGGACGTTGCTCGAGGCAATGGATAGCGCTCTCAAAGTGGAGACGGCGCCGGAGGAGGGCACGCGGTTCTCCTTTGAGATTGACTTGTCGCCTGTTTCGTGATCTGGCTCGCAAACGAATTGTGTGCGTCTCGCGCTACAGGCCTGTTGCATCGCAGCAACACCGCGGCGCAGAGTTGCAATTTGCGATTCCGGTGAAATAAGCATAAAGCGTTGAAATTGTTGCGCTTACTTGATGAGGTACTGCCAGGAATTTGGTGCAGAACTCGTGCATTGGGCTGGACCGAAACCTGCTTTCCCCGTATTCGGTCGGTGGTTCGGATTTGCTGCCGGGTCCTTGGGCATCAAACACTTTACCTGTTCCCATCCCATCATGACGCAGTTTCGATTCAGTTCCCTGGTTGCTGGTTTGTCTCTCGCGGCCGCGACGAGCGCGGGCGCTCAGACAGCCAATGTCACGCTGACGGCGGCGTATGCTCCTGATGCCGGAGCCGTGACCGCGTTCGGTTACTACATGAGCCCGTACTCCGGTACGGTCGATGGGGCCACGGCGCGCCTCAACTGCGTCGACTTCTTCCATGAGGTGTCACTCGGCGAAGTCTGGACGGCGAACGTTACGAACCTCGGTGCCGCAATTGCGGACAACAGTCTGCTCTCCGCAACGCGCGACGGCAGCAGCGGCGGTTACGCATCGCTCGGCGATGTGCTCAAGCTGTATCAGGAAGCCGCGTGGCTCACGGCTCAAATGCCGTCGGATCCCGCGTCCGATCCGAATGCAGCGGTCGCCATTCAGACGGCGATCTGGAGCCTCGTTGACAATGGCCCGACGAATCCGTCGAGCCTCCAGTATGCCAGCACCAACAACTACTGGAACAACGGTCAGGTGAGCACAATCGTGAACAGTGGCGCCGGCTCGACCGGGTACTGGATCTCGCGTGCCCAAAGCGAGTATGCGCTGGTGGACGCAGCGTTCTATGACAACTTCAACGTTCTCACCGGCGTTGGAGCAGGTGCAGCTACCCAGGAAATGCTCTACGCGACGCCTGAACCGGGCACGCTGGTTCTCTTCGGCTCTGGGTTGATCGGCATCGTCGGCTTCGTCAGAATCCGGCGTCGGAAGAACAGCTCCGAAAGTCTTGCTGCCGGCGCGATGGCGAGCTAACCGCTCACGATCGCCTGGCTGGAACTCGCGTCGCGAACCGCCGAGAAGCGCGAATGCAAGAAGGGCCGGAGAGCAGTTGCTCTCCGGCCCTCTTTCATTTCGAGCGCCGCGATCAGGACAGACCGGTCGCCGATCGGCGGATGCTGATGCGGGCAGCGTTAGTTACGTCGCACTTGATTCGGGGTCCGTCTGCGGAATGCCGGGGGCCGGACGGCCGCCGGCTCCTGAACTGCCCATCACCAGCGTGCTGGCGCGTTGCTGACTGCGGGATTGGCTCGGAGCCTTGGGGGCGCGGAATGAAGCGTAGCCGAACGCGCCGAGAGTGACGAGTCCGAGCAGGTATTTGAATGCCGCGGTGAAGGTGGCCACCTTGAACGCGAGTTGTGCGGCAGGCTTCACGTCGGGGCGGACCTGGACCGCGTCCAATGCAAAGACGCCGATGACGACGACGATTCCAATGGCGCCGATCAACGAGAGCATCCCGAGTACGCGTTGAAATCGCTTGTGCTCGAAGAACGCCGAGGCCATGAAGGCGATCAACAGGCCGATCATGGGGAGCATCAAGGCGTTCCCCATGAGCCCGAAGAAGCCAAAGCGCCACCGCGGATCATGGATCCTCAACGGGAGCAACTGCATCAGGGCATCGAACGGCGGGATGAGCATGAAGGTGAGGGCGACGAGATAGGTGGGCGTCGCAATCTGACGATGCTGGGCCATGATATTTGCAGGGTGCGTGGGGAGGCGGCGCAACGACCGTTGATTTTTCCGCCGGTTTCGTTATCGCGACGATCGCGAGACTCGGTATAGTGAAGCAGGAATGCGGGTTGAATCAGTTCACGAACGACTGCCACGACACAATGAACGTCACGGGGGGTCGGGTAAGATAGTCTCGTGGGTGCTGGCGGGTTGACACCAGTCCGGCATCGGATACCTTACCTCCCACTGCCGCGGGGTGGAGCAGCCTGGTAGCTCGTCGGGCTCATAACCCGAAGGTCGCGGGTTCAAATCCCGCCCCCGCTATACAAATCGGCCGGTCCGAGAGGGCCGGCCGGTTCGTTTAAGTAAGGTTTTCCGAGCTCAGCAATGGACAGCTCGAGCAGATCGCAGTTGGTGCGGGGCAGGGTAGCTCAGGTGGTTAGAGCACGGCACTCATAATGCCGGGGTCGTGGGTTCGAGTCCCACCCCTGCTACTGATGCACGTAGCGCGCAAGTAGCGACCGGACAACCGGTTCCGCCGCTTGCGCGCTTTTTCGTGCGTGGTGCTCGCGATACCTGCGGCACCATGGGCGGCACCACGCGATGAAATTCCTTGCCGTCCGGAACTACGACAAGTTCCAGCACTATCGCGATCGAAATCCGCCATGGATCAAACTGTATACGGCGCTTCTCGACGACTACGCGTTCCTGCAGCTGCCTGATCGGCTGCAGATCCAACTCGTGCTGATCTGGCTCCTCGCGAGCCGTCACGACAATCGAATTCCCTACGACGAGTTGTACGTCCGCGCGGCGATCAAAGCGAAACAACGGGTGAACATCCCCGCGCTGCTCGACACCGGATTCATCGTCGTGATTGAGGAGCAAGATGCTAGCAGTGTTGCTAGCAAAGATGCTAGCGGACTTGCTAGCACTGGCGCTAGCAACTTGCAAGCATCGCGCGCGCCCGCGCGCTCACGAGAGGGAGAGGCAGAGACAGAGACAGAGACAGATTCTTCTTCTCCACCGGCGGCCGCGGAAATCGAACTCGCCGCGCGCTTTCCCGCGTCGATCGACCGGGATGCACTCACCGCACTGCTCCGCATCGCCCCGAGCCGTGCGACATGGCGTGCTGAGATCACGGCCTCACTCGACGGCATGGCGGGTCACGCCACGCTGACGCCGGCGCAATGCGGCGAAGCCATTCGCGATTTTCTCGGCAACGGCGCCGCGGCGAATCCGAACCTCAACCACTTCCGCGGCTACCTGCGCAACGCCGGAAAGCTGCGTGAACCAGCGCCACCGCGGCGTTCGCGCGCTGCTGGCGGTGGTGCTCGGAACGACGAAGCGCTCAACAATTGGCTCCGGAAAAAAGACGCCGAGGACGCGGCCTCGATCGGTGGAACCAATGGCCACTAATCGCGCGGTCGTTGCCTCGCTCGCGATGCTCGGACGCGCCTTCGCCGGTGTCGTCGACGAAGAGCGTGTTGAGCTCTACCGCGCCGCGCTCGAGGATCTCACCGACGAGCAGCTCGCGACCGCGACCGCGCTCGTCGTCAAGTCGCACACCGGCGAGTTCATCCCGCCGCCGGCGGTTGTTCGAAAGGCGATCGCACCCGCGGCGACGACGATCGACGCCGTCGGCATCCTGCGCCGCATTGAGAAGCTCGCGGTCTACAACCCGAACGTCGGCATGGTCTATCCACGCGTCGACGTGGTGCGCGAGCAGCTCGGTGACGCGACGGCCTACGCCTACGCCGCCGCCGGCGGTCCACGGGTGTTCAGCGACAACGAGGTCAGTCGCGATATCGCGACGCGAGAGTTTCAGAAAGCGTTGAGCGACGCGGCGAATCGACCACACGCGGACCTGCCGATCCTCGGTGCGCCAACGACTCCGCGCGCCCTGCCACCGGGTGCGTCGCATGTCTAGCGCGCTCGCTGAAATCCCGGTCGAAACCCCGGTGCAATCCCCGGACGCGACGTTAGCAAATGCTGACGAACGGCCCGACGTCGCGGCCGCGCGCGCGCCGCTCGTCGCCGGCGATCCCGTTGGCATCCGCCACCAGTGCGGCCGTTGGTGGGCGCCCGCGCGATTCGCTCGGATCGACCACCGCACCGGCGACCACGTCTTCACCGGCGTCGCCGAGTTGCAGCCGACGATGTCGATGCAGGCCACGCTCGGCGACAACGTGCGGCGCGCCGACGAGTGCGATTTCTACCACCCGTGCCCGAAGTGCAACGTCGTCGCGCACGATCGCAAGACGGCGTCGATCCTCGAGCACGGCTATGCGCCGCGGCCCACGGAGCGCCCGAACTGTCGCCGCTGCGACGGTACGCGGTGGGTGCCGTGGTTCCCGTTCACGCCGTTCGACGACGCCTTCACCGACGACGGCGAGGAGGCCACGTGATGACGATCGAATCGGTACGCGCAGCGCTTGACCACGCGTACCGGAACGGCCTGACCGTCGGGATCGCGATCGGCGTGGTCGTTGGGATCGCGGTCGGGCTGATGGTGAGCGCCGCGATCGAGCAATCGCCGCGCCGGATCCGGCCGCGGCCCCCTGACATCGACTCGCACGACGAACACCCCATGACGCAGGGCCGGCGGTGACTCGCACCGCCGCAGATGTTCCCCGTTGGTCCACCACGCTCCAGGAGACGCACCTCATGACACGAGCATCGAAGGGTTCGAAGCAGTCGCACACGCCGCCCACGCAGTTCCGCCAAGGCGACGTGTTGATCACCCGCATCGCGTCGATGCCAACCGGACTGCTGCCTAAGCCGCGCGACAACGGCCGCGTCATTCTCGCGTACGGCGAAGTCACCGGCCATGCGCACGCGATCGCCGATACGCTCGACGCGCCGGCGGCCGCGTTGTTCGACGATCCGATCGCGGGCGACGGCTCGTTCGTGATGCTCGTCGAGAGCGATACGGGCATCGTGCACGAGGAGCACGGCCGGATCGATCTGCCCGCGGGCAGCTATCGAGTCACTCGCCAGCGGGAATGGACCGACGCCAACGAGCCGCGCCAGGTCGCGGACTGACGGCGATGCGGAAAGCGAACCTCATCGGACCGTTCGCTGACGCCTGCTCGTATCCAGGGTTGCTGGACGAGCAGGCGGTCGAGCGGTCTCTCGCCGACTATCTCGCTGCGCTCAGGGTCGAACGGAAGATCGTTCGGCTCCGAGACGGCTGGAACCTCGCTGAACACGAGTCGTTGAATCGGCAGGCCAACGCGATCCTCGACGATTTCGCACAACGCACCGGTCGTACCGCGCCGGTTCGCGCTGCACGCGCTGCACGCGCTGCACTCGATGCACGCGCTGCCTTCGATGCACGCGCTGCACGCGCTGCACTCGATGCACTCGATGCACGCGCTGCACTCGATGCACGCGATGCACTCGCTGCACGCGATGCACGCGCTGCACGCGATGCACTCGATGCACTCGATGCACGCGCTGCACTCGCTGCACTCGATGCACGCGATGCACGCGATGCACTCGATGCACTCGATGCACGCGATGCACGCGCTGCACGCGATGCACTCGATGCACGCGATGCCTTCGATGCACGCGCTGCACTCGCTGCCCTCGATGCACGCGATGCACGCGATGCACTCGATGCACTCGATGCACGCGCTGCACTCGATGCACGCGATGCACTCGATGCACGCGCTGCCTTCGATGCACGCGCTGCACGCGCTGCACTCGATGCACTCGATGCACGCGCTGCACGCGATGCACGCGCTGCACGCGCTGCACTCGATGCACTCGATGCACGCGCTGCACTCGCTGCACTCGATGCACTCGCTGCACGCGATGGCAGCCGCGCCCTGCACCGGTTCACGGCATGGTGTATTCAAAGCCGATCGTGGGGCTGGTGGTGGAGATTCGACCTCTCGTATCTCTCGACGACCTACATCGGCGCCAGGCAGCTCGGGAAGCCGTCTGTAGAGAATTGGTCGCGGCCGATCTACGAGGCGTTTCTCGCCGGCGCGTGGTTGATCCACTTCACGGACGACACGCTGTACTGGGTGGCGAAGCCGACCGTGCACACGGAGTCGGCGGAGAACGCATGGAACGGTCGCCGCCTGCACAGCGAAACCACCGCCGCGCTCGAGTCAGCCGTTGAACGGCTCTACTTCTGGCACGGCATCCTAGTACCGGCGTTCGTCGTGGTGCGCCCGGATTGGATCACGCTCAAGCATATCGCCGACGAGGAGAACGCGGAGGTCCGTCGTATCCTGATCGAGCGATTCGGCGCGGAACGGTATGTCGTGGAGCTCGGTGCCACGCGCGAACAGGCCGACGACTACGGCGAGCTCTATCGCGTCGCACGGCCGGACGATTCGGATCTCGTCATGGTGCGTGTGATTAATTCGACGCCGGAGCCGGATGGCACGTCGAAGGTGTACTGGTTGCGCGTGCCGCCGACGATCGAGTCGGCTCGTGAGGCCGTGGCATGGACGTTCGGGATCGAGCGCGCGCATGACTACGCGCCGGTCGCGGAGACGTAGGCCGATGCCCGAGACCCCATCGGTGACGCGCACGCCGCTCGAGCGAGGCGGCGTGCGCTACGAGCTCCACGGGCACGTGGTCGCGGCGTCGCGCGCCACGTTGGCCCTGTGGGTGCAAACGGATTTGAAGGCCAACGTGAAACGCTTCGTGATCGACGTCGAGCACGCGTTGTACCTCGACGGCCACGCGTGGCGGTTATTCAAGTCCGCGTCGGAAGTGATCATGCGGCACGAGGGCACGTCGCTGGAGTTCCACGGTGCGAACGACGATCAGCTGATCCTGTTTCAGCTCACGCGGTTGTCGAACGTGTTCAAAGTCACGCGTGCGGCGGTAAGCGCATGAGACTCTTGTCAAGTTGTCTCGTGGTGATCAGCGTCGGTTGGTTCTGTCTCGCGCTTTGGGCGCCTGACGCGCCGAGGCCCGCGCGGTGGACGCTGGCCGTCATCGGCGTGCTCTGCGTGATCGCCGCGGTGATGCTGTGGCGGTTGCCGTGAGGTGGCAATTCGAGATCCCGACCGAAGAGCAAGCGCGCGAGCAGCTCAAGGGGCGGTCGTACCAGGACACGATGTTCAAAGACGCGGTCTCGGCGCAGCGTCGATTGATGCCGGTGACGACGCCACAGGAGCTTGCGGCGAACAAGGCGTGGCTCGAAGAACAGCGGCGGGCGAAATGAGCACGTGCAGCGGATGCTGGCGTGATCAATCGGTGCCCGGCGGAGTCGGTGTGCTCGCCACGTCGGGTGGCGAGTTCTTCGTCGTCCACGACCGGCCGACCGAACTGTGTCCGACACAGGAACCGCATCACGCAGACGCATGCGGCGAATTCCTGCCGGTCCGCCCGGGCTTCGAGCCTGACAAAGACGGTCTCCGTCGATCGACGCTGTGGATGCCATACAACTGGGAACCCGTCTTCGATGCGCTCGATTGTGGAAAATCGATGTTTGCCATTCTCGAGGAGAGGTGCGCGCGATGACGGCGATGATCACTGCGTTTGACACGATGGTCAACGGCATGGTCGCCATGGACATCCCGCGCGAGAAGGCCGAACGCGCCGCGCGGATCAAGCTCGGCATCGCCGGATCCGGCGCCGACGTCGTCGACCTGGATGACGACGCCCTCGAGGACGTGCACGTCGCGCAGGGAGACAAGCTGATGCGCGCGCTCGGCTTCGAGGTCGTCTGCTTCTCGCAGAAGAAACGCGCGAAGGTCACACCCGGCATCCCCGATCGCCGCTACATGCGCCGGCCGCGCGTTGCCGGCCGCGCCACGTTCCCCGACGATCGTGTCGTCGAGCAACTCGGGCCCGCGGTCACGCTCTGGATGGAGTGGAAAGCGTCGTGGGGCCGACAGTCCGACCCGCAGAAGAATTTCCAAGCGCTCACGGAGGCGTGCGGCGAGCCGTACGTCGTCGGCGGCTACGCGCAGCTTGTCGAGTGGTTGCTGGCGCAGCGCCTCGCCGTCCGGGTCGGCGACATTCTCGAACCCGTTCGAGAATTGTGACTATGTCCGCGACCGTCGTCGGCGAAGTTCGCGTCACGAGCCCTCGTCGTGTGTGGGTCGCGTCGGCGATGACATCGATCACCTGCCTGCCGAGCGTCGACGGCCATCACATCAAAGATCCGCTCGTGTGGGAGCACGGATGTCTCCGGTGCAAGCACATCGTCGTTCGCGGCGGCAACGAATGCGGCCGGCTCGTCTACCTCGTCGGTGGAGGCTTGGTGAATCCACGGGGCGATCCGCTCGTCATACTGGCGTCGGTCGTCGTCTCGGAGATGCGGCAGATGGCCGAGGCGAAGATGGACTACGCCGCGGCGCTCGAGTACCTGGGCATCCGGTTCCTCGGCTAGCGCGTGGCGTCGTTGCGAACGCGAGTGTAGCATAGGGTCACCAGCCCGATCACAACTCACCGTACCGTCTCACCCACGGCCCGCCACCCTCGCTCGAGGGACTGCGGGCCTTTTCCGTTTTCGATGACCGACACCGCATTCCCAACGCCCGCTCCCGTCTCCGACGTGCGTCCCCTCTCACGACGCATGGAGAAGTTCTGCGAAGAGTTTCTTGTCGACCTGAATCGCACGCACGCGTGCATTCGGTCGGGACACTCCGCACGGTCTGCGCGTAGCGCGGGCTGCCGGCTCATGAAGGATCCTCGCATTCTCACGCGGATCAATGAGCTGATGCGCGAGCGCGAAGAGACGACGCGGGTGAAAGCGTTCAAGGTGCTCGAGGAGCTCGCCGTGATCGCTTTCTCGTCGATCGACCATTACGCGATCGACGAGAACGGGAACGTCACAGTCAAAGCCGACGCGCCAGTCGGTGCGATGCGCGCCGTGTCCAAGATCCGCCGCAAGGTCAAAGTTCTCGAGCAGAACGACACGAGCACGATCGTGGAGTACGACACCGAGCTCACGCTGATCGATAAGAACCCGCCGATCACCAACGCGTTGAAGCATCTCGGTCTGTTGAAGGAGATCGTGGAGCACCGCGACCTGACGCTCGAAGATATGATCCGCGCGGCCGAAGCAGAGGAGCATCGTGACCCCGACGGCATCGAGACGAAGTAGCGCCGGATCCGGCGCCCCCGACCAGCGCCGGCGCGCGATCGCCGCGGTCAATGTCCTCCGCGGCGACTACGAGCGGTGGGCGGCGCGGTGCTATCGCATCCGCGACAAGTTCGGCCGCATCCGTCCGCTCCTGCTCAATCCCGTGCAGCGTGAGATCGGCCGCATTGAACGACAGCTGCTCGCCCATCACGATCAGGCCCGCATCCTCACGCTCAAGGCGCGGCAGGGGGGCGTGTCGACCGATCAGCAGGCAAGGGCACTGCATCAGATCTGGTCCCAACCCAACTTCGACGCACTGACGCTCGCGCATACGCGCGAGGACACGGCGAAGCTGTTCGCGATCACGACGCGTGCAATCGAGCATTTCCCTCGCGAACTGCTCCCTCGACTCGGCGATGCACAAACGAGCGAGATCAGCTTTCCGGGGCTCGATACGAAGTTCTTCACGGGGACCGCTGGCGCCCGTCGCACCGGCCGCGGACTCACGATTAAACGATTTCACGGATCTGAATTCGCGTTTTGGGATGATCCCGAAGGAGTACTCGGGAGCGTGACGCCGGCGCTGGTGCCGATCGGCAGCGTGGTGCAGCTCGAGACAACGGCGAGCGGGTTCGGTTCAGCGGCGCATCAATTCTGGCTCGAGGCGATCGCGCGCGGCTATACGCCGCTGTTCTTCGCGTGGTGGCAATGCGATCCGCTCAATTATCGGTTGCCGCTGATGGCCGACGACGAGCTCGGCTTCCTCGAGGACGAGGAACGCGATCTCATCGCGCGACATGGCCTCGATCTCGAACAGATCAAATGGCGACGGCTGAAGATGGCCGAGCTCACGCGATCCACGTTCCTCACCGAGTACGCCGAGGACGCGGAGACGTGCTGGCTCGCGCCGGGCGGGATGTTCTTCGATGCCGAAATGCTCAAGTCGCTCCGACTGAAAGCACCAACACCGATCGAGACGCACCTGGGCGGCACCCTCGAGGTATTCATGACGGCTGCGGTCATCGGGAACACGCGAGGCACCGGGCCCGCACCGGAGACGATCGTCATCGGCGCCGACGTCGCCGAGGGGATCGGCGGCGATCGATCGACGTTCAGCGCGCGCACCAGATCGACGTTCCGACCGGTGGCCACGTTTGCCGACGCACGCATGCCGCCGAAGGAATTCGCCGCGGTGCTCAACGAGTGGGGTCGCAAGCTCGGCATGGCCATGCTTATCGTCGAGAAGAACGCGCACGGCATCACCGTGCTCCGCCATCTGCGCGACGATCACCAGTATCCGCTCGATCGTATCTATCACCGTCGCCCGCTCGACGGTCCGGCCGACAACGAGAGTGAGCGCATCGGATGGGCAACGACCGCGGAATCAAAGCCGCTCTTGCTCGACGCGGGCCGTGAGATGTTCAGTGCGGCGAAGGACGGATACGCCGGCGTGCCGCCGCTTGAAGTGGTGCGCGACGCGTTCGGCGTCCGGCGGAACGACAAAGGCAAGATCGAACTCACCGGCAAGGACATGCTCGTCGCTGACATGCTCGCCTGGATCGGTCGATCGAGTCCGGACTATGTCTTTTTCTAAGCGCCGATCACCACGTCTCGCAGCCGTGGCGGTGTGGCTCCGCGTCAATCGTGCGGTGCTGCTCACCGCTGGCGCGATGCTCGCCGGCTGGCTGCTGCTGACGTTCGCGATTGCCGGCGTGCTGCGGCCGCGGATTGTGTGGCCGACGTCGCTCGGTCTGCTCGCCTTGTCCGCGGCCGGATGGAATCTCGTGGGCCGCGTCGTGTTTTTCGGACTGTATGACATCTCTCGCAAGGATTCCTGATCATGCCGACTGTCTTTGATCGCGCACTCGCGCGCACCCGCGGGCCGGCCGGATCCGGCGGCGGCTCGCTCGTGCCGTCGTACTTGAGCAAGCTGCCCCAGTGGACGAGCTGGGGGACGAAGCGCGCCGTCGACGAAGGCTTCAAAGCGTCGGTGTGGGTCTATATCTCCATTCAACGGCTCATGAAGGCCGCGGCCTCGGTGCCGTGGTACGCGTACGAGAAACGCGGGTCCAAGTGGGAGAAACAGGAAGACCATCCGCTGTCACAGTTGATGGCCCGGCCGAACCCGTTCATGTCGCGGCAGACCGTGATCGAGTTTCAAGTCGCGCACCTGCATCTCGCCGGGAACGCGATGCTCAAGAAGATCGAGATTCGCGGGCAGACCCGTGAACTTTGGCCGATCTGGGAGCTCGACAAGATTCAGCCGGTCCCGTCGTCGATCGACTTTCTGGATCGCTACGACTTCCGCCGCGACGGTGATGCGATCCCGATCTACCCCAGCGAAGTGGTGCATTCGCAGTTCATCGATCCGTCAAACCCGTTCTGGGGCATGTCGCCGCTCCAGGCCGCCGCGCGCATCGTCGACACCGACATCGAAGCGGTCCGGTGGAATAAAATCACGCTGCAGAACCGCGCGGTCCCGGACGGCGTGTTCGTCATTCCGCAGCAACAGACGCGCGCACAGCTGGACGAGGCGCGCGCGATCGTCACCGAGAAGTACTCTGGCGCCGATAACGCGCGTGTGCCCTGGGTGATTGGTTCGGGAATGACGTACACGCAGATGTCGCTCACACCGGTCGAGATGGACTGGCTCGAATCCCGGAAGATGACCCGCGAGGAGATCTGCGCCACGTTCGGAGTGCCGCCGGCCATGGTCGGAATCATGGAGAGCAGCTCACTCGGCAACGACTATCTCGACAGCATCCGACGCATCTTCTGGTCGGACACGGTGATTCCGATCCTCGATCTGCTGATGGACTCGTTCAATCGATCGGTGACGCCGGCGTTTGGTGACCCGGCCGTGCTGCAGCTCCGCTACGACACGACCGGTGTCGAGGCGCTACGCGAGGATCTCGGCGACAAGATCACGCAATTCGGAAAGTTGATGATGTCGGGCGTGCCGGTGAACATGGCCGCGCAGCGTCTCAATCTCGGCATCGACAAGATCGACGGCGGCGATGTCGCGCTCGTTCCGGGTACGCTGGTGCCGATCGCCGACGCGGGGCAGGGAGACCCGCAGGCGCCAGCACCGAACGAGTTGTAGCCACAACGTGGCCGCGCTCGAGCTTAAAATCGCGTACCCGCTCCGGGATCCGGGCGACGACTACTGGGCGCGACTCCATCGACTCGCGTCGTCCGCTGAACCTGGCGTCCGGCGCGAGTTCCTGCAGGCCATCAAGCGCATGCAGGAGAATCTCGATCTCGCCGCGATCGAAGCCGCGCTCGAGCGGAACGATCTCAATGCGGTGATTCGGCTGGTGCCGTTCAGCGAGCTCGATGACGCGCTCGCTGAAGCGGAAGCCGGTCTCGAAACAGTGCGCTCGAGCGCATTCCTTGTCGGTCGTGAACAGGCGATGCCGTTCCTGCACGCCGAGCAGCTCGCGATCCATCTCGGTAGTCGCGGATCGATCGCGATCGCCTGGCGCCATCTATCGCCCACGGTGCTCGAGGCGATCAGAACGAATACGGCAACGCGAGTCACCAGGATCGCTGAACTCACCCGTCGCACGATCAGTCAATTTGTGGAGCGCGCGTTTGTTCGCGGCGACCCGCATCGTGCGATCGCGACGGACATCAAGCAGATCATCGGACTGACGCCAGCGCAGTCGGATGCGGTCGATCGCGTGCGTCTCGCCATGGTGGACGAAGGAACTCGGCCGTCCGTTATAGCGAAGAGAGTCGAGCGTCTCCGCGCTAAGAAGGTAAAACAACGCGCAGTGACGATCGCGCGGCATGAATCGATCACGGCCGCGAACGACGGGCAGCGCGCCAGTTGGCGCATCCTCGCCGAGCGCGGCTTGTTGGATAGCAACGCGTTCGAACGGGAATGGTTGGCGATTGTGCCGACGGATGGCCGGACGTGTCCGATCTGTAAAGTGCTCGACGGCAAACGCGCGCCGATCGACGGCGACTACGAGCCAGCGGATGCGAAAGGCGGCCCGCCGGCGCACGTGGTCTGTCGCTGCACCGAGCGTCTCGTGCCCGTCAGTCCGTGACGCGCCGCCGGATCCGGCGTCTTCTCACTGTTGACTGTTTGGCAGACGCAGCACTAGAATAGCTCCAGGGCCAGCGCACCGCGGCCTCACAACTCATCGCACCGTCTTATCCACGGCCTCACGCCTTCATTGGCGCGGGGCCGTTTTCGTTTTCCCGGAGCCGTGGTTTGCAGCTCGAGCGCAAGGTGGTTTCCGCGGAGTTCAAAGCTGATGTCGCCAAGCGACGCATCGAAGGCTATGCGTCGACCTTCGGCAACGTCGACGGGAACGACGACATTGTGCTCAAGGGCGCCTACACCCGGACGCTCGAGAACGATCTGCCGATCGGCCGCATCAAGGTCAAGCGCAATCATCAGGTGCTGATCGGGAAGCCCGAGCACGCCGAGCAAGACTCAAAAGGGCTGCTCACCGTCTCGCGCATCAGCGATACCGATCTCGGGAACGAAACGCTCATCCTCGTGCAGGACGGCGTGATCGACGAGATGTCTATCGGGTTCAAGGCCGAAGAGAAGTCGTATACGACGGTCGAGGGCAAGCGTGTGCGCGAGCTCGCAGGCGTGAAGCTGTACGAGTGGAGCTTCATGGACGACGTAGCGGCGAACTCGCAGGCCAGTGTCATCGGCGTGAAGTCGCTGTACGACGTCTCGTGCGTGCTCGACCAGATGCAATCCGCGGTCTACGCGCTGCAACGCCTCGCGTCATTGCCGGCCGATGTCGCCGCCCGGGTGGCCGCGCTCGTCCGCGATCTCCAAGCCCTGCCGTCCGTCTCTGGCGACGCGGAATACGACGCGCGCCAAGCGGCACAAGTCGCCTCGCTCTCCACGCTGCTCTCGGAATTCACCAACTCCCTCCGCACCACCAACTCGTAACGGAGCTCACGGCCATGGCCGATCTCGAATTGAAAAAGTTGCACGACGACCTGTCGGCCGCGACCACCGCGTTCCGCGAGGCGAACGATCGGCTCGAAGCCGAGACCAAACGTGTCGGTGCCGGCTCAGTCGAAGCGAAGGCGTTGGTCGACAAGATGAACGCGCGCCTCGACGACATCGAAGTGAAGATGCAGCGCGCGCGGTTCATGCGCGACGGCACCGGCCAGAGCGAGGCCAAATCCGACGTCGACGTCATCGAGACCAAGGCCTTCAACAATTTCGCGCGGTTCGGCGACGAACGGTTGTCGGTTGAGGAAAGGAAAGCCGTAGCCGAGCGGAAGTCGTTGACGACCGACAGTGATCCGGACGGCGGCTACGTCGTGCCGACGACCACCTCGAGCCGGTTCATCCGGAAGCTGATCCTCGTCTCGCCGATTCGGCAGTATGCCACGGTCGAGACGATCTCGAAGGGCAACGATCTCGAGATCCCTGCCGAGGGTCCGCAGTCGTTCGCGGCCGGGCGCGTCGGTCAGCGGTCTACACGGCCGGAGACCGCCGCCGGACAGATGCGCCTCGAGAAGATCCCGACGCACGAGTATTACGCGAAGCCGATGCTCACGCAACAGATGATCGACGACACGAGCATGGACGTTGAGGGCTGGGCCGCGGATCGCGTCGGCACAGCGATCGGACAGATCGAAGGCCAAGATTTCGTGGCCGGATCCGGCGTGGGTGGACCCGAAGGCTTCAACAGCTCGAGCGTCACCGACATTCACGGTGGCGACGCGGCGTTGATCAAAATCGACGGCCTGTTCGACATGATGGCGGATCTGCCCACCTATTACGCGCAGAACGCGCGGATCTATTCCAATCGCAAAACGAAGTACGCGATCCGGAAGCTGAAGGATGGGCAAGGGCAATACCTCTGGCAGCCGTCGGTCATCGTTGGCGCGCCGCCGACCTTTGACGGCACGGAAGTCGTCGAGATCTACGACATGCCCGATATCGCGGCGAATGCGTTCCCCGTGGTGTATGGCGACCTCAAGGCCGCGTACACGATAGTTGATCGCATGCAGCTCCGATTGCTCCGCGATCCGTACACGTCGAAGCCATTCGTCGAGCTCTACTTCACGAAGCGCACCGGCGGCCAGATCGTGTTGGCCGAGGCGCTGCGTCGCCTGAAGATCGCGGTCTAACCGGAGACGCTCATGGCTACGCAACCCGGCGTCAACATACCGAACAGCACCGATCAGGGCGGCATCGTCACGCACATTAACGGCACGCTGCAGGTTGAATCCGGCGGCGTGCTCGCACTCATGGCGGGCTCGGTGCTCGCCGGCGTTGCCGATCAGAACATTCGAGTGCGAGCGACGATCGCGCAGGTCAACGCTGGCCTCACGCTGTTGCCGGCCGTGCCCGGCTTCAAGTATCGCATGATCTCCGCGCGTGCGATCGCGGTCGGCGGCGCGGCGGGCGCAGTCACGACGGTCGATGTGATCGGCACGCAGGCGGCGAGCCCGGCGAAACTGGCCGCGTTCGCGCAAGCATCGCTCACGCAGAGCACCGTGTTGACCGCTGGCGGAGCTGGTGCCGCCGTCCTCGCCGACGGTGCGTCGTTCGTGCAGAACGATGTGAATACGGCGATCACGCTCGGCAAAACGGGCGCAAGCGTCACGACGGCCACCGCGATCGACATTCTGCTCAGCTACGCGCTCGAGCCGTAACCCACGTTTCTCACGCCTCATTCGAGGATCTGACCCATGGCACAGAAGGATCTGCACAACAACATCAAGGTGTCGCGCGCGATCTCACCGACGCGCGCGACCGACAACACGGCGCTCGTGAGTCAGATCATCGACACGCAGGGCTATGAGTCGCTTGAGTTCGCGATCGCCGTCGGCACGATCGCCGATGCGGATGCGACGTTCGCCACGACGATGGACGAGGGAGACGCGTCCAATCTCGCCGGATCGAACGCGGTAGCCGCCGCCGATTTGCTCGGCTCGTACGCTGGATCGTCCTTCGTGTTTTCGAATGACGACACGGTGTACAAGCTCGGCTATCGCGGCACGAAGCGGTACGTCCGACTCACGATCACGCCGAGCCTCAACACGGGCAACGCAGACATCTCCGCGCTCGCGATCCAATCGCACGCGCGTCACGCGCCCGTCGCGTAACGCTCTCGGTCTCTTCGGTGGTGCACGATGAGGCGGGGCCACGCGCCTCGTCTCATCGTTGTTTCGTCGGTGTCACTTCTCTCTCCGGATCCTCGCATGCGCGTTCGGTCGAACTATCCGCACTTCAGCGTCGATGGCGTGTTGCACGAGATCGGGGATGAATACGAGTTGGCGGCGGCCGACGAGCTCGCGTTTCGCCTGAAGGACGGGATTGTCTCGGACGCGGGCCTCGCGCTCGTCGAACCGCCGCCCTCCCCGCCGGCGGTCGCGCCGGATCCGGCGTAACACCATGGCGCTGCCCACGCTCCAGGATTTCAAGAATCGCCTGCGCATCACGACGACCGCGGAGAATGCCGCGTTGGTCGCGATGCTCGGCGCGGCCACGCAGCTGGCGAAAGCCTACTTGGATCGTCCCCTCGAGGCGGTCGAGCGCACGTACGTCGTTGAAGATCAACGCGCGGCCGCGCTCAGTGTGAGTCGATTGAGCCGAGACCCGATCGCCGCGGCCTTCATTCGCGTGCCGGATGCGCCCGTCGACATCGCGCAGCCAATCACAATCACTGATCGCAATGGCGTTGACGTTGACAGCACATCGTTCCGTGTGGATCGAGACACCGGCGTCGTGCGTGGTGGCGGCTTCGCGGGATTCCCGTACACCATCATCGCGACGACTGGCCTCGCGACTCGCGCCGACTACGCTGAGATCGTTGAGCCGATGATCGGCCAGGCGATTCTCGATATCGCCTCCGATCTGTATCAGCGGCGCAATCCTGCCGCGACCGACGAGAACGACGGCGCCGGTGGCTACGTCCGCTACGGTCGCGTCGAAGAAACGATTCCTGCGCGCGCGATCGCGTACCTCGCGCCCTGGCGCCGGCCGCAGGTATGACGGCATGAGCATCAGCCGGCGAACGCGGTATCTCGGGATCTACAGCTACAGCGACACCGGCACAGAAGGCGTGCCGGTCGACACATGGACGTTCGACGCCGCCCACTGGGGCCGTGTCGACGATGTGCGTGGGAAGCAAGTGCTGCGCGCCGGCGGGGCCGAAGTGCAGGTCGACGCCGAGCTCGAATTCTCCGACGAGGCCGTGATTCCAGCGAACTGCATCGTCGTCGACGGCACCCGCGTCGACGCGGCGACCGCGTACCACGTGCGCTATCTGTTGCCGAAGTCGATGCATCGGCTGAAGCTCGTCTATGCGCAGCGCATCGATCGCAACAAGATCGATGCATCGAAGCTCCTGCTCGATGGCTCGTTCATTCTCGACGGATCAGAGATCCTTAACGGAGTCGGTGTCTAATGTCCGCCGTCATTGATTGGGCGCTCTACACGGAGCCGGCCGTCGGTCGCGGATCGCCGGACGAAGCCGACGTGATCAATCGGCCATTGCGTCAGGTGCTAGAGCTCTCCGGTCTCGATCCGGACGTCCCGTTCGCCGGGTTCTCGGTTGTCGGTCATACGCATACCGCGGGCGATGTCGTCGCTGGCACACTCTCTCCGTCGCGCGGCGGGACCGGTCGTTCTGATCCGACGCCGGGTTCGCTCCTCGTGGCGGCCGGCGCGGCCGCGATGCTGTTGCTGGCGCCTGGAGCCTCGGGTCAAGTCGTGCGATCGAACGGAGCCGCCTGGACGGCGGACGTCATGGTCGCATCGGACATTAGCGATCTCCCAACTGCGGCGACCGGCATCACGCGCGTCGGGACGATCACTGTCGGCACGTGGCAAGGGTCCCCGATCGCCGACACCTATATCGCCACGCTCTCGGTAGCGGGCAAGGTCGCCAACTCGGCGACGACGGCCACCGCGGCGAACACGGCGAACGCAATCGTCGCGCGGGATGCGTCGGGCAATTTCGTGGCTGGCACCATTACGGCGAACGTCATCGGCGCCGTCACCGGATCCGTCACCGGGAATGCGGGCACCGCGACCAAGCTCTCGAGCCTGCGGACGTTCGGCGTATCCGGCGACGCCGCGGGCTCGGTGGGTTCCGATCTCACGAGCGGTGTCACGATCTCCCTCTCGCTCGCCGCCGGCGTTATTTCGGACGCGAACATCGCATCGACCGCGGCGATTGCGTATTCGAAACTGTCGCTCACGGGCGCGATCCTCAACACGGACATCAGCGCCGGCGCCGGGATCGTCGACACCAAGTTCGCCACGATCTCGACGCCGGGGAAAGTCGCGAACAGCGCCACGACGGCGACGGCGGTCGATGCGGTTGGAACGATCGTCGCGCGCGATGGCAGCGGCAATTTCGCGGCGGGGACAATCACGGCGTCGTTCGCCGGCGACGGATCGATGCTCACGTCGCTCAATGCGGCCGCGTTGTCGAGCGGTGTGATTGCATCAGCACGGCTCGCGGGCGCGTACAACGGCATTACGCAAGTCGGCACGTTGCTCGCCGGCATCTGGAATGCGACGGTGATCTCTCCGGTGTTCGGCGGTACGGGACTGAACGCCGCGGCCGTGGGCGATCTGATGTACGGGTCCGGCGCCAACACGTGGGCTCGACTCGCCGGCAATCCGCTACCCACGCGCAAATTCCTCGTGCAGGCGGGCGACAGTGTAAATCCGGCGGCGCCGTCGTGGGGGAACCCGACGCCCGACGATATCGTCGCCGGCACGTTCAACGGCCTATTCACGTTCCGCGCAGGTCTGACATCGGGCATTGTCCCGGTGCCGTCGGCAGCGGCGTCGCTGCTGCCCAACCGAACAACGATCTTTGTCACCCCGGACACGAACGACGGGACAGCGCGCGCCGGATCCGTCATGGTCACTGGATACGGTGCGCCGCCTGCGTTCACTGGTGTGACCGCTGGAGGATCGCCGCAAGCGCCACTCGCGGTCTCGCCGGGCACGAACCTCGTCGAGATGATCGGCGTTGGATTCGACGGCGTCACGTGGAGCGCCGGCGGCCGTATGCGGGTGAATGCCGCGGAAGTGTGGACCTCGACCGCACACGGATCGCAGCTCGTCTTCTCGACGACGCCGAATGGATCAACGGCGCTCACGGATGTCCTGACTATCGGCGATAGCGGCGCCGTCGCGGTCCTCGGTGACGTCACCGTCAATACGAACAAGCTCACGATCACGGCGAGCACGGGCGCGTTGACGGCGGCCGGCCAGATCACGACGACTGCGGGCTTCCTCTCTGGCGTCGCGGGCAGCGGCACCGGTGGGCGCTACGTTGCCCGCGATGACGGAGGCAATGACCGCTGGCAGTGGGGCCTCCTGAGCACCGTCGGAGCTCGCAACTGGTCGCTCTACGATTTCGGGAATAATAGAGAAGCGATCTCGGTGCACGCGACGACGGGCGTCGTCACGCTGCCGACGGGGTTGGTTGTTGGGACGTCGCTGACAGCCGCCAGTCTCTCAGTCGCCGGCGCCGCCAGTGCGGCATCGCTGACGGCGGGCACGGCGACCCTCACCGAACGACTCACCATCGACGATGCCACTGGCATCCGTTTCACGACAACGGACGCGGGTGTGTACGTCTCGGCAAGCAAACTGTTCATCGGTCGCTACTCGTCCGCGGGCAGTTTTGGACTCTCCGTCGATCCTGCATCTGGAACGCTCTCTGGAATGGCGGCCGCGTTCGCGGCAGCCATGACGATCACCACGACGCCCGCCACTGCGCTCATCCTGCAATTGACAGGCAATGCGACGACCGGCGGCTATGTGAGTTTCCTCGACGCCACCGCCTCCAACGCGGTTCGTGGATTCATCGGGTTCGGCACGACGCTTGGCGGCGCCGCGTCGACAGAAATGGTACTACGATCTGAGAGTTCCACGGCCCTGACATTCAGCGGCGGCAACGTCGGACTGCGCATCGCAGCGACAACGGGTGCGGTCACCGTGCCTCAGGCACTGGTGGTCAGTGGTCTTGCGTCATTCAACTCCGTGGTATCGATCGATGGGCTACCGACGGCCGCGACCTTTGGGAACACCGGATTGCCCAATAAGCGCGTCATGATCGGGTACGATGCTGTTAGCGATTACGGGTTCGTCAGCGCGATACACGGGCACGGCCAACAAGACGCTCTTTTTGAATCCCATCGGAGGCGGTGTCCGCGTCGGCGTTGGCGGCTTTTTCGTCGACGGCGCGTTTGGCTGCAATGGGAACACGCCGCAAACAAAAGCAGTGTCAGGCGGAACGGTCGGCGGGGTGATCGCTGCGCTCGTCGCCAACGGCATCCTCTCGTCGTAGCCACTCGTATGCGTCGCCCGTTTCGCAATGCCCCGAAACGCTCACCCGCTCGCCATCCCTTTACCACATCTCGAATGAAACGCATTGAATTCCCCGCCGCGACTGACGACCTCGATCTCTACAATCTCGCGTACATCGGCGCATGCAACCCGGAAGCGCGCCTCGCGCCGGCCGAGCTCCGCACGCACGCGAAGCTGCTCGACGCCCTCGAGGCGCCCGGCGTGAAACAGACCGACGGCACTGGGTTCAAATTGCCGAAGGGCACGCCCGCGATAGTGCTGCTCGAGGAAGCTGAACGCGACTTGCTGAAGCGGCTGTGTGAGTCGTTCCACTGGAATCCCGTGTTCTCGCGGCGAGTCGTGCAGCTGTTCGATCTGCTCGAGCACGCGCCGGACTACTCGGTGCCTGTTCCGCTGCTGCCGCTCAACGCGTCACCAATAGAATAAGCGTTCACTCATGACGCCCGAGTTCGCGCGCTTTCAGCAGACCTTCAACGACGCCGTCCCTCAGGGCCTCGTCGCCGCGGCCGCCATCTATCACGGCGCGCTCCGGGCGAAGCTGCAGCGTGGGTACACCTCGGGCGACTTCACGACGGGGAACGTCAGCGCCTCGGTGCAGATGGACGCCGGCAGCCAGATCGGTGGTGAGTGGGAAGTGGCCGTCGGGACGAATCTCATGTACGCTCTTTACTGGGAGATGGGTCATCAGAACGTCTTCACGCGCCGGTACGAACGCGTCGAGCACTGGCGTGAGACGGCCGAGGAAGAAGGCGACGCTATGGCCGCCGCGTTCGGTGCCGTCGTCGCCACGCGCCTCGAGGCCGGTCAGTGACGACCGTCTCGACGGACCGACTCTACGCCACGCTCGTGCGTGACGCGCTCGCGTTCGTGCCGCCGGGCGGCGTTGCGCTGTCCGCCACGCTCGGGCATCGCATGTACCGACAGGCGGCGCCGCGCGATGCGGCATACCCGTACGCTGTGTTCTCGCTCCGATCGACCCGCATCGCCGACGGCAATAACTCGCTCAAGGTCCTCTACGACTTCGAGGGATTTGTGTGGAACCGTCCGCGGTCGACGCAGCCCGCGACCGAGCGGCTCGCCGACACCTGGGCCACGTATCTCCGCACGCTCCTCAATATCTCGAACGGGTTGATGTACGCGACCGACGTGACCGCGGAGTCGTTGCCGCTCATGTCGACGCCGGCGGACGCCAACGTCGTGCAGGTTCTCGTCCGCGCGCGCCTGCAGGTCTGGCCGACGCTGATCTCATCGCTCTCCGCGTAGTCACGGCCCTCGCTCTCTCACTGAGGATTCTCAGATGCTCACCGGCTATTCCGCAAACCTCCCGAACGACACGCTCCTCGACATGGGCGTGCTGTTCCGCACCATCTCCGCCGTCTCGACGAAGATCGGCGTCACGCAGGGCGCGCCGGACTTCGACCCTGGCGTCGAGGAAGCCGACATTCAGTTCGACGGAATGCGGTGCAGCCTCAAAGGCCTCCAGCGCCGCGTCGGCTTCAAGCCGATGATCAAAGGCACGATCATCGAATTCGGTCCGACCGCCACGGGCAAGCAGGTGCAGGTGATCGAGCCCGGCTCGAGCGAAGCAACCGTCGGCGCGGTGACGACGACGACGCCGAAGGCGGCTGGACTGTTGTACGCATCCGGCGACTACCTCACCGACTTCCGCCTGATTTTCCAGCGCGCGAACGGACTCTTTGTCGCGATCTACTTCCCGATCGCGAAGGCCACGAAGTGGTCGATGAAGGGCGTCGACAAAGCCGAGGCGCAAATCTCGATCGAGATCGAAGCGATCGGCGATCCAACGGCGGACCTTGGTGTAGCGCCGTACCTCATCGAGCACCGCACGGCGCTGCCGGCGTAACCCTCTTACGAATCTGATGAAACCTCAAATCGTAGACATCGACGCCCTCGTCGCCGAGCTGCCCATTCGGGTGCTCGGCGGCGAGCACCTGGTGAAGCCGGTTAACGCGATCGCCACGAAGCTGGCCGATTCCATCACCGATGAGAATCGGGTTGATGTGATGATTCAGATCGTGGCGATGGTAGTGCCGACACTCACCGTCGAGCAGCTCGGAACGCTCACGGTCACGCAACTCGACGCGATCCTACAAGTGTCGGCGCGTGGGGTGACTGCGGTCCGAGACTCGGACCCAAACGTGGACGGGCCGACGACCCTGACAGCGTCGCCGGCCTGATCCCGTATGACGAAGTCGGCGCCGTGTGCTCCGAGGTCTCAGAGCGGAACGGCCCAGAGTTCATGATCGTGCTGCGTCAACCCTTCGCGATCACGCTCTACGCGTATCTCATGCTCCGCGATCGCGATCGGATTGCCGACATCAAAACGAGGAGTCGTGACGTGTATCGCGGGGTCCTGACGGCCATGGCCATGAACGATCCGAAGCGCCTCGAACGGGAGCGCGCCGAGGTGCGCGCCGACATGCGTAGCGCGCCGGATCCGGCGGCGCAGCGACAAAGTGTCACGGACCGCCGAGCGGCGGGTCTCGCGCTGGCGACCCTCATTGAGCGCTCGGGTGTGCTCGACGACCGGAGAAACTAAATGACGACCTTCACGGCGATGAATGCCAAGATCGGGTCGGTCGGTGGGAAGGAACTGCTGTCCGAGCTCGGTGCGATTGACAAGAAGGTCGAGACGACCGCCTCGAAAATGAAAGCGGCTCTTGCGGCGACCGGCAACGATCTGGGCGCTGCGGCGCGGATGATCGTGGCCGAAGCCAATCAGGCGAACGTAGCCGTTGCCGAAATAGCGACCACGGCGACAAAGAGTTTTACGGCGACCGCGACGGCGATTGAGAGTGCCGGGAATCGCATTTCGCATAGCGCGATGATCGGCATTGGCGAGCTGACCCGAGGGCTCGGTCGCATCGGGTCCACCGGGCAGCTCAGCGCGTTCGCGGTTCGCGAACTGGCCGGCGGTGTCATGCGGCTCGGCGCATCGCTTGGCGCGGTCGGTGGGCTCGCCGGAATGGCAGTGCTGGCGGGCGGAGCGATCGTCGAAGCCTTCACCAAAGCGAGAAAGGAACTCGAGAAAACACAAATCGAGTTCAATCAGCGACTCGATGAAATGGCGAAGTCGAGCAGTCTCGCTGGGCTCGGCGGCCGGTTCGGGATTGCCACAGAGATTCAGTCAGGCGATCCATTCGCGAAGATCCTGGGGCGCAACCCCGGAGAGAAAGATCTCGACTTCATCCGCCGCAGTCAGGGTATCGTCGGATTGCAGTCAGAAGTCGCTCGGCGGCAGGCGGCCGTCGACGGACAGCGGGGACTGTTCCGCGGGGGGAGCCGCGAAGCCGACGCTTTGCGCGAAGCGCAAGTGATGCTCAAGGCCGAGATCGAGAAGCATACCAAGACGGAGCGCTTGATTGCGGAGGTAAACAAGAAGGTCGTCGATGAAACAACGACCGGCATCAGAGAGGCCGCTGAAAGGAAATCGATCAAGGCGCTCTTCAATCCAGAGTCGCCGACAGGCAACGGCGTGTTTGGTGATCGATTGAAAGGCATGCTCGCCGGGACCCGGGTGCAGCAGATCGGCGAAACGCCTCGAGAGGCGGAACTGGAGACCTATAAGCAAATCCTCGCGAAGGAGTATCAGGAGGCGAAGACGCTCGACGAGAAGGACGCCATCCTGAACAAGATCAAGCGCGTGCTCGAGGAGATCGACAAGCTCAATCCCAGACTGTTCGCGAGTGTGACGGGCGACGGGGTGAAGGCCGCGAAGTTGCCCGCGCTCTCGGCAGCCGAGGAAGACGCCAAAGCAACGGTCAAGCGGATGACCAAGTTCGCCGATGACGCGGCGCAGCATATCGCCTCAACCTTTGGGAGTACGATCGCGGCTGGATTCACCGCGGCCTTTGCGCCGGGTGGCAATTCAAAGTCGATCTTCAAAGCGATGACGTCCTCGATCCTGGAAGGACTCGGCTCGATGTTTGAACAGATCGGCGTCGCGTCGCTCGTCGGTCTCGAATTCATTCAGGGAATCAAGGCGGCGATCTTCGCGTTCGCGCCGGAAGTCGGCCTGGTCGCGGCGATCGGGCTGATCGCGTTCGGCGCCGCGCTCAAAGGCGCCGGCAGTCGCATCGGCTCGTCCGGATCCGGCGGCGCGAGTGGCGGCGGCTACACCGGCGCCAGCGTCACGCCCATCACGTCGATCGGCTACATCAACCCCGTGGCCCCTGCGGGCTCCTCGGCCTCCGCGAGTTCGATCGGCGCGCAACAGCCCGTGCATTTCACCATCATCGGCAAGGACGATCCTGCCGCGCAGCGCCAGATCCTCGAGCTCATGGCGCGCGCCAACCGCCGCGGATCGACGAGCGGCTGATGGCCTCCTCGATTTCATTCGCCGATGCGTTCGGCGCCGCCGTGCTCACGAATGGGAAACCCGCCCCTGCCGATCGGTTCGGCAATTGGGTCCCGGTGTCGAAGCCGATCGGCGAGTCCGCCTCGAGACAATCCGATGGCGCAATCACGATGTTTGTGTTTCGCACCGACTTCGGCGCGACGTTCGAGCTCGCGCAGATCCCCGTCGCGTCGATCGCGAGCATTCGCCTCGTCGACGTCGCCGCGCGGCTCGTCGCGTGGTTGCTGCAGGGCGGCACATGCAGCGTCACCACGGGCGATGTCGAGGGCCACGTGTATGCGACCTGTGGGCTCATGCCGGGCAGCTCGCCGTCGCTCACGATGACCGATCGTCGGAACCTCGAGTACACGCTGTCGCTGGCGTTGATCAATCTCGCCGGGTCGCCGGCGCCGATGGTCTGTCACTGGGTCGCATGAGGCGACGTGCCATGGGGAATCGCTGATGTCGTCGTTCACCGAGGAATATCGCCTCCGGATCCGGAACGCGACGAACAGCGGCGACGTCCTCGTGATCACGAGCGTCCGCGGCGATGCCACCCCGTTTCTCCAGGCGCCGCCAAGTGGCGATGGCGCGAGCTTCGATCCCCTCACGGGGCAAGCGATGTGCGCGTCGTACACGGGCACGATCGTCGACGCGATCACGAGCGGCGTATCGCGCATCGTCACCGCGCAGCTCGAGGACGCGAACCAGCGGCCGCAGCTCGGCTATCGCGTGGCGTTCGTCGAATCACGGATCAACGGCGGCGCGTGGACGACGCTGGTCGCGGGATACCTCACACTGCTGCGCCTCACGAGCGCGGTGACCTGGGAGTACACGGTCCAGGATGCCTCGCGTGTGCAGGGCGGCTTCGAGACGTTCGGTGCGCTCGGCAACACGCTGATGACCACCTTCCTCGCGCTCTGGCCGAACCGCGGATGTGCGTTCGGTGGCCCCGTCATCGGCGGGTTTCTCGGGATGAAAGACTCGCTCGGGAAAGGCTGGACGATGAAGGTGCATCGGCTCGGCTTCGCTGGGTCGTACGTGTACTACTTCGAATATCTCTCCGGCTACGGTCCACCGAACTGGTTGACCAGCAAGAACATCAACGACTTTGCCGACGGCGTGAACGCCTCGGTGAAGGGATTGTTTCAGGCGCCGCGCAACGATGGGCACCTGTCCAGCTTCGCGACGATCAATGATTCGCTGCAGAATAGCTTTTGGTCTGGGCTCATCTTCCTCGTCAGCACCGCCGACTCGAGCACGCCAATCGTCTACCGTCCGACGAGGAACACCGTCGCGAGCGCGGGGGCTGGTTTCCCGCTGGCGTACGATCAATCGAATCCCAACGCGCTCGTCGTGAGCGGCGGGATCGACAAGAACAACACGTACAAAGGCGTCTTCACGATCCAGGATGGCCAAGCGGCGCTGAACGACGGCGACATCGTCACCGTGCGCGCGCTCACGATCCTGCCGACGGATCTCTCACCCATCTATGTCGATCAGCACCCGGCCGACTTCCTCGCCACGGTGTGGACGCAGGCGGGCATTCCGTTCTATCCCACGGCGATCACGAATCTCAAAAACACGCTCGGCACCAAAGAGCGCGTCGCGCGGCGCATCACGCAGACCGAACAAATCGGGTCGTTGATCCAAGAGACCGTCTTCGCGCCGTACGGCGTGGCGGTGCGCGTGGGCACCATAGGAGACGCCGCCTCGAATGGGTTACTCGTGCCGTTCCCGACGAGGAAGCTGCCGACGGCGCTCCCCTCGGTCACGATCACTGATCAGGATGTGGTGCAGGACGAAACGAAGTTGCCGTACGAGCTCGATGCGTCGGCCGGCGTCAACACGCTCATCCTGAAACAGAAGATCCTCCAGACGATCCTCACCGGCGCTGATGACAAAGTGCTCGACGGGGTGACGGAGGGTGACTCGACGATCACGGAGTTCAACACCGACCCGAACGCCGTGCCGTCTGGCACCGTCACGATCGACGTCCCGGGGATGTTGCATCAGGATCAGAGCTGGTCGCCCAACCAAATCGGATGGCTCGACGCGACGGCGAAGACATTGTTCGATCGATTCGGCCGCGGAAACATCAAGCTCGAGACAAGTCTGATTCGTGGCGGCGCTGGCGACGCGCTCAACCTCGGCGACGAAGCCCTCATCGACATCGCGCAGCTGCCGAATCACAACGTCCGCCTAGGCGACAGTCCGTCGACGCCCGCGCGCCGAATGCAGCTCATCAGCGTCACCGAACTCCCGCAGCTGCGCCAAGCCCGCTTCTCCGACAGCGGCCCGAACGCGAACCAGCTCGCGACGGTCCCGACGCTCTCGATCGTGCTGGCTATCGATCTCCCGCGCAGTATTGCGTTGGTGACCATCACGAACGCGGCGACGTTGAACGCGGCCGGGATTGGACTCCGACTGCAGGCGGCCGCGATCGCGGGAGGGCCGGCGCCCTTGGCCGCCGACTATGTCGACATCGCCGCGTTCGCTGACGGGTTGATTCCGACCACCGCGTTTCGCATCGGGCCGTACATCGCCGGCCAAACGCTCTACGTTCGCGCGAGGAGCGAAAAGAAGGGCAGTGCGGCATCGAACTATGGCGCGAGCGCGAACGTCACGCTGTCGGCCGTTGCCAATCCAACCAGCCTCGTTGCCACACCGAGCGGTGCAGACGGATCGCTTTGCACGCTGACGTGGGCGCCGGGCGCAGGCACCGCAAACGACGTCGTCGACGTGTATCTCCGGACGAGCGGTCAGCCGTTCTCACTGGCGCAGCGGATCGACACGCTTCCGCCCGGCTCCAATCGCTACACGATTCAGCTGCTCACCGCTGGCGTCTCGTACATCGCGACCGTGCAGTACCGCGATCCGAATACGCTCGATCAGTCCGACGCGATCGACGTCGTGTTCATCGCTGGCGGCGTCACCCGCGTGCTCGCGGCGCCGGTCGATCAAACACCGTTTTCCGGATCGGTGGATCCTGAGACGGGCTCGCCACTCCGTGATGGTGTCTTCGGTCTCGCCGTCCTCGCCGCTGAATTCCCTGGGCAAGTCGAGTTTGCGATCGCGACCGAGACCGGCGTCGCGAGTGGATTCTATGGCGCCTTCGTCACCGTCGACGCGCCGGTCCCAAGCGTGCTCGGAAACTGGACCAAGTTCTCGACGATCGCGCCGAACGATGGATTGCGTCGGCAGCTGCAAGCGCGCCACGTGCAGGCTGGCGCGACGTCGAGCGCGTACACACCGACCGTCGTGGCCACGCCGTGGACGCCAAGCGCATTGCCGCCGGTGTCGACGCTGTCGCCGATCGTCGAGGTGACCTTCCTGCCGCCGACGGCGCCCGGTGTGAACGTGCGGCTCCAGGTGAACGGCGTCGATCCGATCGGCACGACGATGCAGGTCGCAATCAAGAGCACCGGCAGCGCGACGGGCATCATCACCGGCCCGGGCGTCGGCATCCTCAGTCCCAACGCCACGATATGGGAGATCTCTCAACCACAACCGGCGCAGGGTCCGGGATCGCTCGTCGTGCAGGGCGTGACGACGGACGGTCGGATCGCCGAGCTCGCGGTGACGATCCCGGAGGCGTCGACAGTCGCGGCGCCGCAGGGCACCGTGGCATTCACCGCGGACGGCAATTGGCAAGCGACTGCAGACGGACCATCGAACGCGAAATCCTTCAAGTTTCTCTCGAGCACCGGTGCGTTCCCCTCGGATTCGCTCGTGCTCTCGAGCGGGAGTGTTGTCACGGGGCCCGTGCGTACGTTCAGCACGTCGGGCGGTCCACTCTCGATTGGACAGGCGATCTTTCTCACGATCATTCCGTTCACACAGCCAAGTGCGGGCGGCGTTGCGCTGCCGAGCATTCACATTCAGGGCGCGTATCTCAACCTCACCGGCAGCAAGACGGTCAACTACTCCGCGGGGAGCTATCTGCAGATCGATGGCACGGATAGCATCACGTTCAACACGAACACGCTGCCCACATCGCCCGATCTCGGCATCGGGTCGCCGCTCAAACTCTCGATGCACCATTTGCTGCCCACCGGCGTGTCGATCGCCCAGGTAAGCATGTGGGGCACGTTCGGCGCGCAGGCCGGCAGCAACGTCGGGGTGTACGTGAATCGATTCTTTCGGCAAGTGACGGGCGGCGTCACCTCGCAACTGGGCTCTGGATCGCTCACCTACAATGGCGGGCAGCAGACCACGACGATGATTATGGCAGAGACGGTCGGGTCGAGCTCCGGGTACACCTCACGCGTCGACTGGACCGGGGCGATGGATGCTGGCCAAACGATCGGCGGCGGCGTCGCGATCACGTATTTCATGCCCGACTCCAAGAAAACTCTCTAAACTCTCTCGACGGTTCGAGGCTCACATGCATCAACGGTTACAGAAATTGTTCGATGAGCACCAGTCGCCAAGCCACGCGGGCACGCATCACGTGCACCTGCACGCGATGCCGGTCGTGCGGCTCAACGCGATGATCCAAAAACAGGTCCTTGAGTATGAAGCGTTGCTCGAGGAGGCGACCATGGACCCGGAGCACCATCCCGATCTCACGCCGAAGCTCGAGGCGATCCGGCAGACGCTCGGAGCGCTCAAGCGAGACGCCGCGGCCGCGCAACAGGCGTTCTCGCTCGTCCGCATGGCGATGGAGCAGCTCGATCGCTACATGCCGGAGGCGCGCATGGACGTCGAACATATTCTTGACGGGATCGCGGCCAAGCGCGGCGCGCCGGATCCGGCGTCGGCCGCGCCGTCTGTGGCGGTCGAGACTGTTCAATCGTCTGGCACTGTAGTATCGTAGTTCCTGACGCCGCAGGGTTTCGCGGCGCCCCAATTCCTAGCACCGTCTCATTCACGGCTCTCCGCCCATCTCGGGCAGAGGGCCGTTTTGTCGTTTGGGAGATTCGATGCTCCGACCGAACTCGCCGCACCGTGCCGGATTGTGCTTGCTCGCGATCGTTGTCGCGTCAAGCGCGGTCATCGTGCTCGCCGCGCATGTGTGTGGCCGGTCATGACGACACGGGTGCGGAAACAGCACGAGCCCGTCGACCCCGACGATCACTACGTCATGTCGCGCGACGAAGATCGGAGCATGTGGGCGAAGACGGCCTACGTGATGGAGAAATACAAACTCCTCATTTGGATCGGCACCGTCGTCCTCGTCGCGTTCGGGTTCGACTTCAAGACGCCGGCGATGGCACAACACGGCCTCCAGGCGCAGATCGATACGCTCCGGCCGCAACAGCGGAAGCTCGAGGCCAAGCTGGACATTCTCCTCCGCCTGCAGTGCATGAACCGCGGGCTCACCGATCGCGAACGCCAGCTCGCGGGACTGAGCTGCTCGGCCGCCCAATGAGGATTCGCTGATGTCCTTGACGCTGTTCCCCGACAGCCGGTTGCGCACGGTCATGACGCCGAAGGCGGCAATCCCGACCTGGTTCGGCTGGCAGGTGCCGATCTACTGCGCGAGCTGCGGCACGCCGGCGGGCTGTGTGCCGGAGGAGAACATGACCTTCGCGTTCTACCTCTGTAACGAGTGTTTCAAAACGCACGGCGACTCGACGCTCTTTATGACCATGCCGGATCAGGTCTTCTGGGCCACGGTCGCCGAGGCGCAGCTGGAGAAGTACGGCCGCTACCTGAGCGCCGAGGAGGTCGTGGAGAAGCTCACCGACCCGGAGTCGTTGGAAAGTCGTCTCGCTCGTGATCGCAAGTTCCTCACACCACACGCAGGAGAATAGGACCATGCCGTTCTGCTATGCATTGGCCTCGGCGCCGGGCACCAACCTCACGACGCACGCGACGCCGGGCACCGAAAACCCGAACCTCGCCGTTCGTCAGGTGACGCGCGGCGTCGATCTCACGTTGCTCCAGGTCATCGGCCGCGGCGTGCAGCTCACCACGATCACCGGCATTGCGTTCTTCGTGCGCCGGTTCACCACGGCCGGATCCGGCGGCGGCGCCATCACGCCAGCGCCCCGGCGCGTGGGCACGACAGCGACGACGGTCGCGGCGGACTCCTCGTCCGCGTTGACACCCGGCACCACGTCCGGCGCGATCCAGGCCGTGTTCGGCTGCGGCGCGACAGGCCCGGGCGGATGGAACGCCATGAACTCCGACGCCGGCGCGCACCTCGAGGCGGGATCGTCCGACGAGTTCGACGTCAACAGTGTGTGCGGCGTCGCGTCGTTGCCGTTCAACCTCGGCGGCGAGATCTCCGAGTAATCGCTCCCGATGGTGTTCGTGGCACGCGTCTCGTTGGGCGATGGCCTGGCGAGACGCGTGTGGCATGCGGCAACGCCTTGAGGAATCTGGCATGATCATGCGGGTCGGTGTGCGCCCGGGCTCACGGGCGCGGGATGCGATCGGTGTCGGTGGTGGTTCAGGCCCGGCGCCGGCGACGAAGCTCACGATCACGACGCAGCCGTCGAGCGCCGCGTCGAGCGGCGTCGCGTTCCCGGTGCAACCGGTCATTCAGCTGCGCGACATCTTCAACCTGCCGGTCCTGCAATCCGGTGTGGTGGTGACGGCGACGGTCGCGAGCGGCGGTGATACGCTCGGTGGCACGACGACGGCGACGACCAATTCGAGTGGCGTCGCGACGTTCACGAATCTCCAATTGACCGGCAGCGCGACGGACACGTTGCAGTTTGCAGCGTCGGGACTGACGGCCGTCAACTCGAACAGCATTGCGGTGAGTGCGGCGTCGGGGTTCTTCGCCAACGCGCCGGCGGGATGGACGACGATCAACGATCAGCCGTTCACGAGCATCCCGGTCCACGCGAGTGGCCCAGATGCGCAAGGGTGGACGGACCCCGATGGCAACACAGCTCGCTTCAGCCTCGAGACCGACCCCACGGCACCATTCCCGTCGCACGGCACCCTGAAGGGATCGTATCCGAATGGGTCCGCCGGCGGTGGCTCGTTCTTTCGGATGGCGCTGGACTACTCGTCCGGGCAGCAATTCAAGAACATTTATTGGAGTGTGATCATCCAGCTGTCCTCGAATTTCGACATGAACGGCAACGTCGGATCGAAATTTCTCTGGCCGTCCGGGACGATCGCTGAGGATTCGTTCACGTATACGACGTTCAACGCGGACAACGTGCTGGAATATGGGATCGTGCAGCAAGGCGGCCCCGTCCGCGAGATGTATCAGAATATCGGATCGCCAGGGAACCTCGGCGTCTTCCAGAACTATCGCGGGCAATATGTCGAAATTCAGAACATCGTTCGCGCGAACAGTGCGAACGGAACGGCCGACGGCGAATACCACTGCTGGATCGCAGGCACGAAGACCCACCAATACACGCCAGCGGACGGCAACGGCGTCGATTGGCACATGACGTCGTCGGGCCGAAAATGGATGTCGATGGACATCAATCCCACTTATGGCGGCGGAACCGCGCCGGTGCCGGTCGCCAACATGTTCATGAAGTGGAATCGCCTCTTCATCACCGGGAGTAACACCTAATGCGTCATTTTCTCCGCGCGTCTCTCTGTGCGCTGGCTCTCGTGCTGCCGCTTCGCGCGCAGACGCCGAAGCAGCTCGCGCAGCTCGACACGCTCAACAAACAACTCGCCGCGACGAAGGCCTCACTGTCACTCGCCGCGTCCTCGTCGGCGTCGTTCTCATCGGCGATCTCGCAGGCGTCGACGTCGTTGGCGAAAGCGCAACAGATGCTCACGGCGCTCACGACCGTCGCGCCGCCCGTGGTCACGCCCCCTCCGGTAATCCCGCCACCGCCGCCGAAGGACACGACGAAGCCACCGGTCGTCACGCCGCCAAGCGGCGGCGGGTCTGCCTCGTGCCCGAATGAGCCAGCCGGCTACACGGTCATCAATGACAACGCATTGAAGGACATTCCCGCGTGGCCGGCGAAGTCGTCGACCGGATGGATCGACGACGAACGGAACGCGAAGACGGCGATCAGCATCGTCAACGATCCGACCGCGCCCGCCTCGCCGAACGTCGCGGCCGGTCTCTTCCCTGGGGGCATGACCGGCGGCGGTGCTCCGTTCTACGTGTATCGTCCATTCGCCGCGACCGAACAGTTTAAGAATCTCTATATCTGCGGGTTCGTGAAGCATGACGCAGCCTTCGACAACACCAACGGCAACGCCGGGACGAAGTTCATGTGGCCCGCGGGCGACCAGGTCCAGGGCGCGCTCACCTACATGAACCATGATGGAAGCGGAATGGACTTCACGGTCAACCAACAGGGTGCGGTTGACCGCATGCTATTCGGGAATCTGAATCGGGCCGCTGCGCAGATGTACTCGAAGCGCGGGCAGTGGGTTCGGTACGAAGTGTTGCTCAAAGCCAACTCGAGCAACAGCGCAGCGAATGGGGAGCTTCATGTTTGGATGAACGGCACGAAGACGCACCAATACACCGACGTGAATTGGCAGATGGCCTCCGCTCGCACGTGGCTCTCGCTCGCGTGGAACCCAACCTACGGCGGCGGACCGAATCGGGTCCCTCGCGACCAGCGGCAGTATCTGGATCAGTTGCGCATCAGCGGCAGCAATAAGTAGCGATGGAATTCATGGCGGACGGAGTCGCGTAATGTCTTTCGGCGCGGCGAGCGGCAGTCATACCGTTGTCGGGAACACCGTTGCTTCGGTGCTCACGGGCGTCAGTGTGGGCGACACCATTGTCGTCCACACGAGCCGCGACGCGAGCGTCACCTTCGTCTCGCTCACCGACGATAAGAGCACCAGCTACGCCATCCCGACCGTCTCGTCTGTCACCGCTTCGTTGCTCGACGCCAACAACGGCGAACTGCACGAGGTGTTCGTCGGTGTTGCAGGCAGTGCGGGAACGTTCACAATCACGTTGACGCTCAGCGGGGCACTTGGCGACGGGTGCATGCTCGTGTCACGGCACTCGGGTCGAAGCACAACATCGCCTGTCGTTGCGGTCGCCATCAACGCGCAGTATCCGCCCGTGGGATCGAATCCCGGAACCGGAGTCGGGGACATCACCTGCGGTCCGTTCGCCGTTCCGGCGGGCGCTGACATTCTGCTCAACCTCAGCGACGCGAGTGGCGCGCACAACACTAACTACTCCGCGACGGCCGGCTATACGCTCCAGCGAGAAGAGGGTGCAGCGGGTGTCTCCGCGCTCCAGGCGCTGATCACGAAAGACAACACGTCTGGAACCCAGAGCGCGACCGCGACACAGGCGAACACGACGCCTTGTGGCTCGATCGTGATTGTGTTGGCGCAAGCATCCGGCGGCGCCTCGGTGGTCTCGGACGAAGACGCGAACGCCGGCGCGACGTCGGTGCGCGCCGCGATGCTGCTCGCGACGTCGCTCGGGTTGTGCGCGAATGCGCGCAGCGCGCAGCTCGCGATCGCGAACTACGACGACGGCGGGTTCCCGATCGCCGCGGTGCCGGCGGTCGAGGCCGAGCCGCCGTATCGCCAGCTGGTGTTCGACGAGCAGCGCAACACATTCCGTCGCGCCGCGGCGTGGGGCGACGACGAGCAGCTGCCGCTGCGTACGCAGATCGACGAGGAGGTGTGGTTCGGTCCACACCCGGAATGGGCGACGAATCTCATTCCGGAGCCGTGGAGTTGGGACGACGGGAACACGTTGCCGCCCGCATCAGCGCCACCCGATGAGAATACGTGGACAGCGCCGCGGCCGCCGTTCGTCGCGCTGCGGTTCCCGATTCCCGATCCGTGGACCTGGGATGACGGCACGTCGTTCCCGCAGCAGACGCCGACCGTGGCGCTCGACGACGGCGGGGATGGCGGGTGGACGCCGCCGCGGCCGATCGTGTTGCCGTTCATCGGGCCGCCGATCCAGGACGAGCATGTTGGCGCATCGCTCTACTGCGTCGACGAGCCGAACACGTGGGTGCGCACGGTCACGTGGCCGGATCCGGCGCCGGCGCCGATGTGGCGCTTCGCCGTCGAGGAGCTCGCGTTCCCGCTGGCGGCGTTGCACATCGATGAGGAGACGTGGTTCTCGCCGCTGCCTGAGTGGCCGACGACGCTGCTCCTCGAGCCGTGGGCGTGGGACGATGGCAATACGCTGCCACCCAAGGCCGCGCCGCCCGAGGACTACGCGTTCCCGCTGCCCGTCGTCTGGTCGACGCCGTACGTCGCACCGCCGCCGCAACACGAAGAGGCCGCGCCGAGCCTGTACACGGTCAGCGAGCTCGATGTGTGGCCGGTGCTGCCAACGCCATGGGCGGTCGATTGGATCGCGCCCCGCGTCAACCTGGACGACGTGGTGCCGTCGCCGGCGTTGGTCGACGAAGATCCGTCGCACGTGCGTCGCACGTTGTCGAGCGACTACACGCCGGTGCTGTCGTTGCTGCAGGCCGACGAGCACGCGGTCCCGATTGCGGCGCCGACGTTCGTGGCCGAGGAGGACGCGCCGTTCGTGGTGCGCCGCCTCTCGCTCGAGTACGCGGCGTCGTACGCGGCGTTGTTGGTGTGGGCGACCGACGAGGTCGTCCCGCAACCGTCGCCGATCGCGAGCGATGACGAATCGATCGTGCCGCGGCCGCGGTGGATCGAAGCGTACGCGCTGGTGACACCGCTCGCGATCGATGACGGCTTCGTGCCGTCGGTGATCGTGGCGCCAACGGTGCGGCCGCGGGCGTTCTTCATTCCGGACCCGGGGCTCGAGCTCCGGTTCATTCCCGACTTCCTGTGACTTCTCGCCCGAGGCGCGCCCAGTGATCACGATTCTTGAAATCACCGTCGGCGATACCGGCTTCACGCTGGCGGGGCGCATCGACGGCGGCGGGCTGGTGGATCTCGTCGGCTGCACGGTGACGCTCGATCTCATCCGCACCGATGGCGGCGGAGTCAATATGCTCAGCGCGGCGCCGGCGACGATCACGAACGCGGTGAAGCGAAGAGTCGCGTGCAAGTTGACGAACGCCGTCGGTCTGCCGGCCGAGGTCAAGGTGCGGTGGACCGTGACGCTGCCGGGAGGAGCGGGGATCGTACATGCGCCCGGGCCAGAGGACGAACAGGTCTATCTCAAACTCTGGCCGTAACAGACGCGGAATCGATGAGCATGCACACCGACGACGGGCCGCGAATTGCACCACCCACCGGTATGCGGAACATTATGAGGTTTCTCATGGGCACTGACTCAGCACACCATCACAGCACGTCAGAAAGCGATGCGCGCAATCAGCGCATCCTACGCGACTTCGATCGACTCAAGCGGTCGTCGAAGCACCTGGGCGACGTTGCAGAAATCGCGGCGGAGCTCTCCCGTCTCACCACCAAAGTGTTGGAGGTTTTTATGGCAGGACAGACAGAACAGGACGCGAAGCTCGCTGAGCTCGAGAAGGCGGTCGAAGACGACGAGCTGGTCGACGACGCGAACGCGGATGCGATGCAGGCGGAGATCGATCGACTGACGGCGCTCGGAACCCCCGACACGCAGCCGACGATCGACACGCTGACGCGAATCATGGGGAAACTGCACGGCCCGAAGGGACGCATGACGGAGCCCGGTAGCAGCACGGCCGCACAGTAGCAAATGCACGACGGCGCCGGTCATCCCATCGACCGGCGCCGTTGTGTTACTGGCGCGAGAACGCGTAGGCGGATATGGCCCGTCCGGAAAATTCCGGTCCGTCGGAGACGATCAGCGACGTGCTATGTGTGAGCTCGCTGTTTCCGACCCCGGCCTGCACAGCGTAGCCGTGACCGAGGCCTCGGTCGGCAATTGTATCGAATAGCGTAATCCTAGGCAGATTCACGCCCCAGACGCCAGCTCGGTGCTGAGGAACGACCCCAGGCGGCATATCCCACACAAATTGGTTCCCAGAAGACAGCGATAGCACTCCCCCTCGAGCGCTGACCCACGCACGCGTGCCTCCAACCACACCGAAGCTGTCCGTGAGGGTGTACCGCCCGATGAGCGTTTTCTCCGTCGGCTCGGACGACGTCACGCACGCCATTCCCAGAATGGCGACCAGTGCGAGGAGTGCGCGTGCTGTCGCAAAACGCTGATATCCTGTCATGATTCGCTAACTGCGCATCCTGAAGTCCTTCGTAACGTTGAACTCGCTGGCCTCACTCAACTTACGACAGGAGAAACACATGCGTCGCATCGCTCTCATTGTATCGCTGCTCACGGTTGCTGCTGCTGCGGCGTGCGCTGATATCTCCGCGCCGCACAACGACGGTCCTTGCAAGAGCGGCTACGAAAGCTCAAGCGGTTGGGTCTGCAGCGACAGCGTCTAATCCCGTATCTCACGCTGAGCAGTGCTCGAGGACGGCTTGTTCAATTCGTCTCAGGCGATGCTCAGCGTGAGCCGGTGGGGGAATCGGACGAAAGGAATAGAGGGCCGGAATTCGGCCCTCGAGTACGTCCTCCATGGCTCGGTCGGCGGTGAAGATAGTTTCCGCGAGCTTGTTGCTCTCGGCGATGGCGAGCACTCGTTGAATCGCTGCCAGCGCCTCCTGCGTTTCGCCTCGCGCTGCAGCATCGCGGGCGGTTGCCTCGTGAAACCGAGCCTCGACCAGCGGAGGAAGCACTGTGACCGAAAGAGAATCTCGGCAGTCGCGCATCATGTTCTGATCTCCCTCGTCGATCGCAACATTGTACGCGAGTACGGTTGCCTTCGCGCGAAGATCGCCATCGATCGCGCTCACTCGCAGCTCCGCCGCGATCGCGCCGGCCGAGAAGCTTCGGCCTAATTCACGAAGCGCTGTCGCCATGTTCATGAGCGCTCGATCCCGGTCGTTGGCGTCCGTCGTCCATTCCAGCGCCTGACGAGTGAAATCGAGCGCACCGATCGGGTCGTCGCTGAGACCAGCGATGCGAGCTAAATCGATTTTCGCCTTCGCCGCGATCGTGGGTTCCGAGTAGCGAATGGCGCGCCGCACAACTCGTTGGACGGCTGTTCGAGCAAGGGGAAGATTCCCTCGATCAATTGCGACCTTCGCGAGCCCAAGCTGCCCCTCGAGTCTCTTTGAGACATCGCGCGCCTGTTTGGCGAGCGCGATCATTTGATGGTAGGAGACCTCGGCGTCGTCGAACTGGCTGAGCAACCGCAGCGCGAATGCCCGACGTTGGATCGCCAACAATCGGATATCGGCATCGCCGGTCGCAGTGTCGAACACCAACGTGAAGACGTCGACGGCGGCTTGCAGATGACCGCGGCTGTGGAGTTCGATGCCGTACGCCATCAGCTGCGCGCCGATCTCGGGTCGCTGGCCTGGCAGGTCTGCCTGTACTGCGGAGACGAGCAACCGCTTGAGCATCCCGCTCAATCGAAAGTCGATGACCTTGACGATATGCTCATTGGCGTCTCTCTCGATGTCCTCGAAGGATTCATCAACGAAGAGCGCCGCGTGGCTCGCACGAAAAACGGAGAATCCAGCGCGGAGCTGGAGCCATTCCATATCGACCGGTGCCCGCGTCGCGAGCGTCTGAAAGAATCCCATTCCAATCATGGCGGAAACTGTACAGCCCGTTCTCTGATTCGGATACTACCAAATTGTGACAGTTTTGCATTAGAGCGTTCTTAATCTCACGCGCTCTTCGCCTGACTCCCTGGCTTTGGCCCGATCGGCATGTTGCCGGTCGCGAGGATCGCCATCTCTTCGGCGAGCGAGCGGGCCGCGTCAGGATTCTCGCTCGCAATCTCAATCACGCTGAGATACACAGCGGCCAAGTCGCGACGTGCCAAGCGACGTTCGTTGTCGCTGAGCAAAGGCCATTGCTCAGCGATGTGCCGTCGTTGCTTTTCAAGGCGCTCGCGACCGAGTTCCAGACCTTGGTTTGGTGGATTCTCCGCGATAGTGCCACGTGGCACGTCATTGTCTAGACTCTTTGACTGCGCCGGGTCCAGTTCCATATCATAGAAATGCCTGAGCTTGCGAAGCTCGGCGGGGCCAATGTGGCCGGAGTTCTCCCAGCGTTCGATGGTCTTTGCCGACTTACCAACGCCCTGCGCGACTCGCTCGCGACTGTAGCCGGTCTTGTCCCGCAATCCTTTCAACTCCTCGGATATCCGACGTTCTTCTTTCGTCATTGTCTATACATCGGTCATTTTGACTCTTGAAGTTCTAGACATTGTCTATATACTTCTGTCGTTCGCTGAAACTTCGCTGACAGAACTATCACCAGACGCCAGAAGGTAGGACGCATGGGACCCGTTCGGAAGACACTCGCCGAGGACCGCTTTATGTCGGTGCCTCAGGCGGCTAAGGCGATCGGAAAAGCCAATGGGACGGTTTCGTCGCTCGTTGTCGCCGGAGAGCTCGAGGGTGAGTACGTCGCGGGTCGCATCGTTATCACCCGCGATTCCGTCGAGCGATACAAGCAGAGAAATGAAACGGTGAGCGCGACATGACCGCGTCGATCTCAGCCGCGGAGAGTGTACCGCGCCCGCTGGCCGGGTGCGTGGCCCAAAACGATGCAGGGACGTCTGAGAATGCTGATGCCAGTTCGCCGCACTGCAGCGCCGATACCACAGGCCGCGTGTCGATCGAGGATGACGGGACCGTCGTCCGGACCGGGCCGAAGTTCATCGAACGCTGACCCCACCACGCACGAAAGCCGGCACGGGCCTCTTGGAAGGCGTTCCGCACCGGCTCTCGGCACCACTTGAGAGGAGAAAGGTAATGCTGCACTCGCTGTACACCAATCACCCGCACGTCCTACTGACCATTGTCGTCATCGGCCTCCTGGCGGTGCTCGCGGTGGTCGCCGCCGCGATCACGATTGTGGCGCTCGTCGTCCTGGATGTGCGGCACAACGCCCAGGTCAAACTCGAGCAGGCGAAGCGCCGGGGGACCTACCCATGAAACGCGGCTGGTACGACCGGGCCGAGGAGCTCGACGCCGCCCGCGACGCGGTAGCCGTGCGCGCGCTGCCGGATCACGCGGTGCCGTACAGCGTGCAGTTGGCGCACGAGCGGCGCGTCATGGCCGAGCACCAGCGCGCACAGGATGCCGTGATGGTCGAAGCGCGGCCGATCGTCGCGCCGGATCCGGCGCCGAAGAGTTGGACGGAATACGCGGCCGGCAATCCTCGGTGTCTCACGCCAGCGCAGGCCGCGGCTGGTCTCACGCCGGACCAAGCAGCACTCGTCGCGTGCCCGCACCACGACCTGTCGGTCATCATCGCCGGCGGCTCGACGCTCGACGATCACGACACGAGTTACGCGCAGTGCCGCACGTGCCAGCAGTATCTCGTCGTCACGACGTTCTTCTCGAGCGATCGCGTCGACACGCGCCCGATGACCGAGGCGGAGCTGGTGCGCTGCGCGGCGAGCGAGAACGGTCGCGACCGCGCCGAGTGGCTCGGCGACTTCCAAGGCGGCGTCGAATGACCGCCACCGCCAAGGCACCCAAGGTGCGCGAGAAGCTCACCATGCACGAAGCCGTCGACCTCTGGCGCGCGCTGCAGCTCGCCGTCGAGGATCACGTCGACGAGATCGAGTTGAACGGCGGCGCGCTGCCCGACTGGATGGCGGCGATGTTCGACGAAGTGCAGCTGGCGATGGCCGATCGCGCCGACGCGCTCGCCTTCGTGATCGACGAGATGAAGGGCAACGCCACCGCGGCGAAAGCGACGAAGGACCGCGCCGCGCGGCGGCAGTCAGTATGGGAGAACGTCGTCGAGAGCGTGAAGGCGTACGCGCTCCGCGAGGTCGAGCGGAGCGGGGAAGATCGCATTCGCGGCACGACGTCGGTGCTCCGGATCCAGAAGAACTCCGCGCCGTCGACGGATCTGTGGGCGCAGGCGGACGCGCACCAGGACATTCTGCTCGCGGCATACGACACGGCTGGCGCATTGTCTCGCTTCATCACGGTCGCGCGCATCGCGACGCTCGACAAGAAAGCGCTCGGCGCCGCGTACGAAGCGCGCCGTGAGCAGCTCGTCGCCGAGACGCCGTTGCTCGCCGAGTCGGACATCCCTGACGACGTGCGGGCCCGGTACGGGGAACCGCTGAGCGCCGAGCAGATCGCGGCGGAGCTCGAGCGGATGCGGGTGCAGTACATCGCGGACAACCTCGCGTTCGAATTCCCGGGCGTGCGGTGCATTCGTGGCCACCATCTGAGGATCGATTGACAATGTCTCATGCGCTTGTGCACTCTGGCGATCACCCGATCGAACGCGCCGCGGCCGCGGATCTCCGGCTGCCGGCGCCGGTCGACAAGAACGCGCTCCGCGCCTACCTCACGCTGCTCGAGGATCCGGAAGCGCTGCAGTTGCAGAACCGGTTGGCGAAGGCGTACGATGCCGCGTGCGCCGCGCTGATCGGGCCGAACGACGTGCAGATCGAAGGGAAGGGCGACAACGCGCGGTCGTTCAAGAAGAAGTCCGCGTGGAAGAAGCTCGCGCGCTACTTCTCCATCTCGACGACGGTGCTCGAGCGCAACGAGCGATTCGTGTTGGACGAGAGCACCGGGGAGTCCGTCTTTGTCGCGACGTGCACCGTGCGGGCAGTCTCTCCGTGGGGCCAATACGCCGATTCGGTCGGCGCCTGCGCCACCGACGAGGAGACCGGGAAACGCAAGATCACCATCGCCGACGCGATCGGCACCGCGGAGACGCGGGCGTCGAACCGCGCGACGTCGAACCTGGTGGCCATGGGCGAAGTGAGCGCCGAGGAAGCGACGCGCGAGGAACGCGAGCAAGTGGTGCAGGATGCCGCGGCCGAGCTGACGCTCGAGGAAGCGAAGGCGGTGAAGTTCCCGTGGCGCAATCCTGAGAAGTATCGCGATAAGCCGATGGGCGATCTGTCTGTCAACATGCTCACCTCGGTACTCGACGCGACCGAGAAGGAAATCACCAAAGTCGGCGCAACGCCCCGCCGAGTGGAACTCAAGCGCGCGTGCGAACTACTGCTCACCTACCACGCGACCCGCGCGGAGTTTGCCGAGCCCAAGGCGACTGCGGCGCCGAGCGAACCGACCACCGAATCAAACGCTGCACCGACGGACGCTGGCGCTGCCTCGCTGGTCGCCCCGAGTACTGACCGCGAGGTCGCACCGGCTCCTGCGGCAACCGCTCCAGCCGCGGCGCCGAGGTTCACTGGTCCTGCCGCGTTCAAGCTGCCGTTCACCTGGCTGACCACCGACGTCGGCACGCCGATCGGCGAGTTGGGCAGCGACGAGCTTGAGGGCGTGCTGCAGTGGGCGATGAAGAACGGCAAGCATCTCGAGCTCGTCGAAGCCGTGACGCAGCTGCTCGATGACCGTCGGTTCGCCGACGCGGAGGTCTGATGACGAGTCAATCCATCTCGATCGCGTGCATCTACTGCCGGTGCACCGACGACAACGCGTGTGTGCTCTCCGATAGCACGTGCAGCTGGTACGAAGAAGATCCGCGCGTGTGCAGCAACCCCGAATGCTTGGCGAAGTATCAGGCGGGCGTGCCGCCGTTCGTCGAGCAACACCTGGGCGAGTACGACACGAACCCGCCGATCGCCGAGCGTGAGGAGGCGGCGTCTACCCTCGGCGATCTGCTCGCGTCGGACGTCGGCAAGCTCGTCGTACTCGCGCTCGACACGATCGCACCGGATCCGGCGCAGGCGCGCGACGAGGGCGCGGACGACGATCTGGCGTCGTCGATCGCCGCGCAGGGGGTGTTGCAACCGATCATCGTGTACGCGCACTTGGGCGACGAGTTCGGGAAGCTGTGGATGATCGAGGATGGGGAGCGTCGGTACCGCGGCGCCATCAAAGCCGGACTCCGCGACATCCCCGCGCGGGTGATCGATGCGCCGTCGGACGAGGGCGACAAGCTGCTCCATCAGAATCTGTTCAACGACGGCAAGCGGCTGAAGCCGATGGAAGAAGCGCGGTCGTGGAAGCGCATCATGGCGTCGAAGCAGTGGACGATCGCGCAGTTGGCGAAAGCGCTTGGCCGGCCGAAGTCGACGGTGAGCGATCGTCTCGCGATCCTCGAGGCGCCCGCTGCATTTCGCCCGCTGTTTGAAACGGGAACACTCACTGCGGCCGCGGCGCCCATCCTTCGGGCATACGCGGAACTCCCCGACAAAGTGCTCGAGGACCTTGTCAAAGATCTGACCGAGCATGAATGGGAAGACGAGATCGCCGAGGGCAAGCCGATCGCGCTGGACCAGGTCAAGCGGGGACTGCAAAGCTCGATCGATGTCGGCGATGTGCTGCGCCCGATCGACAAGCGGATGGCCGAGATGTACACCGGGCCAGTGGTGACGATCAAGGGTGAGGCGTACGCCACCGACGTCAAGGCGTACGAAGCGATCACGACGAAGCAGACGTCGAAGCCGTCGCCCTCGACACACGTCGCAGCGCCGGAAAGAAATCCGTACGCTGAGCAGCAACGCAAGGCGCAGAAGGCAGCGAAGGCGAAGGCGGCGGTTCGTCGAGCGCAATTCGCTGCTGTGTCCGCGAAGCTGCCGTCGTCGCTCGACGCGAAGTGGTCGCTGTTTCTCGTGCAAAACCTGATGAAGGAAATGCACCACGACGCTTTGCGCGCGGCCTGTACATCGCTCGGTGTCGAGACCAAGAAGAAGGGCGGTGCGTACGGCGGTTGGGATTTCGCCGGATCGCTCGGCAAGCACGCTGAGTCGTTGAGCGCCGACGCGCGAGTACAGATGGCGCTGCAGCTGCTGCTCGCACCCGATCTCACGGTGTCACCGAACTACGACGGAGGGGCCAAACGCCTCGCCGCGGCGGCCGAGCTGCTCAAGCTCGATCTCGCGAAGATCAAACCACCAATTGACGAAAAGGCGAAACTCGCCCTGCAGACTCGACTCGAGAAGAAACCCGCGAAGAAATCACCCAAGAAGGCGAGGCGCTGACCGATGGGATTCTCTAAAATCTCCATCACCAAAAAGTCGGTCGACCTCTCGCGCGAGACCAAGGACGCGAACGGCGCCGTCGAGGAAGTGCATCTCAACTCCCCCGAGTATCCGCTATCGACGTTCCGGGACGCGCTGCAGGCGTTCGCGCCGTTCGTCGTCGAGCTGCTCGAGATCCCGGAGTCGTGGCGCGAGACGCTCACGATCACGACGCTCAATCTGAGCGCGGACAAGAACGGGCACCGCGGGTTGATCGTCACCGCGATTCGTCCGATCCCGAAGGCGTACGACAAGCCGCTCGTGATGAACACGCCGCTCGTGCGCGAGGGCGGCGAGGATCCGAGTCCGGACGCGTTTGTGCTGAGCGACGTCGTACTCGACCTGATCGCACTCGCCGAGAGTGAAGCGACGCGCTACGCCAACGGCGAGCGGGTTCAGACGGAGCTGTTCCCGAAGGCCGAGACGAAATCCGACAACGCGACCGCGTTCGACGATCGCGCGGCGGCCGCGGAAGTCGCGTCGACGCGGAAGCCGGGGCGCAAGAAAAAGCCGGTCGACTTCGTGCGCGGCGTCGGCGCGGTCGTCAACGCGGAATCGACGGAGCTGCTCGACGACGCCGGGATTCGGCAGTTGCTCCTGCAGGTCGAGCGTGTCGTGGAGGTCGATCAGATCGCGCGGTGGACGTCCAGTGAGCGCAATCTCGCGGTGGCGTGGGCGGACGTGCGGTTGAAGGAGATGGTGACTGGCAAGCTGAATAAGCCGCCGATCGTCGAGCCCGAGTGCGTGCGGGCCGCGGCCACGGTGCCGTTGTCGGCCGACAAGTGGACGGGACCGAAGCCGATGCGGATGACCGACGAAGCGGCGGCCGCGATTCGTGACGCGCGAGCCTGACCATGGCCACCGACGTTCAGAAGACACTCACGTTCTACAAAGTCGCGGCGGGCACCCGCTCGTCGCGCTGCAACGGCAGCACGTGCGGCAAGGTGATCTACTTCGTCGCCAACCCGCGCACCGGGCGCATGATGCCGATCGACTGCGACGTCGAGGGCGGGGAAGCGCCGAGCTTGCACGCGCCCGATCCGACGCAACAGAGTCTGTTCGGCGACAAGGTTGAGCATCACCACGGGAAAGGGGTGCTGCATTTCCTGACGTGTCCGGATCGCGACGAGTTCTCGAAGCGAAGTGCGTCGCGTGGCTGAGAAGACCGCAACGACGTGCCCTGTTGAAGGCTGCGAGAATCGCCGCGGCCAGGGCAAGCTGGTGTGTTTCTCCTGCTGGCGCCTCCTCCCGCGAGCGCTCGGTCTCAAGCTGTACGCGGCATGGAACGACGGGGATGAGACTGACGAATACCCTGCCGTCCGCGAACAGGTGCTATCACTCCTCGATCAAAAGAGGGCGAGATGAGCGAGACGAACCGCAACCGCCCCGACGTGCTCGCGAAGATCCTTCGCGTGTCGATCGCACGGCTCGCGCCGGAGCCGTTGCCGTACCTCGGGTTCACGGATGTGCAGCTCGCCGCGGTGGAGTCGATCGAGCTGGTCGCGACGGCGCTCGAGGGGCTGCGGCTGGCGCCGGATCCGGCGGAGGTCGAGGCCTTGTATGGTCACGGCCGAGGCGACGTCCTCGGCGACGCGACGGGGTACACCCTTGGCTAACATCACGTGGAGCGTCCTCACCGCGTGGCCCGCCAACCGGCCGAAGACGGACTCGATCGAGCGAGTCCCGTCAAGCCGATTCAAGTCGTCGTTCGCGCACACGCTCGATGAGCTCGAGAACGAACTCGATCGCATCGACGCCCACGACCCGATGATCGAGATCGACATGGATCGTCGCGAGCTCCGCGTGACCGGCGAGCCCCGCGCGAATTCCTCGACGCTCAAGACGCCCGGCGTGATCCTGCACTTCGTCGATCGCAACAAGCAAACGATCACGATGCCGTGCGATCGATACGATTCGTGGCAAGCGAACGTGCGCGCGCTCTTCCTGACGCTCCAAGCGCTGCGCGCCGTTGATCGCTATGGCGCCACCGCGAGCGGCGAGCAGTACCGCGGTTGGACCGCGTTGCCGGCGACGACCACGGCGTTCACCGTCGACCAGGCCGCGACGTTCCTCGCACGTCTCTCCGCGAACGGTGCTACCGCGGCGGACCTCGTCGCCAATGTCGAGGCGGCGCGCAACGCCTACCGCCGTGCGGCCGCCAATACGCATCCGGACGGCGGCGGCTCCACCGGCAATTTCCAACTCGTGCAAGAAGCCAAGCGCGTGCTCGGCGCGCACTTCGGAGTTGCGTTATGACCCCCGCGTACGTGAAACAGAAGGCGGCAGCGGCTTACCTCGGCGTCTCGGTCCGGTATTTCCGCGACTGCGTCGACGTGCGGCCGAAGGAATTGCCCGGCACCCGCACGCGCCCCATGCTCGTGTGGGCGATCGCCGATCTCGACGCGTGGGTGGCGCGCGTGAGCGATCCCAAATCTCGCGCGCGGAAGGCCTCATGACCGCGTACAAGCGCGCCGGGCGCCGGATCCACCAGGTCAAAATCGGACTCAAATCGGGCGAATGGATCGCGCGCACGTCGGGCACGCGCGACGCTGTCACCGCGAAGAAGATGCAGCGCATGGTGGACGAGCTCGGGCCGCAAGGGACTCGTGCCTGGGACATCATCGATCGCCTCGAGGCAAAGACCCTGACGGTCGCCGCGCTCTGGGATTTGTGGGTCGCGAATGACAAGACGCTCGATCGCGTGCGCGCGCAGCTCGACGACGTCGACCTCGAGCCGATGGTCGCGCCGTGGCGTGAGACGTTGCTTGGGCCCGCGAGCGGCATCGCCGAGGACACCGCCGAGCACTACGTCACCGCGGTGCGGTTGCTCCTGACGAAGGACGCGCCGTTCCTGCGATCGGCGCTCACGCCCGCCAAGCTCCGCACGTGGATCGAGGAAATGACCGGCGTCGAGTCGGCGACCGTTCGGAAGCGCGGGCAGGGGATGCGCCGGTTCACGAAGCACCTCGTCGGCCGACACGTGCTGAGCGTCGATCCGATGCGCGACGTCGCGCTGCCGGCGCCTGGCGGACCGCGCGTAGCATTCCTCGAGACGGTCGACGCGAAGCGGCTCGCGGATGCGCAGCCCTCGCCGTACGCGGCGTTCTCGGCGCTGCTGGCCGGATCCGGCATTGAGGTGTCCGTCGCGCTGACGCTCCGTCGCCGCGACATCGATGAGAAGAACCGCGAGATCCGCGCGGCGGGCACGAAGATGACGCATGCCCGCGACCGCATTGTGCGCGTCGCCGAGTGGGCCTGGGCCTACGTCGAGCCCTTGCTTGAGGATCGGCACGCCGACGCCTTGCTGTTCGACGAGATCCCGACCCGCCGGGCCGCGCGTGACGTGCACGCGGACGCCGTTGCGGCGCTCGTGGCGAAAGGACACACGATCTACGATGGGTACACCATGCGTGACCACCGGCATACCTACGCCGTCCGTGCTATTCGGGCGGGTACGCCGGCGGAGCTCGTGTCGCGCCAGCTAGGCCACGTCAACGCGGTGCTCGTCCATAAGGTCTACGGGCGATTCTCGCCGAGCCAGGTCGAGCGGGACAAGTGGGAACGGGTGGCCGCTGCTCAGGATGCGGCCACTGAGGCAGCCCAAAAAGCGAAGGGGAAGGGCCGGGCACCCGAGGCGGTCGCGTGACCGGAAATACCGTCACCATGGGCGTCACTGAGACGCGCAAAAATCACGCTTTTACCTGCCGCACCTTGCCGCGACTCTTAGAGACGGAGCGAGCTAAGTTTATGTGCCGTAATGCGATGGTTCGCACTCATAATGCCGGGGTCGTGGGTTCGAGTCCCACCCCTGCTACTAGGTGATTTAGCCCGTAGAATCACAAATTCTACGGGCTTTTTTCGTTCTGGCGCTCTGGTCGATGCGCGACCGGCAACGGCGAACGGCGAACTCCAACTATTGCGCGCCGCCGGCGCGCCGTGTTTTCGTCGTGATGCGTAACGGAGTTCGGGTAGTTCGCGAATGCTGGCTGGCTTCGCCTTCGGCGGCGGCGCGAAAGCGTATTTCGCCAGTCGGTATAGCGCGTATCCGGCGAGGCTGAAGCACGCGAGTTTGAGTGCCACGACGGCGCGACCCAGCAGGGTGCCGAGAACCCCGACCGTCGTCACGAGCACGACGATCAGAAGCGGGATTGCAATGGCGAACCCGATGATGACCTTGAGCAACTTCCGCAGAATATGCATCGCGCCTCCGACTATCGGTCATTCATCCGTACTTCTGAACGGCGCACCGGTTTCATAGCTGTGGTCGAACGCAAGTTTGGTCGCGGCGAGATCGCGGCGGTTTATCTCGTGCGCGACACGAGCATTTGGCCTGGCTGGAATCGGCATTTGGGTTGCGAATGGCGGAGCGGCGATTCGCGCTCGACGTGACCATCACGCCATCATCGGTGCCTCGGCCAATTGATCGAACGAGTCCCGTGGTCTGAATCGTGTGAAAGACAGGTGCGTCACGCGGCGCCGCTCGCGCTGGCGTGATCCGAGCGCGATGTGAACGTTGATGTACAGCGTTCGGGTCTCGCGGGCGACGACACTGTTCGCGCCGCGACTGCCACGATTTGATCCAAGCTGACGCGCAAACGCGATCGGCGAGTTAGTATAGTGACGAAATCGACGGGCCCTCGTCCGCGGCCCTCCCGTTGTTCCCGCCTCCGCCAGACCCCCCCGCTTCATGACCTTCCACCCACCTGCCTCACCCAGGGACACGCATGCGTCTTGTCTTCCGGGCAATGTGCGCCGCCGCACTTGTCGGTTGTTCCGATGCTCACACTCCAGTCGAACCGAACCGCGTCACAATTGAACCTGGTAGTCCAATCGGGCGAAGTCCCGACTCTGTAGGTCACAATGGAATCGATCCGCGGCCTCTCACGGATCGCATGGAGGAGTTGGTGGTCCGACGGCTCGGCAAGGTCGCCTTGCCCGCCGACGCGTTTTCGCTGTCATCCGAGGCGGTGCACCCGGACATGGCGTGCGCACCGGCCGCGTGGAATGGCTCGCGCTGTTGGCTGATGTACACGCCATACAAAAACTCTGAATCGTCCTACGAAAATCCGGCATTCCTGCTCGCCAGCAACGACACGAGTTGGGTCACGCCGCCAGGGGTTCAGAATCCGATCGTCCCGTATCCCGGCGCCACGGGGTACAATTCCGATCCCGATCACGCATACGATCCCACGACGCACCGGATCGTTCAAGTGTATCGCGTCGTCGACGGTGCGTTCAACAAAATCATGATGATCTCGACCGGTGACGCGCGAACGTGGACGTCGCCCGAGACCGCGTTCAAGGAACGCAATCACGACGCGATTTCGCCGTCGCTGATCCTCGAACCGGATCGCACGGCAAAGATTTGGTATGTGCGCGCCGGCGTCAACGGCTGCAACGCAACGTCGAGCAATGTGCAACTGCGCGTCGCAGCACCGGACAGCAATTCTCGATACGAGCACGCGACCTGGAGCGCCGCAACGGATGTGAGCATGAGCATTCCTGGATTCGTCGTCTGGCATCTCGATGTCATCGAACTGCCGACCGGCGGGTATCTCGCGCTCATCGCGGCCTACGCACAGGGGGCGAACTGCGCGAGGAGCGACGTCTGGCTGGCCTCGAGTGTCGACGGCGTATCGTGGAAAACGTATGCCGCACCGGTCTTCTGGCGCGGGATGAAAGCCGCGAAGGCACAGGCCATCTCGACCTGGTACCGCGGGACGCTTCGTTACGACGCGCGGACGGATTCGCTCGATCTGTGGCCGTCGGCGATGTCGAACGGCACATGGGGCGTCTATCACTCCACGGTGAAGTTGACCGACGTTCTTGGTCTACTGCGCGCGTCGGTGCCGAGTGACTATAAGCCAACGCTCACGCGATCCAGCCTTCAGTTGACAATGCCGATGCCGTAAGACGTCATCGCGGACATTTCAGACGGAACCAGTTTCGAAATTTCCGGATTGAGTCGTGGAAGCAGCGCACTGTGGTTCGCTGCAGCACTCACGAGAGTCGTCCTCTGGCGATGGTGCCGGGGCACGACGTGATCCGGAGGAAAGATGCAACGATGGATGAGAAAATCTGTGGCGATGATTTGCATCGTCACAATCGGTTGCGGTGGGAGCGGAATTGGCGACTACGGCACGTCGCCGGACACACCCTCGGCGGGCAATCCGGCCGGGTCCGCGAATACGAACGAGATTAGCATCGCCGATCAGAATTTCACGCCGAACACCACGACGGTGCCCAAGGGCACGAAGGTGACGTGGACCTGGAATTCGTGCACGGATGGCGGGTACGGCGGATATGCCGGGTGCGTGATGCACAATGTCACCTTCGACGATGGAAGCAACATCAGCTCCGCTGTGCAGGACTCAGGCACGTTCAATCGCACCTTCGCGGCCGCGGGCACGTACAAATACCACTGTTCCGTTCACGGAGCGGCGATGTCCGGACAGATCATCGTCAACTAGCCTCACCTAGAACAGATCGTTACAACCCGGTCAAGAGAATCAGAATTCCTCGGCTCGCGTCATTGTGCGAGCCGAGTTTTTTTGCAAACATTCCTGTGCGACGTCGGTCGGTGGACTTTCTGTCCGGCTGGCAGGTCGATATTCGTTATCTTGTAGTCATTCGTGTTGGGCGTTCGCGCGCCCGGCCCGCACTCCCCTCGAGCAGTACACTTAGCGATGCTGCTTCGCTCGACTGTCGCGCTCGTAGCGCTCGCCGTCGCCACGGCGGACGCACAGCAAAAGTTCACCACACAGGTGATGATCGTCCCTGCATTCCGGGCGCCCGATCGCGGGCTCGGAGGCAGGGCGGGCGACGTCATTCGCGGGCGCGTCGCCGGATCATTCCCCCGAAGTGAACTGCGAGTCATCTCCGGCGGCGACATGGACGACTGGCTACGCCGATCCGGTTTCGACGAGAACGTGACGCTCACGGAAGGAGAGCTCCGCGAGCTCGCCAAGAAATTTCGCGCCGACGAACGCATCACTGGTTCGGTCACCCGAAGCGACGGGAAATTTCATGTCGATGCTTCGATCACGCTCATTCGTGATCTCCGATTGACTCAACCATTGGTCGGTGACGGCGCCAACATCTCGGACGCCGCCGAGGCGGTCGCGCGTGAAGCGGTCGCGGCGCGACGCCAGTTCGTGCCGTTACGACAATGCGAAAACCTGGCGCGCGACGGAAAGGCCGCCGATGCGGCCGCCGCGGCCGCCCTCGGCGTCGCCGCGTATCCGCGAGCGGTGCCGGCGAGAATTTGTTTGCTCAACGCGCTCACCAAGCTCGAGGCGAGGCCCGACACGCTGATCGCGGTGGCGTCGGCCGTGCTGGCGATCGCTCCGACGAATGCGGCGGCGCTCGCGGATTTGGCGCAGGCGTTTGATTCGCAGTCGAAGCCCGCGGATGCCGCACCGATGTGGATTCGGTTTCTTGCGACCGATTCGAGCAACGAGGAAATGGTCGATCGCGTCGTGAACGCATTGTCGCGCGAAGGGAACGCGAAACTCGCGCAGCCGATTGTCGATCGCGGAACGGAGGAGCACCCCGACAACTTGGTGTTGCTCAAGTTGCGTTGGCTCGTGCATCTGGCGAACGCGGACTGGAAGGGTGCTGTCGAGGCGGGAGAGAAGTTGCTTACGCGGGACGCGGCCGCGCAGGTCGATCCTGATTTCTACGCGCGTCTTGCGTCGGCATATCGGTCGGACAGCCAGCCGGCTCGCGCGATGGGCGTCGCCGCCACCGGCGTCGCGAAGTTTCCGCGCGACGCGCCGCTCTACCTCGTCTATCTGCAAATGCTGCGTGCGGAGAATGACGTCGCGTTGCCGCGCGGCCTGGCGGCGTTCCCTGACAACTCCGAGCTGCACGTGATCGCGGCCCAGGGCATGAAGGGCTCAGGCAACGCCGCGGGCGCGTTGGCTGAGACGAAGCGCGCATTGGCGGCGAATCCGCGATTACCGCATGGCTATTTGCAGCGAGCCCAGCTCGAGCTCGATATGGGGCAGGTCGACAGCGCGTACGCGTCGATCGAGGAGGCGTCGAAGTACGGCGAGGATCCCGTCACGTCCGCCCAGTTCGCGCTGGCGCGCGGCAACGCATTGTACAAGGCCGCCACGACATCGCAAAAGCGAGAGGACTACCAGCTCGCGATTCGATTCCTGACGCTCGCCACCACGATCAAGCCCACGGCCGAGGCGAAATTTCTGCTTGGAGCGTCGGCCTTGTCCGTCGGCCAATCCGCAGCCACGGAGGCGCCGGCAAAAAAGAGTTGCGAGCTCTCTAAGCTGGCTGATTCATCGCTGACCGACGCGGAGATCAATCTCGTGAGCGGCGGATCGGCCGCCCCCGACGCCGCGAAACAGGCGTTGGATTTCGTGGCCAAGTTGCGGCCGTTCGTCGCCGACCAGGTGAAGAGCTTCTGCTGATCGTGATGCTTCGCCGACGAACGGCCCCCGCGAACTCGTAAAATCAGAGCGAAGCCGGCTGCGCCTCGGCACTGGTCGCCGCGCTGGCGATGTCGCGCTCCCGGCGCGCGGCGCGGAGCATGTTGATCGCGGTGTACGTGACCACGACCACCACCAACCACGGAAGACCCCACGGAGGAAGCGTCTTCACCACGAACGCGGCGATGAGCACCGCTGGGATTCCGGGAAGCAGCATGCCGAGAATGGCCCGCGGTTCGTACGCGCGCGTCTTGAGGAAGCGGATGCTCGCCATGGGCATGAGGAACGCGCATGAGCCCATCATGATCGGAAACGCCGCGATGGGATTCATGCCGAGCAGCGAGACCAGAATCATGCAGGGTGCGTAGAGACCGACGCCGAGGGTCATGAGCGCGCCGAGCACGAAGTTGGCGAGCAATCCGGCGATCAACTTGGTTCCACTCAGAGCGAGCGCGTCACCGCCGGATGGCAACAGGGCAACTTGCGGTTGCTTCGCCACCAGGATCGCGGCGAACACGAGCAGCGCCAGACCCATTCCAACCTGAATGGTGCGACGCCCCCACGACGAGACCACGCCGGCACCGAGCCAGGCGCCGAGCACGGCGGCCACGATCATGAGTGTGAGCGTCGTCGAATCGACGGGAACCGTGGTCGTGTAGATGTACGCCTGGAGCACGGTTGGGATGACGTACCCGACGTTGAGCGAACCGGGAAGCCGCTCATCGGCGATGAGCTTCCACTGGCGAACCATGGACGTGGTGGTGGCGAACGATCCAATGCCGAGCGTGTCGAAGAAATTGGCGATGAAGCTGATGATCGAGACGCCGGGTGTCGGCCGCACTTGCTCACCGGCGGCGGCGCGTTCGCGCAACGCACGTGTGAGCGCAACGAGGAAGCCAATGGTGATGAGTGCGAGCGCCACGAAGAGCGCGTTACGGGCCGTGGTGGAACCGGTCGGAGTGGGCAGCTGCATGGAGTCCGCAGGGGTGTGAGGGCGGAATGGGTGGCGGGAATCAACCTGGAATCAACCTAGACGATGCCACGTGAACCGGCGTTGCGGTAGGTGTTAGCCGTCATTCAGGCATCTATTTTCGTTGCGCTTGCGAGCGCCCAGGGGCAAGGATAATGTATCCACCCTGTCCCAAGCCCTCGACTCATCGGAGAGTGGATGACACGTCCCTCGCGCGTTGCCGGTTCCACATCGTCATTTGCAGCAATTCCGATCAGACCTCGCGCCAGTGTGGTGCCGATTCAGCGTCAGACGATCGCGAGCATGACCGTGGAGGCGCTTCGCGAGCGAATCTTACGAGGCGATTATCCGGAGAGCGAGCCGTTGCGTCAAGACGCGTTGGCCGACGAGCTCGGCGTGAGCCGAATTCCCGTTCGCGAAGCGCTTCGCCAGCTGGAGGCTGAGGGGCTCGTTACGTTCAGCCCGCATCGCGGGGCTGTGGTCTCCAGCCTCTCGCTGGAGGAAATCAACGAACTATTCGAACTTCGCGCCGACATCGAGAGCGATCTCTTGCGCCGTGCAGTTCCCAAAATGAGTACCGACCAACTCGACCACGCCGTTGGGGTCCTCGACGAATTCCAGGATGCGCTACGGGCGAATGAAGCGGCGCGCTGGGGTCCACTCAACTGGCATTTTCATTCGGCGTTGTACGCGTCGGCCAATCGGCAAGTGACGATGGGGGTGCTCCAACGACTGCATCAGCACAGCGATCGCTATTTTCGCATGCAGGTGCTGCTGGCGCACGGCGGCGAGCGCGCGAACGACGAGCATCGCGGAATCGTCGCGGCTCTGCGCAAGAAGGACGTGAGCGGCGCGTGTCAGTTGATGCGTTCGCACATCCTCGGAGCGGGCGCGTCGCTGCTCGAACTTCTCTACGTGCAGCGCGGCGGTTCGTCCGTGGCGCGGCCGGTCGCGCGTTGACGATGACGGCCGACGTCCGCGGCGATGTGCCGCTCACGATTCGTGTCATCGATTCGCACACCGAGGGAGAGCCGACGCGCGTCGTGGTCGACGGATGGCCGCAACCAGCCGGTGAGACAATGGAAGCCCGTCGCGACGATCTGCGCGATCACTGGGATCATTTGCGGCGCGCCGTCGTGTGCGAACCGCGCGGGCATTCCGCGGTCGTCGGTGCGTTGCTCACGCCGCCGGTCAATGCCGGCTCGTTGTCGGGCATCATCTTCTTCAACAATGGCACGTACCTCGGCATGTGCGGCCACGGGCTGATCGGCGTGGTGCGAACGCTGCAACACTTGGGTCGAATGACGGCAGGTGTTGCGAGATTCGACACGCCCGTCGGCACGGTGTCGGCGGAGTTGAATGCCGACGGGTCGGTGACGATCGAGAACGTTCCCTCGCGCTGTCACGCGCTCGACGTGGTCGTCGAGGTACCCGAGGCGCCGGGCGGCAAGGTCGTGGGCGACGTGGCGTGGGGCGGAAACTGGTTTTTCATCACGCACCTCGACCAGTCATTAGAGATCTCGAATGTCGGCGAGCTGACGCGAGTGACCCAGCGCATTCAGGACGCCATTTGGGAACAGCGGGTCGCTGGCGGCGTGCCGATCGATCACATCGAAGTCTCGGCCGCGCCCTCGCGAGCCGATGCGGACGCGCGCAATTTCGTGCTGTGCTCCGGCGGCGACTACGATCGGTCACCCTGCGGCACCGGAACGTCGGCGGTGATGGCGGCTCTCCACAAACGCGGCCGGCTGGCGTTCGACACCGAATGGCGCCAGGAGAGCATCACCGGGAGTCGCTTCGTCGGATGGCTCACGCCTGGTTCGGACGGCGAGGTCATTCCGCACGTGCGGGGGAGTGCGTTCGTCACCGGCGAGGCGACGCTTCGGTTCGATCCCGCGGATCCATTCCGCTTCGGGATCGGCACCGCGGCTTCGTGAGTGCGCGCGACCGCGCCGACGCCATAGTTGTCGGAGCGGGCATCGTTGGCGCCGCGTGCGCGGCGGCGTTGGCACGCGACGGGATGCGGGTCACCGTCCTCGACAAAGTATTTGCGTCGGCAGGAACCACATCGGTCGGCATGGGTCACGTCGTCGTCATGGATGACTCGCCGGAGCAGCTCGCGTTGACGGCGTATTCGCGTCGACTCTGGCGCGACATCGCTCCACAGTTGCAGCGTCGCGCTGAGGTCGATCCGTGCGGTACGGTGTGGGTCGCGGAGGACGACGCGCAACTCGACGCCGTTCGCGCGAAGCACGACAGCTATCGAGCCGCAGGTGTGTCGAGTCACGTGCTCGATCCGCGTGAGTTGCGGGACGCGGAGCCGAATCTTCGCCGAGATCTGACGGGTGGACTGCTCGTGCCGGACGACTCTGTTGTCTATCCACCATGCGCCACCCTCGATTTGCTCGACGCGGCGCGGCAGAACGGCGCCGTGGTTCGCGATGGGGTCGAAGTCCACGAACTCGTCGCCAATGGTGTTCGTTGCGACGGTGAGCTCCTGAGTGCCGACGTCGTGATCAACGCCGCGGGTGCCGCCGCGCCGGCGCTCACGCCGCGCCTGCCGATCATTCCGCGGAAAGGCCATCTGGCCATCACCGATCGTTACGCGGGATTCTGCCGCCATCAGATCGTCGAGCTCGGCTATCTCACGAGTGCGCACGTCATGACCAGCGAATCCGTCGCGTTCAACATTCAGCCGCGCTCAACCGGACAGGTCTTGATCGGTTCGTCGCGCGAACTGGTGGGATGGGACCCACGCTTGAATCACGGCATCCTGCGGAAAATGCTCGCGCGCGCGATGCACTTCATGCCAACGCTTTCGAGTCTTTCAATCATTCGCTGCTGGACTGGTTTTCGTCCCGCAACTCCCGACAAACTTCCGCTGGTCGGACGATGGGAGCCGGTTCCTGGTCTGTGGATCGCGGCAGGCCACGAGGGTCTCGGTATCACGACGTCACTCGCCTCGGCCCAACTCATTGCCGATCAAATCGCCGGTCGCGCGACGGCAATCGACGCATCTCCATTTTCTCCGATGCGCGTGTTCAACGCCGCGGCCGAGGTGCACGCGTGAGGGCACGGACCGTGGCGATCGTCGCGAACGGGCGTCCGCTGACTGTCGCCGAAGGGACGACAGTGGCGAGCGCTCTATTGGACGCAGGGATCTCTGCCTTTCGCGCGTCGACGGGTGGAACAGTTCGTGGGCCGCTTTGCGGGATGGGGATCTGTTACGAGTGTCGTGTCACGATCGATGACCTTCCGCATCGTCGCGCGTGCCTGCAGGTGGTCGCGGACGGAATGCGCGTCACCACGACATCGGGCGGGACATGACGCTGCAACGATTGGAGTGCGATGTCGCCGTGATCGGCGCGGGACCGGCAGGGATAGCCGCCTCCGTTCGCGCAGCGGAAAATGGTGCGCGCGTCATTGTCGTCGACGAAGGCGTGGGTCCGGGGGGACAGATCTGGCGTCCCAGCTCGCGACGAATGTCGAGCGGGCGCGCGGCGAATTGGCGGGCCCGGCTGGGCAAAACCGGTGCGACAGTTCTCTCATCGACGGCGGTCGTCGACGCGATGCGTGACGACGGCGAGCGGTGGATTCTCACCGCTGAATCGGCATCTGACGCGATCCAGATCGTCGCAAAGACTCTCATTCTTGCGACGGGAGCTCGAGAGCGCTTCTTACCGTTTCCCGGGTGGACGCTGCCGAATGTGTTCGGCATTGGCGGCGCGCAGGCGCTGCTCAAGAGCGGCATGTCGTTTCGCGGACGTCGTGTGGTCATCGCGGGATCAGGTCCGCTGTTGCTTCCCGTGGCCGCCTCGCTCGCGAAAGCGGGCGCCGACGTCGCGCTGGTGGCCGAACAGGCGCCGTTGGCGAGCGTCGCACGATATGCTTTGGGATTGTGGCGGAAGCCATCGACGTTGGCGCAGGCAGCGCTTCTGCGCGCCGGTTTTTTCAAGACGCGATACTCCACCGGGACGTGGGTTACCGCGGCGACGGGCGAGGATGCGGTTCGCGGCGTGACGGTGACCGACGGCAAAACCTCGCGCGAAATAGACTGCGACGTGTTGTGCGCCGCGTTTGGCCTCGTTCCGAATACGGAGCTTGCTCGGTTGCTCGGTTGTCGAATCGAACGCGACGCCGTCGTCGTCAACGGCTCACAGGAGACGACGGTCGGCGGAGTATTCTGCGCAGGAGAGCCAACGGGAATCGGCGGCGTCGACCTCGCGTTAGCGGAGGGTGAGATTGCCGGCGCTACGGCGGCAGGACGCAGCGGCGACGCACGTTTGCTCGCTCGCCGAGATCGCTTGCGCATCGACGCGATCGCGCTCGATCAGGCGTTTGCGCTCCGGGCAGAAGTCAGTCGGCTGGCGACGCCCGACACGATCGTTTGCCGCTGTGAGGACGTGCGTCTTCGCGATCTCGACGCTCAGTGGTCGATCCGGCAAGCCAAGCTATACACGCGGGCTGGCATGGGCCCGTGCCAGGGACGAATTTGCGGTGCGGCATTAGAATGTCTCATGAACTGGTCGACCGACTCGGTTCGGCCCCCCACGCAGCCGGCCCGCCTCGCCACATTTCTCGTCGGCGCGAGCGCGACGATGCAAGACGAACCAGGAGCACAGTGACGATGCAGCAGCACGATTGGCATGGAGTCCTTCCCGCGATCACGACGCCCTTTCTGACGTCAATGGCCGTCGATCATGCGCGTCTGTCCAAGCACGTCGCATGGCTCGCCGAGCATCGCTGTCACGGCATCGTTGCACTCGGCTCACTCGGCGAGGCGGCCACTCTCGGTTTCGATGAGAAGATCGAGATTCTCGAGACGTGCAAGCGCGCGATTGGGAAGGAGATTCCGATTGTCGCCGGCATTGCCGGGTTGAGCACCTCGGAATGCGTCGCGCTCGCGGAGCGCGCGGCGTTGATTGGTTGCGACGGATTGATGGTGTTGCCGCCGTACGTCTACCGCGGCGACTGGCGCGAGAGTAAGGCGCATTTCGATGCCGTGATCGGCGCGACGTCTCTCTCGTGCATGCTGTACAACAACCCGATCGCGTACGGAACAGACGTGTCGCCGGATCAAATGCAAGAATTGTCGAATCACGGCAATCTGCACGCGGTGAAGGAATCCAGCGGTGACGTTCGCCGAGTTACGGCGATCCGCGAGCGGAATGGCGACCGTTACGTCGTGTTCGCCGGGATGGACGACATGATCCTCGAGTCCATTCCGATGGGCGCGAAGGGTTGGATCGCCGGACTGGTGAACGCGCTGCCGGCGGAATCGGTTCGAGTCTTCGAAGCCGGACGCGATGGTGCGTGGGAGGAAGCGCGCGCGCTCTACGAATGGTTCTTGCCGCTGCTTCGTCTCGACACCGTTCCCAAGTTCGTGCAGCTGATCAAACTCGTTCAGGCAGAGATGGGGCAGGGGAACGCGGTCGTCCGCGCGCCGCGAATGGAGTTGGACGGACCTGAGCGCGCGGAGGTTCTCACGCTCATTCGTGAGCGGCTGTCCTGTCGTCCCGCGCTGACAACACAGAGCGCTTCACCGCGGCCGGCCGCGGCGATGGCGACCTAACGCAGCGTGGCCACGGCTACATCGCACGAGCGCATCTTTGCGATCGTGCGGAAGATTCCACGCGGCCGCGTGACGACCTACGGTACCGTCGCGCGGCTCGCCGGCTTGGCGGGACAAGCGCGCTTGGTCGGATATGCGCTCAGCGCGCTTCGAGATGGAACGAGCGTGCCCTGGCATCGCGTGATCAACGCTCAAGGTCGTTTGAGTCTCGAGCTCGCGGCGTCGAGCTCGGGGACGACGCAGCGATTGCGTTTGATCCGCGAGGGCGTGACAGTGGACGCGGGCGGTCGCGTGTCGCTCGAGCGCTTCGGTTGGCGAATGCGCGACACCACGAGGACGGCCAAGCGTCCGGTTTCGCGGACGGCCACGAAGAAGTCACGGACTCAACGCTAGCGTCTAAACCACTCGGCGACAACGACTTCGCGGACGTTGGCACACCCGGCGAAGCGTGGTCCCTGCCGTGCCTTGAGAGGCAGTGAGTCGATTGCAGTCCAACGCTCACAACACACTCTCATGCGAAACATTCGCCGCAGTCTCTTCGTGATCACGTCACTCGCAGGCTTGCTCGCCGCGTCCATGCCGTTGCGCGCGCAAGCGCCTGGTTCTGGTACGGTCCTTCACGTTTCGCCATACGTCGGCTACATAATGTTCGGCGACTATTTGAAAGGCCCGCTCGGTACGAGCCTGACCAATGCGCCGGGCGTCTTGTACGGAACGCAAGCAAGCATGTCGCTCGCGCCGAACCTTTCGTTGCTCGGCAATGTTGGGTACACGTCGTCGGACATCCGTGTCGGCATTCCGATCCTTGGTGGAGTGTCGGTGGGTCACAGCTCGATGCTCATCTACGACGCGGGCCTCGAATACAATTTCGGATCGTCGAAAGCAGGTTCGTTGCCATTGTCGCCGTTCATTCAGGCGGGCGTCGGCGCGATTCGCTACAACATCGACGAGTCGATTCTTCAGACCAACGCGACGAACTTCGCTGGAAACGTCGGCATCGGCGCCGACTTCGCCCTCGCGAAAGGCATTGCGCTTCGCGTCCTCGGCAAAGACTACATCGGCAAATTCAATTTTCAGGATGCGACCGGCCTGGGCATTTCGGGCGAGACCGCGCACAATTTCGCGCTGACCGCAGGCCTGCGCTTCGATTTCTAACGTTGGTCGTGGGTGGGTGGGTTGTTGGTGGGGTGGGGGGGAAGGTGATACGGGGGCGTCGCTTCGGCGCCGTCCCCGTATCACCTTTCAGTGCATCGATTGAGTAGTTTTCGCGGCACGTTTCAGCCACGCCATCGACATGCCGACTAAAAAACCCACATTGAAAAAGAAGCGCCCGTCAACGGCGCGCCGCGTTGTAAAAGCGAAGAAAACTCCTGCCGCTCCGCGCGCTCGTCGCTCGCCGCCCGGTAAGGCAGGCCCAGTGAACGAATGGATGGAATTGCGCCGATCGCCGATCCACGGGCTCGGTGCGTTCTCGCTGACCGACATTCCGAAAGGGACCCGAGTCATCGAGTACGCCGGCCAAAAGATCTCGAACGCCGAGGCCGATCGGCGTTACGATGACGAGTCGATGAAGAACCATCACACGTTTTTGTTCATTCTCACGACTCGCATTTGCGTCGACGCGGCATTCAACGGGAATGAGGCGCGGTTCATCAATCACTCGTGCGATCCGAACTGCGAGACCAGTGTGACGCGCGGGCGCATTTGGATCGAATCGATCAAATCGATTCCGGCCGGCACCGAGCTGACGTACGACTATCAGTACGACGACGATCCGAAATACACGGAAAAGGACCTGCGGTTTTACGCGTGCAGCTGCGGTGCAGCCAACTGCCGGGGCACGATCGTGAAGACGCGGAAGAAGTTGAAGGGATGAACGCGCTGCGGGCGCTGCTGTCCGGCATCGTCGACTACGCTGGTTTGTTTCCGCCAGCCGCGCTCGACATGCCGACCGCCGTCCGCAACTTTGCGTCCTATCGCCGCGAAGCAGCATCGTGGATGCTGGGTCGCTTCGTGGTTCCCGTCGCGCGGCTGGACGAGTTTGCGCACGCCTTGTCGGGAATCGAGCACTCCGACGGGCCGGTGTGGCGACTGTCAGGTCTCCTCGGCGCCGACGTCACCGACGACGTCGCGCATGCGCGAAAATTCAACGCGGCGAATGTCGGACGCGCGACGATCGATTCGCTCGAGGGAAAGCTCCCCACGGCGAACTCGATCGGCGAAGCGGCGATTCTGGCCGGCGACACCTTTGAGTTGTTCGTCGAGATTCCGCTTGGCGCTGGTTCCGCGGCGCTGATCGATGAGGTGGCTCGCGTCGGCGCGAAAGCGAAGGTGCGTACCGGCGGCGTGACGTCCGATTCGATTCCATCCGCCGCCGCTGTCATTGGATTCATGCGCCATTGTCTCGATGCCGACGTGCCATTCAAGGCGACGGCAGGCTTGCATCATCCAGTCCGTGCCGACTATCGCCTGACGTATGAGGCCGAAGCGCCTCATGGCGTCATGTTCGGCTACCTCAACGTATTCCTGGCCGCGGGTTTCTTGCGCGCAGGAATGGACGACGAATTGGCGACCGACGTGCTCAACGAGCGAGATGCGGCCACCATCGAGATGACGGAGGACGCCATCACGTGGCGTGGGCACGCGCTCCACGGCCGCGATCTCAGTCGATTGCGCGACGAAGGCGCGCTCTCGTTTGGCTCGTGCTCGTTCCGAGAACCGGTCGACGAACTTCGGTCCCTCTCGCCGCTGGTTGACCATGCTCGATGACACGCACGCGCCGGATCTGCGATCGTGGCTGGGATCTGCGAACGACGCCGCGTCCGATTTCCCCATTCAGAATTTGCCGTTCGGTGTGTTCAAGCGAGTTGGGTCCACGGCTGCACCTCGCGTTGGTGTGGCGATCGGAGACCAGATCATCGACGTCGCAGCCTGCGCGGCGTTGAAGCTGTTCGACGGCGATGCGGCGGCGGCCGCCGAGCGTTGTGCTGCGCCGAGTCTGAATGGCCTGATGTCGCTGGGACGCGAGCCGGTTCGCGCGCTCCGCGGTGCACTCAGCAGTCTTATGCGGGCGAGCTCACAGGAGACTGCTGCATTCGCGCCTGTCATGCTCGTCCCGATGAGTGAAGCGGAGCTCGTGCTTCCGGCGAGCATCGGCAACTACACTGACTTCTACGCTTCCATTCATCACGCGACGAATGTCGGGAGCATGTTCCGCCCGGACAATCCGCTGCTGCCGAACTACAAGTGGATGCCGATTGGGTATCACGGCCGCGCGTCGTCGATCGTGTTGAGCGGAACGGATGTGCGGCGCCCGGCGGGACAAACCCGCGATGGCGCCGACGGCCCGCCGACCGTTGGTCCAACGCGGCGGCTCGACTATGAACTCGAGGTCGGACTCTTCGTCGGGCCGGGCAATTCGCTGGGGACGCCGATCAACATCGCCGATGCCGAAGCGCATGTCTTCGGCCTGTGTCTCGTGAACGATTGGTCGGCGCGCGATGTCCAGGCGTGGGAATACCAGCCGCTCGGTCCGTTTCTCGCCAAGAACTTTGCGACGACGATCTCCCCGTGGGTCGTGACGATGGACGCGCTCGAGCCGTTTCGATCGCCGGCGTTGGAGCGGCCAGCAGGAGATCCGGCCCCGTTGCCATATCTCTCATCGATAGAGAATTCTCATTCCGGCGGCGTGGCGATCACCCTGGAAGTTCTCCTCAGCTCGGCGCGAATGCGCGATGACGGCGCGCAGCCATTCCAGGTAAGCAAGGGCAGCTTCGCCGACATGTATTGGACGTTGGCCCAGCTTGTCGCGCACCACGCGAGCAACGGGTGCAACCTTCGGCCGGGAGACTTGTTGGCGAGTGGGACGGTTTCAGGTCCGACGAACGAATCGCGCGGGTGCCTGCTCGAGCGCACGTGGAGAGGCACCGAACCGCTCGCGCTTCCGACCGGCGAGACGCGCGCATTTCTCGACGACGGCGATGAGGTCACGTTCCGCGGATGGTGCGAGCGCGACGGCTTTCGCCGAATCGGTTTTGGAGAGTGTCGCGGCCGCGTGCTCTCGGCGCCCGCGCACTAAAACCCAGAGGCGCTACCCGTGCAACGCTGTCGTGGGATCGACCGCGGTTGCGCGCCGCGCTGGAATCAGGATTGCGCATAGCGCGACCAGCAACAACAGAACAATCACCGCGGCGAAGGTCGTTGGATCCGTTGCTTGCACACCGAACAACGAACCACGAAGTAGACGCGTGGCCCACGATGCGGCGATCACGCCGAACACGGCACCGGCGATCACCGGCCGAAGCCCTTGCCATGTGAGCAATCGAACGACATCACGCGACGTTGCCCCAAGCGCCATTCGAACGCCGATCTCGTGGGTGCGAAGCGTGACGAAATACGCGATGACGCTGTAGATCCCCGCGGCCGCCAGCAGTAAACCGACGCCGCCAAGCGTCGCCAACAACAGCAAGTGAAAACGAGACTCGGCCATCGATTGCTGAATGCGGCCTTCCATCGTTGCGACGTTCGTCACTGGAAGACTCCTGTCCACCGCGTTCACCGCGCTACGAAAGATCGGTCCGAGCGCGGAAGCGTCTCCGTTCGCGCTCCGAGCGACGGCGATCATGGTCCGATTGATCCACGTCCACGCCTCGACCGGTGCTTGAGTCATCGGCAGGTAGAATTCGGCGCTGATGGCCCGCGTTGGTCCGCCGTAACGGACGTCAGCGGCGACGCCGACAATCGTCTTCAATCGCAGATCGTCGGGCTGACCTTCGCAGCAACTCATTCGCTTGCCCAGGACGCTCTTTTCGTTTGGCCACGCCGCTTTGGCGAGCGCGGCACTGACCACGATCACGCGAAGCCCGCCCTGGACATCCTGCTCGCCGATCTCGCGACCGCTGATCAGCGGAATGCGCATCGTCGCGAAGTAACCAGGCGTGACCATATGCATTCGTGAGTCGATCGCACTCGCGGCCTCGTACGGACGGCCTTCGGGAATGACGCCATTCGAGTTGCCTCCCGGGCCTGCCGGAATCGCCGAAGCTAGAGCGGCAGACTGCACGCCTGGCCGTGAGCGAAGCTCGGCGAGAATGCGCGCAAATGTCTGCACAGCTTCATCCGCGCCCGCCTTGTTTTCGCCCGGCTTGAGCGCCACTCGAGCCGACAACACGCCTCGTGCGTCGAATCCTGGATCGACGTGATTCAGATAGATCGCGCTGCGAATCAACAAGCCGGCGCCGATCAACAGAAGCAACGCGATCGCGACCTCGGCGGTGACGAGAATGGCGCGGACTCGGTCGCGCGATGATGCGACGTCCGTGCGTCCGCCTTCGCGAAGCGTTCGTTGAATGTCTCCGCGCGCCGTTCGCAAAGCAGGCACCAGACCGAAGATAATGCTGCTCGCCGCAGCGACGCCGAGTGCGAACAGCAGCACACCGCCATCGATGCGCGTCGTCGCGAGCCGCGGAATCGTGGACGGCGCGGCACGGAGCAGCACGTGAACACCAATCCACGCGAACGCGAGACCGACAAGCGTCGCCAACGCTGCGAGGACGACGCTCTCGGTGAGCAGTTGACGGACGATTCGTGCACGGCCGGCGCCGATCGCCGTGCGGATCGCCAACTCTTTGGAGCGAGCGGCACCGCGAGCCAACAAGAGATTGGCGACGTTGCCGCAAGCAATGAGGAGCACACAGCCCACGGCACCCAGCAAGACGAAGAGTTTCGAGCGATAGTCGCCGATGATCAAAGCATCGTAATGCTTGAGCGTTACACTCTTGATCCGGTTGGTAGCCGGAAATTCGTCGCCGAGTTGTTTGGCGATGGCGTCCAGGTCGCGTTGCGCGGCGGCAAACGTCGCTCCCGGCTTGAGCCGCCCAACGACGGCGAGATAGTGCGAATCGTGCTGCGCCAA
>Ga0193753_10000039_pt1 | contig 128766 bp, 115 predicted proteins | sample H1c2metaG_FD_144925 | JGI IMG/M metagenome (GOLD analysis project Ga0193753, IMG submission 144925) | Soil microbial communities from a riparian zone of the East river system, Colorado, United States - H1c2 | ecosystem: Environmental > Terrestrial > Soil > Riparian zone | place: USA: East...
CCTCGGTCCGCGTCGGCGTCGAGCAATCGTCGCTCCTGTCCGCGTCTCGCTAGCGCCAGCGTACCAGCGGCTGAGATCGCACCAGCAAGTGAGAACACCGGGCCCAACACGAGGAGCTCGCCGTCAGGCCCGGCGGCCAGGCGCACAGCCCCCGCGAGCAAAAGACCACCGAGCGCCCCCCACCCTGCGAAGCGCGGCAGCGACATTTGGTCGAACTGCCGCCTGCGTCCGAGAATCCCGAGGATTCCCGAGAACGCGGCGCCGGCAAGAAAGCCGAGCAGGCCGAAGAAGAGAGGGAACGGAACGTCGGCGGCGTCGGGACCGACCACGAGCAGGAGCGCCATGCCCGCGCCGAACCACGCCAGTGCCCAGGTGAGGCCCATTCCGATTGCGGCACGGATGCGTCTCCGCCATTTCTTCATGCGACCTCGCTGTGCACTTGGCCATCGACATGGGCGTTGCGTTCTCTTTCGCCCATCATACTTTGTACTGTAAAGTACAGTACTGAGAGACGGCGGCAAGAGGATATGGTTCACGAATGGTGTTGACTTCCGCACAGCTCGACCTGTTGAGCACGAATCACCGAATGGAGACGAATCGAATCACTGGTGAGCCGGCAGTCTCGCGACTGACGGGCATCCGCGACAACTCGAGTCCGGTGCAACGACAGCGACGCATACATCGGTTCGATTCGTTTCATTCGCCCAATTCGTGTCCAAGGAGTTGGGCCAACCACGCAGACACACCTCACCCTGGCATGCTCGGCGCGATATCCGAGGGCGCCTCACTTCATCTCGCGCGTCGGGAGGTCGGCGAACATCATGGCTGAAAAGAAATCAGCAAAGAAGACCGCGCAGAAATCCGCCAAGAGCGCGTCCAAGGGATTCACCGAGGACGAACGATCAGCGATGCGCGAGCGCGCCCGGGCCATCGTCAAAGCCAGCTCGCCCGAGCTCTCGTCACGGCTTTGGCAAAGATCGGCGCGCTCGTGAAGAAAGCCGTCGGATGAACGTGCCGGAATCGTGAAAGGCGACCGTCCGAGCAGGACCGCGCACATCGTCGCGCTGGGACGTGCGCTCGCCGATACCGGCCTGTCGCACATCCCGAATTTCCGAGATCCGACCGCACGCGCCTTTCTCAGTGAGAAGGGAAAGCAAAGTCTCGAGAAGACCGAGCGTGCCAAGCGAGACGGAAAGGGTGGCATTCAGGTCGAGACCGCACGCTCGATGGCCGACTTCATCGCCCTGCGCACGATGGCAATCGATGCGGCCGTGCGCGACGCGATCGCGGCGGGAGCGACTCAACTCGTCATCCTCGGCGCCGGGTATGACGGACGCGCGTGGCGCATGCCCGAGTTGGCCGGCGTGCGCGTCTTCGAGGTCGATCATCCGGCCACGCAGGGCGAGAAGCGAACGCGCGCGTCCGAGCTGCCTTCGGCCATTGGAGTCGTCAGCTTCGTCTCGATCGACTTCGAGACGGAATCGGTCGACGCCGTTTTGGAGCGCGCGGGTCACGATCCCGCGTCGCCAACGTGCTGGATCTGGGAAGGTGTCGTCATGTATCTCACGCGCGACGCGATGCGCGCGACCCTCGCCGACATCACGGGCAGAAGCGCCCCCGCCTCGACGCTGATCGTGAACTACCACACCGGTCGTCGCGGTTTTCTTTCACGACTCATATTCCGGTTGATCGGCGAACCGCAGATCAGTGCTTGGACGTCTGAGGAAATGAGCGCCGACCTGCGGGCCGTTGGCTTCGTCGTCCGTGAGGACACGGGCATGCTCGACTGGAACAACTCGTTCGCGCAGGGCCAGGCAAGGGTCGAGAAGGGATCGTACATGCGAATCGCGGTCGCGCGCAGCTAGCGAGGCTGATTTTCGCCGCAAGTAAACGGAAGAGTGGTTCGCGGACTCATTATATAGATGACTAGTCTGCCCGTTTTGATGGCCGAACCTCCGGAGCTCGTCGCGCGCACGCGTGAGGGGGACGAGGGCGCGTTCGCGACACTCGTCGAACGGTATCGGCCGATCGTCTTCCGTTGGGCAATCGCGCTTTCCGGCGATGAAGACGAAGCGGAGGACGTGACCCAGGAAGTGTTCGTCCGCGTTCACCGCAAACTGTCGAGCTTTCGTGGCGACGGATCGTTCGACGCATGGCTCTATCGCATCACCCGGCGCGTCGTCTTTCGCATGCGGTCAACAGGCCCACCGCCGTGTGACAACGCCGCGCCAAATGTGTATGTCACGGACCCGGGTGCGCGTGTCGACCGTGACCGGGCCTTCGCGCTCGTTCAGTCGATTGCAGCAACGCTCCCGATGCGGCAACGCGAAGTATTCATTCTCTGCGATCTCGAAGGGCGGGCACCAACGGAAGTTGCTGGAATGCTCAACATGAAAGACGTCTCCGTTCGCGCGAGCCTGTTCAAGGCGCGCGCGTCGATTCGACGGACGATCCTCGCCACGCATCCATGCTACCGAGAGCGACCACGATGACTTGCGACACCTATCTATCAATGCTCGCGACGCTGCCCGTCGAGGAGCTGGCGTATGACGACGCGCGCCGGCACGCCGCCAATTGCGCCGATTGCGACCGCGTCACGCGCGTCGTGGTGGAACGTGAACGCAACATGCTCATGGCGTTCGGCGAGCTCTACCCGCCCGTTCCGGCCGGACCGATCGCCGCGCGCGCCATCGTGCTGTCGCGCCGGCGCCGAGTCGCACTCTACTATCGAATCGGCCTCGGCATCGCGGCAGCAGCAAGCATCCTCTTCTTGATCGCCTCGCGCCAGAAAATCGTTGCGCCGACTGGTCGCGTGAGCGAGACCTTTCGACTGCAGTGCCTGTCGCCGGGCCAGGCGGCAGAAGTGCTACGACCGGTCCGCTCGCCGAACGTCAGCGTCTCGATTCGAGAAAAATCGCCGCTGGGCATCATTACCGTCGCGGGCTCGCCTGTAGAGATGAAGCACGTGCGAGCAGTGCTCGAGCGCTACGATACTCCGTCAGAGTCCGAGTGCGGGGTGCAATTGTCGGTTCCAGCCGTCATTAAAGTTCCGTGAGGGCCGCGAACGGCCCCTACATCTAATGCTCTCTAGAGTTTTGCGTGCATACAGTTCAAGTCGAACACCTTATTCGTGACTTCGACGGTTGGAAGACGGCCTTCGATCGTGACCCGGCGAGGCGGGAAGCATCCGGCGTTCGTCGCTATCGCATTTTTCGGCCGGTCGATGATCCTCTCTTCGTATGTATCGATTTCGACTTCGATTCCCGCAGCGCGGCCGAGGCTTTTGTGGCGGTCATGGAGTCGATCTGGCGGCGCGTCGAAGGGACGGTGATCACGAGTCCACGCGTGCGCGGCGGACCTGCGCGAAGCCCCGACGGCGCGCAGCCGAGGGCTAACTTCTCGTCGAGCGCCGCGCGTTGCGCCTCGAGCAGGGCAATTCAGTCCGACACGCTCGTAATACCGCAGCGTGTGTTTGGACAGCGCGGTGGATTGCGCGAGCTCGCTGATGGTCATGTCTTCATGTCGTCAAAATATGTTGAGGCTCTCCCGCGGCGGTTCGTCAGCGCATTGAACGAAGGGAATCGTCAAGCCGATCAACATCGCGCTGTGAATTGCCTTGAACAAAGGGGCACGAATTGCACGAACGAGCACGAATCGAACCGATCGGCGCGACGGGCTCAATTCGGCGGGACTTTGATTTTTTTGTTAGTGACGAGCACGCCGCATCGTGGTGTCCCGAGCACGGTTCTAAAATCAGGTTGTTTTTTGTGTCAGCCGCGATGCAGCATCCCGATCACGATTCGATTCGTGTTATTCGTGCGGTTCGTGCGGTTCGTGCTCAAATATGTTGAAGCTCAACGGGAGCAGTTGGTCAGCGCATTGAACGAAGGGAGTCGTCAACGGATCGATATCGCGCTGTGGATGCATTGAACACAGGGAGCACGAACGGCACAAATGAGCACGAATCGAACCGATCGGCGCGACGGCTCAAATTCGGCGGGACTTTGATTTTTTGCTATTGACGGGAACGCCTCATTGAGGCATCCCGGGCGCCGTACCAAAATCAGGCTGTCTTTGTGTCAGCCGAGACGCGCCATCCCGATCAGGATTCGATTCGTGCTTTTCGTTCCATTCGTGTTCATGCGTTCATCGAACGGCGATCGCCTCGACCTCGATGAGGAATTTCTCACGGAACAAACGCGAGACTTGCCCCAGCGTGCTCGCCGGACGGTGCGCCGGATCGAAGAACTGATCGCGAACCGCGCGGAAGGTCGCGACTTGACTCATGCGGATTGACGAGCGGCACCTGACGTATCGTCATAGAGCTTCCGAGTAGGGGATGCCACAACGGTAGACGTGAGAGTGCGCTCTAAGTCAAGGCGTCGGAATCGCCATGCTCACGGCCATCAATCTCGAATCACAGTTCGACAGCGTCACCGAATACTGGTCGCCCAGAGTGATCGGGCGCGTGAATGACCAGTACGTGAAGATCGCCAAGCTGCGCGGCGAGTTCGTCTGGCACGCCCACGAGGGCGAGGACGAGTTGTTCTTCGTGGTGCGCGGACGCCTTCGCATTCAGTTGGAGGACGGCGACGTCGAGCTCGGTCCCGGGCAGTTCGTTGTCGTGCCGCGCGGCGTTCGGCACAATCCGATCGCGGCGGAAGAGGTCTGGCTCATGCTCATCGAGACGGTGACGACGCAACACACCGGCGACGTCGTGACGCCTCGCACGAAGTCGATCAGCGAGCAGTTGGGATAGTCAGGGTCGTTCCCAACAACGCCTCGAGGAGCCCACTCCGGCGGCGATTGATTCGAAGTCGCGTCCCGTCCTGCAACATGAGTATTCGCTCATGCTTGGACCACGGAAGCAACTCGCGCACGCGACTCACGTTCACGATCGCCGAGCGATGCGCTCGGAAGAAGGTCGCTGGATCGAGCTGTGCTTCGAGGGCGCTCATCGTCGCGCGCAGCATGTGCGTCGTCTTGCCGACGTGCAGCTTCACATAGTAGTCGGCCGCCTCGATCCAATCGATTTCGTCGGCGGGGACAAAGACGACCCGCCCACCCGTCTTCACCACGAATCGCATCATTCGTGGAACCTCAGTCAGCAAGCGCTCGAGTTGCTCGACTCGCTCGACGGCACTATCTCGGCCGCGATCGAGCACGGCGCGCTTCGCCCGGCTGAGTGCCGCGGCGAATCGCTCGTCGTCGAACGGCTTGAGAATGTAGTCGATGGCATTCACCTCGAAGGCGCGGATCGCATAGCGGTCGTACGCCGTGACGAATACGATCACCGGCGATTCGCCGTTCGGCAGATCGAGCGCTCGCACCACGTCGAAGCCGTCCACGTCGGGCATCTGCACGTCGAGAAAGACGAGGTTGGGGCGCTCGCGCTGAATCACCTCGATCGCCGACCGGCCGTCAGCGCACTCGCCCACGATCGCGACCGTTGGATCGTCGGCGAGGAGCACTCGGAGCCCGGCTCTCGCGATCGGCTCATCGTCGGCAATCACAACTCGTAGAGCGCTCGTCATCGCGCTGTGCCGTCGAGAACGGACAACGGCCGCGTGTGCCACGGAAGTGTGATCACCGCTTCGGCGCCGCCCGTCCCACCGGTCCGCGGCGTCTCGAGTGACAGCGTTGCCGTTGTCCCGTAGAGACGCCGCAACCGCTCGCGCGTGTTGCGCAGACCAACGCCGTCGCCATTCGTGTTGGCCGCGATCGGCGATCCGGTGCCCTCGTCTCGGACACTCAGCGACAACGACTCGCCGGCTCGCGTTGCGACAATCGTCAGCGTTCCACCGTTTGCTTGTCGCGCGACGCCGTGCCGGATCGCGTTCTCGACGAGCGGCTGAAGCAGAAGGCGTGGAACATGCGCGTCCAACGCCGCGGGATCCACCTGCATGACAACCCGCAACCGATCGTGGAAACGTGTTTGCTCGATCGCGAGATAGCCTTCGAGGAACGCGAGCTCCTCGCGCAATGGAATCTCGTGCGCCGCGTTGTCGTCGAGCATCTGCCGCAACAGGTCGCCAAGTCCGGCGAGCATGCGCACGGCACCAGGCCCATCGTTCGTGCGCACGAGCATCGACACTGTATTGAGCGTGTTGAACAGAAAATGCGGATGCAATTGCATTTGCAGCGCGCGGAGGTGCGCCTGCGACAACTCGGCGGACAATTGCGCCGCCGCCAGCTCGTGTGTGCGACTGCGACGCCAATGCTCGAACGCGAGCACGCCGCCGAGGAGGGCGGAGTAGGTAATCATGTCGAAAATGAGGTATTGCCAGACGAAGAACCCGAGGCCCATCGAACGGACGCTCGAGACTGACAGGAACGTGATTCGGAGCGCGTAGACCGCCGCGGCCTGAATTGGTGAAACGATGAACCCCATCGCGATGTATGACGCGATGCGAGCACGCAATTCACGGAGGCGAGCAGTCCGGCGACAGAGGGACACGATTGCCGGAAGCAACGCGCCCCACATGAACCAGTAGGTCGCCTCGAGGCAAACCATCCTCCACCAAACGGCAGTCGCGCCCTCGGCGAGATTCGCGTAGTAGTTCTGCGTTCCAGCCAGGATGGTGAGCAGTCCGCAGGACAGGAGCAATGCCGCGGTCCACCGTGCGCGCTGCGTCATGCAGGCCAATCTCTCGGCCGCGACGCGGACCGACAATGGCTCGGCGCGGCGTTCCCTGCACGCAACGCCGCCGTCGCTGCAATCGGCTGGACGGGTCGAGCGAGTGCCCGCTACTGTGCCGACATGAACACACTATTCTCGTTCGTATCCGCGTCCGCCCTCGTGGTCGCGACGACACTGGGCGCGCAATTGAACGCGCAGACGACTCGGCCGGGTTCGCCGAATGCAGTTCTAAGCGCCGCAACGGCGGTCGTGCGCCGCGGACTCGACGCGATTGGCGGCGAGGCTCGTTGGCGCGCGGTGCACACAATGACGATGCAAACCAGGAGCACGGCATACTCGATCGGCGATTCTGATTGGTTCGACGGCCCCTATTCAACGTGGATCACCCTCGCCGAAGAGTGGCGCGATCTCGATCGCTCCCGCCGATCGACGCGAGTCGTCGGGAGCGATCTCGCGAACAACGGCACGACTCTGAGACGCGCAGTCGCGAGCCTCAATGCCAACGTGGTGTTCATGCCGAGCGACAGTGGCGAGGCGCTCGTCGCCAAGGCGAGGCCGGACAGCCTCGACTTTCTCTTGGCAACGGAGCGCGTGCTCTTTACGGCGCTCGCCGGCGCTGATCTCCGCGTCGAGCGTGATACGGTCGTGCGTCTAGTGGCGACTCATGTCGTCTCATTCCACGTGGGCCGCACTCCCGTGCGGCTCTTCTTTGAGGCGGAGAGCGGATTTCTGCGCATGGTCGAAGCACGTCGCGTGTTTCCGACGGACATGTTTTGGAATGCGTGGGGCGACGTCACCGAACGCGTGCGTTTCTCGAATTGGGATGTGATGCCGACCGGCGTGCTCTATCCCTCGCAGATCGATGTCGAACGCAACGGGAGACCGCAGGCCACGGTGCGCTACGACGCCGTTCGCATCAACGCGCTACCGCCCGCCGGAGTCTTTGAGGTCGCCGCGGAGAAAGTGAGGAGTCTGACCTGCGGCTTCTCGTGTCTCGCCGTCGACTCACTTCCTCTGGGATTTGGTAGCGGTCCCGGACAGAGCAAAGCGACTCCGGCGAGTGGCCCACACGAGATTGGCGCGGGCGTCGTGCAAATCGGCGGCGGATGGAACACGACGCTCGTTCGGCAAGCCGACGGCGTCGTCGTGATCGAAGCGCCGATGTCCGCCGGCTATGCGTCGCGCGTGCTCGACGAAGCGGCGCGGCGCTTTCCCGGCGTGCCGGTGAAAGCGGTCGTGTCCACGACCGACTATTGGTGGCACGTTGCCGGAGTGCGCGAGTATGTGGCACGCGGCATTCCGATCTACATTCTCGATCACAATGTGCGCGTCGTCGAGCAACGAGCGCGCGCGCCGCACATGCTACTGCCCGATAGTCTGGCTCGCGCGCCGAAATCGCCAATCATTCGGCCCGTGACCCGGCGCATGTCGATCGGGAGCGGGGACAACCGCATCGAGCTCATTCCCTTTCGATCGCAAGCCCTCGACAGGATGATGATGGCGTATCTCCCGGGCAAGCGGCTGCTCTACACGGCAGAAGGAGTACAGATCTATGATTTCGGCGTCGTGAACCCCGAGTACATCCTCGAGACGGTCGCTGCTGTCGCCCGTGAGAGGTTGACGCCCGAGCGGTTCATCGGCATGCACATGCCCGTGACGCCCTGGTCACGCGTGACCGCGGTGGTCGATTCGTTGCGAGCGGCGGCGCGGTGATCGCGTCAGGCATACGACCTGAGTAGCATGGCGAAGTCGACCCAAAGGTGAACATTTCCGCGGCGATCAACGTCCTTTACACATCGACTCTGGTTTCGCCGCACCACGAATGGGGAGTGACATCGTTTGGGGACTGAGAAAATCCTTCTCCACCTGCTCGTGGTCCGGTGCCAAGCCGGCGACGACGACGCGTTTGCCGCTCTCTTCGAACGGTTCGGTCCGCGGACGTTTCGCTATCTGGAACGGCTTGTCGGTGACGACGCCGCGGATGTTCACCAGGAGGTGTGGCTCGGCGTGTATCGCAACATCGGTCGGCTCGCCAGTCCGGCGGCGTTCGTCAGTTGGCTGCTCAAGGTGACGCGCCACCGCGCCGTCGACTTTCTGCGCCGGCGGCGCCGGGAGCGCGAACTGTTCGACGACGACGCGGCGACGAACGTTGATGACCTACCCGCGAACGAGCAGATGCCAGAGTTAGAGACCTACAATGAGTCGGTTGCGGCACACCTACCGGTCGCTATCGCGGCGCTTCCGGCGGTGCATCGAGAAATTCTGCTCCTTCGATATCAGGAGGATTTGAGCTATGTGGAAATGGCCATGGTCGTTGGTTGCTCCATTGGTACGGTCAAATCGCGTCTACATCACGCCAAACGCCGTCTACAGGACCTGCTTCCGCGCGCGTAACCGCGCCTTGGTATCCTCGCTCTCGCTATTCTATTTCTCTCGAGGTCACTGATTATGAACCCGATGTCATCTGCCCACGACGCTGCCTGGATTGCTATCGAGAAAGAGCGGCGGCGCGACCGTTTTGTTCGACGTATCAGCGTTGCTGCTTGGATGACGACGTTCGTCCTCTTGCTCGCGTTCGCGGTGATCATGGTTCCGCACATCGTGATCGCGAAGAAACGCGCGGCCGTGGGAATGGATCCGTGGTTCGCAGTGTACGACGCGGCGCTTCCACTCGTTGCGGTCGTTGGCGTGGTGAGCCTACTCGTCGCGACGCTCAGTACGGTCGGGATTTTTCTTCGTCTGCGCACGGCGAGCCTCAGCGAGATCCAGCTGCGGCTCGCCAACCTGGAAGACATGTTGCGAACTGATGGGCAGTATGCCGTGCGCGTGACCGATGCAGAGGCCGGTCAGCTCGGCGGAAAGAACTGAGTTCCAATCACCCCATCACTCTGGCTTCCATGACGGCGCCAATCGCCCCTGAATGCCCTCATCGTGGCGGGGCCGGAACGAGCGACAGCTGGGCGAGGAGCGACCTGGCGACGGATGTAGACCGTTGACTCCGCGCCGTCGGCCTGGGTACTTTACGATATAAAGTGGAATACCGATGGAGGTCGTTATGCCTCGTTGGCTGAGAGTCATCCGTGGGATGATCGGCACTGGATTGACGTTCGCCGTGGGTGTCGGCGGCGTCGCTGCTATCGCTGGCGCGCTCGTGTGGCTCGGCGGCCGAATCACGGGTCGCGAGGTGATGGAAATTGCCGGAAAATTCTCCGTTGTCGCATTTTTACTCGGGGTGGCCTTCTCCGGCGTTCTGGCCATCACCGCCCGCGGGCGCTTGTTCAACAAACTCTCATTGCGTCTCGTCAGCGCGTTGGGCGCTGGAGCCGGGCTACTCTACTGGGTGTTTCTTGCCATGAACGGCGGCAGGAACTGGTCGCCGAGGGACGCGATCGCCAACTTCGCGATGCTCATCGTCATCGGTGCCGGATCAGCCGCGGCAACGCTGATGATTGCGCGGCGAGCCGGTTCCGCGCTCGAGTCGAGCGACGAATTGCAGCACCTCGGCACGGGCGACGCGGAGGTCGTTCACGGTCGGAGCGGCGCCAAGGTTGAGGTGCCGAGACTCTGATGCGGCGATCGCACCGAGTATGCACGTAGAAATTGGACATGTGGAGGCCCTCTTCCGGTATCCTGTGAAGTCCATGCGCGGCGAACGACTCGATGTCGCCACCTTGGGCTGGCACGGTATCGATGGTGACCGACGGCTCGCATTCCGGCGGATGGACGATCGCGGCGGATTTCCTTGGCTCTCAGCAAGCAAGCTTCCCGAGCTGCTGTTGTTTACTCCGCACCGCCGTGAAGACGCCGGTCAGGGAGATGTTCCCACGCATGTTCGCACGCCGGACGGCGAGGAGATGTCGGTCTTCGGTGAGGACTTGGCCACGGACGTCGGACGCAGATGCGGTGCTCGCGTGCAGATGATGCAGTTGAATCATGGCATCTTCGATGAAGCGAACATCTCCGTGATCGCGTCCGATACCGTGTGCGAGATCGCACAACTCGCCGGGCAAACCGCGGACGTACGGCGCTTTCGTCCGAATATTGTGGTTCGTTTGCTGCGATCGGTTCCGTTCCAGGAGGACGCATGGGTGGGCGGCGTGCTCTCATGCGGCAAGGACAGCGACGCTGCGGCAATCACCGTCACGCTGCGGGACGTTCGCTGCTCGATGGTGAACTTCGATCCTGACTCGGCACGTCCTGCTCCAGAGATGCTCAAGACGGTCGTTCGCACGCACCAGAACACCGCAGGAGTCTACGGCGCGGTCACTCGCATCGGTCGAGTGGCGGTTGGACAGCCCATACTCTTCCGTGCGGCAGCCGATGGCCACGAGTTGGCGTCCGGCGAGCGCGTTGCCGGACTGGATCCCGAGACTGCGCTGCAATCCGAGTAGAGAGGTGGCGGGTCCAATGCCCATGTGAGTAGTGTTCGGCGCCCGTACGAGATTGCGCTTTCGTACCCATGCTGACATTCAACAATACCAACACATGGCGTTACCATCTGAAGTCGTTGATAGCCCTCGCGTCCCGCGGATCGGCCCGTACTCTCAAGCCGTGCGCGTCGGCGACCTCGTCTACACCGCGGGCCAGCCCGGGATCGATCCGGCGACTGGAACCGTCGCCGGCGATTCCTTTGAACCGCAGGCGCGACAGGCATTCGCGAATTTGCAGGCTGTCCTCGAGGACGCCGGCAGTAGTCTCGCTCGCGTCATCAAGGTCACGTGCTTTGTGGGGGATCCAAACGCCTTCGCGTTGCTCAACACTCTGTTTGCGGAGTTCTTCCCGGTTGCGCCGCCGGTCCGATCTGCGCCACTCGTGCAATTGCCTCGGGGACTCCTGTTCTCGATCGATGCGATCGCGGTCGTTGATCGCGACTAGGTCCTGGACGAGTTGGAGGGCCGTATTGGATCTCTAACAATTCAGTGCGAACACTTCACACCTTGGACTGCACCTTACTTCGAACTCATCTCTCGGCGGTTCGACTTATTATGACTGACGTCCAGGGTCATGAGGTGAAAGTCAAACCGCCGAGAAATGAGTGGGGAGTAAGGTGCAGTCGAAAGTCGGGAGTATTTGCATGATATCGAGAATCGATGACTGACTGCATCTTCTGTCGAATCCTCGCCGGCGACGTTCCCGGCAGCTTCGTTTTTCGCGACGATCACGTCGCCGCCTTCATGGACATCCGGCCGGTGAATCCGGGACACGTCCTCGTCATTCCGATTCGCCACGCCGCATCCCTCGCAGGCATCGATGCAGAGACGGCCGCTGCCGTGATGCGCGTTGGGCAGCGCGTGGCGGCGGCGATTCGTGAGAGCGGCGTGCGGTGCGAGGGGATCAACCTCTTCTTGGCGGACGGCGAGGCGGCGATGCAGGAGGTCTTTCACGTCCACTTGCACGTAATTCCGCGCTTTGCGGGTGACGGCTTTGGCCTGCGATTCTCGCCAGAGTATTTTACTCGCCGCCCCGGCCGCGGCGACCTTGATCAGACGGCCACGACCATTCGATCGGCGATTGTGGCCGGGCCGGCGCCACCACCTCCACCACCACGCACAGTTTGATGTTGAGGACGACGTGACGATGACAGCACCTACTTGCAGAGTAATCACCTCCGGCGCGCCCTACATCGGGCAACAGGGCTTCACGTATCTCGCCGGTCTGACGGCAGGCACGGCCGGATCGCGCGGCATCTCGATGACCGTGGTCTTGTTGCCCGACGGTGCGCGCGCGCGGACCCACTTGCACCGAGGCATCGAAACCGCGGTGTATGTGATCGAAGGCGAAACGGAGATGTATTTTGGCGACGCGCTCCAAGACGTATTGCGCGCGAGCGCGGGTGATTATGTCTACGTCCCGGCCGACATGCCTCACCTCGTGATCAACCGATCAGGTGCGGCTTGTCGCGCGCTCGTCGCACACACAGCGGCAGACGACCAAGAAGGAATCGTCCTTCTGCCGGAGCTCGATGCGTTGGTCTAGGGTGGGCGCCCACTGGGCGGCAACGGTTCATACATGATTGTATATCTGGCAATACCTATTCTCTCATGTTGTTTCGCGGCAGCGCTCGCTGGGCAGGCAACAGCGGCGGCGAAACCAACCACCGAGGCCCGTCTCGTGCTGCGGACCGATTCGGCGCGCTACACTGTTCGGTATGCGGATCCGGCGTACGGCGTATCCATTGGCTACAGTCTCACGAACGACGGACACCACTGGCTCTCGTCGAACTATTGCCGCACGCCGCCGTCGCCGATTCTCGAGAAAGACATGGGAGGCGGATATTGGGCGATCGCGTACACTCCTGTCGTCCTAGCCTGTAAGAGCGAAACTCCATTTCGAATCGCGCCGCGCCAAACGTACAATGCCGTCCTGCACGTGTGGGCTGCGCGACCCGACGCCCGCGAGGTCCCGCGCTTGAGGGTTGACTCCATTCCGGGCACGTACCGCTTGCACTGGGAGTTGCGCACGGGGCGCGATCCGGATTTCGCCGCCTCACCGCGGACAGAAATTTATTCCACGCCGTTCCGACTGGCCGGGCCCAAGGCCGGCGAGGATTGAGCGATGCAGCGATACGGCGCGGGTGACCAGGATTCTGGAGTGGTGGCGTACGAAATGGGCTCGGACTTCATCCGACTACGCTTTCGCGACGGTTCAGAGTATCTGTACGACTGCACCACGCCCGGCTCGGAACATGTTGAGAAAATGAAGGCGTTGGCCGCCGCGGGCAGAGGCCTCACGACGTACATCAATCAGCATGTTCGCAAGTCATTTGCTTCGGCGCGGCGGGCTGATGAAGGCGGACTACACCCCTAGGGTCATCCGGATCACATACAGCATCGCCTCACATGCTAACGATTGACACGGGCGATCGCCCGATGACTGTCATCAACGTATTCACTGTCGCGCCTGCGCTGCAGCCACGCCTCGTTGAACTGCTCAGGCATGCCACGGAGTCGAGCGTTCGCCACACTCCAGGCTTCGTCGGTGCTGCGCTTCATCGCAGCCTCGATGGAACGAAGGTGACGATGTACGCACAGTGGGCGACACCAGAGGACTACGACCGAATGCGTGCTCGGCCCGACGCGTCGCCGTTCCTCGCGGAGGCGCTCTCCATCGCGCGGTTTGATCCCGGGTTCTATGAAGTCACCGGCGTCTTCACGGCCGATGCATCTTGAGTCGCGGTCAGTGGAATCCTACGCGCGCGTGGGCCAACCACAGCGACCGTTCGCTTCGCCTCATGATCCGGCGCTGGCAGGGAAGCTGACTCTGCACGCTCGGCGTTGGTCCCCTTGCTGAGTCGGCGGAGGACGTCCTTCGAGCGGCATGAACTACGCCAGCCGTTGACCGGCCGGCCCTGGCGCACTGCCGACGCACGGCGAGATCTTCCGGTGCCCCGGACCGCCTTCGTGACCCCAAGCTGCAATTCGCGCGAGGTGAGTATGATGCCGCACCGACTATCATTCGCGTTCGCAAGCATTTTCATTGGCGTCGTGGCTTCGCCGAATCCACCGGTCGTGAGCCACGTTGAAGGAAGCATCCGACTCGTCGGACGCATGCGCGTGGCGCGAGTCGAAGTATTCGACGCATCGATGAATCGTGTCGTCACCACCGGCGAGATGGACGAATCTCGCATCGGCCACTCGGCCACACGGCTGTCCGACGGCCGTGTGCTCGTACTCGGCGGTTACAACGGCGGACGAAGCGGGCACACCGCGACGCTGCTCAACGACCGAACAGTGCTCATTGCCGGTGGTGTGGGCGACGGCTGGTCGTTCCTCTCATCCGCGGAAGTGTACGATCCTCGGACGGGCCGGTTTACACCCGTCAACTCCATGAGCGTCGCGCGTGAATCGCAAACGGCGACGTTGCTCTCGGACGGCAGAGTGCTGATCGCCGGCGGGCATCGCGATCGTCGTGAGAATATCGTCGTTTATGCCAGCACGGAGATCTACGATCCCGCGCAGGGACGATTCCGCGCGGGCCCAATGCTCACGACAGCACGCCATAAGCATGAGGCCACCGCGCTTGGCGACGGTCGCGTTCTGGTCGTCGGTGGATCCGATCCTCGCGATCACGTTCACTTCACCAGCGCGGAGCTGTACGACCCGGCTACGAATCAGTGGACTGGCGTCTCGCGCATGCGAGCCGGACGATATAAGCTCCGCGACACGGGGATCCGTCTGCACGACGGACGCATCCTTGTCGCGGGAAGCGGGCGATTCGCGGAAGTATTCGATCCACGGACGAATGCGTTCACGCCTGTCAACGGGGATTTTGGACAAGCGTACTCCTTTGCGAGCGCCGTTCTTCTCGACGACGGCTCCGCTCTCATACTTGGCGGCTACGACGACTCGATGCGCAACAGTGACGGCATCTGGCGCTTTGGCGAATGACGATGAGTGGCATTAGGAGACACTCCTACTCCGCATGGATCAATTCAATTATCTCGCAGTTCTGATCTCGATCATCCTCGGGCTTGGAATTACGCAACTACTCAGCGGTTTTGGCCGACTGCTCCAGGGACGACAGCGCGTCCGTCTCTATTGGCCGACGCTGGCCTGGGTTGGGCTTCTCCTCGTCCTTCACGTGCAGACGTGGTGGGCGATGTTTGGTCTACGAACGCTGCGCAGCTGGAGCTTCCTCGGATTCTTGCTCGTGCTGTTGCAGCCGATCGTTTTGTATCTCCTGTCCGCGTTGGCGCTGCCGGATGCGAATTCCGAAACTGCCACGGATCTCCGTGCGCATTACTATGCTCACTCGCGGTGGTTTTTCGGCTTTGCGGTGGCCCTGCTCGTGGTCAGCCTCACGAGAGATCGTGTCCTCGCGGGGAGTTTACCCGGGTCGCTAAATATTGTCGGGCACGTTCTATTGTTTCTCGGCTGGGGCATCGCGGCGATTACGCGGCGCGAGACGTATCATCGGTGGGTCGCTGTGTTCACCATCGTTCTGTTAGTTGGCTATATCGCTGTACTCTTTAGCCGCTTGCAATAGTGCGGCGAATTCTGATGAGCTCCCAGGACACTCATGATCAGTCCCGACATGCGAGCGGTCATCGACGCGACTCACCTCTGCTTTGTCGCGACGATCACGCCCGATGGCAAACCGAACTTGTCACCCAAAGGCACCATCGGCGTCTGGGATGACACAAATCTTTTCTTCCTCGATATCGCCTCTCCAGGTACGCGCGCCAATCTCACACACTCGCCGTGGATGGAGCTCAACGTGGTCGAGCAACTTTCGCGGCGCGGTTACCGGTTTTTCGGGCAAGCCACGCTTCATTCGAAGGGCACCGCCGTGTACGACGAGGCGACGCGACGCGTCTACGGGGTGACGCCACCATCACTGCCGGCGGCCGCGATCGTACTGCTCGCCGTCGAGCGCGCCGCGCCAATACTCTCGCCTGCGTATTGGCGCGTCGCCGACGAGACGGTTCTGCGCGAGATCTGGCGGGCGCGGCGCGACGCACTGGACCGTGAGTTCGAGGCCCACCTCGCCCGCGTTGGACCCGTCCGGGCCGACACATGAGCATTCGATGACAACTGGATTCATGAACGACCAACCAGGGGAAGCATGAAAGCGTCCGTCTTCATCGCCACCAGTCTTGACGGCTTCATTGCGCGACTCGACGGGGCGATCGATTGGTTGCCGGGCGACGGCGGCGAGGCCCACGGGTACGACGAATTCATGGCGACCGTCGATGCACTCGTCATGGGCCGCAAAACGTTTGAAACCGTTCTGACATTCGGTTCGTGGCCGTTCGGATCGAGGCCCGTGATCGTACTGACCTCGAACCCCGCCGCGCTGGTGGCGCCCGCCGGCGCGGTGTGCACCATCATGAGTGGAACACCCGAGGACGTCGTCACCACGCTCGCTGCTCGCGGGCTGAACAATCTGTACATCGACGGCGGAGTGACCATTCAACGCTTTCTCGAAGCAGGCCTCATTCAAAGAGTCATCATCACGCGGGTGCCTGTGCTCCTCGGGACCGGGATTCCATTGTTTGGGCCCATATCACGCGACGTTCGGCTCGAGCACGTGACCACGCGAGCGTATCCGAGCGGACTTGTGCAGAGCGAATACACAGTCGTCGGGAGCGTTCCGTAGTCTCAGGCCTAGGGGTCGCGGTCCAAATGCCACGACGTGTGCACCCATCGGCCGTTTGTTCGGACGAAGACTTCCGTCGCTCGTCCCGTCTGTGTCGAGCGTTTGTCTCCGTTCTCGGAGCGGACGGTGTACTGCGAGAACAACACCACGACATCTCCGAAACGATGCGCGGTCGCGGAGTCGAACGTCACTGACACGAGCTTCCCTCCCTTCGCTTTGAAATCCGCGGAGGCAGACAGCGACTGCTGGAGCGACTGCCAGTGCGCAACGCTCGGACTGATCGCGACGAGCTCGGGGCCCAACACGCGGTGGAGTGCTGCCGAGTCACCCGAATACCAATCCACCCAGACGGCTTTGCGAACCGTTTCTAGCGCGGTGAGCTCGGCGGTCGAGAGTGTCGTCGCAATACGCGCCGCGGCCTGTGCGCCGAGTGGTGATGATAGTGCTGTGAGTGACGTTCCTGCGAGAAGGGCGAGGGCGAGTCCTGCAACCTTCATTGATGCCTCCGGGAGTGGGAACCCGGAAGCTAGAGAACGCGACCTGTGAGGTCTTGCACTTTCCGTCGTCTTTCGTGGAGCGCGAGCGAACGCCAGATCGACGCACGCACGCCAAACGTCCGCTGAAATGTGCGGCAAAAGTGGCTGAGGTTTTCGAAGCCGGAGCGATAGCAACTCTCGCTCACACCAAATCCCGAATCGAGCAGTTCGGTGGACGCCGCGAGTCGGCATCGCGTCACGTACTGGTGCGGGGACATCCCTAAATAGCGTCTGAAATAGTTCGTGAGACGAGTGCTGGTGAGGCCGGCGTCGCGCGCGCGATCAGCGATGCTGCGCCGCGACACGGGATCCGTCTCGATGGAGCGACAGATCGCAACGACGGCATCGACGTCGGCACGCCGCAAGGCGTAGCGCCCTCGCACGGTTGAGTCGCGTGTGTCCGACTCGAGCGCGGTCAGCGCCGCCAGCGCCCATCGCTCCAACTCGAAACGATCTCCCGTAGATTCGGCGCCGGCCATCCGCCCACTCACGTAGCCGAGGCGCGGCGTGGCGGATGTTCGCACCATCCAACCTGCGCGCGCCCATGCGTGTTCGGCGTTCGAGACAGCTGACGGATCGAAGGCGACGGAGACGCATACGTCGGTCGGGCACAATTCGGTGTGGCCACAACGGAACTCGAGGCCCGGCCGCTGAAGGAAGACGCTTCCCTCGGACAGTTGTCGGCGCGCGCCGTCCAGCACGATGTCGAACGAGCCCGCGCGAACGAACGCGATCACCCAGCGGTCGGCCACCTCGCCTTCGGGGTCCTGATGGACCTCGTGCGGTGGGTGGTCGAAGCGGTTGACCGAGACGTCGGGCGTCGTGTGGAGAAGTTCGTACCGGTTCAGCGGCCCAACTCCTGGCTAGTTTGACGAGGGGAGGCCGAGCTGCGAGCTACCTAATAATACGAAATTAAACAGGGTTTGGAGGACAGGTGTCATTCCAGGCATGGGCAGAGCGGACATTCGAGATCAATGCCAGACCAGTCTGACCTTCTTCGCTACTACGGCGCGCGTGCGCACGAATACGAGAAGGTATATGACAAGCCGGAGCGGCAAGACGATCTTCGGCGGCTTCACGAGATCGTGCCGGCCTACTTGGCTGGTCGTCGCGCGCTCGACGTCGCATGCGGAACCGGCTACTGGACACGACGTATCGCGCAGCGTGCGCTGGCGATAACGGGTTGCGATCAGTCTCCGGAAGTGCTCGCGCTGGCACGGGAGCGACAGCCCACGGCCAATCACGTGCAGTTTGTGATCGGCAATGCATTTTCACTCAGCGACCTTTCCGGCGAGTTCGATGCCGCGTTCGTTGGTTTTTGGTGGTCGCATGTTCCGCGCGAGGATTTGTCGCGTTTTGTCCGCGGGCTACACGAGCGCCTTCTGCCGAGGAGTCGGGTGTTCATCGTCGACAACCGATATGTGGCCGGGAGCAATTGGCCGATCACTCGGACGGATTCGAGCGGGAATACGTATCAGCATCGGGTGCTCGACAACGGCGTTGGTCATGAAGTGCTGAAGAATTTTCCGGCCGCGAGTGAGCTGCAAACGGCGCTTACTGGCGCAGGCGCACGCGACGTCGATATTCAAGAATTACCATATTACTGGTATGCGGCGTACGAACTGGCGCCATGAGTGTGCTCGTTCCTCTCACCCCGAATCGCATGACCTCTGCCGTCCCGTACTTCCTCTGGTTGCCGACTGTCGCCGTCTCAGCGCATCTGGTCGAGGAGTTCGTTTGGCCGGGCGGATTCGCGGCTTGGTACCGCCGGTACCGTCCGGCGCGCGCCTCCAGTGTGACGACGCAGTTTCTCGTGATCGTCAATGCAGTATTGGTTGTCATCGCGCTGCTCCCGCCCCTCCTTGGCGGGTCGCCGCGAGCGAATGCATTTTGGCTCGTGATCGCCGCGATCGGTGCGGTCAATGCCTTATTTCATCTGTGGGCCGTTGTGCGCACGCGTGCGTATTCTCCGGGTGTTGTCACAGGCACGCTTCTATACCTGCCGCTCAGTGTGCTCGGATATCACGAGCTCGTAGCAAGCGGAATCGTGTCGCTTGGGACGGCGTTGCAGGCGGTCGCGTTTGGCATCGGCTACCATGTGTGGTCGGCGTGGAACCACCGACGACGCGCCTCGGCGAACCGCGAGGCCTGACGAAGTAATACTCGCGGGTCCACCGTTCTCGTTCTTGCTTGTTGGAGATCCTGTCGTGGATGAACGATTCCTGAGCCTTGCGTACACCGTTTTCCCGTTCGTCGCGCCCGGTTACGGACTCGTCGCGTATCTCCGGCCGCGCGCGATGTCAAGAAAGGTGGTCTGGCTTGGCGGCTTAGTAATCGCTGGCGCTCTGATCGCCGCCGTGACCAGCATGCTGCAGAAAACATTCACAGGAGTCGGCCTCGTTCGACTCGCCACGGCATCAGCCATCATGTACGGACTGCCGATGCTCGTGGTCTTACTCACCGTCATCGGAATCCAACGCTGGATTCGCTCGCGATGGCTCGGCGTCCTTGTGCTCATCGTGGTCGCCGCCGCTGCTCAATTCGTCGCCTATGCGCTTTGGGCCGGTTCGCTCGGGTTGGTCAACGCATCGGGCTGACGGTGTAGTTAGCGCACTCGCATGAGCATCGTGACAAGAGGGTCGCCCGCCGCACTCGAGACCGTGAACCGCACATCTCCGGGTGTCGATGGTATGAATTCGAAATCGTAGGTCTCGCCGTTTCCCGATTGTGGCAGTGCGGGTCGTTGATGGTCACGCGCTCGACGGCTGCGACCGACGACAAGCCCGGCGTCGCGCCAAACCAATACAGGCCAAACACGATCGGGACGGAGACGCGAAGTCCCTGCCGTGCGAATGCGCGTCCAACGTCGCCATTGCGAGCGCGCGTCATATGGCCCTCTCGGTATTGGGTGGTGGATTGAAGTGACGCGCCACCATACGGTATGGCAAGGGGAACAAGTGCTATCGGTCCGCCGCCTTCCGCATCCAACGCTCCCGCAGCAGCAACAGCGCGCCAATTGCCGCCCCGCACAACCACGCGTACGCACGCCACGCAACCAGCAGCGCGGCGACATCGCGCACGTCCAACGCGTCGCCAAAACCGGCGAAGAAGCCCGCCTCGATCGGGCCAACACCACCCGGCGTCGGCGCAAGTAACAGCGCGTAGAGTGCAGCGACCGAACCAAGAATGAGCGCACCAGTGCCAATGCCGGGTGTACGCGCGAGCAACACGGGAAGTATCGCGGTGCGCGCGAGCATGCTCACAACCGTGTAGACGGCTGCACGTGTCACCGTGCCGCGCGACTGCATCCGAAAACTTCGCCACGCATCGAGCGCGAACATCCGCCAGCGCGTCGCCCTCCGCACGAAAATGAAAAGCACGAGCGCACAGATCGCGAGCGCGCCGAGTGTGACCGCCAATCGTGGTCCACTACTCGCGCGTTGTACCAGATCCACCGTTAACGGCCACATCAACTCGGCGAAGAACCCGAGCAATAGGATTGCGCCCGCACCGAGCACGACGGCGTTGACGATCGTCTCCGTCGCGAACGACGCGAGGACGGCAGATCCTGGGATTCCGCCGCGCGTGAACCACACGAACCGAATCGGATCTCCGCCCAAACGAGCCGGCGTAATGGCCGCGACGGCGTCACCGCAACAGTTGACGATCGTCGCTCTGGTCAGCCCGACCGGCAGCAATGCACTGGAACGGGCAGCGCGCGCCACGATGTCCGTCGCGACGAGTGCCAGCGCCGCTCCGTGTTGCCAGAGCGCGATGGACAACCCGCCGCCCGAGCTCACCCGGTAGAAACCGCCGCGTCGCCGGCCTCAGGCTCGGGGACTACGGATGCGGATTCAGTATCGTCGCGCCGAATGAACGGCTCCGCGTGATGAATGAAATATCCCGACGGAAATTCTTCCCGATATATGCGATCGGCGAGCCCGTAGTTTCCGGCCTTCTCTCGATTCCGATCCGGGAAGAACGCTGTACCGAACAGCCAATCCCAAATTGCCAGTTTGGTCGAATAATTCTTCCCGAACGCGCGCGGGTCGTTGGCGTGATGCCAACGATGCATCTCGGGTCCATTGAAGACGTATTGCAGCACGCCGAGTCGCGCGTCGATGTTGGAATGAATGAACATCCCCCAGATCGCGCTGACGGCGCCTTTGAGCACGATTACCGTCGGCGACGCGCCCAGCAAAACGAGTGGCGCGAACTCGACCGTCTGATTGATGAGAATTTCAAGACTGTGCGAGCGCACGCCCGAGAGCCAATCGACGACGCGCGCGGAGTGATGCGCCTCGTGCAAGCGCCACAGCACCGGCGATCGATGCTGCCACCGATGAAAGAGATAGATATATAGATCGTGCGTGACGATGAAGAACGCGAGCTGTGCCGGCACGCTCCACCCCGACACGACATGCAGTCGCGAGAAGCCCGTGGTCGTGTCCAACCACGCGACCAGGCGCGCGATGATCACGCCGAGGACGTAGCTCTGCACGAAGCAATACAACACGAGGTCGTTCCAGAATCCGTCGCGCAGCAATCCGTGTCCCGGATTGTAGGGAAAACGGGATTCCAGCCACGCGAAGGCAACGGCAGAGACGACAATCGCGCCGAGCGTCCAGACCTGAATCGACATCAGGCGGTCGCGACGCGTTCCTCCGACCCGCTCTCACGCCTCAGCCTGCGCCGCGCCGCTTGCTCGCTCGCGTAGACGCATTTCACGCCATCGCCCAACGCTTCCTCAATGGCGCGCACATCGCGCACGAGACGCATGAGTCCAACGATTTCGACGGACGCCGATTGATCCGATCCCCACAGCGCGCGATCGAGTGTGATGTGTCGCTCGATGAACGATGCGCCGAGGGCAACGGCGGCATACGTCGTAGCCAAGCCGACTTCGTGACCCGAATATCCAATCGGCACGCCCGGATACTTTTCGGCGAGCGTCTCGATCATTCGTAGATTCAATTCTTTTGACGGACACGGATACGCCGACGTCGAATGCGCGATGAGCAGTTGCTCGTTTGCCACCACGGCGGCGGCGGCATCGATTTCGTCCTGCGTCGACATGCCCGACGACAGCATCACCGGCACCCCCTGCGACACGACGCGCCGCAGCAACGTGTGGTCGGTGATCGACGCGGACGCAACCTTGATGAACGGGACGTCGAACGCGGCAATGCATTCGACAGAAGGCTCGTCCCAACACGACGCGGTCCAGGCAATTCCGCGATCGCGACAATAGCGATCGATCTCCACGTATTGCGCAAAGTTGAACTCGATACGGTGCCGGTAGTCGAGATAGGTGATGCGTCCCCACGGCGTGTCCCGCTCGAGATGCTGCTGCTCCACCGGAACACAGAGCTCCGGCGTGCGTTTCTGAAACTTCACGCAGTCGCAGCCTGCGGCGATCGCGCCGTCGATGAGCTTCTTGGCCATCTCCAACGAGCCGTTGTGATTGATGCCGATTTCACCAATGACGTAGACCGGCTCGCCGTCGCCGATCGCGCGCCCGCCGACCTTTCGCCAACGACGGGGCGTCTTGATCACCAGCCGGAGCGACGATGCTTCGTGCGCCGGTTCGGCATCTCGCACTCCACCGCCGGTCTTCGCTTCAATGATGAATTCGGCGAGCTCTCGCAACGCACCCTTTCCACCCGTGCGCCGAAGGACCTTGTGCACGCGATGCCGAACGACGACCTCAGCGTCCGCGGGACAGGCGGCAAGACCAACCATCCCCAGCGCCTCGAGATCGTTGACGTCATCGCCGATGTACGCCACCTGCTCGGCAGTAACACCTCGGCTGGCGATGATCTGCTGGATGGCGCGCCGCTTGTCCATGACGCCCAAGTGCACCATCGCGATTCCCAACTTCTCGGCGCGCCGCGCGACGATCGGCGACGATTCTCTCGTGACGATCTCGGTATCGACGCCCATCTCGCGCAGACGCGCGACTCCCATCCCATCCCGTCGGCTGAATTGCAGCAATGCCTCTCCGTCGGCGCCGCAATAGACGGAACCGTCGGTGAGCACACCGTCGCAGTCGGTTAACAATACTTTAATCGCTGCCGCACGAGATATCGCGTCAGTTACGGCCATGGTCACCGCGCGGTGAAGCCGCCATCTACGACCAGCGTCGCGCCGGTCATGTAGCTGGAGGCGTTGCTAGCGAGAAACACGAGTGCACCGCGATAGTCGTCGGGCGCGGCCATTCTGCCGAGCGGCGTTCGGCGCGCGTACGTTTCGATGAAGTGCGCGGGTTGTCCGTTCTTCACACCGCCCGGGACGAGCGCGTTCACGCGGATGCCGTCGCGCCCCCAATGAGCGGCGAGTTGTCTCGTGAGCGCGACGACGGCGCCCTTGCTCGCTGCATACGATGGCGCCTTGCTGTGTCCGGGTGTTCCGTCCGGTTTGGCGTAGAGCGACGGATCCGGACCGACGAGCGCGTACATCGACGCGACGTTGATAATGCTTCCCGATCCGCGACGCACCATCTGCCCGCCGAACACCTGACACGGCAGAAACACGCCGGTGATGTTGACGTCGAGCATGCGACGCCACGTCTCCAACGGGAAATTTTCGATCCGCCCCTCATCGACGCCCAGCGTCGGCGATTCGACTTTGTCGTTGAGCCCTGCGTTGTTCACGAGGACGTCGATCCGGCCAAAGCCGTCGAGCGTGGCTCGCGCTGTGCGATCGAGATCAGCGCGACTGGTGACGTCGGCCGCAATGCTCAAAACGTCCTTGGCCCCCGCGGAGCGACAACGATCGGCGAGCGATGCGAGCGACGTGTCGTCGAGATCCACGAGCACGACCGTGCCGCCCATCTCCGCGACGGCGAGCGCGTGTTCGTGACCGAGCAATCCGCCGGCGCCTGTGATGAGGACGACCGCGTCCGCGAGTGAAAAGCGCGAGAGTCCAGCCGACGCGTTCGATTCCGTTTTCGCGGGTTTGCCTTCGACGACCGCAACGGCGGGCTTGGTGTTGAACTGACCTGTCCGTCGAAACACCGGTTCCACTGTTGCGCCTCGCAGATGCCGGCGCGCGTCGCCGGTCCTGATTGCATCCGCGATCAACGGCAGCACCTCGGCGTAGACGTCGACGACGAATGCGGCGTCCTGATCCGTGTGTGAATAGCTCACGACGTGCCCACCGGACCACAGAATCCCGCGGCGAATCATCTCCTGTTGAAGGAGCGTCTTGTGCACCAACGGGTCGGGTATTCCGGTGAACGTCACGAGCGAGCGGCACCCAGCACCGATGCACGCAGTGCGGTCGGCGATGCCGAGGTCGGTCGCGACCGCGTTGTATCCATCGCGCATGATGCCGCCGACGCGCTCGAGATGCTCGGGCACATTGTGCTTGGAGATCTCTCGCAGCGTTGCTTGCGCGGCGGCAAGCGATAGCGCTTCGCCACCGAACGTCGTGTAGAAGAATAGATCGCGTTCGTAGAGTCGCATGACGTCGGCGCGACCGGCAAGCACGGACAGGGGCATTCCGTTCGCCACCGCCTTCGAGAACGTGACGAGATCAGGCGTGACGCCGTACCGCTCTTGTGCGCCGCCGGTTGCCAGGCGGAAGCCAGTCCACATCTCGTCGAACACGAGAAGCGCGCCGTGACGCGTGCACTCCGCTCGCAGCAACTCGAGAAATCCCTTCGCCGGTTCTTGAAACACCATCGGCTCGAGGATCACACAGGCGACGTCGTCGCTGATCGCATTCAGGTATGAAGCGGGATCGTTGTACTCGAACGTGAAGGTCAGGTCGCGCACGCTTTCGGGAATTCCACCGGCGCGGTCCGTCGTCGCGATGTACCAGTCGTGCCAACCGTGGTATCCACAGCAGAGCACCTTGTCGCGGCCGGTGAATGCACGGGCCACACGAATGCCGGCCGTCGTCACATCTGCGCCCGTCTTGCTGAACCGCACCGACTTCGCGTACGGCACGAGATCTCTAATCTGCTCGGCGACCTCTACCTCGAGAGGATGCATCAACGAGAAAGTGATTCCATCTTCGAGCTGGCGGCGAATCGCGTCGTCGACAGGCGCGTATGCGTAACCAAGCACGAGCGGACCAACCGCCATGCTGAGATCGAGAAACTCATTGCCATCGACGTCCCAGACGCGCGCGCCGCGACCACGACGTAAATACTTCGGCGCAACACCGCCCACGTATTGCCCTGGACCCTTGGCGTACGTCTGCGTGCCACCGGGAATGAGTCCGCGCGCGCGCGCCCACAGCGCATCCGACTCGGCGATGACGGGAAACTCGGTTGCAACCGCGGAAGCGCTCATGGGTCGCCTGCTTTAGAAGGACGTGAGTGTCGAGAGCTCTGTACTGATCCGCGCCGCGATCGCCTCGGCCGTGAATCCCGCGGTGTGTAATGCGTCGGGTAGGAGCGCCGGTGCGAACCAGCTGTCGCCGCACGAAATGGACAGCGTTTGCGTGCTGATCGATGCGCGAGCGATGACATCGGCCACGATCGACCACACGCCGCCTGTCTCGAAATGGTCTTCGATGGTGACGACCGCGAGCGCAGCCTTGGCTGCGTCGAGAATCGCGGCTTCATCCGCGGGCTTCACGGTTCGCAAATTCACGATGCGCACACGGAGCCCGTCGTTGCGCAGCAATGCGGCCGCGTCCCACACCTCGCGGAACAGTGCGCCCGCGACGATGATCGCCACGTCGTCCTCCTCGGTCGCGGCAAACACTTCCGCCGTTCCAATCTCGAGCGGTGCGTGCTGGGTCACCGCCGGTCGATCGCAATAGCGGATGTACCATGGCGACGGATCGTTGACGACTACTTCGAGGCCCGCGATCAGATCGCCGACGTCAGCCGGGCAGAAGACATTCACGTTGGGGATGCCGCGCATCAGCGCGATGTCCTCCAGTGATTGGTGCGTCGGGCCATTCGCCTCGGATAGAATGCCGGGGACAGTGCCGACGAGCTTGACGGGAAGCGCCGGAATGCCGACGTCGGTCCGAATGAATTCGAACGCTCTCATTGTGAGAAACGTCGCGAGCGCGTGTACGACTGGAATGCGTCCACGAAGCGCGAGACCGGCGGCCATACCGACCATCGTCTGCTCAGTGATGCCGGTATCGAGAAACCGATCGCCGAGCGCGGCGGGGAGCGATCGAATCGGCGCGCGATTCTCGGCGGTCATGACGATGAGGCGTTCATCGGCGCGAGCAAGCGCGAGAAGCGTGTCGGCGTAGGTTGCCGTCGCCGTCATCGGACCACCAGCACTTCGGCGTCGATTTGCGTCTCGACGCCGCTTTCGAGCTCGTCGAGTAGCGCGGCCACTTCGGTATCGGAGAAGCGACAGAACCAACGATCCGCGCGACCCTCGAGTTGAGCCACGCCTTTTCCGCGAATTGTTTTGGCGATCACGACGCTCGGTTTGCCCGCGGTGATCGGCATCTGCTCGAACCCGCGATCGAGATCGTCGAAGTCGTGCCCGGCCACCGTTGTCGCGGCGCATCCGAACGCTTCGAATTTCGCCGCGAGCGGCTCGAGCGGAATCAACTCCTCCGTCCGCACGTTGGCCTGAAATCCATTTCGATCGACGACAACCACGAGATTGTCGAGCTTGTATGCAGACGCGACGAGCAGCGCTTCCCACACCGACCCTTCATTGAGCTCACCGTCGCCGAGCAAGACAACAACGCGGTTGTCGTCGCCGCGGAGCCGCACGTCGTAGGCAATCCCCATGGCGACCGACAGGCAATGCCCGAGCGATCCGGAATGAAACTCGATGCCGGGAATCGCGCGGTTGGGATGCCAGTAGATGTGATCGGAGGGCGACAGATGGTTTTTCAGTCGCGACTCGTCGAGCATCCCCAGCTCGACAAACGTTCCGTAGAGCGCCGGCACGTCATGCCCCTTTGAGAGAATCATGATGTCCCGCGCCGGATCCGATGGATGAGTCGGATCGAAGCGCAGAAAGCGACGATAGAGATACGTGACCACGTCGGCACAGGACAGCGATGCGCCGAGGAAGCAGCCTCCACCCGCGGACATCCCGATGACGTGACGTCGCACTCGATGGGCGAATGACTCGAGCGCGTCGCGCTCCGCGTCATCCATTGGCATTCGCGTGTCCGATCTCACGAAGCCCTCGCTGCGTCCGGCCGGCGTCGCATGCTCAGCGCCGGAAGTTCGTCGAGATGATCACGATACCAAGACACGCCGCGGTGGGCCGCATTGCGGTCTCGAACGTGGGGATGTGAATCGAGATATCGCACGACGTCTTCCACGGAGAAGAGCGGATCGCGCGCGGCGAGTGCGGCGTGCACATCACAGATGACGTCGTAATCCGCTGGATAGTCGAGGACAACGCGATGCGAGAAAGAGCAGTCGCGACGGGCGTTCCACGCGACGTTGGCGATGCGGAATCGATCGGGCCGGTTCCAGATGAACGGCGTCGTGTGCTCGCGTTCGAACGGCCGGATGGATTCGCGCCACGCCGTTTCCAGCGTCGCGAACGACATGATCTCGACGTCGTTCCCATCCGGATGCGTCGGCGGATGGAGGTTGCTGACAAAGTCGAGTTGCGATCGGCGCGCGAGGTATGCCGCGATCACCGCGTTGATCACCGACGGATCGATGAGCGGACAGTCGGACGGGATCTTCACAACGTGCGCGGCGCCGAGCAGCAACGCCGTTTGGTAGTGTCGGTCGAGCAAATCCGTGGGATGGCCGCGAAAACACGGCACGCCACTCCGACTCGCGATGACTTCGATCGCGTCGTCCTCGACGTTGGTCGTTGTGGCAACGACGATCGTGCCTGCCAAGCGCGACGCCTTCACGCGCGTGAGCATGAAGTCGAGCACGGAGCCGGCCCCGAGGGGGCGCAACACTTTCCCGGGGAGCCGCGTGGACCCGTATCGAGCCTGAACGATCGTGACGACGCCGGTCAGGACGCCTCCTCGAGGTCGGTGCTGTCCGGCGGCGCGCCGGTAGCGTGCACGAGCGCGTCCTCGCATACGCGAGCGATGTGCGCTGCTGACGTCCCGCCATTCTGCATGGGGCTCAACCGCCGCAGTTCATTCATGTCGAACGACGAATGGCATTCCTTGTTCAGCGCCAGTCCGTCGAACACCAGCGTCGACCATTGCGTGATCAGCACATCGCAGTTGGCGACCATGTGGTGTGCGTTGCCGTCGTGAAAAATGCGGGCGTCCGGCAGCGTGGCATGGATCTCGAGGATCGATCGCACAGCGTTCTCGTTCGGATGCAGCTTGACGATGATCGGACGATTGCCGGCGATGCCCCGTACGCGCGCGAAGAATTTGGCGCGATCGTCGCGTTTGAGCGTCTCTCTCGTGTCCGACGTCGCGACCAAGACGTAGTTGCGAAAGGGAAAATCGTTTCGCAGATACGACGCGCAGTTGTCGTAGTTCGGGATCCCGGTCACGACGATGCGCTCCGCGGGAACGCCTCGTCGAATGAAGAGGTCGCGAAAGCCCTCGGACGCGACGCAGAATCGCGTGTAGGCGAGCGACAATCCCGTGGCAGCCGTGCTGGCGATCCAACGCGGCAAACCAAACTTGCGGACGAGATGATAGCCGATCGTCTCGGGGTCGGTCATGCCTTCTTGAATGAGCACGAGTGGACGCCCGCGCACATTGCGTTGTACGAGAAGGTCCGACCCGGTGATCACGAGATCGTAGGGTCCGTTCTGCCCGCGTTCGTCGACGTGCAATCGTTCTCGCGCGAGATAGTCGATCGTCTGGCTTCGCATCGCGCCCCCCAGCACGGTTCGATCGAGGTAGCCCTTGCGTGATGCCCAACGGACGATGCCGTCGCCGTAGTACGACGTATATGAACAGCGATGGGTCCCGAGGTGGCGGCCAACCGCGTGCATCATCGTGGTCTGATTGAGCGATCCACCGATGAGCAGAATCCGTTTACCAAGTGCGAGATCTCGCATTCTCTGCGCCAGAAGCTACGGCCGAGTTGCGAGCGATTCTCGACGATCAGGTAACGACTGCGCGACGGCGTTGGGTTGCGACGGTCGCCGCCGAACTCGTTAGCGCACGCCGGGTGGAGTCGGCGTCGGCGGATCGCCCTGTGTTTCCTTTGGGCTGAGTTTGACCGCCTGGCCAAAGTTGCGTGAGAACGCGATGATGACGCCGCGAATGCCAAAGCTTTGTACCGTGGACTGCGTCGCCTCCGGGTTGGTCGTCACCGAACCGAACGTCAGCCAATTGAAGGGATCCTGGACGCGGAGCGTTAGGCTGCCCTGATCGCTCCACAGTTTTCGGCGCAGCGCAACGTTCATGAAGACGAAAGCGGTTCGCGAACCGCCTTCCGTTTCGAACGGCGCGCGGTAGTTCGTCATGAGCTGCACGTCGAGCGTTGGCGAGAACTTCCACGTGGCGTTCACGCGCGCCGACCAGAGAAACGCGCGTGTGGATGGATTGCCAGGAAGATTTGCCGCATTACTACTATAGTGTGAAGCACTTCCACCCGTGAGCAGCGTGAGCGGCCCGGGATGGTACGTGACGTTGAGCTCCGTTCCCATCTCCTGCGTGCTCGCGACGTTGTCGAATGTGCTGAGCGACGTGCCGGTCGAGTCGACAGACTGGATGAACCGGACCGCATGGGCGGTGTTGCGCAGATACGGATTGAGTTGGACGGTGCCCCATCCACCGGTCTGCTGCAAACCAAGCTCGAACGCGTCGGTGTACTCGGGACGCAGGCCGGCATTGCCGCGGAAAATGCTGCGAGCGTCCTGCCGGAATTCCACCGGATCGAGTTGGAAAGGATTTGGCCGATTGATGCGACGCGAGTAGCTCAGCTTCGCTTGCTGCGTGGTCGTGACATCGTACGACAGGATCGCGCTCGGAAAAACGCTGGCGTAGTGATTGTCGAATTCGCGTTGGTCGACCGGCCCGTTGGGCAGCGCGAGACGGTTGGTGGCCGTTTCCAAACGCAGACCTGCCTGTGCTTGCAACTTGTGAATCTGTTGTGTGAACACAGCGTACGCCGATCCGATTTGCTCTCTATAGTCGAACGAGGTCGCTCGTGCGCTCACGGGAACGAAGATGTTGGTCGCAGAATCGAGATATGCGGCGGAGAAATCGTTGTTTGTGTGACGACCGATTTCCTTGAAACCAGTTTCCAGCTTCGTTCCCGTTCGCCCGCCAAACGGCTCGGTGTAGTCGGTCTGCAGCGTCCATGTCGGCCACGCACCCGTCGACAGATCGTGCTCTCTCGGAATCGACTCGGCGCCAGTGGCCGCGGTGCCTTGCTGCACGTCGCCGAATAGGTTCGTGTTGGCTCTGCCAATCGCTTCCGTGAGACGGAACTCGCTGGAGAACGTTCGCTGATTGGCTTCGCCCGTGCGCCGGTACGCGAGGTCGTAGTCCTGCGTGAAATAGTGAGCGCTCTGAACGTTCGATTGATTGAACAAACCAATGACGTCGCCGTCTTCGTCGCGATCGGTGGAATGCGATACGTTGTTGCGGTCGAACGTTCCGCCCGAGATTGTGCCGTCCAGCGAGAGCGCGTCGTGCGGCGTGAAACGGTACTCGCCACGGAAAGTCGAATTCTGCCACAGCGGATCCTGTGATCCGTTGATGCGCGCCATCACGAACGCGGGCACCGTGGGCGGAATCGCGAGGTTGGTGAGTTGCGAGTGTCCGTCCAAGACCTGGTGATTGCGATAGAGGCCATACGATAGGAACAACGTGAGCGGCCCAGCTTGGTGACCAACGTTCGCCGACGCGTTCGCTTGGCCGGTCGTGCCAGTCGCTGCCGTGAGCCCGCCGCTCCAGCCGATGTCCGTGTCCTGGTTCAAGACGATGTTGATGATGCCGGCAGTCCCTTCCGGGTCATTCTTGGCCGACGGGTTGGTAGAGACTTCGACCTTTTTCACCGCGCTGGCCGGCAACTGCGCGAGGAAGTTGCCGAGCTGTTCGCCCTTGAGCGGCGATGAGCGTCCGTTGATTTGGACAACGACACTCTGATTGCCGCGCAAACTCACCTGGTTCGATGCGTCGACCTCCACCGACGGCACGTTGCGCAGCACGTCGACCGCAGTGCCGCCGCTCGCCGTCGTCATGTTCTTCGTTGAATATGAGTTTCGGTCAGGCGAGAGGGTGACGTCTTCCCGCGCCGCCGTGACGACTTGACCGGAGATCGCGGCCGGCAACGCCGAGAGTGCGATCGCGCCGAGGTCGACCACGAGATGCTCGGCCAAGATGGTGACGTCGGTGCGCACGACCGGCGCGAAGCCAAGCGCGCGCAGGCGAACGACGTACCGGCCGGTGCCGAGGCCATCGATGCGGAACGAACCGTTCGTGCCCGAGTTCACGCTCTTGATTGCGACGCTGTCGCTTGCGCGGAGGACGGTGATCGAGCCTGCGAGGATGGCTTGGCCGCTCGCGGCGTCGACCAGTCGGCCGCGAATTTCCCCAAGCGGAAGCGCGGCCGGCGACGACGTCGTCGTGGCGGCACTCGCCAGATTCAGTCGTGTACCGACGAGGAAAAGCACGGCGCAGATGGCGCCGATCGGGCGAGCGGCTGCGGTCATGAGCCCCCCGGGAGCAAGCCGCGACGACATCAATTGCCATCGCGTTCCATAGACACGCCGGTCGACGGAGACCCTGGCGCCGTCGTGGCGGTGCGCAAAGAATCGTCGCTCGCTTTACGTCAAACCGTCGGGCCAGCTATCATCAGAGTGGTTCCCCGATCGCGATCCTTTTTTCGTGCCTTGAAATAGTGAGACTTCTGTGACACTCCCGTTCTTCACGCGGTACTCGATTCCCGCGTTCGTCATCCTCGCGGGCACGACCTCGGCGGTGGCTGCGCAGCAGACGTGCCCGGCAACGACCGCCGGCGCGACGATGCCGCTCACGTATGCCGGAGGTCCAACGGTCGCGGCGATCACGCCGTGCGATTTGATGACGCGACTCTACGTCTACGCCGCCGATTCCATGCGCGGCCGCGAGGCGGGCACGCCCGACGCGATTCGCGCGACGGCGTACATCGAGCGCGAAGTTCGGCGTTTGGGACTCAAGCCGGCGGGCGACAACGGCACGTACTTCCAGCATCTTCCGGTCACGGCGCGAAAGGTCAGCGATGCGTCGTCCCTCATGGCAGGCGGCAAGACGTTTCACGTCAACACTGACTTTGTCGTCAACGGCGCAAATGCTGATCGCAAAGTCTCGGGCGATGTCGTCTTCGGCGGAACGTTGGGCGACACTGCCAACGCGCTCAGTGCGGACGACGTCAAAGGGAAGATTGTCGTGATGTTGGCGCCGGCGGGTGGTGGTCGCGGCTTCGGTGGCGGTGGTCGTGGTCGCGGTGGCGCCGCAAACAATCCGTTGGCGGGCGCCGAGGCGATCGTGACAGTGAGCTCGACGTTGGCGCAGCCTCGCTTCCAGCCGGTATTGAACGACACTGCCCAGAGTGAAGGTCGCGCGGCGTATGCTGCGGCCCATCCGAATGAAGGCGGCGGTCGCGGAGGTCGCGGCGGCGGCGGCGGGCCGGTCGCGTTGAACGTGACGGTTACGCCCCAAGTGGCGGCAGCGTTGCTCGGTAAGCCGGTCGACGGCGCGATGCGTGGCGACAAGGGTGGCTCAGTCACATTGGACGTGAAGGTCGAGAACGTCGCGGCTCCGACGCGCAACGTCGTCGCGATTCTTCCGGGCACCGATCCCAAGCTCAAGAATGAGTATGTCGTGATCGGCGCGCACTCCGACCACGTTGGTGTGTCGGGCGCGAGTCCGGTCGTCGAACACGACTCGCTCAAGGCCTATAATATGATCGCGCGCGTCGAGGGAGCTGACTCGCGCGGTGCCATGCCGCCGACGGCCGAGCAGTGGGTGCGCATCAACGCGATCAAAGATTCGCTGCGCAAAGTTCGTCCAGCACGCTTGGACTCGATCAGCAACGGTGCCGACGATGACGGATCGGGTTCTGTCTCGATTCTCGAAATCGCCGAGGCGTTCGCCAAGGGCACGGTGAAGCCGAAGCGGTCGCTGATCTTTATCTGGCAGATCGGCGAGGAGAAGGGACTGTGGGGATCGCAGTGGTTCACGAACCATCCGACGGTTCCGCTCGACTCCATCGTGGCCGATCTGAATCTCGACATGGTCGGCCGCGGCGCGGCCACCGATGTCACGGGCAAGAACAAGGAAGACCAAGAGCTTGTTGGCGCGAACAACTATTTGCAGTTGGTCGGCTCACGGCGGTTGTCGACGGAGTTGGGCGACATCGCCGAGCAGATGAGCGTGTCGCAGCCCGTGCCATTCAAGTTTGATTATGCGATGGACGCGAACGGGCATCCGCAGAACATTTATTGTCGCAGCGACCACGCGAACTATGCGAGATATGGTATCCCGGTGATCTTCTTCACGACGGGCGGGCACGCAGACTACCACCAGGTGACGGACGAGCCGGTGTACATCCAGTACGAGCACATGGCGCGCGTGGACAAATTGGTGTTCGACATCGCGGTCAAGGTGAGCGACCTCGATCATCGCGTTGCGGTGGACAAGACGAAGCCGGACAGCCCGTTTGCCGGGTGTCGGCAGTAGGCTTCATTTCTTCTTGATTGGGCAGAATTCTTTTCTTCAGTCCGCGATGCCTTCGCGTTGCGAGGCGTCGCGGGCTCGGAGGAACAGTGTTGTAACCGAATTCTGAATGCACCAATCACGGATTTGCGCTTTTGCCGACGTGCTCGAACCAGAGGAGGTCCGTCTGCATGGTTGGCCCCAACTCCTCGGACACGAATTGGGCCAATGAAGCGAATTGAACCGATGTATGCTTTTGCCGTCTTCGCGCCGCCTCGAGTTACCGTGGATGACGGTTTGTCGCGAGACTGCCGGCTCATCAGTGATTCGATTCGTCTCGACCGGTCACTGAACGCACCGCGCAAACGGATTCGCCGGCGTCGGCTTATCCAACGCCGGCCGTTCACCAAGACTAGCCACCGTCATCGCAATATCGCCAACAAACCCGGCGACTCCCGCCAAATGCGGATAGTCTAAATACTGCGCCTCATCGGTAACCTGGTGATAGTCGCCGTGATAGCTGGTCGAAAACGCCGCCGACGGAACGCCGAACCGCGCATACGAATAGTGATCGGCACGACACCAATCGCCTTCCGGATGATCATGCGCGTCATACGCGTAGTTGATGCGAAACGGTCGCGTGCGCGCGCGATTCAATGAGTCGATGAGATCGCCGAACGCCGTCGATTGACGCCGCGATCCAATCAGCTCCAGATAATCGTCGCCACCGCCGTCGAGATCCGTCGCGGAACCGCGCCCCACCATATCCATATCGATCTCGGCCACGATTGAATCGATGGCAACCGTCGGATGGGTGCTGTACCAATCGCTGCCGAGCAGGCCACGCTCTTCGCCCGTGTGCGAGAGGAAGAGGATCGACCGCTTTGGCCGCGGACGACCCTTCGCGGCAAACTGCTCCGCGATCTCGAGCAGCGCGACGGTGCCGGACACGTCGTCGTCCGCACCGTTGAAGATCGAATCACGCCGCGCGGGGCGCAGCCGGCGCAGGCTGTCCATGTTGACGCGAATCGACGCGATTTGTTCCGGCGTCACGTCCAGCGTCGGGCTGGCTTGCCGAAAACGTTCGTAAACTCGCATGTACGCGTGCAGCGAATCGTGATCGACCGCGGCCGTGGCGACGCCAACATGATCGTGGTGCGCGCTGATCGAGACGAACGTTCCACGACGACGCGCATCGGTGCCGCGCAGAATGGCGACGACGTTGCGAGCCGGCACGGCCGTCGGCCCCACCGTAAATGCCATCCGTCCGTCGACGCGAGCACCGATCGTTCCAACTCGAAGGCTATCGGTCGTCGGCGGAAATATCCGACGAAAGGTCGCGTTGGAGATCAACATGAGCGACGGCATGTCGGCCGGCTCGGAGGCGCCGGAGGATTTCTTCAAGCGCATCTGCGGTTGTGCGAGGCCGCTCAGATAGCGACCTGGCGTCGCGTCGAGCGACACGAAGGCAATGCCCACCGCCGATGCAAGCGACGCTGGAATACCTCCACTCAACAGCGCAGCCGCGCGCGACGCCATCGCACTCGGCACAGCGTAGACGACGAGCCGACCGGTCGCAGAGGCCGAGTCGATCGGATGGAGCGCATCGCCGAAGACTCCGCCGTAGACCGATTCAGTATTCTTGAGTGCTCGAGTTGTGCTCCATGGAAGAACGCCGCGTGAGGGAATTGGCATGTAGTCGCCACGCACGGGCAGCAGATTGTTGCCAACACGCAACGTCGTCGCGGTCCAATCGGGAGTGCGAACCTGGAGCCCCACCGTTTGGAAATACGTTCCGCCGTCTCCGGCCGGTTCCAGACCAAGGCGCCCGAATTCGGACGCGATGTAGCGCGCGGCGATGTCGTCGCCGATCGAGCCGGTCTCTCGGCCGCGGGTTGAGTCGTCGGCGAGAATGCCGGCGCGCAACCGGAGATCGTTGACGGAGATCGCCGGCGACGTCTTCGGCCCTTGCCCCCTCGCGGCGCCAAACGCCATTGCGACCAGACATAAGCCACGGCCGAACGAGCGTCGTCTCATTCTCACCTCGCCTGCGGGAAGTTCGATAGCTTGGCTATGCAGCAACGACGGCAGCAGCCGACACGTTCGCACGCCCACGATAGGCGAGGCAGAGCATGATGCCGCTGATGATGACATGGGGCAGATTGAGACCTATGTTCTCACCCATCGGCTTTCCCTGCAGCACACCGGTCACGAGATATATGGTAGCGTCGTATGCGTAGTACCAGCCAAACGCAGTCAGGGCCAAGCGCGACATGCGAGCCGAGTGCAGCGATCCGGCGACAAACAGAAGGGCGCTCAGGCCATGCGTGACGTCGTCGAGCAAGCTGATCGTGTACAGACCCATGAGCATGTGCTCACCGGGCTCCATTGGCGCAGCACCCGGATGATGCACATGCGGTGTCGCGTTGAGCCCAGGGATGTACCCCAGCGCAACCACGACGGCAAAGAAGATCGCGAACACGAATGCACTTACCCGAACGACTCGATCAGATGGCATTGTTGAGCCCTCGAAAGAAGCAGGACAAATCGACACTCTACGAGCGCGCCTCGAAGAGTAGCAGGTCGCGTAAGAAGTCGCCCGGCGGGCGCATCGCGCGATTCGGAAAACGCCTCGGCGCAACGGTGTTTCTCGTCCTCCTGTTCGGCGTGATCGTCAGCGTAATCTCATACATCCGCACACCGGCGATCAACGTTGGCTCGCTGCCCGACTCCAGTGTGCAGATCAATGAGGTGACGCGCCTGTACCCGGTGAACATGGCACGCGTCGTCACGCCGCGCACGGTCGAAGACATCGTGAACGCCGTGAAGGCAACGCGAGGGCCTATTTCCATCGGTGGCGGCCGGAATAGCATGGGCGGGCAAACGGCAACGCCGGGAGGCGTGCAGCTCGACATGCGCGACTTTCACGGCGTCGTCGCACTCGACTCCGCCGCACGCATCGTGACCGTTCGCTCCGGCACGCGCTGGCGCGAGCTGCAGGAAACGCTCGACAAGGCCGGCCTGGCCGTGAAGATCATGCAGACGTACAACACGTTCACCGTCGGTGGCGCGTTGTCGGTGAATGCTCACGGCCGATACATCGGGCAAGGGCCGCTCGTGCGATCGGTACGCCAAATCACGATCGTGCTGGCCGACGGACGCATCGTCACAGCCAGTCCGACGCAGAACGCCGAGTTGTTCTACGGCGCCATCGGCGGCTACGGCGCACTCGGCGTCATCGCCGACGTGACGTTGGATCTTGCTGAGAATTCTCGCATCAAGCGACAAGATCGGAAAATGCCGATCGCGTCGTATTTGTCGTATTTCCGAAAATCGGTGCGGGACGACTCGACGGTCATTTTTCACAACGCCGACATCTATCCGCCGGCCTACGAGAATGTCCACGTCGTCTCGTTCAGAAAGACCAACGCTCCCGTGACGATCCCCGACCGGATGCTGCCGAAGGACCAGCACGCGTGGAGCCATCGCCTGGCGTATTCGATGATCACGTCGTGGCCCGCCGGCAAGTGGACGCGCGAACACATCATTGATCCGGTGATTTTTCGCGGAGAGCCGGTCACGTGGCGCAACTACGAGGCGAGCTACGACATCAGCGAGCTCGAGCCCGACTCGCGCGAGCGTGACACATACGTCTTACAAGAGTACTTCGTTCCTGCGGACAGTCTCATGCCGTTCGTTTCGCGAATGCGCCAAATCCTCCAGCGCAACGACGTCAATGCGGTGAACGTCTCGATTCGCCACGCCCTTCCCGACCCAGGCACGTACCTCGCCTGGGCCCCGACCGAAGTGTTCGCATTCGTGTTGTACTACAAGCAAGACACCGATCCCGACGCACGGCGCGACGTCGCACGGTGGACGCGTCAACTGATCGACGCGGTGATCGCCGCCGGCGGTCGCTACTACTTGCCCTATCAGCCTGTCGCGACACGAGCACAGTTCGCGCGCGCCTATCCGAGTGCCCCGCAATTGTTCGACGTCAAGCGCCGCGTCGACCCGACCAACAAGTTCACCAACGCACTGTGGGATCTGTACGAACCGAACGTTGACGGATCGGTACCCGTCATGACGCCGGCGCACATGGCGGCGAATATGCCTGCCGAAGCTCGCATGGTGCTCGACACGATCAAAGGGTATGCGCGGCCGGAAGGAAAGGAGTTCCTCACACATCCCGAATGGGATCTCGTGTACGGCAGCGAAGCGTACGCGCGCTGGCTCGAGCAAGGACGGCCGCCGAGTGGTTTTCCATATTTCGGATATGTGGGCACATTTTGGCGGTCGTATCGAGGCACGTGGAAAGCCGCGCACAATCGCTATTCGATCGGCTCCGGCACTCACGTCATGCTCGGCGTGATCGGGGTGAGCACGGCAATAGAGTACGGCCTCAAAGGTGGATACGAAGCGACGATTGGACGTCTGTCGGAAATGAACAAGCCCGCCAACGGAACCGCGGAAGACCACTACGCGGCAACCGTTGCGCGCGAATACGCCGCGCTCATCGCCACGCGCGGCTGGTACGAATTCTCATTTGCGCACGCCCTGCACGGACTGTGGTTCGACGTTCCGCTCACCGGCCCAGGCTTCTTCCGCAAGTGGGAGCGGCGCTTCGCGCTGAGCGGTGAGTACATCATCAAGTCGGCATACGCGAGCCTGATTGGAGCGGGAACCAATGCCGGATACGTCGCCGACGAGACCAAGCGGTACGCTGTTGCCGTGGGTTGGAGTGATTCGCTCGGCGTCACCGACAGCGCGCACTCTGCGTTCAAGGCGGCGATGCCGTTGGATCGCGGGTACACGCTGCTCGCCGTCGATCGCTACAATCCGTATCGCGACGCACTCTTGGCGTTGTCAGATCACGCCGATCGCGTGCGATTAGCTGAGATCTCCGGCGACGAGGTCGTGACGATCAGCGGAACGGCGCCTGCTGGTTGGCTGGCTCGGCCGCACACGTCGGTGGTGATCGCGTACCGAATGCCTGACGAGCCGTCGCGCACGCGAATGCTGCTGCGCGTCACCGCGCGCGACCTGCTGGATGTCCTTCATCGGCTGCGGCAGGAGAAGGAGTTCGTCGTCGAGCACATTTATGATTACTAACAACATAGTAGCACCGTCGAAGCAAGCTGACGAGCGCGCATCTGTTCGACCGCCTTTGCCAAACGGATCCGATCGCACTCGGAGGAGACAAGCGTCGCCCGCGGGCGGCCGTTTCGTTCTGGTGCAGCGCGGCTCGATTCGAGACGTAACGTTGCGTGACTGCTGTCACGTGCGCGATCGCACCGCGGCGTGAAAGGTGTTCGCGCGCAACGAGTTCCACACGAATGAGCAGATTGCTATTGGCGGCGCATCGATTGCTTGGGCATGCGTGCGGACTACAGCGTCTCACCATTCGCCCGAGGTTCCCATGCACCACGCTACGCGCGTCACCTTCCCTCGCTTTGCACTCCTCGTATCATCGATCACAGCCGCCGGCCTCGTCGCGTGTAGCGACGCGTCGACGGCCCCGCATTCTCCCTTGGGCCTGACAGCCAGCGCCGACAAGGGCGGGAGTGGCGGGGGAAGTGGAGGCAGCGGTGGAAGCAACAGTGGAAGGGGAAACCAGAATGAGAACGAGAACAACAACGAAGGCCACAACAACCAAGGACAGGGCAACAACAACCAGAATGCGGATACCGCGCGCGTCGAGTTGCGGATACGACTGGTCAGGCCGGCCACCACAGCGCCCGATTCGAATGCCGAGGGTCAAGCGAAGTTTGAGTCTCGCCGAGGACGCATGAAGCTGAACATCGAGGGCGAGCATCTGACGACTGGTGATACCGTGAACTTCTTCGTGAACAACGTGCAGGTGGGGACGCGCGTTGTTAACTCGTTCGGTGAAGCGGAGCTCGAGCTCGACAGTCAGAAGGGACAGACGATTCCCGCGGTCGTCGCCGGGACGGCTGTCGCCGTAAAAACAAAGGCCGGCGCGACGCTCGTTTCAGGAACGTTCTAGAACAAGAAACGGGGAGTCATTTTGCGGACGGGGCGCTCCACGCTCCGTCCGCACTGTCGTCGTGACACGCGTCACACCGGGCCGCACCGGAACGCAGCAACGTGTCGTGAAATGATGCAAGGAACCGGCGCGGTGCACGGCGGGTTTGCTCGTCATCTGTCCCCTTGTAGTCGGAGACCGTATGACGTCATTCCGTCCGATGCTGGCGGCGCGCGCGGCGCTCGGTGCTTTGGTCATCCTGGGTGCATGCGGACGCGACGTCGTCGCGCCACGCGCTCCCGTCGCCCCGCCGACGACGTCGTTTAGTCGCGACGGACGCCAGCCCGATTTTCTCGAGCCCGCGCCCGGCGCACCAACCATCGCCAATCCGACGATCGCCTTCTGGGCGGTGAAGGGTCGCGATGTTCGTGTGAAAATGGTGTATCACCAGCGGCCCGGCGGCGGCGGCAACGATTCCGTCGTGTTCGCCGAGCTCCGCGTCCGCGCGCGATCGCTCGCACTGCGACCCGACGGCAGTCCGATCACCAACGGCGACTCGGTCTTCATCACGATGACGCTCGTCGATCCGACGCGAGGCATCCTCGACTTTCAGCCGTCGGGTCTGCGCTTTTCGCGCAAGGATCCACCGTCGCTCAAAATCAGCTTCGAGCACGCGAACCTCGACCTCAACGGCGACGGGAGAGTCGACGATCTCGACCGAGTCATCGAGCGGACCTTCCACATCGCTGTTCGTGAGTCGCCAGCCGACCCGTGGGTTCCATTGCGCAGCGCCGTCAACACGCACGACTTCGAGATCGAAGCGACGATTCAGGGTTTCTCCGGCTACGCGATCGACTACTGACGAGAGGACGACGTGTCACAACTGTTGGTGTTGCAACTCAGCGATTCGTTTTCGACCGTGTGGCCAACGTTGGCTCGCGAGTGCGGATTGCGCCTCGAAGTCACGATCTCGCCGGCGCGATTCGAGACGGCGAGCGATGGCGTCGGTATCGTCGCTGCCGGCGGCGAAGAGCACCGCCTCGAGAATGTGTTTCGCGATCTATCGCCGCGAACGATCGAAATCGCGGCGGTGACATCGCACGCCGACCTGCGCACGGTCGTGGCAACGGTCCGCGCCGGCGCGTCGGAATACTTCGCACTCGCGAACGATCTCGGTCTCTTGCGCGCGTGGCTGCGCGATCAGGCGGAAGCGTTGCGAACACGACACCATCGTTCCGTATTCGCCGAGACGCAGCGTAGCAAATATCGCTTCGACGGCATCCTCGGCGAGAGTCCGGCACTGGTCGCGGCGCTCGACCGTGCGGCGAAAGTCATTCCGCACTCGAGTGTGACGGTCCTCATCACCGGCGAGACGGGAACCGGTAAGGAATTGCTCGCGCGCGCGGTGCACTACAATGGCCCGCGACACGAAGCACCGTTCGTCGACATCAACTGCGCGGCCATACCGGAACAACTGCTCGAAACCGAACTGTTTGGACACGAGAAGGGTGCGTTCACAGATGCGTCGAGAGCGAAACCAGGCCTCTTCGAGCTGGCCAACGGCGGCACGCTCTTTCTCGATGAGATCGGCCATCTTAGTCCGCTGCTTCAAGGCAAGTTGCTGCGCGTGCTGCAAGAGCGGCAGATTCGCCGCGTCGGCGGCCTCACGTCGTTGCCCATCGACGTGAAGATCATCGCGGCGACGCATGTCGACCTGCTCAGCGCCGTTCACAACGGCTCATTTCGAGAAGATTTGTACTATCGCTTGAACGTCGTGCCCATCGAGCTGCCGCCTCTTCGCGCCCGCCGCGATGACGTTCTGCCGCTTGCTCGTCATTTCCTGCGCACGTTCGCGGCGGAATATCAGCGGCCGTTGCCGCAGCTCAGCCCCGGCGCGGAGCGCATGCTGCGGCAGCGGCGGTGGCCGGGAAACGTCCGCGAACTGCGCAACGCGATCGAACGCGCGGTGCTGCTTGCCGACGGACGCGTGATCACGTCGTCAGACGTCGAAGGCGACGCGATGCCCGAGGTGCGCGACGAGAACGGCATTCCTTTCCCGGCGCCGCTCAACACCGTCATCGTCGCCGCAGTCCGCGGCATGCTCGAGCTGTGCGGAGGCAACAAGAGCGAAGCGGCGCGACAACTTGGCATTTCACGCACTCGGTTTCAACGGCTGTTGGATCACGGCGATACAGTTCTCCTCGACGGCGCAGACACGGACGCCGATGAAGAGGCGGCGCGGCCTGTGCCGCTCGCACTGCTCAGCAGTCGGCGCGTCATACCAATGAGATCGCGTTCGTGACGCCGCTGTCGTTGCTTGACTCGCTGTCCGTCGCAGCCACGCCGATCGAAGGTGTGCGCACGCGCGCCGAATCATTGCTGCGGTCCGGCGACGCCTGCGAGGCGCGCGCGCTGATCGTGTCGGCCTTGCCGGCGATCGAACGAAGCGGCGACCGCGCCCTCCTTCGCCAATCCGTCAATCTCCTCGGCGCGGCGAGTTTTGAGCTGGGCGATCTCACTGACGCCGAGGCGGCCTTCCATCGCGTGCTCGATCTCGCGCGGCGCGACGGCGACGATTTGCTCGTCGCACGCGCGACAAACAACCTCGGCGCGATTGCGAACGTGCGCGGCCAGCGCGACGAGGCGCTCGCGATGTACGCACTTGCCGTCGCCGCCTATCAACGTCTCGGACAGTCGCGCGGCTTGGCCCACGCCTACCACAATATGGCGATCACGTTTCGCGACGTCGGGCTTCTCGACCGCGCCGACGAGCATGAGCGACGCGCTATCGAATTCGCACGAGAGGCGGACACCCCGCACGTGATCGCATTGGCCCGAATTGGACGCGCCGAAATTAGCTTGCTGCGCGGCGACGCTCGGTTGGCCGAAGCGACTGCGCTACTCGTGGCGCGCGAGTTCGCAGACCACCCGGACCGGATCGAGGAGGCGAATGCTTTGCGGGTGGCCGGAACGGCGCGACTGGCCTTGGGTCGCATGGACGGCGCGCACCGTTTCTTGTCGCACGCATTGACGCTTGCACGCAAACACGGCGCAGCGCTCACCGAGGCCGAGACGTTGCGTGCGCTTGCGCAACTCCATGCGCGAAATGGCGATGTGTTCGAAGCGCGCGAGCTCGCCGGCTTGGCGATCGGCCTATTCGATCGTCTCGGCGCGCGCGCGGATCGCGATGCACTCGAGGCGTGGATCGCTGCCCGCGTCGCGCCGGCACCTAGCGCGCAATCCGTTTCAACAGATCATACACAAAATCCATCCCCCGATCGAGCTCGACAATGATGATTCTCTCATCTTTGCCATGAGCGCGCACGTCGTCGATCGGAATGAACAAGCCGCTGAAACCATAGACCGGCAGCCCGGCATTCCGCAGATATAACCCGTCCGTCGCACCGGTCTCCATGATCGGCACCACCGGCACCGGTCCCCATACCGCCTTCACCGAGGCTTCAACCGCGCTCAACAAGTCCGCTCGCAGCGGCGACGCCGGACTCGGGACCGCGGTATCGCTCGGCGTCAAATGCACTGACGTGTCGTTCACCACACGCACGATCGCCTTCTCAACCGCCGCGGGGTCGTCCCCGGGCAGCATGCGACAATTCACCGTCGCTTTGGCCGTCTGCGGCAGCGCATTCTGTGCGTGCCCGCCTTCGATCATCGTTGCGACGCACGTGGTGCGCATGAGCGCGTTGTAGATCGGCGTCTTGCTCAACCGCGCGACCGCCGCCGCATCCGGTGCGCCGGTCGCCGACGCAACCTTCCTCATGTCGGCGGCGATCGTCGGACTCGCCGCCGCCGCGGCCTTGGTGAAGTACGCCTTCACCACCTCGTTGATTTTCACAGGAAAGTCATACTTGGACAGGCGGTCGAGCGCCGCCGACAGCGCGTAAATCGCGTTGTCCTTCCGCGGCAACGAGCTATGGCCGCCAGGATTCTTCGCCGTGAGCGCGAGCGAATGAAAGACCTTCTCGGCGGCCTGCACATCGAACAACGTGTGCTTGCCGTTCTCCATCTCGCCGCCGCCGGCGTCGACGTTGATCGTGTATTCGGCGTCGATAAGAGAACGCTTACTCTTGAGCAGCCACTCGACGCCGTTGTACGCCCCGCCTTCTTCTCCTGCTGTGAGCGCGAGAATCAGGTCGCGGTCGGGAATCCACTTCTCCCCTTTGAGGCGAACGAGCGCCGTGACGAGCATCGCCGCCCCGCCCTTCTGGTCCTGCGTGCCCGGTCCGTAGAAGTAGCCGTCCTTCTCCGTGAGGTGAAACGGATCGAAGGTCCAGTCCTCCTTCTTCGCCTCGACGACATCCAAGTGCGCGAGGAGTAGAATCGGCCTGTGCGCGCCGGAGCCGCGATAGCGAACGATCAAATTCCGGTTCTTCGGAGCGGGACCGACGACCTCGACGTCGGCCTCGGGAAATCCCGCGTCGTGAAATCGCACGCTGAGCTGATCGGCCGCGGTCGTCGTGTTGCCGCTCGATGCCGTCGTGTTGATCTCGATCAGCTCGCGAAGAACAGCGTGCCCGAGCTGATGGAACGTCGCGGTGGATTGTTGCTGGGCGTTGAGCTGAGCGGCAATCGCGGCAAGCCCGATCGCTCCAACAATCGCGACGAATTTCATTTGACGCCCGCCAGCGCCGCGACGATCAACGCCGCCCATTGCACGCCGACGTAGCCCGTCGGTCCGTCGGAATACCATTCGCCGAGCGAGTGCGCGCCGTCCGCCGTCCCGCCGCCGCCGATGCGGATCGCGGGAATGCCCAGGCTGATCGGCCAGTTCGCGTCGGTGCTCGACGCGCTCGTCGATGACGTGAAGCCGAGCGCCTTCGCGGCACCGAGCGCGGTCTGCACGATCGGTGCGCCGTCGGCTTGTGCACCGGTGGGGCGAATGCCGATCGTATCGATGACCAGCGTCAACTTCGCAGCGGCGCCGCCGCTCCGCGGTCCGGTCCAACGCGCGTTTTCAGCCGTGAGGGCGCCGTGGAGCACCTTCTGAATTTTAGTATTTACTGATGCGAGCGACGCGGCGTCCTCGGAACGCATGTCGACTTCCATCGTCGCGTCCCCGGAAATCGAGTTGACCGACGTTCCGCCCTTGATCACGCCGACATTGAACGTCGTCTTCGGAGTGTTGGGCACTTGAATGTCGGAGATCCCGGCGATGGCACGACCGAGGGCGTGAATGGGATTGGGAATCCCGAACGCGCCATAACTGTGTCCGCCCGGGCCCTTGTACGTGACGCGATAACGGTTGCTGCCCACCGCGCGACTCGCGATGCCGAGTCCGGAGTCGTCCACCGAGATGAAATAGTTGATCTTGCCCTTGAGCTCTTTCCCGAACAGGTGACGCATGCCGCGCAAGTTGCCCGGACCTTCTTCGCCGACGTTGCCGACGAAATACACCGTGCCGTTCGTCTGCACGCCGCTCTTCTCGAAGGCGCGCGCGACGGCCAGCACCACCGCAAGCCCGCGATCGTCATCACCGATGCCGGGCGCGCGAAGCTTGTCGCCATCGTGTTTGACGGTGACATCGGTGCCTTCGGGGAAAACGGTGTCGAGATGCCCCGAGATCATCACCGTCGGTCCATTGCCGGTGCCCGGTCGCTCGGCGATCACGTCACCGACCGAATCGATGCGCACATTTTTGAGACCGAGCGTTTCGAGACGCTTTTTGTATTCGAGCCCGCGCGCCGTCTCTTTGAACGGTGGCGACGGGATCTGCGTCAGCTCGACCTGCTGCTGAAGCGTCCACGCGTTGTCGGCCTTGATCAGGTCGAGCGCGGCGCGGACCTTGGCGTTCGACGTCGGAAGCGGAGACTGGGCGGCGGCGGTCGCGGCAAGCGTCAGCACGACGGGCAGAAATTTGAGGTTGGTCATGGAACCAACGTATCACTCGCGCTCGGCGGCGTGAAGACTGGCCTGTTTCAGCCCCTGTCCTCGACCTAGATTCGGCGCATGTCGCCTCGACACTCGGCAACGCGCCTGGCCGTCACGCTCTGTCTTGCGCTCACGACGACGGCGCACGCGCAAACAACGCTGTCCGTGCGCGTGCGGGTCACCGACACCTCGGGGATGGCGATACCGTCAGCCACTGTATCTGTCCTCTCGGCGAGTAGGCAACTCATCGCCGCCGGCGCGACGGACACCCTTGGCGTTCGCTTGCTGCGCCTTCCTGCGGGCCAAGACGGGCTCGAGGTCGTGGTGCAGCGCGTTGGATTTCTCGGCACGCGACGTTTGCTCAGGTCCTCGAGTCGCGACATGACGATCGACGTCGCGCTCGCGCCGTTGTCGGCGTCGCTCGACACCGTTCTCGTGTCCGATCGATCGCGGCAGCTCGCCGCACAGCCAGTAATTCGCGGAGACGAAATCGCGAGCTCGACACGCGGCGTCTTCGACCTCATCGACGTTCTCCGAAAGCTGCGCGCGCAGCTACTCGCGCACATCGGCGACGACGCCAAATACAAATGCCAATCGAGCGAGCATACCGGCCCGTTTCGGACGTACGTGAACGAACGCGCCATTCCGTACTTCCCCGAGACCTTCGACGAGCTGCTCCACGATGTGAAGTCCGAGGCGATCGACGAGCTTCGATACGTCTCTTGCTTCGACAAATCGCTGAGCAACGATGATTATCCGTCCGTCGGCCATCTGTACATCACATTGCGCAAAGGCTACGCATACAACATCAAACTCGGCACGTACAAAGAATCGGCGCGAGCGGAGCGCATGGCGACCGCACCCGACACGACCGTGCTTCATGCAGACCACGCACGACTCGTCGGCGTGTTCGATGTTACGGACGGCACGCCAATCGAAGGTGCCGACGTGATCGACATCCTGACCGGCTACTCCGCGCGAACGACACGGACTGGAACCGTCGTCCTCGCATTCGTGAGCCCCACTGGAACGCTCTTGAAGATTCAACGGACGGGATATGTGCCCTTCACAAGCCCCGTGACGAACGGTCCGACCGATGCACCGCTCACAGTCACGTTGACGCCGCGTGGACGCGCCGAGCCACGATTGGCGCGAGTGCCCAATCCGGCGGACACCGTGCGCAAGCTGATCGTCTCGGGATTCTATGAGCGTCGTGATACGATGCCGGTTCCCGCAGAGGCCATTCTCGGCACGTCGCGAGTCGCGGCGCTCGCTCGCCTATCCGACGCCGCGGCCGCGATGAAACGCGCACTTTGTTTGGAGAATCTATTCGTCGATGGTGCCCGCGTCGCCGTCGTTGGCGAGTTGGACTCGATGATCAGCGCATCGTGGATCGTGGGGATCGAGACGTATCTCGGCGCCGAGGTGAGCGAATCGTTCGCTCCGAAATCCGCGACGAACCCACGATGTGTGTCGCTGATTTGGACACGGTGACCACGACGGCTCAACAGAGGTGCACGGCCGTCGCTTTGAACCCGGCAACCACCTCCGTGCCCACCGACAATCCCAACTCCCGCATCGAGCGTGACGTCACCGCAGCGACGACCGGCGTCCCGCTCACATCCACGGTCACGCGCGTCAACGCACCGACTGGAATGATCTCGACGATCGTTCCGCGAAACTGATTCTGCACCGACGACATCGACGGCTCCGCCGACAACGAAATCTCCTCGGCGCGAATCACAGCATGCGTCGGACCGGGAACGACGTCACCGAGCGCGTAAAACGTGAGCGCACCGGTCGTGAACGCGACCGCATGTTGAGCAAACTCGTTCTCCGCGGCCGCCGCCCAATCCGGCGCCTCGGCGCGAATCGGTTGCGCCGTGCCGGCAAACACATTCTCGGCGCCAAGAAAATCGGCGATGTACGGCGACGCGGGTTTGCGAAACACTTGCTCTGGATCGCCTTGCTGAACGACGCGCCCACGATCGAGCATGATCGCGACGTCGCCGAGCAGGCCGGCTTCTGAGAAGTCGTGCGTGACCTGAAGGACCGTGAACCGCTGCTCGTAGTAAATCGTGCGCAGCAACCGCCGGGCGATGTTGCGAGTTCGCGGATCCAGCGCGCTGAACGGCTCGTCGAGCAAGAGAACGTCCGGGCGACGCGCCAGCGTTCGCGCAATCGCGACGAGTTGGCGTTCGCCGCCGCTCAACGACTCCACCGATCGATCGGCCAGCGCATGCACACCAAAACGCTCGGCCATCTCCGTTGCATCTGCCGGAGTCGCAGCTCCGTACTCGATATTCTTGCGCACGTTCAGATGCGGAAAGAGATATGCATGCTGATACACGATCCCGAGCCGGCGCTTTTCAGGCGGCGCGTGCGTCATGTCCTCGGCACCGAGTATGATGCGGCCGGACGTCGTGCGAATCGTTCCGGCGATGGTTTCGAGTAGCGTCGTCTTCCCCGAACCGGCCGGTCCAATGACGACGCCGTATCCACCCTGCGGCACCGTGAACGTCGCATCGGTGAGCTGAAATCCGCCGGCGCGCGCGCTGACTCGCTCGAGTGAGATCAACGCGGTAGCGGATCGCCGCTGCGAAGAGTGCGCAACGCCGCGAGCGGGACCAGCGCGAGGAGCACGAGTACCGCAGCCACCGGCAACGCCTCGCTCAATCCATAGCTCGTGAATCGATCGTACGCCAACACGCTCGCAACCTTCGGGTTGTACGTCAGAATCACGATCGCGCCGAACTCACTCACCGACCGAGCCCACATCACCACAGCCGCCGCCGTCAACCCACGCGCCGACAGCGGCAACGTCACACGACGGAATGCGCGCCACGCGTCGTCGCCCAGTGTGCGCGCAACCGACTCATAGCGCGGGTCGACGCGAGCGAACGCTTCGCGCGCGGCACTCACGTACAGCGGAGCGGACACGAACAGCATCGCGCAGACGATTCCCGTCGGCGAATTGGCGACCCGAAGGCCAACGGCATAGAGCGCGACACCCAGCGGCGTGTTGCGGCCGAGTACGAGCAGTAGAGCGATTCCGGCGACGGGATGCGGAATAACGAGTGGCAGGTCGAGCAGCGCGGCAACGATCGCTCGCCCGCGAAACGCCCGGCGCGCCAACAAATAGGCGAGCGGCGTTGCGCCGACGACGCCGAGGAAGGTCGCGGTCGTCGCGGTGCCAATGGTGAGAAGCAATGAGGCGCGAAGCTCGCGGTCGGACACGAGACTCGACAGACCGCGCGCGCCGCCCGACGAGACCAGCCCGACGACCGGCGCAAGAATGAACAGCAAAAAGAGCGACGTCAGAATCGCGACGACAATTGTTGCGATCGCGCGCGGAATGGGACTCGAACTTTGTCGCGCGGGAGACGTCGGAAGACTATGGTCGGGCGGTGCCATGGAGCTCCGCCGGTGCGCCGGATCCCTCGACGAGCGGATGGTCGAGCATGTCCACGTGCGCCGCACGCAGTTGAGCGACGACCGCCGGCGAGGTGAGATAGTCGAGGAAGCGCTTGGCAGCCGCGGAGTGCGGCGCCGCGCGCGGAACGGTCATTCCGTAGAGAATGGGTTGTCCCTTGAACTCGGCCTGACTGCCCGGGGTTGCACCGCGCACGCTCACGGCAACGCGCGAATACGCGGCGGCGCGCTTTGGGTCGCCGAGGTCGATGTCCGGAGGCAGTTTAATGAATTGAAAACCGTTCGACTCGGCGACGGACTGATAGTCGTAGATGTAGTCGAGCTCACCGGCGGCGAGGAGCGCGGCCAACTCGGCGGCGTTGCCTCGCATGTTTCGTTCGGGAGCGCGATTCAGGAGCGCCTTCGACAAACCGGGATGATTGTAGAAGCGCTCGGCGAGCTGGAGCATGAGCAACGTGCGGTAGCCCACGGGCGCGAGATTGGGGTCGGTGCGTCCGACTTCAACATCGCCCAATTGGAGAATCGTGTTCCAGTTGTCCGCATTGATTTTGTTCGCGTACTTCGATTTCGCCGTGTACGCGACGACCATGCGGTTGCGTGCGAACTCGGCATACCAGGATGCGTATTGGGGAACGAGAAAGTGCGGAAAGACGTCGGCGTCGGCGAGGAGGAGCAGATCGGGGATGCGTTTGAGCTCGGTGATCTTTCGAACGTGCTCGAGCGTCGCGCCACTCTCGCGTTGAATGACGACGCCGGTGCGCGCGGCAAACGTGTCGAGGACCGGCTGAATTGGCTTGTTGAGGCTCGCGGCGATGTAGATGACGAGCGTGTCGGCGATGAGGCGTAGCATAAAGATAAGAAAACGCCACGCCCCCCAGGCCGCTACAGCGAAACTTCGCTCCAGCCCGACCGTTCTGAGGGTGGTGGCTTGCGCAAAGAGCCACTTGTCCTAATGTTGTAGTACAAGTCTGTTCCCTTCCAGCTGGGTTTAATCCCTGCTCAATCCCCTCCCCGCCATGTCTGACCTCGCGATCGACATTCAAAATGTCGTGAAGCGCTATGAAGAGCACGTCGCGGTTCGCGACCTGTCGCTTCAAGTTCCGCGCGGCTCGGTCTACGGTTTGCTCGGCCCCAACGGCGCCGGCAAGACGACGACGATCCGCATGATCCTTGACATCATTCTCCCCGACTCCGGCACGATCACACTGTTCGGGAAGCCCAACACGTCGGCCGGTGTTCTGAACAACGTCGGGTATTTGCCCGAAGAGCGCGGCCTGTATAAGAAGATGCAAGTCAAACGCATGCTCGTCTTCTTGGCCGAGCTGAAAGGGCTGACGGCGAAAGAGGCGAGCCGGCGGATTGATGACTGGATGGCGCGCTTCAGCTTGACGACGCCCGAGAAGGATTGGGGCCAGGCCAAAGTCGACGAGCTGTCGCGCGGCATGCAGCAGAAAGTGCAGTTCATCGCGACGCTTCTGCACGATCCGGAGCTCGTCATTCTCGATGAGCCATTCAGCGGGCTCGATCCGATCAACGCGCAAGCATTGAAGGATGCGGTCCTCGAGCTCAAGCGGCGCGGCAAGACGGTCATCTTCAGCACGCACGTGATGGACAACGCCGAGCGTATGTGTGATTCGGTGTGCATCATTGCGCGCGGCGAGAAAGTGCTCGACGGCTCGGTGGCCGGCGTAAAGCGCGACGCGGGCGCGCGGAACATCGCGCTGTCGCTCGCGGGCGGAGTGCAGAACGGAGTCGGCGACGTCCTGCGAGACAAGGCGCTCGTTCGCAAGTTCGACGACAACACCAACTATTTCGAGCTCGAGCTGGCGACGAATGCTGATTCGCAAATTCTGTTGCGACGCTTGATCGACGCCGGCGCCAACATCGAGCGGTTCGAGCTCATGCAGCCCTCACTTCATCAAATCTTCCTACAGCGCGTCGGTGCCACCGGCATCGAAACGGGGATGTCCGGCCATGGATAAGAAGATCTTCGTCGTCGCGAAGCGAGAGTATCTCGAACGCGTGCGCACCCGTTGGTTCGTCATCATGACGTTGATCGTCCCAACTATCATGACCGGCGTTGTGATGATTCCGGTGTACATGTCGACGCACGACGCCGCCTCGAATGCCGTACGCCACATCACGATTCTCGACGCAACCGGCGCCGGGTTAGGCGATCGTCTCGCGAAGTCGTTGATGACGGATAGCAGTCTGTCCGGCGGCATCGGCGACACGGTCGCGACGCGTGTCGTCAATACGACGCCCGCCGAGCTTCCGGCAAAAGAAAAGGAAGCGAGCGCGGAGGTGCAGCAGCGGAATCACATTGTCGGCTATCTCGTGTTGACGGACAGCACGCTGGCCGGAAAAACGGCGCGGTATGCGGGCCGCAACGCCTCGGGCCTCAACGACATGGAGAAGCTGACGACCGCGCTCCGTCAGGAGGTGATGATCCAGCGACTCAGCCACGAAGGCGTGCGCGGCGACATCATCAACGATCTGGCAACGACGCGTCTCAAGCTCAATTCGGAACGACTGAGCGAGAGCGGGCGCGCAGGCTCGGGCCAGGCTGGTTTGTTCGCCGGAATCATCGTCGGCGTGCTGTTGTTCATGTCGATCATCATTCACGGACAGAACGTCTTGCGCGGCGTGCTCGAAGAGAAGTCGAGCCGCGTCGCCGAGGTGGTGCTGTCGAGCGTGAAGCCGGAGACGCTGCTTGCCGGCAAAGTGCTCGGCGTCGGCGCCGTCGGTCTAACGCAACAGATCGCGTGGTTCGGCATCGGTGCGTATCTCATGAACTTCCTCACACCGATCGTGATGAAGGGCGCATCGGCGGCGTCCGGCGGCGGAGCGGGCGCAATGAGCGGAGCGCTGAACGGGATGTCGCTCGGCCTGATCGGCATCGCGCTCGTCTATTTCCTCGTCGGCTTCGTGTTCTACGCGACCTTGTACGCCGCGGCGGGATCGATGGTGAACAGCGAGCAAGAGGCGCAGCAGGCGGCCGTGCCGGTGATGTTGTTGCTCATGAGCACCTGGTTGATGGTCAACCTCGTCCTAATCAATCCGAACGGAAAACTCGCGGTCATACTGTCATGGCTACCGTGGTCGTCGCCGATCATCATGCCGATGCGTATCGGACTCACATCGGTGTCGCCGTACACGGTCGCGGGATCGATCGTCGTGGCAATCGTCGGTTGCGTGCTCGCGGTGTGGTTGTCGGCGCGAATCTATCGCGTGGGCATGTTGATGTACGGCAAGAAGCCGTCGTTCGCGGAAGTCGCGAAGTGGATCCGTTATGCGTGACGCTAGGCGTCACGCGAACGCTCTTCGGCGTTCCGAATGATGCGGTTTTCGATTCGGCGGTCGGGGACGAGCCACGTCATGGCAACGATCGCATAGATCGCGACGGCGATACGAGGATCGACGAAGGCGAGCGGGATTCCGGCGACATACAGCAACGCGGAAAAGATGCCCTTGGCGTCGCGACCCACCGCCGCCTTCAGCTTGGAACCCGGGCCCTGATGGCGAATGATCGACGCCTGCAGGATCGTGTACGCGATCGCGGCGAGCAGGAGCACGGTTCCGTACACGGCGGTCGGCACCGGCGCGAGGTGATTCGCGCCCATCCAGCTCGTGCCAAAGGGCACGAGCGACAGCCAGAACAGTAAGTGAAGGTTAGCCCAGAGGATGCCGCCGTTGATCTCGTCGGTCATCACCATCATGTGATGATGGTTGTTCCAATAGATGCCGAGGAAGACGAAGCTCAGTAGATAGCTGAGGAAGATCGGAAGCATCGGTCGCAACGCGGTCAAATCCGCGCCGTTCGGCACGTGAAGCTCGAGGACCATGATCGTGATGAGAATCGCGATCACGCCGTCGCTGAACGCCTCCATTCTGACTGTCGTCATTGCGTCGTCGGTGGTTGGTTTCGCTCGGGTCGGTTCGCCCTAATGTAGCGCGGCTGGGAGCCCTCCGATCGCCGCTCCGGGCGCCGAGCTGGGCTCGAGCGCCGGCCGACGCGCAACTCCTGGGTTCTTCGTGGGGTACTACACACCACGGAGGAACAGCCCATGAACCACAACTCGTCATACGTGCGGAGCCGCATTGCCGCGGCCGCATTATTCATAGCATCAGTCGTCGCGCCGGTCTCCCGGTCCTTCGCGGCGGAAGTCGTTCCGGCACCCAGCGCGCGGCCGATTCAAGTCACGGCGCAGGACGTTGCCGCGTCTAATAAAAAAATTTCCATGGCCTACTCGGCACTTCTGTCGATGTGGACCAATGACTTCAGACAGATCGGCGAACGCTTCGACTCACCGCGCATCGCGCGATATCGAAGCAGCGCGTACACGGCGTGCGGTGTCATTCGTCCGAACAACGCGCAGTATTGTCCGGAGGCCAACACCATTTACTACGACGAAGTGTTCGTGGCGGGGATGGCGAAATTGGCGGCGACGTCGCTCGGGACGGACGGCGATATGACCGCCGTGGGCATCATTGCCCACGAAATGGGTCATGCGGTGGCCATTCAACTCGGCCACGAGTCGCGCAGTTCGTACGCGAATGAGTCGACGGCGGATTGTTTGGCCGGCGCGTTCGCCCAACAGGCCCAACGTGACGGCGAGCTCGAAAAGGGTGACGTCGACGAAGCGTTCTACGGGATGTCGCTCGCGGGAGATCCCACACCGCAACTGACCGGCAATGAGCGGTACGACTCGATGATTCAGGCCCGCCTGGCTCGTGAGAGTCACGGGACGAAGGAACAGCGGATGCAGAACTTTCGCGGCGGACTCGATGGCGGCGCGAAGGCGTGTCTCGATGAGTTTGGAGGATTGAAGTAAGCTCGGCTAGCGCTGTCGCGGGTCAGATGTTTGGCTTAACTATCGCCCAACGTCTGACCCGGAGCGCGCAAGCACCATGAATCGGCCGTTAGAGACGTATCGCGGATTCGTATATCCGTGGTCCATCGACCACGTCGGGCACATGAACGTTGCGTCGTACACGCAGCGCTTCGATGAAGCCACGTGGCACTTCCTCGCACAGCTCGGACTCACGCCCAATTTTCTCAAGGCGAATGGGCGCGCGGCGGTCGCAGCCGACCAAAAGACGCAGTACAAGCGCGAGGTGTTCGCGGGAACGCTGTTGCACGTGACGACGGAGTTGCGCGAGTTGCGGCGCAAGAGCATCCACTTCACGCACCACATGTACGACAGCGAGACCAACGAAGAAGTCGCGGTCAGCGAACTGGTTGGCGTGTACTTCGACACCGAGCGGCGCGCGTCGGCAGAATTGCCGGAGCTCGTTCGTGATCGCGCGAGCGTCGTGTTCCCCGCTCCACCAGTGGACTAGGACGCCGCCTGGACATCTCGTGCGGCAACCGTCTTGCGATAGGCCGGCAAGCCAAACGCGAACAACGTCAGCGCCACACACATCCCAACAACGTTCACGATCGCCAGCGAATACCCCACTTTCGCGTCGTTATGAAAGACGTACTCCGTCAACCACGCCACTGAGCTCGGCCCCAACGTCCGGCTCACGAGGCTGATCACGAAGAAGTAAAGCGCGACGCCCTGCGCCCGGAGCGGCGCCGGAACGATCTCTGACGCCGCCGCCCACGCTGCGCCGAACGGCAGCGCCGCGAACACGTTGACTACCGCGAGCCAGACAATGGTCAGCGTCAAACTCGGCATCAGCGGATACGCCGTCGCCGCCACCAACATCCCGGCCGCGCCGATCATCCCGACGCGCAGCGGACCGTCGACGCGCCCGCGCTTCACGAACCAATCCGACACCCACCCGCCGCCGATCACCGCGAACGTCCCGATGCTCATCGTCAGCAAACCTTGAATACGGCCCGCCTGCGGCGCTGTCAGACCGTACGTTCTGATCAAGAACTGCGCGAGCCAAAACGCGATGCCGACATTCACCATCGCCGACGACGCGAACGCAAAACTGAGCGTCCCGAATGTGCGCCGGTTGGCCCATACATAACGCAGAAATTCCGAGAGCGGCGGCTGGACCGCTGGCACAGCCTGCTCGCGCACCGGTTCACGAACGGTGAGCAACGCCAGCGCGACGGCGACGCCCGGCAGCCCCACGACGAGAAACACGGTCTGCCACGGCCGGATGGCTCCGATGATCGGCACGGTCCAGATCTCGTTCACCGTGAGACGACCGACCACCCAGCCACCGATCACGTACGATGCACCGGCTCCAAGAAAAATACCTAGTGAGTAAACGCTCAACGCTCGCGCGCGTTTTTCGCGCGGAAAATAGTCGGACAACAGCGACACGCTCGGCGCGTACAACGTCGCCTCGCCGATACCCACCCCGACGCGCGTGAAGAACAGTTGCACGAACGTTCGCGCGACCGCGCCGGCCGCGGTGAATACGCTCCAGAGCGCGACACCGCCCGCGATGAGATTGCGCCGGTTGGCCCGATCGGCAATCCGCGCGATCGGCAACCCCAAAATGACGTAGAACAATGCGAACGCCGGGCCGCCCAGGTAGCTCATCTGCACGTCGGTGATCCCGAGGTCGCGCTTGATCGGGCCCACCAACAGCGCGAGCACGAACTGATCGATGTTGGCACTGATGTTCGCCAATGTGAGAATGGCGACCACATACCACGCGTAGCGCGTGCTCGGTGTGCGGCTTGGGGCGGCAGACATGGCCGTAAAGATACGGGCTCAACGCGCCCGGCGTACCACACCATGGGAATGATGATGGAATGATCGCCTGCATCGCGATGTCAATGCACTGAACACCTTCTTGATAGAGGAAAATCATGCGGAAGAGAATGCTGACATTTGTCGCGCTCACGCTGGTCGCGACGGCAGTAACGGCGCACGCCCAGGGCGGCGGCGGCGGCGGACGACGCGGAGGGATGGGCGGCCCAGGCAGAATGGGTGGTGGTCCCGGGGGGCGTTGCGCCGGAACCGCCGATTCGCTCACCGACGCGCAGAAGACTCAGGTACGCACGCTCAGCGACGCATTCGCCAAGGCGCACGCACCGCAACTCGACAGCCTGCGCACCATCATGGAAGCGTCACGCGCAGCACGGGAAGCCGGAAAGACGCCAGAGGAAGTGCGCGCGATCATGGAGACCGCCAAGCCGATCGCCGACGGTCTCGCACCTGCACGAAAGGAATTCGCGACGACGGTCGTTGGGTTGCTCACACCATCACAGATCGCGGCGGGATGCATTCCGCCGGCACCGGGTGGCCCGCCTCCGGGTGGTCGCCGCGGTGGTCCGCCACGGCCGCCCGCTCTCCGTGATTGATGCTTGAATTACTCCGGTAGCGTTTGTCCGGTCGTCTCCACGGCAAGCGGCACGATGAGAATGCCAATGCCGAAGGCGATCGCGGTGAGCGCTACTGGAGTGCCAAGCGTCCCCATGCGAAGCACCAATGCGCCAAGTAAAAAGTTGACGCCCGCGCCCGCGAATCGGCCGACGGATGTCGCGAACGCAAATGCCGTGGCTCGAACGCGCGTGTCGTACTGCTCGGGTAACCAAAGACTGAACGCCGCAAAGCTCCCGCCGGCGAAGCCCATGAAGAAGAGAATCGTGATGAACGGGATCAACCCGTTCTCGAGATAGAACGCCCAGCCGAACGCCGCTGGAATGGTGATCATCATCCCGGCGAAATACAGCGCGACCGTCAGCTTCCGTCCAAATCGCTCGGCCAAGGGCGGCAAACAGAGACATCCGAAAATCGTGCCGAGCGATAGCACGCCTGTTCCGACGGACACCATCTTTGCCGCGGACGCCGCCGTCATCCCCGCTTTTTTTGCGAGCGTCGTGATCGCCGCCGGCTCGTAGACAGCGCCGGCCCAGAGTCCGATGATCGCGACGGTGAGCAGCAGCGAATTCACGATGGTCCGCTTGCGATATCGCGGCTCGAAGATCGCCGCCAACGGGTGCGTTCGCTTCGCTGCTTTCTCCTGCGCCTTCCACCGCGCGGGCTCTTTCACACGCGCGAGTGTGAGCACTGACACGACGACCGGCACGAACCCGCACAGAAACATCGCGCGCCAACCATAGTGCGCGCCCACCGTGTAGTTGAGCGCAGCCGCGGCGAAGAAGCCGAAGTAGTAGCCCGTCTGCAAATACCCCGCGCCCATCTTTCGCCGATCCTCGGGCCACGCCTCGGCGACATACGTCCCCGCCATCGCCCATTCGCCGCCTACGCCAATGCCGGCAAGAAATCGAAAGACGCCGAGCTCCCAAACGTTTTGCGAGAACGCCGCCGCGCCGGTGAACACGGCGTACACGAGAATGGTTGCAGCCAACGCCCGCGTTCGGCCGAAATGATCGGCGATCGGTCCCCAGAGAAACGAGAAACCCCAACCGGCGAGGAAGACGGCGAACAGAATGGAACCGGCAAATCCGATGTGCGCCGGCGTGGCCTCGATGCCTGATCGAGGAAGCAACTCGGTGAGCGCGGGCGCAAGCACCAGCGCGTAGATCACCGAGTCCATTCCGTCGAGCAACCAACCGGACCACGCGGCCCAGAAGCCGACGATTTGCTCGCGGTTCAACGTCGTTCGCGAACGCGGTACGCCGATTCCGATATTGGAACCCGTCATCGTTCTCCAATCAAATGAGTCTCAAGTGGCGGGTGCCAGCGGCGGCAGCAGGTGCTTTTGAATCTTCCCGAGCGCAGTGCGCGGGAGCGAGTCGACACGCACGAAGGCGCGCGGAATCTTGAACGACGCGAGTTGCGCGCGGCACACGGCGTCGAGCGCAGCGGGTTCGAATGCTTCCTCGGTGACGACGTATGCGATCGGCACTTCACCGCGCAATTCATCGGGCACTCCAACGACGGCAGCTTCGCGAATCCGCGGATCCTCGAGCAGCAACTCCTCGATCTCTCGCGGATAGATGTTGAAGCCGCCGCTGATGATCAAATCGCCTCGACGTCCACGGAGCGTGTAGTAGCCGTCGGCCGAGCGAGACGCCAGATCACCGGTACGAAACCAACCGTCATGAAACGCAGCAGCCGTCGCTTCGGAGCGCCGCCAATACGACGAGAACAAGTGCGGTGATCGAATCTCGACTTCACCGACCGCATCGCCGGCAACGACATTGCCGTCGTCACCCATGATTCGGGCCGAGACGCCGGGTAGCGGCGACCCGACCGTTCCTGCGCGGCGTTCTCCTTCGTACGGATTGCTGATGATCATCAGCGCTTCACTCATACCGTACCGCTCGAGAATCGTGTGTCCGAATTTGGCGCGAAAGGCTTCGTGAACGTGAGCAGGAAGCGGCGCGGACCCTGACACGAACAGCCGCGCGCGCCCGCCGACGTCACGCGCTTGCTCGGCGCTGATCACCGACGAATCGAGAAGTCGGACGTAGATCGTGGGCACCCCGAAGAACACCGTCGGCTTGAAGTCGGTGAGGACATCTGCCGCCGAACGTTGGTCGAATCGCTCCAAAAGGCGCATCATGCAGCCGCTGACGAGCCACGCATGGAGACCGTTGCCCAGTCCGTGCACGTGGAAGAGCGGAAGCACGGCGAGATAGCGATCGCTCTCTGAGACGCGCCACGCAGTCGTAACTGTGATCCCGTTGGCCGCGAGGTTGTTGTGTGAAAGGACCGCGCCCTTCGCCGTGCCCGTGGTGCCGGACGTATAGATGATCATGGCCGAGTCGTCGCCGTCGAGCGCGATGTGCGGACGCGTGGCCGCTCGCGACAGCGCACTCGCACTCAACTCTTCGACGTCCCAGCGCGGCGTATCCGCCGGGTACACCGCATCCGAGTCGCGCGCCACCACGATTGCCACCGGCTCGGCGTCCGATACGATGTGGCGTAGCTCGCGTTCTCTATACAGCACGTTCATCGGCACGAAGATCACGCCGAGTCGAACGCACGCGAGAAAAAGATCGATGAACTCGATGCGATTGGCGAGGTGCACGCAGAGACGGTCGCCCGCTTTTATGTCGCGGGCGAGCAATTCGTTCGCCATCCGGCTGGCCCGTGCGTCGACCTCGCCGAAGGTCAACGTGCGGAGGGCGCCAGCCGAATCGAAGTACTCGAGCCCCGGACGCTCTGCGCGGCCACGAAATGATAGATCAAATAATTCTGTGAGGTGCATTTCATGAAAGGCAGGGCGCGGAAAACATGCCACGTAGCGGCGACTGAGACCAACGAATGGAGAACCCACGCGAACGGATCGAACAGACACGAACAGATTGGTTTTTATTCGTTCTTGTCCGTTCGATCGGTTTGTGTGGTTTTACAAACTGTTATTGCCTGCACCGCGCGAGACGCTTTTTATCTCGTCTATCGATCCATCGTCTGAACTTTCGGCGCCTTGAGCATTTTCATCGCTTCTTCGATCGCAACCTTGAGCTCGTGATCGACGCCTTTCGCATCGTCCGCCACCGTGTTCTTTACCCAGACGTCTGGGGGAACGCCGAAGTTCTCGAGATCGAACCCGTAGTTGTTCGGCTTGGACGGATCCCACGAGACGACCAGCGAGCCCGGCGTACGAATGGCACCGCCATTGATCAACGCATAACTGCCCGTCGCGATCACCTGCGCCGAGGTCGGGTTGCCCACGATGCGACCGAGCCCGAGTTGGCGGAATCCCGCCGGTGTCACTTCCGCGTCGGACACGGATCGATAGTTCACCATCATCACTTTCGGGCCGACGATCGCCTGGCGCGGCCGTCGCCCCCACGTCCGCGATCCATTTCTGTTATTCCAGAACTGGTACGGCTGGCGCTCGAGGATGTCGAGAATCTCTTGATCGATGTTGCCGCCGCCGTTGTTGCGAATGTCGACGATGATGCCCTTCTTCTGCCAGAAGCGATCGATCTCGTTCTGGAAGCGCTCGAGCGACGGTTGGTCCATCGCACGAATGTGGACGTAGGCAATTTGATTGTCGGTCGCCTTGTCCACTGAGTCGCGGTTGTTCGCCACCCACTCCTCGTACTTGATGTTGGTCAAGTTCGTGGTGGTGGCGATGCGGAAGGTCTTTGCACCGGCGCCGTCGGCCGCCTTTGACACTTTCACCGGGATGTATTCATTCTCGGTCGCGCTGAGAATCTTCCAATAGTCGTCGCCGGCCTTCACGTCCTGACCATTGATGGACTGCACGTAGTCTCCGGTGTTGATATCGACCCAATCCTTGTCCGCCGGTCCATCGCGATACACGTGCGTCACGCGATACTTGCCGTTGGACGGCTCCACCTCGAAACCGAGGTAGCGAGTGGTGTACGCTCGCGGGACGGTGACACTGGACGGCCCGGTAACGCCCGTGTGCGACGAGCTCAACTCGCCGATCATCGCGTTGGCGATATCGTAGACGTCCTCGTTCGTGCCGGCGTACTTGAGCAAAGGCTGATACCGCGCGTAGAGCGCCGTCCAATCCTTGCCGTGCATGTTCGGATCGTAGTAGCGATATTTCATCACACGATACGATTCGTCGAGGATTTGCTTCCACTCGTCGCGGCGATCCACGCGCACGCTGAACGCAAAACTCACCGGGTCACCGGCACTTCCGCCAGCGCCTGCAGCGCGACCACCGCCCGCCGCCGGTGCAGCGGCTCCACCAGCTCCACCAGCTCCACCGCCAGCGCCGCCGCCGATCGTGAGACGCTCGATCGGAAAGCCGACTTCCGCCGGCGCGCCGCCGCGGCCCTGCGGCGGATTCGGATCATCGGGGTTCGCCGTACGCACCGGCCCGCGAAAATAGATCGCGCGACGATCGGCCGTTGGCTCCATTCCAGCGAACGTCCCCGACGCAATTCGGCGACGATCACGCCCGTCGATGCTCACTGAATACAGACCATTCTGCGAGTTGTCGGCTGCCGCGGCGCCGCGTCCTCCACCACCGCCGCGACCGGCACCGCCTCCTCCGACCGTATAGAAGACCGTGCGCCCGTCACGCGACAAGAAGTACGATCCGGCCGCCGTGGTGCCGCGCGTCAATTGAATCGCGCGACGCTCGATGCCCTTGATGTCGACATGAATCAGTCCTGCATCGGCGGCGACCGTCGTTGTATCCGTATTAGCGCGCCCCGCGCCTCCACGCCCAGCCGCAGCCGCGCGTCGCACGCGCTCACGCACAAGTGGATCGTTCGGATCTTCCGTCATGCGCGACAACGACACGGCGAACAGTTGATTCGCTCCCCCATCCCGGTTCGACGAAAACACCACCGTCTTGCCGTCGGGCGTCAGCGCAGCCGTCGTCTCATTCCATGGGCTTTGAGAGATGTTGTATTCCTTCTTCCCCTTGATGTCGTAGAGATACACCTCGGCGTTCTGTTCATCGTCGCGCCGGCTATAGACCAGCCAGTTGCCGTCGGCCGAGTACTGCGACACGGTGAAACCGCCGGCGGGGTTGTGCGTGATCTCGCGCGGCGCACCACTCGCGATGTCCACCTCGAAGACTTTGTTCTCGGAACCGTACGCCAATTTCTGCGAGTTCGCCGCCCACGTGAGGTTGTCCTTGTCGCCGGCCGCCGTCGTCAACTTCTTTCGCGTTGCGGTCGCGATGTCGTAGATCCACAACTGTTGCTCGCCGCCTTCATCCGAGACGTAGGCAAGCTTCCGACCATCGGGCGAATACTCCTCGGCGCGCTCGCGCCACGGCGTGCTCGTCACCTGCGTTTTCTCACCGATGCCCGCGTCGGTCGGCACGATCATGATCTCGCCGTGATAGTCGACGGCCATGTAGTCGCCGCTCGGCGCGATCGAAAACCCCTCGGCGCGGCTCTGCACGGCGAGCACTTCGACGTCGAAGTCTTTCTGATCGAACGACAGCGCGATGTTGAGCTTCTTTGCTTTGCCGTTCGGTAGATCGATCGTGTAGAGATCGAAGTCGTGTTGAAACACGATCTTCTTGCCGTCGGGCGAGATCGACGGGAAGAACACGCCGCCGCCCTTGAACGTCGTCACCTCCTGCGCCGCGCCACCCTTGGCACTCAGGCGCCAAAGATTGAACGTCCCGTCGCGCTCGGACGCGAAGTAGATCATTCCGTCGGCGCCCCACATCGGGAAAACGTTGTTGGCAAATCCTTTGAACTGCTTGAGATCCGTGTTCGTGATCTCTTCGATGTTTCCGTTGCTCACATTCATCACGGCGATGTTCGCCGCCGCGTTGCCGCGATACTCTTTGCGCCATGTCGACGGCAGATTGCGGTTGAACGCGATCATCGATCCGTCCTGGCTCATCATGCCGGCGCGCGCGATGCCCATGCCAAGCGGATGCGCAATGCTTCCGTCGATCGGCTGTACGTAGAGCGGCGCACCCCACGCGTTGGCGCCGCGCGCGCTCGACATCACCACGCCTTTGCCATCCGGCGTCCAGTAGAGCGCCTGATCGTCGCCCGAGTACCACGTGAGCTGCTTCGGCTCACCGCCCGCCGACGGCATGATGAAGACGTCGTTATTCCCTGTGCGTGCGCTCGTGAACGCGATCCACTTTCCGTCCGGCGAAAAGCGCGGGGAGAAATCCCGCGCGACGCTCACCGTGAGACGCCGTGGATTGGCGCCCTCGGCGTCGACCAACCAGATGTCGTCTTGATAGGTGAAAGCGACGCGTCCGTCGTTGGCGACGCCGGCGTTGCGCGCAAAGCGGATCGATTCGGAAGTCTGCGCGACTGCCGCGGCCGGCGACGCGGCCAGCGCGGCAACGAGAGTTAGCGAGACGTGAGCCAAGCGGCTCGAGAGGGCCGAGTGCGATGACATAGGTGCTCCGACGATGGGTTCCAGCAGGCGAACAGCCGACGCGAGAGTATGGCGCGCGCCAGTGTCGACGCAAGTATTCGCCGTCAAAGCGCGGGCGGCGCCGTCCGCAATGCGTCCTACTTCACCTCCGGCCCACCCCGCCTGTTGTCCGGCACGAAGCGCGTGACGTACGGCATCTTCACCGCGGCGAGCGAATGGGCGTCGAGCGACGCGTCCGTGGGAATCACCTGATTGGCCGCCAAGAGATACGCCGTCACGGCATAGAGCTCGTCGTTGGTCAGCGATCCGGGGGCCGTCTGCGGCATCGCGCGGCGCACGTAGTCGAACACGGTCGTGGCGTAAGGCCAGTAGTTCCCGATCGTCCGCTTCAGGTTGGGATTGCGGCCGAACACAAAATTCTCGGCGCTTGGATCGCGACCCACGAGCGCGGGATACATCGGCGGCCTTCCTTCGCCATTCGCGCCGTGACAGGACGCGCATTTTTGCGTGAAGATCGTGCCGCCCTGCGCCACGGTACCGTTGCCGGCGGGCAAACCCGCACCGTCCGGACCGGCGTCGATATCGCGCTCAGCGATCTCCGCGACCGAGGCCGTGTGGCCAAGGCCATAGTGACGCGACGGCTCTCTCCCAGGCTCCTTGGCGCCTCTGCACGCGGCAGCGATTGCGCTCGCGACCATCACAGCGACACATGATGCTCGCCGCATCAAGTGGCTCCGTGAAAAAATACTCGGCCGTTCGCCGCGACCTTCCAGCCATATATGGGATTCCAGTGATACAGCGTTCCAGGTCCGCGGATTCGGATCAGCTCGGCGCGCGTCGGCTGCACATAACCAGTCTCATCGGTCGCTCGACTCATGAGAATTGTCTCATGGCCGTCCCATTGCCACATCTGCGTGAAGCGCACGTGGGCTTTGGACAGGACGGGCTCTTGGAGCCGAGCGTTGGACCAGGTGTGACCGGCGTCGGTGCTGATTTCGACGCGGGTGATCTTGCCGCGTCCGGTCCATGCCAGTCCTGTGATCTCGCGCCAACCGGACGTGATCGTCTCCGGATGCGCCGGTGAGGTGATGATCGAGCGCGCGTCCATCTCGAACGCGAATTGTCGCGCCGTCCCGTCAAGCAGCGGATCAGTGTACGTCGCCGTTTCCCAGCGCGTCATCCATGGACGAGTGCCGAGCTCGATGCGACGCAACCATTTTACATTCGTGCTTCCTTCCCATCCGGGAAGGAGCAGTCGTAGCGGGAATCCCTGCTCGGGGCGAATCGGCTCGCCGTTCTGCGCCCATACGACGAGCGTGTCGTCCATCGCTTTGGCAATCGGAATGCTTCGCGCGAGCAGACAGGCGTCGCCCCCTTCGGCGAGCAGCCATGTGCCGTCGGGCTTCGCGCCAACTTCCTCGAGCAACACGCGCAGGGTTACCCCCGTCCATTCCGAATTGCCCGTCAAACCGGCGACGCGTTGTGGAGTCAAACCAGGATTCGGCGTGCCGAAGACCCCGCCGCGGAACGCGAGCTCACCGTTGCCCGAGCACTCGATGAAATGAATTCGCGTGACGCGCGGAAAGCGTTTGATGTCGTCGACGGAAAAAGACGTCGGCCGATCGACCAGGCCGTGAATGAGTAAAGTATGATGCGCCGGATCGATCGCCGGCACGCCGGCGTGATGTCGCTCGAAATGCAGGTCGGCCGGCGTGATCGTCCCGCTCAGATCCTGCAGCGGCGTCAGAGAGCTTCCAACAACGTCGCCCGTCGGCGTGCGCGCCGTCTGAACGACGGCTGCTCGGCCACCAACCGCGGAGGTCGGTGCGCCGAGCAGTCTGATCGGATCGGACATCTAGAACTCCACGATCGAAAGAACTACGAGCACCTCGCCAGCGTCACGGACGCCGGACATTTGTCCCACGTGGGCGGAGGTGCGCTGCCCGCGCCGCCGCCACCGTAGGTGTACACCGGCAGCCGCTGAATTTCTAGCTCGCGACCGGGGATTGGGAACTGAATGAATGAATTTACGGCGAGGGTGTTCCATCCACGCGCATCCCAGTAGGCGACTTGTCCGTCGACGCCTGCGCCTTCGATGCGCTTCTCATATCGCAACGCGTCCCAGAGTCCGCCGCATTCGCCCGTGGTTTTTCTCGGGACGCAACCGGCGACATCGGGCGGGCCATTGATGTCTACCGCTGGCAGCTTGCCGTTGGCGACCCGCGTTTTGTTGATGAGCGGAACCGCCTCGGTCGCGCGACTGAGACGAATGAGCGCCTCGGCCTTGAGCATATCCAGCTCGGTTCGTCCGATCGCGACGAGCGGGCCGTTGTTGAACGACGTGCCGGCGCCGTAGCGCAGGTAGTAGTAGAACGTCTGAAGGTATGTGCCGCGCGTGGGATTGAAGAACGCGATGTTGGCGTCATACGCGAAATAACTTCCAGGCGCGGTCGGACCCGCCGCTCCGATGATGCGACGATCCTGCGAGCGCATCTGGAACGCAACGCGCGTGGCAACCGGCGTCGCCACCCAGTTTTTCCATCCGTCGGTGGAGTCGGCCGGACCGACGAGCCAATATCCGCCGCGCATGTAGTCGCCAGGCACCGTTCGAACGCGCGCGGCAACTTGCTTATAAGAATCCGAAATTGTCGTTGGCGAGCCGATCGGCGCAAAGTCCGCCGCGATGCCGGCGTCAACCTGGGCGATGACGTCGGCCCAATTGACGGCTGCGCGTTCCGCCGCAGTCCGCGCCACGTACGTCTCGAATCGCGCGATGAACGTGTGAGCGAGTCGAGAGACATCCTTGTTCGTATAGGTGAGCCCTGGAATCCAGCCCGCGTTCGGGAGCGTGAACGTCGCCGTATCAGAGATGTCGATCGACGCCTTGAGCATGGTAATCGCGGCGGCCATGACTTCCGGGTATGGCGCGTACGTGGGCACGGTGAGCGTGTCGACGTTGGTGTGCTCGTCGATGATGACGGCCTTGTCCCACATCAGCGCGAGGTAGCCGTGTGCTACTCCTTGCATCAACTTGGCGAACGCGCGCGCGCGGCTGTCGTCGGCGCCGATCGTGTCTTTGTTCGCGGTCACAACGAGTGTGCCCAGCTTCACCCCGCGCTCGAGCGCCTGCAAGCCGTCGTTCGCCAACGAGATCACGCCGTAGAAATTGAGCCAGGTCGTCGACGAGACGTTGGCATTCGTAAATGCCGACGTGTTGTTCCACGCAGGCCGGGGTTCCTGCTCCATCGGTTGGCCGGCGAAACAGAGAAACGGCGTGCTGAACTCGTAGCCCATGGATCCGAACATCACCGTGGGGGTCGTGCTGTAGACGTTCGGCCACCAACGCTGGAAGGTGGACGAAATGAGCGCTTGAACGTCGCCGGGTGTATTCGTCGCGCGCACGCGATCCGGGTTGTTGTTGTTTGGAACCGTCAGATCCGCGCAGGCAACCAACATTCCGCAGGCGGCCACCCATGCGAGGCGACGCGCGATCGATTGAACTGTCATCGAAGTCCTCCCCCGTCGCCGGTTAGAATTTGAGTTGAAGTACTGCAGTGAAATTCCGGTATTGCGGATAGGCATACGTATCGAGACGGTTGTTCACGCTACCAACTTCGGGATCGTAGCCCTTGTAGCGCGTCCACGTTTTCAAGTTGCGTCCGATCAGCGAGATCGACGCCCCCGCGCCGCGATTGCCGGGCACGCGCGACATGAAGCGGTCAGGCACATTGAACGTCGCCGACAGCTCTCGCAGCTTCACGAATCCGCCCGGCTCCACGAACCAGTCTTCGATCGCGTTGCCATTGTAGACGAGTGCGTAGTAGTCGACCGTTTTCTTCAACTCGGTAGGCTTGCCGGTCTGATCGACATCCTCGCTTCGATTGTACTGATAGCTGCGCTGATTGTTCTGGTTATAGATGTTCCCGCCAACCTGCGTATCGAACAGCCCATAGAACTGGATGCCTTTCCACGAGACGTTGTTCGAGACGCCGTAGTGGAATTTCGGATTGCCGCTGCCGATTCTGATGATCGCCTGCTGCCCCGTGGAGTCCAGCTGCACGATCGGCATGCCCCATTGATAGGTCGTTCCGTTGCTGACGATCGTCGTGCCCCACTTGCCCGGATCGGTATAGTGACTGCCCGTTCCGACCGCAACGAGGAGCCCGTCGTCGTTCACTTCGAACGTTCCCGCGGGCGCATTGGCCTGCGATGCCGGCAGCTTGGACAACGAATGGACGAAGGCGTTGCCCCACATCGTGGTCAGGTCTTCGCCCGCGCATCGATATCCGATCGTGTTCGTTCGTACGCAGCTGCGATCGAAGGCTGCGATGTGGTTTCGTGAGCGGTCCGCCGTGATGCCGAGCTTCCACGATGTCGTTCCTCGGCGAAACATCTGCGCCTCGAACGTGCCTTCGATCGTATTGCCGACCACCGTTCCCGCGTTCTGCCACTGCGTCGTGAAACCGACGGCACCCGGCAGCGGAATTTGCACCAATTCGTCGGTGGTTCGCGTGTTCGCCCGCGAGAGCTGCAGCGAGAACCGGTTATTGACGATGATGTCGAGCCCGAATTCGGTTTCCTTCGCCGTCTCCGGCTTGAGGAATCGATTGCCCAGCGCGGATTTGGCGAGCGTGCCGTTGGTCCCGATCGTGTACGTCTCGTATTGATCGGCGAAATCCGGCCTCGTTCCGGCCGTTCCTTGCGAGAATCGAAATTTGAATTCGTTGATATTTTTCCATTTCCACCACGATTCCTGCGCCATGCGGTACGCCGCGCTCCCGCGATAATACATGTGCCACTTCTCATCGGGGCCGAACAGCGAGCTTCCGTCGCGACGGAGCACGCCGTCCACGATCAGCCTGCTGTCATAGTCCAACCCGCCCGTTACGAAATAGCCTTGCGCGTTGATCGCCCGCTGCGTCGACTGACTGCTCCGCGTCAGTGCCGCATCCAGCCGCGGCACGCCGCCGACGGCAAAGTTCGTCCCCGTCCCCGTTTCGTCCAGATATTTCTGCTGTTCCATCAAGGCGCGAAACGTCGTCCGCGCCGTCAGCTTTCCGAAATCCTTGATGAGGCTGAGACTCCCCGATGCATTCACCGAGCTCGTGGACGTGTTCTCCAGCGTAAGCGACCCAGGATCGCCCGTGGCCGCATTCTCCGACTTGAGTCCGCGGTCGAGGAAAAACGACTGGTTCGCGTCCGACCGGTCATAGCTGGCGTTGGCGTCTGCCGACAACCAGGTCACCGGCGTGTAGCGCAAATCCAAACTGCCCAACGTCCGAATTCGCTGTGTCGAGTTCTGCTGCGTCTCGGCCATGTACAGTGGACTCGGATGCACGCCCTGTGGATCCGGCTGGAAGATGTACTTCGTGCCGTCCGGATCCCTCTGCAACAAGTTCACGTCCGGTGCCGTGGCCGTGAGATTGAAGAAGAGATTGCCCCCGTTCGCGCCATTCGTCGGATCGAGCTCTTCGCGGTTGGAGCGTGAGTGATACCCGCTGATCGAGAACTGGACGTCGTCGCGCGGGCGATGGTCGAGATTCACGCGAAAATCGGCGCGATCGTAACCGCCGTGATCGCGCAACACGCCGTCCTGCTTTTGATACGAGATCGTCGTCAGGAAGTTCGTCTTTTCACCATTCTGCGCGATGTTCAACGAGTTCGTCGCGAGTGCACCGGGGTGAAAGACCTCGTCGACCGGATTGTAGATCGGCGTGCTATACGCGACGTCCTGAAAGCGCGTCGCCAGCGGACGCGCTACACGATGCTCGCGATCGACGACCGCTCCCGCCGCCGTGACATAGTTGCCGCTCGCGTCCGTCAGATAAAAATGATATCGCGCGCGCTGCACGTCGTTGCTCAACGAGCTGCCGCCATATTCCGATCGAAAGGTGAACTGGGTCTGGCCGAGCGCGAGTCCGCTGCCACGCGCCGTGCGAATCTGAATCACACCGTTCGCTGCGCGCGATCCATACAAGGACGCACCCGCGGCGCCTTTCACGACCTCGATGCTCTCGATGTCGAGGGAATTCAGATCGGCCGACGATTCCGACAGGATGACCCCGTCGACCACGATGAGCGGCGACGTACTCTTGTTGATGCTCGTCGGCGCGCGAAGCTGAATGCTCACACCGTCGCCCGGCTGCGCCGGACCCACCATCGAAACGCCGGCAATTTTTCCTTGAATCGCTGCGACGGCGTTGGTCGGCGGCACGGGCAGGTCTTCCTTCGTCACCCGTCCCACGGTGAACGGCACCTTCGTACCGGCCGTCGGATCGACCACGCCCGTGATTACGGTTTCCTGTAGATGCAGCGCGGCCGACTGAACCTTGAAGTCAACCGTCGTGAGTTGACCCGCGGTCACGACAACGCCGGTACGCCGAACCGGCGCATAGCCGAGGCGCCGCGCCTCGACCGTGTACGTCCCAGGCGGCACTGCGTTGATCGCGAATCGACCGGTCTCGTTGGTCATTCCGCCGAGCGCAGTGCCGGTGATCGTGATGTTGATGCCGGACACCGGCGATCCCGCCGACGAATCCGTCACGGTTCCGCCGACACGACCAGTCTGAGCGCGTACGGTCGCGGCACACAAGAAAAAGGAAAGCGCCATCAGGACTTTCGTCGAGGCGCGAGGGACGGCAGGCACAAAACTCATCACGGCCAACCTCCGGCGTTCGCCAGTCAGGCCTCGTCGCCAGAGGGAGTGGCTCGCGATTGCCCGACACGGAATTGTGGTGCGAACGCGGGCGAACATATGCGACGGCTGAAGTGGCCGCAAGCACACCAGAATGGTGTACCGGTGATGCATCGGTTCCCGTCAACCCGACCGGGACACATGTTATCCACTGGCCCGTCCACTCCATCACCGCCGTAGTCCCGACGCGCACACCGCTATGACCATGTCAACTACCTCTCGACGTTCTTTCGTCACTGCGACGACCGGCTCTGTGCTCGCACTTGCCGGCGCGCCGTGGATCATTCTTCGCCGCGCGCCGTACGACCTCGTCATCCGCAACGGCACGGTCTTCGACGGCACCGGCGCCGCGGGAATCGAGAGCGACGTCGCGATCAGCAGCGGAAAAATCGCTGCCATTGCGCGCCGCATCACCGAACGCGGCACCGACGAGATCGACGCAAAGGGACTCGCGGTCGCTCCCGGCTTCATCGACATCCACTCACACGGCGACGGCTCGCTCTCCCAAGATCCGCGCGCCGAGTCGCTGATTCGACAGGGGATCACGACGATCGTCGTCGGGCAGGACGGAAGCTCGCAAGCTCCGTCGCGCCCACGTGCCGGCGCAGCGACCGATGCCGACGCAGGCGAGCGATCGTTCTCGGCGCTCTTCGCCTCGATCGACAAACTGCATCCGGCGGTGAACGTCGCGTCCATGGTCGGACTGGGCAGTCTGCGCAGCATCGTCGTGGGCGCGGACGATCGACCCGCGACACCCGCCGAACTCGCTCGCATGACCGCGATGGTCGAAGAAGCCATCGGGCAAGGAGCATGCGGCGCGTCGTCAGGACTCGAATACACACCGGGCGCGTTCGCCCCGCTCGACGAATTGATCGCGCTCTGTAGACCGCTCGCCGCGCGCCGCTTGCCCTACGCCACACACATGCGCAACGAAGACGATCGGCTCCTCGAGGCGATCGACGAATCGATCGCCGTGGCGCACGGCGCCAAGTGTCCGTTACAGATCTCGCATCTCAAGACACAAGGCCCGCGCAACTGGAACAAGCTCGACGAGGTCTTCGCGCGGGTCGCTCGCGAGCGCAACAACGGCCTCGACGTCGCGTTCGATCGCTATCCATACCTCGCCTATTCCACAGGGCTCACGAATCTCTTTCCCGTGGCGAGTCGCGATGGCGGCACCGACGCGTTCCTCGCCCGGCTCGCCGACGCCTCCGTCGCCCCAGGCATCCGCACCAAAGTCCTGGACAAAATCGCGCTGCTCGGCGGTTGGGACAACGTGATGATCACGAACGTCCGAGCGCCCGAGGACAAAGCGGCCGAAGGCAAACGCCTTGGCGCATACGCTACTTCGGTCAGCAAAGAGCCGTACGCACTCACCGTCGAAATGCTCACACGGAATCGCGGCAGCATCGGCATGGTGGGCTTCGCGATGAGCGAAGACAATCTCGACCGAATTCTCGCGCACCCGCAGGGCATGGTCTGCAGTGACGGCGGTGCGTTCGCCATCGACGGACCGACGCGGCGCGGCAGTCCGCACCCGCGCGGCCTCGGAACGTTTCCGCGTGTACTATCGCGCTACGTGCGCGAACGAAAAGCGCTCACGCTGGCGCAGGCGATCAACAAGATGAGCGCGCTGCCGGCGTCACGAATTCATCTGAGCGATCGCGGGCGCCTCGCGACCGGTCTTGCGGCCGACGTCGTGGTGTTCGATCCCGAGCGCGTGCAGGATCAGGCGACGTACGAGAATCCGTTTCAGTATCCCGTCGGCATTCACGCGGTTGCGGTCAACGGAACAATCGCGTTGCGTGAAGGACAACGCTCGACGCAAGGAACGGGGAGGAGCTTGCGGCCCAGCTGAGAGCGCAGCACGTGGAGACGGACGCCGAGCTCACTCGGTAAGGACAGCGCGGACGATCTCGTCGGCGATTGCCAAAGACGCGGTAGCTGCGGGGCTCGGTGCGTTTAGCACGTGCAGGGCCTTGGGCCGGCGAACGAGCGCGAAGTCCTCCACGAGCTTGCCATTGGGGGTCATGGCTTGGGCGCGTACACCGGCGCCGCCCGGCTCGAGGTCGGAATCCTGAAGCTCGGGAACCAGTCGCCGCAGTGTCTCGGCAAACAGATGCGGGGACAGTGAGCGACGCACTTCCGCGACGCACATGCGTGCATGCCGCCCGACGAACCGCCACAGCCCGGGGTAGCCGAGCGCGTCCGCCGCATCGCGCACATTCCAATCGGATTTCCGATATCCTTCGCGCGCCATCGCCAGCACTGCGTTGGGGCCCGCTTCGACTCCGCCGCGGACAAGACGCGTGAAATGCACTCCGAGAAATGGAAAGGCCGGATTGGGAACCGGATATATGAGATTCTTAACGAGATGTCTGGCGCTGGCCCTCAGCGTGAAGTAATCACCGCGAAAGCCGACGATGCGAATCGATCGCCGCTCGCCGGCAAGCGCAGCCACGCGGTCGCTGTACAGCCCCGCGCAGGTGATGATGAAGTCAGCTCGAACCTCGTCGACACCAGCCGCGATCCTCCAACCGTCGGGCCGCTCGGTCATTGCTGTCACTTCACGTCGCGTCGCAACTCGTCCGCCATGCGCTTCGATCTCCGCGACGAGCGCGCGGCAGACGCCGGGATAGTCGATGATGCCTTCTTCGGGAACGTGCAGCGCCGCGATGCCGGCGGCGTGCGGCTCGAGCTCGCGAAGCTCTGGCACGGAGAGGCGACGTACACCGGCGAGGCCGTTCAGCGTTCCACGCTCGTACAGTTTATCAAGCCGTGCCAGTTCGTCCGACGTCGTCGCCACAACGACCTTGCCACAGATCTCGTGCGCGACACCATGCTCGCGCGCGAACGCCGTCATTTGTCGGATGCCTGAAACGGCAAGACGCGCCTTGGCCGAGCCCGGAGCGTAGTAAAGGCCCGCGTGCAGCACGCCGCTATTGTGACCTGACTGATGTTGGCCGACGGCGTTTTCCTTTTCGAGAATGACGACGTCCCAGTCGGGCTTGGCGAGGATGAGTTTGTATCCGGTCGCCAGTCCAACCAGTCCGCCGCCGACTATGGCGACGCGCATGCGATGATCGAGATGGCCGAGTTCACACCGACACTACGCTGCGTCCTTCGGCATCGCCCGCCCGACAATGATCGTGATGTTGTCGGTGCCGCCGTCCTCGAGCGCATCGCGTAACAGTTGCTTGCACACCTGCTCCGACGACTCCATTGACGCGAGACGTTCAGAGATTCGCTCGTCGGTCACGTGCTTCGTGAGCCCGTCACTGCACATGAGATGCACGTTGCGCCAATCGGCTTGCAATCGTGTGACCACCGGCGCCGTCTGCTCGCCGCCGATCGCACTCGACAAGACGTTCGCGAACTGCGATCGACCGGCCGTTGCGCGAGTGAACACGCCCTGGTCGATGAGATCCTGCGCGATCGTTTGATCGCGTGTCAGTTGATCCAGCCGTCCGTCGCGCCAGAGATAGTACCGCGAGTCACCCACTTGGAGAACGTAGTACCATGGCCACACGGCGAGAAACAACGTCAACGTCGTCGCCATCGTCCCGGTAATTCCCTCCGACTCGGCGCGCGCGCGAACCGCGTCGTGCGATCGCATCGCGGTGTCCTGCAACGCATCGATGAACACCTTTTCGCCGTAGCCGTTGCTGTAATAGCAATTCATGCTCTGCGTCACGTATTGCATCGCGATCTCGAGCGCCGTCGCGCTGGCCTCCTCTCCGCCTTCTCCGCCGCCAACGCCGTCGGCAATCATCGCGAGGAAAGCGAGCCGTTCCGTCCCGAGCGGCAGGCGCTGGAAATCGGTGAGGCTCGTCTGATGCACGTCCACCCGCTTGTGAATCGAGGCGAGCAGAAAGTGATCCTGATTTTGCGCGCGCACGTTTCCCGTGTGCGTGAGCCCGTACACGTCGATCTCATCGTCGCGCGGTTTGCGCTCCGGGCCGGGAATCGCTTCAACCTTCATGCGTCGACCTCCCGCCAGACCGCTCGCGCGGTCTCACCGTCAAGAAACTATCTCCGACGAGCCGTGAGCACCACCGCGATTTCGTCCGGGCGCGGATTCACAAAGTCCAATCGTACGCGACCGTCGGCCATGGTGCTCACCGCTGCCGGAATGGAGCTGTTCGTCAACACCCATCCCGCGGGAAGCACGACCGCGTTCGCCGGCCGTCCGAAGCTCCGATCCCAGACCAATTCGTCGCCGACCATCTTGAACCGCGCGGTATCCGTGTAGGTCTCGTACATCCGCAGGCGAATCGACTCACCCGTCTTCACCGGCGCGAATCTGAAGACGACGATCTCACTCTCTGCCGTGACGTTTTTTACGCCGAGGTTGGCGCGGGTGATCGCGTCGCCCTTGAGGACTTCCCACTTGAGATTTTCGCCGATGTCGAGATTCCGTGCGCGTGGATTCGACACCGTGCTCCCTCCACGCACCTCGTTGATGTACGTGCTCACGCCGACGCGAGACTCCGTGTAGTCGTGATAGAGATCGAACGCGTGCGTCTCCGGCTGCTGGAGGAAATACACGATCTCTCTATTCTGATGCGCGCGTTCGTCGAGTCGCGCCGCCACCGCCGACTTTTGCGCGGATAGACGCTGGGCTGGCCGCGCGCGAAGCGTCAACGCGGCTTCCGACGGCGTGTCATTCCAGAAGCTGATCCCAATGCGACCGTCGGGTTCCTGCAACACCTGCGACGGAAAGTTGCACGACACCAACTCGTAGCCTCGCGGAAGCACCACGGCGTTCCGCTTGATGCCCAACGGTCGCGTGAAGACGATCGTGTCGCCGCGCACAAAGTAGCTCGTCGCGTCTTCGTACGTCTTGTCGATCAGGACGCGCGCTTCGCCGCCGTCCGCCGGGACCGCGCGCGCCAACTTGACTCGAATATAGGTCTGGGTCGTGTCGTTGTTCCGGACGCCGCCGGCGCGAGCGATCGTGCTTCCCACGACGTCGAACACCAACGGTTTCCCCGTCGCGCGATCGTGCACGCTCTCGTCCGTCGCGACGCTGCCTTTGCGAATCGGATTGAAGTAATACGCGGCGCCCGGCGTCGACGCCGTCACTTCGTAGATGATCCGGAACTTGGCCGAGCCCGGTGCGAGCAACTCGTAGCGCGTGTAGGCGTCGGATTCCGTTTGTGGTGCCGGTGACTGCGCGGCAACCAAGCGGCCGGCGACCAACAATCCGGCCGCCGCGCACAATCGCCGAGTACGCATCACGCTATTTCTTGCCATGCCCGCTGACGGAGAAGCTGCTCCGCATCTTGGTGAGCTCCTTCTGCTGACCCGTGTTCGAGGCCATGATGTCGCCCATCAGCGTGCCCATGATTTCGTCGTCGACGAGCGTGGGCTCCGGAGAGAAACGCTTGCCATAGCCCATGTGGCGCGACGGATCGAGCAGCACTTCGTGTTGAAGAACGATGTCGCTCCCACCCTGCTGCACGCGCACCGCGGCAAATTTCTTCCCGGCCTTTTCCATGTACGACACGCAGATGCCATCGACATTCGCGGGAACGGCCGGCAAAGAGTGCGGCGTGCCGTCGGTTCCTTCGAACGACGTCGCACCGGCCGCGAGCTTGGGAAAGTTGCGCTCGAATCCACCCGCATACACCAGACAGTGCCGCATCGTGACCTCAAATCGTGAATGTAGGAAGTTTGGAGAAGCTACGGTGGCCCGCCGGGGTCCGCCATCCTATCTTCGTGCGCCATGAACGCACCTGAGCGCGGGACAACAAGCGTTGGCGCGACGAGTTCCGGCGGACTGAGTTCCGGTCCCATGCCCTACAAATGGGCCGCCGCCGGCGACATCAATGCCTTCTTCGGCTTGATGCTCGACAACGTCGTGAATCTCGCCGTGCTCGCCGGTATTCTCGTCGCCGGCTTTGGATTCCCGGCGCAACTGGTCTACACGCGCATGTTCCCCGGCACCGCCCTCGGCGTGTTGTTCGGCGATGTCGTGTACACGATCATGGCCATACGACTCGCGCGCCGCACGGGACGATCCGACGTCACCGCCATGCCGCTCGGGCTCGACGCGCCCTCGACGATCGGCATGGCGCTCACCGTGCTCGGCCCGGCGTTCATCGTGGCGAAAGCACGAATGCCGCAGGCCGACGCCGCCATTCTCGCGTGGCAAGTCGGCATGGCGACCATGGTGCTGATGGGCGTGTTCAAGCTCATCATGTCGTTTTTCGGCGACCGCGTTCGGCGCGCCATTCCCGAAGCCGGCCTCCTCGGTTCCATCGGTGGCGTCGGCATCGCGCTCCTCGGCACACTGCAACTCGGAGAGATCTACGGCGAACCGATCGTCGGGATGATGGCGCTCGGCATCATTCTCTACGCGCTCGTCGCCAAGATCAAACTGCCCTTCCGTATTCCCGAAGTGTTGGCCAGCGTCGTGCTCGGCGCGGCGCTGTATTACGGACTCGGCGCGCTCGGCCTGTCGGTGCATCACGTCGTGGCGCCGGTCGCCAACTTTCCTGTCGGGCTGCCGCTGCCGTCGTTAGGGTTCTTGAAAGGCATGCCGATCGCCGTGAGCGAATACCTGCCGCTCGCGCTGCCCTTCGCGATTCTCACGGTCATCGGCGGCATCAACGTTACGGAAAGCGCTCGCATCGCCGGCGACGACTACAACACGCGCGACATTCTGCTCACCGAAGCCGTCGCGACGCTCATCGCTGGAATTTGCGGCGGTGTCAGCCAGTCCACGCCGTACATTGGCCACCCGGCGTACAAAGCGATGGGCGGCCGTGCAGGCTACACGCTGGCGACGGGACTCTTCATTGGCCTCGGCGGAATCCTGGGCTACATCGCTTTCATGGCAGACGCGCTACCCAAGCCTGCGCTCGCGCCCATTCTCGTATTCGTCGCGATCGACATCACCGAACAGAGTGTCACTGCTACGCCGCGACGGCACGTCGCCGCTGTCGTTCTCGCGCTGTTTCCATCGGTCGCACAGCTCGTGCAGATCTTTCTGTCACAGGTCTACAATGGCGCGCTGATGTCGGCGGCGATCGATCCGGCCGGCACCATGAAAGCAACGGGCCTCATGAATCCGGACTTCATCGGCACCGTTGGCGTGATGGTGCTGCTTGCGCACGGATTCATCCTCACCGCGATGTTGTGGGGCGGCGCCGTCGCCTTCTTGATCGATCGACGAATTGCCGCCGCCGCCGCGGCCTTCGGCACGTGCTCCGTCCTCGCGCTGTTTGGATTCATTCACTCGGTCACGCCCACGGGCGGCATCTATTTGCCGTGGCGTATCGGTTCGACGCTTCCGTACCACTGGGCGATCGCGTACGCCGCGTTTGCAATGCTCATTCTAGTTCTTGGAACTACGAAGGCATTTCGCGACTCGCCGTCGATTGAACACTGACGCGCCGCGCCGAACGTCAGGCGCAGGTGTGATCGCTCAGTATTCCGGGAGGGTGCGGAGGGAAAAAGAGCGGGGAAAGACGAACAGGAGCCGTGCGTCGCGTATGATTTCCCACCCACCCCTCATACGGGAACACCCGAACTCCTGTCGTCCTACATTTCCCTGCCACCGGGCGACGTTTGGGGGGCACCCGATGGCGTAGAAAGAAACTATTCTCCGGCATCGGGATTGTGGGTAAAGATTCCACTAAGACGACTCAGCGCCGCGTCTCCGCATCGGAAAGCCGCGCAAGCCGCCTGCGCGCATCAGCCACTCTGGGCTGTAGATCCGGGTCCGCGTTCTTCCATAGGTCCACGAACTTCGTGTAATAGTGCGCGGCCTTCTCGCGATCGCCCTTCGCCTCCCACAACTCTCCAAGCCGCTTGTACGATCCCGCGAGAAAAAACCCGTCATTGCCGAACCGGTTCATGATCGACGTCGACGTGACGTAGCGTGTGAACGCCGAAATCGCTGAATCCGGTTGTTGCGCGTAGTCGAACGCGATCGCGACGACAGGCAGCACACATGTCGTGCACATCCCCACGTCACCGGCTTCAGCCTCATGCGCTGCATCGAGATATCGATGCTCGCCGAGCGCGATCGCGCTCTCGATCATGTGTCGCGATGCCGCCTGCGCCTCGGGTGAGTTCGCTGCCGCATTTTTGTCGAACTCAACCAACATTCCACGCGCGAGATCGGGACGCCCCGACAACGCATACACTTGCGCCAAACTTTCGTACGGGCGATCCGCCGCTGGAAGCGACGCGAGCGGAGTGCGGCGCAATCCATTTGCCACAAGCGTCAATGCTCTGCTTTTCGATTCACGATACCACGATTCGATCATCGCCGAATCGAGCGAGACGCCGAGCGGTGCTCCCGGCGCGCCGCGCTTGGCGGCGATCTCGGCGTTCTGACTCGCGAAGCGAAGACTCGCCGCCAGTTTGCCGCGCACCATCGCGGTTGCCGAATTCAACCCAATGCGATTCTGCTCGAAGTCCGCGTCGCCCGGATTTTCCTTGGCGAGCGAATCGACGATCGTATTCACACGATCATACTGCCCTCGCGTAAAGGCGATGTTGACCTCGCCGAGCGCGATGCGCGGATTGTTTCCCGACGCCTTGAACTGCGCGGCGAGTGTCGACTCGGCGCCGGCCAAGCGGCCCTGCTCCGCCTGATACGTCATCAGGTTGCCGTACGCCACGAGCGCCGTCGGATTCGCGACAATCGAACGACGCAAATAGTCCTCGGCCGTCGTGAACTGACGCTTGTTCGCGTAGATCAACGCAAGATTGTTGAGCGCCGCGAAATGCGTGGGACGGATCGCCAACAACGAGTCGTACGCCTTGACCGCTTTTTCGGGATCCGGCTTGGGACCCTGATTCCAATACGCCGCGATCGATAGATAGCGCTCGACCTCCGGCAAACGATCGGAATGCGCGAACGCCTTCTCGAGATAGTGGATCTGACTCTCGCGATCGAGATTGCGATTGCCCAATGCGATCGCCAGCGCGCGATAGGCGGACGCAAACCCAGTGTCGATCGCGACTGCTTCCTTGAGCAGCGGAATGGCTTTTTCGCTGTTCAGCTCCACGGACATCGCGTGCTGGCCCGCGCTGTACTTGATCAACGCCGGCAGCGACGCCGTCGTGACTTGTGCCAACTCGGGCGACGCCTGCACATGGTTGAGCGACTCCCCCATCGTCCCGCGAAGCTTCCGGGTCATTCCGCCGATGGTCGGAATCAACTCCTTCGCGCCGGCCGCACTTTCGTTCAGCGACGCGAGCTGCTGTCCGGAATCCGCACCCACCAGCCGCATGGTGATGATGTAGCCGCCGCCCACGAGTGAATGGATGTCGCCGGTGACAACGGCCTTGATCCCTTCACGCATCGCGAGCTGACGTGCAATCGCGGTGTCCAGGCGCGTGTTCGCCGGCTTTTGCATTCTCTGTAGCGCGGCGGCAATCGCCTGCGGCGTCACCACGGAGACAACCGGCGACTGTCCCAAATCCGCACGCACCGCCTCGGCGATCACCGAGCCGAGCGTCGTGTCCGCTCCAGTCGAAAAATCGGCGACGAGAATCTTGTCACGCGCGTGGAGTTGGCCGGCGGCCATGAGTGACGCCAACGGTCCGAGGCCGAATGGACGGAGGACCATGAGCAAAGTCACAAGAAGCGCGAAGGTACCGATGACCGAGCTCACCGTGACCGCGGCGCGGCGCCACGACAAATATGGACTCGCCTTGATGGCCATCGTCGTGATCGTCGACCGAGATCCGGTGGTGCGGCCGGGAATCGTGGACGGCGTCGTCATGATCGCGGACCGCGCGGTGCGCTGCACGTACGCCGTCAGGAGAATCACCGGGAGCCCGAGGAGCATCAGGCCGATCGACGCCGGCATCACCCAGCTTGGCACACCAATTCCGACTGCTGCCGCCTTCGCGAGAATGAGAACCGCGGCGAACAACATTGCGTAGAGCAGCAATGCACGCCGGAGCGCGCCTGGTCCGCTCCACGCAAGCGCAGGCAACGCGTCCTGCGACGAACTGCTCGTCACGATGTCGAGCACGCGCGCCAAGTCAGCCGCGCTCTGCGGACGCGCGTCGGGATCCTTCTCGAGACAACGCATCACGAGATCGGCGAGCATCGGCGGCGTGTCCGCGCGCAACTCGGCGATCGGCGCCGGTCGCTCGCCCATGTGCGCGGCAAGCAACTTGTGCGGCGATCGACCGCTGAACGGCGGTTGCCCCGACAACAATTCGTACGCCATGCACCCGAACGAATAGATGTCGGCGCGATGATCGGTGCTCGGGTCAGCCGCGGCTTGCTCCGGCGCCATGTACGCCGGCGTTCCGATCGACGTCCCGATCTGCGTCAACGACGTCTCCGTCGCCGGCGATCGCGACGCGCTGATAGCCTTGGCAATTCCGAAGTCGATCACCGCCGCCGATCCCGCCGACATCAAGACGTTGTCCGGCTTGATGTCCCGGTGCACCACGCCGCGGTCATGCGCGTACGCAAGCGCCTTCGCCACATCGCGCAACACGTTCACCACGTACGGAACAGGCATGGGACCATGCGCCAACTGCGCGCGCAACGACTCACCATCCACGAAGGGCATGGTGTAGTACGGCACGCCGTCCATCTCGCCCGCCGTCAACACCGGGACGATGTGCGGATGCTGCAAGTTCGCCGCGACGACGATCTCGCGTTTGAATCGGTCGACGTTGACGCCCGCGCCCAACTCGATCGGAACCACTTTGATCACGACCCTGCGGCCCAGCGCGGTCTCCGTCGCGGTGAACACACGCGACATGCCACCCCCGCCGAGCTCACGCTCGATCGTGTATGCCCCGCCGAGAACCGATTGAAGTTGATCGCGCAGTTCCATGACTACTCGACGACTCCGGGAGACGATCTGTTTCGGAGCCGCAGGCTAGGAGGCGAACTCACCCCCCGGCCGGACGCTGATCGCGTCAAGCAGTTTGGTCGAGCGCATCCTCGCGCAGTTCCGTCGCCGGAAGTCTTAGCGAGAAGTCGCTCCCACCGCCAGACCGCCGCGCATACTGCAGCGACCCACCTTGGATCTCCGCCAGCGTGCGCGCGATCGACAGTCCGAGACCCGCGCGACCGGTATCCGGTGGCGCGCTATTCGACCGATAGAACGGTTCGAAGATGCGCCCAATCTCTTCGTCACCGATGCCCGGGCCGCGATCGGACACGGTGAACACGAGCAGATCGCCGTCGCGGCGCGCGGCCAATTCCACCGCCTGCGACGGCGGCGAATATCGAGCGGCATTTTCCAGCAGATTGGCGAGCACGCGCAGCGATTGAGAGAAATCGAAATGCCCAACGAGCGCCGGGCTGGCGAGATCGATCACGGTGCGCAACGGCCGATCCCCGAAGAGCCCCTTGGTTTGGCGCACCGCCGCGCCAATCAAATCTTCCGCCGTATTCAGCTCGGCGTTCGCCGCAAACCCGCCGCCTTTGAGCCGCGACAAATCGAGCAGATCACTCACCAGTCGCGTCAACCGGTCGGCTTGCTCTTCAATCGCCGCCGCCGACCGGTTGCCCTGCATCGCCTCGCTCTGCGCGAGCGCTTTGATCGTCGTGAGCGGCGTGCGAAGGTCGTGCGACACCGACGCCAGCACGATGTCTTTCAGACGGTCGGCCTCCCGCAACGCTTCGGCATGCTCGGCTTCCGCCACGAGACGCACGCGGTCGATCGCCAGCGCCGCATAGTGTGTGATGGCGTCGAGAAACCTGCGCTGCGCCGCATCGAGCTGCACGGGCGCGTTGTTCGCCAGGCGCATCACACCAACGACGCGGCCCTGCGCCGTCAGCGGCATGAGTATTTTCTGAATCGGGTCTCGAGCGACGCGGGATTCCCGGTCGCCCACCGACGGCAATGCGACCACGCCACCCGACGCGCGAACCCACGAGGGTCCGCCGTGCTCCACGGCCGCCCGCAACAACGGATCCTCGACCGGCGCCCATGAACCACCCACCGTTCGCGACGGTCCTCGAAATCCGTGTTCGCGATCCCAGGCAATGATCGAACACTCCGCCATCCCGAGCGTCGACTGGATCACCTCGGCGATTCTCGCCAGCGCGTCCTCGGCGCGGCCGGCACTCAGCGTTTCGGAGCCGAGCCGCGCCAGCGACGCAATTTCAACGGCGCGGCGTTCTGCTTCAGCCGTTTCATTCTGTGCGCGAACCACCAGATCGGTGGCGACCACCGCCGTGACCAGAAACGCCGTCAATGCGACGAGATCCAGCGGCTTGTCGTACGCGACGCTCCCGTACGGCGGCTGAAAGTAGTAGTCGATGAGCAGGACGGCCGCGCCGGCAAGCGGAAAAGCCAGTCGTCTTCCTCCGGCCGTGCTCGCGCCGAGAATGACGAGCAGATAGATCAGAATGGCGTGGACTTGATCGATCTGCGGACGCACCGCTGCCATCACGACGGTCGCCGCGAACATCAGGGCGACCCATAACGACCATCGCAACGCGTCCCGCCGCGGGAGCATGGGTCAGCGCGACAATTCCGCCCGGTATCCCACGCCTGGCTCGGTGACGATCACCTGAGGCGCAGCCGGATCCATCTCGATCTTGCGGCGAAGGTTGGTGATGTGCACGCGCAGGTATTGCTGCGGGCTTCCAAATTGGCGGCCCCACACCGCGTCAAAGATCTGTTGATGCGTGAGCGTGCGGCCGGCCGCGGCCAGCAACGTCGCGAGAATCTGCCATTCGATCGGCGTGAGGTGAAGCTGCGTGCCGTCGCGCGACACCTTGCGATTCACGGTGTCGATTACCAGCCCGGCAACGAGCATAGGCGCTGCCGTGCCGCTTGCCGCAGCGAGCGTTTTGGCGCGTCGAATCTGCGCCTTCGCGCGCGCGGCGAGCTCGAGGACACTGAACGGCTTGGTGACGTAGTCGTCGGCGCCGGCGTTCAGCAGATCAACTTTTTCGTGCTCCGAATGGCGCGCCGAGAGAACGATGATCGGCACGGCGGAGCGTTGCCGAATCTCCCGGCAGACGTCGACGCCGGCCATGTCGGGCAGGCCGAGGTCGAGAACGACGAGGTCGGGGCGATTGTTCGTTGCAGCGTCGACGCCGGTCAGTCCGTTGGCGGCTTCATCCACCCGAACGGTGACGTCGCGCAAGGCGTCGCGCACTGCACGTCGAATCTGAGGTTCGTCGTCGATGACGAGGACGAGGTCGGCGTCAGGCATTAGTCACGTCGCAGTGAGGGCAAGTCATTTGCACCCTTGGACCATACTATGACGCTCGCCCGTCACAGCACTGCCCGCATTGGGCATCTACGTTTCTTAGCGCCGGAGTGGCCAAAGCGATATTGCTGAGTGATTTCAGCCATTTGTCAGACACTGACTCCATAGTGACGCGTTGATGGCGCTATTACGCCAAACACCACATGAACGTTGACCTCGTCTGTGCTTAGTTTCCCGCGTGCGCCTCGACCGCAAACTGCTCTTGATCGCCCCAACGATCGTCCTCGTGTTCGTCGTCGCCGGAATGGTGTACGCCGCGGTCCAGCTGCACGTGCTCGGCGGCGTGAGCGAAACATTGAAGGAACGAAGCGACTTTATCGGGTCGGTCGAACGCGGAGAGAAGAAGCTCGACGAGCGTCAGACCAGTCGCTTGCTCCGACTGAGCATGGACGTCGAAGGCAGACGGACGGCAGCCATTGTAGCCAGCCGCGACCTCATGATCGTCCTCTCCGCCATGGCTTTTGTTTCGTGTTGTGTGCTCGGAATCGGGATTCGCGGTGTACCACGGGAACACTGGCCTCGCTTCCGATCCGGGACCAGCGGCGATCACTGAGCGGCCTGCCGCGACGTCCAATACATTGAGACATGTCGACTGCGAAACGTCGTGGACGGAGCATCATGAGACGCACGACCCTTCTGCTGGCACTGGCGCTCTTGGCACCGTGCGGGTCTGTTGCCGCCCAACGCTGTCGGACCTGCACTGACGACGACACCGTTCCCCGCGGACACATCATGCCTGGCCTCGGCGTCCACGTTGGAACACCGCAAAAGGCCTCCGTCGCACTCGGCGTTGTGTTGGGCGAGGATTGGCAGCGAAACGGCCACGACCACTCGAGGAATGTCGCGGTGTTCGCTGAACCGGGGCTTGGTGCCGGGCGAGCCTCGATCGCATACCTGGATCATGGTTACGGCAACTTCGGCTCGGGCTTCGGGTTGGCCGCCACGGTGCTCCGCACGTGGAAAGAACCGTGGACCGTCAAACCCAACACGACGTACGCCGGCGGGGAATTGATCTTGTGGCCGATTCTGTTCACCGGTCCTCGAATCGGCCTGTTTCGAAACATCGCGGGCAATGAAACGTCCAAGCGGTGGTTCGTCAGTCTTGATTTCGGGATTGGTCTCTAGCACTTCTTTGAGACGATGACAAACCGCCTCTACTATACCGACGCCTACCGCGCCGAATTCACCGCTGCGCTCGTTGATCGATCCGACGACGGCCGGCGCGTGTATCTCGACGAGACCGCCTTCTATCCGACATCGGGCGGTCAGCTTCATGACACCGGAACCCTGAACGGGCTCACAGTCATCGACGTCCAGGACGAGGGCGAGCGTGTCGCTCACGTACTCGACGGTCCCATGGTGGACGGCGCCGGCGAGGTCATCGGTATCATCAACTGGGCGCGGCGATACGATCACATGCAGCAGCACACCGGCCAGCATCTGCTCTCGGCGGTGTTCGAAGACTTGTTTGGCGGCCGTACAGCGAGCGTTCATTTCGGCCCCGACTATTCGACGGTCGATATCGAGCTCGAGTCCATGACGCAGCGACAACTCGCGGCTGCCGAGGAGCGAGCGAATGCCGTAGTGGGCGCAGCTCGTTCGGTGACGGTCACGTTCGAGGACGCAGCAACTATCGAGGGACTTCGGAAGGCTTCGGATCGCTCGGGCACGCTGCGCATCGTGTCGATCGACGGAATTGATCGCAGCGCCTGTGGCGGTACGCACGTGCGGTCGACGGCCGAGATCGGACCGATCTTGCTGCGCGCGATTGAGAAGGTTCGAAAGACGACGCGGATCGAATTCGTTTGCGGCGTTCGCGCCATTCGGCAAGCGCGAGCCGACTATGACTCACTCACGCGTATTGCGTCCTCGTTGTCCGCTTCGCTTGCCGATGCGCCGTTGCTCGTCGGCGCTCAAGCCGATCGATTGAAGGAGAGCGAAGGCGCCCGAAAGAAGCTGGCGCGAGAGTTGGCGGCGCTGCTCGCTCGTGAGCTCTACGATGCTGCCGTGCCGAACTCGAGCGGCGTGCGTACTATTGTGATTCGCGACGCCGCGTCAATCGACAATCTTCGGGATCTCGCGCAAGCTGCGTTCGCTTTGCCGCGCGTCGTCGTCGTCGGAACGCTCTCCGATCCGCCCTCGATACTGTTTGCCGCCTCGGAAGATTCGGGTGTTGACGCCGGCCAGATGCTTAAAGAGCGGCTCGCCGCGGCGGGCGGTCGTGGTGGCGGATCGCCGCGCTTGGCGCAAGGAAGCGTGCCCGATTACGCCTCGTTAGAGGCCGTCGTGGAGCACCTCGTCAGACGCGGCGGCTGAGCACGGCCGCATTCCAGACGCGATCCACCGCTTCAATTACGCGATCCACGCCAAGCGTTGCCATTGTCGGCGCGGGATGTTGGACATTTTCACCCGACGTGCCGTAGAGTCCCCATCGCTCGGCCTTGTCATTGACGAAAATCGCCACGGCCGGTGTGCGAAAGGCTGACGCGGCGTGCGCGATACTCGTGTCGGGAGTGAAGACAAAATCCGCGGTCGCGACGAGCGCGAGCGCATCGCGAATGCTCGGCGTAGGCGCCGCCTCGCCGCCGCCGTCTCGCGCAATGCTCTCGGCGCGCTGCGCTTCCGTCGGCGCGCCGATCACACGCAGGGTGATTCCTGGATCGAGTGCGCGCAAATGTCGCATGACGCCGACATAATTCTCCGCGGACCAAACGCGTTCCGATGTCCCCGCCGACACGTTGATCAGCGCGCGTCGCCCTCCATCAAGGCGAGTCGCCCACACCTCGTCGGCGCGCGTTCGCTCGGCGGCCGAGATCTGCAGCTGTGGTTGTCGCTCGACATTGGCCGCGTCGACATCGAACGCGGCCGCGAGCGGGGCGAGCAGGTCGACCATGTGTGCGCCGGCTCGCGTCTCGGGCGGCACGGTAATGTTGAACGCGGCATCGTTGCCCCGGCCCGCGATGCCGATTCGATAGCGAGCCCCACTGGCAAGAATGAGCAGCAGCGTCGTGACCGACGGCGCGGTGACCATGCAGTCGACCACGGCATCGTAGTGCGCGCGACGCAACCGAATCGCCGTGGGCAAGTACGACGAAAGGCGGCGCTTGTCGAAGACAATGATCTGATCGATGTAGTCGGTGTCGTGGACAATTGACGCGTTCGCGGGCGACGCCAACACGTCCAGCGTGATCGTTGGGTGCGAGCGGGCGATGGCACGCATGACGCCGGTGGAGACGATCATGTCCCCGGCGCGGTCGTGCCGCAGGAAGAGAATGCGAAAGGGACGCGAATCCCAGCGTGGACGATCGTCGTACGATCGTCGCATGAGCCGCACGAGAATGCGGATCCACACTGCGCGCCACCACAGCTCGAGACGTTTGAGTCGCATTGTAAGGAATGTATTGCCGTCGGTTCGTCACCGAGACATTGGCGTATCGTGCGTACATACTCATACGTTCGCACGCAGTACACGCGAATCGTCCGCGCGCGTCCCACGACTTCCATCGTATCGAGAGGTATCGAACGTGTTCTTTAGCCTTCGACCGCGTTTGTGCGGCATCACATTGACGATCGCGTGGTTTGCGCCGAGTGCCGATGCGGCGGCGCAGAAAGCGGTGGCGGCACCGAGTGCGCCGCCCATCCGCATTCCGTTTGAGAAATACACGCTGCCGAACGGTCTGACCGTCGTTCTCTCCGAGGACCACTCGACGCCGACGGTGGCCGTCCAAGTGTTGTACCACGTCGGGTCGAAAAATGAGATCGCGGGCCACACAGGCTTTGCGCACATGTTCGAGCACGTGATGTTTACCGGCTCGGGACATGTCGCGTACGGACTGCACGACAAATTCACTGAAGGCGTGGGTGGCGGGAACAATGGATCGACGTCGTTCGACTGGACGAAGTATTACGAGACCATTCCGTCCAATTATCTCGAGACCACGCTGTGGCTCGAGTCGGACCGTATGGGTTTTCTGCTCGACTCGCTCGATGACACAAAGTTTCGCGCGCAGCGAGACATCGTGAAGAACGAGCGGCGCCAATACACGGACAACGCGCCGAACGGTCGCGATTTTGAAGTCATCGGCCTGAACATGTATCCCTCGGGGCACCCGTATTCGTGGCCGCCGATCGGCAGCATGGACGACTTGTCGGGCGCCACGGTGGAAGACGTGAAACACTTCTTCCGTCAGTACTACGCTCCGAACAACGCGACGATCGCGGTGGTAGGGGACATCGATCCGGCGCAGACCAAGCGTTGGATCGCGAAATATTTCGCCGATCTTCAACGCGGCAAGCCGATCGCGCGACCCGTGATCGGGCCGTCTGCGCTTCGTGGCGAAAGGCGAATCACGTTCGAAGATCGCGTCCAGGTCCCGCAGCTGACCATCACGTGGCCCTCGGTCGGATTTCATAGCGCCGATCAGCCGCCACTCGACGTGTTGAGCGACATCCTCGGACTCACGCGTGTCGCGCGCATCACGAAGGCGTTGGTGTACGACAATCAGATCGCGACGAACGTGGCTGCATTTCAGAATCCGTCGGAGAACGTTGGACAGTTCGTCGTGAACGCTACGCCGCGGCCGGAACACACGCTCACAGAATTGGAAACGCAGATCGATTCGATCATCGAACACATCAAGCGCGACGGTCCGACGGCGGACGAGCTCAAGCGAGTCAAAGCCGGCCAGCAGCGTGCCTCATTGGAGCAACTGCAAGCCAACCTCGGCAAGGCCGCGCAGCTCGCCAACGATCAGGCTTTCTTTAACGATCCGAGCTACACCTTCACGGTCACCTTCACCAAGACGCAAGCAGTGACAGCAGACGACGTGAAGCGCGTGGCCAACAAGTATCTCGGGAAAACGCGGCTCGTACTCAGCAACGTCCCGATGGGACATGTGGATCAAGCGTCGCACGCCGACAAGAGCGTCGTCGTGACCGATCCGCTCACCGAAAAGACGGCGGAGATCAAGCCATGACGCGCCCGTACTCGTCGGTGTCGACCATGCGCACGCTGTCGCGCATTGTTGCGCTCACATTGATCGTCGCCGAGCCTGCGGCTGCGCAAAAGCCAAGCAGTCCGCGTGCGTCGCTCGACCGGCGTGTGATTCCGACGCCTGGAAAAAATCCAGAGCTGCATGTTCCGACGTGGACCAAGGTCGCGCTGTCCAATGGAGCGCAGTTGGTCGTGCTGGAGCGGCACAGTCTTCCGCTCGTTTCGGTGCAGATCAACTTCATCGGGGGCGCGAATCAGTACGAGGCCGCCACGAAAACGGGGTTGGCGCAATTCGTCGCCAATCAGATGTTGGAAGGCACCTCGCATCGCACGGGCGAGCAGATCGTGAACGATCTCCAAATGCTCGGCGCCAACTTCAACCCGCCGCCGCTCATCTCCGGCGAATCGGGACGTGTGACGTTCACGTCGACCAAGGACAAGCTGGCGTCCACGCTGGCCGTGGTCGCCGACATCATCGAGAACGCGACCTTTCCGCAAGATGCGTTGGAACGCTATCGCGCACGCACGCTCGTCACCCTGACCCAGGCCCGCGATCGCACCGGATCGATCAATGCCGTGGTGTTTCCAAAAGTCGTATACGGCACCGACCATCCGTACGGCCGCTCGATGAGCGAAGAAAGTGTGAAGGCAATCACGCGCGATGATCTCGCGTCGTTGTACAAAGCGTACTTTCAGCCGGGGCATGCCGTTGTCACCGTGGTGGGCGACGTGAAACCCGACGAAGCCAAGCGCGTTGTCGAGCAGGCGTTCGCCGATTGGAAGACCGGTGGATCGATGCCGACCTTCACGTATCCATCGCTGCCGGCGCCGACGCCAACAACCATTTACCTCGTCGACAAGCCGGGCGCTGCGCAGTCCACCTTCAGAATCGGCGAAGTGGGTCCGCCGCGCGGCACGCCCGACTATTACGCCATCCGCGTGATGAATGAGATGCTGGGTGTGCTCTTTCAGTCGCGGCTCAACCGCAACATCCGCGAAGAAAAGAGTTACAGCTACGGCGTCGGCTCAGGCTTTTCGTTCGGCCGCGGACCGGGGGCGTTTTTCGCGGGCGGCGACATCATGACCGCGAAGAACGACAGCGCGTTGATCGAGTTCATGAAGGAGCTGCGCGACATTCGCGGTGCGCGTCCGCCGAGCGATGAGGAGATGGCGCAGGCGAAGGCGAGTCTCGTGCAGAGTCTGCCGGAGAGTTTCGAAACGTTGAGCGGAGTGAACACGAACGTCTCATCGATCTATCAGCAGGGTCTGCCGGAGGACTACTACACGCAATTCGTGCGTGCTGTGGGCGCGGTGACCAAGGACGACGTCGTGCGAGTTGCGCAGAAGTACATCGATCCGGAGCATTTGGCGATCGTGATTGTCGGCGATCGCGAAAAGATCGAAGGTCCGCTCATGGCGACCAAGATTGCGCCGATCGTGAGGCTCGATGTGAACGGCAATCCGATTGCCGACAAAGTTCGGCCATGATCCTGGTGATCGTGCGACGTGCGGAATGCGGCAGCTGATAGTCGAGCCACGGATCATTTTGCTACCAGCGCAGCGCTCCGTGGAAACAGAGTGGTTTTTTGTTGAACCGCAGCGAACGCAGACGTCGCAACGCACACAACGACTCATCGGACGTCCAGCTCTGGACGCCGAACACGAGACAGGATCAGTCCTTGTGTGCTGTAATCGTTCATTCTAGATTGCGCGTCCGCCCGCAAGTTCCTCAACATGGAGCTCCGCCTGTGACAGTCACCATTGCGAACTCGAGCCCGCGTTTCGTCGGCGCCGACGTCATGGCCGCTCCGCGGAGCATTCCGGCCGTCGACGACGCCACCGTCCACAGGTACTGATCGCGCAATCAGGGCTCGAGCTGTAGCGAGGGCGGCGCCGCGATCGGTGCCGCCCTTTTCATTCGCCAGTGTTCGCCAGTGTTCGCCAGTGTTCGTCGTTGTTCATCGTCGTTCATCGTTCTTCAATCAACTCCAGAATCACACTAAGGCGTCCGCCGCCCGCGCCATCGATTCTCTACTGTTTCGAGGTTTTCCTTGAGTACATCGATGTCTGAACCAACTGCTGAAGCGCAACACGCTGAAGCGCAACACGCGGATGCGCTCCACGCTCCCCCGCCGCCCGTCGATGGCGGGTTTTGGGATTCCATCCGCGAAGCGTTGCGCGGATCACACCGCGACTTCACCGACGGATCCGTCTCGCGCGCCATTCTCGTGCTCGCCGTTCCCATGGTCCTCGAAATGATCATGGAGAGCGTCTTCGCCGTGTGCGATGTGTTTTTCGTGGCCAAGCTCGGCGCGAGCGCCGTGGCGACCGTCGGGCTGACGGAGTCGTGGCTCACGCTCGTCTATGCGCTGGCGATGGGAGTGGCCATCGCCGCGTCCGCGCTCGTCGCACGACGTACCGGTGAACGCGACCGCGAGGGAGCGGCTCACGCGGGCGGACAAGCCGTGCTCGTCGGGCTGTGCATCGCGCTCGCGATCGGAGTCGTCGGAGGTACGCTCGCGCCACGCATGCTCTCGGTAATGGGCGCGTCGCAGGACATCATTACCACCGGCACGACGTACGCGCGCATCATGCTCGGCGGCAACGCCACGATCGTCATGTTGTTTCTGATCAATGCGATTTTTCGCGGGGCGGGAGACGCGGCCATTGCAATGCGCGTTCTCTGGCTTGCCAACGCGATCAACATTCTGCTCGGGCCGTGTCTGATTTTCGGACTCGGACCGTTTCCGAAACTGGGCGTGACGGGCGCGGCCATCGCGACGAACATCGGTCGCGGCACCGGCGTGTTGTTCGCGCTGAGCCGGCTGCTCAAGCCCGGCTCACGGATCGACATTCACGCGCGACATTTGCGCGTGGACTTTGCGGTGATCAAACGGATTGCGCGGTTGGCGTGGTCGGCGGCGTTCCAGATTCTGATCGGCATGGGTAGTTGGATCGCGCTCACACGCTTGATCGCAACGTTCGGCAGCAGCGTGTTGGCCGGCTACACGATCGGCTATCGCGTGATCATTTTCGGCTTGCTGCCCGCAGCCGGGCTCGCGAATGCCGCGGCCACGATGGTCGGCCAGGCATTGGGAGCAAAAAAACCAGAGCGCGCCGAGCAGGCGGTGCGGATCGCGGGGATGTACAACATGGCGGTGCTATCGGTCGTGGGCGCGTTGCTGGCGATCTTTGCTCCATGGATTGCGCGCTTCTTCACGCCGGATCCGGCGATCATCCCGTCCGCGGCGAGCACGATGCGGATTGTCGCGTGCGGATTTCCGTTCTACGCGTGGGGGATGGTCATTTCTCAGTCGTTCAACGGTGCGGGTGACACGCGGACGCCGACTTTGCTGAACGTGTTCGTGTTCTGGCTGTGGGAAATTCCATTGGCGTACGTGCTGGCCGATTGGGTTGGTTTGGGTCCGCGCGGAGTGTATTTCGCGATGACGATAGCGTTCTCGACATTGGCAGTGGCGAGTGCGCTGGTATTCAGGCGGGGGACGTGGAAGGTCAAACGCGTCTGAATCGTGGATTGCATAGGGCTGCCCGCTATGAGGGACGGTCTTAGCGAAAAACCAAATCGCGGATTTGGCGAATTGGGGCGGATTTTCACGGGATCGTAGCGCCGTGGAAATCCGCCTCGACCCGCGAAATTCCGTGAGTTTTTTGCCTACGACTCTCGATCACATCGGTCCAGCGCGCCACGAGGCAGGCGCATCGTTCACCTATCCGGCCGGACTGCGACTCACAAGAGCCGTTTGGCCCGCTTCCGCCGCCGGCCCTTTCCCTTGCCCGAGGGTTGGGGGCCACGCCCGCCGGTCTCGATCGCCACGATCGCCAGCTCTGCCGTGTGTTTGGAGACGTTCCAGCGGATTCCGCCGCGCTTGCGGTTTTGAATCTCTTCGAGACGTCGTCGAACGTCTTCCAGGTCCTGCGGCTCTTCAGTCATGGACGTCTCCTCCCCGGAGCCGGCATTCCGTCGCATATTCCGTCCAATCGTAGCAACTCTTTCGTCGATTCGCACGTCACGCCACGTCACGTCACGCCGCAGGTTCTCATGTCGATCACCGCCGCACCCCAGATGCCGACCGCCGCCGCTCATCCGTCGCTCCCGTCACTCGAGGAGTTGTGGATGCCCTTCACGGCGAACCGCGCCTTCAAACGCGCGCCGCGAATGCTCGTCGCGGCAAAGGATATGTACTACACAACCGCCGACGGCCGTCAGGTACTTGACGGAACGGCCGGGCTGTGGTGCGTGAACGCCGGACATTGCCGCGAATCAATCACTGCCGCGATTCGCGAGCAAGCGGGCGTCATGGACTACGCGCCTCCGTTCCAGATGGGACATCCGCTCGCGTTCGAGCTAGCGCAGCAATTGGTGCGCATGCTCCCCGACGGCATTGATCACGTCTTCTTTGGAAACTCCGGTTCAGAAGCCGTCGATACGGCGCTCAAGATCGCGCTGGCCTATTGGCAGTCGAAGGGTGAACCACAGCGTGTTCGCTTTATCGGTCGCACGCGCGGCTATCACGGGGTTGGTTTTGGCGGAATCGCCGTCGGCGGCATCGAAGCGAATCGAAAGCAGTTCGCCGCGCAGATGTTGCCGGCCATCGACCACTTGCCGCACACCCACGACGCCGCGAAGAACGCCTACTCGCGCGGACAACCGGAATACGGCGCGGACTTCGCGAACGCACTCGAAGAGCTTGTCGCGAAGCACGGCGGTTCAACGATCGCCGCGGTGATCGTCGAACCCGTCGCCGGCTCCACGGGCGTTCTCATTCCGCCCAAGGGTTACCTCGACCGTCTGCGCGACATCTGCAATCGCCACGGCATCCTTCTCATCTTCGACGAAGTCATCACCGGCTTCGGCCGACTCGGCGCACCGTTCGCGGCGGACAAGTTCGGTGTCGTGCCGGACATGATGACGCTGGCCAAGGGAATCACCAACGCGACGGTTCCCATGGGCGCCGTCTGCGTCAAACACAACATCTACGACTCGGTGGTGAACGGGCCAAGCGGCGGCATCGAGCTGTTTCACGGCTACACGTACTCGGGGCATCCGCTCGCAGCCGCCGCGGGATTGGCGACGCTCGAGGTCTATCGCAGCGAAGGACTCTTCGAGCGCGCCGCGTCGCTCGAGTCGTATTGGGCGGACGCCGTCCACGCGCTGCGCGGTCTGCCGCACGTGATCGACTTGCGCAGCATCGGCATCGTGGCGGGGATCGAGCTCGAGGCACGGCCCGGTGCGCCGGGCGCGCGCGGTTTTGAGACTTTCCTCAAGTGCTTCGAAGCCGGCGTGCTCACGCGGTCGACCGCCGACACGATTGCACTGTCGCCCCCGTTGATCGTGGAGAAGAGCCACATCGATCAAATGTTCGATGTGCTTGCAAAAACGATCCGATCAATAGAATAGGCGGCGTGTGAGGATGCGACCTGTTCGTTGGGTTGTCGTTGCAGCGATCGCGACGCTCGCGTCGTGCTCGCTGCAAGAGGCGTCGAGCCGGACGGATTCGGCCGCGGCGTCGACGACTCGTACCGCCGGCCGCGGCTGGAATCCCGATTCGTGGGCGCCGCCGACGGTCGACAGCACGCCGGATGATCCGTACGAGATCTCAGTGTATCGAGGTCTCGCGCTGCTCACGCACACGCGGGACAGTCTCCCGGCGTACGTCGGCGGAACGTTGAACTGTACGAGCTGTCATCTCGACGAGGGGCGCCGTGCGAACGCGGCGCCGCTCGTCGGGGCATTCGCGCGCTTTCCAAAGTTCATGGACCGAAGCGGTGCCGTCGTGCCGATCGAGGATCGCGTGAACTATTGCTTCACGCGAAGTCTCGCCGGCTCCAAACTCCCGGCGGACAGTCGCGAGATGCAGGACATCGTTGCCTACCTCGCGTTCATCTCGAAGGGCGTTCCCAATGGCGAGCATGTGCGCGGCGAAGGTATGCTCAAAATGCCGAATCTCACCGGCGACTCCGCGCGCGGCGGCGCGTTGTTCGTCGACAACTGCGCGCGCTGCCACGGCCCGAACGGCGCCGGCATGGGTCCGATCCCCGCCCTCTGGGGAAAGCAGTCGTTCAGCATCGGCGCGTCGATGGCGCGGCAGGAGCGGGCGGCCTCATTCATCCGCTTGAACATGCCATTCGACCGCCCGGGAACGCTCACCGACCAACAGGCGTTCGACGTCGCCGCGTACGTCACATCGATGACTCGGCCGGACTCACCAGGCAAAGAGAACGATTGGCCGACCGGTGCCGGTGTTCCGTACGACGTTCCGTACGACACCAAGGGACACAAAGCGTTTCGTCAGCCGAAGGTACTGCCGCGTACGACGAACGCGGATGCGGCGATCGTGGCCGTTCCCGCGTCGGTGTTGCGGCCCAAGTAATCAGGGAATTCTCATGAACGAAGCACCGATAACACGCCGGACCCTCATCACCGGCGCCGCCGTCGTCGCGAGCGGCGCCATCCTCGGCAACTTACCCGAGGCCGGCGCCCAGCAGGCTGTCGCGAAGGCGACAACGCCACAGCCGCCAGCACCAGTCATTCCCGCCGATCCAACCAAAGCGCCCGGCGCAGCGACGTCGGCCGTCGGCTCGCGATCGCCGTTCGTCGCCCCCCAGCGGTCCCCCGTCGGCGAAATCACCGGCACGTCGCTCACGCCACTTCAAGATCTCGCGGGCACAATCACGCCGTCCGACCTGCACTTCACGCGCATCCACGCAGGAACACCGACGATCGATCCGGCCAAGCACACGCTCGTCATCCACGGGTTAGTCGACCGGCCCGTCGAGTTCACGCTGGCCGACTTGAAACGGTTCCCGTCGGTCACCCGCACGCATTTCATCGAATGCGCCGGCAACGGACGCGCCGCGTACCGCACGCCCAAGCCGCAGATGACGCCGCAGCAGGTGGACGGCATGACGAGCAACAGCGAATGGACCGGCGTACCGCTCATCGATCTCTTCCGCGAAGCGGGCGTTCAGAATTCTGCAAAGTGGTTTCTCGCCGAGGGCGGCGACGCATGCCTGCTGTCGCGAAGCATTCCGGTGACCAAGGGCCGCGATGACGCGCTCGTCGTCTACGCCCAGAACGGCGAGCCGCTGCGCCCCGAGCAAGGCTTTCCCATCCGTCTCCTTCTCCCGGGCTACGAAGGCAACACCAACGTGAAATGGTTGCGTCGCATCAAGCTCGGCCTCGAGCCGTTCATGACGCGATGGGAAACATCGAAGTACACCGATCCACTTCCCGGCGGGATCGTGCGGCAGTTCAGCTTCGAGATGGATGCCAAGTCGATCATCACGTCGCCGGCGTTCCCGGAAAAACTGTCAGGCCCCGGATGGTGGCCGATCACAGGACTCGCATGGAGCGGACGGGGCCGGGTCAGCCGCGTTGACGTGAGCGTTGACGGCGGAACGTCGTGGATCGGCGCCGAGTTGTTGACGACCGTCGCGCCGAAGTCACACGCGCGCTTTCAATACATGTGGAAGTGGGACGGCAATGAGACAATGATCATGAGTCGAGCGGTGGATGATCAAGGGTACGTGCAGCCGACGATGGCGCAGCTCAAGGCCGTGCGGGGCGCGGGGACCGACTACCATTTCAATAGCATTCGCGCATGGCGCGTGGCGAAGGACGGCACCGTGACGTTCGAGGCTGCTACATGAACTACATGAGCCGCGTGCGCTCGTATTCTGCCGTTTGCTGCATTCTCGCCGCCGCCTGTCGTCTCGATTCGCGTGACGACTACCTCGGCGACAAAGATCCCAAGCAATTCGATTTGGGCCACACGGCGACAGCAGCGACCATTGCTGCGATCGACATGGACGTTGGGCCGACTGGCGCCGGACTTCCTGCCGGAAGCGGGACGCCCGAGCAGGGTGCGACTGTCTATGCCGCGAATTGCGCGTCCTGTCACGGCGAGAAGGGCGAGGGCAAGCCGCCGCTGTATCCGCAGTTGCTTGGGGGGCCCAAAGGCTCGTTCGATTTCGCGAGCGACTTCAAGATTCCACGCACCATCGGCAACTACTGGCCGTTTGCGACCACCGTGTTCGACTACGTGCGGCGCGCGATGCCGCTGACGACGCCCGGATCGCTGACGGCGGATCAGACGTATGCGGTGACCGCGTATTTGCTCAACCGCGAGGGAATTGTTCCGGACGGCACGACGCTGGATGCCAAGTCACTTCCGGCCATTCAGATGCCGGCGCGGAGCCATTTTGTCGCGGACGACAGGCGGCCGTCCTCGGGCGGGAAAGGGGTGCGGTAGTTTCCGTCAGAGTCGGGATGAACGCCCGGCCGCAGCAACTGTGTTCGTCGGGTCGGCTCCCTCCCAACTCGCGTCAGCTGTCGGGCCGTACGTCGCCGGCACGGGGCGATCGAGCATGCGAAGATAGACGGTGAGTTGCGTCCGATGGTGTGTGGAGTGAAGCACGCGTCGCCAGAATATCCACGCGCGTTCGCGGGCGACGTCGAAGAACGGAACCGTCTCCACCCACCAGGGCTCGTCGCGCTCGGCGAAGAATGCGATGCGCGGCAACGCCAACTCGATGAGACGATTGACACAACTTTGAATCGTGATCGTTGCGGGAAGGACTGCGGACGCCGCCGGTTCAGGGGCTCCGAGAAATTCGCCGAAGAATCGCCGCTCCGAGAGCAGTTGATGGCGAACGATGTCCTCGACTGACGACGCGCGCGGATGCGGACGATAGGCCAAGTCGTCGTCCCCGAATTGCGTCCAGACGGATCCGATTTTGTTCGTTTCGCTGGCGTAGGTCTCGATGGCGTGCTGAAAAAGCCGTACGCGGCACTGGGGCAGCGGGGTGTCGGAAATCCCCGTGAACGTATATCGCATCGGCATTGTGGCCTCCTGGAACGACTCTACGGTCCAATGTGACGCACGCCGCCGACGACTGTCTGTAAAGCGGCGAGATTTTCTCCTTCGTCATTCACGCATTCAGGTCCGCATTTCCGGTCACGATCCGATGGCGGGATCTCCGGTGGAGTTTACACAGCATGGTCAGCTCGACGCATAGTGTATTGGCTGCATTGGCCGTCCTTCCGGGCAAGGAGGCCGCGCCGCGGGTCATTCAACAGTTCACGTCGGTCTTTCTCGTCAGCGGTCGCGGAGAAATGTGGCGTGTCTTCGACTGCGCCGCGCCAAACGGCCAGCACGTCATGCCGTCGGCGCATTCGACGCTCCCCGTGAGAATCTTTCTCTCGCTCGGACGCTCGCAGGAAGTGCGCGCTCGTACATTCGGGGCGCACGAGCCGCGCGATATCGATCCGGTGAGCCTGCAAACGCAATTGGAGGAAGCCGGCGCCGTCTAGCGGGGTGGGCGACCGGTAACGCGTGGATCCTTCATCCACACCTTGTCGTCTTTTCGGATCACGCTGAGCGGACGCAGATTCCATTCGAAGAAGGTCCACGTGCGGTTCCACGAGTCGATCTGCTCCGGTGAATCGTCGCGCTCCAGCGTCTGCGGATTGGTCCGGCGGCTGAACTCGTGCCCGCAGCCAGCGGGACCCACCGGCGGATTGATGTAGATCTTCGTCTCGGCCAACTCCGGCTTCATCGCGCGCAACGTGTAGATCATCTGCTGGTCTTCGCGGAAATACACGTCGCAGTCGTTCGTCGCCACGTGTGAGAGCAAAGGCACTTTGAGATTCTCTACGTGAAAGACCGGCGAGCGATTGATGTACTCTTCCCAGCAGGTGTGATCCTGTTTGGGTCCACAGGTATTCTCGAATGGCAGACCTTGAATGCCCTCTTCCGCAGCATAATCGCGTTGATAGCTCGGCCCGTGGTCCGAGAGACGGAAAATCAGATTCGTCACCGGCACGATGGCGGCGCCGGCGCGGAACGGATGATTCTCGCGGAACAGTGTGTGCGCGGTGATGAACCCGCCGTGGCTCCAGCCCATGATGCCGAGTCGGTCCATGTCGACGTACGGCAGAGTCTTGAGATAGTCGACCGATGAGATGGCGTCGTCCACCTCCTTTCCGCCGTAGTCGATCTTGGCGTAGAAATCCTGCCCGTAGCCGGTGCTTCCGCGATAGTCGGGCGTGATCACGACGTACCCCCGCTGAACCGCTTCCTTGATGAACGGCCAGTAAGGCATTGGGGTCATGTGACTGTGCACCCCGCCGTGAACCCAGACGAACGCCGCGTGTTTCTCGGCGCCTTTGGTCATGGGCGCGAACAGGTTGCCATAGACCTCGAGCCCGTCCACGCGACTCTTGAACGTCACCTTCTTGAACTCGATGTTGCTGGCCTTGCTGCGCGCGGCGAAGATGCTGTCGTCCTTGATGCGAGCCTGCGTCTGCGCTTCGCAGTTGTTCGGCCCGCAGCCCGGGAGATCTTTGGGATCTTTGCTGACGAACAGCGCGCGGGCGCGCGCCGTGTCGGTGATCACGACGGCACGACCACCGCCCCGCCCAGCACCGCCGGCTCGCCCGCCGCCGCGGCCACGTCCAGTCGTATCTTGTGCCAAAAGAGGCGCCGCGACGAGCAGCGCGACGAGTGCGAGTCGGTTCATGGAATTCCTCACATCGGTGGGAGTCGCGGACGCGAATGTATCCCGTATACGTGGGCAGCGCGAGAACCGATGACCGCGCGGCGCTATTGCCCCTGTTGCCGCTATTGGACGGAGACGCCCGTCCCGGACGGCGACGCCCACGACGCGACGTTCACGTCCACCGGCAAGCGCATGTTCGCAACCGAGCGCGCGACGTCGATGACGCCCTGCCACATTCCGGCAAAGGCGAATCCGACGTCCTGCGGCGCGCGTCCCTCGTCAAAGCCCTTTCCGCCGGCGATCCAGAAACGTGGAGCCGACGTGTCACCGGCCGCCCTAAACACCTCTTGCACGTCGTTAAAGATCAATTGCGCGTTGTGCTCGTGCGTGTAGATGCCCGGACGGTACTTGCCCGTGGCGAGCATGCGCGCAGTCCACGCGCGATAGTAGTCGCGCATCGCCGCCGGAACCTTTTCGACGCGTTCGAGATCGAGAAAGACAACAATACCGGGTTCAAAGTTCTCTGCTGAAGCGCGAGCGACGGCATCATCGGCGTTACGCGTGCCTTCGTCGGCGCTCACGAGGTCACTCGCGCAGTCGCCTCGTTTTCTGAGCGCCGCGCGTTGCGCCTCGGACACGCGTCGCGGCGTCTTGCCCCACGTTTGCTGGCCCACGTAAACGACGGCGAGGCCCCAGCCCATGGCTTGGAGCGTGTCGCGCTTACCGGTCCACGATTTATCGGCGTGGCAGGGCGAGGGCAGATAGAACCCGACCCACGCGTATGGCGATCCTGGCGTTTCCTTCCAGGCGTGCATCACCGCCGTGCCTGGATACGTGTGCGTGTCGAATCCGACGTAGTGTCCTTCTTCGTACGCGTCGGCGATCGGAGCATCTTGACCGGTGACGGAAGCGGCCGCTTGAGCGAACTTGGCGGTGATGTCGGCGATCTGGGAGCGATCGGCCGGCGTCGTCGAGTCCGGCTCGCAGGCTGCGGCCCCGACCGTTACCACGATGGCCAGGCTCAACCAGAGTCGCTGAAGTCTCGATCGAAGCGCTCGTCGCAGTCGCCGCATGCACCTACAGAGTGCAATCGCCATGCGCCGCGCACGCGGTTGGCTCCGGCCAGGCTACTTGCTTTTTGCGGCAGGAGCCTCGTGGAGGCCTCGCGCCTACGCTTGGTCGCAGCGGCGAAACCGTCTATGCCTTGACCCGGGGCGAGCGCGGACGTCCATTAGCCGCGACTCCCAACCCGCCGACTTCGCCATGCGATACCGTATCGCCGTTCTCGCCGCGACGACAGCTCTCGCTGCCTGCGCCCACACTGCCGCCACCAGCTCGTCGGCCGCACCGTCGCAAACGCCGAGCGGTACGGGAGACGCCGCGTTGGTCGCACGTGCCCGCGCGATTCACGAGCGCGTGATCACCATCGACACGCACAAGGACATCCCCGACAACTTCGCGACGCCGGCGGCCGACCCGAAGACGATGAATTCGCAGGTCAATCTCGACAAGATGAAAGCCGGCGGCTACGACATGGCGTTCTTCGCCGTGTACGTGGGCCAGGGCGCACGGACAGACAGTGGCAACGCGTACGCCAAGGATCGCGCGCTCAACAAATTCTCGTCGATTCATCGCATGGCCGAGCAGATGTACCCGAATCTGATCGAGATCGCGTACACGCCGGAGGATGCCGTCAGAATTCACAATTCTGGAAAGCTCATTGCCGGGATCGGCATCGAGAACGGCTGGGTCATCGGTCACGATCTGAGCCTGATCAAGCAGTACTACGATCTCGGCGCGCGGTACATGACGCTCGCGCATACGTCGAACAACGACATCTGCGACTCATCCACCGATCCGAAAGGACCGGAATGGCACGGACTGAGTCCATTCGGACGGCAAGTGGTTGCCGAGATGAATCGCGTCGGCATGATGGTGGATGTATCGCACGTGTCCAAGGAGTGCATGATGCAGGCGACGGCAATGTCGACGTCGCCGGTGATTGGATCACACTCGAGCACGACGGTCGTCGCCAACGTTCCGCGCAACATGGATGACGAAATGCTCGCCGCGATGAAAAAGAATGGCGGTGTCGTCCAGATGGTCGCGCTCGGCAGTTACGTAAAAGTTCAGCCGGCCGAGCGGGACACGGCGGTGCGGAAGCTCAACGAAGAGTTTTTTGGTGTGCAGCCGCAGCGCGGTGCGGGCGGTCGTGGCGGCGGCGGACGCGGCAACCAACGCGCGTCGTTGCCCCCGGAGAAACTCGCCGACTACGATCGGCGGATGGCGGATATCGAAGCGAAGTGGCCGTCGGCGAACGTGCAGGACTTCGCGAACCACATCGATCACGCGGTGAAGGTCGCGGGGATCGACCACGTGGGGATCAGCTCGGATTTCGACGGCGGCGGCGGCATCAAAGGCTGGAACGACGCCTCGGAAACGTTCAACGTGACGCTCGAGCTCGTGAAGCGCGGCTACAGTGAAGACGACATTCGCAAACTGTGGGGTGGCAACACACTTCGCGTCATGGGTGAAAACCAAAAGCGCGCGACGGCAAAAGGACGCATCACGCCCTAAAGCCAACCACGCCCTTCCGCCCAACCCGGGCCGACCCGTCCACGCGAGTGGCCGCTTCGGCCCGACCCCATTGCGGATATATCATCGCGTTTGTAGATAATCCCCATGCCCAAGGGACATTATCTCGGCGAATTCGAAGTCCTCGTTCTCGCCGCGCTCCAACGGCTCGGTGACGACGCCTACGCCGTTACGATCAAACGCGAGATCGAGCTCCGCGCACGACGGTCAGCGTCGATCGGCGCCGTGCACGCCGCAGTCGAGCGCCTCGCCGACAAAGGGTTCGTCGTCTTTCGCATCTCCGATCCCCTTCCCGTTCCGGGAGGCCGATCGCGCAAATACTCAAAGATCACCGCCGCCGGTCTGCGCGCGCTCAAGCAATCCACGGCCGCACTCGGACGGATGATCGACGGACTCGAGCTCGGCGTCGGACGATGAGCAATCTCAAACCGCCGATATTCGCCGAGTGGTTGGCGCGACGCGCGGCTCCGCGACATGATGCCGACTTCGTCGTCGGAGATTTGCGCGAAGCATTCGACGAACGCCTCGCGTCGTCCGGCGCGGACGAAGCGCGTCGATGGTATTGGGGCGAGGCCCTGCGCTCGGCCGCGCCGCTGTTCGCACGCCGTTTGACGTCCTCCGGCCGACCGCACCACACTACCCGAAACGAAGATCCCATGTGGACGCCATTCTTCGGCGACGCGCGACATGCGCTTCGCCTCGCCGCCCGAACTCCGCTCGCATCGTTCGCCGTCGTCGCCACGATGGTGCTCGGCATTGGATCGACGACGGCCGTGTTCAGCGCGATGAATGCGATCGTGCTCAAGCCGCTGCCTTTTCCAGAATCATCACGGGTGGTGCAGTTGAACAGCACGCTCCCCGACGGCCGGGTCAGCGAGTCGTTGGCCTATCCCGACTTGATGGATTTTCGCCGCACCGTCAGCGACTTCATCGACCTCACGGTGTTTCAGACCAGCGAGCAAACGCTGCAATCCGGCGCCGAACCGCGGCTCGTGCGCACAGTCGAAGTCGACGACAGATATCCGCGCGTCTTCGGAACGCGCGTCGCGCTTGGCCGCTGGCTCGCGCCGAGCGATCTCGTGGTCAACGCGCCAAAAGTCGTGCTCTTGTCGAATGACTTCTGGGTGCGCGAATTCGGCGGCGACCACACGATCGTAGGACGCACCATCACGCTCGACAACGAATCGGTACAAGTGATTGGTGTTCTCGCGGCGGGTGCGTACACGTACCCCGTGCCGGCCGCCGATGCGTTGCGGCCACTGATCATCGTGCCCAATACGCCGATGACCAATCGCGGATCGTTGTGGGCAAGCGCCGCCGCGCGGCTCAGACCGGAAGCAAGCATTGCGCAGGCGGGGCGCCGAGTGACGGCGGCCGCGAACTTCATCTCGAAGGAATTTCCTGCGTCGAACACAAAGATCTCAGCGCGCATTACGCCGTTGCGCGAGGCGGTCGTGGGATCAGTGCAGTCGATGCTGAAGCTGCTCGCCGCGGCGGTCGCGGCCGTCTTGCTGATCGCGTGCGTGAACATTGCCAACCTCATTCTCGGTCGCGCGCAGACACGCGCGCGCGAGTTCGCCGTTCGATCGGCGATCGGCGGAAGTCCGGGTCGTGTTCGCGGCCAGGTGTTCACGGAAAATCTGGTGCTCGCCGCGATTGGCGGCGTGCTCGGAGTTGCGCTCGCGCCGCTGCTCACCCACGCGCTAATCGCGGTGTATCCCGATGCGCTTCCCCGCGCCGACGAGATCACCGTTGACGGTCGCGTGTTGGTCGTCGCCGCGCTCGCGACATTGATCGCCGGAACGTTGTCGGCGTTGCCGACGGCGCGCCGAGCGGGTCGTCTCGATCTCGTGCGCGACTTGCGCGAAGGCGGTCGCTCCGGCGGAGGACGCGGCGATCGTCGCGCGGGGCGAGTGCTCATCGTCACGCAAGTGGCTGCGTCGCTCGCGCTGTTGTTCGGCGCCGGCTTGCTGTTGCAGACGTTCTGGCGTCTCACGCAGGTTGGTCCTGGCTTCAACGCGCGCAACACGATGACTTTTCACCTCTACGCGCCCACGGCGCGTTATTCATCGCCCGCCACGGTGACTCGGTACTATGACGACGCGACCAACGCGCTGCGCGGGATCCCGGGAGTGAGCGACGTCTCCACCGGAACGCTGGTCCCCTTCGCCGGCGGCCGCTTTCACGACACGTACATCCAGAAGGAACTGGGAGACCAGGGAACGAGAAATCCGCAGGCCGCTATCGCCCTTGTTGGACCGGCATACGAGCACGCGCTCGGACTTCCGGTCACGCGCGGGCGGACATTCGCAATCTCTGATGATTCGGCGAGCGAGCCGGTGGTCGTCATCAACGAGACGCTCGCCAAACGATATTATCCCGGCGTAGATCCGATCGGACGCGTCGTCGATTGGAATTTCAAGAGTTGGCGCATCGTCGGTGTCGTCGCGGCGACACATCTCGACAACCTCTGGGATGAGCCGGAGCCCGTACTCTACGCAACGCCGCGCCAGGTGCCGCGTCGTGGCCGCTACTTCATCATGCGCTCCAATCGTCCGGCGAATCAGGTGCTTGTTGCGGCGCGCGCTGCGCTCCATCAAATCGACCCGACGATCGCCCTCACGGATCCCGCGAGTATGCAACAGCGCGTGGACGCCTCACTCGGCGGCCAACGTTTTCGCGCCGCACTCATGGCGACGCTGGGCGCGCTCGCATTGATACTGGCGGTGCTCGGGATCTATGGCGTCGTGGCGCACGCCGTCACGCGTCGAACGCGCGAAATCGGGATTCGCATGGCCCTCGGCGAAGCAGCGCACGAGGTTCGTCGCCGAGTGGTGGGTGACGCGTTGCGAGTGGCGAGCGTGGGCATCGTTGCCGGCTTGGGTCTCGCGCTCGTGGCGGGGCGATCACTTTCCGGATTCCTCATCGCGGTGAGCCCGTCCGATCCTCGAATGCTCGCCGCCGCCGCGGTGTTGCTCATCGGCGTTGTTACCGCCGCGGCGTACGGGCCGGCGCGCCGGGCGAGTCGTGTCGATCCGGTGGAGGCGCTGCGGGGCGAGTAATCGCCGCGCTGGCCGCGGCGCTTTCGATTCCGGTTCGGCTGACGGCGGCCACATAAACACGTTCGGCGTTTGGTGTGGGCAAACGATGCAACCGCAGCCATCCGGGCAATACTTCCTGCGTCCACACGCCGTTGGCGAGCGTGCGCACCGTCCAGAGCCAGACTTTTTCTCCCTGCTTGGGAACGAGGTCGACGAGATGCTCCCCGGTCGCCTTGTCTTTCTCGAGCGTGATCGTCGGCCGCGACGGCGAGGTTGCGCCCAGCCACGGTGAGGCGGGAACGAGGGCGGGCGCCGCGTAGCGCGACACGAGCTTTTCATCGAGGCTGTCCGGGTTCTTCATGAGCGCAGACATGTTGTAGTGGATGTGTCCGAGATCGCCGCTGCGCGCACGCGTCGTGTCGATCTCATCGATAATTTCCTGCGCCGTGATATGACGCGCGCTCACTTCGGCGACGCGATAGGTCGCGAGCCCCGGCCAGACGTGTCGTCCTTTCGAGTTTTGTGACAGCCACCAGTCGTAGAGCACAGGAAAGCTCTGCTGCGTCTGCGCGATCGGCCAATAGAGTTGCGGCGCGAGATAGTCGGCCCAACCGTTCCGAAGCCATTTGCGCGAGTCGGCGTAAATCTCCGCGTATGAATCGAGACCGGCGATCTGCGGCGGATTACCCGGGCGCCAAATGCCGAACGGGCTGATGCCGACTTTGACCCACGGCTTGGCGGCGTGCACCGCTTTGTAGAGTGCCTCGACGAGTTGGTCGACGTTCTCGCGGCGCCAGTCGTCTTTGGTCAGCGAGCCACCGCCCTTTCGATAGCGCGCAAACGTCGCCGAATCAGGAAAGTCCGCGCGCTTTCCGGCCGCATCGGTCATCGGGTAGGGATAGAAGTAGTCGTCGATGTGCACGCCGTCGACATCATAGCGTTTGGCGACGTCGACGATCGCCCGCACTGAGCGACGCCGGACTTCCGGATCGCCGGGATCCATCTACAAAAATCGATCGTACTGCCGAACCAAGCTGGGATTCGTCTGGCTAATGTGTGTGCGCGCGGGGAGCGTGTCACGCACGTAAGCGGCGCGATACGGATTGAACCACGCGTGAAGCTCCAGCCCGCGTTTGTGCGCTTGCTCCACGGCGAACGCGAGCGGATCCCACGGCGGTTCGGGCGCGCGGCCTTGGCGACCGGTGAGATATTCCGACCACGGCTCGAGCGACGACGCAAAGAACGCGTCGGAGCCGGGCCGAACTTGGAGAATGATCGCGTTGAGCTCGAGAGACGCGGCCTTGTCGAGAATCGCGAGCAGCTCGCGTTGCTGGTCCCACGTGCTGAGTCCAGGCTTGGACGGCCAGTCGATGTTCGCGACCGTCGCGACCCACGCCGCTCGAAACTCGCGTGGCGTGGGCGGTGGTACCGGGGCAACCGTCTGCGCCGCAAGCGGGGACCCGAGCCATGCGGCCGAGCAGGCGGCGATGGCGAGGAGATGAAGCATTCGCATGGTCTATTCTACCACACCGCAGCGGGCTGGCGAACGGAATCGTGGGGTGCGAGTGTCCAATGCAGCGGAGTGGCATTTCGTGCTTCTGTTTCGATTCTTCGATGAGGATGCCATGAAGATCATTGAGGCGGTGAAAACCGACCTGCGTTTCGCGCTGAGAACTCTCGGCAAATCACGCCTCTACGCCGCCGCGGCGGTTTCCTCCCTCGCCCTCGCGATCGGCGCGACCGTCTCGACCTTCGCCATCATCGACGGCCTGGTGCTCCGCCCGGCGCCCTGGCGACAGCCCGACGAAGTCTTTCTCCTCCACCGGGTGGACGCGAAAACCGACCAGGCGCAGGTGGGCTGGAGCCAAGCAAGATTTGACGTCGCCCGGCATGCGACGACAGGCGTCGTTTTAGACATTGCTAACTTCGCCACACGGGGAGTGACACTCGCCGCCCCGGCAGGCGACAGCGGCATGCGCGCCGACGCGGAATTCGTATCGCCCACCTATCTTCGGCTCACGGGCGTTTCGCCAATTCACGGACGAACGCTCGATGCGACCGCCAACGGCGGCACCGACCCGAATTCGGTGCTCATCAGCACGCGCCTCGAGCACAGTTTGTTCGCGGGCAACACGGCGATCGGCAAAACGCTTCGCGTCAACGGGATCGCGCTCACCGTGATCGGCACAATGCCGGCCGACTTTTTCGGTCTCTCGGGTCGGAGCGACCTCTGGATTCCGCTCGCCGCGGCGCCCGCGGTCTGGGCCCAACCCGAAGCACTCAGTCAATACAACTTCAGCTTCAGAATCGCGATGCGCGTTCCAGGCACATGGAACGCGGCGCAACGTCGCGGCTTGCTCGACAACCTCGATCGTGAGCTCGGCACCGGTGGACGCGCGAGTGCGGTCTCCCGCGGCGGAGGAACGGGAGGCGCGCCCTCGATGGTCGCGACCTCGCACATGGCCCTCGTGTCGGCATCCGGAGCGCTCATGGAACCGGGATTGAAGAGTCTTCTCTGGATTCTCCTCGGCGCAGCGTGCTGCGTTTTGCTGCTCGCGTGCGCCAACGTGGCGAGCCTCTCGGTGGCGCGGCTCACAGCGCGAGCCACTGAGCTCGCCGTTCGCAGTGCGCTCGGCGCGTCAGCCCTTCGACTTGCCGCGTCGCAACTGATCGAAGCGTCGATCATCGGCGTGGTGGGCGGTGGATTGGGAATCGCGTTCGCCGCGTCGGCGGGACACGCGCTTTGGTCGGCACGTCCGAACGCGAGCGGAGGCGCGGTCGTGCGCCAGTTCGCCGTCGCCGCGCCCCCGACGATCGATGCGCGGACGATTGCCTTTGCCATCGTCGTGGCGATCGTCACGATCATTCTCATCGGCGTTTGGCCGGTGCTCGAAGTTCGGCGACCACTCGGCGCGCAGCGAGCATCGTTTGGCACTGGTGGTCGCGGCGCGAGCACGGCGAACCCGAACGCCGGCCGCCTTCGCGCCGGATTATCGACAGTTCAACTCGGGTTGGCATTTGTCGTGACGACGAGCGCGCTGCTCTTCGTCGTGAGCCTGCGCACGCTCACCGCGCTCGATCACGGGTTCCCTCCCGCAGGCTTGGTCACGCTTCGCATCGATCTGCCGCGGACGCGATACGACGCGACCAGATCCCGCGAATTGTACGATGAGCTTCTCACCAAGCTCGCGCTGATCCCCGGCGTGACCGCGGCGGACATCACGAACTCGTTGCCGTTGAACGCCGCCGACGGAGGCACGGCGGCCGCCGTCGATCTGTCGCTGCCGCAGCAACACGGCGGTCGCGGCACGCACCTCGACTATCACACCGTCGGTCCGGCTTTCTTTCGATCGGTCGGCGTTGACGCTGCAGGTACGCTCGTGCGAACCGTCAGCGCATCCTCCGATGCGGTTCCGGTCATCATCACGCGCGCGGCGGCGAATCAGTTCTGGCCTGGACGCAATCCGATCGGGCAGTCCATCCATGAATTCTTATTGGATGAGACGTCCAACAGGTGGACACGCGGCGACATCGTTGGAGTCGCGCCAGACATTCAATACGGCGCGCCGGGTGCACCGCCGGAAGCCGGCGTCTACGTGAGCTACGCCGACGATCCTCCGTCGCGCGCGACGCTGCTCATCAAGACGTCGTTGGACGCGCCGCTTCGGCTCGTCGCCGCCGTGCGGACGGCGCTTCGCGCGATCGATCCGCAGCTCGTGCTCTACGACACCAAGACGATGGACGAGCGCGTGCGCGACGTGTCGGCGGCGACGCGATTTGGGTCGCTCGTTCTCGGTGCGTACGCCGGCGTGGCGCTCGGGATTGCGCTCATTGGCGTGTACTCGGTCATCGCGTTCGGCGTCGCGCAGCGACGCGCCGAGATCGGGATTCGTATGGCGCTGGGCGCGACGCCGCAGGGTATTTTGTCGAGCGTTCTCAGTCGCGGAATGCGCGTCACAGTGACAGGTATTGGCGTCGGCGTCCTCGGCAGCATCGCCGCACGGCGCCTGTTGACGAGTCACTTGTTTGGTGTCGGTGCCGGCGATCCTCGCTACTATGCCGCGGTCTTCGCCGCCTTCGCGATTGCGGGATTGTGCGCAAGCGTTTTGCCGGCAGTGAGCGCAACGCGCGTTGACCCCGCATCGGCGTTGCGCAACGACTGACGCGGTGACCGTCAGAGTGTGTCGTGCGCCAGTCGCTTAATGAGTTGGTCGCCCTGTCGCGCGGTCTGTTTGGAAATATTCTCCAGTGCGTTCAGGTCCCAATAATACAGACGGCGAATGTCGGCTCGGAGAATGCCGCTGCGCGCGTCGTAGAATGCATCGGCTCCACGGTCGGCGCCCGGGAGGATCACGCCGATCGACAGCTCTCTGAGCTGGCCATATATCGCGAGCATTCGAGAAATATCATTGTAGAAGTCGGCGACCGCGGCGAAAGTCGGCACATCGAAGAGACTGAGACCGCCCGCCTGCTTGGTCGCCTCCCAGATGTGCATGTTCAGTCCAATTGGTTCGGTGAACGGATGCGGAATCGGCTTTCGCCCAGCCTTCACACCTGAATCGAACGCGGCGAGGACGCTCGCATATCCACCGATGTTGCGTCGGGATAGCTCGGTGAGCGGCACGATTTCAGCGATCAGCGCGAGTTTGACTTGGCGGCGCCGATCGGCGAGCTCGCGCCGTTCGTGATACGCGTTGAGCGCGAACGCCGCATAGACGCCGATGAATCCAATCATGACCTCGAGCCCGATGCGCCCGATGGACCGCCGGAGTTTCGCTGCATCTTTGGTCGCGGACGGAGCTGTGTCGTTCATGCGCCTGGGGTGGGAGGCCCGGTTCGTGAGGCCGTGTAGATTTCGGAATGGCCAAGTATGACAAGACCCGCGCATGGAAAGAAGCCCGCGAGCTGTTAGGCGAGCACCGGACGTCGCTCGCGATCGGGCTAGCCCTGATGGTCGTGAACCGGCTTTCCGGCTTCGTTCTGCCGTTCACGTCCAAGTTTCTCATCGACAACATCATCGGGAAGCGTCAGACCAATCTGCTGCTGCCCCTCGCCGGCGTGGCGGCGGTCGCGACGCTCATTCAGGCGTTGACGTCGTTCGCGCTCGCGCAGGTGGTAAGCATCGCCGCGCAGCGCGCAATCACTGAAATGCGAAAGCGCGTGCAGGCGCACGTGCTGCGTCTGCCCATCTCATACTTCGATTCGACCAAGACGGGCGTGCTCATCTCGCGCATCATGAGCGACGCCGAAGGCGTGCGCAATCTCGTCGGAACGGGATTGATTCAGTTGCTCGGCAGCATCCTGACGGCGCTCATGGCCCTCGCGGCGTTGTTGTATCTCAATTGGAAGCTCACGAGCGCCATGCTGATCGTGCTCGCGGCCTTCGGGCTGATGATGACGACGGCGTTCAAGCGGCTGCGTCCGATGTTCCGCGAGCGCGGCGAGATCAATGCCGAGGTGACGGGACGACTGGCCGAATCGATGGGCGGAATTCGGCTCGTGAAGGTGTACGTCGCCGAGCCGCGTGAACGACTCGTCTTCGCGCGCGGGACGCACAAGCTCTTTCGGAACGTGGCCAAAACCATCACCGGCACATCGGCGGTGGGCGCAGGGACCGCGGTGATCACGGGGCTCATCGGCGTGTTGATGATCGTGATCGGTGGCCGATCGGTGCTCGATGGATCGATGACGCTCGGCGACCTGTTTTCATATGTGTTCTTTGTCGGACTGATGGCGGCGCCGCTCGTGCAAATGGCGTCGATCGGGACGCAGGTGAGCGAAGCGTTCGCCGGGCTGGATCGCATCCGCGAGATCCGCGAGATGACGACGGAAGATCAGGCGGACGCAACCAAGCAGGCGATGCCCGACGTCGACGGCCGCGTTGAATTCGACGACGTGACGTTCGAGTACGTGCCGGGCGCCGAAGTCCTCAAGCACGTGTCCTTCACGGCCAAAGCGGGATCGACGACGGCGCTCGTCGGCGCGAGCGGCGGCGGTAAGAGTACACTCATCGGGTTGGTGATGGCATTCAATCATCCGAAGAGCGGGCGCGTCTACGTCGACGGTCACGACATCGCGAACGTCCGGCTTCGCGACTACCGATCGAACGTCGGCGTGGTGATGCAGGACAACTTCTTGTTCGACGGCACTGTTCGCGAAAACATCGCGTTCAGCAAACCCGGCGCGACGGAAGCCGAGGTGCGCGATGCCGCGCGGATTGCGCACTGCGACGAATTCGTGGAGCGCTTCGAAAAGGGATACGACACGATCGTCGGCGAACGCGGAGTGAAGTTGTCGGGCGGGCAGCGCCAGCGTGTCGCCATCGCGCGCGCCGTTCTTGCGGATCCGCGCATTCTCATTCTCGACGAAGCAACGTCGAGCCTGGACAGCGAGAGCGAAGCGCTCATTCGCGACGGACTCCGTTCGCTCCGTCATGGGCGCACGACGTTCGTCATCGCGCACCGGTTGTCGACGATCGAGACGGCCGATCAAATCCTGGTCCTCGAGCATGGCGAAATCGTCGAGCGCGGAACGCATCGCGAGCTCATCGCGCTCGGCGGACGGTACCGGCAGCTATATGAGAAGCAGTATGGCGCCGAGCGGGATGAGTTCATCAATCCCGGCGAAGATTTTTCGCGCGTGGGCCCGCGGGACGAGATGCGAAAGATTTGAAACCTCACCCTCGATCTCGAGTACAACTGAGATCGAGCGTGCCTGCCACAGTGCCGCGCCTCGAGGATGCAACACGCGCCGGAGCACGCCATCACCTTTAGAGTGTCTAAAGAAATAGCACGGCACGGCTTATGAACTACACTATGCCACTATGCGAACTCTTCTCGGCTTGGCGGCCCTTGTCGGCCTCATCGGAACGGCGGACATCTCGCACTCGGCGGCTAAGCCCGGTGCGACGGCGCGCGGCACCATGGCGGCGGCCCCCGCACGCGCCTTTCGCGTCGGCGAAAAACTGACCTACCAAGCGAAACTCAATGCTCTGAGCGCCGGCTCGGCAACCATGAGCGTCGAAGGCATCGAAGACATTCGCGGGCAGGCGACGTATCACACCATCTTCGACGTTCGCGGACGCGTGCTCTTCTTTCATGTCAACGACCACTACGAAAGTTGGTTCGACACCACCAATCTCATCTCGCTGCACCACACCAAGCATCAGGACGAGTCGAACTACGACGCCGACCTCACCTACGACTTCTATCCCGAACGCAAAGTCTACGTCCGCAACGGTGTCGAGAACCCGAGCGTCGCTGAGCCGCTAGACGAAGGCTCGTTCATCTACTTCATGCGGTCGATTCCACTCGAAGTGGGCAAGACGTACGAGTTCAATCGCTATTACCACGTCGATCGAAATCCCGTCATCATCAAAGTCGACCGAAAGGAACACATCAAAGTTCCCGCCGGTGAGTTCGATGCGATCGTGGTCAAGCCGACCATCAAGTCCAAGGGACTGTTCTCGGAAAGCGGCCAAGCCGAGGTCTGGTTTGCCGACGACAGCACCCGGACCCTCCTCCGGTTGAAGTCCAAGCTCTCGTTCGGCACTTTATACCTCGAGCTAAAACAAGCTGAGTACGCCAGCCGGAGGTAAACCGTGAGACGGTCCACTCGTCGCTTCACCGCCGTTGTCGCTTTGGCCGCAACGGCGCTTTTTTTTGTCGCGTGTGACGGAGATCCCGACGTGAAGGGAGGAGAGAAAAGCGGTCCCGACGCGAAGCTTGTTACTCGCGACGCGCGACCTCTCGGCCCTGGGGACGTCAGCATCATGACCGAGGACCGCGCGATTGAGCTCGCCCTCGTCGGCGATTCAATCGTCACCGGACTCGGCCCTGCGGTCCTCGACAAGATCCGCGACAAGACCGACACAGGGGCCGTCGCTGGAAACGGCTTCGGCGCCGGCATCGAGAAGATGGTGAAGAGCACCGTCGCCACCGCCATGAGCAAGCAACTGCAGTATCCGCTGTCTGGTCTCCAGGATGTCCGCTACGAAAACGGACGCCTCGAATTCTTCAGTAAGGACGGCTCGAAGATGAAGATCTTCGAGGGCTCACGCGACAACGGAAAGCCGATCGCCGAGTCGTTCGACGCGAAAGACGCTCAGCGCTTCGTTGACGCCGTCCATGCTCGGATGGCGTCGACGAAGGACTGAGCGTTCCGCCCGGAGTGCACTATCGCCGGTTGAGCCAGACAGAGATCGCGACCGTGGGCGGTGAGAGCGTGGTGATTTGGATGGGCCAGTTCTTTTTGACGAACGGACTTCCTGCGGCCGGTGTAACCATGATCCAATAGACGCCGGGCTTGGCACTCCCCAGGGAGAAGCTTCCGTTGGATTTGCTCACGTCGCGGGCGAGCTCAGTCCCGTTGCTCCCAGTCGTCGAGTCGCCGAGGGTCGAAAGAACGACGGTCGCGCCGGCAACCAGCGAATAATTCGCCGTGTCGCCGGCTGGGCCGATGCCGTTCAACACGCCCCCGACGATGCGCGGCTCGCTCGAGCCTTTGGGGGGCGTTGAGTCCGGCCGTGTGTGACCCGTATCTGGCGGCGTGTGGTGACTCGTGTCTGGAGGCGTGTGCGCGGTGTCCCCGGCCGCGCCGTTTGGCGAGGAGCCCAATGAGGGCGAGGGCTTGGGCTGAAGGACGCCGCTGTCGCTACAGGCGACGGCGACCACCGTTGCCGTGAAAAGGCCAAGTACCGTGCTGCGTGTCATGCGCATTCTCTACCTCCACAAGTTTGAATCCGTCGTGCCGATGTTGAGGAGTACTGCGCGGCGCCGCAGTGAGTCACATGGCGGACGGCGATGTGACTCACCGGTCCGACTCGCGGTAGTATCCAGTAGGCATGACGGATGAGGAACTCGTTGGTCGGGCTGTGGAGGGAGACACCGACGCGTATGCTGCACTTGTCGAGCGCTACTATAGCTCGTGTGCGCGTATAGCGCGCCGGATGCTGCGCAACGATGCCGACGCGCAGGATGTTGTTCAAAGCACGTTTCTGCGCGCGCTCCGCGCGCTTGATCGTTTCGATCGCCGTCGCGTCTTTCGGGTGTGGTTGTTCACGATTCTGGTCAACCAATGCCGGACGGCGATGACCGGTCGCCGTCGCCGGGAACAACGCTTCTCGGATGATGACGTGTCGCTGCATGCCGCGATCGACGAACGACCTGCCGGCGCGATCGACGAGTCACACCTCGTGGCGGCGGCCGTCGAGACGCTTGAACCGTTGTTGCGAGAGGCGTTCGTGTTGAAGTATGTAGAAGAGTTGGAGTATGCCGAGATGTCGGCGATCACCGGTGCCGGCGTGTCGGCGCTCAAGATGCGCGTGAAGCGAGCTTGTGAAGCGCTGCGCCCCAAGTTGGAGGCGATCTACCATGACTGACCACGATTCTGAGCTGCTGTTCGCGCGCGCTGGTGCCGCGTTGCGTGCTCCACACCCGAGAGACGCTGCCGAGATCGAGGCGTTGGTGCGCCGAGTGGGGGCGGCGCCGGTAGTTCACGTCATGCCGGCACGCGCGTGGCTTCCCTGGTGGGTGGGCATCGCCGCGGCCGGCGTAGCGTTTGTGATCGGACTTGGGGTGGGCCGCACCGGCGGCGCACGGACCACGGTCGCGAGCACGGGCGGTCGGCCCACGCTCGTCAGTCAGGTCGCGTCCATCGGCGGCGGCGAACAGTCGATCGCCTTCGTGTTCGTCGCGCCGGCGGCGCGAAAGGTGTCGCTGGTTGGCGACTTCAACGGTTGGGACGCGAGCGCGACTCCGTTGCAGCGCACTGACGGACGTAATACTTGGTCGATCGCTGTCCGCCTTCCGCCGGGTCGTCACGTTTATGCATTTGTCATCGACGGCGCAACGTGGGTCGCCGACCCGCAGGCGCCGCTCGCACCGGAGCAATGGTTCGGGCAGCGCAATTCTGTGATCGTCATTCCTGAGGATCGCCGCTCATGACTCTCCGGCGATTCGCTCGTCTCAGCGTTGTGTCTACTCTTCTCATGCTCGTGGCGCGCGATGCACGTGCGCAGGATCCGCGTCTTCGAGGCGCGTTGGACGTCGAGACGCTGGCCAGGGTCACGCGGTTCACAGATTCAGCGCGCGCTGAGTCCCTTCCTACTGACCCGCTCGTTGGGGTCGCGTTGGAAGGCGCGCAGCGTCGTGCACCCGGCGCACGGATCGCACGTGCTGTGCAAGAGTATCTCGGTGCACTTCGAGGTGCGCGCGTGGCACTCGGCGTAGAAGCGTCGGCGCCCGAGATCGTGTCTGGCGCAGGCGTGTTGCTCGCCGGCGTGCCGGCCGATGTATTGAAGCGGATGCGAGCCGGCAATCCGCATCGATCGTTGACGGTTCCGTTGGTCGTGCTCGCCGATCTCGTGGCGCGTGGCGTGCCGAAGGACACCGCCTCTCGCGCTATTGAAACGGTGGCACGCGGCAATGCAAAGGACGACGACTTCACGGCGCTGCGTCGTCTCGTTGAACAGGACATCGGGGCGGGCGCATCGCCGGCAACGGCGACGATGTTGCGGGCCCGAAGCCTCAATGGCGTGGTGCCGCCGGATCCGGTTGCCCCAGCTCCTGCGGTGCGACGGCCATGAGCATTCTCTCATGTCGGAACGGATTGGTCGCGTTGTTGGCCGTTGGCGCTGCACAGCCGGTTGCGGCACAACAGGTTTGGGCGCCGTTCATCGGTCTGAGCTCGGCACCGACTGGTCCGTTGTCGCCGGCGTCGTCGTCGCTCATTCTGGCACCGGGTGCGCGACTCGAGACGTCGCGCGCGTCGGTGCTTGCACAGTGGGGAACGACGTTCGAGCAATCGACGCCGCGGTTCGACAACGCTGATCTCAGCGCGCGGACGACGCTGACGCGCAGCCCTCGTTTCGAGAGTGCGTTGACCGCGTCGGGCCAGTATGACCGCGGCTATCTGATTGGTGGGGCATCGAGCAACGCGAAGGCACGAATACAAGTCGGAAGCACGTCGCCGGCGCGCGGGCTTCAACTCGGAGTGGGCGTAGACAGCTGGCGGTCGAGTACATCGAGCATCGCGGCGCCGGCAACGACGTTGAGCGCGTGGATCCGGCGCTTCGGCTTGTCGTTTTCCGCCGAGGTCAGCGGGCGACAGATTGGTATCGAGCGCAATCCAGGAGACACCGGCTTCGTGACCGTCGATTCGGCGCGTCTGCGACAAATGCTGGCGAGCGGCCAGTCGGTGGACAGCATGCCGCTTACACGCATCTACTCGAGCCCCGGAATTCGCAATTTCGGCGAAGGGCGGTTTCGCGTGTCCGGCGCGATCATGTCCATCGGCATCGATGGCGAGGCGGGTTCAACCCTCGCAACCGGCGGCGGAAGTCGCACGTTCGGATCTCTAATTCTCACACGATGGCTCACGCCATCGTTCGCGTTGACGGGTGGCGTGATTCTTCAACCGACAGTGCCCGGTGTCGCACAACGTCGCGGCGCACTGCTCGGCATCCGACTCGCGAACGGACCGCGCCTCCTCCCACGTCTCATCAACGCACCGAAACCAGCAGCGGCGACATGCTCGGTTCGTTATGGCGATGCCGACGCCACGGTCGAGGTCGAGGCGCCGGGAGCGAGTCATGTTGAGATTTCTGGTGACTTCACACGGTGGCGACCCGTCATCCTCGAGCGGAAATCCGGCGATCGTTGGGCGGCAACGGCGGCCATCACCCCAGGCGTTCACCATGTGGTGGTCCGCGTCGACGGCGGTGAGTGGGCCCCGCCTCCCGGCCTCCCCCAAGCGGTCGATCTATATGAAGGGACCGTTGGCGTGATTGTGGCGCCCGAGCGGCCGTTGACGCCGCAGCACTAAGAAAAACCAATTGCCGCAACAACATATGCGCTCCCGAGCATCGGGGGCGCCTTTGTTTCGCGTACAACTCCCCGCCCACCTAATGCGTAGTAGAGGTGTCACACCTAAGAGCCCGCCTTACTACTCGAGGATCCCGTGTCACCTCGCCGCACGTTTCTGTTCCTATTCCTTGCGATCGTCGGCGTCATCGCGCCGCTGCATTCACTGCATGCCCAGGGCACGTCCGACATCATCCGCGGCCGTGTGATCGGGCCGGACAAAAAGCCCGTCGAGAACGTGACCGTCACCGCGACGTCGCTCGTCGATCAGACATCGCGCAATTCGAAAACGAACAAAGACGGCCGCTTCACGATCATCTTCAACGGCGGCGGTGGCGACTACATGATGTCGTACACGGCCATTGGATTTCAACCGATGCGGTTCGAGGTAAAGCGCGAAGTCGATGAGGATGTGCTCATCGCCGACGCCACGATCGGCAAGACAGCCGTGACCCTCGATGCCATGCGCGTGACCGCCGGCCGCGAACGCCCCGATCGCAACGGCAACGCCGCGGACGTTGGCGGCCGTGAGCAAACGCTCAACACCAGCAACGTCCCCATCGATATCCTTGGCGACCTGTCGGCCATGGCGGCGACGTTGCCCGGCATCACGCTCATTCCGGGTGCGGACGGCGGCGCCAGCGGCTTCTCGGTGCTCGGGCTCGGCGCGGACCAGAACAACATCACGCTCAACGGCCTCAACTTCGGCGGCACCGATTTGCCGCGCGACGCGACCACGCAAACACGCGTGACCACGTCCAGCTTCGACCCATCGCGCGGCGGCTTTTCCGGCGCACAGATTTCCCTGCGAACCAACAGCGGGAACAACTACAGAGTGCGTTCGCTCCACCAGACGGTGGATGCGCCCACGTTGCAATACACCGACGCGATCGGACGGCAGCTCGGCCAACAGTTCACGAATCTCCAACTGAGCGGCGTCGCATCCGGACCGATCTCGCTGGACAAGGCGTTCTATTCGTTCTCGTGGCAGCTCGGACGCCGGTCGAGCAACCTTCAGGATTTGCTCAACACTGGTCCGCTCGCCCTCGAGCGCGCCGGCGTGTCGTCCGACTCAGTGGTCCGGCTGATCTCGATGCTGAACGCGCAACACATCCCGCTCACGTCGTCCGAGATTCCGAGCGGCAAGCTGACGCAGAACGGTTCGTTCTTGTCGAGCTTCGATTTCGCGCCGTCCGGCGGGCATAACTACAACATCACGATGAACGGGCGCTGGAGCGGCGCCGACGCGACGAACTTGCAGACGACGGCCGTCCCGCTGCACGGCGGCCAGACGCGCACCTACGGCGGAACGCTGCAGGCCCGCCACTCGAGTTACTTCTGGGACAACTTCCTCGACGAAACGAGCCTGTCGGTCCAGGACAACGTCATGTCCGGCGATCCATACATCGAGCTTCCGTCGGCGACCGTTCGCGTCAGCTCGACGTTCCCTGACGGGACGCCCGGCGTTCCCACCGCCCTGCAGTTTGGTGGCAACACCGCCCTGCCGCGCAACTCCAACACGGTGACGAGCGAGCTGCAAAACCAGCTCTCGTGGATCAGCCTCGACAACAAACACCGGTACAAGTTCGGGCTCGACTTTCAGTACCACCGGTATTCGCAAGACAACACGACCAACCGCTACGGCACGTACGTTTACAACTCGCTCGACGATTTCCAGAACGGGATTCCCGCGAGCTTCTCGCGCCGCTTGCAGGTGAATCGCCGGCTCGGCGACGACTTTGATTTCTCGACGTGGCTTGGCGATGCGTATCGTCGCACGCCGCGCTTTCAAATCACGTACGGGCTTCGTCTCGACGCTGCGCACTTTCAAGGCAACCCCACGTTCAATCCCGCGCTCGATTCAATCTTCAGCGCGCGCAACGACGCCGTACCGCGCGGCGTGTACGTCAGTCCGCGACTTGGATTCAGCTGGACCTACGGCACCAATCCACAGATCGGCGGTTTCGAGGGGGCGCAGCGCGGTTCGCGCGGTCAGATCAGCGGTGGCATCGGACAGTTTCAGAATCTTCCAAACTCACAGTTGATCGCCGCCGCCGTCGACCAAACCGGACTTCCGTCCGCTGCGCAGCAACTGAGCTGTATTGGCGACGGCGTGCCGCTCCCCGATTGGCAGCAGTACTTGCTGAGCACTGGAAGCATTCCGACCACCTGCACCGGCAACGTCTCGTCGTTCTCGAGCACCGTCCCGAACGTCTCGCTGTTCGCGCCCGACTACACGCCACAACGCAGCTGGCGCGCGAACCTGAACTGGAACATGCCGGTGCTCAACAACCGGTTCCGTCTGTCGAGCGGCGCCACCTACTCGCTCAATCTGAACCAGCAAAGCCAGATCGACCTCAACTTCAATCACGTCGTTCGGTTCACCATGCCGACGGAAGATCGTCCGGTATTCGTCAATCCGTCGAGCATCTTCCCGACGACGGGCGCCATTCTGTCGCGCGATGCACGCGTCACACAGAACTACGCCCAGGTGACCGACTACTTGTCGGATCTCAAATCGCACAGCACACAGCTCAGCTTCGGCGTCGCGCCCATCGCCTTCAACTCGGCGTTCCAATGGAGCGCGACCTACATCTGGCAGAAGGTCGTCGATGAGACGCGCGGCTTCCAGAACGGCGGCACGGGCAGCGACCCGTACAACATCCAATGGGCCCGTGGCGATCGCGACGCACGCCATCAGATCACGTACAACGTCGGCTACACCTTCCATCAGGCCGTGAGCGTCTCGGCGTTCGGGCGATTCCAGTCGGGCAATCCATTCACACCAACCGTCTCTGGCGATGTGAACGGCGACGGCTACAACAACGACCGCGCATTCCTCTACGACCCGAACAAGACCGCCGATCCCGCGTTGGCCGCGGCGATGAAGAATCTCTTGACGACCGCGCCGAGCTCGGTGCGCGATTGTTTGACCAAGCAGATCGGAACCATCGCCGGCCGAAACAGTTGCGAAGGCCCGTGGTCCGCCGCCTTGAGTCTTCGCGTATCAGTGGTCTCGCAAGCACTCAAGATTCCCGATCGCGCTACGATCACACTCGGCATCGCCAACCCGCTCACCGGGATCGACGCCCTCGTTCACGGGTCCAACAACTTGCATGGATGGGGCGCGCCGTCATTCACCGATCCGAACCTCTTCTTCGTGCGCGGCTTTGACCCGGCGACGCAGACCTACAAGTACGACGTCAACCCGCGCTTCGGCGCCAGTCGCCAGGGGAGCGCGCTCAACCTCGCGCCCATGCAACTCACGCTCGAGGTGAGACTCGACGTCGGTCCGGAGCGCGAACGGCAGGACTTGTTCCTTCGCTTGCGCAGTGGCCGCGGCGGCAGAGGCAACAAGCTGAGCGAGACGCAGATCAAGCAGCAATATCTACGGACCTATTCGAATCCGTTCGAGACCATGCTGCGCCAGCAGGACTCGCTCGGATTGAGCGATGCGGTTGCCGATAGCATCGCGATTTTGAACAAGACATATGGAAAGACGATCGATTCGATCTGGACGCCGATCGCCAAATACCTCGCCGCGCTGCCGGACAAGTACGACCTCGACGAAGCCTACGACCGCGTGCGGTCCGCCGAGAACTTGATGATCGACAAGATGGCCATCTTCGGCCCGACAGCGAAATCGCTGCTGACCGCCGAGCAGATTCGCAAACTGCCGCCGTTCATCGCGCTGTTCCTCGACAACCAAGCGCTCCGCCAGATCCGTCCAGGCCGCGCCGGTGGCGGCCGAGGCGGCTTCTTCGGCGGCTGACCTACCGCCAAACGCGCGGGTTGGTAATGTTCTGGATGTTGTGATGGAGCCTCGGAACGAATGTCGTTCCGAGGTTTCTCATATTGTAGACGCTTTCAGACGGCCTTCGATGAATGAGTGGGTTCCAGTCAGCATCGGTGTGGCGATCGTCGTGCTCGCGCGCGGGATCGTGCGTTTCCTTCCGAATTCCTTCGTCGCACAAGAGCTGCGCCGTTCGTACGGCGCATCCGCGACGGGTGATCGAGGAGTTCGCACGCGCGGCGACCACCTGCGAAGCAGCGGGCTCGCGGTGGTCACGGCCGCGGCGCTGCTGCTCACGGCGTTCGGCACACTGACTCTTGCCGATCGTTTTCCTACCGAATCGACGGCCAATCTGATTGCGTTGACCTACGGCTTTCTCGCAACGTTGCTCGGTCTCGTCGCTGCGGCCGTGCTGGTGCACGCGCTGTGGAAAGCAGCGAGGTGGCGTGTGGAATTGCCCGACACACCGGAGCATCGCCGGGCGCTCGCCGACGCCATCGATCATCTCCTCGACGGAGAGCTCGACGCGACCGAACGCGCCGAAGTGCTGCAGGTGAGGTATCTTCACCCGGAGATCGAAGAGATTCGTCGCTCCACGCTTCGCTTGTTGTCCAAACACCCGTCGGGACTGCCGGACGGTTTTCGTGATCAGATCAAGAACTTCACCGCGACTATTCGCGGATCCGTGGACTGACCGAGGGAGAGGCACCGCCGATGTCCACCCGCGCGATCGTCATTTTTCCCAAGGGCGATCACGCTGTCGAGATCGACCGGCTCCGCGCGAAGTTTGATCCGCTCGCGCTCGCGATCGCACCCCACATCACGCTGGTCTTCCCGTTCGAAAGCGACATCACGACCGCGGATCTCGTCGCGCACGTCGAGAACGCTCTCAGCGGAATGTCCTCGTTTCCAATCCGGTTGGCCCGCGTCGTCGGGCATGCAAACGAATACCTCTACTTGAATATCGAGCGCGGCGGCGCGGGCCTCATCGAGTTGCACACCCGGCTCTACTCCGGCAGCATGGCGCCGCATCGTTCGCTCGAACACACGTACGCGCCGCATTTGACAATCGGGCGCCTGCAGACTCGCGCCGCGTTCGTGGAAGCGTTGGCGCACGCGACGACCATCGAAACAGTCGTTGCGACCGAAGCGCACGAGGTCGCCGTTGTCCAACTGGACGAGACCGGTCGCTGGCGCACCGAGGCCAAGGTCCCGTTGCGCCCTCGGTGAGGCACTTCCCGAGGTTTTAGGCCAAAGAATGGACCCTTCCCGGCCCTCGAAGCATATTCGAATAGTGCGACGACGGGCCCGGCTGTGCTCGCTCACCCACGTCGCGGCCAGCTCGCGCATCAAATTCTCTTGGATCGACGAGGTTGCTCATGTGCCGGAACATCAAAACGCTCGCCAATTTTGAACCACCCGCGACCGACGACGAAATTCGCGCGTCGGCCATTCAGTTCGTGCGCAAGTTGAGTGGGACCACGCGTCCGTCGAAAGCCAACGAAGAGGCGTTCAATCGCGCGGTGGATGACGTCACCGCCGCGGCACGCGCGCTCGTCTTTTCTCTGACGACGAACGCCGTGCCACGGAACCGCGAGGAAGAAGCCCGCAAGCTGCGTGAGCGTTCTCTAAAACGCTTCGCATAGCTCGGCGCGCCGGGCAAGCTACCGTTTGACCGTCGCGTTCGTGAGTTGGGCAATCGCGCTCAACGTCGTCTGCGCGGCGTTCAGGCCAAGCCGGAAATCCTTGTCGTTGTAGGTCGAGAAAAGATCCGTTGGTTGATGCCATTGCGGATCCCAACCGGCGCCGATCTGCGCGCCGCGCTCGTTCTCGCGGAGACTGATCGCCGGCGCCAGATCCTGGAACGGACGCGAGTCGGTGTTTGTCATGTGCTGTCCGACCGCCGCGGGATAGTCCGTCGCATACTTCTCGTTTGCCGACGCGAACGCCCAGGCCAACTTCTGCGCATCGGCTGCGAACTTGGACGTCGCCGCGAATTCGACGTTCACGTCCGCCTCAGGCCGCTGCTCCCTACTCATCGTGCTATCGGCATGCGGTGCGCCATGATCGAACATCATCATGTCGTGCTGGATCATGCCGAGCCACTTGGGTTCGGGATATTTGTGCGAGCCTGCCGGCTCCTCTTTGCCTTGCAGCGCCTGGCGTTGCTCGACGTACGCCTGCGCGCCGTTCGTTCCGGTTTCCTCGTTGTTCCATAGAATGAAACGGACAGACCGGTCGGTCTGCACGTCGGGGCTGCTGAACACGCGCGCCAATTCCATCACCAGCGCTGTGCCGGAGCCGTCGTCGTTCGCGGCTTCGCCCCAACCGATTCCGTCCATGTGGCCGCCCACGATGTACATCTCTTCCGGGTGCGTCGTGCCAACCTTGGTGCAGTAGACCTCTTCGCGCGGACCAGGACCAGCCGGCGTCTGCTCCGTGTTCAACGCGCGAAGTTTGGCATCGGGTTGCTTGAGCGAATCGGTGTTGACGCCCGTACGGGCGCGGAGTCCGCGCAGACGTCCGCCACCTTGCGCTTGGTTTCCCCCGCGACCGCCGCCAGCTCCGGCACCGCCTCGTCCGCGTCCAGCCGTGGTGTCTCCAGCTCCACGTCCGCCCCCCGCGCCACCGCGCGGTGCAGCCGGCGTGAACACGTACTTGATCCGCTCGGTCGGCGTGCAGCCGTAACTCTTGAGCTGCGCTTCGATCCAATCCACGGCCGCGCGATTGCGTGCGGTGCCCTGACGTCGATCGCCGAACTGTGTGAGTCCTTTGATGGTCGCTTTGTATTTCTCGAGCTCCAGCCGGCCCACCATCACCCGGATCGGATCATACGCCGTATCTGGGGCGGCGCCGCCCTGTGCGAGAACGGGAGCCGCGGCGAGCGCGACGAGTCCACAGCTCGCGGCGAGGAATCTTCTCGGGTGCATGAAAGCCTCTTCGACGACGTTTGAGCGCCCGCGAATTCGGGCGAACGGATGATGGTTTTTCCGTCCCCTTGGTGCAAGGACTCACGCCGTCATCAACGATCCGGTCGCGGCGCGTGATCAGGCGTGTCGAACTGCAGACCCGGGCCATCGGCGAAATCGCGAGCGAAATCGAGGAACAAGCCGCGCGCATCCGGCGTCACGCGACGAGCCGCGACCATGTGGTCCATGAACCACTCGCCGCGCCGAGTCGAAAGGTCGTCGTAACGCACGCCGCCACCGCTCGCGCTGGAATGAATGATCCGATTGTGTCCCGCATAAATCGCCACGTGGCTCATCCGGCCGTTCTCTTCGAACATCACGAGGTCGCCGGGCGACAGCGCGCGCCAATCGGGCGACAGCGCCGACCCAACCAACGCCTGCTCACGCGCCGTCCTCGGCAGACGGACGCCCTGCTTCGCAAATACGTATTGGACGAAACCGGAGCCGTCGAACCCGCCCGTCGGCGACGTTCCGCCGAAGCGATACGGTGCGCCGACGTATTCGTCCGCGGTGATAACCACGCGAGCGCGCGCGTCCGCGGCTGATGCGGGCGCAGGCGTCGACGGCGTTGCCGACGCCGGATAGCGAACCGACGACGGAAGTCCTGTTGCACTCACGTCCAAATGCCGGTCGCGACCGCGGCGCGATCCGCTACTCGAGCCACCGCCACCACCGTTGCCGACATGAAACGACACGCCGAACCGGAACTCATTCGTCGGCGAAGGTGCGAGCGCGGCACTGGGCAGCACGTAGCGCGACATGCGCCAGCGCGCTTCGCCGAATAGATCGATGGCGCTTCCCACCGGCACAATTGCGCCGGCACCATAGCTCCAGTTATTCCTGCGAATGTTGTAGCCAACGCTGTCGCGCGTGGCGGTGCCAATGCCGGCGAATACGAACGGAGAGATCGAGCGCGAGTAGCTGTTGTGGTGGCCGAGGAAGAGCATGGCGTCCGCGTCGGCGCCCCAGGGGCGCATGGTTCCGGCGACGTTGAACGCGTTGGTCGCCGAGTTTTCCAATGCGAGGTGCGCGCTCGCGCGAAGGCCAAAGCTCGTATTTCCGGCGACGGTGAGCGCGAGTCCAGCTAGCGGACTCGTCCCAACGCTCGGCAGAAACGAGACGAACGGGCTGATGGAAAGATCGGACTGTTGAGCGAGCGCCGAGTCGATCGGGACGGCGACTGCAGAAATGGCGATGGAAACGGCAGCGGCGGCGACGACGCGTGTGGATCGGTGCACCGGATACTCCCGAATGGGGTAGGTGCGCCGCACCACTGCATGTCGAGCGCCACCGGTGGCGTTCGGCGTAAGTTGCTGGCACGTTGAGATTTGTGCGGACCAACCCGCCGGCGGTGGGCATCGACTGTCCCGATCGCGGGACAGCTGTGTGTCACCTTACTTCGAAGATGAATTTTGATGAGCGCGCGCCGACGCGAGACCGACTAAAATCACCCATGCACGCTTCCCTTCGGTTTGCCTTGGTCTCCGCGCTCATCGGCGCCAACTCCCAATCGGTCGGCGCTCAGGCTCGGCCCGACACGACTCTCAAGGCCGTTCAGCGCCCGCTCGAACAACTGTCGATCGTCGCGCGCGTGGCGCTGCCGGCGTCGCCCGATTGGATCGGAATAGGATTCGGCTCGATCTGGGTGGTCAACTACCGCCCGGACCGCGTGACGAGAATCGACACGACCACCAACGCCGTCGTCGCCGACATCCCCATTGGCCGCAACGGTTGCCTCGGCGTCATCCTCGAGGCGGAACGCGTGTGGGTGCCGAGTTGCGTGGAGGGTGTGATCAACGAGATCGATCCGGCGAAGAATGCGATCGTTCGAAAAATTCCCGTTCCGATCACGCGCGGACGAGAAGGTTCATTCGCGTTTGCTGATGGCAGTTTTTGGGTTCCCGACAACAAAACCGATTCGACGTCGAGCAGCGTCGCGAGAATCGATGCGCGAACCGGCAACGTCGTTGCGACCATCGCGACAGGTAAGCGTTCAGATGTGGTCGTCGCCGGATTTGGAAGCATCTGGGTCGCGAGCAGTGCGGAGGGCGTTGTCGCGCGCATCGATCCGGCGACCAATCGCGTCGTCTCGCGTATCAATGTGGGTCCGTCTCCGAAATTCATGGCGGCGGGAGAGGGAGCGGTCTGGGTGCAGAATCGCGGCGACGGATCGGTGTCGCGCATCGATCCCGCGACGGGTCGGGAGATCGCGCGGATTCAAGCGCACGCGCCGACGCAGTGGGGTGACATTGCTGTCGGTGCCGGCGCGGTGTGGCTTGCCGTCAACGGAATGCCCGTGACGCGGATCGATCCGCGGACGAATGCGGTCACGCACCAATTCGTGGGCGGCGACGGGGCGGATGCAATTCGGTTTGGTGCGGGCGCGCTCTGGGTTGCCGATCACCAGCACGGAGATCTTTGGCGCATTGACGCGAAGGCGATCTCACCGCGCTGAAACCGCTTCGGAGATCGCCCAATGGCTTCCATGTCCCTTCCGACCAACGCCGATCAGATCGTCCTGCTCGAGCGCGACGCTCTTGACCGTTGGGGCCGGGGCGATCCCGGCGGTTTCCTGGACGTGTACGCCGGCGACGTGACCTACTTCGATCCGGCGACGCCAATCCGCATCGACGGGCATCGAGCGATGGCGGATTACTATCGGCCGTGGTCGGCAAGATTCAGATCGCTCGCTATGAGATGCTGAACCCGCAGGTGGTCGTCGACGGCAATATGGCGCTGCTTTCCTATAATCTCGTGAACTACATCCAGAACGCCGAAGGGTTCGAGGTGGTGGGTAGCCGCTGGAATTCAACGACCGTTTATCAACGCCGCGGCGAGACGTGGAAGACGCTCCACTCGCACTGGTCGTTCACGTGTCATCCGGCTCTCCAGAATCTGTCGCCCGCAGCGTCTGAGGGCTTGGAGGCGTGAGCCGACGGAGTCGCCGCTCCCGTCCGCGGGTCGCACCGAACAATTGATTGGACAACTGCGTACACTTGCCGACAGCATCGACGTCGCCGTCGGCGCACACCGCTGGATCCGTCCGGGAAAATGCTGCGGAGGCCGCGCCTCACGTCTCGTTGCTGCGGACGAGGGCGCTCCAGATGGCGGGTGCCCGGCCCCCGCAGTAGAATCGTCCAACCCATCTAACACCACGGAGCGATCTCTTGAGATCCACGTCATTCCTGGCCGCGGGCTGCGGCCTTGCGGCGCTGTTGAGCGGAACGGCACAGGCGCAGGCTGCCGCACCCGATACGGCCTACAACCCGGTCCAGACGCTGGTCGATCGCCTTGACCTCGAGAAATACAAAGGCACGATCAAAGGCTTGGCGAAGTTTGGCGACCGACGCCAGGGCACCAAACGCAACCGCGACGCCGTCGATTGGATCGAGGCGCAGCTCAAGAGCTATGGCTGCCAGAACGTCGAACGCATCACGTACCAGTACGCGCCGCCTGCGCCGCGAGCCGGGGGCGCCGGCGGACGTGGCGGCGGTCGGGGAGCCGCGTCACCGAACGGTCGCGGACGCGCCGGGAACGGACCCGGCGGCAGTCGCATCTTCAGCGACATGCGCGAGCACGGCGTGAACAACGACTCGCTGGCGCAGCCCGATCCGGCAATCCGCGCCGTCAACATGGAGCCGACCACTCCTGGCGAACGCCAGGAAGTGATTTGCATGAAGGTCGGGACCAAGTATCCGAACGAGATGTACATCGTCGGCGGACACATGGACGGCATCGGTTGGGGTCAAGCGGTGAACGACGACGCCTCAGGCTCGGCGATCGTGATGGAGTTGGCGCGGATTTTCTCCATGCCCGACGTACAGACGGAGCGTTCCATCCGCTTCGCGCTTTGGAACAACGAGGAGACGGGTCTTAACGGCGCGCATGCCTACGCTGACCAGCGTGGCCCAATGCAAGGCAAAGAGAGTCCCGCCGGATCAGGCAAATTCCCTGAGCCGAAGTGGCTTGGCATGATTCAACACGACATGATGATGGTGGATCACGGGCCACCGACGGCCGACGGAAAGCTCTCGCCCGAGCAGCGCGTCGACGCCGACATCAACATCGAGTTCGCAAGCACGTCGAAGTTCGCAGACGACGCGATGAAGATGGCCTTCTACTGGCGCTCGGCAAACGAGAAGTACGCCACGCACTATCCCGCGGCGGTTGGACCCCACATGAGCAACACGGATTCGGATCCGTTCAAGGATCTCGTTCCGTCGCTCAGTCTTCGCGAGAACGAGCGCGGCTCGCAGATCGGCGGAAACTGGGATCCGACACACCATCAGCCGATCGATGTGTTGACGACGTTCACCGACAGGGACTTCATGCTCGGGCTCACGTCCGCGCAGACGACCTTGGGCGCAGTCGGCCAACTGACCGGCGCGACCGTTCGCAAATAAATCTCGAAGGATAAATCTCTAATGGACCCGAGTGCCTCGCGAGATCCGAGGCACTCGGCGCATCCGGGGTCTATTGTGTGATTTGAATAAAACAATGATGACGTTGCCGAACTATTTGATACTCGCAATCGCTTGCGAACTTGCACTCGCCCCGAAGCCATCGGCGGCCCAAGCGCCGATGACGGTGGCGGTCGATGCCACCTTCGGCGCCGGCGTCGGCAAAGGCGGTGAGTTTTTCGATCGAACGCTCCCAGGCGCGCGCATCGCCGCGAGCATACGTCGATCCGGCTCGACGCGCGTGGGATTCTTCGGCGAGGTCGCGATGGATTGGATCAGCATAGCGTCGGGGCACGCGGCCGTTTGTTATCGGAGCCCGCGTGGCGGGTGCTTGGACTCATATCCCGAGTTCGCGGGGCCGACCGCCGTTGTTGGCCTCATCGCTCAACCCATTCACCTGTTGGAGTTGCGCCTCGGCGTCGGAGGTGCTGCGTACACCGCCGACGGGACGCGAGTTGCGGCGGCGCTGAGCCAGTTCGACGCGGCGCTCTTTCCCGTAACGCACGTCGGTTTGGTCGCTGGCGCGCGATGGATCGTTGTGCCGCGATACCGAGGTGATCGACTCTCGGTGCTCCCGTGGATGGCGGGGCTGCGCTTCCGTTGAGTCGATGGTCGTCCAGCGCACCTATCTGAGAACAGAACGCCCGCACGATTGTGCGGGCGTTCTGTCTTCAAGAACTTCGAAAATCTGACGCTCGGTTACGACTTGAAGTTGGGATTGTTGCGCGTCTCGACGTCTGGCAACGGCGTGCAGGTCATATCGCTGTACGTGTTCCCTCTGATGGTCGTACCCTTCGTGAACGGCAAATTGTACCGTAGCATGTCCCCGTACCGCTGTCCTTCGCTGAACAGCTGGCGGCGGCGCTCCTCGAGTATGAGATCGGTGAACGCCTGCCCGGTTGGTGCCGGACCGGCGAGCGTCGGAACGGCGTTGGCAGTCCGCACGCGGTTGATCGCATCGAGTCCCAGCTGTCCACCCACCGCCTCGGCGTAGATGAGCTGAGCTTCGTTCCACGATGCAATTGGAATCGGCGTGGCGCCGGTCTGGGCAATGAACTTCTGCTGCGCCCACATCGGTGTGACGAGATCGCTGGCCTTTCTGGCCATGTCCTTCACCTTCACGCGCGGATCGGGCACGTTCCCCGGCACGCCGTTGACAGTAAGGTTGCGGTACGGCGCGGCCACCGAGAGAAAGTCGTTGCGGATCGTCAGGTTGTAGATGCGATTCTCTCGCTGCGCCGCGCCGCCTTCGGTGAATTCGGCGTTGCGCACGAAACCGGCCGGAACAAGGATCGCATCGGCCGCCGCGTCGGGAAGTTTCTTGAGATCGAGACGCGCGCGCGCTCGGCCGACCCTGGCCATATTGAGAATACTCTGATCATTGACCGCCGTCCCACGCGTGATGGCGTCGGTGAAGCGGTCCTCGGCGACCGCAAACACCTGCTCGCGAGTCATCTTCGGACCGTTGTCGATCGCCATCTCGCACATTCCTTCACCGAGCAGCAGGACAGCGTAGCCGGCGTAGGCGCGCATTTGGGCCATCAATCCCGCACGGCCTGGGACATCCGCGTCCGCGAACTTGTCGAGGCGGTTGAACGCGTCGTCGAGCTGGAAGCGCGCCTGCTGCAGCGGCGTGTAGTAGCCCATTGCGGTCGTCGCGCGGCCATAGTTGCAGTTCCCCGGCGCCGCCTTGATCTCCACGACACCGCGCCACTCCCACGGATGATTGTCGACGAAGGCATTGGCGTTGATATACTCGCTGCTCAACATGCCGACGGAGGCGTCGTACTGCTCGACGCCGCACTGCAGCGTCTGAATCGCGGCGGCCACC
>Ga0193753_10000040_pt1 | contig 128264 bp, 161 predicted proteins | sample H1c2metaG_FD_144925 | JGI IMG/M metagenome (GOLD analysis project Ga0193753, IMG submission 144925) | Soil microbial communities from a riparian zone of the East river system, Colorado, United States - H1c2 | ecosystem: Environmental > Terrestrial > Soil > Riparian zone | place: USA: East...
CAAAGCCCTGCCTGCACCAGAGGCCGACGCGTATTCGACCCGCGACTACGAAGCGCCACAGGGCGAGACCGAGACCATGCTAGCTGCTATCTGGGCCGAGGTCCTCAAGCTCGACCGCATCGGCAGATACGATAACTTCTTCGAGCTGGGAGGCCACTCGCTGCTGGCGGTAACCCTGATCGAGCGCATGCGCCGCAACGGGTTCCCGATGGATGTGCGGGCGCTTTTCTCCACCCCTACAATTGAAGGACTAGCCACAAGGGCCGGATGGCAAGGCATACCATCCATAACGGATCGTGCAATATGTGTACGGGGAGGCGGTCCAGCTCCGCCACTCTTTCTTGTACATTGTGGCGCAGGCGAAGTGCTTTACACGCCGGTTCTTGCATCTCATATTGATCCTGCGATTCCGGTCTACGGACTGCCCGCGATGACCAGCGAAGATCAAATGTTCACCGTTGAAGAAATGGCAGCTCGGATCGTACGCATGATTCGCTCAGCGCAGCCGATCGGCCCGTACCGTATTGCCGGTTGGTCCTTCGGCGGAACACTTGCCTATGAGATTGCAACGCAGCTTATTGGCGCAGATCAAAAGGTCAGCTTTCTTGGCATGCTTGACACACACTATATTACGCCCAGTTCTCTAGCCGAGTCCGTAATGATCGATTTTAACGAAAATCACTCTCTGTTCTCCGTAATAAAAGCCGAACCCTACCACACTAGTGAGAGCCTAGCGCAAATTGAAGCGATAGAATCTAGCTCAGCGACAATGGAATTTATGACACTTGTGCAGATGTTGAAAGACATGTCGCTCCTTCCCAAGCTATTTGACGATTTTACGGCTACGCAACTCCATAACTGGCTTGCTCGCAGGCGCTCGATGATCTCAGCAGGCATGAGATACTCTGCAAAGCAAATCCCAATTTTAGTAAATCTGTTTGTGCCTCAGAATAGTAACGGAGCAAATCAAGAGCGAGACTGGAACCTCGTTGTGCCTCAACATTTGCTTCGCATCATCCCTATAGCGGGAACGCACCTTTCAATGATGGAAAGCCCGAATATTAAATTGCTTGGTCAGGCCATGTCACAGGCGATCCGCAGTTTATCCACAGACTTTGTCGTAGATACTCAGACCGAATAAAAATGTCTGCAACAGTTTGAGTTGTTCTGTGTCCAATCTGGAGTGGATCTGGGGGGCTGTAGAAAGCTATCGGAAGCGGCACTGCAAGAATGTGCCGTCGAAATAATCTGCAGGCCAAGCGCGAATTTCTCGTAGATTGAATGGGGGCGCGTGTCAACAAAAGCCAGAACCGGCTGAAATCAACGTATGGTGGACCCCGGTATTTCTGATCCAGTTGAAACGTTAGTCTTGGGCAAATCTGAAGAGAAGAGAGATTTTGCAAGAAGAAGCGGTTTTCCGCGGAGCATATGTGGCTGTGTTGAACAGGCCGAGGTGGAAGTGCTGGCGATGGAACTGATAAAAGTGGGGATGAATGGAGAGACCTTTTACCGATGGAAGAAAAAGTACGTTGGTCCTGAGATGGACCAGGTGCGGCAGCCGATTGAAGCAGTTGGTGGCCGGAACTGAGTCTGGATAAGCCGATGGTGCAGGATGTGCTGCGACAATGTTCTGAACCCCTCAGGCCGCAGTGCGATAGCCGATCATTTGTACACGTAAGAGCAACCACACCTTCCATTCCGGCGGGCGATGGTGCACTTGTGGCATGAGCGAAACGATTGGTATTGCTTTGCGTCGTCGGCGAAGCAGAGTTGGGGTGAGCGGCTGGGTAATGGAGTTTGAAACAGAGCGGTCTGACGCCGCGGGCATTCTGTGCAAAGCATGGGCTATCTGCGGCGAGGTTGGACAACATCGCAAGTGCGGCGCGGAGTAGAGTGACAGGAGCGGGCGGCGAGCCGGATCCTTCCTGTAGAGTTTGTGTGCAACACAGCAGCCCGGAGGGGCTGCAACGGAGAACCGCAGCGCGTTGTGGGTCGAGTTGGCAGACGGCCGTCGGATGAAGTGGTGCATGGGTTCGAGGGTGACCTTGGAGCGATTGATCGCGATGCAGGAGTTGGGCGCGGCAACCGCATCTATGTGGCAACGGGTGCAACCGACATGCGGCTGGGCTTCAACGATCTCTTTGGTTCGGTGCGTGACCGGCTCGAGTGCGATCAGTTGAGCAACCAACTTTACCTTTTTGCCAACGCGCGACGCGACCGCATGAAGGCTCTGTTCTTTGATGGCTCGGGTTATGAGTATGCGCCAAGCGCATGGAGGGAGGCCGTCTGCACTGGCCGCAGGCTGACGAGTCCGGCGACAAGGTGCAGCTGAGCCGGGGAGCAGTTTGTGCTGCTGGTGGGCGGCATCGATTTGGCCGAGACACGGTCGCGCAAGTGGTATCGGAGGGCGCTTGAAGAAAAACCTCGAACATCGTGAATGACCGCATAAACACCGCACATTTACCTTGCGAGCGAGCTCTGCTTTGTTCAAGAAGCATCGTTAGTGTGCCTCTCCAACCGACGCTGCCGCCGCACTCGGATGCTTCATTGCCGAAGTTATCGCGCAACTTGAGCAGCAGTTGGAATCGAAGACCAAAGAACTTCAGTATGCGCAGTTGAAGAGTCAGTTACTGGAAAAGCATCTTCGTCAGCACCTCATCGCGAAGTATGGCAGCCGCAGCGAGAAGCTGAGCGATCTGCAGTTGGACTGCTCGAGTTGGAACCTGGCGTCTCGAGTGAGGAAGTGGAAGCAGAGAGCGCGCGAGCCTTCATCCACGCTGCCCGCAGCGCCTGAGACAAGACACAGCACACGCCCGCACACAATCATCCTGGCCGACAGACGCTGCCGCCTGCGCACCGGGAGCGAGTCGAGAAGATCATAGCGTGCACGCCCGGCTCTCTGCATCTGCGGCGGCTGCGGAAAAGAGACGATCGTCATCGGTTACGAAGTCCGCGAAGTGCTTGATGTGAAGCCAGCCGAGTACTTCGTGGGTGTCACCAAGCGCGAGAAGCACGCCTGCAAAAGTTGCGGAGAGCAAGGCGTTCGCGTGGCTTCCATGCCGGAGTGCATCCTCGCCAAGTCGCTTGTCTCAGATCAAGTCATCATCTATACCGTCGTTGCCAAGTACTGTGACAACTTGCCGCTCTATCGCCAAGCGCCATGCCTAAGCGCGATACGGGCCTCGACATTAGCCGCTTCATGATGAATGGCTGGGTGATGCAGGTGGGCGGGGCCGAAGATGGGGCATGCCTGCTGCGTGGCGCACGCCAGATGCAAGTACATCGAGGCCGTCAAGGTCGATCCCAAGGACAAGGACTCGGCGCGCATCGGCGCGCTGACGGAGGAACTATTCGCCATTGATGCAAAAGCGCGCGACAAGAACATGGATGCTGCCGAGCGCCAAGCCTTGCGCAACGAGATGGCTCCCGCCCTGCTGGCCGAACCGCGCACGCAAATCCTTTCTGCGCAGAAACGAGTGTTGCCAAAGAGCGCCGCAGGCAAAGCGGCCAGCTGCTTGCTTGCGCTGTGGAACAAACTCACGCTCTTCCTCAAATATCTAGAGGTGGAGTTGAGCAACAACCGGGCCGACAACTCCATGCGCCCCCATCGCTATCGGCCACAAGAACTGGGTGCATCTTGGTAGCGAACAGGCTGGCCCCAAAGTCGCCGCCATCCTTTCCATCGCCGCGAGCTGCCGCAGACTCAACTTGACCATTCGCGAATACCTGGCTGCGGTTCTGCCTGGCCCTCCCCACCCCTCCATCCAGACTCTCGACCACATGACGCCTGCCGCCTACGCCGCTCGCAAGACAGGTAACTCAGCAGTAAGGCCAAGCATCGTCAACCGTGTGCTTGGCCGTACGAATACCTGAGCACGGGCACCTTGCGCAACTTCACTTGATGCTATAGTTGCGAGTAGAATCATCGCCCGGAGTGGTGACTTCCGCACCAACCTAGGAGGCACGCATGATCCAAATGCTAACTAAGACCTCGTCGCTGCTGACATTGTGCGGCGTTCTAAATTCCCTGATGAATTTACTGATACAGCGCCCCGGTGAATCGCTAACCCTGCGTACATTTGTGAACAGCAGACACACACTTGTGTATTTGGTGAATCCTGGAATCCGTGTCTGTTACCCGGCCTACGGAAAGTTGCTAAAGCCAATGAGCTCCGGAGTATTCTTGCTTCCAGATGAATCCGTTCATGATATAGAGCGTCGGCGGCTACTTGGTCAATTCGCCTAAGAAGGGACTGAAAATGACAGAGCATGAAGATGGGTTAGGCGTGCCTGAGAACCTTAGTAGGTTGATGATTGTAGAGCACGACGGCGGGGAAATCAAAGTGGATCGTCTTCTGCGGTCGCTCAGGGAAGACATGGTTGTATTGATTCGTAATGTCAACGCAGAGCGGGCAGACAGTGTTATGTATGAGGTAGCGGACAGACTTCAATTGAGTGGCAGTTTGAAGTTGCAGGCCGGTTTTGCTGGGTTTGTTGGTCATCGTCACACTATTGGTAAGTATTTTATGAGCGTCAACAAACGCGACGACTACCAATTTATCCCACCACACTCTGAGGGTAGCAGCTTCGTCGGTATGCAGCTTGCTTCTTTCTTTTGTTATGAGAACAACACTGATGGTGGCGAGACGATTCTAATGAATACTGACGGTTCGAGCAGCGTATGGCAGTCGTTGAAGGAGAAGGTAAGGAGGGGAAAGATCGGATCCAGGCCGTTGGCTCGACATGAGATCTTGCGGGCACGAGGACTGTACAAGCTCAATTTGCCCGCCGACGTGATAAGGGAGGATGACCAGATTCTCGAAGAGCGTACAACCGAAATTCCAGGCCTTGCGATTGTGGATGTGTTGGCAAAACCCCAAAAAACTCATTCCGCCATCCTTGACCGCGAGTTATATGTTTATTGGGATAGCGTTGGGAGTATTGACTCGGATTCTGCAGCTCAATATGAGCTGCTGTTGAGGCAATCTGGGTTGCTTAAGGAACCTAATGGCGGTCTCCAACTTCATCAAATGGACAACTCAGCTGATAGACGTATTTGGCACTCTCGAGTGAACTATGCGCACTTGTTTAGGTGTAAGATCACGCGCAAACTAGAGCCGGGCGATCTTATTATTCAGAACAACTTGACATGGACTCACTCGGCAAGCAATTGGTCACCGGGTTCGGGCACGCGAAAAATTGCAGCATCTTTCGCGTAGGTCGGAGTTTGATAAAGTTTGCAGGATAGTCTCCCGGACTTCCTATCAATCGCTCGTCTCAGGAGCTTACAACCAAGGCCACTTGACGTTCCAGTTCGATAGAGAAACAAATGGAAGGGTGTAGCGATCCGGGGAAACATACCTCAAGGACGCGTTGAGAGATTTGGATGTGGAAGGCAACGGTTCCTAAGTATATTTGGAGGAGAAATGTCGCAGCGCTCCGATTTTATTTCCCTCTCGTTCACGTTGTTGGGTATCGAAACTTTTTCTTGTGAGGCGATCAAACGCTGGACGCCCCTTCTCCGCTGGCGGTGCGCGCCGATCAGATTTTATTGTCCGAAGTCCTGCATTTGCACCCACAGCTGCGCTTACAGAGTCCTGGCGTAGGCGTACTCGGGCTTGACTGAAATTGAATCGCTGATATTCTCATGGCGGCTCTTTCGGCGCGAAGAAAGCACACGCATGAGTCAGGCTAGTACCAAGATCAATTTGACCTGCTCCCCTAGATCCGCGCGTACGTAAGTATGATTTCGGATTGAGGGAGGCGGGCGGTATGAGCTAGAGCAGGCATACGGAGGCACAGATCATTGCTGCGCTGAAGCAGGTGGAAGCGGGGCGCACAGCCGAGGACGTGGCCCGGGACCAGGGCGTTTCGAATCACACGATCTACGCCTGGAAGGCGAAGTATGGCGGCCTGGAAGTGAACGAGGCGCAACGGCTGCGGCAACTTGGAAGATGAAAACTCGCTGCGGAAGTGGCTGGTGGCCGACCTGAGCCTGGACGGGAAGATGCTGAAGGCGGTGATCACAAAAAACGACCTGAGCTAATAGGCCGAAGGACGGATGCGCGTTGGCTTAAAGAGCAGTACCGAGCCAGCGAACGCTGGGTATGCTGGCTGGTGTCAATCGCGGTGAGCAGCTTTCATTATCAGTCGAAGCACTGCGACCGGCGATTGCGAGAACGGTTGGTGGAGCTGGCGCGGGAGAAGGCGCGGTATGGCTACCGAAGATTGCAGGTGCTGATGGAATGCGACGGAGAGCGAGGCGACCACAAGCAGCTGTACCGGGTCTACCGAAGAGCGGTGCTATGCTTGCGGCGGAAGAAGCGCAAGCACGGCATGCGCTGCGGATTTCCACTCAGCCAGACCACCGCCACCAACCAGGAGTAGGCTCTCAGGCACGCCGCTCGCTCATGCCGTGCGCATGCCGCGCATGGCTCACCGCACAACGCCGTCGTTCAGGGCTTAGAAGTTTCCCGAGGCGATGTCCGTGAACACCAGCTTCTCCAGGCTCAGCTCAGACACCAGCCGCTTCAGCTTCGCGTTCTCCTGCTCCAGTTCCTTCAACCTGCGAGCCTGATCCACCTTCAATCCATCAAACTCCTTGCGCCATCGGTAGTAGGTCTGCTCCACGATCTCGGCTTCCTTGCACGCCTGCCTGGCGGAGCAGATTCACAATCTGCTCCGCCGTGTGCTTCTTTCCTCGTGCCATCGCCATCTCCTCTGGTTCCAGTTTGTCTCATCTCAACTGTACAAAAGGAGCCGGGCATTCCGGTCACGCCGCAACGATTGGCTATTCTCTAGAGAATTTGTTAGGTTTGGTGACAAGCTGGTTAGGTTACCCTTGTAAAGGTATAGATTGTCGGAGGCTCACTTTCATGTTGAGATTGGTTTGCAAAGTAAGCCTGAATCGTACGATTAGAGCCAGATGTGAACGCCACCCAACCTTCGATCCCATGGAAGAGGGCAAGGATTACATACGTGACCGCTGTGCCACGTGTCGAGAACTTCTCGATCTATATGAATCCAAAATTTCGCTAGAGAAAGCTATTAGGAATTTTGAGCGTCGAGCAACTCCATGGGAGACAGTTCGAAAACGGTCGAGAAAGATCCTCCCGCTGTCATGCTAAGACTTGGACCGCGCAATGCCGCGTCATTGGGATCCTCAGAACTATGCGCTAGTGAAATAGTCGGTTCGATGAGAGACTTCACGCCAAGTACCGCATCGGACTGATTGGATCGCAGCTTTAAGTTCTGGTAAATTTCGGAGCATTTTACGGATACTAGATCTATCGTGAATGGGAGAAGGCGCGGCAGATCACAGCGCCGCGTTTTGGCGACAAGATTTACCCCCCCCGGAAAACTCGTCGAACGAATTACGGCGTACTCGCGGCTGTTTTGCAGACTGCTCGTGCTTATTGAACATCTCCTTACCCCCTCCAAAGCTTCTTTAAGAATGGTCTGCCTGTGGGTCAGCCTAGGCCAACATTTGTGAAACATCTTTAGGAACAAATTCAGATGGGGCCTTGCTGCAAGTAAAGCTCGTAGCATCGCCCGCCCGCTTGGTGCAGCGATTCATGCGTCCCGGATCTCTATAATTAGCCCACGCTGGGTCATCAACATCTGGATCGGCGGATCGTTGATAGCTTGTGTGCGATCACAAACGTTAGTACGTTCCTCCAGTAGCTCATATTTTTAACATTCATCGACGGCTAAATCTGTCGTCACCATTGAAGCGCCGCGAGATCGACAGACTTTCAGCGGAATCGCATAGAGCCGTGTTCACGTTCCGGGCCCTACCTTTTCCCCTGGTAAGCAGCCGCAACGGCATCATGAATACTGTTTCTCAGCGCCTGCAGCGACAATAGTGTCTGGGCCAATGAAGCGATGTGCACTACATCGAAGCGGTGCGCTCATCAATGGTCCACTTTATGCAACTGAGGATGACGACCATATGCTGCTTGCTCATCACCTGCACCATATCGTTTCCTACGGTTAGCTCATCAAATATTTCAAGATGAGTTGAGTAAACGAACAGGCATATACTAACGAGATGAATACTCTCATTGAATGGGCTGCTCCACCTTCAGACTTTTCGATTGAGAAGGGCACGGTACATCTCTGGGCCTGGGATTTCAACTGTTCCAAAGAAGAACTGGATCACCATATGACACTTTTGTCTCCGGAAGAGCACGCTCGATTACAGCGCCTTCGTTTCGATGGAGACCGTTTTCGCTATGCTGTTTCCCATGCTGTCCTAAGACTTGTACTAGGCCGCTATCTAGGTGTGGAACCAACGCTGGTAGCCTTTACAAGGAACAAGTTCGGCAAGCCAGATCTCACCGCGACTTTAGCCACCACCTCTAAGCTGAGTTTTAACTTGAGCCACACAAATCGCATAGCATTGCTGGCGATTGCTGCTGATTTGAAAGTGGGTGTGGACGTGGAAGAACTCAGACATGTGGAAACTGAGATTGTTGAGCGGCATTTCTCAGGTAGAGAACGGAGAGAGTTAGCAGACTTGACGGGTGAACAGTGGCTTGAAGGTTTTTATAACTGTTGGACGCGGAAAGAAGCCATCCTAAAAGCGGAGGGCATAGGATTGAATGGTAACCTGGATGCATTTGACGTCACGCTACGCCCGGGTGATTTAGTCGCGTTGCTCGGATTCGATGATACGTCTGGCCTCACGCTAAACTGGCATCTTTCAGGACTTCGGCTGGGGTTAAGCGTCGTGGGTGCCTTGGCCACAAGCGCAGTTCCCACGAGGGTTGATTACTACAATTTTTCCGCTCGGTCTGGTTAGGTCCACATTCAGAAGACGAGTTGATCAGTAGCTCTGTCCGAGGTTCCTAGTGGCTCTCACAGCAATAGCTCCCACGTAGCATAAGCACAGCCCGGCATTCGAGGCGGTGGATGTCTGATATTCGTTGCGCAAATGATCGATGCTGTTGAAAAAGTCCGATCAATTAAGATCCCGGAAAATGCGAAGTGCCAGGATGCTGCAGGAGCGACGAGTATCGATTAGTTGACCCTTAGGCATCCCCATATCGGGCCGGAAACGGTTCAACTAAGAGTTTTTCAACAGCATCGATCGTATTCGTATGGCCAAGCACACGGCTGACGATGCTTGGCCGTACTGCTGAGTTACCCGGTCTTCGGGCGGCGTAGGGGGCAGGCGTCATGTGGCCGAGAGTCTGGATGGAGCGGTGCGGAGGCCTGGCAGAACCGCGGCCAGGTATTCGTCGGATGGTGATTGGCCCCGGTGTTTCTGAACCAATATGGATGTTAGTCTTCGGCCAAATCTGAGGAGGATTTGGATGAAGAAGAGAAGAAGAAGCGTTTTTCTGTAGAGCAGATTGTTGGGGGTGATGAAGCAGGCAGAGGTCGGCGTGCCGGTAGCGGAGGTGATGCTAGATGTTCGCGCGAGAGATATGAACCCTAAAAGTTAGTAGAAACAGCCTGCAAGTCCCTCAACCGCTTTCATACAAGGTGTACCAAGTCGAAGGAGTCCTTAATGTTCCCACCGACGGCGTTCTGCAACGCGATCAGATTGTGCAGGTCTTACATACAATCAACGATGGCTAGCGACGTTCAGTCAAATTAGAATAAGTTCCGATCGGAATCCCATAGTCGCATGCGATCTTTTTGAAAAGCTTGAGCGCTTGTGCAACAACCTGATCCATATTCAAATACCGGTAGTTCGCTAGTCTTCCTAGGAAATAAACTTCTTTCATCTGCATTGCTAAGCGCTTATAGCGCTCGAAAATTATAGCGCTTTCTTGACAAGGGACAGGGTAATAGGGATCACCAATCGAACAGGGGTATTCATAGACTACGCTTGTCTTCACGTGATGCTGTCCGGTCAAATACTTGAATTCGGTAACTCGTGTGTAGTCGTGCTCGTTAGGATAATTTATCACCCCAGCTGACTGAAACGTTTCTCTAGAGTAAGTCTCGTGAACAAAGCGCAGCGAGCGGTAAGGAAGCTTTCCATTCTGAAATTCGAAGTACTCATCAATTGGTCCGGTGAACACTACGCATTTGCAAAGAGCGCGGGGGCTAACATCTCTAAAATCGAAGTCAAGCCGAATTTCAATCAATGGGTGGTGAAGCATGCGCTCAAACATTTTGGTATAGCCGTAACTCGGCATCATTTGATATCGATCCGTGAAATACCGATCATCGTGGTTCAACCTAAACGGCACTCTCATAGCGACTGAAGCATCAAGCTCTGAGGCGTCACATCCCCACTGTTTGCGCGTGTAATTCTTAAAAAATTGATTGTATAGCTCGCGGCCAACGCGGCTTACAATAGCCTCCTCCGATGTGCGAATATGTTCAGGTGTCTCAGCTAATTGAGATAAAAGGGATACAACGCCAGCTGCGTCTAGATCTACCTGAAAATAGCGATTCACGGTATCAATATTGATCGGTATTGGAAAGAGCTTACCATCCACACTGCTTAACACTCGGTGTTCATATGGATGCCAATCCGTGAATCGGGATAGATAGGCCACCACCTGTTCAGAGTTGGTGTGGAATATATGCGGTCCATAGACGTGAATGAGCAATCCATCTTGGTTTATACAGTCGTAGGCGTTTCCTCCGATATGAGACCGCCGATCTATTATCAAAACGCGCTGGCCGCTGCTAGCCAGCCGCTCCGCGATAACAGATCCCGCAAATCCAGCACCAACAACGAGAAAATCAAACATAAGAATGTGCCTTACCAGAGATGCCAATCGCTATCCACTCGGATAAGCATGGCATCCAACACCCGACCCAAGCAAGCATGATCTACTACTACCTACAAACGACCTTCCGATACTGCGTGCTTAAGCGCGAACGGGAATGTCGAGGAAACATTAAAGGTATGAGATGCATGATCTCCAGCAGCCAAGCCTAACGTTTCTTCCGTCTTATACTTGAAAGTTCGTAGCTCAGTCTACTGATGGCTATCCCGGCCTCGATTACCAATTACCATCTCTGCAGCACCGTTCCTTCGGGACGAAGGGTGGATAGGGATAATATCAATCTCTAAACCAGTAGCAGAGAGTGGGGCATGATGGAATGCGGTTAAGCCGTAAGGAGCGAATTCCTAAAACCTGGTGAACAGCAATCGTCTCCCCGGGAAATCTCCGGTCGTTAAGCTCATCGAATATCACGATACCGCCTTTCGGAACTCGAGGGAGAAGAAGTTCTAAAGCAACCTTGGTCGCGCTGAAGATATCGACGTCAATATGCAATAGAGAGATGACCAACTGAGGATTCTGTTCCAGAAATGCCGGTACCGTAGATTCAATAGCACCGTTAATTAGACGGATTTTGGGAATATGACCCAAAAATCGAGTGCTGTCATGGAGGCTTGCCGCCGCTTCTAGATTACTTCTCATATCGTCGGCTACCGCAAAGCCACCAACCCGTACCTCATCGCTCACCCCTTCTGAGCGTAGGTCTTCAATACTCACAAAGGGTATACCTGAAAAGGTATCGAAGCCGATCACCTCGCGTGTATAGTTTGCCGGCTCAAAGATAGAACTGAGTTGAGCCCACGTGAATAAGCTCGCACCGCGTGCGACGCCGAGTTCCACAACAGACCCCTGAATATCCAATTGGGCCTGAAATATAGAAGCGCGTGCGAGAAATTTGGTCAGAGCCTCTCGACTTACGTACTTCGGAAAACTCTCCAGTTTTTCGTTTAATGAGCACTTGTGGGAATTCCACAAGCGTTCACTATCCGCGAGGAATTGCCGATTGGCCGACGACTGACTCCTTGAGTCTCTCAAGAGCATAGTTTTACGACTCCTCGATTTAGATGGTTCTATACAGACTCGACAATTTGCACGGAGTAACCTCTGATATCAGATGTTGGGTCGAGATTTGCATTGCGAAGCGACCAAGCTCCTTCCCTATTGACCATTGCAGCTACCCTGTCGAAGGATGTAATCGGCTGATAATCGTTGCGGTTCCTTCTCGGACGCCTGGTTCCATTTGAATTATCTTTGATATCCGTTCGCATCGTCGCGAATACTGAGCGTAATTACGTCGCATACTGCGAATGGCGTTAACTAGTTTGGAAACGGTTAGTTCTCTAAATGGAAGTTCGACCGGCGCTGCCCCGCGCTCAACCAAGAGAGCAGACCATAAAAAGTTATCGCAGGTGTAAGGGATAGGAATCGAAGGAACTCCTTGCCGTAAGCACTCAGTGATAATTCCGCCTCCGTGGTGAATAACAAAACCAACTCGCCGCAGCAGAATCTCGTGAGCCATCGGCCCGACAAACTTGACCGTTGATGATTCCCTCTCGCCATACACAGATCGTGTCAACCATGAGCCTGTTTGAATGATAACTCGCTCGCCTGTGATCTCTACAGCCTTGAGTAGGTTGTCTAGGAGAACGGCAGGATTTCGAAAAATCATACTACCGAAACTAATCAGAATTGGGCGGCTGTCCTTTGCCAAAAATTTTTCGACATCATCAGGGAGTGGCGGGGACTTTGATTCTACAAAGAAGAAGCCGGCCGCATCATTACGACCCGTCAGATACGGACTTGAGGTATACATGGACAGAAGATTTGAGTGGCCATCCCTCCCGTATGGATCTCGGAGAAGCGGAAGGTTCAGCTGTTTTCGAGCGTCATTTATGACGATTGCGGCCTGAGATCGTACATGTGGATCATCTTCACAAAAGTCGGACATTCGAAGACTGACGTATGGGGTGCCGAGAGTATCGTGAATCATATTGGGGAGTCCGAAAAAGAAGTGACCAATGAGCGCATCGGCATCCTGACAAAGACGATATAGATCCGAGAACATCGATGGTATCAGTGGCCCGAAATGTTTCACAAATGTCAGCCATTGGTCGCCAGGATTGCAGTGCTCTATTGAATCAAACACCATCGCGGTGACCTCACGACGTGTAATAAGAGGCCCAATCGGCGCGAATGCAAGTCCGCAATTCTTAACCAAAGCTTCATAAACTGGAGCCATTCCAGCGACTACTGTGTGTCCCTGATTAGCTAATTGCTGCCCCACAGCTAGAAATGGGGTGATATCTCCTCTCGAACCGCCAGCATTGATAACGAAGCGCATATCCTTGAGACCTTTCCTGAACCATACGAGCAGCAGCATACGCTGTCACTTCCAGTTGAAAGAGCTTTGTAAAGCAGAGATTGCAATGGCTCGGTCGTTTGTCGATCCAACCTTCGAAAAGATCGTACAGAATCCCCCCTGATTTGGAAAGGTTTGCGTTTAGTTGGTCATTTTTGTTGAGTAGTGGCGGGTCTGGCCTGCGGCCCAAGTCCCCGGAAGAATAGGAAGCGCCAAAATCTCTCCAATGCCGTGGATGCTGAGCGCTCTAAGTTGGCATTGTTCTTCAGATGCAGCGCGGCTCAAGGTTCCAAGTCGTCGCGCAGCTGGCAGAGGCTTTTTCTTTCTCCCAGTTTGTTCGGGTGCTGCTACGGAAGCGAGTTCACCCGATCAGGCTATGGACCTTTGGGCTATCGGAACTGGTTGAAGATCGAATTATCTCGTCCTGGCATGCCGACTGATGACGCATTTCGTCGATAGCTTCAATGGAATCTTTCGGGCGGAGTGCCTGGACATCTACTGGTCACTCGATCTCAAGGAGGCAAGCGGTTGATCGAGAGTCGTCCTCACCGAGCTGTCGGAGAGAAGACGCCGAGCGAGTTCCCCAGTCAAAGACTAACTCCGGGCTGGGATAGAAAGATTGTGGCCATAGATGGCGGGTAAGAACAGTGATTTGAATTCCCTGCGTTTGGAACGGAGAAGCGATTTCACTGGCGTCAATCGCTGAAGTAGTACATTTCCTCGAGGGAATTTCAGTGTTTATGGCAATCTTCTTCTTCACTGCGCTAAGAAGATCTCACGTTAAGGGACTCGTCGGCTGTTACGAATTCAAAACTATAACCGCCGGCAAATCTTGACTTCTGTTCGCATTTGATACATCATTTGGGTGTCTAAATTCGAGTTGGCAATCTGTGGATTCACCGCTGTTGTGGCAAATGCAGATCTGAGGATGCCTATGTACAACGAAAGTAACCAAAATCTGAAAATCACGTCCCAAACAGAGGAGAGAGTTCGAGCTATTTGGAAGAGCGTTCTCGACTCTCCAGACTTAGGCTTGCATGACAACTTTTTGAATTTGGGCGGAGATTCATTATCTGCAATGCTCTGTATTTCGCGATTAAGAGCGGAATTCGGAATTGAGATGACTATTGAAGACTTCTTCTTCGATCAAGCAACCGTTTCCAATTTCGCAGTGATTATCGATCGAAGTCGAGTATGTTCAGCCGGATCCATCTGAACATACTATCCGCACTGTGAAGAGCGGGCGGCGCGCAATTGGACACGAACTAGCTTTAGAACTATATGCGTGTCGTATCTCGTTTTTTATCTCCCGATGAGTACCACCTAGATCTGTCATAAGCGAAATAATTCATCCCTTTTGAGTTTTTTTTGAGAGATTTTCGCGCGAATCAAACACCTCGGTCCCTCCTCAAATCAAAAGAGATATCGAGGCGTAGCTCATGATGGGCGGGGCACACAAAGAGGGCTCCAATTGTTCTAGATCGCTAAAGCCGGAGATTAATTGGCCCAACTATAATCAATATAATCAGATATTTACAGGCGATACATAAAGCATAACGTCTCTAGTTTAGAAGATACTATTGCTTTCTGAGGTTCCAGCGTGTTCCGTCCAATTGTTAAGTTTTATGCTCAGATTGATACAGCTTGTCGGAGCTGCCTGTTAGCAAAAGGAACCTCTCTCGAGACGAATTCAACTGCGCTTTGGAGCTGTGCATCAATCCCTGAACGCCTCTCTCGCCAATCGAAATCGACGCGTAGATCGGGTTCGATGGGATTACCTTCCAGCGTCATTCCATTCCAGGTGCGATAACTCCCGGTAGGGAGGGCCAACCGGAATCCGCCACCTACTTTCGTCGAGGTGGCAGAAAGCAGCCGCCCGGCAGTCTTCTCTCCGACTACAGTCGCTAGCCCATTCTCCTTTGCAAAAATAGTGATCATCTCAGCGGCGCTCGCTGTATGACGGTCAACCAACAGCGCTATCTTGCCGTGGAAGAGTTTTGGACCCAGCCCCTCTGTTTCAAGAACGACAGGTGATTTGTTCAGTAGAGACGGCATGAACCGAACAGCAAGGGTCCACAGTTCGCTCTTTTTTGAAGGAATCCTGTTGAACCGAGGAAAAGACAATTTAGCAGTGTCGAGACTCTTGCTTGCCCACTTTCGATTCGGAGCGAAGCCAACGGGTATCTTCGCAGGGGTCAACAAACTCATGACACGGAGCGCACCTACGCCGCCGCCAGTATTTCCCCTGAGATCGATCACTAAACCCTTCACGTTCCCGAGTTCTTCGATTGCGCGGGAGATTTCGGTTGCAACGTCGACACCCACCATCCCGGGAAACATCGCAACTTTGAGATATCCGATGTCGTTCGGATACGACTGATATTCCACCAGCTGCGGCTGAATGAATTGCAGCTTCTTCCCCTTGGAAGGGACCACATTTATATGAGCGGTGCGTTTTCTGCCGTCTGCCGGGATGACCTCGACGGCAGACATCTTGCCAAAGGGAAAAGTGGGGTGTTCGGGGGGAACGATCTCTCTATCATTCACTCGAAGCAGAATGTCGCCTGGCTGTATCCTCGCCTTGGCGGCTGCACCTTCCTTATGTACATCCTGAAAGATCCACCGTCTTCCTTCGTCTGTTTCCTCGGCAAGGTAAGTCGCGCTCAATGCGGCCCTGCTGGATGCAAGGCGGCCGGTCTCGTGAAAGAAACCGAGATGCGAGGTATTGAGCGTATGCAAGAGCTTCATCATCGACTGCTCAAAGTCATCCTGGGTCGCTGCCGCTTCAATCCCAGGCCGGTGTGACTCCACACTTTGCAGCCACTCTTCCGTAAGCAGCTCAGGTTTGTAGAACTTCTTTTGCAGGCTCAATACGACACGGTTGAGTACCGCGCGCTTTGTATTCACCGATAGTGCAGGGGACGACAGTATCGAGGAGCTTGTATTCACCGGTTTCCTTTCATGCGCTTATAGCAAAACTCAGAGGTTCCCATTGGGATCTCCGGCAAGTTGAAATCCAGCCCAAAAGTACGGAACGAATCCATTTTGCATAAGATCGAGCTGGGCGGACCGCAGCGCATCGACCTTGCGTTTATGAAGTGCGAGGTTCGAATAGAAATTCACCATGAAGTGTTCCGTCGATTCGTCCTCCACATCCCATAACGTCGAGACCACGGAATCTGCGCCGGCTTCGATGAAGGCATTGACCAGGTTTGCGACTCCAACTTCTCCGACTGGTTCGACGCCCGTGCTGCAGGCCGAGAGTGTTACAAGCTTCGAGCTTAGATGCATGGTTCTGATTTCACGGACCTGCAGCAAACCATCTTCGCTGTCTGACCCTTCCGGCGCGAAGATGAGAGCAGATCGATCCGAATAATCGAGGTCCACATAACCGTGCAGAGCCAAGTGAATCACTTTCGGATTACTCGCTGTTAGCTTTTTAAAGGTCCCCTCGCTGGCCTTTGAGCCAAGCAGTATTGTCCCCGGAGGCGGTAGGTACCGCGCAATGCTTTCGACCTCGGCTTTGCTTTCCGGCAATGGGATAAGCTCGCTGTGTTTCGGTCCCGAGATAGCCCGGAGAATGGGATTCCGCGCATCGCCGGATTGGGTCCACGCTGCAACACCCAGGTAGGATACGGTCGCAGCCGTGTCATCCTGCGCGCGATTGCGAATCAGGCTGTATACGGTAGAGGACGGAGCGACGGCCACGGCGTGCGTTGAGAGCACATATGAGCCATGGTCGGAAAGCGCAGCAAACGGCAGCAGGTGCAAGGAACCGTCCGGAACAACAATCAAGTCTGTCTTCTCGGCATACTGCTTCACCGGCTGAAGCAGTTCTCCGAACAACGTCTCCGCGAGTTTCTGGTCTTCTTTCTTCGCACGAATCTCGCCAATATAGTGTTTGGCGTCGGTCTCAATAAGAGCTCGCGATGGGAGTCGTACCGCGGCCACCTCGGTAGTGGTGATTGCAAGCGCGTAGGAGTTAGGTTCCGCTAGAACATACTCGATGAGCAGCGAATTGCTGGACAATGCTCGTTGCAACTCCGTCAACCGAACCGGATGGATAACGGTTCATGCTCCATTCCGCTCGAGCCGATCGCGAGCTCCGTGTGGAAGATCGCATTGGATATTGTTTCTCTCTGTTGCGGAGACTCGGAGTTGATGAGTGCTACATTGAGCCTCGTGAGTTCCTTCTCTTGAGGGGTAGGAGCGTGAGCAACCTCGTTGTTGTGGTGTTCCAGGGCCGCTGTCTCTACCCGACCACGAATCTGTTCCAGTATCGAAAAGGCCTCACCAAAGCGTTTTTGGGAGGTCAAAAACTCGAAATATCCAGAGTAGACATTGCTCATTTCGGCTAGTAGCTGCCGCTCGATATTCATAGATGGAGTGTGTTCGATCATCCCGTTAACGAGGGCGATGGCTTTTTGATACAGATCGTCAGCGCTCCTTGCTTGCCCCATCTGGCTCAGAATCTCCGCCTTCGTGGCCAGATTGCGCGGCACCAAATACAGTTCTTCGGGAATCTTTGTATCTGCAGCTATTGCCGCGTTGATTGCTTCGAGCGCCGCAGGCAAATCATGAGCGTGTATATAGGCTTGCGCCAGAAAGGCCACTCGCATCTGCAATTCCACGATAATTGCCAATTTTCGTCGAATACAGAACCGAATCTCTGTAATCCTCAGTGGCGGCATTCCAGTCGCCGCGTTCTCGATAAATGTTTCCGCGAGAGAGATACACCTGCGCCTTATGGGCATCAAACGGCGTCGGCTGAAGCCTCGCGAGGGAGTGATTCGCCATCACAAGCGCTTCATCCAGCCGGTGGAGACCGACGAGCGCGTCGATCTTCGCATACACCGCGATCGTGGGGTAAGCCACTCCCTGGTGAGTCTCGGCTATCCGGATAGCTTCATTGAGGGGGGTCAGTGCTTCCTGATAACGGTGTATCTGCACGAGGCCGGCGCCGAAGACCGAGGCGTAACGCACAGTTGCCGCAGGATCATTCTCGATCTTCGAAAGTGTCCATGCACCAATAACCTTTTTCTTTGCAGTCTCCGTGTCCCCAAGCAGGAACGAAGCGATGCCTTCTTCGCCCAGCGCTCTCGAGGCGATCGAAACGTGCCCTAGACTCCTGGCAAGAGTAGAAACCTGTTGCCAGTTGGAGAGTGCCTCAGAGGCGTTGTAGTTCGTCTGCAGCATTCCCCGAATCGTCAGGATACGTAATCGGGTTTCGGGATCCGATGCTTCGGGCCGCGCGAGGTCCTGGGTCAAGGAAACAATGGTCAGAGGGCTATTTGCCGACTCGTTCGGCGGGATCTGGCTCACTCGCGCATACAGAGCTTTAGAAAGTTGGCCTTGCTGCTCAAATTTAATTTCCGCCTGTTTGTAAAGCGATTGAGCGAGCGCCCATTGGTTTCCCCAGGCCAGGGTGTCGGCTCGGTCAAGTAAGTTCTGGGCCGAGCCCACAGGCGCCGAACTAGCATGCGGCGTGATCGCGTAGAAGTAAAACGCACCAATGATCAGCACACCAAAGGCGAAGGCTATTGCAGAGAGTTTCAAAGCGCGGGGGAGTCGCACCAGGGGCCCGTCCAGGTAAAGGGGGTTCCGCACGTGAGCGGTCCTTCACCGAATAACTTACCTCATTTCGGGCCTCAGCTGATGGCAATTTAATAGGAACGGCAGGTGGATGTTGAGAGACACATCCACCCATATTGTTCAGGCCACCTTCGGAAGAACCTCACCTGCAATTTTCATGAGGTCCAGCTTCCGCTCCGCGTCTTTGGTCTGGCCTGCAATCCAGGAGATCGCGTTAGAAAGCCGCCAGTTGGTATTGCCCGCTGGCAGGTTGTAGGTGTCAGGCGAGTCGAACGCCTGTGACGCAGCTTCCGATTCACTCTTCTGCAGCAGTTTCCGGAAGGTCTCTTTGGCTTTTTCCGTGCCCACGATCTGTTGATTGGAGTGACGAATGGCCTCCATCCTGCGTTTGAGCGAATCGGCGTCCAGTTGGCCGTCGATGACGTCGCGAAGGGCGCTCACCGTCGTCTTCGCATCGAGTTCGTAAGTACGATTCGAATAGAGCGTCGAATCATCCAGCCGCTTCCCCACGTGCACCTGCCGCATCTCCTCCTGCGTGATGGCAAGGTTCGTGCACCAGATCCGGAGGAGATAAGCGCGAATGGAGAGTGCTCCATTGCCGTAGTTGGAGTTTTCGAGGCTCAGCCCGTACGCGACCATCTCGCCCGGCACCGGTTCGTATACCTCCGGCATGATGGCCTGGATCGCCACCTTGGTATCCGTGACGTAGCCATCGTAGGGCAATGCTCCTTTACGCTGGACTGCAGTAGCGAAGGCCTCGATGATGGAGCGAGAATCAAGCCTTCGGTAGCGGTCCGAGAGGAAGCCGCGGAGTTCACCGCCGAGTGAGCGCAACAGATACCGCGCCTTCGGGTTGCGGTTTGCGAAGACGGTGTTCAGATTGTGCGCGAGCAATTCACGACTCCACGGAGCCGCTGTACCCTGCAGGGTGTCGATCAATTTCAGCGGAAGGTCGCTGATATGGGCCATCTGGACGAGTGCGTTGCGATGAAGCCGCTGATTCAATCTCTCCGCGCTCGCTGTGCCATCAGGGTAGGCAACGGTGATTGCGGTAATCCCATGATCGGCTTGAAACTGGAGGGCTGAAGCGCGAGCGAGACGATCGGTCGGTTGGTTCTTCATTACATGATCGATCACTGTTCCCGCAGTTTCGCGTCCTTTGGCGATCAACGTCTCCAACTTATGATGTGCGGCGGTCTTAGATTCCATGGTCAGAAGCATGAGGAGTTCTCCTTGGTAGTGAAGGTGCAAATGGAAAAGCCAGCCCGGAAGGGACTGGCCGTGTATGGAAATAAAGGGAAGGTGTCTTCAATTATGCGAGCGGCCCAGAATTAACGTATTGTGAGCAACTCCCATCTCAGGAACTTCACGACTGAGACATTGCCGGAATCCTCAGCGCCAAGACACAACCCGAAAGAAACCGTTACGAATCTTGTTGATTGGATGAAGATCGCCGCTGGCGCCACTTCCGAGTTGGCGACCAACCGGAGCCAAGTGGCGACAAGGGCGTTTCCCAACCCTTGACTGCCTTGCTGTTCGCTGAGAGAACAGGGCTCCCTTGAGGTAAAGTGGACGAGCGCGCAGGCGATTTTGCATTTGAATTCTAGTAGTGCGATGTCATAAACGACACTATCAAGACACGGCTCCACGATGAGGAGGTTGGCATGTCGGATCTTATGTGGGATACATTCGTTCTGCACGTAAATGAAGACTAGCAGTTGCGGATGCATACGCGAACCGGTTGACCGCCGCCGGCTTCACTGTTTGGCTCGACGATCAAACTCAATCCGCAGACTCCCTTCAAAGAACTATCGATAACGGGCTAACCGAAGCCAGATGTGGGATCGTGATCATCACGCCAGCCTTTTTGAAGTACTGTGGGCCCAATACGTGTGATGTGCTTTTCTCGCATCGTCCAAATGGTAGTCAGCCAATCCTCACGATCTGGCACGAGGTCACCTCGACCGATCTGGGAGGCTGGACACCCTTGTCGAAAATAGGCTTCTTCACGGAAGACGGATTGGATCAGGTCGTCCACAGTCTGGTTGCAAGCCTGCGCGCCCTACCTGCAAGGCCGAACTCAGAACTGCGCTTCCTCGACTACCTGGATGCGGATCCCGTTTCCGCAAAGACCTTCTTGGAGAGCCACCTGGCGGAAGGTGTAGACGCCAGGGTCATCTGGCCACCTGAGTTCGAAGCGATGCTCGAACAGGTTCAGACGCTGATAGCGAGCGCACGGGATCACCACAGAGCCGAGTCGTGCTTTCATAAAGATCCCGCGGAGCACGTGGTCAACTTTCTGGAATCTGCAAGTACTGCAGTTCGTGTCGTTCAAGACATCAAGCGAAATACTCCGACGCAGGTCCAAGCCCTGATCGCCGGAATGTCGGATTACTGGCATGATATGACTTCTCTGATTGAGAGGTCCCTAATCAACTTTCTCACGCTGGCTGACTTCGAAGCTCAGCACCAGCTGGCATATTGCTTCCGTTACACAACGGTCGCTGATCAAATGCCGCCGCAATGGCTGCCCTGGTTTGAGCCGGAAAGGAAAAGGCTTCGCCTTTATGCGGAACTATTCCACATCGAGGACGAAATGAGCGATGCCCGGATTTACAGCATTTCGGATGTTTACATCAATCTTTATGTTTGGGGTCCAAGATGGATGGTGATGGAGGCAGCAGGGCTCAAAGACAATTGTCCTATACCCAATCCCTGGTTCGTCAAATACCTGATTCCTCAGGTCGAGCTTGCCCGAATGTGGGATCCTGTATTGCCTGCAATCAAGTACCGTGAAACTGCACTCATTTCGAAAGTTCGAGGCGAAAATCGCGAAGAGTTGTACTAGTGCGATGACGTCGAGCGCGTTCCACACAGACCCTGAATCCATCCAGGGATAGAATTCCGGCCATGGGCGAAGACTCTTCAGCGGTCCGCGGTCGATATCTCGGACGATTGGTATTGGAACTGCTCCCTGATGGGCGGCTGATGCAACTGCTGGAGCCTTTCGGCTTCCTCGACGAAAACCAGGTTCGCTGGCCCGTTCCGGCGAGGGCACAGGTCGATGGCGCTTCTATTCCAAGGCCACTCTGGTCTCTAATGGGCGGACCCTTCGAGGGGAAGTATCGAGATGCTTCAGTGATCCATGACTATTATTGCGACACCCGGCGTAGACCTTGGCGCAAGGTACATCGCGTCTTCTACAACGCGATGCGTGTCTCGGGAACCAACGAGACGCTCGCCAAACTGATGTATGCCGGGGTCCTTTTCGGCGGACCGCGATGGTCCGATACGGTGGAACACAATGTGAACCTGCCGCCGCCTGACCTCAATATGCTCTTTTCCGTAGCACATTCGGAGTTTGAGAAGGGCGTCATCGCAGCGGTGTACATGAAAGACAAGACTTCAGCTCCGCACAATCTAGAAGAGCACCTAGTACTCCCAAATGGCAAAGTGGAAGCATTGGATCTCGAGAAGATGAAGAGTCTCATTGCGGAGAATAACCCAAGTCTCGATGAGATCGAAAAAGCAGTGGATGTGGCGTGGAAACTAAGACAATGGACGCGCTGAGAGCAGCATACAGTTCGCTGGCGCACATTGTAAGGCTAGAGTCAAAACTCCGGAGAAGTGTCGATCTTGAACTGATACGGGTCGATTCAGTTAGTCTTTCATGGCTGCGGCTCGAGAGATCATGATCGGTGCGCGACGACGTGTGCATTCGTGGATAGAACTGGACTCTTGATCGTCTGATTTCGGCCTGTGTTCATAATGAATGAGTTTCCACTCGTGTCCGCCGCGCCCTCCCGGAGCGATAAGGCCGATTGTCACAGCAACATTGCTACAGTTCATGCTATGGATCATAGGGGTATATTCATAGACACTTTCGTCCTGGGAAGTAAGCAGCAAGTTTCTATTTGCGTCAACGGCGACCCCGTTGAAAATGCCGCACCCCGATCTACGAAAGCATTCGTCTCGTTTACGGATCTACTCAATTTGGTGAGGTGTGTGGACGGATTTCTCCGATCGTGAATGTCACCTGTTGCCAACAGGACTAGCGCTCATTGAACTATTTATGTCGTCATCACTTCTCTTGGCCAGAACCACTTCAGTGAATAACCGGCATCTTCGGGCACGTGATTGCGGCTGGATTGACCCCAAAATCGCCGATGCACTAATTGAGAACTGATTAGTAACGATAAGTCAGCTTGTCGTGAGTGCGATTTCTGATGAAAAGACGAGTCTTTTCCCATCGGCTTTGAATAGCTCTACAAGAAGCAGCTACAGCATGTGAAGGAAAAGGGATACTGATGAAGACCGCAGCCCACTGGAATACGCGATCAATATGGTCCCGGGCCCCTCTGGCTAATACCGATGTCTGACATACGCCAAACCGAAGAGGTAGCTTTACCCTGCCTCCTCGCTGCTACCATTGATCTATGGGGTATCGCGTTCAGATCAGGCCATTCTTGCTCACCGAAGGCGAATTTAAGGGCCACATGGAATACATTCATTTCCATGTGTTTCTCGATGGCGTCGAAGTTGGGCGCTGGTCTGAAGCAAACATTGGCCAGCTCCCGGACTCTCTGGGTAAACTCGTCGGCAGGGCCAAGGCCATCGAATACGACCGCATCCTCCGCACCAACATTGAGGTCGATGTGCCAGGCGAATACACCGAGGAGCAACTCCGCTTGCTTCACACTCCACGACGCGGCGAATAGATCATGGCGACCAGGAAAACGAAACCGCCTCGAAAAAAGGCTCCGGCGCGGTCCACCATTAGTGTTGAAGAGCAGTTGGCTGAAGCCCTTACCGAGAAACTAAAATAAGACCACTGCGGAACATGCCAATGCCAGACTCCCATTCCTCGGTGAGCGAGTGAGCATAGGCAGCTCCGGGTCCGTCTTCACCATCACCCGAGTCAGAGAAAAAGACGTCGATCTCCAGCTTCCCGGCACGAATATCGAGCGGTTCCGCGTGCCGGTTGATGATCTGCGATACGTCGATGCGCCGAAGGAACCGAGCCGATCGAGCAAACCAGCGATGCCGGCGATCAATCTCGAAGAGGTCCGAGAGCCTATTGCCACCGCACAACAAAGCAGCATCGACCAATTCAGAGGCGACATCGCAATCCTCAAAAAGTACCTGAAGAGCAAAAGCATCGATCAGGACGCACTCGATGAACTGGATGATCTCTGCAACGACACCGAAAAGAGATGGCACGCCGCAGTTGAGACCATCGAAGGCTTGCTGGAGGGTTAGTTGTCGTACAGTTATCCGCGTCAAATTCGCATCGAAAACGATCATGCAGGCGACGGCGTGACTGGCCAGAATAAATCTTGGCTCTACGTCTGTCCGCAACTCTACTGGAGGTACGTACAGCCATGCCAGCGAACCCTGAAGACTTCGATACTTGGGACTCGAAACTAACTCTTGCAAAACAATTGGTGGGGCTGGTGTGGGGGTCGAACTCCATGCCCGCGACATTCGAAGTTGAATACGAAGGCATAAAATGGGAGGTTCTCGTGCGAGTCGAGGAGGCAGCCTCATGACCGATCCTCAGGGTTGGGTGCCAACATTTCAGGTGAACCCGCGACACGATATGGGTCCACAGGCTTATATCGTCTCCGTCTCGATCATTCATTCTGATCTGGCAGGCTTTCGAGGCATCGTCCGCCGATTGGCCAATAAGTAGGAGATAATCCACGCTTTCGATGTCGCAGGAATTAATCAGGCACGCTATGCCGACGCGTTAGCAGTGATCGATGGCGGCTCGTACTCCTGCATCGATGTGAATCAAAACGAAGATCAGAGGCAGCAGATTCTACAGACGGAGTCCACCGAATAATCCATGTGTGGTCGCTACTACCGACGCTCTGACAAACAGAAGATCGCTGAAGCCTTCCACATCGCTAATGGCGATGACGTTATCTTGCCTCCGTGGGACTACAACGTCGCCCCGACGACGCATCAGCCTGTCATCCGCCACAATCGCGACACGGGCGATCGGGAGCTCACACTGATGCGATGGGGTCTCATTCCCTTCTTTGCGAACAGCCCCGAAGAGTTCAAAGACCTTTCCACTATCAACGCCCGCGCGGCGACTCTTCTGGAACGACCGACCTGGCGCGAACCCTTCAGACGGCGGCGCTGCCTTGTCCCAGCTGATGGGCTTTATGAATGGGTGCGACCTGAAAGTCGTCCCGATGATTGTCCGGCGTGGTCACACGACCGGACCTGCCGTCCCATCGGCAGTACCCTAGGAGGTCAGGCGGGTTGGTAACGGCCCGTTGAGAAGCCCTCTGACAATGTACCCGCAGCCGAAAGGCTGTTGAGCGAGCCGCGAGGCAAACTCAGGTCTGCCAGCACCGAGGCGGACAGGGCCTAGGGTTTGTGGCATGGCCAGCATATGCGAACTCACGTATGCATCGACAAGAGAGAAGAAGCCAAAGGTGCTGTCAGGCTTCCAACGCAGCGGGTACGGAAGCTCCATTCTCTTCCGTCATGGGCAAACAAACGCTGCCGGTGTTGTAAAGAGGGCCTAAACCACAGTGTCATCGGAACGGAACAGGGTAAGCCCGTATCGTCCCCGTGAGGGTAGAAAGGCCGCAAGGCCTGACAATGGCGATGCGGGTAAAGGAGGAGAGAGCAAGCGAACGCCGCCCCGTAATAAGGCGGATACGGACCTTGTGTCCGGCGCGAAAGCGAGCCCACTTCTCTCTGGTCTTCCATCACGAGAGAACATGATCAACCGGCATGAAGACGCAAAGCAGATGACGACGGAGCAATCCGTTGGTGCAGCGTCTCACACTCCTGTTCACTGGCGCGAGATCGACTGGCGTTTGGTAAACGGAGGTGTGCGCCGGCTCCAGGTGCGTATCGTGAAGGCGGTGGAAGCGGGCAGATGGGGCAAGGTGCAGGCCTTGCAACGGTTGCTCACATGCTCTCGGGATGGCAAGCGGTTAGCCGTTAAGAGAGTGACAGAGAACGCAGGAAAAAAGACCTCTGGCGTAGACGGCGTGAGTTGGGATACGCCAGAGAAGAAGATGGCAGCGGTAGATGGAATGAAACGGAGGGGCTATCGACCTCTTCCGCTTCGGCGCATCTACATGCCGAAGTCGAACGGTAAGTTGCGCCCGCTCGGCATCCCCACCATGAAGGACCGAGCCATGCAGGCACTACACCTGCTTGCACTCGATCCCGTGGCAGAGATGAAGGCGGATGAAAACTCCTATGGGTTTCGCCAGCGGCGTTCTTGCGCGGATGCGATCGAAGGTTGCTTCAAGGCCCTCGCACGACATCCGGGCTGGGTGCTGGAAGGCGATATCCGAGGCTGTTTCGACAATATCAGCCATGAGTGGCTGATGGCTCACGTCCCCATGGACCAGGTCATCCTGCGCAAATGGCTGAAGTCGGGGTACATGGAGAAGCACTCCTTCTACGCGACCGAACAAGGAACGCCACAGGGCGGGATCATCTCCCCCGTGTTGGCGAATCTTGCACTCGACGGTCTGGAGCGGCGGTTGCGGGAGAAGTATCCGTTACGCGGCCCAGGATCGTGGCAAGGCATCCTTGCTCGCGTTCACCTGATCCGGTATGCAGACGACTTCGTCATCACCGGCAAATCGAAAGAACTGCTGGAAGATGAGGTAAAGCCGTTGGTCGAGAGCTTCCTTCGTGAACGTGGGCTGGAGCTTTCGGCAGAAAAGACGGTTGTCACGCATGTCGATCAGGGCTTCGACTTCCTCGGACAGAACGTGCGCCGGTACAGCGGCAAGTTGCTGATCAAACCTTCCAAGAAGAATATCCATACATTCCTTGAGAAGGTTCGGGAAGTCGTCAAGAGGGCACAGGCATATCCGACATGGCAGTTAATCGCAGAGCTCAACCGCATGTTGCGCGGTTGGGCGATGTATCACCGTCATGTGGTCAGCAAGTGCATCTTCAACCAAGTCGATTACGCCATCTTCAAATCGCTATGGCGATGGGCTCTGAGGCGGCACCCTCGCAAAGGAAAACGTTGGGTCATGCGAAGATACTTCGCACGACGCGGCGGCCGAGCGTGGTGCTTCTTCGGAGAGAAGAAGTACGACAATGGAGCGCGGGAGATTATGTGGCTGTATCACGCAACCTCCCTCCCCATCCGTCGTCACGTCAAGATCAAGCGAGACGCGAATCCATATCATCCCAAATGGGAGATGTACTTCGAAGCTCGTGAGAGCAGACACATGACCCAGACACTTGCAGGTCGTGGAACGCTGCTCTATCTCTGGCGAACACAGGGCGGAAAGTGCATCCGTTGCGGCGAACCTATCACCAAGGAAACAGGTTGGCACAGTCATCACGTCATCCCCAAGGTACTAGGTGGACCGGACGGCGCAACGAACCGCCAGCTTCTTCACCCGGAATGCCATCGCCAACTGCACAGCCAACTCTGCCGCTATCGCCCCCGCGTCTCTGACGAGGCGCTCGGAAGGCTTGAGCCGTGTGAGTTGGAAACTCTCACGCACGGTTCTTAGAGGGGCGGTCGGCGGCAACGCCGACCGCCTACTCGACCCTAAGCACGGCCATGCCATATCGCCCACCTTCACACCCGCGCCTATAGATGAACCAAACGCCACGGGCGATCTTTTCGGCTCTCCAGTCAAGCGTGCCAAGGCCACAAAGCCGGTGAAGCGCCTCTTCGATATCACTCTCGCCGACCCAGCAGCAACGCCTTTCGCCTTCGCTGGTCTTTGGGACTACTGGAAGCGGCCCGACGGCAGATACCTTGAATCGTTTGCCATCGTCACTACCGAGCCCAATGAGCTCGTAAGTACCATCCACGACCGCCTTGCACTGATTCTCAAACCGCGGGACTACGACCGCTGGCTTACCTCCGACGACAAAGAGGATTCGCGCCTTCCACTGGATCTCCTCCATCCACTCGACTCTGACGAGATCAAGATGCTCCCCGCCAACCCAGCTGTAGGCAATTGGCGCAACAACGGACCCGAGATGCTCAACAACGTATAAATGAACTGATCACTTCGGCCTCCTCACAAATCATCAGATTGCCTCCGAGATGAAAATGACGAGCAGCCAGCAGATCCCACACACCGAAGCGATCATCAGCAAAGTAGCGGTCTTTCGTCCTGTTATTCGGGACAGGGCAGGTTCCAAATTGGCCACTGCAACACAGGCAACAAAGAGAGTGTCCAAGTACATGAAATCTCCGATCCAAAAGAGATGGGCTTTCCCCGAAATGGGGAAAGCCTGGTTGTGAAGCTTTGTTGAACGATGTTCTAGGCGGCCTTTCGCTGCCGTCCGCCTTCTGGCTAATTTGTCCCTAGATTCGGGATCAATCAGGATCGGTGTGGTGCGTCCCGTTTCCACGTTATAGAACGCACCATCATGGTCGAGGCTGCCATAGCGAAGGAGCCGAGTGAGCATGGCCAAAGCACTGGCAGCCAATACGCTGTTGACGAACGGTTCTTGACGCTCTAGCGCCTCAGCAGCGGAGCAGCTTGGAAGCGGCCCTTCGCCCAGCGAAACATCCATGATTGAGGGGAAAAGTTCTGTCACGATTCGCAACCGAGTTCGGCTCTGGCGGTTGATGTCATTCAAAGGCTGGCCCAGGACAAACTGTCCGTTGCTTGCGTTATTTCCGATGTCGAGCCAATAGCGCACATGGCGCCAGGGGCCTGACCGGGATTGGAAGGCTTCATGCATCTCACGCCTTGCAGCTCGGGTGTGGACGCAGCTGATGAAGAAATCGATGGTGCTGTCGTAGCCCGTACCCATATTTCGGGCGTGCTTCGAGAAGAAGCACTCCTCCGAGCGCCACGCCAGCCCATGGAAGAGATTGACTCGATTGACCAGGATGGTGGCCTTGTTATGTCCTATGTCGGCGGCACCGAAGGGTTGCCGTACGCAGTTGGTAGGTGACACGGCATCGCCATCCATAACCGTGACGTCGATTCCTTCTGGCCTGCCCCAGGCCTCGAGCGCGCGGTGCAGGTACGGGAGTCCAAAGAGGACTGTGCTACCGTTTCCTCCCGAGCCGATAAGAAGGACGCGGAGCGTGCGTCGGTATGGACCATCTATGTTCGTTAGCGTGTGGACAATTTTCATCGACGAACCTCCCGCCATATAAGACTCGCGATGGTCCGCTGCGCTTATGAGGTGATGAACTGATGAAGAGTTTGGTTGGCGGCAGCAAGGAACTGTGCAGGAAATCGTCGTTTTTCGGCTATTGACCTCCACAGTCCGACGAAGCCGCCCGGATGTTCGGTCAGTTTCTTTGAAGCATTGGGATGAGTGAACTCGCTTTCGAAGAACGCGCTCTCCCACCTCAACAGCGAATCGACAGTCGCCTGTGGAGGCACCCGTGCCGTTCCCAGACACACATCGCCGCGGTCGTTTATATTCCAGTACGGCGCGCGGTAGAGAACGGACTGCAGGTTCGGCCGTTCGTCCCGCAAGAGTGCACGGACCTCGAGAAGACGCTTGCATGCGCGAAATACCAATGGAGGCTGAGGAAACCTCTTTCCGGACAGCTGCGCAACTTCGTTGCTCTTTTCCTTCGCGTAAAACATCCGCCGCATGGATGCCGGCGTCCACCACGTAATGGAGTCCTCCGACCGGACGAGCACATTCGAGGGAAGGAACTCGATCGGGAGTGCACCGCGTAGTTGCGTGATAAGCATGAGGATGTGTCCTTCCTCGAGAGCGGATCCCGCACCAAGAGAAGGAATCCCGGAAGGATCGACCGCGACGCTATGTTTCGTGACGAAGGCGGAGGGCCCGGCCCGCTCCGAGTCTCTGTCGCTGCGATAGATAAGGAGAGCCTCACGCAGTTCGAAGCTCTTGGTTGAACTCAGATTGATCTGTGCCTGCAATGGGTGTGCTCCTTTCGAGGGCCTTGGAGAGGACCACAAGCTTCTGGTTGATCGCGACGAGCCGCTGGATGTGCGTGAGCACACGTCTGACGTCGCTAACGTCCCTTGGATCAAACGGCGCAATCCATGCCGGGGCATGCGAGGACTCGTACATGGACTGCGCTTCCTCATCGAAGGCCTGGGTGATGGGGTCATGGGGTTGGAACGCCAACGCCCAGTTCGGCAGTGGGCCATCGTCCCAGATCCCGTCTACCTCCCGGTGGTTCATGTCAGGTTCAGGCTTGAGGAAACGAGCAATGGTGAGTACTCGTTCGATCCATTCCCCATACTTCCCTGCCCTGTATTGCCTGAGAATATGAATGTGTTGCTTGAGCCTTTTCAGTTCTTTATGGAAGTTGATCTCCCGGATACAAAGGGGTGTCGCCGCTACAAGGTCCGGGATATGGACGTCGTTATTCTGGCAATACTTCTGAAACGCTACCTCGGAGCCATCACAGTCCTCGATGTCCATCTCAATGCTCTCTTTCCAGCGCTCATAGAAGTACTCCGCGCGGGAGATATCGTAGATCTCCATCCACCTGTTCATTACGGTTGAGAGGACGATATAGAAGGAGCGCCCCAGCCCCGGCTGTTCTTCCTCCAAGAGCGTCAGGGCTTTACCCACGAACAGAAATCCACAACCATCGGAGGTTTCGAATAGGATGAAAAGCTTTTCTTTGTCTTGCTGAGTGCCGTCATCAAGTTCATCGACGATGGCCAGATCGATGCTTACATCGTTGACGAGGTCCGCGGCTCCCAACGATTGGAGCCATTCATTGATAGCGCTCCGAATCAAGAGCGATGGATCGGCATTGTGCTGTTGCCACATCTCAGGCGAACCCAGGCCAAGCTACACGAGGCTGCTGGCAAAGGCAACCGCGGTGTCCCCTCCCTGGGTGTATGTATACGAGGTTGGGATTGACTTCAGCGAGGGTAGAACCACCCCTGGGTTGTTTCGTCTGACTCCTAGTGCAGCCAGGGCAGCAAGCCAACCGGAGTTGCCAGCATCTCCTGCGGATGACTCTCGGTTTTCGAAATCGCGGCTGCAATTGCCGATGCCTGTTGTTGCTGTTTGCATTGGAGAAACCTTTCGATGGTTTGCTCATTTGGGGTGCGTTCCTGCCGGCAGAGCCGGTCGAGCTCTGCCAACAGGACCTTGCGGGATTGTTGAGTTGTCTTACGCAGCGGGCGGGCCACGGCTTCTACCCCTTGTGTCCGATCGAAGTGGTGAAAGTGATGGTTCGGGTGCGTTCGGTCAACTGCTCCTCGTAGGAGGAGTTGTTGAGCGCCGGATAGATCCCGGTGTAATGCGTCCGTACCTCATCAATGGACATCGCGTTGTTGGGATCGGCCAGCTTCCGGCCGTCGAGTATAAATTCACGCGGCAAAGTGGTCGTTTTCAGCGCCATAGAATGCCTCCTTCAGAATCTCGTCTTCCTCGCTTTGGGTGTCGAACATGCTGGGCTGCGCAGGCTGCACTTTCGCCGCGGCGGCCGCAGAATCTTCCGAATCGTCGTCCTCGTCGTCCTCTACATCCTGCTCTTCGGCCGGCGACGAGCTAGCCGCAGGTTCCTTGGGGGAATCAAACAGACTGGGAGACGCAGGCTTCTTGACTTCAGGTGCAGGGGCTACGCCGATTTTTGTCGCAGACGGTTTGTTGGCCTTCTTCGCATCGGCCACCTTCTTTGCTGCTTGTTCCTTTACCTCTTTAAGAGCCGCATCCATGTTTGCCTTGACTTGCTCGAGCGACCTGGCAAGCGTCAGGTGTTCAGCCGTATAGTCGACCAGGGCCTTGGCCAGATCGGTATCGAGCTCTTCGGCGGTTCCCTCGACGGCCAGGGGCTGAATCATTTCCTTGGACTCATCTTTATCGGTGGGACGTGGAGTGATCGTGAGGCGGATGCGGTCCTCGCCAATCGACGATACGGTTAGGACCAGGCTGCGCCGGGTCAGTAGAGGTGACAATTCTCGGAACATGACGAAGCTCCTTGGTGTGACTTGAGTTGATTTGTCAATTTGACTGAAAGATAGATTTGTTGCCAACTCATGGGGTGATGAGAACCGACGATTCAATCCGGGTGAGTGAACTGGCCGAATTTGTTTATTGCCAGCGTGCATGGTGGCTCAAGATGGTCAAAAAGGCGCCATCGAGCGCCACCTCGCGCGAGGCTCAGAGTGAAGGCGAGCTTTGGCATAAAGAACAGGGCGAGCACATTGCCCGTACCGACGCTCTGAGCGGTGCTGCTTATGCGGCATTCGGTATTGGCATTCTGCTTTTGCTCCTTGCGGCCTGGAGCTATCTCCGATGATCCTTCTCGCTGTCGCTGCTCTGCTTTTGCTGCTCGGGCTGGCCCTGCTGCGCCGCAGCCATGGTCGGCGTCAGGCGCTGGGGCTTCCGGGTGGGGACGTGTTCTACCAGGATCACTCCGGGCAGCCGATGGCCGCTGTCCCGCTACGCTCCAGGATCTACGGGATCTCGGGAAAGCCGGACTGCCTGATTCGGAACTCGGACGGGATCATACCGGTAGAGTTGAAGAGCTCTGCGCGCCCACCCGCCAACGATGGGGTGTACCCGAATCACCTGATACAGGTCCTCGCGTATATCGTCCTCGTTCGAGAGAACTATAAAGAGCCCGTTCCCTATGGACTGGTTATCTATAGCGGTGAAACCGCTCGTAAGGTGGTTCCGACTCAGGAGAATCTCGCTTGGTTTGCTTCGGTGGTCAACGAAGTTCGCGCGATGCGAACTGCCGGTAGTGCAAATAGGAGCCATAACCAGAAAGGCCGCTGCCGTGGCTGCGGGGTCCATGGCAGCTGTGATCAATCCTTGTGGCGCGGTGAAGTTAGCGCCTAGAACCCTAGCGGTCTAATCGCCATCGAGAGAAAAATCGCTGTCGCGGTTCGCCTGATACTCCCGATACGCGTCTCCCTCTTTCTTGCTCTCTCGGGTACGAAGCAGACCAAGATCCATATGTTTATCGAAGACATAATAGGAGATAAATTTGAGACGTTTATCAGGAAGTCTCCGCGGCGCAACTCGGCCATCTGAGGAAGACATTAGACCGCCTGCATATTTCTTCAGAAACTGAGAAAGTTGTGCGTCGGATACGATAAAGGTCTCCTTGCCTCCAAAAGTTGTCGGGGTCGCCTCAAGATATCCGGCCCTGATCCAGAATTTGATCTGCTCCGTCCTGACAGTCAGTAGCTTGCTCAGTTGACGAAGGCTATATCCACCATTGCAGGGACCAACCATGCGTTCATACCTGACCACCGCAGAGTACGCTGCGCGTTTGGAGCAGGAATACTTCTGCACGGTCTCGTCGTAGCCATGTTCCATGGCGTGGACGATCTTTGAATCATCCCAACTGAGCCGCTTTCCCGCACCCGGCCGACGGATACCATGACGTTCAAGAAATCTCCAGCATGCAAACAAGCTGAATCCCGTCATCTCCTGAAGTTGAATTGCAAGCAGTGTGGCATTCGGCCTTCTATCTGGTATTCGAAGGGCCTTTTCAACGAGGCGCTTTGCCTCTTCTGGCCAGATGTATCGAACTCTTTTGTTGTTTCCCATACCTCGGACGCTCCTCTGCACCTTAATATGCACAAAACACCGGGAAAGCCAAGCATCATATAGGCACTTTTCGAGTGAAATTGTCGGTTGGTGCGAACAGCATGTCGTCAGTGACTGTGCCCTTCGAAATCGCAGGGCCTGTAATGTGTAAAGGCACTTTGCTCGACCGTTTGACTGTGGAAAAAGTTAAAGAAAATGAAAAAAATGCACTCCCATCGGAGAAGCCTGCTGGACCTGCTGCTAGACTTTTGCTTATTAAGCAAGCCTCCCCGGCCTTATGTCGAGCAACACATACAAAGCCGATCCGCTCTGGAAGTGGCGTGACTCTCTGACGGAAGAGTTGCAGGCGAGACTTAGGGCTGCCTATGAAGAGGTTCTTCCTTTTGCTAGATACACGTCGTGGAGTTACCTGCATGACGGCACACTTGCAGCTGAACTGCTGGAAGAAGCAATGGACTCGATCTATCCCTTCGCTCTGAAGACTTCTCCTGCTCCTCCAATCGCCAAGCTGGCCGCGCGACTGCGGAGCCAGGTCAGGCGCGTCGCAAAACAGAGAGCAAATCGACAAAGCAAAGAAGAGTGCGCCGGATCTCTGCACGACATGGAACGCAACCACCTGATCAGCGAAACCCTTGATGTGAATGAGATGATCCTGATCAAAGAGATTGTAGGACGACTTTCTCCGGAGGCCCGGAACATTGCCACATGGATATGGATGGGGTACTCTTGGCGCGAAATCGGTAAAACACTTGACATAGACCAGGATTCCATAAGACTGGCATTCCGCAGGGAAGCTGATCGGGTGCTTAGCGAACTGGGAATAGAGTCAAACGCAACCCTATAAGACAGTTTCAAAGTAGCTGCTTTCAATGCTTTAGCTGAACGATATCCCCTGTCATAATCAAAAATACAAAAGCGGACTGAGGCTTGATTTTGATGTCTGGAAATACGAAAAAGGCAAGGCAGGTCCACACAGAGGATTGGTTTGCTGATCTCTACCGCAGACTTCCACCCGACGATCACGATATCCGTGCGCAGTGTGATCAGGTCGATGATGCCTTCCTCCAGAGAATTGCGTTTTCCATCCGGAAGCCCTCATTACTTGATCCTCGCGTGGATCACGTTGCCCATTGCTCCACTTGCCTCCGTCGCCTGATGGAACTGCGCGAGGCGCGCAGCAATCGTCGTCGATTTAACATCCCGATCCTATCGATTGCTGCGGTTGCGGCTGTGGCTTGTTTTCTCTCTGTCCTGTATGTTCATCACAGAACTGAGAACCATGCTCGGTTTCCGGGTCGTCCAGCAGCTCTTGTACCGATCTCCGCAACCATTGATCTAACCAGTTTTGCCGTTACTCGCGGCCAGAGCGACACACAGCAAGCGTCTGTTGCACTGCCGAGAGCAACCGTTAGCGCTACACTCATTTTGCCTGTTCTGAGTGAAACCGGAGCTTACACGGTCGCAGTCAGCAAAGTGAAAGACATAGCCACTGCGTCCCTCATCTCCCGAGGGACCGCGGTTCAGAACGGCGCACGAACAATCCTCGAGGCCCAGTTGCACCTTGAAAGCTTGGTACCTGGCCTCTATTACTTGTCGACCGCCCACGAAGGCGACGAGGCCGTATATTACTATCCCCTTCGAATCAATCCATAGGAACACAGACTCAGTTGAGTCGCAGTCTTTCTCCTCCTGCCGCCAGCATTCGCTCTTCCGCGTCGCGCGCTTTTTCTTTCCACAATGCGATAGCCTGCTGGCAAACTCCGCATAGCGCGAGGTGTCGCGTTTTACCCGAAAGTAGAAACTTGTCAGCGTTGAAAGCGAAGAATTTGATCTCGTCTTCTTTGTAGCAGACAAGGTCATTGGCCTTTACCTCTTCACCATTGGCGATGCGGTCGCGAAGGAGCTTCTCCTTGACCTCCGCGACTACGTCATCCAGTATGACGATGCGGTTCCCCGTCTTGAGCCAGAGCGAGTCGTCGGCTGCCCAGTAGTCCTCGAGCTTCGCACTTGCATTGATTGCCAGGTAACAGATTGCGGACCGCCGACCAGCGATAGCCGCATCGTTGTCCAGATAAGCAGCTGCTGCGATAGCGGCAAGTCCGATGACGGCCTCATCCGGATAGGTATCCGCAAGCGTTCTGAGCCGCGCCACTTCGGACTCGGCGATTTCCCGAAACCGTGAACCTGGCTCCGCATGCTTCAATACCTCGGTATTCAGAGGCGGAAGCTCGATCTTGAGACCCGGAGGAGCGGTCCAGGCCGGGTGATGAACCATGTACATGATCGGATCGAACATGAGGTCGAAATCATCTTTGCGGTCTGCGGCACCGTGAAGCTCGTTCAGCATGTGAAGAAACCAGCTAAGTTCGTTGTCGTTCAAGCCGGCAGATGCTTTTCGCATCTGTCCATGGCGGTAAATCTCGAAACAATCCATCAAGGTACCTGGAAGAAGATACTGATCCAACTCTGAGGTCATCTTCTCTATTTCTTTTGCCAGCGCGTCCATCTCCGCATCCTCCTAGTGTTTCATGTGGAGGTTATCCCACGAGCTCCGTTTTCAGTCAAACGTGTTGCAAACACGTCCGCTTACAAGAAGCTCGCAAGATAAGCGCCGGTTCCGTTCAGCCCGACGACAGCGGTACCTTTTCCGCCTACCAGCTGGGTACAACGCGCCTTCAGTTCGCGGCCCCGCTGTCGAATGATGACGAACTGTTCCGAGGCACGACGCACCTCGACGTCTTTCAGAAGAAACAAGGGCGTGGGATTCCCGATATCGAAGGGTTCAAGGCTTCGCAGCTGACTGCGAAACGCCCTGCTGACCATAATGAGATCAAGGTTTGCGTCGGCGTTTGGCGCTTCGCAGGGTAATGGCGGATGACAGCATAGGAACACAGCGAACTGCTCTTGGAACGCCGGAATATTATCGACCGCAAGAGTAACGCCGGCGGCCTGGTGATGGCCTCCAAACTTCGTCAGGATGGAGCTACAGGACCGGAGGGCGTCGATCAGGCTGACCCCCTCGATGCTGCGACCGGAACCTACCGCCAGTCCCGTTCTTGGATCCTGCACGAGCACGAACGACGGAACTCCATAACGCTCCCGTACTCGGCTGGCAAGAATATCCGCGATTCCCTTCCTCCATTGCGGACCATAAACGACGAGGCCTGCAGGAATCGCGTCTGGGACGAGAAATGGCAGTTCTTCGAGTGCCTCCTTCTCCTGTCTTCGCCGATCGCGATTTAGACGGTCGAGCGAAAGTGCGAGTTCAATCTGTTCCTCCTGGGATGGAGCGTTCAGCATATCGAGCGCTACCTTTGGGTGCCCAACTCTTCCGGCGGCTTTGATGCGGGAGCAACCCGAAAATCGATCTGCTCCGACGTGGGAACCTCCTGATCGGCCACCTCGGCCATGAAGAGCATCTTGCGAAGACCTGCATGACGGGTGTGCGCGAGCTCGGCCAACCCGATTTTGGTCAAGGTGCGGGTGGCGCCGACGAGCGGAACACAATCGGCAATGGAAGCGATCGCCGCCAACTTGCTTAGACTTCGAAGGAACGGTAACGCATCGCCCTGGGGCAAGCCGGCATTGTCGAGGAGAGCCCAGGCTAAAAGCAGTGCAAGGCCCGCGGCGCTGAACTCGGGCGACCACACTGCCGTAGTGTTCGCTCGTGTCTCAACGTGATGGTGATCGACGACCACTACGTCGATTCCTAGCCTTTGCGCAAGACTGAGGAGCAGACACACGTGGTCGGGGCCGACGTACGCTTCTCCACGCTTTTGAAGACCTCTACACCCTTCGGATGACGGGTCGCGTAAATGAGGTAAAAGTTGAAGGCATCGGAATCGGGCTTCATGACTGGTAATGCGCACACGTAGGAGAAATCTCCTTCGCGCTTAATCAGGTCGCAGTATTTCCGCACCACCGCGAATTCGAGTTCAGTTCCGGATAGGCTCCGCAATTCGGAAAAATCCTCACCAAGTAGGTCACTCAAGTCCGTAGCCGTATCGTTCACGAACCGTGTGATAAACGACGACATAAGGTTGTTGATGACGACCTCACCGGGCTTCAGTTTCAAAAGAGGAGAAATTTGTGAGATCCCCGCAAGCTTCCATCCCGTTGGGTCGATCAAGATGAATGGAAAGGTGCGCCGTGTCGAACAGTAACGAACGATTTCATCGATGTGTTCAGCGAAATCCCAGTTCTCGGCATGGACCTTGATCTCTGATGAATTCCGCTGCCTCGCGAAGGCCGTAGCTGGACAGCGATAGCCTGTGTGCTCTCCAGATACCGCACCCATCGACGCTTTCTGCTTGGCGCTGGCGCCTGCGGTCTTGGTCTGGAGGCGCGATCCCAGCTCCCTCCCGCCGTCCAACCCTCGGCAATGAAACCTGCCGCCAGGAGACTTGTCCCCTGTTCGTCCGGATGCGTGTAGGTGATCACCTTTATGTAGCCGCGGCGCTTTGCCTCCGGAAACACGCAGCCGTACAACATGCTGCGTTTCCTTCCCGGGGGAGGGTGCTATGGCCGCCTCAGCTTTAGGGAAGGCCACAGCTGCCGTTCGAAGACCGGCCTTACAGGCGGATCTTTCACACCACGCGAACATGATGCCCGCGGACGACCGTTACACCTTCAAGGTGCTCGCCCTGCCCGATCGCCTGCTTGATAGCGTCGTTGACGGGAGACACGCTCTGAATCGCGGCATCAAGCACTCGCACAAATTCCGCCGGCAATGCCTCGGCAAAGCGTTCCCAGGTGGGCCCGTCGAACCGAGCTTCGATTCGCTTCAGGCGAAGAGGAAGCAGGTCCGGATCGCTGATGCGCACCGAATCTTGCGAGTTCTTCTGGCAGCGCAGCGTGAACTGCTTGCCTTCCATCTTGGTGAATGCTCCGCCTCTGCTCTGGATGTGATAGAGGACGAGCTGCTTGGTCTGTTCGACCTTGTTCTCGGCGCTCTTGCCTCGTGCGATCAGCCGGGCCGCCTCAGCTTTGCAATAAGCGGAGCGAGCTTCCATCACGCGAATGAAACGTCCGATGCGATCGACCTTTTCGCCGTAGGCATCACAGAATGTTTGGAATCGGGCGATGCTCTCCTGGCTGGCTTCGCCGGTCTCTTCGAGTTCGTCCTGCATGGTGTCGAACAGAGTGTCGAGTTCGCGATCGATCTCGAGGAGCGAGTGATCGCTGGCGATGGATTCTGAGACAGGCTTCTTCTCCTGTGGCTGCGCGAACGGCAGCACAGGCCCCTGCACGGATGCAGATGTGGCCATGACAAATCTCCTTAGTGGGTCAAATGAAAAAGCCTGCCCAAAAAGGGCAGGCCGGTGAGGGTGTTGGATGGTGGCTTCGTCAGTTCTGCGAGGTCTTCGATCCGAAATAGAAGCCAAGCGCGGAGCCGATCAGGCCGGACAGAGCGGGAAGCAGCTTGTCGACAATGTCTTTCGTCTTCTCGTAGTCACCATGGGTGGAATACAGTGCGAAGCCAGTGACAACGAACAGACCTGCAACCAGACCAATAGTGATAATTGCTCGAACGGAGTCGCGTCGTGGTTCAGGATCGTACTGGACGATGACGGTCTGCTTCGCAGCCGGTGAATCGGGAACAGTGGGTTCTGTTGACATAGGAACACCTTTCAGACAGAGAGAGGACACTGAAAAGGCTCCCACAAAGGGAGCCTTTCGGCCGAAAAGAGGGAGAGCTTACTTTTTGATTTGAACGGCGAAGCGTTTTCCGCCCTGGAACAGGTAAACCTTGGAATCTGGATCCTTATCCTTGGCCTCAAGCACGATTTCGGTAAGGTCGAGCGCTCTGCTCATGGCTTCATCTAGCGTCCACCCGTGTTTATGAGCAAGCTCCTCGAGCCGCTCGATATAGCTGCCTGATACGGTAGGAACGCTTGAAGCGGCGTGAACATCCGGAAGGGTTGTGGCCATGAAATCCTCCAACAAAACTCTCAAACATAGGATAGTCCTCTTCAGGACCGGGATGCACGTTTAAAAGGGCAGGACCTTGACGGATCCTACCCTGTTTAACTTGCAGTTTACCCGAAGAGCCTCATCTGTTCTCCGGCTACGTGTCCGGTAGGCCAGATTGGGGTCTTCCTTGGGCTTAGACCGTGGAGCGGAATGAACCAGTTGCGGGCCCTGTGCTGCTGGGGCATTCATCAACAGCTCTGGAGTCTTTTCAGCCACCGGCGGAGCATGCTTCGACCGTTCCCGCTCGAGGTCCTTCCAGACCGCCTCCGCTGATTCGCCGACACCTCCTTTCTCGACCAATTCGCGAGCCATGGCCGTGAGCAGGTCTTCGTTGGCATCGAGCGTCCGCAACCCTTCGCCGGAGAACTTACCTTCCATCATCAGGGCGACCAGCATCTTCTTGCCCATGTGGCCGATGCAGGTCTCCTGCATGGTGCTCTTGTAGGCCAGGAACTTCACCCGAACCGGGTGTTGCTGCCCGATCCGCCACGAGCGGCGGCTCGCCTGCCGCAACGTGCGGAGCGAGTAACCCGTTTCGTAGAGGTAGAGGGTAGGAAATGCCAGGAGATCGAGACCTGTCTCCACCAGCCGGGGATGGCAGATGACAACCTCGATGCCGGCGCGAAGCTGCCGCTCATACCACGCCTCCCGCTTGTCGGTGGGAACCGTGGCACGAAGCACCGCAACGCGGAAGCCCTCCTTCTGCAGGATCTGCTCCAGTCGACCGGTAACGTCGTGTTTGCCCGTGAAGGTGGCGTAGACCTGGCACCGCCTCCCCTGGCGCAGTTCCTCACGGATATCCTCGATGAGGCGCCGCTCCTTGGCATACGTTTCGGTCTCCGATAGCTCGGCAGGCTGCGTCACGAAGAAAGGCACCATGCACCCCTGCTGCGGGTCGTAGGCTTTCCCGAAGATCGGGCCGATGCCGTACGGATGGTCGGGATACAGCAGGAGCGTGTTGAGCATGATACTCATCAGGCTCTTGTTGCCTCTGTGCGCCTGCATCGCCGCGGTGATGTCAGTCTGGAGGGACTCGTAGGCCTTCTCCAGTGTTTGATCCATGTCCACCGTGAGGACTGTCTCCTCATACGACGGGAGCTGATCGGAGATGTCTTCGAGCGTGATGAACGCCGTGGACTCCATCAAGTACTTGCCGAACAGCAGAGGCGAGGCACCAGGTTTGCGCAGCACCTGCACCGTCCGCTTCTGCGCCTTCGAGCACGCGTTGTCGGACTGCCGCACCTTCTCGACCGTCTCGAGAACGCCGTACTGCTCCTGAAAGTCCCTCCGTCCCTGACTGCCCGCCTCGAATCCCGCCTTCACCATCTGCCGCGCTTCCATGCGGTAGAAGATGTTGTACAGATCGTCGGCATAGCCGCCCATCAACGTTCCGGTCAGTGCAATCAACTTCTCAGCTGCGCGGGATAGGACGCCCAGGCCGTTACCCTGCGCGGTATCGCCGGCAAGCTGGTGCAGCTCATCGGCAACCGCGTAGTCCCACCAGCCTTTCATGTACCTGCCGATGAAGTCGAGCGGAGCCATGCGCTGGATCTTCTCGCGATCGGCCTGCCAGAGCGGAGAGAAGCGGTCGATGCCCTGCTTGCCTGCTTTCACAACCTCCTTGAACTTCTCCTCACGCAGGTCGAGCGAGCTGACGTAGCCTCCGTCCTTGCGGGCAACGGCGTGGCCGGTGTCCGGGTTGATCAAGCCGCCCAGCTCCGGCCCTGACTTGGCGACGGCGAAGGCGTGCTTCCAGAAGTAGCCAAGCTTCCCCTTCTCCTTGCCCATGATGAAGAATGCCGGCTGCGGGCACTTCTCTCTCCATCCCTTGCGGCCCATGCTGCTCAGCCTGGGCAGCGTCGTGGTCATTCCGCGAACCGCCGTCTGACCCTTCTCCAGCTTGACTTCGACGATGCCGTGGCAGTTCTTGGGATCGCCACCGTTGCGGAGATCCTCAACGATGAAGGCTCGGGCATGAGGAACGGTCAGCAGCGCCTCGCGCGCCCACTTGTGCACGATGTGAGGCGGGCACATGACCAGAGCCGTATACGGCTTGTGGCCACCGTGTACATGCATCGTACCCAGCGACATGAAAGTCTTCCCTGCCCCGCACTCTGCGACGATGCGGGTAGAGCGTGCGGTCTTCAGGTACTTGGCGAGGCCGGTGATCGCAAGCGCCTGCGCGGGAAGCGGCTTGCGCAGCAGCGTCTTCAACTGCGCTGCAGGCTCGTCTTTCGGGGATTGAAGCGCCGGATACGTTTGGACGATGCGCTCCCCAGCATCGGCGCCATGACGCGCAGGTAGTCAAAATATGTCTCCACAATAGGTCTCCTGAATGAGCGAATGAGCAAAAGAAATGGCCAGCTTTGAACTCAACTTGATGCCAAGGATGTAAATGAGAGTGTGCTTATTAACGCCCGTAGTAGCATCGATTCAGCATGCCCGCGAGTCCTGTCACTGTCGTCAAACCGATCGCCGAGCAGGAAGCCGCTCGCGAGCTTTTTCTCAGGGGAGAAGGTCTCCGTATCGACGCTTATGCCGGTACCGGAAAGACCACGACGCTGCAACTCCTTGCCAATAGTTCCGGGCAGCGCGGGCTGTACCTTGCATTCAATCGCAGCATCGCTGAAGACGCCCGTAGCCGCTTTCCTAACCAGGTCGCATGTGCGACGAGTCATTCCATAGCGTTTCGTGGAGTACGTATTCGCCTTGGTTATCCCGAATGGAAGCTCACCGGCGCCCTCACTCCTGGCGCACTGATCACCTCATTCACCATGCCGGAAACGATCACCTTTCAATCAGGGTTGTCTCTGCCGAAACGATCCTACTGTTCGGTTCTGCTCGACGCAGTAAAGCGCTTTCTGCAGAGCGACGCAGCCGAACCCACCCGGGAACACTTCAAGCGCGTGGGATGCCTTCTTGCGCTGACCGATATCCAGTTCGCCGATTTCACCCGGCAGGCCATCGTGCATGTCCATGCGGTGTGGAATGCCATGCGGCACAAAGACTCGGGTCTTCCCCTCGGCCACGACGGGTACCTGAAGCTCTGGGCGCTGTCCCAACCGAGCGCCAATGTTGACTACATCATGGTGGACGAAGCTCAGGATCTCAATCCCGTTATCCTCGGTGTTCTCCGCAGAATGAAGTGTCCGATCGTGTACGTGGGCGATCCATACCAACAGATCTACGAATGGCGTGGAGCGGTCAACGCCATGGATCAGGTATCCAGCAAACACCGGGTTCTACTCTCGCAGTCATTCCGATTCGGAGAGGCGATCGCACACGCGGCAACCGCGGTGATTCGGAGCATCGGTGCAACGAAACCGCTCCGCGGATTGGCAACACTTCGTTCAGATCTCGCTCCGGTCAGGCCGGACGTTATCCTCGCCAGAAGCAACACAGGTGTCATCGGCAGTGTGCTTCAGTGCCTTCAACGCAGCGTAAGCTGCCACGTTCTTGGCGGAACAAGGGAACTGGAACGGCTGCTCGAAGATGTGAAGCGCGTCAAGCAGGGTGCGACGGCGCAATCGTCGGAATTGCTTGGCTTCGCCACATGGAAGGACGTCATGAGCTTCAGTGCTCAGGGTGAAGGGGAGTATCTGCGGGGTTTGGTGTCCCTTGTTCAAGAGTATGGGGAAGACACGATGCTACGTGCAATCGCGCGCTGCGAACCGGAACAGACTTCAGCCAGAGTTGTGTGCTCAACTGCCCACAAAGCGAAAGGACGCGAATGGAACTTTGTTCGCGTCGATCCGGACTTTGATGCTGCGCTCATACGTGCGGCAAAATCGAAGCAGGCACCTTACCGCGACGGAGGGCACAACAATTCCTTTGAGGCCGAAGCGAGACTTCTGTACGTGGCCATGACCAGGGCCAAGCGTGCCGTCCATCTACCCAAAGGGGTAATGTCCCTCTTCACTATGCGGTCAACAAACGTAGAGGTTCTCGGATCTGAAGAAGTCGCCCCGTCGAAAGATGCATCAGATTTGGCTCCCCGGTCAGGTTCATCAGGAGTGGTTTCTCCATATCACTCTCCTCGTACAGGAGAATCCCGCGAAATGGCCACACTGCGAAGGCTTCTCGGCTAAGAGTGAGTGGACGCTAATCGCTGCGGAGTGGTGCAGGACATCGCCCCGCTGAATAATGCTCTAATTCTGCCTGACCGAACAGCATGTGCGGACAAGACCTCGCGGCGCTCAATGAGCGCAATGGCGCGTGGGTGTTGAAAAAGTTGGTACGAATCAGCTGATTTTCATGAGATCGGTATGGCAACGCGAGATGTTTCGCAGCATAGTTTGACCATGCTGTTTTGCATTGCCATTGTCGGAGGACTAACGCTCATGATGGGTCAACACGCGCGCTCTGAATCGCTGTTTTATTACTTCCGACTGGATGATCAGGTTCCAGAGAACCACCTGTTGCGATTGGTCGATAGGCATATCGACTTCGGCTTCGTGCGTGAGCGGCTGAAGGACAGCTATAGCGCTACTGGTCGTCCGTCTATCGATCCGGAGCTTTTGCTCCGCATTCTGCTGATTGGCTATTTGTACGGAATCAGCAGCGAGCGCAAGCTGGTTGGGGAGCTGCGCATGCATCTGGCCTGGCGCTGGTTCACAGGTCTCGGTTTTGATGAGGAAGTTCCGCATCACTCCACTTTTTCGAAGAATCGCCACGGGCGGTTCCAGGAATCGAAAGTGTTCGAGCAGATGTTCGAGGGAGTTGTGGCCCAATGCCTCTCAGTTGGGCTGGTGCGCGGAGACAAGTTATCGGTCGATGGAACTTTCGTTGAGGCAAACGCTTCCAAGGAGAGCCGCATTCCGCGAGAGCAGCTGATGGAAGCCGCACACGTCAACCGAACGGTGCGCGAGTACTTGGCTGAGCTTGAAATGCAGAACCCAGTCGAGGAGCCGACCCATAGCCAGGACAAGGTGTCCACCACCGATCCGGACTCCACCTATGCAACAAAAGGTGGCACCCCGGCGCGCATAGGGTATTACAACAACTATCTGATTGATAACCACAGCTGTATCGTTGTGGGCGCGCAAGCGACAGGTGCTCGGCTGAGCGAGGAGTCTCGAGCCGCAAAGGACATGATCGCCCGCTTCACCCAATGGCAAGGCAGGAAACCGCAGTCCATCGGTGCCGATGCGCGCTATGGCAATGGCGAGTTTTTGCAGTAGTTGATGGACCGGGAGATCACGCCGTATATGCCCACCAGGGATGCTGTCGGGCGAACGAGAAGTCCCTTCTATGGTCCGGACTGCTTTACCTACTTGCCAGATAGCAACAGCTACATCTGCCCTGCAGGCCAGCAACTGAACTACGGCGGACGCAACGAGGGGAACCGCACGTTCGGCTATATAGGAACTCGCAAAAAGTGCGGTCCGTGCCAACAGAGATCTCAGTGCACCAGCGGACCGTTCCGGTATCTTGCAATCCATATGAACGAAGCAGCTCGGCAGCGAGCGCGAGATCTCAGGACAACACCGGAGTTCGAACATGCGCAACGACAGCGGAAGAAGGTCGAAGCGCTCTTCGCGGAACTCAAGAGTAACATCGGTCTTCGTCGCCTGCGCTTGCGCAGGTTGAAGTCCATCCGAGAGCAGTTCTTCCTGGCCGCCACTGCCCAGAACATCAAACGTCTGGTACGGTTCCTCAGCCGGACAGCAAAACCACCGGTACCTGCCACTGCTTAGGAAGGGGGAAAGGAGAATACCCCCGCTCCCCACGCACCCATCAGCCCCAGAACACCAGAAAAGACACAGACTTTTTCAACACCCACGCCTAATATCGCCAGTTGAGGTTTGATAGCCGGCGGCGAACAAACACCATCTGGCTTACCGTTGTGCATTGAGGTTTGTAAGCAGCCGTGGAATTAGACGTAATGAGGCGATCGTGGACTTGCGTCATCTACGCCAGAGGCGTCTATTTAGGTTTAGGAGAAGCGATCGATGCGTTCAAGGATGTCCCGTTTTGTGCTGACTAGTGTTGCGTTGGGAGTTGCGGTGTTTACTCCCAGAAGCTGGGGTCAGGTTGCAGAGCACCCTGTGTTGCTGGCGCTCTCGAAGACCGATCACACACTGTCGATCGTCGACCCAGTGACGCTGAAGATCATTGCGAAAATGCCTGTCGGGCCGGATCCGCATGAGGTGATCGCGTCAGCGGACGGAACGCGCGCGTGGGTTTCCAATATGCTGAACAGCCAGGGACACGAGTTGGATGTGCTGGACCTGGTGAACCACAAGGCGCTGCCGAGCATCGATACAGCGCCCATGGTCGGTTTGCATGGTCTGGACTTCCAGGGCGGTAAGGTCTGGTTTACGGCGCAGGGCGCGAAGGCGATCGGCCGGCTCGATCCGGCGACGGGCAAGACGGACTGGATCATGGGGACCGGGCAGGACTTTACCCATCTGATCCGGGTGATGCCGGGCGGTCAAACAATCTTTGTCTCGAACGCGCATTCAGCGAGCGTCAGCATCATCGAAGATCGTGAGATGCCGCCTGATCGGATGCATCCTGCTCAGCCCGGGCCGGCGCAGCTTGACTGGTACGTGACGACCATTGCGACGTCGTTGGGCACGGAGGGCTTCGATGTGTCGCCCGACTGGAAGGAGTTTTGGACCGCCGCGGCGAGCGATGGGAAGCTCTGGATCATCGACACTGCACTGCGAACGGTGGCTGCCTCGATCGATGCAAAGCTGAGCGGCGCCAATCGCCTTAAGTTCACGCCCGATGGAAAACGCGTGTTGATCACTATCCTTTCGACGGGCGATCTGTTTGTGTACGACGTGGCTTCGCGCAAAGAGATCAACCGGGTGAGCCTGGGAAAAGGGTGCGCCGGTATACTGATGGATCCTGACGGCTCACGCGCGTTCGTGGGCTGCACCGCAGCGAACTACGTTGCAGTGGTGGATCTGAACACACTGACGGTCACGAGCCATTTAGATGTGGGCGCCGGACCGGACGGTCTTACGTGGGCGAAGCGACCATGATGAGTCGCTGACGGCGACGGTCGCCTCAAGTGCTTGGAACGTCTGAGACGGGTGGGACCCGCAGCGAGTCGATCCCCACCCTCTCTCCGTTCACTGAGCGAACGCAGCTGGTAGGTTTGATTCATCTTCTGGTTTTCGCTACTTTCGCGGGGAGAGGAGAAAGGCGAGCAATAAGAGATGCACCCAGGAGGTCGAGAAAGACCGCCGCTGTTCCCCTCAATAAGCGCATTGCCCTGAAGTCGACGGTTGAGAGCAGGTCATTGAGCAAAAGCCGACTTCTCATTACCGATCTAAGATATGCATTTCACATCCGCAGGACACTGATTAATGCCGCCAAGGCGGCTGTTTGCTGACGACGGCTCGGATAGTAAAGGAAGAAGCCGGGATATGGCTGACACCAATCCTGAAGCACACGGAGAAGAGTGCCTTTGGCAAGGTGGCCTGGAACATCTGATTCGGCCACGAAGGCGAGCCCGACCCCATCGAGAGCTGCTCTAAGCACCAGTCCGAGGTCGTCAACAATCAGCGGCCCGGTGACTGCGACCGAAAGCTCCTTCTTGTCCTTCTCGAACTCCCAGCGATAGAGACCAGCAGCCCCGTGCCGGAAGTTGATGCATAGGTGCTGCAGAAGGTCGCGTAGTTCCTTCGGCCTGGGATGAGAGCGGAAATAGCTTGGCGATCCTACGATGGCCGGGCGCTGATCGGGCGAGACGCGGACCGCGATTATATCCTTCTCGATGTACTCGCCAAAGTGGATACCAGCGTCGAAGCCATCAGCTACGATGTCTCGACGACTGTCATCCGTAGTCACATCGAGCACTACATCCGGGTACTTGCTGTTCAGCAGGCCGAGCTTGGGCGCAAGAACCGATGATACGGCCAGGCGCGGCACCAGAAGGCGCACCCGCCCGCCAGGGCGATTCTCTGGCTGCTATGTCGTCGAGTGCTGCCCCCACCTCAGCCAAGGCGGGTTTCAGCCGCTCAAGGAGCTGTCCTCCGGCCTCTGTCAGCGCCACGCTCCTTGTAGTCCGCGCAAGCAGGCGCACACCCACCTCTTCCTCAAGCGCTCGAATGGCATGGCTTACTGCTGAGGGCGAGACTCCACGGCGCTTGGCGGCCCGTGTGAAGCTGCGTTCTTCCGCGACGGCGAGAAAAGTGGCGAGGGCGGTCAGATCACTGGGTAGCATTTATGAATTCTATTCACTAGCACATGCTCATTTCTTATGCCTCCGAGGAGACGCATCTGCAAGCGAATAAAGGTGAGGGTGATAAGCCACGATCTTGCCCGAGAAAACGTAACTGAAAAGGAGAAACACATGGAGATCAAAAGGGCAGGTTCTCAATTTTCCGGCAAGGGTCCAGCAGACTGGTTCACTGGAACAGTGCGCATAGACCCTCTTTTCACCGCGCCACATCCCGCATTTGTAGCGGGTGCGAGCGTGACGTTTGAACCGGGCGCGCGAACAGCCTGGCATACGCACCCGCTTGGCCAGACGCTCATCGTAACCGCTGGTGCAGGATGGGTGCAGCGGGAGGGCCGACCCGTCGAACAGATCTTCCCCGGGGATGTCGTGTGGTTTGCGCCCAACGAGAAGCACTGGCATGGAGCGACCCCGACCACGGCAATGACTCATATCGCAATTCAAGAGAAGAAAGACGGAAAAGTGGTTGATTGGCTGGAACACGTAAGCGATCAACAGTACAGCCGGTAGCGAGCGCCGAATCAGACGAAGGAGAAAACATATGACAGCGACTCACCGTTTCACTAACAAGGTTGTCTTCATTACAGGCGCTGCGAGCGGTATAGGCCGTGCCACAGCACTCGCGTTTGCCGCCGAGGGAGCGCGCATAGCCATTCTCGACCGCTCGGCGGATGCACTTGAGGCGGTTCAGGCGTCTGTGAAGGACGCGGGCGGCGAGGTGTTAGCCCTTCCATGTGACGTGTCCTCGCCCGATCAGGTTGAAGCTGCAATAAAGCGGCTCGTCGATCGATTCGGTCGACTTGACATCGCGTTTAACAATGCCGGAGTGGAGAACAAGGCGGCTCCGGTCCACGAGATTGATCTCGCTGAATGGGACCGGATTCTTGGCATTAACCTGCGTGGCACTTTCGTTTGTATGAAGCACGAGCTGGCCCAGATGGTGAAGCAGGGCGGCGGTGTGGTGGTGAATACCTCTTCGGGCGCGGGCATTCGCGGTGTGGCCGGTGGTGCTGCATACGCCGCATCCAAGCACGCGATCATTGGCCTGACCCGCTCGGCAGCACTCGATTATGCCAGGCAGAATATCCGCGTGAATGCGGTTCTGCCCGGTAATATCGAGACTCCTATGATGGATCGCTTCACCGGCGGCGATATCCAGAAAGCGATCGACCTGGAGCCGTCGGGCGCCTCGGCAAGCCTGAGGAGATCGCGGAGGCCGTGCTATGGATGGCATCAGACCTGGGCGGGTTCGTGACCGGTGCCGCGACGGTGATCGACGGAGGCTGGTCGCTCTAAGCGCCCGGTGCGGGGCATACGAGACGTGTTGGCTTCGCGAAGTGACAGGCTCGGCCGGCTAGCGCAAGGGCCGAGCAACCGATAAACGCCGATGTCGTTAGGGATGCATCTCGATTTACGCGAAATCTCTAGTGCCGTATCGACAGTGCTCCGCACGCAGAAGTTCGCCCTTGGCGGTGCTGTTGTTGCGGAGCAGTGTGGATACGGCGATTTGCGCTAAGCCGCTAGGGCGGTGGATGTATGGGGATTGGATGCCGCCTGCGGAGAGCTGAGACGGCCAACCAGGCATGAGGGGATGCGCAGTTAGCCATGGCTGACCGCGTTCGCGCTGCCACTGTCGGCGTGGCCAGTCGGCTGGATGGCTGCGGTGAACTGCGCTGGTCCGATTCGAGGCATAGGGTAGCGAAGGCGGAGCGAGAGTCCGTCGCGATGCGGAGTCTGGTTGACACAGAGGTCAGCATGGTGTTCCTCAAGAAGAGTCGAAGGTTACGCAGTGAAGCGCTAAGTTGGGGCTGGGCGGCTCGACAATGGAACAACGTGCGACGACGTGGAGTGTGCCGCACTTGCACTGGGGACAGCACCGGCTGAGCGCAGACCTCTGTTGTTCTGTCAGCAACGAGCTTGGATCCGGCGCGGTAGCGCAGAGATGACGTCTACAGATGGCGAGCGCCTGACGGCGGTTGCGGTTAGCGAGCAGTCCGAAGTGACGGATCTTGACGAAGCCGGCAGGCAGGACGTGGAGCAGGAAGCGGCGGATGAACTCGACTGCATCGAGCTTCATGACGCTGCTGCGGTTGTTGTGTCTTGAGTCCCTCCAACGGAAGCGCACCTGGCCGTTATCGAGACTGAGGAGTCTACCGTTGGAGATGGCGACCCGGTGCGTGTAGAGGGCCAGGTACTTCAGCACATGCTCGGGTCCGCCGAACGGAGGCTTGGAGTAGACCACCCACTCTCGCCGGCGCAGGGCACCAAGCAGTGAGTGAAAGGCGCGTGGGGTTGAGAGTGCGGCCAGCTTGCCGGGGAAGCATAGTTCGCTGTGCCGGTAGCTCTGCTTGAGGAAGGCGAGCAGCTTGCCGCGGAACATGCGGCTAAGCACGCGTACCGGGAAGAAGAATCCGCGGCGTCTGGTTGGGATCCAGCGGGAGTTATTAAAAGCCAGTCCGCCGGCGGGAACGAGGCAGTGCAGGTGTGGATGAAGTCTTAAGTTCTGCGACCAGGTGTGCAGCACGGCAAGCACACCGATGCGCGCACCAAGGTGGCGTGGATCGGCAGCGATCTTGAGCAGGGTCTCGGAAGCTGCCCGAAACAGCAGGGTGTAGAAGAGCCTCTGGTTGCGCAATGCGAGCGGCGCCAGTTGTTCGGGTACGGTGAAGACCACATGGGCGTAGGGCACCGGCAGCAGACTTCGAGCCTGCTTGAGGAGCCAGCGATCGCGTGCTGAAGACTGACACTTGGGACAGTGCCGGTTGCGGCAGGAGTTGTACGCGACAGTCTCATAGCTGCAGCGATCGCATCGTTCGAGATGAGTGCCCAGTGCGGCCGTGCGGCACAGGCCGATATCGCGCAGCACCTTCCTCTGCTGGTCCGAGACAGCATGGCCCCAGTGCTGAAGGAACTGATGAGCGTGGAAGACATCGGCCACTTCGAGCCGATGTCCTGTCATGCAGTTCTGTTCCCTCCCTGAGCAGTGCGGATGTTCCGAATAGGCAGATCGTCGAGTGGGCTCGCCGTAGCGTGCAACCTGGCTTCGGAAACGTGCAGGTAGCGGGAGGTGGTCTCCAGATCACGGTGGCCGAGCAGAAGCTGGATGCTGCGCAGATCGGTGCCTGCATCGAGAAGATGTGAAGCGAAGGAGTGACGCAGCACATGCGGGCTGAGCGGTTTAGAGATGCCCAACTGCTTGCGCAACTCCGCACAGGCAATGCGGACCCCGCTTGCCACCATGGGCTGGTCGGGCCATCGTCCCGGAAAGAGCCAGTCCTTGGGCTTGCGCCAACGCCAATAAAGGCGCAGCAACTCCAACAGCTTGGGAGACAGCATGACCTGGCGGGGAAACTTGCCCTTGCCCTCGCGGATGTTGATGATCATCCGCTTGCTGTCGATATCGGCGACCTTCAGGTCTAGTGCTTCCTGACAGCGAAGCCCGGCGCTGTAGTACAAGGCCAGCAGTGCACGGTGCTTGGTGTTCGTCGTCGCATCAAGCAGAGCGCAGACTTCTTCCCGGCTCCAGACCGTAGGCAGCTTGCGGTGCACCTTCGGCTTGATGATCTCCTGATCGAACCAGGTCTGCTTCAGCGTCCGCATGTAGAGAAACTTCAGCGCCGACCGTGCTCCCTGGATGGTTCCCCAGGCCAGCTTCCGTTCGTTGAGCAGATGCAGCAGAAACGTGCGAACGTGCTCTGGGCCTAGTTGATCGGGTGACTTGTGGAAGTATCTTGCAAACTCGGCAACCGTATGGGTGTAGTGGCGGATCGTACGTTGGGAGAAGTTGCGCAGCCGGAGATCTTCCTGCATGCGTTGGCGTAGATGTGTCATGGACACCTCCTTGGGTGTCCAACACTCTATCCAAATGCCTCAGAGGCATACTCTGCCGCGCTAGCGGCTTAGTGCAAATCGCCGATGCACTCAGCGACACGACAAATCGGCCTAGAACCAATCCGGCTATCCCCAATGGCTGGCACGCTATCAAGGGCTTTGCCTCACCGCCGTACCGCACTCAGAGCATCTCCAATGCGAAACGCAGGCCATAACACCGGTCCATTTGTTTCCGGAAAGCAGAGGTTCTGCTTCCCCAGGCCGCTGGAAACAGCTTCCAGCAGGCTCGCACGCGTGGCGTGGATAACCACTGGCTGGCACCCGATCCCTTCGATCTCCTGAACCTTCTCTTCTCGTTCGAGAGTGTCCATGACCACGCCTCCCCAGCGTGGATCTGCCGGCAAGCCAAGAAAGCTGACCAGCGACGCCCACGCGAGCGTTCGCTCGTAGTTGAGCACGTAGGTCTTCCCTGCCCCTCCATTTGCGTGTAGCGCCTGTGAGACCGCAACCAGATCACGCAGGGGGTGCTTACGGCCCGGGACGGTGATGCTCCCCCGATAGCAGGAGGCGTCCGCACCCAGACTGACGGTTTTACAACCTCCGTTTGGGAAGTTCAACGTGAAAGGATGCTTCTCGTGGATGGCCGCGGAGATGGCGCCGATCTCGGCGTCTCCGCCATAGACGCTGAGCAGATGTGCTTCGGATTCCTGCCCCATGTAGCGGTCCACCTGCAAACGAATCCGGGGCTGGATGTTCGCGGTGCACCGCAGATAATCAAGCTGCCCCAGCCTCAGGTGTGCATTCTGCATCTTCTTCCTCCATCTTCTTCGCCGACTCCGTGAGAACCAGCGTTCGGCCGTCCTGATAGACAAGGCAGAGTTCGTTGGAGAATCGCTCGCGCTTGCGAACGATCTGCACGTCGTCTTCTTTCTCCTTGATGATGGTGGTGTGCTTGACTGACCGCCAACGTGCAATGTGTCTGTCCGCTCCAACGCCGAAGACTCCATTCAGTAACCCCGCCGTGCAGAGCAGGCCAACGTGCCCTGCGTGCAGAGGCGTGATTGGCCTTCCGGAAGCCATCTCCTCCTTTGGCAAGAGGAAGCTTGCGACTTGCTTCCACGCCTGCGAATGAGGAATCAGGTCCTCGATTTCATCGAAGGGCAACCCACGATACACGACTCCTGCGGGTGGTGTAGATGGCACAGAATACGGCTCTTGCTCACCTTCCGGATCGAGGAGGGGGCAATTGAAAAGCATCCGCTGCAGCAGTCGCCGGTTTGCCTCCATTGCGTCTCCGCGCATGGATTTGCGGACCGCTGTCAGGACGACTTGTTCGAACCGGATTGATTCAGGCTCGTTGAGACGGAAGATCCTGAAGTCGGTGAAGTTCGCAGCGAGCAGTGGTATGCACACAGAGAGACGCTTCTCCGGAACGACAAACATCAGGACACCAGCCTGCACGAGCCAGCGGTAAGTGTGCTCCAGGAAAAGCAGCTCCATGCGCTGGTTATTGAGTGAGCCGATCTCTGAGTCATAGGGAGGGTTCAGGTAAAGCAGCGAAAACGTCTCAACCTTCGCGTGAGCCTCGAACACGTTGCCCTGGATGGTCGCTATGCCCGCCCGTGATGCGGTCCCCGCACGTTCCGCGTCCAACTCGACGCCGTGGAGACGGCAATCGAGATTTCGAGTGATCAGGCAGAGCGCATCTCCGGTGCCCACGCATGGGTCGATTGCGTTGAACGGTTCGCTGCACTGGAGAAGCCGCCGCAAGCGATGACCTTCTTCTGATGGAAGAGGAAAATAACCGAGTTTCAGCCTACCTGCGTTTCGCATGGTGGGAGCTCCTGAGCTGAGTAATATTCGTGTGAATCTACGGATGTGTTGCCAGAAAAAGCGGCGGTCTTCCGTTACCCGAGGGCGGTGATGACGACCGCTATCACGAAGTAAGTCAACTTGCCGAAACGCGAGATGCCGACTCAACCGATCGATGCAACACTATCTGAGCAGCTGATCCACAAATGCTTACCGTGAAGAATCGATCTGTTTGGCTGATGTGGCCAAACCTAGCCAGGGTAAGGTTCCGGCTGATTTAACCCTAGCCAGCGCATTTAGCTTTTGTTTTCAATGAATGTGGGTCTGAGCTGAGTGTTGCGTCGACCCATTGAGACCACCTCTTGAAGTTGTCGTGATCGTGTGCGAGTGCCCGAAACGGATGATGAAAAGCGCAATATCGGGATTCGAGCACGGGATGTCGTCAAGCGCTACCTTTCCCTCACGAAGACTCTCGAGAAAGATATGGTGGCACAGCAGGATTCGAACCTACGACTTCCACCGTGTGAATTGCAGAATTTACGCATTTTCAAGACCTTAGATGAACAAAACAAAGCACTAAACAGCGGGTGAAAACCCGTCGAAATCCTTATTGGACCCTTATTAGACCCGCAGTTGGACCCAGATTGTAGCTGGAGAACGTGACCATTAACTCGGCACGAACGGCACTCCGGCGACTGGGCAAACAGTCCGCACCCTGGCCGGATGGATCGACGGACAATTTGATCCGACAGTTATCGGAGATTCCCCGCTCAAGGGTTATGGCTCGCGCGACGGTGTAGCTATGTCGCGGATCAGTTTGCAGACTGGGATCTCAGCGATAACATAGAAACGTTTTCGCATTCAGCAGCGATGCTATCTGTTGGATCTTTCGTGATGATGTCGATGCGTTCAGGGCTCGACGTGTGTTACTGGATAGTTGGCTAACGATTGTCAACGATGTCACATGCATCCTTCAGGGAGCTTAGGCCCCATCTTAGATCGATATTCCGGCAAAACCCAGTTATCTTCCCATTCGTTTGAGGTCACCCAGAATAATTGAGCCGTGGCTGTTGCAGCAGGAACGGGAGAATCTGACCACTTTCCAGTAAGTAGGGCCGCTACAGAGATAGACAAAGCCTTAAACGTCAAATATTCCGCGCAATCCCCCGATGGCCACGGCAAATGAACGTCATAGCGAATCGATTCTCGCAACTGCTGGAATGCTTGCCTAAATCGGCCAAGGGATGAAATGTCTGCACCCTTCAACTTACAGTTCTACCGAAAGTTTTACTAATGTCCCTTCTATCGTAGCCTCAGCTGCTGCCGATCTCTTGAGTAATTCCCATCTGCGCTCAGCACGCATCGCATCCTGGTCGTCTAGTCGATTCCACAGCTTCCAGATTGCAAAGAACTCACCGTAGGCCCCATAGAACTGTTGCAACGAAGCAAGCTGTAGCTCGCGGCGCTTTTGGCGAACACTCCACTGATAGGAGAGTCGCTGGCCGATCAGCCAGGTAAGGGCGAGGAGGACGACTCCACTCGCACCAGATATCAGCCCCTTAATCAGTTCGTGCTTTAGATTCCAATCCACGTTCAGGGGATTATAAAGGCAAATATAGGAGGCTAAAAGCGCAACCGCGCTGGGAGATTCCATAGCGGCTTCTTTGCAGCGCTTTCTGTTGGCATTCATCGAACCTCCTTCCATCTCTTCCCCAGGTTTATCCTGCTGATTGTTGTTTGAGTTACGCTGTATAGATCAGCGATTGATTGTTGCGATTCCCCAGCACGTAGCCTTCTCTTGATCTCACTAACAATTTCGGCGGTCAAAAGTGTGTTCGATGGCTTATCACGGTTTTTCATCTGTATTCGATGTGTGGCCCATCTGCAATTTCTCGGCTCATAATTGCCATCGTTGTTGATTCTGTCCAAGCTATGTTTCGGCGTTGGCTTCGTTCCCATATCAGCTAGAAAATTCTCAAAGCTATTCAGCCAGCGTTCACACATCGAAATGCCACGCCCGCCATAGCGTTCATAGTGTTCGTATATCGGGTCATTGCATCGGTGTTTCGCATTAATCCAGGTGGTGTATTCACTTGTATTCTTACCTTTTCGCGCATGGCCATGCTTTGTTGAGGCTCTTAGGCGTCCCTCTGCTCCCTTACATCCGCAACTTTGGGTATGCCCGCTCCGAAGTTTGTCGCTAGCCACAATCACGGTATTACGTTCCGGGCAGTCGCATACACATAACCAAAACATTTTGAAGCCAGGTGGCCTTGTGCCAACTGGCAGGATTACTGTGAGCCTGTTGACTCGTAGGCCGGTAAGGTCGATGAACTTTCCCATTCGCTTTCCATTTCTTTGATGACCGCTGTTATCCAAGTTGGGCGTAGTCTAAAAGCTCGGCAATCGAAGTATGCGATATCGAAATGTTGGCGTGTTTTCGTACCGATGGTGTTGGACCCTTTCCTGATGGTTCGTCTGCAGCCATTTCGTTAGAATCCCTCCAGTTGGATCTATCCCAGTAGTCCTCGCGAATCTCAAATCCTCCGGCCTCCAACTCCCCGGCGTTGGTTTTGTCTCCAGATATTGCGGCGGTTATCGCAAAAACTGCAGGCTCCGACAATGTAGGAAAAAGCGAACTCAGCATATGTACCAGTGGCAGCTGTTTACGACTGTAGTCGTCGGGTCGATTATAGTAATCGTTACCTCTTTTTTCGGTAGTTAGGATTCGCCTGGCGCACCGGCAAACGAAGGCGAAGACCCGGCCCGGGGTGAAGGTTCCGCAAGAAGTGCTGCAGGACTTTCACCAGTCATGCATCCTCCCGAACTGCCTCTCGGCCTGAGACTGAGGGAGGAAATGACGTCAACCAACGCCCCTATCCGATGCACATTAGTTCTAACCGGTTCGGATTGAAGATCTCGACTTATCATGTTGTATGCCATATACGTTCAATCGTGCCGCCTTCGACATAGCGCGGTCCTCCACCAATGCATTGCTTTCTCTTTACGGTTCTCTTGTGACGATCGAACTTGCGCTCAAAGAGCGTGCCAATCCCTGGAAAAACGGTCATTACATAGCACAATGGCTTACAGATGAGGCGGATCCGGGGCTTACCTCTCTCACGCAACAACTTGCAAGTGGTTTTGCCGCCATGCGGATAACAGATAGAACCGGTAAGTCAAGTCAGACAAGGTTGGATTCATATCCGGAAGTTCGTTATTTGCGGCATGAAACCGATTTTCCGGGTGAGTCGACAGATGGGCAACTGGCGGCCTGCCTATTATTAGTGCGCGATATCGAAGCCGTGCTACGCGCGAAAGGAATTCTTTGATGACAGCAGAAGCCCTTCTAAAAGCTCTCGATAAAATTGGACCTGTTGCAAAGGTTTTCTCATACCCCTACATCAAAGTGATCGTGTCATCGGAGATTTTCAGGAATCTAACAGACGGGAACCGTGAAGCTAAACTTGCAGACGCTGTCGGCATCTCTGTTGACGAACTCAGGCGCGTTGCTTCAAATGCATTGCTTCTAATTCGACCAGTAACTGCTGGAGAAGAGCCACAGTTTGAGACTGCTCGTAGTACTCATTGGCTGGCTGGCCTCAGCGGGAGTGCTCCCGCTCAAAAAGAGGGTGAAATTCCTACGATTCACTTTTATGGCTATAAGGGGGGCCAATCCCGTTCAACTGTTCTCGCTGAAACGGCTTTGTCCTTAGCTCAAGATGGGTGGCGAGTCTTGGTCGTTGATGCAGACATCGAAGCACCTTCGCTCGACACTCTCTTTTCGGGAAGCTCTACATCGTTGTCAAGTACGCTTCTGGGAGTTGCTCAAGGATCAGAACTCATTCAGCCAATCACCGTTTATGTCTCTGCCGAGATTCAGCGGGGGCTCGTTGATTTGATGAACTGTTGGCCGAAGGGAAGTAGTTACAGTATCGATGCAGCAGCTTTCGCCCTGAGAACAGCTCTCGAACCCACGATTTTAGAGAGAGCGTTAGACAGATTGACGCACTACGCCTCCGACCATGACTACGACGTCATACTTGTAGATCACCGTACGGGTATATCGTCTTCCACCCTCCCCGCGATGGCAAGTATGCCGGGTCGAGTTGTAATCGCCGTGAGGTTGGACGAGCAGTGGCAATCTGCTAAACCTTTTCTACGGCTCGTGATGCAGGCATCTTCACCTGAACCTGGCCTATTTGTGGTCTGGAAACCCGACACAGAAGACGTTCGTTCATTCAATCAACGAACTTTTAGGCAACGGGAAGACCTCTTGGAAATGTTGGCGGAAGTATTTGAACGGAACGACCTCGATGAAGAAAACATCGTATCTACCTCAGATATAGCTGATCACTTTGTGATGTGGCCATACGACAGTTCTTTTCGAGCACAACGCTTGCCTGAACCCAACACCATCGATGCCGCCAATCAGCAAGCGCTCGCTCGCATCCGTTCTCTGTTGCGCCTGGGTCAGCAACACCCGAGTGCGCCTGATGAGCAACATAAGATCTTCAACATAAGTGGTGCTAAAGATCAAGGAGATCTCATCCTTACGAGGGCACTCCGGGAACTACTCGCACCTGCAAATCCTTATTCCTACATCCTGGGCAGAAAGGGAACGGGAAAAACTAGACTGGCGAGAGAGCTCTCCTCACGAGGACTAGGCGAGTTGCTATTGGTCCCGGACGACAGTCTCGAGGAAAACGGTATTCGGTCTGGAGCGCCTGAAATATTGGATGCCATTGAGAGCTGCGTCAGAAGACCGGAACACTTTTGGCTTTGCCTTTTCAACGCAGGGATGCAACTCCGCACGACAGCGCGAGCAGTATTGACGTCGGAGTTTGCGAAAGAAATTGCGGCGTCTAGGCCAGCAGGCGAAATAATAGCCTCCTGGCAAAACTCCTCGCCGCAACGGCTCTTTCTTTTAGACAGTCTTGAAACAACATTTCCAAGCAGGCATATGCCTATATTTTTGGACAGCCTTTTCAGGGTGTTGTCTCTTATAGAAGCTGAATCAAGGGTCGCGGATCGGATCAAGTTCCGCCTCTTTCTTCGACGCGACCTCGCTCAACCTGGATTTGTCCAAAATATCGAACAACAACTCTATGGGAAGGCGCTTGAACTCAGTTGGGATTATCAATCGATCTTGAACTTTATGCTTTCGCGAATTAGCCAGAATGAATGGTATTTCACGCATTTCCCTGAGCTTTCGTTGGCCATTCGTGCCAAAGACGATGTCATTAGAGAAGGAGGCTTACGAGCTCTAGAGTGTGAACAACTGCTTTTGATGGCATTCCCTTCGACTGTAAAACGCAATAATCTGAGCACAGCAACTTTCTTACGAACTTACTTTGCTGACAGTGCGAGTGAAAGGGGACCAGCTGATTCACCCGGAAATGACGACGTTCGAAGATACTACCCTCGAGTTTTTGATGATTTCTTGAATGAGATTCCGACCATTTTGACGGATCAGAACGGAACTCCCCTACCAGCCCTTGAGGGAGGCAAAATCAACCAACAGAGAATTTTTCGGGCACACGAAAAAGCTGCAAGCAATTACCTTCTTGGGCTGAAACAAGAATTGGCCTATTTGGTAAATCTATCTCCGAATTTAGGGGAAAACCAAACTCAAATAGACAGACTTCTTAATGCATTTGACGGACGTCAAACGCCTTTCAAAATAGACGTCAGGGTGGGCGAACTCGCCGATGCAACTGGGATAGCTCCCGAAGCTGTGAGAAGCGCCCTCGAAAAAATGAAGGACGTAGGAATGTTTGAGTCGAGGCCCGATTATCCGGGAGAGTGGCGCGCGGGAAGGCTATTCAAGTCCTCTTTGCGCATGAAATACGTCAGAGGAAGAGCTTCGCAGGTATGAGCTCAGGGAACTATGCCTTGGGCGAATGAAAGGAGCTGACTATGTTTTGCTCTCACGACGGAGCCGTCTCGATTTGATAACAATGTCAGCGAGCGAGAGACGAAGCGCATTGTGTTAATCGGAAAACTCTCTATTTGTTCTATAGCAAGATCTGTAATGGGAATGTATGGTCCGTCGCGCGACTGCAAAAAAAGTGTGGGCGAGAAGACAGGTATGCGCAAATGAATTCGGCATTTGGTGGAGATCAGGGTATGCTGGCCATGTTGCGCGCGTGTCTGGGCTGGTATGCACTACCCGCACTTCTAAACGTCACAACTTCGGTGGGTCTATAATCCGTCACTTTGATGGAGTTATAGAAACCAATGTTTTCATGTTGGGTATGCCTGCTTCCCAAGCCCGACGTAGGCCTTCTGGCCGCCTCTTGCCGAGATAAATATTTCGGTCACGAAGATCATAGTCTCTTAACGCCTGAGCGTATTCTGCCAATTCTCCCCGGTTAACTAACAAAAGCAGCCGTGCGAGCCTAGGGTGTTTGCGTTCAAGATAAGCCCTTCGCGCGCGGTCGCCAATCGCGATTTCAACACCTATTCTCTTTTCTCCCGCATCGTTTGAGCGAAGTAATGAGTGTGATATTTGGCAAGCCCGCAAGGGCGTTGGCAACCTGACGCGGATCATTACGGACTCGGTTCTTTTTAATTAGCTCGATCAAGCGATCCACATACTTGACCAAGTGTTCGCTAGCTGCTGATTGCGAGTTGCTGTGAATCGCGGCTAGCACGCGGAGCAACGCTGCTTTGTCCACTGGAATGCGAAGGACGGTCTGAAGTTCCGGCCAGTATGCCTCCAGGACCATTACCAATTGATCTCGAAATCTCAGAATATCGCCCCTATACAGAGTTTTCGGGCCGCGCTTTTTTGACTCTGCAAAAGAGGTAGGCAGGAACGGATCCTTCCCGCCATTGCCATTTTCATCCTCGTCGAACACGACAAAAGTTAGCTTGCGACTAGTTCTGGGCCTGATCGGGATCTGTGCGACTGGTTTAACTGCCACTTTGGGATCTGTGCGACTAGTTTTTTTTACTTGTTTTGATCGCCCCGAATTCGGTGGTCTCCTCATTTGGAACTCTTGTAAGCGGAGAAACGTCCGCAGCTCGGGGAGTCGAAAACCCCCGAAAAGAAAGGCTTCATGATCACGTCCGATGACATAACAATTGAACTTCGTTCAGCACCGCCGAACGGAAAGACGAAGGCCTTCGCAGACGTGACCTTATCGCTAGGAGAATGCGGTGTCATCAGCATCAGCGGATTTTCCTTAGTCGGTAGCGGTCCCCGCGTTGTGCCTCCCGCACGTAAGGGAGATCAGCGCTATTTCGATGTCGTGCTTCTGACGGGCAAGGTGAAAACGCTCGTCTACACGCTGATCGGAATGGAATACAGATCGGCCTTAGAAAAGTCTGCGAAGGAGATCGTATGAGGTGGCCCGAATCGAAGTGCATCAACTGTGGCCGCAAGTCGGACATATCCGTCTATGCCATCCTTTCCACGAAAGGCCGTAAGGAGCGTGTTCAAGAATCATCCAAATCAATCTCGCTCTGTACGGGATGTATACGCAGCCTAAAGATAACGCAGGTTACCCAGGTATATGCAACTGTCCTTCTAACGCTCAGAGCCACGTATACAGAGTTAGCGAAGAGGCTCTAGCGGATGCTGAAGCCAGTCCAAGGCACTTTTCCAGAGCGGGCAACGAGTTCCACCCTTTCTCGACCCGCGACGCGACAGGCACCTTGGACTGGCTTGAGCACCTGAACAAATGCCTAGAGCGGGAGAAAAAGGGAAGTTGCAGTATCCGTTTCGTCTTGTCTCCACCATTGCTTGAAGAGAGAGGTGTGTCTAATGTCGAATCCACTATCAGATTCCTTGGGCGATTTTCTCGGAGATTTCTATTGGGATTGGTTTGTCACTTTGACGCTTGAAGGAGACGTAAAATCCTTCACCGCTCGCAATCGTTGTAGCGCGTGGCTGAAGAGTTTGGAAAGAGCGGCAGGCCAACCGATAACTTAGTTTGTAGGTGAAGAACTCGGCGATAGATTCGGCAAGTTCCATTTGCACCTGCTGATTGGCAACGCGGCACACCTCCATCGCTTCACCTGGATGAAGCATTGGGAGGTTCGGAACGGTTTTGCAAGAATCTTCGAATTCGATCCGACCAAAGGCGCCGCGTACTATGTCGCGAAATACGTAACGAAACAGTTTGGCGAATGGGATATAAGCGGCAATTTGGAAGCATTTCGGATACAGCAAGCTGTATTGCCGCTCACTGGGCAGCGCGGAACACCTAACACGACTGGGATTAAAAGCCAGTCACCCCAAGCCAGGAAGACGCGCAGTTCGAATAGACAAATGCCTCTAGAGGACTACAAAGAGCCCGATCTGAGCGAAGTCGATCTCGACCCAATTAGAGCAAGCTTTCATCTCCAAACGAAAAGGAAAAGGTGACCGCGATGCGGACTGAAACCCCTAAATTTGAGCCCCTAGTCTCAGCGGCAGAGGCCGCACAGCTCCTGGGTATTCACCATGTGACGATCCTTCGTTGGGCGCGCGAAGGCCGTATTCCTCACCTTCGTCTGGGACGCAAAGTGAAATTCCGTGTTTCTGAGCTAAATTCTTGGTCCTCAACGATCTACACTGATAGTGCCGTTCGTGTCGCCCAACCCTAAGGAGAAGGCACATGGACCATAAACGAAACCGCTATCAGCACGGCTCTTTGACAATCGAGAAGCGGAAAAAAGGATCGGCGGTTTGGATATATCGATGGCGCGAGAAAGACGCCAGAGGTAGATGCATGAGACGCAAAGTTTTGGTTGGAACGAAGGCGCAATATCCGACCAAGACATCCGCAATGAAGCAGGTTGCAGTACTCGGTCTCGACATCAACGGCGAGCCGTCTGTGCAACTTGTCACTCCAACACTCGCGGAGCTGGTAGATCATTACCGCGAGATCGAATTGATCGAAGGGAATGGTAAGACAGCCCGCACCATTGCGTGTACGAGCAGCAAATCCGACAGTACATATTGCCGCAGTGGGGTACACATCAAATTGGATTGATTAAGGCGGTTGCGGTTGAAGCGTGGTTGAAGGGTCTGCCAGGCGCACCTGCAACGAAGGCGAAGACGCGGAACGTGATGAGCGGCTTGTTCCAACATGCAAGGCGGCATGAGTTCATCGCAACTAATCCAATCAGCCTGGTTCGGCAGAGTGCTGTTCGTCTGAAAGAGCCCGAGGTTCTCGATCCCGAAGAGGTTGGCGCTCTTCTGGGAGAGCTTGACGAACCATTCAAAACAATCGTCTACCTCGCCGCCGTCACAGGAATGAGACGAGGCGAACTTTTCGGATTGAAATGGCGAGACGTTGATCTTCAGCTCGGCCAGGTGAAGATCGTTCGATCCATCATCGATCAGAAGGTAGGCGAAACAAAGACGCGCGGATCAAAGCGACCGTTGCCATTACCAGCCGAGGCTGTTGCGGCTCTGAGCAAGTGGAAAGAAGCGACACGGTACGGAGAGAAAGAGGATTGGGTTTTCGCCAGTCCTCATGCGTTCGGCGACTTACCCTACTGGCCTAACGCCGTGATGGTTCGGCATGTTCAGCCCGCCGCGGATCGGGCGGGCATCAGCAAGCGCATAGGTTGGCATACGTTCCGGCATACCTTGGCCACCTTGTTACAGGCGTCCGGCGCGGGGGTGAAGGTAACGCAAGAACTTTTGCGGCACTCTTCGCCAGTTATGACCCTTGGGACCTATGCGCAGGCTGTCACCGGGGACAAAGAGACGCTCAAGACACAGTTGCGGCTTTGTTCTCGAAGCCTCACCTGGTGACGTCAGCGGCGTAGCGTTTCCGCGCTAATGGACCCTTATTGGACCCACGGGCGCTTATAGGACTCAGATTAGCCGCTGGCACTTCGTTAAGTTGTTGATTTATATGGTGGGCACAGCAGGATTCGAACCTACGACTTCCACCATGTGAATTTTGATTGCAACGCTTTTTAGCCGTTTACCCGCCTTACTTTCCGCGACTTAGACCCGCCCGATTCGTCCTCAAAACGACTAGTTTTGGTGACGAGTTTGGTGACGTGTGTTTTTCGATAGTTTCCGGCTCACCGACGGTCACCGTCGGTTAATCCATCCATGTATTCATGGTACGGTTTGAGATCATCGATCATTCCTGGCCTCCGTCACCCATCTGACGCTCATAGGACTGGCGCACGAGGCCCATGATGTAAGGCAGATCGTTAAGAGATGCGAGCGCAACTTCCACGTCACCGTTGCCCCATCGTCCGAGGTTGGTCACGTCTTTGCACATCTCCTTCGGGTCGTTGATCTCCGCAAATGTCATGTTGAGGCTAAGTCGCAGCCGCTTAGCCTGCGGCACCACGTCCACGAAGTTGGTCTCGGCTCTATACGCAACATACAACTTCATGAATTCCTCTGACACGCACGGATCGAGCGCGAGTACCTCCTTGCGGAATAATTCGAACAACTCACGAAGGTCAGGAATGCGCAGATATGGATGATCCTGTATGGTGTAGCCGCCCGCCGCGGGCACCTTTTCGGGCTGATAAGCGGCCAGGGTAGCAGCATCGAGGGTTGGCACCGGCCACACGGTGAGCGCCTGATCGGCCAGCCGCCCAGCGCGGTCTTGGATCGCGACTTCGTTCCATGCGTCAAGCTGCCCAAGGCCGGCATTGAGCCTAAGCGGGCTTTGTTTGAACCCACCCGGATTCATGTCGCGCTTGTCTGCGAAAGAGCGGTCACTGTACTCGGGATTGTAGCCAGTGAGCGTGAGGTTGCCGAGCGAGTGTAACCACTGTTGCTGCACCCGCTGCCACTCCGCACCGAGAGCCAGCTTCCACGCGGCCGACAGTTCTGGGTTCTGCGGCAGGATGTGCTCGATGGTGTACTCCTCCACTGGCACGCGCTCCTTACGTCCGTGATTTTCAAGGCGACGCAACCAGTAGCTGCGACTCCTAAAGTTGTAGAGGTCGCGGGTTTGCAGATCGCGACGAAACTCCTCGTCGCCAGGGAACCGACGGTAAGAGGGCAACGCGAGGAAGTGCGCCTTAACGCTCTCAAGGTAGTGGTCCTTCTTGAGCCCCTTGCCCAACGTGGCGAAGGTCTTGTTCATTGAGTTGGTGGGGATGGAACAGATGGCGCGACGGAAGACATACGCTTCGACTAGCCGCACCGCGGCCTCAAAATCAGCGGCGCTGAGCGTGCCGGTCGCATAATCAGAATACAGTTCGAGCAGGAACGGGTAGGCGACATCGACCTTCAACTCGCGCAGGTCGTGGAAAGCCTGGTTGAGCAAGGCCTCCTGCTCTTTGCCCAACGCTAGCGCGCAGAAGTATCGAGCGAACACGCGGATCTCTTTCACCAGCGCTTCAATGCCTGCCTCATGCACTGGCTTGACGCGGGAGTAGTCCTTGAATGCTTCATAGACGTCGCGCTCGCGCGGGATGTCGCCGGTGCAAACGGTGAGGTAGTGGCGCATGAAGCTGTCAAACTGGGTGCCGTAGGCCTCCTGCCCGAAGTCTAGCTCCATCGGCCGCCAGTACTCTTCGTAAAGGCGGGTCTGGAGGTTGGGCTCAAGTCCCATGAGAATGAAGTTGCGAATAAGGTCCGCTTGACTCAGCTCCTTGCCGGTCGAGTTCATGCTCTCGAAAATGAGCTGGGGGTTGTCCTGATCGCGGCTGAGCGCAATGTCCACAACCACTAGTTTGGCGAGGCCGCGGCACACCGGAGCGAGATCGCCTTTCTGCTCGGCAAGCAGCTTGGAGAACAAGTCGAAGTTCTTTAAAACATGTAGTGAAGGCTCTTTCGGTTGCTCACTGTCCTTGATAATGGCTTTTAGTGAGGCATTATCGGTCTGAGAGAGCAACAGCTTGAAGTAGCGATCGCCGCTTTCAAGCGGGTTGCTAAGGTAATAGTGGCGCAGCTTCATGGCCGAAAAACCGTCCACAGGTTCCGTGTCGCTAAGTGTGCGCGCCAGGGCCTCGAGCAAGAGCGAAACCGAGGTGAGCCGTTGCTGACCATCGATTACTAGTAACGGCGCCTGGTGTGTGACCAGTGAAAGTCCTTGCTCAACATATACGATTGAACCGATGAAGTGGACGGCGATTGTGTCGCTCGACCCGGCCCGCAGGATATCGTCCCACAGTTGACGACACTGTTTATCCGTCCAGGAGTACGTGCGCTGGTAAATAGGGATGACGAACTGCGGGGATTTCTGTAAAAAGCTTAGCAGTTTGGCTTCGGCGGCTTTCACTTGATGGCTCCTTTCGGTAGGTCATCCAGCAGTCCTACAGCTTCTTTCTCGATCGGAGGATGTCGGCGATGATTTCTGATGACGAATCGGTCACGAGTTCGATGACGTGCCCGTTTACCGCTCAGTCATTCATTCCTAACTCATCTTGTCACTCCGAAGGTGCCACGATTCGCGTTGATGGTCTACTCCTTCGTTTTTAGGTTGGCTTCGTTGTCGTGGATAAACGCCTTTATCTCGGCTGCGCTCTCCAGGACGCGGAGCCACTGCTCCTTATAGAGAGTGACCGGAAATCGGCCCATGCCGTATAGCGAGATAGCGCCCTTCTCGCTGACCTTCAGACTAATACCGCCCTTATCCTTGTTCTTCAGCCTGGCATTCTCCGCCCGTAGGCGTTCCAACTCTGCTTGCATTTCCGATTCACTCATCTGCTTCCCTCCTCCGGCATGTTCTTTATCGTAGTCGATCTTAGGCTCCACAACCTGATCGGCTGGGATACCGCGAATCCTCGTCCGGAAACAGTGCTTTCCCATTCTTCGTTTCCGAGCATCTATTCGCAATGATGCCCACACATCAATTTGCGAGTTTCGTCCAGATCCGACTTGTCATCGTGGTAGTCGAGAATCTTTACGAGCCAGTCGATGCGGGTCCGGTCCTTGTGAAATGCGTTGGCAATAAAGTAGCCGTACGACTTACCGTCGTTGTCCACAATGATTGGCGCATCCGTGCCGAAGCTGTTCCATGGGCTCACAGGAGAGAAGTCCGAACCAAACGTCCCAAAAGAATTCCAGATGCTGTTCGTCTGTAGGTTCGAACCGTATTTCCCTAGGTCTTTGCAGACTGAAACCTCGTTAAGTTCAGAACAGTTCAGACAGCCTAGAAAGGTTTTATGTTCGTCGTCCCCAAACAATAGGAGCGCCTTCGGCTGTTGAGCATTCGCGGATGGCACAGTTCCGGAGTTCGAAAAGAAGAAAACGAACAGGACGGCTAACGCAATAGCCGCCCGTTCAAAATGGGCTTGTTTCAGCATGCCTCCCCTCCATGTATTCCTCTTTGAAAGTTTGCGGCAGGTTCTGCCGCTCCTGAAAGTAGCTTTGCCAGCAAGCGTGGCAGGAAACGTCTGGCATACGAACCTGCGTGTAGACAATGATTCGAAACATCAGAATTCTTCTTAGTGCAGCTGAAGTCTTGGCCTAAGAATGGCGAAAGCCTGCTCGAAGTCAGCCTCGGTGGGATAGTCGCCCTTCACATGGTCGGCCATGAAGTCGGTCATGCGCTTTGAATTTTTCCGGGCACTGGAGGTACTCAGGATGCTTCTGCACGAACTGTGCCGCCGTCACCTTTGTCTTGTCCTCGATCGACAGCTTCGCCATATCCTGCGCCGTGACCTTATCGAGCCGGACTTCGCCCTTGGAGAGCTTGACCTTGACCTTCTGTGGCTTCGGCACAGGGCATGTTCCGCTCCACGTCTGGCCGAGGTTGTTCTGCAGGTTCCACTGCGCGCCCGGAGCTAGCTGTTTGCACTGACTCTTGATTGCGGAGTGGAACTGGTGCGACTGGATGCCGCGACCAATCAGCAAGCCTATGGCATTACCAAACTGCTGGCCAGCTTCGTATGCCTGCTGGTTCTGTGCGCCCTGATCAACGCTTGTGCAATTGGTTTTGTTGCCGCTGGGTGTGCAGGTAGTGTTGACCTGAGCGAACATCAGTTGCGGGGCGGCCACTAGTGCGATGGCCGCGAACTTCGACACCCACTTTGGTGCGTTCTTCATATTTGCTCCTTACCCGAATGACACCTCGGGCCGGGCGGTTGAGGACAGCGCACTCAACTATCAGTGAATTGAGGGGCGATTGACGTTGAGAACAGTCTTGTGACATCAGCGGTTCAGGCAAACCGAGGCGATGTAGATTGATAGCGATAGTCTTTTGAGTATGTGCTGGGCGCTACTATTTATGACGACCGTAGCTCCTCGAACCAGTGGGGCTCGTGTAACGACCGCCCTTGTGGCTCGATCCACCAGCAGAATATGAACCGCCGTGGGATTCCGTATGGTGACCGCCCCCGTAGTAAGGACGCGATTGTCCGCTTCGCGCGGATGAGCTTGCCAGGGCAGATGAGAGAGAAAGGCAGCTTAGTACCGCAACTGCTAGAAAGATTTTCGATAGAGATGATTTTTGCATCGTTGTTCCTTAGTGTGTTGAATCGAGGCAAAGGCGCAACTTCAATGAACGCTCGTAATCGAACGTATCGCCTACTGTATGATTCAAGGGATTATTGTGAGCGACGTTACCAGAAATAGCGAAGATATGAGCCGCCTCTGGGCTGGCTCTACCTTTTGCGCCGCTGCTCTTATTATATGGGTCTCGCGAAATGCGTAGGTCGGAATGAAACTAAGACAACGTAATCTTTGGTGACCAAATAGAAAAACGCGTGTGTTTGACCGCATTTTCCCAAAAACCGCAATCCTTAGTGTTCCGGCTAATATTCACAACTAGCCTGATTATCTTCGCTTTTTTGTTCGCCATGTAGTGAAGGTCTATAAGCCTTTATTACACCCAACAAGCGGGGCCAAGGCCGACAAATTGCGTTGTCACCTGCAAGGGATGTTCCCGGTCCATACCCGCAGGCGTAAGCAGTTTTCCTTGCGACATCATCGCAATCAAATGCCACCACTGTGGCGAGCACAGACGCTATCGCCCGAGTGAAGTTTTCATTGGGTTTCCGTCCCCGCCTCGCTCTCTGTCTCTCGCAACGCAAACAAATCTACAAAAGCGAAAGGAGCCGTAGCCATGCCCCAAGTCTTGATGAATTTCCAGCACTACGACGATTGGGTCGTTCACTTCATCGAAGCCGACTGTTGGTCTACTATCGGGCAGCGGACAAGGTTCTTTCATTTCGCAACGCTCGATGAGCTTCGGGTCTTCGTCACCCGATGCCATCCAAACGGTGCCAACCTTGAGGAGTTCGAGAACAACGTTAGGGCATGGTCACGCGGTAGTATCTACGTCAACCTCAGCGACGAGCAGTACGCCGCGATCCAGACCCGCAGGCCGTAGGCGGAGATCGGGCGAGAACTACAAGGGCCAGTTAGCTGTTTCTGACATTGCCGACATGCTATCGAAAAAACTCTAGGAGTCGGCGAAAGAGAACAAGATCCCAAAGACTGCGCCTCTGCAGTTTTGTGTTGGCCTGGCTAAGGTCAAGCGAGTGCTGTTCGATCTTCCGTTTCAGTACGTCACGCAACTGCATCAATTCGGAACCAAAGGCTTGATCTTCTTCTTCAGTTAGGAAGCCTGTAAACCAGCCGGCGTCGATGAGATCAAGGAAGTTCGTATTCTTCGCTTGAAAGAGTTTCAGGTCCTCCAATCCCTTCAGCGTCATCGGTGCTCGCTCGGGAATTGAAGCAATGAGATCACGATATTCCTGCATTGCTTCGCGTCGGTCTTCGGAAAAAATATAGGTTCTGAGCCACGTTATGGTCGTCCTTTGTCAAACGGATAACTTTTTCATGGTTTACATGTTGCTGCAAGCGAAAACTGACTTCCAACAAGCTCACCCGCGAGACCCTTTGCAAGAGTGCACACGGTCAGCAATTCCACTACGCGCTTCTGGAACGACGGCTCGTGAGTCTGGTCAAATTCGACTCAAACCAGACGGGTTCAAACTGTGCAGGTACCCTGCAGTCAAACTGTCCTCCCCGCTGCTACCATTGACCCTGCCATGGCCATTGACCGCATCCAGCTACTCGCGCTTTGGAAACTCGACGAAATGCCCGCATGTGAAGACGGTATGGAGTTGGCGCGTGAATGGCCCCGGAGGATCTATAACGAACTGATGTCGGTCTACTACGTGATTGAGTGCCTAGGCGAGGTCTAACGATGAAACTCTTACTAATGACTCCGATACTCGCGCTGATTGCATGCAATCGCCCAACTCCTTTGCCGCAGACGGCTCCGGTTACCTCAACACGGCAGACGCCGACGACTCCAAAAACCGCACGCGATTTCTATAACGAACTTGAGGCAGCGAACGGACTTCAGAATGCCGCCCATGAATATGTTTGCTTTGAAGACGACGCAAGCAGTCAAAGGTTCTTTATTTTTGGAGAAGGAAAACTGCTCCGCGAGTTCCTCGAAGAAAATCGTAAAAAAATGAGTGAGAAGGATAGGACAATGCTGAACAATTCGTTGATTGTGAAGTTCTACGAGAAGGGAGTACCGACGACCGGTGATGTAGAATACCTGACGAAAGATGGAACTGCGGAGGATTCCTGGGTCAGCGGCCCCATGCCGACCAGCGGACGACTTCTACGAGTGAATTTCATTTTGAATTGGGAGACGCTTCGATACAAGCGGGCAGCTGAGGGCAAAGCCAAAGGTGAGTCGTTTTATAGACCCATGTTCACCACATATGGCAGATGCGAACGTATCGCGCCAACTCCCAGCAAATAACACCTCTCGCTGAGACTGAAGTGAGATAGCACCTCTGAGTAACCGACAAAAACTTTATTGGGGACGCGCCGCTAGGCGAATAGCCTCACCCGCCAACCCCGACCGTACTCCTAGACAGTACACTCAGAGGTATTCCAGAGGTGCAGACCCCATTGTCGTCTCAACAGACCAGCAGACTAGGGACTCCTACCTCCTAGCATCAGGGTCCTAGTAACCTACGAAAGCCATCGTAGATACTGGTCTTTCCCTGACTCAGTCCCGCTCAGTTCCTCACGCCGTCATTGACCACGTACTGGCAAAGTGGCCGATTATCGGACAGTGCACGCGCCAGAGTAGCGCCCAAAATGTTGTTACGAGGTCTCCCAAGAATTAGCCACTACGTTTTGAAAATCATTCAAGGCGCTTTGAAACCCTTGTGTGAAGGTGGCGGTAATAACGATAGTGACCTCGAGTTTCCCTTCGGCCTTAATCGAAGGAGTCGGGTTGATGTTTGTGTGAACCTCCGTCGCCAGTCCACACCTAGAGCTACAGGAGGACAAGGGAAAGCGCCCTCATCCTCCGTGGTTTGCTTACGTCCTGGCGATAAAGACCTTCGGTGCCGGTCCGATTCCGATGACCGACGAATTTGAATACCTCGAAGAAAGAGCCGATTCGGACTCCTTCACTGGCGCCTGGCGCACGGAAGGCATGCAGGCCTGAGCCATCATCATCTGCATGGCGTTGTGGTTGCGCCAGAAGGAGGGAGAGGTGCCGCGACGGGAACGAGCATGGAGCGCCATGAGAGTTCTCCTTATTGAAAGAAGCGGTTTGTGTGGGTAAGGCGCGACGATGCAGCTCCTGTGCCGGAAGGCAAAAGGAGACCGCATCAGCAGGTTGTCTTGCTGGTCGGTAAAGACTTCGGTGAAGTTGGAGGAACTGCCTTGCCTGGTTGCTTGTAACGGCCGCGAACGATGAAGTCCTTCTCGCGTTTCGATAAGCGCTTAATCGGAAAGCGATCGATTCCGTAGCGGATGACAACCGATTCTTTGTCGACTTCACAGAATAGTTCTTCGTCGATCAGCCAGACAGCGGGACGATTGCAGAGAGAGCACTTGAGCGCACTCATAGACAATTCCTCGTTTTATGGGCTGAAACAGATAGAGCCTGCTCTCCGTGGGGAAGCAGGCTTCGGTTATGCAGGGGCCGCCGAGAGATGAAACCGTGGTTTCAGGCCGCGACGCCCTGGCTTGCGTTCTGCAGGTCCGTCACCACGGCCTTCAGGATTTCGAAGGACGGGATCTTGTCGATCGACTGGACCTTGTGGGCATCGAGTACGCCGAAGAAGACATTTTCATGCACCTCTTCTGCGAGCTCCCGCAGTTTATTGATCCCGCGTTCGAGCGTCTCCAGGGACTGGAGGACGTTCCCTTGCGCCTGGCGACTCGGCAACTCCCGCGCATTACGCGCCGAACCGCCTCTACGGAATACCTCGAAATAGAGTGCGTCCCCAATAATCTGGCGGAAGCTCTCGATTCGAGCTGTCAAGGCATCGTCCAGTTTGCTGTTAGCCGGCATTGTCGTTGCCGGTTTCGTGGTCCTCGTGGTCGACTGCGCTACTGTTGGTCCGGAGGCCGTCTTCCGAATCTGTTCCCGTTCTTTGATCGGAACCACGCCCGCGGGCAAAGCCCATTTCGGAAGATTCGGGATGTTCTTCGGATGGCCGTAGTCGTCCAGGTCGACCCACATCTCGGCAAAGTCGTAGAAGTACCGGCCGAGTCCAAAGCAACTGCAGGCTCGCTTGAACGCTTGCGCCTCTGCACGCGTCATGGCGTTATCGTCATCGGCCCACATCTCTCCACTGCCGCTGTGTGAACCGAGATCGTGAATCGTCACCACACAGGTCACAATCACTTTTCCGGTCTGGATGGTTTCGTTCTTCTTCTTGCGGGTGATCGGCGAAAGAGTCGTCACCTCGTAACTCCGGGTCCAACCGGAAGGCGTGAAAACCTCGTTGAGGCGGTCGGTGTAGGCACGCTGATCCCCATAAGGGATGACGCAGCCGCGCTTGCCATCTTTGCTCTTGTTGGTGACGCGCCAACTGATGTCGTTAGGATGGAATGGCTCAGCCAGCCGCTCGATCTGTTTCTGCTGCTCGGCTGTAATCGCAGGGTTCATAGAGGGTCCTTTCAGGTGTGTGTTGCAGCGTCACCACCATGCGTGGTGCGCTTCATGGAGCAATGAAAAAGGCGCTCCGAAGAGCGCCTCGATATTCCAGAGTGTAAAGAGCTATGTCATATTTTCAGAAGGGGATATCGGCGTCCGTGATCCCGACATCTCCGTAATCTTCGCCCTTCCGGCTGTAGCTGTTTGGAGTGTCCTCGCTTCCTTTCTTTCCGTTCGTGTAACCAGAACGAGATGTCCCATTGCCGTTCTCGCGGTCCTCGGGACTGCCGAGCAGGACAAGATCGTTGATGACGATGACGGTCTTGTACTTCTTCTCGCCGGATTGTTTGTCTTCCCAGGACTGCTGCTGAAGTTTGCCTTCGATGAAGAGTTGGGAACCTTTCTTCACGTAATCGCGCACAATCTCGGCGGTCCGCTGGAAGGCGACGAGATTATGCCACTCCGTGTGGTCGACCCAGTTATCGCCGTCTTCGCGGCGCTCCGCCGTGGCAAAGCTGAAGTTTGCAACGGTTGTTCCGCCCTGCGTGGCGCGGATCTCTGGATCCTTGCCGACATTGCCGAGCAGAGTGACTTTGTTAATTCCTTTTGGCATTGGTTTCCTTTCTTGTGTGTAATTTGCCCTACTGCACGACGAGGTTATCGCCGCGATTCCACATCCCGCGGAACTCACGATCGAATGGCGCGACCTGGGATGCATCGCGCGTGACCGTGATCTGGTTGTCTTGAAAGCGCGCTGCCGATACCGACCAGTTTCCTGAGCCGTCTCGCAGGATCGAATCATCGACTAAAAACGCCTTCTCATGCATTAACTCCTTCGAGCCTTTCACCCGGACATGGATGTTCGGTTGACCCGCGAGAATTGCGCTCACCTACAAGCGTTGCGCGTGCTCCTGTTCAAACTGGCCGCGATCACGATAGATCCAGATCTGGACTCCGCTTCTTGCCTCACGCGCCAGGACCTCAGCAATCGAACGGTCGGTAAAGGCGAACATCGCGATCTTGATGGAGCTTCGCGCCCGCTCAAGGAGGCCGATATCGACGAGCTCAAGGTCCTGCGTCGGCGAGAAGAAGATAGACTCTCTTCCCTGCCCCGATAAATATGGCACTCCGGCGGCGGCACTGGTCGGCAGCGCTGCCCGAAGTTGGCTGCCGTCTTGTGCGAGGACAGACGTGATCGAGCTCGGGCCGACGGAGGGAACATGGCGTCCATACGGTAGCTGATCCTTGTGTGTGAGACCCCAGAAGATCGCAGCTCCTGCACACAGGAGAAATCCACTTCGGATGATACCCATCGTCTACACTCCTTTTACTGCTGCCGCATGAAGCCGAACAGGCTAACCACCGCCACGGCCAGCGAGAACTCGTTGATCGTGCGGAACACTTTGTATTTCGATTCGAGCGCCTCTTCGGTCTCTTCGCCCGTAATCCGCAGCTCAACAAACATTCGAACCAGAAGCGCCACCGTGATGAGCACACCCGCCATGAGAAGAATCCGCGAATCGCGCATGTGCATGGTGAGGCCCATGACAGCCAGCAAGGTTCCGAAAATACGTAGTCGATGAGCAAACCGGGGATGGGCGGTATTCATAGCGCAATCTCCACGCCAGGGTGTACCGGTGTCCCTACTTCGAGCAGGTGAGAGTGCTTGCATCCAACGCAGCATACCGCCTCGGTCACCTTCAAAAGGGCGTCGATGAACGCGTTCGGCGGAAGCTCCTCTTCTCCGCTCTTCCGGAAGAAGCGAGGTATGGCACCACCGCGAAATGCAGAGTCCTTACCCCAAAGCTCCGTTGCCAGCGTGCCCATGCGCCGGTAAAACAGGACGCTGTTCTCGATCTGCGGCCGAACTCCGCTCACAACGGTAGCAATCGAATGCTTTGTGATCAGCACATCGTAAGTGTTCTCGTAGCGGAACATCTCGACCCGGCAAAATTCAGGAACCAACACGACAGCGTGCATCCCGTTCGGCATGAAGTTCTGAATGCGCTGCATCCAAGCCAAAGGCTTCCCATCGCTTGCGCAGAATCCAACGTAGTGGCCGATGCTCGCGACCGCGCCTCCAGTCTCTTCCCCGCGCAGAGCATAATGGCGGTTGTGTTGCTGATGAACGAGCTCGATGCCGGCACGGCAGAAGATACCCGTTCGGCGTATCTCCTTCCGTGTCGGTTCGGGCAGGGTGAGGCCGCGGTGGGCCATGCTCGCGAGCTTCTGATCCATGGACGACATCTCCTCTCGGTTAATTGCGTGGCCGGATCGGGACGCCAAGGGCCTCCCGAATCATCTCTTTCGTGCAGCCAGCCCAGCACTTGTAAAAACGCGGGTCCGCAACCGAGATCGCCAGATTGTCCCCTGACCGGTCGTTACCGCGCTCCGCACAGGACGGGCACCGGGTCCACCAGTTGTTGCTTGCTTTGCGTTTAACCTGGACGTGCTCGAGGATTTGGAACCCCTTAGGCGCATCGAATGAGCCCGCAGGTTGTTCGATCCTCTGTCTGGACTGGAACTCCTCTGGAATACTCAAGCCTTCAATGAACGTGGTGAGTTCGTTTACTGTAAGCCGCTTCACCTGTCGCAGATACGCTAGCTGGGAAGTCAGGTCCGGCGCCGCGTCTTCAAACCAGTATCGGTGCATATTGGCGCGATGGACCCCGAGCGGCCCGCGGATGGCATTTCCGAACTCTCCCTCCCGCAGCTCGTCCTGCCGGGGGAAGATTTCGATTCCATCCAACTGGTTGAGAGTTCCTTTGATGGGAACTCCGAGCCTGAGCGCGAGATTGTATATATAGATACGGCAATCTTTCGCGGGGAGAGGTTCCTCGCACAGGATCCAGAGATGAGCGCCGCGCCGCGACATCTCGAGGGCGGCCTCGACGCCATCCTCTTTCAACTCGAGCTTCAGGGCGGCCAGGTCGCGGTGCGCCCGCTGGTAGTCTGCATCGATCGCAACCCATTTCGACCTCTGTGTCACAGGGTTGATGGCGTACAGCCCGATGGTCTGGATGCCGCTCAGGTGCTTCCCCACCGTTTCGTCATCCAACGCCAGCCGCCTCTTCGTAAGTCGTTCCTTGGGCTGGTAGTAGTAAAACCGTCCGTTCTCCGGGTTTGCGGTGTCGGACTGGCGCGTATAGGCGAGCCGGTTGACAAACCACGTCGTATACTCCGGCAGCAACGCCGGATCGACGCGGAGGATCTCGGGGGTGGGCCTGGGTGGAATCCAGGGCATCGACGGTGTAACTGACATGGCTTGCTCCTTTCTTAGGGTGTTTTTAAGGCTGATTGGAAATTCAGTCAAACGGGAGAAAAGCCCAATGTTTTCTGTAGGCATTTCTCCCGCTTGGTCGCGGCTTCTTCAGGCATGCCCAACTTGGCTCCTGTGCCTTTGCTGACTCTCATGCAGATCCGGCCATTTCAGCAGCCGGTACACCCGAACTGCGTTATCGAAATCATGCCCGTTCAGATCATCGTCCCGGTCAAAACGCAGCCAAAGAAAGACCCCGAGCGACTCGTTGTAGACGTAGATCGCTCCCGTGTTCGGCCGGTTGGGAATGCTCTGCAGGAAAATCAGGCCGCCATCGGTCTCGATCAACCGTTCGGCGCGGGCGTCGCCGGCCTTCAGGAATGCATCCAGCATCTCCCAACGCGACGAAGTAGAAGTGACTCCGGGGAGCTTGTCGGCGGAGAAGAGGTAGTCGACACGGAGCCGGCCAAGCAGCTCCCGTTTGGAATAGCGGCTTTGCGTATGCATGGAAGTGTCCTCATTTCGGATGGAGTGGGCAGAGATTGCCATGGTTGATCGAAAGAAAAACGTACGTTTCCTGTCGCCAGTCAGTCCGCACGTTCAGGTTGAGAGGGATGGTGAAGGACACAAACGAAAAAGGACCTCCCAGGGAGGGCCCTTCGACCGCGGAATCAGGATCGACTTACTCGCTAGCCAACCCGTAAAAGAGGTAACCGACAATCTCGGCGCTGTCGTCCTTCCGGACAGCGAGGGCGAACGCCGGACCCCACTTTTCGTTCGCGCTCTCATCCTTGCGGGAGAATGCTTGGCCTCGGCTGGCGTCATCGGTCTACCCTCGTTCCGTAGCTGGAAGCCCGGCTTTTCGGCAATGGTTCCGGTGTAACCGTCGTGGCCATGGTTATAAAGCGCTTGGCCGACCGCCTCGGCAAACGCCGCACCAGCGTTCTGGCCTGGTTGGAAATGAGTAAAGGTTGTTGCGCCCATCGGCAAGACTCCTTCCGCCACCGAGCAGGCGGCCAGATTGACCCGGCTCAAGAACACAGCCGAGTACGGGATTGAAGGTCGATTCGAAGATTGATTTGCGGAAGAAGCTCATTCACGAAAGAACGAATCTGTGTCGAGCGCGCGTTCAGCTTCCTCTTCCGTCCGGTAGTAACCCGATTCCCGAGAGTAAGGTCCACAGCAGCATCGCGTTCCGATGCAATAGCCGGCAGCGGAACGAAGCACCTGGTTGTTGAGCCTCGTATGGCAGCCCGGGCACGTATCCGGAGCGCCACGGGCAATCGTTTCTCCTGGCAGCATGGTTCTTCTCCTTGAAGTTGTTTGCTTCGCATGAATGATGAAAGCTCCTGTACGAAGAGCTCCTTGAGGACGTCGTTACAGCGTGTACCAACGCTCCAGAGTTGCGAGCATCAATTGAGAATCGAAGCGAGAACGGACACGGATGCCAGCACGCATCAACGCTTCGAGGTAGGTGAAACACTTCTGTTGGGCGTTCACTCTTTCGTTGGGATCTGCCGGCATGAGCAGACCAGCGCCAATGACTCGCTCCCGGAGCGATAGTCTCTCGGTCGTCATGATGCACCTCGATTGTTGGGGATTGTGCCTTGCAGATGCTCTACCGCCAGATGCGGACAACAGGATGCTTCGCGCTCGGACTTGGCGTCCGAACCACACAGCACTTCAGGAATAACCATCTTCAATCAGTTTTGTCCGGGGAATTCGCTCAACCGAACGCGCAGTCCGCTAGGGGTTCTGCCCGTCATTCGATTACCCTGCCTGCGTTCTCTGATCAAGTAAGCGTTGCCAACCCTCCGCAAGCGCGCTCCACTTACAGTCCGCCCGTCGCAGGTTGTAGTCGTACTCGTCGTTTGGTCCATGAAACTCGAAGGACTGACGCCCGCGTGTAAGCCCATCATCCCAGGCCCAGGCGCGCTGAATCTCTTGAGGCGAGTACACCTTTCGCACCTCTACCATCGTCAGCTTCAACAGGGCTCTGCAGAAACGGTGATTCTCCATGGTGATTCTCTCCTTCCCTCTGAGATCTGATCGAGCTACGTAACTTTTACTTGCGGCCTTTGACCTTTAGCAGCTCCAACGGCCTGCCGTACAGGTGACTCGGAACATCCTGCGGTGCGACCATGTTCTCCAGCAGACGGGTCCAGCTCATCACCAGAGTTGTTTTGCTTCCCTTGACTCTGGCGGATACGCCACTGGGCGCGAAGCTCACAAGCACAGGCTTGTCTATTCCCGCGATCGTGACTTCGCGCTCAACCGGCTTTGTCAGTTTGGTGCTCATCTCTCCTCCAATCTGTGCCTGTGTTGTTCGAAGAGTTGTGTTGGTCGGCTAGCCACACCCGGTAACTCACCCAGTACTTTGAGGACACGTTGGCGAGCATGGTCGCCAAGAACTGGGACATATCGACCGTCCACGTACCCGTAAAGTACGCCGGAGCCGTCGATATTTAGGTACTGCCGAGTCCAGCGATGCTTGTACAACTGGCTCTCTCCTACCCGACCCATGTGCATGAAATCCGGCAGATGCTCCGGACGAACTGCTCCTTCGAGGGCAGACCAGTCTGGTTGTGCATCAAACGTTGGCGTGTTGTGAAGCATCGGGCACTACCTCCGTGTTCGGAATGGGGCCAGCCAGGTGCCGGACTTGTCCGTTTCCAGCACGGCTAACGCAACATATGGGCGTTCCAAAATTCATTCAAACTCCCGGCTGCGCTCCAAAGTGCGCGCATCTCAGCCGAAGTCTGCGCAACCTACGCGCACACTCTAGCGTTCCCGAACGAACAAGTTGTACTGGCGTTCCCTATTCGGCTGTACCGAACTGCTCAGAATCTGCACGAGCGAGCCGCTCGGCTTCATTGTGAATCCGGTTTCCGTCTCCAGTTGGCTTACTAAGTCGAATGCCTCCCGGTCGTGCTGATAGATCGAACGGAGGTCGTGGTCGGACGCAAAGATGCAAACTCTGCACGAGAAGCGACGGAGATAACCGCCAGTCGTGCCATCCGAGTGGTACTCCGGTATATACACCGGGTGCGTCGGAACCTCACTTTGCCAATGCCACTGCAACACCTCCTGCGTCGTTTCGTGAAAGATGGGCAGCCAGTTGTACACCGTTCTGCCCGAGTTTGCGGAGCAACTGAGCGCGAGATCTGGCGACCATGACGCCTGCTTAGCGCGCTGGGTTGACTCCTCGGCGCGTATTCCCATGCAGTTGATGAGCACCGGATGCGGGAGTTGCCGCACGAACTTTTGAATTTGACCACGCTTCAGGTCACTCGTGCACTGCCGGAATTGTGCAGACGGAAACCGGCCACGGCGACGAACCATGTCCAGGTAGGTCTTATTCGGGTTCCGAACGACGTGCAACTCGACTCCAAAACGAGAGCAGAGTGTGCCGGTCCACTCCACTGCTGGCACAGGTCGCACATGCTCAAAGTCGGTATCCGCCATCACGCAGTACGTTGGCACTTCAGGAAAGCGGTCGCGAAGATAGCCCAGCATGCCTGTACTGTCTTTGCCTCCACTGAGAGTGATCACCAATGCGACGCGATCTTTGTTGGACAAAATGAACCGCTCTGGATCTGTCATGCCCGTATCCTTTCGGTTGAAATCTGACAGCGCACTGAATCGGAGTGGCCTGACCAATTCAGGGCCAGCGGCACGGCGCGACACATCTTTTTGCACTTTCCTCATTTTTTGCTATCAACTTAGTAGGTAGTCAAAAATAAGTGATTTGATTGGCCTAACTTCCAGACCTCGCAGCACGGCACCGGCACGGCACCGGATGGGCGCGGCAAGGCGGTTGGATGAGTTATGGAATCATTCGGCATGAGCTAGCGGCACGTCGGCGGCATGGCATCGGCTACAGCCCGTCAGGTCGTGAGCGACCAGACTGTCCTCTTTGCTGACTCGCATTTTCCAACTAAAAGGCCCTTCTCTATATCTATATAAGAGAAGGGCCACATGGAGTACTTACTGCTGCGCCGGCGGTCGACTCAGGCGATGAGAGGAAGTATCACGCTGGCAATTTCCGCCAGCTTCATTGTCTTTTTCATCTCTCCATACGAGAACAACATCGTTGCATTCAGGCCAGAGGTCCGAAAACGGCGAGACGCGCAAAACGCCATTGGCAACTCGGGCTTCTTAAATTCGTTCTCTAATGTGAAGACCAAGTCTGGAATAGGTGTCAGGTAAAGGATCATATCGACATGGTCCTCGTCGCGGATAGCTTCGGAGATCTGTTGATAGCGTGCAGATGTTTTCAACGTGCGCTCGTATTCGACGGCTATCCGGAGCACCTTCTGTTCAAAAGCGAGCTCGGCGATTGCGTCATAGTCTTTCGTCAGTGGCGTCCCAATGACGTAGTTAAGGGAGGCGACCTGCCGATCATTCTGCCACCTATGCAGTTTTCCGGTCGCTCTGAACGCACTCCGTATCTCATTCAACTCCAAAAAGTGCGGAGCTTGCTGCCGTCCCGGCAACGTTCTTGACTCAGAACTGACGCTGACCAATCCTTCTCCAAAGCTCTCAAGGAGGCTGAGTCCAAGCCTGGTTATGGTGTAGACCTCGCCAGTGTAGGGCAGAACACGTCCGATCGCGCGTATGTATTCGCACTTAAGGTAGCGTTGCACCCTCCAATTAAATGAACGCCTGTTGCTCTCCAGTTTCTTTTCGACGAGGAAAGAAAACAGTTGTTCATTCGAAATGAAGGTTGTATTCCGAATATGCAGCAGAGCCGGCAGGTCGCGAGTTTCGCTTATCTTGTAAGCGGAGCGCAGCGGCTGGAAATCATCTTCCGTTTCCGAGACGGCAACCGTGTTCATACTGCTACGCAGTTCATCGTCGAATTGATGCATTGACATTTCCAGATCCCCTTACTTGTTGTAAATTCACTACCTGCCGCCATCAATAAAAGCGTCTCCTGTTCCCCACCGAAGGAGCTTGAGGCTATAACCCGCACGCCGGAGCTCCTCCAGTTCGCGCCAAATGCGATCAAACCGAGGGTGACGCTGCGCACGTTTACTAGCATTGCGTCGGGCGGAACCTGCCGCCGAACCTTACGGAGCAGTAACAGTCGGTTCCACGAACCACGATGTTCTACGTTGGTCGCTTGAAACTTTCCGTCAATCAACATCTCTGGACGCACCCGTTGGTCTGCAAGTGTCCCTGCGTTGAACCGCAACACTCCGGGAATGGTCCAGTTGCGGCGCTCTCGGGATCCCCGACGGAATCCGGTTGTGTTGAAGATGGCAGCATATCCGGTAAACTTCAATGAAGTGTCCGCTGATTCTCCAGGACGGAGCCACCAGAGGGAACCGAAACTCAGGCAATCCACGATCACGACTGCCTCCCGTTCCTTGCGTCACCCGAGACTTTTGCTTCTCGTTCTTCAGCCAGACTGCTATGCGCTCGGTTGATCTGAGCACGAAGGTTAGTAATTTTTTGGTCCTTGGCGATGATCTGCGCCTTAAGTGTTTTGACAACTACCGTCCAGTCAGCTGTGTTCTCAGACTCCGGAATGAAACTCTCTCCGTTATTCGGTACAGGAACAGCAGCTGTTGGTTGCTCTGCAATCCCTTCCTCGCCACCCTGGAGATCTTGAACAATTTTCTTCTCGTCCTTTCGACTTGCCTTGTTTTCCTGCTCTTTTTCCTTCTGTTCCGCCTCGGCTTTCGCAGTAGCAATCTCTTCCACTTTGGCGTTGTATCTCCGCGCCAGTTTGTTGTGCTGCTCGATCATCTCCATTGCCTTTGCCCTGGAGGTGACATAGCTGTTGTAGAGTTGCGACACGATGTCACCTGAGATGCGTAAGCGTATCTCCCGCTCCCTCCACAACCAAGCGATGTACATGACCGTCAGGATCAGAAGCACGGTCAGCACCATGCAGCTCCGCCAGTAAAAGTCTTCGACTGTCTGTTCGACTGCCGCGATCTGCGCCTGCTGGACTACCGCGCCGTAATCCTTGTCGCCGGGATTAATCTTCTGTAGCGCTGACGAGATCCCGCCGTCCTGGGCCGCCTGCGGACGGCCAGCCGCGGCAGGATCGTACGAGCTTCTCGGCCGATTGTTATTCAGGCCTCCGGGTTGCCCGTAAGCCAACATGGGAACGAGCAGCAACGCACTAATGAATCCCCTGATTCGCATCTTCTCAGCTCCGTTTTTTGCGTTGTTGCTTCCGCTTTTGTTCCAAATCCGCGTTCGGGAATCGAAGGTTCAGACCCTCCGAGTCATCGACACACCTGACTAATTTGGGATAGAGGTTTTCCGGAACGTCCGTAAGCCAGTGCCGAAACGGCTGACGAATGTGAACATGCCGGTGCACGACGCCTCGTAGCCGGTCCGGGGAGAGCATTTCCATCTGGCCGGTGGGCATTCGCTTGATGTGCTCTTCCTGCGCAAGCGTCTCGCGGATCTCCGTCTGGCTGCCGTCACCCTCTTCCTTATAGATGTCCTGAAACAGACCCGTTTTGCGGATTCGCATGCTACGTCGCATCTGTCGAATGCGAGCCGATGCCTTCAGGAAGTCCTGCGCAGTTTCCTCGTCCTTGATGCGCAGCATGAATGTCGTGTTCGGTGCGCTGGCCACATCGTTTCGAAAGCCCCTTCCAACCTGCAAAAGCTGTGGCGCGCTTTGCAGCGCGAACAGGAATGCCACGTTAGCTCCGCGCGCTGTGACCAGAATGTGCGCAAAGTTTTCGTAAGCGAAGGGCGAGAACTCGTCCATGATGACGCTGACAAACGGCTGCTCCATTCCGTTCTGAGCTTCGGCGTAACGCTTTCCGATCATCAACTGCAGATTCTGGAGGAGCATCCTGCCGAGCGCAGTCACCGCCCGCTCGTTCACGTTGACATTGAGGCTGACATACAGAATCAGCTTCTGCTCAATCACTTCGTCTAGGCTGAGCAGTTCGTCATAGGTCCCCGTGATCAGCGCCAGATCGTCGGCCATGAAGGTCATCAGGTTGTTGATGAGGCCCTGGATCTTTGCAACGCGTTCGCGGTCCCCGAAAGACTCCAGCAGGTTGCGTACACTCATCTGCAACGTCAGCCGTTGCTGATCTGAGATAGACGATGCATCACGAGTCCGATCCATCGCGATCCTGATCTGCGCCTCGAGAAGATCCTGATCGTAGGCGGCGACCAGTACGTCGTGGAAGTTGAAGCGTTTTCCGGTGTAGTGCAGGATGCGCGCAATGTTTTCGAGATAGACCCTTTGATGGCCCTCGAAGAAGTCCTTCTCCATCTTGAAGCTTTCGAAGATGAAGCTGATGTGGTCCTCGTAGTTTCCATCGTCGGACCAGAACGGGTTGTATCGCGCGGAAATGTCAGGACGCATCGGGTTGATTACGCATAGCTGGTGGATCCGGCCAGCCGCTTCCATGGTCGGCAACAGCTTTTCGAACAGCTCCCAATCTCCCTTTCCGTCGATGAAGATGATGGGTGCGCCGCTGTGAATGTCCTGCTCGGTGATGCTATGGAGCAGGGTGGTCTTTCCTCCGCCGGTCATCCCGAAGCAATTTGCCTGATAGGTTCGGGTCTCATTGGACCAGGTGACAGGCTCTCCGTAGATGTCGTGTCCGAGCAGTACCGACTTATTCTCCCGCGCCTGCTCCACCTGTTTGCGATCTTCGGCGGGAGAGATGTAGGGCACCGGCCGCGGCCATGCCTCCTCCATCTTGATTTTTTTCGTTACCGTGTAGCGCAGCCATTCGTAGAGAAAGACCAGGGCCAGAACCGGGTAGAACGTCATCTCGACCAGTTGAATGGTGCGAATGTGAAATCTGCTGTACGCAACGTAGTAAACCGCACCTGCCAGAACCACGAGGAGCAGCCAGAACAAGAGCATGGCATCCTCTCCATCATTGCGGGGCCGCGGTCGGTTTTGGGGGGTGGGCATAAAAGAGCTCCTTAGGTACGAAAGAAGAACGCTCCGATGAGGCCGACGATGAGAAGAAGGACACCGATCACAGCCATCGGGTGAACCCGCCGATGGCCTTTCTCGTCGCGTTGGTCAATCGGATTGAGGAAAGGACGAACCGCGAACTCTTTGAAGCTGCCGGCACTTCCTTTCCCGTATGCGAGAAGGAGGCGCCGTTGCGCCTCCTTCGGGGAGAGGGTGTTTTCAGGCGTCATCACAGCACCGCCGCGGCGCTCACAGGATTCGTATCGTCGTTTGCAAATACGAAACGGTATACCTGTGGGCTGTTCTGGTTGTTCTTCACGCAAAGAACACCATCGACACTCTCGCCCGGATTCACGTCGCGGTTACTGACACGTCCTTCCCGGACGATCAGGCTTGAGGTTGTGCCAGAGCCAAACGAGGCAAGCTTTTGTTCGGGAATCTGAAGGCCTTTCAAAGAGCCGACCGCCTCATGGCTACCGGCTGGAGTAAAGCTGAAGACCGTCGGATCGCTTATTCGATACGGATGCTGGCCTGGGTTCGAAACTGTGTACCGGACATACATCGCGTCCTTGTCACGCACTACCTCGGTGATCCGAACATTTACGTGGTCTTTGGCCTCCTTGATGCCGCGGCTGTTCACCTCGGAACTCTGAAGCATGGCCTGGGCAATCAGGGTATCGGCGGCCTTCTGAATCTCCGCATCACTAACCTTTACTGCCGCGTCTGCGGAATTGCTCGCGGGAACGAAAGGGTAGCCCTTCGATTGATCAATGACGAATGACGCATGGCTTACGTCACCTGGAGGCAGGATCTCGTAGGTCGATTGCGTATGCTCCGTCCAGACAAACAGATTGGTCGATTGGCCCTGGCGGACGGGCTTCACCACAACGGTATTGCCGTGCCATTCGACACGAACATCCTCACTTCCGACCGCGGCGCGGACGATAGGTTCCGGCAGCTCGATGAGACTGAGATGGTTAAGTGCGGTCGCGACCGGAACGACAGTATTCGCACTTACGCTTTGGTGGGTGATCATCTGAGCCGAGGCCACGCTCCCGGCTGCAAGTATTAGAGCTGCTACCTTCGACTTCATGATGGTTCTCCTTTGGTTACGATCCGTCGGCCCGGGGAGAGTCGTGAAGACCTCTCCCCATCCCGACCTGACATGGCACAGCTTAGAGTTGCACCGTATAGCTGATTGTTTCTCTCCTTTGAGGAGAGTTTTCGTTTTGAACTGCCACATACTTGGCAATCCGCATCTCGAGCTCATGCCGCTCGCGTTTATTAAGTCGACGGCCTTTTCTGTCGGCGACTGACCATTGGTAAGAATAGCGGTCGGGATCTCGGACAACGCGGATCCAGACCCTTGTCGACCCCGGTAAATAGGACGGAACCGATTTCTCTCGCCAGAACAGGAATCGCATTGTTTGTCTCCTCCTTTGTGTCCTGCCGAGTGACCTCCTTAGAGGAAGTCACCCAGCGGAAGCCAAGTAGAGTTCCTCCGTGCAGCGGAGGTATCGGGTTGTATCCATCTCGCACGAAACAAATGATTGGTTATTGTCGGTACACGAGCGAGTTTTTCTCATCGAGCTTCAAGATAAAGCTCCTCTGCGGACCGGTCCCAAAATAGAACGAGGTGCCTTCTACGATGACGACACCTTTTTTGTCGCTTACCTGAACCGTGCTCTTTTTGCCGCCGGTTCGCTCAGCGATCTGGTTGACAACCTCTTGTGGAAACGCGTGAAACAGAATGGACCCCATTCCCTTTCCACGCGATACGATGGAGTGAAGAGCAGAGCACCATGCCTCGCGTTCCGCATGTTTCCCTTGCCCCCAGTAGCGAACAAGGTTCTGAAGACTGCGAGACTGGTCCCGCATGGACTCTTCAGCACGGCGGAGGCTGGCATTCGCCTTCCCGAGTTCCCGCTTCATGTGCTTGATCGAATTCTGGTCGCCGGATTGGATGGCGGCCTTCATTCTTTCCTGTACGGTGGCGAGTGCCTTCTTCTCCTGGGCAAACATCTTTTGGATGACACCATGGCCGGCTGCATAGACGGTGTTCACCAGGCGAGCCTCACGAAACATCTCTTCCGTGGGGTTGCCGTGCGTGATTAATCCTCGAAACTGTTCAATCGGAAATGGCTTTTCCAACAGGTCCGCGATGTCCTTGCGGAGGATGTTGTAAAGATTGCCGATTCGATCAGTCTTTCTAACCTCGAGGCTTATCGGAAGCTCGGATATCGCCTTGGTAGTCTTGAGGGCTAACCAGGGCGCGGACCCTACCTCCGTCCGGATCGCGTGCAGCTTGCTTCGATCGGCGCGAACACTGTGCTTGAGTGAGTCAATCTCCTTCTGCAGTTCGGCGACCAGCTCATAGAGAAGGTCGTTACGACCCGCCGCAACGCAAGAGCTCATCAGGTCGGTAATGACACCGATCTGATTCCCTCTGGTTTTGAGAGCGACAAATTCAAGGTTGAACCACGGAGACTTGGAACGTTTGTGCTTTGTCTTCGTGACTTTGTGGGCATCCGCAAGAGCAAACCGGTCCGCTACGAACAGTGGAAAGCGGTCGCTCTCGATCGCGCACACCCAATCAAAATCGAAATCACCACCGTTTAGCTTTGCGGTTTCGGAATGAAGGGTGTAGGTGCCTTTGAGTGTCAATTGCGTTGTCGTGATGCTGAGCGCCTGCGTGAAAGGGATATTTTCCTTCCGGGACAGCAGCTCGGCGGTTTCATCCATTCCCAGATGTGTCATCGGGAGCAGATCCTCCTTCATGCGTACTGGGTACCGTACGCAAAGGCTCTGCTTCGATGTGCTTGAGGTGATGGCCTTGTCTCTTGGCATCCAATCAGCCGCGGACCTGACCTTGCCATCGTCATCCAGGTAAAGGATGCCGTCATCTGCAAGCGCGAACGCCGGCAGATTCAAACCTCCACCTGTCATCAGCTTGTACGCCCACCGGGCGAGAAGCCGATCCAACTGGCGATGCACGTAAGGATGCCTTGTGAGCTCCCCACTTCCATCAGCCAGCAACGTCGCCTCGATGATCCTCTGGAACTCTTCTTCCTCGGCGTCGTCCTCAGAACGAACTGAGGAACCGATCATCTCGACCAGAACGCTATGGTTTCGGTCCTGCCAGGCTGCTTTCAGGATGTCGATCTGTTCACGCGCCTGCGGCACAATCTCAGTAGCGATTGAGTCGACGGGAGCATGTTGCAGTACTGTATAGCTCGATTCGAAGGTAAGCGGCCGAGAGATCTCACGGATACCTAGGACGATCGGGCCACGAAAAGAGCGTACATCCGAGCCGAAGAAGGTCTTGAGGGAAGATTGCTTCTTCAATCCCGGCTTTACTGAGCTCTCAGGAATGATCACATCGCAACCAACAGCGTCTGCCACGTCATCGCTCATGATTTTGAAACTGCCCTTAGCCTGCGTGTTTTCGAATGCGAGACGAAACTGGTAGAAGTAACCCTCCGGAACACCAAGCTTCCAGAAGAGACTTCTTCTAATCCATCCTCGGCAATCGTTGGTTCCCAACTTAAGATTGGGCACCACGAACACGGTTTGATTGGCTTCTTCGCGAACCACCTTAAGGCTGGACACGAGAATGCCGAAGTAGGTGATGGCAGCTTCTGGCCACATGTCGAATCGCCTCGCGAGTACAGGCTCGTGAGCTTCATCGCAGAAGTAGTACTTACCGTTTTTGGCCGAACCCGAAGCTCCGACCATCTTGTAGTACACGTCGTTGTGACGGATACCGGTGAGAGTGCGCGCAACAGCCGATTCCTCAAAATCTTCGAGGATCTCTGTCGGAACACTGACCATAGCGATCTTTGCGTTGGGATACATCGTTCCGAGCAGGGTGTTTGCAGTCGTCGCATCCTGGCCTACGTCGGGGATCCGCTCGACTATTCTGCCGTCCTTTTGTATGTCCAACATAACGATTTGGCTTCCTTCCATCTTGTGCATTGTGAGTCTCCTTTGTGCTTGTTGTTGCGGCACGGAGAGACCACCAAAACCGCAGAGAGGACCGCATCTCCGGCTTTGCCTGGTCTTTCACGTCCTGTTGAAGGGACTAACCAGGCTTAAAGCAGCCGGGTCAGCGGGACAAATCCTTGCGAGTAACGCCCGCAAGGTGGCTCAGAAAACCAAACCGATAACAAAAGTTAGTCGATATGATTTTTCTGAACTTGTCCGCTGCCTGCGCCTAAGTCTTGTTACTGACGGCGCGCTTCTGCACAGCGATACTTCCACTACTTAAATCGGCTACCGCCTTCCACGATTCAACAACGTAGTAAGGCTCACCAAGCTTCAATGACTCGAGTTGCGCTTCGACCTCGCTTGGAAATTCGCGCTTGAGAGATACGCCCTCGGCCGCGGAATCTCCAAGAAAGAACCGTTTGGTATGTTCCTCCTTCTTGTCCTGCGCCTTCCGACTACGACGTGCGGGTGTTACCAGCGAAAGATCAGTAGACTGCGCAACTGTATTCATTGGTTGTTATCGCCTCCTCCGTTCTGTATTTCAGCTCCGGGCGTCCCCTCGAGGACCGCCTCACGCTTCTCGCCTTCGATCTGCTTGGACCAGTACTCTCCGATCAACAGGCCATCGGGGTTTACGGCAGATCGTTCCACGGAAACCAGCCGTAGATGATATTGCTCTACCAGCTTGTCGCTGATCTCGTGCTCGTTGTTCATACGGTGGACCGTGCGGACCCCGAAGGCCTCGTAGGTCAAAGGAGCCTCTTTTGTCGTTTCGAGGCTGCTGAGCTTAAGCGTCGACATCGCTTGCTCATCTTCCAGTTTTCCGACCGTATTGTCCTTCTGCAATTGAGAGATGGCCGCACGACGCAGGTTGCTCGTCATCATGTTCATCGCATCTGCCCAGTTCTGACCAAGAGTGTGAGGATCATAGGAGAGGTAATGTCCGAGAAACTGTCGGATAAACGCCTGCTTCTCATACTCGTCCGGTTCTGCGCTTTGTGCGGATGCGAGGACCGCCGGCAGGAGGCCACGGCGAGCGCCAGCGCCCCGAGGGCTTACGACCTGGGCATCACCCTCGTTGTTAATACGAATCACGGTTGGCGGTTGCATCTTCACGAAGAAGAACCCCATCACCGCCAACAAGGCCGTCAACCCCATTAGGCCCGCGAGAGCAAGGGATCGATTGGAGTAGGCCCGCAGCGCCCCGTCCACCTCGTAGAACTTCGGTTCTCTTTGCACCTGGATTGCTTTTGCCACGGCTTCCTCCTCAGATTTACCGCTGAATATTTGTGAATACACGTTCTACCGATCGCGCAGCGGTGTGGGATCGGGTGGCCTGCTCATATTTTTGTAACCACCTCCTCCAACACCGCCCTGCGCCGCACCACTTGTGGTTCCTCGAGCTAAACTGGCTCCTGCAGCGGCCACTCCAGAGGCAACCTGGGAGACCGGACCACTCGCCATCGCGAAGAGCCCAACCAACGCTCCTCCCACTCCGCCGAACTCCGCTTTCAGGATCACCAGTGCGATCACTGGAATGAGAAGAATGCACACTGCGTACAAAATGCTCGTGAGCCCGATCGCGACCTGGGGTTGCGCAAGAGATACGCTGCTCATACCGTTGAAGAATGGAGTCGCACTTATGCTTTGTCCGTTCACGGCTGTTATAAGACATCCAAAGAGCGCGTACAGAATGGACCAGCAGTTCCAGACGAGCAGGTTCTGCGCATAGTACTTCGCAACGGAGTTGACCATCCTGCTGGGGGCGAGAGCCAACACCAAGGGACCTATGGCGAAGACGATGGCGCCCCAGAACACGTAAATCAGGGTAAAGATTTGCCCTGCAATCGGAAAGATGATGTATGCAACCGCAATCTCCAGCGAGTTGACGATTGCGGCGCCTCCGTTACTGATCAGCTGCCAGATCGAGTTATAACCACTGCTATCCCAGTTGTTTGCAAGCTGCCCACTCCAATCCTTTATCAGGTCGCCGGCGCCGTATGAGTTGTCGATGTACTGTGCGATGCTGTTGAACCCGTTCAGAATATCGTTGAAAAACGTCGTCCAATTTTCCACCACGAACGCGACCACCACGTACTTGAATACCGTAGCCGCAAGCTGGCGCGTGTCCCCCCCATTTGCGTAGGCCTCATAGATACCCAGAAGGAGGCAGATCACCATGACGACATACGACACAGTCTGCATCGCGGGAATGACGTTCCCCGCCATTCCGCTAAGCACCGTCTGCATCATCGTCTGATATTGAAAGATCACATTCATAGACAAGTCCGCCTGCTAGTGAGTGATAATGCCCAGGATGTTCCCATTGAACTGCTGCGTTTGCGTTGTGGAGTTCTTCATTGCACCACCTGCGTTCGACAGCTCTGCGGTTCGTACTCGCAGCAACTCCGCCATCGCCGATTGGCTGTACGCATTCCCTTGAAGCACCCACGCCGAGCCTTCCGCTTCGAGAATAGGTGCGGTTCCGGGAGCCGCGGTCTGGAGTTGTTGATTGATCGTCTGTGCGACCTCCAGTTCGCGTGAGGCAAGGGCATCTAATTCGATCGCCTTCTTCATGGCGTCCTGGGCTTGTGCATCCGTCATGTCGATCACGGTCCGGATGTTCGCCGGTGCGGCAGTTTGCGTCGGCAATGCACCGTACACCTGCGAATACATGGCCCCAAAGCCGCTGATGCTGTTCGGGTTTCCGCTCAGCATCTGCTGTTCGAGTTGTTGGGGCGTCGGCAGCGTCGCGCTTGAAATATTCAGATTCAGCACCGATTTCATACTCTGCATCGGCGCCGTGAAGCTGGTAGCTAGCGACCTCGCGCTGTTGATGGCCTGCAACGGGTACATGACCTGCTGCTGGTACTGCTGTTCCTGTTGCTCGATCTTCTGAATCTGGCTAAGCGGAGAGGCTACGCTGCTGGTTAGAAGACTCGAGATCTTTTGCAGACCCGCCACTACGATGCCCAGCTCCGCTCCGAACTGTGCGTGCGCCTGCCTCGGAACAACCATCCCGAGGAAAAGCAGCCCCGCGCACGCCCAGCCTGCCCGGGGAACCACCTTCTTGAAAATCGCTTGATATTTAGTCACTGACTCTCTCCTTTCCTACGCTATGGAGCAACCGTTCCCGCAAGGTTGCCGTTGAATTGCTGTGTATTTGCTACTTTCTGCTTCAACAGGCCATTGCCGTGTGCCAGCGTTCCAGCCTCTTCGCGTAACATCGCCGCAAGCAGTTTGTGCTGGCTGGCCAGGCTCTCGAGCTCCGCCGCCCTGGCGCTGGCAGAAAGCATGTCCGCCGTCCCGGGCGCGGTGCTCGCGCTCTCCGTCTCGATCTGGTTGGCAATCGTAATCAGGCCGCTGCTGACCTGATCGGATGCCACGGACTGAGCGAGTGCATCTTTCGCCAGCGCGTCGTCCATGTCCATCATCTGCCGGTGTGCAAGAGGAGCAGAGGTCGCACTTGGCAACGCGCCGTAGGCGGTGTTGTAGAAGCTCCCGAGACTACCGACAGATGAGAACGAGCCGCTCAGAAAGCTTTGCTCCAGCTGTTGGCTTCCCGGTAGTTGCGCGCTGTTGATCCGGAGCGTGAACACGCTTGTCATCCACGAACGGTAGCTCGTCATGACGGTGTTAACGTAACTATGGGCCTGATTGATGAGCGACAGGGGAAAGAGCACCTGCTGCTCATCGTGCTGCAGCGTGCTCTGGATGCTGTTGAGCGAACTAAGCGCACCCCCGATATCCTCGCTGATCGTCGAGTCGATCACGCTGAAGATGTCAAAGTTCAAAGCGCGCGCAATCGGCGGCAGGGCAAGCACAAGGATTGCCCCGACCGTTGAGACGACTTTGGCTCGTGCCGAAAGTTTGCCGAATTGCATTGTCATACCTCCTGCAGCACCTTGTCTTCGAAAGGAGCAATGATCTTGACCGACACACGAGGCGTAACCCGCTTCGAGGCAAGATTCATTACCTCTCCGGATCTTTCTTCGGGTAGATCGTCGAACGCGGATAGGCCATGAGGATAGGCCAGGGCAAGTTGCTCGTACGCTTCGCTCGTTGTCAGATCAGAGTGTTTGGCGAGCCAGTACTTCCGGTACCAGCGCTCGCGAGGAAACGTAGTCAGTAACCAGTATTCGATCGGCGTCGGAATGATATGCAGACTGTGTGTCGTCTCGGACTTCTCCCCGATCACCAATAGAAACTCGCTCTTCTTTCCCTTCTCCGTCATACCCAGTTGCTTCACCCGATGGATCGCCGTCTCGTTCAGGTGCACAAAGGTACGCAGAACATCCATGTTGCCCTTCTGACGCCCGATGAGCTTCGTAGCTGTGGTCGTGAGGATCGCTCCACCGAACTCATTCGGCTTTTCAGGTGTTCCAGTGAAGTCTTCGACCGCCTGGGACAGTCCCCAGACACAGGCGTTTCTCTTTCGTGCCGTGCGGAATAACTGCACCACAACCGGTCCGAGGCTCGGGGATCCCAGCAATGACCAGCACTCGTCGAGCACCGTAATGCACCGCTTGTTGTCCTTGCCCATGGAACGTTTATTGGTGGCATAGGCAATGAGCAGGCTCATCGCTGTCTCCAGCTTGGGGTCGTCCTTCAACTGTTCGATATTGAAGTACAGCCAGGGCGCAGACATATCGATCGTGGTCGGACGGTCGAACAGCTGGGAGTACATCCCATCCTCAACCCAGGCCCGCAGTTTTGTAGCCGCGAGGCGCGCTTCACGGGTCACCAGCTCGCTCTTATTCTCGTCATGATAGTTTTCGAGTTCGTCCTTAAGGTCGCTGTAGGTTGGAATGGTGCTGCCGGAGCGCATCGCTGCGCGGTCATAGGTCTTGCGAATGGCCGTGAGCAGAAGATTATCCAGCAGGTCCGTATCCGTCGTCCCGCTGTCTCCAATCATGAATCGCGTCAGGTTCTTGAGGAAGGCAAGATGATCGTTCGATGGCTGTGTCTCCGCTGCGTCGAGATCAAACGGGTTGATCGTTTGCGTACTGTCGAGCGACATCGATATCATCTGGCCGCCCATGTGCGTCACGCAGGGCAGGTAGGAATCTCCACGCTCAATGATTGAAACCTGGACATCCTGCCTTGCACAGGTCAGCAACATGCGTCCGACAACCATGCTCTTTCCCGAGCCGGAGGATGCAGCAACAATTGCATTCGCATTCTCTAAACCGGCGTCAAACGGTGAGAATGGAATTAACTGCCGGTAGGGGGTCTCGAACAGCATCAATGGGGATCTTGGAGTGCCTGCCCACGGCATTTCAATCGGGATAAGATCCGCCGCGTGGGTAGTGAGAAGGTCGTGATCTCTGCTGTCCTCGTCTGCCATTCCCGGCATGGTCGAGATCAGCAACCTGCGCTGCGCGAGAGATTCGCCGTAAGCTCGTGACCCGTTGGCCTGCGAGATGATGTGAAGAATCTGCTGCCGGCGCTTTGCGAGTTCTCTCTCTGCTGCTTCATACTCTTGACTGGTAAATGCCGGGTGCGATGTTCGTACGGCAATCACCAGGCTTACCTTCGCGGTTTTGACGGAGCTGGCCAGGATCTCCGCTTGAATCTCCATCAACTCTTTGGTAGCCACCTGCGCCTCCATGTCGACGCGGCGGTTCCCTTTCGAGTCAAGCTGGGCGGCCTGCATCTTCTTGAGGCGCTTCTTGTATTTATCGAGGACCACGCGCTGGTCGGGAATCATGACCTGGGTCGAGATCACGATAGGGAAGCCGCTCGTAAAGCAGACTCCGCAAAATCCCGGGATACGTGCCATCCGGTGGGGTCTTGAGCGAGATCATGCTCCAGAGCACCCCATCGATATTGATATAGTTCTCCGTGTCTCCCAGGATCGAGACGCAGGACGCCTGTTCTCTTACTGACACATATCGTTCCGCTGCGTCAGAGGCTCGCAGCTTCGTAGCGTCGGGCTCGATCGGGCTCAAGGCGCGTTTCACTTCGACAAACAGTTCTGCGTGAGTCATTCGCTCCGGACCCATCGCCGCCCTTTTCATCGAAGACTCGACGCCATTCACAATGGACTCGAACTCAGCCAGCGCGTCCATGTGTTCACCCTGCTCCCGCACGATGCACTTCCCGAGCGATAGCGAGAAGCCCGCCTTTCGGCTACCCTTGTTCTTGTCCTTGGCCTTCAGCATCTGTCCGCCCGCCGCGGTCATGACCCGGCGATGCTTCTCGGGATCCCAGATGAGGTAGACAGCAGCGAGGCGAGTGAGATACTCACCCGCACGCTCCAGATCTCTCCACTGGCTCAGACGGTGTTCTTCGAGTAGCACCGCCGCCGGGACCGAAGTCCTGCGGTGTTCTTCATACCTCGGGAGCAGGCCGTTGAGGCCTTCGATGATCTCGTAGCGGAACTGTAGCCTCATGCTCTGCTCGGGAATGGTCCGGAACAAGGACTCCACGAGCTCCTTCGTCTCGTTGCGTCGTTCGTCATCGGCGAAGTACGTCAGCGCGCCCGCTAACCTGAATCCCGCCACATAACTTCCGTCTGTGCGGATCATCACGTTGTCCAGCAGGTCCCGGATGGGCAACAGTTCGCACATTGCCGGATCCTGCAATGAGCGCTTATGTGCTTCGCGTGTCTTTGGCATCAGTCTGTCTCCTTCAGATAATGGCTCACGAGCTTGGTGTCATGGGCATGTGCGCAGTATTGGTGCGACTTGCCATACCATGCGAAAAGATCGGCAATATACTTCCGCGGCTTGCCGTATTTGAAAAGCATCAGGGCCGGAATCCCGAGTCCCAACACCACCAGAACCAGAAACCAGTTTATGGGGATCGAAAAGATGTACCTGTCGGAGAAGAGGAACTGGCCGACGAGCATTACGACGGCGCAGGCAAAGCCGAGCGCAAGCATATCTTCGACTTCAAGGAACATGACTGTGACTTTCAGCGCCAGATTGCGCGATATTGGACTCACTTGCAATGCCATCAGGCCACCCCGCTTGTTCCAACCGCGATGAAGTGTTCGAAGAGACGTAGGATGCCGGAGCAGCAGAACGCCGCCATCGCTGCGGCAACGTGTCTGATCCAGTCATCTCCGATGTTGAGTCGGGATCCCACACCGCTCCAGCCTAGGACTGCACGCACTACCTCCAGACTTCCGTACACCGGCAGGATTACGTTGCACACCCAGTCGGCCAGCGTGAGAACTGCTTGAAAGATTTGGTTCGAGCCTGAGCTCTGCCCGGCAAATACCTCAGTCAGGCGCAACAGCCCCGAAACGGATAAGGCCCCCAGTGCGCCCCAGACATAGCGCTCAAAATCACCACCGCGGGAAAAGCGATAAATTCCGAGGGCGATCATTAGTGCCGCCAGGACCGGCATGATGGCGTTTCCTACCCAGTTGGTGACTCCGAGAATTCCCTGATCGAACGAGCCAGCGTTCATGCCTGTTCCTCCTTCGAAGTCTGGGAAGAGCCTGGGACGATGACCGACGCCACCTGTCCGCTGACGATCCACATCCTCCGCAGTGTCCAGGCTGCCGCCGTCAAGATCGCACCCACCACGAGGAACAGCAGACTGATTCCCAGCGCCGCCCTAGTCGTCGGATGACTCAGCACAGAGCGAAGAACGGCGAGCAGTACGATGACAGAGCTGGCAAACATCCCCACTCGAACTGCGGTCATCACGAATTGGCGGAAGGAGTTCATATGCGGTTCTGTGGTGTTCCCAGCAGCCTGAAAGGGTTCTCAAAATGAAGCTTCCAGCTGGGAAGCCCCGGTTCAAAGCTCTGCCATTCCGGCTGAGACTCCACACTCACACACTCATAGGCAACATGTGCACCAAGAGCGCAGACCGATCCGAGGAGAATGGTCAGTGCTCCTGCAGGGGCTTTGGCGATAACAACGCGAAGAATCGTATTCATGGCAACGTCACTCCTGTCCATGTCTTGACCAGCGCCCAGAGGCCGGTCGCGCAAAGAAATCCAATTCCGCTTCCTACGAATCTCTTCCAATCTTTGTGCTGCACGAAGGCGAGAATCCCTGCCGAGAGGGCGAGTCCGCCCACGATCGGGCTGATCGTTCCTGCGGCATAATTGAACGCACCCATCAATAAGTCGGTTGTGCTGTATGCGCCGCTGGTGAGCCAACTCCCCGTCGCAAGTCTGTAGATACCCTCGATGCCCAGCAGGAACATGGCTGCAACGACCGAAGCAAGAGGGCTTGTGCCTTGCGAATAATCCAGCAAGGCTTTGAAAACAAGGGCTGCCGCAACGACCGGAAGCAGATGGGAGATCAGAACATCATCAACAAAATCATTTGCAACCTTGTTGATCCCATTTGTGTAGGGCGTAGAGGGACCGCCGAGGGCCATTTGAGCAGCCCCAGGCACGGCCTCGGACACCAGCCATGAGCTCACTCCTGGCAGCGTGAGAAGAAGGGCGCCCCAGAACAGCCACTTAAGAAAGCCGCCACTGGCCTGGTAGTTGATCCCGCCCTCGTTCCGCAGCTTCATGCCCGCCAGCGCAAAAGCCGCCAGGGAGGCTGGAATAGCCAACGTCATGAGGAGACCGAGAACAGCTCTGAAGATCAGGGGCGGCGTCATAAGTTACCCCACCTGTTGTCCCTGCTGGATGAAGTACTCGATCAGGCGTGTGAGGCCGGATACAGCAAGCAGCCCACCCGCGGTCAGAGCGCTCGGCATGAAGCTCCTGCCGCTCCGCCACTGGATGATAGTTGCGACCACTGCAAGAACGGCGCCTACCGGGCAGATCACATTGCCCACCCAGTTGCACAGGTTGAGAAAAGCACCCTCTGGCTGCGACGCCGTCTGGCCCTGAACGGCCTGACCAACCGCCGGCGCTGTGCCGAGGTTCTGCGCGACCGCGCTGGCCGGAGCAAGGCATGCCGCCCCGACAAACGAAATGCAGAGCATCAGCATCAACTGTTGTGAGAAGTGTCCCAGGCTGCGGCTTACTGCGGCCCGAGACTCACGAAGAATTGTAAGCATTTGTTTCCTCCTCGGCGGGTTTGCCGCCGCGAGGCAAACATAAAGTCGATAATGAATTCGATCAAATCCTCGAAACCAAAAAACAACCCAAATTCGAGTTTCAGATCGAACGCGCGCCGCTTTGGCATTAGCTATCGCGATCATCCGTCAGGTCGAATTATTCGTCCTCCAATTTGCAATACGCTGGAGAGATTCAAAGAAAGCCGCAACTAATCCAATAATCGGGTCTAACGGCAGTCGCTTGTAGGCACTTTTATTCGTTTGCGCAAATGGTCGCCTGTAGGCACTTTTACGCGTTTGCGCAAATGGTCACTTGTAGGCACTTTTACGCGTTTGCGCAAATGGTCACTTGTGGGCACTTTTACTCGTTTGCGCAAATGGTCACTTGTGGGCACTTTTACTCGTTTGCGCTGAGCATCAGGAGAGGAAAACAAAACAGGCCGGCACAATGTCGGCCTTTGTAATAAACGAAAGGACCTCTATGGATTTGAACCCACCGCTATCGATTGAGCTCCTGTCAGATTCACCCGTTGTGGTTTAGTAAAGACCAGGTAGATTTCGGTTCCCGCAGGGACGCTGACGACAATGTGTTGTGTGACTGCGAGGTTCATGACTTGCGCGTCCGTCGAATTGCCGATGTTCCCTGCAGCTCTTTGGCGAATAAGATCCGATTCGCTGACCGCTCCATTCAGATTTCCCTGGCCGATAAGCATTGCTCCCGCTTCTCCCAATCCGGCCATCGAACGCACAGCAAAACTGCGCCCTGAGTTCTTACCGGACACGTTCCCCTTGATCGCTTGCAGCGACGTGCTCGCTCCAATCGCGGATATCGGGATCGGCGGATTATCACCGATCTCAATCGAGCTGAAGTCAATATTGACGATTCCGGATGCATCAGCCTGTGCGATTTTACCGATCGCGCGGGCCCCAGCTGGAATGAGCAGTCGTCCATCCCGTTCATAGTTGTATTCAATGACAGCAGTAACGGGTGCATGGAGCGCTGTACTTGCCATCATTTCCAATCTGGCCGCCACGTGGAAACCCGACTGAAGACCGAAATTGTCAGGTTCTGGCTGCAAGTCCATCCCGGATTTTGCAGAGAGGTTTGTTTCGTGTGCAACGAACACCATGGAGGGTTTAGCGTATTGATCCTGCTCTTTCTCCGACTCCTGGGGCGTCTGACTGTTGTTCCCCTGGGCCGCCCTGGAGTATGGTTCTGGGCTCCAGTTCTTCAGGTGCTCGGCGTCGGTGTTCGGCTGTTGAAATGGTGGAATGTCCCCCAACGCTTTGTTCCCTGGGGTGACGCCCTTGGAATTTGAAGGCGAGTTCGGAGCAAGACCCGGCGTGGTATTTATGGTCGCCTTCGTTTTCTCGATATCGTTGGCTTCCAATGCGCCGCTCTTGGCGGTCGCGGGTGCAATCGCCATCTTGTCGGCTGGCACAAGTTGCCCCGGTGCACTTGGCGTAACAACCCGGCCAAGGTTGGGCTTGCCGGCATCATTGGCCGACGACTCTTTCTTCTTGTGCGAGCCCTTCGTCGATATAAAGCCAAAGAAAACAACCAGGAGGACAACAACCGCGCCCGCGATCAGCAGGATGCTGGTGCTCTTGTCTTTGCCGCCCGCACCTTCTGTTCTGCTTGGCAGAACGAAGGGCTTCGCCTCGGTGGACGCAGACTTCGGTTGGGACTCATCAATCGGGACGAGATCTTCATCGGGATTTGGTAGTGGATTCGACGTTGGCATAAAGGTGTTCTCCTCAAGGAAATTGCGATGTGATTAGTGACTTGGGGCAACGAAGGGCACAGAAAGCAACAGCGGTTTGTCGATCGAGTTCGCAGATGCGAGTTGCAGAAGAAGCTTCTCCTGACTCTGTTTAAAGCTGGGCCGTTCGAAGGTCACGACTCCATCTGCTCGTTCACCTGGGGCAAGCTTTCGACCGTTCACCTTGAACGTCGCCACCGGGACCTCTTCCGCCTCCACGATGTGCTTCTTTTCATCCTTCTTTCCTTCGCTCTTTCCGGCCGGACGTCTTACCTCGATTTGCGGCGGCAGCACCTCGATCCAATGACTGCTCTGGTTGCGGACCGAATATGCCACCAGCATCTGTCCGTTGTTCTCACGAACGGTACCGAGCGCCCCGACAAGCGAAGGTGGATCTCCCATTTTCGACTTCTCCTCGTCGAGCATTGCGCCCTGTTCCCACATTGGGGTCGCTATGGCAGCCTGATGATCGAGTTCCTTGTCGAGAGGCGACTTGGACTCTGTCGTCTTGAGCGGTTCCGGATTTTCCACTGGCAGTGGATCAGTCGAAACGACAAAGAAGCTCTCCTGTGGCTTGTAATCGACGATGAAATCCACCGGTCCACTTGCGTTCGAAACACCATCGGAGATCAGTCGCATACTGATCGTCTCGCCGGATTTCATGGTGATCACCAGGTTGCTCTCAGCTGGCTCCTTGGTAGACGGTTTTACGTAGACGAGACGAGACTCCTGATCCGAATGCTCAGCTTCAAACAGCGTGGGAGCGCCGACCGCCACCGATGTGACGGGACCCGGCAACCGAATAGTGGTCGTAAAGAGTGGCCGAAGACGAACGTCGGTCACCGCCGCGCGGGACACCACTACGTCCGAGACAATGGGTTGAGAGTTCCGTGTTTCCTCTGAGACAGATCCGCCGACCTTGACCTGTTGAGCAAACCCGAAGAACGTAGCGCTCACGACTGCGATAATGGCGATCCTGCATAGTAGTTTCATTTGGTCTGCCCTTCATTGCGATTGGATTGATGAACTGCAAGCTCGTGTTGATACCTTCGCTCCACCGAAATCACGTATGCCAGCACCTCGGGATTGTGGTAACAGAGACCACTCGAAAGGATGTGGTGCTCGCCGCAATAGTAGGCCGCAACCACTAACCGCAGATCACCGTGAAATAAGCCATTGAGCGTGGCAAGATAACGCACGCCCCCGCCAATGTTGTCCTGTATCGAAGTAGGGCACTTCACCAGGAAGCGTACTGCCGTTGCGGGCATCAGCTGCATCAGGCCCATCGCCCCCTTGTTCGAGACTGCAATTTGGTTCCAGCCTGACTCCTGCTCGATGATGGCGTGGACCAACTCGCGCGGAATGCCGTAATGGTCGGCGTAGGCATTCGCGTAATAAACCGCTTCCGGGAAGTTGGCTTCGGGAGGTGCGGCGCAGTGCGCCTCGGCATGCCAGCTGAACATCGCAATGGTGGCCATGACGAATCTCCACCTCATGCTGTCGCCTCCAGGCTTGCGAGTGCTGCGTCAACTTCCTCGCTTTCCATGGCCTCTGCGTTTTTCTTCGCCGTGTAGATGACGACCTCGAAGGCCTGTTTCATCAGCATCCGCCTACGATCCCCTTCCGTCTTCACGATCAAGGGAAGCATGATGTCTTTATGGAACGCGCTGATCTCTTCCAGATTCAGGATCTGCATGGCCTGGGCCACATCATTCATCTCCGAGATACTGGGCGGCTTCTCGAGATTGAATGCACGAAGGGCCTTCGCAAGACCAGCGATAAAGCGATGGGTTGCGGCACTCGCCGTAGGAGTCTTGTTCTTAACGATCGCGGCTTCCCTCTCCGGAGTGGGATGTTCGACTCTCAGGTAGAAGCTGCGACGGCGAAGTGGATCACCCAGCCTTCTTTCCTGATTCGAAGTCATAAAGACGAAGGGTAGGGTGGTCGCCTGAACCGTACCCATCTTCGGTATCGAAATTGTCCAGGCTGAAAGCAGCTCCAGCAAAAGAGCTTCGAATGCGTAGTCCACTTTATCGATCTCGTCGATAAGCAGAACAGCTCGCCTCTCCTGTTCAATGGCTGTGAGAAGAGGGCCGGCAAGAAAAAAGGCGCGGCTGGTCACATCCTTGCGAATCTGGTCCCAATCGTAGACGCCGTCCGTCTTGGTTTTCAGTAGGACAAAGAGCTCCTGCAGGCTCTTATCAAACTGCCCGATGGCTTTTTCTTCGTCGATTCCCTGGTAGCACTGGAGCCGGATCAACTGCGTTCCGGCGGCACGCGCAACGGACTGCGCGAGTTCTGTCTTGCCGGCGCCCGCAGGACCTTCAAGCAGGATGGGTTTATTGATCTTCGCCGCGAGAAATACCGTCGTGGCGGTCTTCTGATCGGTGAAGTACCCAACGCCCTGAAGCGCGCTGAGGGCCTGTTGCGACGACTCGAACATCCCAGCCTCCTCCAGCTGAACCGTTCAGCTTGGGAAGGAGACTAGGACGAACTGGAAATTCAGTCAAAAGGCGCCTAATCAGTCTTTGAACAACGTTCCGTCGGGGCCTTGCCACCCTTTTTCGGTCCTCTGAAAACCGTAGTTCGATCGGACTACTTGGATATCGCCCGGCTTCCAGTTTCCAAGTTTGATCAGATACTTTTCGTGCGTCTCGTAGAAAAGCGTATAAATTTTGACACCGTTCACCTCGGCCATTTGCCCATCTGTTTTTTTGAAATCTACGAGTTGGACAATGGGGCTACCATCCACCTTCGTGTGGTTATGGATGTTTGTCCAAACCTGCTTGCCCTCGGCTTCCGTAGGAGGAGCGGGATCGATCTTGCAACCAACCAGTGTGATGAGAAGAGACGCAAAAGCCAGCAACCTTCTGCGCTGCATATTATTCCCCTGTTTGTGATATCTCCCTGAGCTTGGGAGCGAGGTCTTCGAGCGCGGCCTCGAAAACAGTTTGTGCGTTTTCGATTCCTTGGTCAACCCCTGCCTGTTGGACACCTACAAGGATCAATGCGCGCAAATGCGAACAATTCCAGATGTGGCACATGAGGTGCCACATTTTCAAGCTTCAGATCTGCTGCTGCCTTCATCAGACGCGTGGTGGCGTCATCACAACGGATATTACCGAGTTTATCAAGCAGGCGGTGGAGAGCTGCTTCGCAAGAAGGACTATGGAACGATAGGGTTGAAGCCTCGTACCTGATCAGTTCTTCGTTGAACGCTTCCCAGCGGCGGCCAAACACCTCCTAAAGCTTCTTTGCATCTTCTACTGCCTGCTCGAGGGGCGTTTCGAGGAAGAGACGAAGCGTCTGCTTCAGTTCATCGGAGACAGCATTGCTCTCCAGCAGCGACTTAATTTCGTTCGTCGATTCCTTCGCCGTTTTCATTGCTGAACATTATTACTGAAGTCTGGTCGAGGATTGAAAAGCCGGCGAGGTGCGCTGCCGGAGATTCAGGCTGGTCAGCTGCGTCTCATTCGAGATTGTTTTCAGATATTTATCTGAGGTCCTGCCGTCCAAATTTACCAATTTGACTGAAATCGGAACTCGTTTTACACATAACAGCCAAGATGTTCACAGTCCGATTCATTGGACAAATTTCATGTTGAGAGGCATTTATGGAGCAGAGAATCCAGAAGTTGATACTTCCGAAACAACGGCATATGGCGATCCATAGCTTGTCTCACATTGAGAGTGACGATCAGCTGTTTCCTTCTCCCTCACCCCACATCACTACGAGGATGATTCACTCACAGAGATCGGAAGCTTCTGGCCCGAGCCGAAGAACCGATCATGCCGATGACGTTACTTTTTTGCGTTTAGCCGGAGTCAAAGCTATGACAGGCCTCTCCAAATCCAGTCTATACGCGCTCATTCGAGAGAAGAGCTTCCCCGCGCCTGTGCGACTTGGAGCGCGCACAGTAGCTTGGGTGAAATCCGAGATAAGGCAGTGGGCCGTTGACCGGGTACAGGCTTCACGATAGGCCGCACGCTCAAGCCGCATATGCTTTCCTGCCCTTGGCAAGCTGAGCATCCAGATAGTCGGCCCACCACTGTATCAGTGCTGTGCGCTGCTTCAGATACTTCGCGTGATTGTATGCCGCGGCCACCTTATTACGTTTCATATGAGCAAGTTGCAATTCAATATGCGCCTCATCGAATCCACTCTCGTGGAGAATCGTCGATGCCAGACCACGAAAACCATGGCCGGTCATTCGGCCTCGATATCCGAGCCTGTACAAGGCATATAGGATCGTGTTGTTGCTCATGGGCCTGTTTCTGTCCTTTGCGCAGGGAAACACTAATCTCCCGTTGCCTGTAAGTAGTTTGAGCGCCCTCAACACTTCCAGAGATTGACGTGACAGGGGTACGATATGCGGCGTGTCCATCTTCATGCGCTCGGATGGAATGGTCCAGCGTGCGTTGTCCAGGTCGAACTCCGTCCAGGGCGCTTCGATTAATTCGCTTGTGCGCACAAATGTATACGCCATAAGTTTCATACCGAAGCGGGTGATTGCATCGCCGTTGTAATCGTCCATTTTCGCTAAGAGTCTTGGTAATTCCTTGACATCGACTCGGGCACGATTCTCGGGCCTGGCTTCCGCCAGAATGTCGCGGGGCTTGAAATCCGCCGCTGGATTTCTACTTCCGATACCGCGTGCGATGGCGAACCGAAAAATCTGTCCAGTGTTCTCATGCGCTCGCTTTGCAACATCTCTGGCGTCGCGCCGCTCGATTGTCAGCATCAGCTCTCGAAGATTCGCAGCTGTTACCGCGTCAATGTTTTTGTGTCCAAATGCAGGGAACACGTCAGCTTCCAAACGGCGCATGACGGTGATCGCATGACGTGGAGACTTACCAGCAGACCACCATTCCCACCATTGTCGAGCGATCATTTCAAAGCTATTTTCGGCTTCTCGCTGCTCAGTCCGTCGTTTCTCCTGTTCTGCCTCTGCCGCAGCTTTGCGTTTCACCATCGGATCCGTTCCAGCGGCGAACGTCTTGCGTGCTGCAAAGAGCAGTTCGCGAGCCTGACCGAGATTTACCAGCGGATACTCGCCCAATGCCATGAGCTTTTCTCTGCCCTTGACACGGTAGCGCCAACGCCACAGCTTCGATCCCCCGGGATTGACGAGCAGAAATAGTCCATCACGGTCATATAGTTTAAAGGGTTTTGGTCTGGGCTTGGTTAGTCGGATCTCAACATCCGTCAACGCCATTCACTGCCTCCCGAACGGAGTTCCTATCGTACCCCGCTTCAGGTAAATTGTACCCCCGTCCATACCCCCACTAGGCGCTGGCTGCGCGCGCACCTTCTGGGATCTCCTCGGACGATAAATCCAAGTAAGTCCTTTTATTTCAGAAGAATGAGCAGTTCGGGAAGGTTCAGGGAAGTGCGAGGAAGTGTTTTTTGGTTGCCCCCCAGGGATTCGAACCCCGATTGATCGGTTCAGAGCCGACTGTCCTACCATTGAACGAGGGGGCAACAGATTGAGCCGGGGTCGCGGTGCGTTATTTCGCTGACCACCTTTTAGAGTGTACGGTTTCATGCAGTTCCGGTCAATGTAGCGACTAAAATGCTGTCATGGAAAACGAGGTCGCAGCGCTATTTCTGGAATATTCGTCCACGAAGCTGGATGTAACGATGAAGGATATGCGGGCCTGTGTAGAAAGGCTTACGGATGAACAAGTGTGGGAACGACACGGGGCACATGAAAATGCTGTAGGAAATTTGGTGCTGCATCTGTGCGGGAACATGCGGCAGTGGGTGATGCATGGCGTAGGTAAAGCAGAGGACGTTCGGATTCGGGACGCCGAATTCAATGCAGATGGTGAACTTACCGGCGTGGGTCTGATAGAGCTTTTTGAGAAGACGGTAGCCGAAGCACGTGGAGTGATCAATTCCCTGCCTGCTGAAAGGCTGGTTGAAAGAATTACGCCGCAAGGTCGCAATGTCGCGGTGCTGGAAGCAATCTATCAGGTGGTGGGTCACGTGCAACAGCATATGGGGCAAATTATTTTGCTGACAAAGCAGATGACACGGCAGGATCTCGATCTGACGATGCCTCGGCCTCGCTAAGTCTGATGATTCTCGGGTGAGGCAGGTAGAGATCCGGGTGGGTTGCGGCGGCTATGCAGGCGAGTCCTTCCAGCAGACTGGGGCCTGGGGTGTTGAGGAACTCATCTGGGATACAGAAAACACGGCGTTCGCGAACGGCTCGGAGATCACGCCAGTCGCGTTGCGCTATGACCTTTTCGAGAGGAACACGATCTCCGGCTCCACACCAAGCAAAGAGAAGAACGTCGGGATCCGCCGCAGCGATGGCCTCTGGGGTGGTGTGGGTGCCAGGTTCCCCCAGATATTGACCTCCGGCGGCCTCTACCAATTCGGTCACCCAGCTCTGGGAGTGGATAAGAGGCTTGCCCCATTCTTCGCAATAGACAAGAGGTGTTTGGGTGCGCGCGATCGATCGTTGGCGGACCATCTCTATTGACGATTTCATACGTGCAACGAGAGCTTCTCCTTCTCCGTATGCGGAGACTACGGAGGCAATGAGACGGATGTCGTTGTAGATATCTTTGAGATTATGGGGAGCGAGGGTGAGGACAGACAGGCCGGATTTCAGGATCGCAGCCAGAGACTCCATGCGATAAGGGACGCTGGCTATTACGAGATCCGGCTCAGCGGCCAGGATCTCGTCTGTATCTGCAGTCCAGGAGTCGTGGAGGATTTTCAAGTTGCGGGTAGCAAGCGATGGTTGAGCTTCGATGCAATATTTGGTACAGGCGCAGAGATAGTCGAGTTTGTCCAACGCGGCAAGCGTAAGGGTTATGGATGGTTGGAGCGAAGCTATGCGCATGGTTGCGAGTTTAATGGAAAATGATCGTCCTTCGCACGATTTGCTATTGAGCGCGACGCAGTCGCGCCTCTGCGTGTCCCATCAAAGGTACTATTCGACCTGCTGTTTGGCTTTGTAGCCATCACGGGCGATGACGGAGTATTTGAGAGGTTTGTGTTTCTCGTCCTGCATCTGGAGCGGATGGCCTTCGTTGTCGACCAATAGAACTTTGATCTTGCGGTAGGAACCATCGTTTTTGTTGTTTGTCGGACGGTAGGTGAGGACGTATTGATTGCGGATGGACTCGTTGATCTGAGAGAAGATGTCGGGGAGTTCACCCTGAAAAATTGGGCTGAAACTCATGCCGCCGGTCATAGCGGCAAAGGTCTTGAGTTGATTCTGGGCTTGCAGGTAATTTAAATCTCGAATGCTGCCTCCCATGCCGCCTCGACCACCATACATCTCGTTGACGAAGGCGCCGGTGCCGATGGTAAAGATAGTGACATTGGATGTGGCTTTGATCTTGGCGAGCATCTTGTCGAGGGTGAGTTTGGAGAAGGTGTCGCGGCCGGTACCGATGAGAATAATGTACTTGCGACCTTCTATCCGGCTGGTGCGGTCGAGGGTCTCGTAAAGGGCGTCGAACATGTTGGTGTCGGAGAAGCCCGGAATTACCAGTGAGCTGAGAGCCTGGCCGACGGTGTCCTTGTTGTTGGTGAAGTCTGTGAGGATGTGGGTGCGGAGATCGTAGGTAACGACGGCGATATAGTCATCGGGACGGAGCGAACGGAAAAAGACATAAGAGGCGTTCTGCATGTCGCGAATGAAGTAATAGCTGTTGGCAGCGAACTCAAGCAGCATTACAGCGGTAATGGGCGTCTGGGTAGTGCGGACACTGGTGATTGTTTGTGGAACGCCGTCTTCAAGAACGAGGAAATTTGGGGCTTTCAGGCCAGGGACGAACTGGTGGGTCTTATCGAGGATGACGTTGACGTCGAGGTTAACGATTGGGACGTCGACGCGGAGTGAATAGGTCTCGTTATTGGGGTTTTTAACCTTAGGCTCAGCGGGCGCGGGTGGAGGCGGGGGTTCCTCTGCCTCCTTTTTTTTCTTCAGAATGATGGTGCCATTGTCGGTCTGCGGGCCCGCGGAGTCGGGCGTGGTCTGCTGGGGCGGGGCTTGCGAGGATGGAGCGTCCTGGGCGCGGGCGGAGGGGAGCAGAAGGGCAAAGGACGCGAGAAGGAGGGTGGCCGGGTTGCAGAGAGACTTGGGGATAATGCTCATGATCTAAAACTTTACTCCGGTCTGTTTGACGCTGGCACGAGCCTCTGGTGAGGGCCGCCCTTTGGGAAGAAAATCGATTCCTGGCGGGCGCAGCTTTGCTTTGTGGCCCGGACGCTTCTACTCTGTAGACGTGAAGACTGCAGTAAAGACGCGATGGCTGGCTCCTGGTTTGGCTTTGTGGACATTGATGGGAACCGTCTTGGCACAGACGCCGGCTAAAAACCCAGCCCCAGGTGCGGTTACGGTTGCGCCTGCGGAGATGCGAATTTTTCCCCTGTCGGAGGTCAAGCGCGGGCTTCGTGGCCTGGCTTACACGGTATTTGAAGGGGTAAACCCGGAGCCAATGGATGTCGAGATCCTGGGCGTTCTGAAGGACGCACTGGGACCGGGACAGGACATGATTCTTGCACGCCTGCACGGCGCTAAGCCGGAGTACACGGGCGTAGTGGCGGGAATGAGCGGCAGCCCGGTTTATATCGATGGCCGGCTGGTGGGGGCATTGAGCTACCGGATTGGCCAGTTCAGCAAGGACCCCATTGCAGGAATTACACCTATTGAATACATGTTGGCGGTACGGGACGGAGAGGTCCGCCCGACGGGTGCCAGCGCACCAATACGTGCAAGCGTTTCGGGCAACGATGGGCAGGTAGAGGTCCGGGCGATGGAAACTCCACTTGTGTTTGGAGGATTCACTCAGGAAGCGGTAGATCGGTTTGGTGACCGCTTCCGGGCCATGGGCTTGACGCCGGTCGCGGGACTGGGCGGATCAGATGCGAAGGCACTGCAACCTGAGCCGGTGGTGCCCGGGTCGGCGGTAAGCGCGATACTGGTGCGGGGAGATCTATCGATGGCCGGGACCTGCACGGTGACCTATGTCGACCCAACACGACTGCTGGCTTGTGGGCATCCGATTACGCAGTATGGGCCTGTGGATATGCCGATGACGAAGGCCGAGGTGGTGGCTACGCTCGCCTCCCCTCTGAATGCTTTCAAGATTGTGAACACAACTCAAACGGTGGGAGCGTTTACGGAGGATCGGGCTTCGGCGATTCTGGGGCGGTTCGGTGCGACGGCAAGGATGATTCCAGTGGCGGTGGAGGTAAAACCTTCCATGATTGCGGGAAAAGTTGCCCCGGAGCCAAAGACCATGCACTTCGAGGTATTGGACAACCGGCAGCTAACACCTTCGGCAGTGTTGGTATCGATCTATCAAAGTCTGCAAGGAACCAACGCCGCGGCTGCGGAGATGAGCTTCCGTGTCGACGGAGAACTGAGCGTCGAAGGCCAATCGCCGGTCCAGATACACGGCCTGATGACGCAAAACGAGATGAACTCCGGGGCGATCAATACGGCTTTATTTGTGGGTGGACGATTCAGCAAGGTGTATGAAAACTCGTTGGATCAGCCGACGATCACAGGACTGAAGTTGAAGGTAGAGGCTATACCAGAACGCCGAACTGCGGTACTGGAGACGGCCAGGTTGAGCCGTATGGAAGCGCGGGCAGGTGAAACGATCGAGGTAGAAGCGACGCTGCATCCTTACCAGGCAGAGCCGCGAGTGGTGCACCTGGAAGTAAAGCTGCCTGCAGTTCTTTCGCCTGGACCGCTGCGAGTGCTGGTAAGCGATGGCGCTACCGTAGACAGGTTGACAACGCCGACGGGAGCGACGGCCCAGTATGCAGCAGGGCTCGCGGATACCGTGGACCAACTGAATCGAAGTCGAGCCAACGACAAAATTTATGTGACATTGCTGGATCATGCGGCGCAGGTTATCTTGCAGGGCGAATCGTTACCCGATGTTCCGCTCTCGATGGCAAATGTATTGGGGCCGCTAAAAGATAATCAGCGAATGCAGTTGACGGGGGAGAGTGTGGTCGATGTGGGGTCCCTTGGGACTGGATATGCGGTGTCCGGGTCTCAGGTTCTGAATCTTCTTGTGCGATAAAACTTGCGGATCGATTACTGCGCAACTGGTGAGCCATCTTATGTTTCGGGCTAATCGACAGGATTGGGCGGAGCCTGTAGATCACCGTTTTGCGCATTGGGATGTTGTAGCATCAAACTGATAGCGGAGACATAGACGTCCTCCGCAAAAAGGAATCGATTCCTGATGAGTGAAATTCATGGTCTGGCTGTGCATGCGGCCGGTGCACATTTGCTTCCGTACAAGTTCGATCCGGGCGAGTTGCAGCCAGATGAAGTCGAGATCAAGATCTCGCACTGCGGTGTCTGCCATAGCGATATAGCGTTGATCGATAACGACTGGGGTATCAGTAAGTATCCGTTCATCCCAGGCCACGAAATTGTGGGAACAATTGTCGCAATGGGCGCGAGCGTGCAAGACCGCCGAACTGGAGAACGCGTGGGTGTGGGCTGGCAGGCCGCTAGCTGTGGAATCTGCGAATGGTGCAGACAAGGCGACGAACATCTATGCGCTCAGTCTCAGCCGACCTGCGTGGGAAGAAATGGCGGCTTTGCCGACAGGATCCGCGTGAACTCGCACTTCGCAATCCCTGTGCCTGAGTCGCTCGAGAGCGAGACTGTGGCTCCCCTGCTGTGTGGAGGAGTTACCGTATACACACCTCTTCGCAACCATGGTGTGCGACCATCGTCGCGGGTGGGCGTGATTGGGATCGGCGGTTTGGGACATATCGGTATCCAGTTTGCAAACGCATTTGGCGCAGAGGTAACGGCATTTTCGACCTCCAAAGATAAGGAAGTCGAAGCAAAGTCGCTTGGTGCGCACAATTTTGTGAATACTCGCGATACCGGCGCACTGAAGAAGGTTGCAGGGTCGTTTGACTTCCTACTTTCAACCGTGAGCGCGGATCAGGACTGGCAGGGCTATATCAATGCGCTCCGGCCCAAGGGCATGATGTGCGTGGTTGGAGTTCCGCCTTCGCCGATACAGGTTCAGGCTTTTTCGCTCATCGGACAGCAGAGAGCCATCTCAGGCAGTCCGTCGGGCAGTCCAAGAGATCTACATGAAATGCTGGATGTGGCGGCACGACATGGAGTGAAAGCCATTACGGAACGCTTTCCAATGGGCAAAGCGAACGATGCGGTTGCCAAGGTAAAGAAGAACCAGATTCGGTATCGGGCGGTTCTGACAAACTGACATTCCAGACTGATTTACATCGGATGAGCGAGGGCTGCGGCTCTCGCTTTTCTATTGACGATGCGCGAGGTTGGGCGGTGGTGCTTTAGACTCAGGATCACGATGATGCGACGAGTGTTTACGGTTGGAATGGTAATGACAGCAGCCAGCCTGTTGCCCGGTCTGGTGAGCGCACAGGGGACGAAGCTGTGGAGCGTAGAGCGCTACAGCGAGATGGAGCGGGGATCGGCCGATGGTGTAGCTATTCGGAACGATGGAAGGCTGGAGGCGGGGCCGGCTACCTCATTGCTTTATGCGACAGGAAAGGGCTACATCTGGTCACTGGCCAGCGATGCTGCTGGAAATGGCTATGCAGGGTTGGGTGGAACGACCTTGGGTTCTGCGGTTGTGATAAAGGTCTCACCCGAGGGCAAGGCCAGTCAGATCTTTGAAGCGAAGGAACTGGCAGTACAGGGGCTTCAGGTGGCTACGGATGGCAGCGTCCTGGCAGCGACTTCGCCGGATGGGAAAGTCTATCGGATTCGGCAGGGAGGTGGCAGTGCAGCGATAGTGTTTGACGCTGCGACAACCGAGGAGAAGCCGAAATATCTATGGGACATTGCTGTAGGCAAAAGTGGCGAGGTTTATGTGGCAGCGGGGGCACCTGCGGCCGTGTATCGCGTGCCTGCGGGTGGCGGCAAGGCTGAGGTCTTGTTCAAGACCGCCGATCAGCATATCCGCTGCCTGCTGCTGGGCGCGGATGGATTCTTATGGGCGGGAAGTGACGGGGCCGGCGTGATCTATCGGCTGGATACGAAGTCTGCGGGAGCGAAACCATTTGCTGTGTATGCAGCTCCGCGCAAAGAGATTACGGCGTTAGCTTTGGATACAGCGGGAAATCTTTATGCTGCAGGAGTCGGAACGAGAGGCACTCTACCATTGCCACCCCTGCCGGTGACGGGCAATGTAGGGGTCACGATTACATTCAGCCAGCCGGGATCTTCAACTGCAGCGGGAGCGAACACGCTGGTGCCGGAGGGATCGGAGATTTATAAAATTTCGTCGAATGGGACGCCGCAAAAACTGTTAGCGCTGAGGGACGACGTCGTGTATGCGCTTGCGGTTCGCGATGGAAGTCTGTTGGCAGCTACGGGAAATCGCGGACGTGTGTACCGCGTGGATGTAGGGATGCCGGGGAGATACACCGATGTGGCACACCTGGAGGCGGCGCAGGCGATGGCATTTGCACCGGTAAAAGATGGTCTGCTGGTGGCAACAAGCAACAGTGGGAAGGTCTTTCGGATGGCGGATTCCGCTGCGAAAGATGCGACCTATACGAGTGAAGTCTTCGATGCGCAGGGCTTTTCACAGTGGGGCCGGGTAGAGGCTCGGAGCGCAACTCCTGCTGGGTTTGATCTGTATATGCGGAGCGGAAATGTTGAGAGCCCTCTGATGGGATGGAGTGATTGGTCACGCGTGGGTGTGGACGGTTCTGTAACTGTACCTTCGGGACGATATGCACAGTGGAAGGCGGTGCTGCGGACGGGTGGGGCGGTGGATGCAGTGGCGTTGAACTATCTGCCGAAGAATGTGGCTCCCGTGGTGGATGACGTGGTGGTGCAACCGGGAGCGCGTGTCGCCGCCGGTGCGGTGGCGCCGCCAAGCAACACGGTTCAGGTGGCCTTTCCTGCTGCTGCCGGAGTGGCTCCGACGATTAACTTTACGCCGGACGCAAATACAGCTCCGTTGACGGCGCAAAAGGATAAGACCGCCGTGACCGTGCGCTGGCTGGCGCATGATGACAATGGCGATGACCTGATGTTTGCGATTTGGTACAGGGGCGTGGGCGAGACGAACTGGCGGCTGCTGAAAGACAAGATCAGCGATCGGTTTTATAGTTTCGACTCTTCCCTGCTGCCGGATGGGAGCTATGTGATGAAGGTGGTGGCGAGCGATGGGCCAGTTCACGCGGACTCGGATGCGTTGACGAGTGAGCGGGTGAGCAGCGTGTTTGTGGTGGACACCACACCGCCGGTTCCTGGCATGCTGGAGGCAAAAATAGAGGCTGGCGCGGGTGGATGGGGGCCGAAGATCCATGCGACGCTTGAGGTTAAAGACACTACTTCGCCGATTGCTCATGCTGAGTACTCTCTCGATGCAGGGCCCTGGCAGTATGTAGAGCCGATAGGGCATGTCTCGGACTCGCTGGCGGAACGGTACGACTTTACCGTCGCCGTGCCGACAACAACTCAGCCGGTTGCTGACGCAAAGGAACACGTGCTGGCGGTGCGAGTGTACGACCGTTACGAGAATGTGGTGGCGGTGAAGACGGTGGTTCGATGAAGTATCTGGTGACTCGCCTGCGGGCGAACACGGATACGGTGCTGCTCCTCTTTGATCTCGCTGGAGTGTTCGTCTTTGCGGTCGAGGGTGCGCTGGCTGCGATGAAAGCGCAGTTAGACATCTTTGGTCTGCTGGTGCTGTCTTTTGCAACAGCACTCGGCGGAGGCATGTTGCGCGATCTTCTGATCGGAGCGACACCGCCCAATGCGATCAAGGATTGGAGATATGGAGCAACTGCGTTTGCCGGGGGAGGTGCAGTGTTCTGCTTCAGCAACCTGTTTCAGACAGTTCCGGTGGACCTGATGCTGGTGCTGGATGCTGCGGGGTTGGCATTGTGCGCTGTGGCCGGTGTGACGAAGGCCCTGGACTTCAACATCCATGGGATGCTTGCGGTGTTGATGGGAGCGCTGACGGGCGTGGGCGGAGGAACACTGCGCGACCTGATGCTGGCGCGGGTTCCAAATGTGCTAAAAGCTGATATCTACGCCGTCGCAGCAATTGTGGGAGCGACAGTGATTGTGCTTGGGCTCAAGGCGCAGTGGCCGAGGACATGGGTGATGCTGCTGGGAGGCGTTACATGTTTTGCGCTGCGGATGGTTGCGGTATGGCGGCATTGGAATCTGCCGAAAGTAATGGTGCACTGAGAGTGGATAGTAAGCTGGGATTCGATGCGATTTGAATTCTTTATTGCGGCACGGTACCTGCGGGCCAAGCGACGGCAGGCCGTTGTGGGAGTTATTACGGCGATCAGCGTCATTGGCGTGGCTGCGGGTGTAGCTTCGCTGATCATCGCGCTGGCGATTACGAATGGGATGCGGCGCGACCTGCAGGAGAGGCTAGTGGGTTCAACCGCGCACGTGGACCTGATGCGGGTCGCCGCAGACGGCATACGCGACTGGCGGCCGCTGCTGGAACGGCTAAGGAAAGTGCCTCATGTAACAGCGGCCGCTCCTGGACTCTATGGGCAGGTATTGATCTCGCGTGGGGCGCGGAGCGGAGGGGCTTTGATCAAAGGAGTTCTCCCGCAGGACGAGCGGACCGTGGGTGATTTGTTGCAGTCGGTGGTGGATGGGTCGGCACAGGCTTTGGAGCCGACAAAACCAGGCAGCGAGCCATTGAATCCGCAGGTCGGCGAGAGTGCGGCACAGGCAGTGCCGCCAATTGTGATTGGGAAGGACCTGGCAGAGACGCTTGGTGCCAAAGTAGGAGATACGCTACTGGTGACGAGTCCGCAGGGAGAGCTGACACCCCTGGGCCTTGTGCCGCGGTATCAGCGGTTCTCAGTAGCCGGAATATTCAAGTCGGGCTTCTATCAGTACGACTCAAGTTATGCGTTCACGCGTCTGACGGATGCGCAACGGTTGTTCTCTGAGCCGGACCTTATCTCTGTTATCAGCTTCAAGGTGGATGATCTTTATCGTGCGGACAAGATTGGGCGTGCAATCGAGGCAGAGGCTGGCAAAGGCTTTCAGACGACCAACTGGATGGAGCAGAATCGCGAGCTCTTCCGTGCGCTGAAGCTGGAACAGGTGGTGACGTTTATCGTGCTGGCGCTGATTGTGTGTGTCGCGGCGCTAAATATTCTGATTGCACTGACCATGATGGTGATGGAGAAGACCAAGGACATTGCCGTGCTGATGAGTTTTGGCGTGCGGCAGGAGCAGGTGAGACGAATATTTCTGCTGCAAGGATTGTTGATCAGCGTGATCGGCACGGTGATTGGTTTGATTATTGGATATGGCCTGAGTTGGTTAGGTGGGCACTACCGTTTTATTCACCTGGATGCTTCGGTTTATTCAATCGACTATCTGCCGTTTGCGCCCAGGGTTTGGGATGCCGTGATTGTTGCTGCAGTGAGCCTGGGGGTTAGTTTGATTGCAACGTTGTATCCAAGTAGATCTGCAGCGAGGGTGCTGCCAGCGGAGGCTTTGCGGTATGAGTGAACCGAGATTGAAGTATGGACAGCTGGCGCCAGAGGGTTTCGCTAAGATGCGGGAGCTGGAGCATTATCTGAATACAGGCACGCACCTGGAACGTACGCTGCTGGAGTTGGTCAGGCTGTGCGTTTCATTAATGAATGGGTGTGAGTATTGCATTACATTCCATACTGCTGAGTTACAAAAAAACAATGAGGCAGCGGAGCGAATTTCTCAGGTTGCGAATTGGCGGAGTTCGGAGATTTACACGAAGCGCGAGCGAGCGGCGCTGGCATGGGTCGAGGCGGTAACGAATATTCAGGACGGCCATGCTCAGGATGCCGTGTATGACGAGGTTCGGGCGCACTTCAGCGATGTCGATACGGTAAACCTTACGCTGGCCATAACGACGATCAATGCGTGGAATCGGATGTCGATTGCACTGGGGTCGCATTCTGGACGCAGCAACGAGGTAAAGGCTTGAGCGAGACCGGTGACCCATTCGATGGTGCGGAATCCCTGGAACCACTGCCGGGACATATGCAGCGGACCGTAGTACTTCGAGCAGAAGGGCTAACCAAGACCTATGCGGCGGTTTCGGCGGCTGAGGGTCGCACAGGCCTGGAGCTGTTTCGCGATCTGAATTTGACGATTCACGCTGGCGAGATGGTGGCCATCGTTGGTGAGAGCGGCGCGGGTAAGAGCACACTGCTGCACTTGCTTGCAGCGCTCGACAAACCGACCGCCGGAGAGGTTTGGTGTGGGGAGTCGCGGCTGAATTCGTTTACGGCGAAGCAGGCGGCGGATTTTCGGAATCGTGATGTGGGGTATGTGTGGCAGTTTCATTACCTGCTGCCAGAGTTCACGGCACTTGAAAATGTCGCCATGCCGCTGCTTGCCCGGGGAATGGGGCGCGCATCGTCCATGGAGCGGGCGCAGTTCTGGCTGGGGGAGGTGGGGTTATCGGAGCGAGGCGAGCATCGTTCGGGTGAGTTAAGCGGCGGCGAGCAACAGAGGGTTTCTTTGGCCCGGGCCCTTGTAACGGAACCGAAGATTCTGTTGGCCGACGAGCCGACCGGGGATCTGGATGGAAAGACTGCTGAGTCGGTTTTTGCACTGATTCAGGGGCTACATGATGCGCATGGTCTGACAAGTGTGCTGGTCACGCATAGTCTTGAATTTGCAGGACGTTGCGGGCGGGTTTTACGATTGCGAGCGGGTCGTTTGGAGGAAGCTTGAGCGCAGGTGCACCTAATTTGGTGCTGGTTTTGCACAGCAAGCATCTAAAAAGGTGCTAGGGTATGCATAACTTTTGAGGGATTTTCATAGAAGTTGCGCTGGAGACTACACTGGTAGGCAGTGGGATGGATGCTTCGCAGTTTGAAGTAGCCTGATTTGTCTCCGGAAGTACGCGGTACGGAGATGGTACGGGACCAACGGCGCTACGCGGCCTTCGGGCTGGGTGGTGGCCGGCTTGAGGGGGAACATGTTCGAACGCTATACGGAGAAGGCGCGGCGGGTTATCTTCTTTGCTCGTTACGAGGCTAGTCAGTTCGGATCGCCTTACATCGAGACGGAGCACCTGTTGCTGGGGCTACTGCGGGAGGACAAGGCGCTGACGAACCGCTTTTTGCGGTCGCATGCGTCGGTGGAGTCGATACGGAAGCAAATTGAAGGACATACGACGATTCGCGAGAAGGTTTCGACCTCGGTCGATCTGCCGCTCTCGAACGAGTGCAAGCGCGTTCTGGCCTATGCCGCGGAAGAAGCGGAGAGGCTGTCGCACAAGCACATTGGTACGGAGCATCTGCTGCTTGGTTTGCTGCGCGAGGAGAAATGCTTTGCCGCAGAGATTCTGCAGGAGCGCGGACTCAGGCTCCCGGCGATCCGCGAGGAACTGCAACGGACGACGCAGGAGAAGACGCCGTCGTCGCAAGGCAGTAAGGGGCAGCGTGGAGAGCAGAGCATGCTCGCCGAGTTCTCGCGCGATCTGACGCAGTCGGCGATGGATCAGCAGCTTGACCCTCTGGTGGGCCGCGACTCTGAAGTAGACCGTGTCATCCAGATCCTGTGCCGTCGCACGAAGAACAATCCTGTGCTGATCGGTGAGCCCGGCGTTGGTAAGACCGCCATTGTAGAAGGATTGGCGCAGAAGATCGCCGACGGTGAGGTGCCGAGCTTCCTGGCTGACAAACGGGTACTGGCGTTGGATCTTTCGCTGATTGTTGCGGGAACCAAATATCGCGGCCAATTTGAAGAGCGGCTGAAGACGATCATGAAGGAGTTGATGGAGAACCAGAACTCCATCGTGTTCATCGACGAGCTGCATACACTGGTTGGTGCTGGATCTGCGGAAGGTTCTCTCGATGCAGCGAACATTCTGAAGCCTGCGCTGAGCCGTGGCGAGATTCAATGCATTGGAGCAACAACTCCCGCGGAATATCGAAAGTCGATTGAAAAAGACCGGTCGCTTGAGCGCAGATTCCAAGCCGTAAAGGTTCCTCCTCCGAATGAGGAAGATGCCATCAAAATCATCATGGGAATCAAGGACAAGTATGAGAAGTTTCATGCTGTCAGCTATACCGATGATGCGATTACATTCTCAGTCTCGCATTCCAGCCGGTATATTCCAGACCGCTTCCTCCCAGATAAGGCGATCGATTTGATCGACGAGGCTGGTGCCCGGGTGAAGCTACGGCAGACTTCCCTGCCCGAGGAACTGACCGAGGTTCAAAAGCGGATCAAGTTCATCGTGCACCGCATGGAGAACGCGATTGCGAACCATGAGTTCGAGAAGGCGCGTTTCTACTCGGACGAGGAGCGTAAAGAGCGGGAAAACCTGCGAGCGCTACGCGACAAGTATCACCTGGATGATTCATCGGCGGGGATTGTGACGCGCGAAGACATCGAAGATGTAGTGAGCCGCTGGACGGGTGTTCCTGTTACTTCGCTGAAGGAAGAAGAGACGCAGCGGCTGCTGCGAGTCGAAGAAGAGTTGCACAAGCGCGTGATCTCGCAGGACAAGGCGATCTCTGCGCTGGCGCGTGCGATTCGGCGGTCTCGTGCAGGCCTCAAGAACCCGGCGCGGCCTATCGGCAGCTTCCTGTTTCTTGGGCCGACGGGCGTCGGTAAGACTGAGATGGCACGGACGCTGGCTCAATTCCTGTTCGGAAGCGAAAAAGCGCTGATCCGGTTCGACATGTCGGAGTTCATGGAAAAGCATTCCGTCAGCAAGCTGATCGGTTCGCCTCCGGGATATGTCGGCTACGAAGAGGGCGGCCAGTTGACGGAGCGTGTGAAGCGCAATCCGTATTGCGTTGTTCTACTCGACGAGATTGAGAAGGCACATCCGGATGTCTTCAACCTCCTGCTGCAAGTGTTTGAAGACGGCCAGTTGACGGATGGACTTGGCAACACGGTCGACTACAAAAACTGCATCATCATCATGACCTCGAACATTGGAGCGAAGCACCTGCAGAAGCGGCAGGGGCTTGGTTTCCAAAGTGAGAAGGAAGACATGGTGATGGATAAGATGGAGGAATTGGTTAAGAGTGAGGTCAAGCGGACCTTCAACCCTGAATTCCTCAATCGCCTTGACGAGATCATCATCTTCACATCGCTGTCAGATGCCGATCTGATGCAGATTCTGGAGCTGTTGGTACAGCAGTTGAATACGAATCTGGTGCACAAGGCAATCACGATCTCCGTGACTGACGAGGCGAAGAAGTGGATCATCGAGAAGACCGCTTCGGACAGGACGTATGGAGCTCGTCCTCTGCGGCGTGCGCTGCAAAAGTATATCGAGGATCCGCTGTCTGAGGCTCTGATCGCGGGCGGAATCGTGCAGCGGCCAGCGTTTCTCGAGGTTTACATGGAGAACAACGCGCTCTTCTACCGGCCTGTAGCCGCGGACGGCGAAGAGAAAGCAGCCGGATTGGCACTAACTGCTGTATAGCTAATCCCAAAACAGAAACAAAATTCCCCGGCCAGCCCAGCCGGGGAATTTTAATTTTTAGCGCGAAGATAATTTGGCTATACCAGGGACTGAACGGATTTAACTGCTCCCGAAACTACATCACCAGCCTTATCTACCGCTGTCTCTACCTGTTCCTTGCTGCGTTTGATGGCTTTTTGAGCCTCATTAGCGAAATGTTCAGCCTGAGCCTTGAGATAGTCGCCCGCATCTTCGAGGTAATCTCCCGCTCCTTCTACCCCCTTGCGGAGCTGCTTACGAGTCTTGACTCCGGTTTGTGGAGCATACAAAAGGGCGATTGCGGCTCCGGCCGAGACTCCAATACCAAAAGCCAACCAGTAATTCTTTGCGCTCATGCCAGATACCTCGTACTTGATTTTGTCTCTAACTGCTCTTCGTTGGATTCGGCTAGTTGAGGTTTGGTTGGCCTTTTCTTGCGGCACGATCTACAAACCGATAAGCCTGATAAGCGGTAGAACCATTTCTGCTAATGACGGAAGCAATGCCGGAGATCACGATCGATACGAAAAGAACAGCCACAGCAGGCTAAAGTACCGGCAGAGGTGAATGTAAAAGGCGTTTTGATTGCCATTGCTTTCCTTGTAATTCTTATGTCGCCAGCCTTTACTGCCTTGAATGTCTTTACGGGCAAAAACCGTTTCTAGATCGACAACCCCGACAGTTCCCTGGCACGAAGAAATATTCGAGCGAACATCGTGCTATCCAGACGACCTGTATTGGTATTACGCAGAGATGGATGGTAGCTGGCCAGAAGATGGAGACCGTTCGGTAGGATGTATTCGGCTCCATGGGCAAAACGATAGGCGGATTTACGGGTAATGATGCCGGCTTGCAGTAGATGAGCCATATAGCCATCGAAAGCTATCTTTCCCAGGCAGACAACAACCCTAACCTTCGGCAAGGCTTCGATCTCCGCTGTTAAATGAGAAGAACAGTTGCGAATCTCCTGGGGTGTAGGCTTATCGCCGGGCGGAGCACATCGGACGACCGAAGCGATCCAGGCGTGGCGAAGTTTCAGACCGTCGTCGCGATGAGTTCCGGTTGGCTGATTGGCAAAGCCCAGATCATGCAACACGGGGTACATGAAATAGCCTGAGCCATCGCCTGTAAAGGGCCGGCCCGTTCGATTCGCTCCATGCGCCCCAGGTGCAAGTCCAAGAATGAGAACGCGAGCTCGCGGATCGCCGAAGCCTGAGACAGGCCGGGCCCAGTAGGTCTGATCCTGATAGGCACGGCGCTTTGTTTCGCCAATACCGCGACAGTAATCGCGGAGGCGAGAGCAACGCTCGCAGCCGACGATAGACTCTCGAATCTGAAGGAGAAGCGGGGATGTACTCTGTTGAACTGGGCGTGTCACTACATCTCAATGATACCGGCAGCGAGGAATTAAAGTGGATCGCGCTGAATACTCCGCCGCAACCGTAGAATGCACTAGAGTCCAAAACTAAACAGGCGGTCCGTTGGAAGATCCAAGGCTGAGTCGGATGTATGCCGCGCTGCTGGCGCGAAAAATTGGCGATCTGCGCGGAAGTCTTTGGCGAATTGCCATCATGCGTTCCGGCCTACTAACAATGGCGGTACTGACTCTCGCAATCGTAGTGCTCGCCTTTGGGTGGAGAGAGCACCAGTTGGGGCGTTTTTCGAAAATACAGCAGCAGCTGAAACAGGATCCGGTGCCGACATCTACGGCCAGTGCTCGTCCCGGCGGTCAGGATGCGATTGTGTTGCAACGTACCCGGCTCGAAGGACAGGATGTACCCGAGTTTCTCACTGCAACCGTGCTACCTGGACTTGGGATGAATGTGCTGCAGATCACAGCATATCTACCCCATAAGGGCGAAGTGTCATTACTGGCGTCACCTTCTCTGGAGGAGGCAGCACGGTTGCCGACCGGAAGCCTATCGATGGGTGGTACCTTCGAGGCTCCTTGGGCAAACCAGATTTCAGGACCAGCCTCTGCTGATGGCAAAAGCTTAAGAACCGTATGGAGGGGACATACGTTCACCCTCCCAGCAGCTCAAAAGATTCACACCGGAGGGCTAGTAGCTTCGGGCGGACTTCTTCTAGGCCAAGGAGCAGATACAGCAAGTACCAACGTCATGCCCGACGGAGGAGAGGCGGAGGCAACGTTTGAATCGGGAGATTTTGCCGGACATTGGGTTTCGCATACGAAAATTACGGCATCGATACAACTGAGCAGCAAGGCAATGGAGATCAAGGTCGTGGCCCGCAACACGGGAGATACGCCTGAACCCATGGGAATAGGTTGGCACCCACGGTTCGCTATTTTGAGCGGTGATCGCGGGCAGGTAGCTTTGAGAATGCCAAATGCGATGCGCGCCGAAGTCCGGGATCGGCGAAGCGGGATGCCGACTGGCAAACTGCTGCCGGTCATTGGCACCGAGTACGACTTCACGGCACACCGTGGCAGACAACTGGGCAACTTAAACCTGGACGATAGCTTCGTCCATCTGCGGCCAGCGCTGCTCGATAACGGTCCAATCGCGGAACTACGTGATCCCAAAAGCAACTACGGGCTGCGAATCACCGCGATTACGCCAACCATCAAAGCGATGCGAATTTGCGCTCCGGCCAGTGATAAATTCGTCTCGATTGAGCCTAATTTCAACTATGACGACCCTTTCGGACCCGAGTGGGCCAAGGATGAAGACACCGGCATGGTAGTGCTGCAACCAGGACAGTCCGTGCAGTGGCAGGTGCGGCTGGAAATCTTTCCCTTGGCCTAAACCGGAAGAGCTGGCCGAAGGTTTGACCCTGCACAACCAAGACTCGTACAGTAGTAGAGAGGCGTAGACCGCGCGAAGAGCTCCTGAGCGAGCCGACGATGCGGCACATACAGACGCCACGTGGAAGGCAAAAGCTTTGACCCCGACTGAGATGACTGAGAACAAGGAGACTGCCGAACAGCAGTCCGAAGTAGAACACACGCATGATCACGCACACGATCATGACCACGAGCATCAGCATGCTCCCTCGCTGAACCCGGAACTCGTACGCGAGATTGAAGTAGAGGCACCGGCCGAAGAGGTCTCGAAGAGCTTCAAAACGGTCGTGAAGCGTTACCAGAAGCTGGCCCGCATTCCGGGATTCCGCGCAGGCAAGGTGCCAGAGTCGCTGATCCGGTCGAAGTTCGCCAAGGAAGTACGGCAGGAGGTTCTTGAGAGCCTAGTGTCAGAGCGGTTCCGCAAGGCGATTGACGACCAGAAGCTGCGTCCGATCTCCGAACCTCAACTGCAGGACCTGCAGCTCTTCGACGGACAGCCGTTGAAGTTCAAGGCCGCATTTGAAGTTGCGCCCGAGTTCGACGTCGCTGGCTATGATTCGGTCCACGTAGCGAAGCCCGAAGCCACACTCACCAACGACGAGTACGATGCCGAGTTGAACCGTGTGCTCGACAGCCATGCAACAGTCGAGCCAGTGGACGAAGATCGTGCCCTCGTAGATGGCGATTGGGCCGAGATCGAGTTCCGCGGCGAACTACAGGATCTGGCGCAAACCGTGACCGAAGAAGGCGTTTCCAATGCCTCCAAGAGTGAGCCGATCACTGGTCAGGACGTTCTCGTAGAAGTTGGAGGCAAGAACACGCTGGCTGCATTCAACGAAGCGCTGCGCGGATCGAAGCCCGGCCAGGAGCTGAAGTTCGAAGTCGTCTACCCTGCGGATTTCGCTGAGCAGCGGCTGGCTGGACAGACCGTCAGCTATGACGTGACCGTCAAGAGCATCAAGAAGAAAACCTATCCCGAGCGCGATGCTGAGTTCGCCAGGCAACTCGGGAACTACGAGAGCTGGGACGACTTTGAAGCTAAGCTTCGCGAGCACGCCGCCAATCGTAAGAAGGACGCACTCGAAAGCCAGGCGAAGGACAAGATGCTCGAAGAGCTCATTGCCAAGTATCAGTTCCCTGTCCCCGAATCGTTCGTACAACAGCAGATCGACGCCCGTCTGGACCGTGGTCTCCGTGCGTTGGCTCAGCAGGGCATGAAGCCTGAGGATATGCGTAAGCTGGACTTCGGACGTCTCCGTGCTGCTCAGCGCGACCAGGCTGTGAACGAGGTGAAAGCTTCGATGATCCTCGACCGCATCTCCGAAGCGGAAGGCATCGTGGTAAGCGACGAAGACCTCGACCGCGAACTGTTGATGCTTTCCATTCAGTCGCGCGAGCCTTTGGAGTCTCTGCGTGAGAGACTGACGAAGGACGGCAGTTTGGACCGGATTCGCGAGCAGATGCGCCGCGAAAAAACAGGAAGCGTGATCTACGAGAAGCTGTCCGCGTAGATCAATTAGTCTGATTGCCTAACCGACAAGAAAGAGAGTGCAAATGGGACTGGTACCAATGGTGATCGAGCAGACGAGTCGGGGCGAACGAGCCTACGACATCTACAGCCGTCTGCTCCGGGACAACATCATCTTCCTGGGAACGCCGATTGACGACAACATCGCCAATGTCATCATTGCGCAGATGCTGTTTTTGAGCGGTGAAGATCCAGAGAAGGACATCCAGCTCTACATCAACTCGCCGGGCGGCTCGATTACGGCCGGACTGGCGATCTACGACACGATGCAGTACATCAAGAATGACGTTGTGACGTTCTGCATCGGACAAGCAGCCAGCATGGGCGCCTTCCTATTGATGGCCGGTAAGAAGGGTAAGCGCTTTGCCCTGCCGAATTCGCGCATCCTGATCCACCAGCCGTCCATGGGCGGCCTCAGTGGACAGGCTACCGACATCGATATCCACGCCCGCGAGATCCTTCGCATCCGCGAGATCACTAACAAACTGATGAGCGCCAGCACAGGCCAGACTCTGGAGCGCATCGAGCGGGACGTCGAACGCGACTTCATCATGACGGCAGCACAGTCGAAGGAATACGGCATCATCGATGACATCATCGACCGGCCTAGAACCTAACGGCTAAGTACTTGTTTGCAAAGAAGCCCGGGCAAATCGTCCGGGCTTCTTTGCAACATCCCCAATTTGGTGTATAGATGAAGGCACCTGCCAAACAATCACCCAAGATGAAACAGGTGTAAACTTTAACTTAGTAACTTTCGCTGTATCGCTTTGCCAGGAGCTGTCGCATCTATGAAAACGTCACGGGGCTCAGACGAATCACTTCGTTGCTCATTCTGCCACAAGTCGCAGGATGCCGTTGCCAAACTCATTTCCTCTCCATCGGACTATCCGCGAGCCTATATCTGCGATGAGTGCGTGGCAGTTTGCAACTCGATTCTCGAAGACGACCGTACGGAAGCCCAGCCAGGAGCGGCGCCAGCTCACCTGCCGAAGCCCCAGGAAGTGAAAGCGTTCCTCGATGAATACGTCATCGGGCAGGAACAGACGAAAAAGAAACTGGCAGTTGCCGTCTACAACCACTACAAGCGCATCCAGATGAACAAGACGCGTGGCAACGATGTGGAACTGGCGAAGTCAAACATTCTTCTGGTGGGACCAACAGGATCGGGTAAGACCTTACTGGCTCATACGTTAGCGAAGATGCTCGATGTTCCGTTCGCAATCGTCGATGCAACCACCCTTACCGAAGCAGGTTACGTTGGCGAGGACGTAGAAAATATCATTTTGAAGCTCCTGCAGGCAGCCGATGGCGATGTTGCCCGAGCGCAAAGTGGGATTATCTACATCGACGAGATCGACAAGATTGGCCGCAAGGACGAGAACCCATCCATCACCCGTGACGTCTCGGGCGAAGGCGTCCAGCAGGCCCTGTTGAAGATTTTGGAAGGAACAGTGGCGAACGTTCCGCCACAAGGCGGACGTAAGCACCCGCATCAGGAATTTACGGCTGTTGATACAACGAACATTCTCTTCATCTGCGGTGGCGCATTCGTCGGTCTCGAAAAAGTTGTAGGACGTCGCATCGGAAAGAAAGCACTTGGTTTCCGTGCTGTGGCTGATCCCGATGCCAAGGATGGCGATGTAACCCCGATTCGTGCACAGCGTGACTCCGAGCTGCTGCGTCAGGCTGAACCCCAGGACCTGCTGAAGTATGGCTTGATCCCCGAGTTTGTCGGCCGTCTGCCTGTGATGGGCATTCTTGACGAGCTGGATGAAGCAGCGCTGATCGAAATCCTGACCAAGCCGCGCAATGCAATCCTGAAGCAGTATGCCAAGCTGTTCGACTTCGAAGGCGTGAAAGTGACCTTCTCCGACGAAGCGGCACGAGCCATTGCTCGAGAGGCCCTGATGCGTAAGGTAGGCGCTCGTGGTCTCCGCATGATCATCGAAGAGTTAATGCTGGATCTGATGTATCACGTTCCCGGAAATAAGAAGGTCAAGGAGATCGTGATTACAGAGGCCATGGTCAAGAACCGCGATCTGACGCTTCCAATGCTCTTGGAAAAAGCTGGCTAGCGCTGTCGAGTCTAGCCGGCATCTCCGTGGAATCCCCTGCGCATACGAATAAACCCTGTTCCTCAAACAATCTTTGGCATGAACATTGCTTGGTACTTTTAGTGGCCACAGGAATGTCGTGAGGAATTACAATCATGCGAAACCGCAAACGCCGGCGTTGCATCGTTACCGCCGTTTAAACGTCTAATTGGGGAGAGCGATGACAAACCAACCAAAAGAAACGCTGAGCGGCGAAGTTCGAAAATTACCGATGATGCCCATTCGTGACATGGTCATCTTCCCCCACATGATGACGCCCTTCGTCGTTGGCCGCGAGTCCAGCGTCAGGGCGCTGGAAGAGGCGCTATCGGGTGACCGGAAGATCTTTCTGGCGACGCAGCACGATGCGTCCGTTGACGAGCCAAACTCCGACGATATTTACGAAACCGGCACCATCGGCAACATCGTACAGAGCGTCAAGATGCCGGACGGCAACATCAAGGTCCTGGTTGAAGGCGTAGAGCGTGCACGAGCCAGCGAGGTTACCGATGTCGATGGTTTCTTTGTCGCAACAGTACGCACAGGGCAGACTCATCTTGAGCTAACGCCTCAGGTTGAGACGCTCATGCAGCGCGTCCACTCTTTGTTCGAGCAGTACGTAAAACTGCAGCAGTCGTTGAACTACGAAACGATGGCCGCTAGCGTGCGTTCTGACGAACCGGCGAAGCTCGCCGATACCATTGCAGCGAACCTCCAGCTCTCAATCGAAGAGAAGCAGCAGTTGCTCGAGGTCTTCAATCCCGAGACCCGTCTGTCCAAGGTTGCCGATGTTCTCGACGCGGCGATTGAGAAACTTAACATGGACCGCACCATTCAGTCGCGCGTAAAGCGACAGATGGAGAAGGCGCAGAAAGAGTACTACCTCAACGAGAAGATCAAGGCCATCCAGAAGGAGCTCGGCCGCGGTGAGAAATCCGAGTTCGACGAGCTGAAGAAGAAAATCGAAGCAGCTGGAATGCCAAAGGACGTGCTCGATAAATCGCTGCAGGAGCTGAAGAAGCTTGAAGCGATGCCTCCGATGTCGGCCGAGTCAACCGTCTCGCGGAACTATCTCGATTGGCTTCTGGCCGTGCCATGGAAGAAGCGCTCCAAGGAAATTCGTTCCATCGAACACGCCGAACAGATCCTCAATGAGGATCACTACGGTCTCGAGAAGATTAAGGAGCGCATCCTTGAATTTCTCGCAGTTCGTCAGTTGGTCAAAAACCCGAAGGGCTCCATTCTCTGCTTCGTCGGACCTCCTGGCGTAGGCAAAACCTCGCTCGGCATGTCGATCGCCAAGGCCACCGGACGCAAATTCGTACGCATGTCGCTGGGCGGCGTGCGCGACGAAGCCGAAATTCGCGGGCATAGACGTACTTACATTGGCGCATTGCCGGGACAGATCATTCAGTCCATGAAGAAGGCCGGAACCAAGAATCCCGTCTTCATGCTCGACGAAATCGACAAGATGGCCTCGGACTTCCGTGGCGATCCAGCCAGCGCACTTCTTGAAGTCCTCGATCCTGAGCAGAACACTTCGTTCCAGGACCACTATCTCGACGTGGAGTACGACCTTTCTCAGGTACTTTTTGTGGCGACTGCAAACGTACTGCACACGATTCCCGGTCCTTTGCAGGATCGCATGGAGATCCTTCGACTTCACGGATACACCGAGATCGAGAAGCTCGAAATCGCCAAGCAGTACCTCGTAAAGAAGCAGCGTGAAGGCACCGGCCTGACCGAAGAGCAGATCGTCTTCGAAGATGATGCACTGCGACAGATCATTCGCGGGTACACACGCGAGGCTGGCGTTCGAAACCTCGAGCGCGAGATCGGCAATGTGTGCCGCAAAGTGGCTCGCCGCGTCGTCAAGAACGGCGCAACACATCAAGAGACAATCACAGGGGAGAATCTCGGCGAGATTCTCGGTGTGGCCAAATTCCGCGACTCGCAGGTTCACGAGAAGAGCGAAGTCGGCCTCGTTACCGGACTTGCGTGGACGGAGATGGGCGGCACTATCCTCCAGACCGAAGTTCAGGTATTGGACGGCAAGGGCAAGATGACGGCAACCGGACAACTCGGCGATGTTATGCAGGAGTCGGCACAGGCCGCACTGAGCTACATACGCTCACGGGCAGCTCATCTTGGCTTGGCAAAGGATTTCTATCGGAACGTCGATATTCACGTCCACGTGCCCGAGGGAGCGATTCCTAAGGATGGCCCATCTGCCGGCATCACGCTGGCCACTGGGCTCGCCAGCGCACTGACGAAGATCAAGGTGCGTCGTGACATCGCCATGACGGGTGAGATCACGCTGCGTGGCAAGGTGCTTCCAATCGGCGGCCTGAAAGAGAAGCTGCTGGCAGCACATCGCGCAGGCATCTTCGAAGCGATCCTTCCCGAGGAGAACCGCAAAGACCTCGCCGAGCTTCCTGAACTCCTGAAAACTTCCATGAAGCTGCACTTCGTCGAAGAGATGGATCAGGTGTTGCAGATTGCCCTGGAAGGTAAACTGCCCGAGTTACAGGAAGAGACGCCTACTGGTCTAACCTCGAATGTACTTCCGGTTTCGGGTATCGATATACCCCACCCGATCGCCCATCAGTAACTGTCCTTTAGCTACACAAAGGGCCGAGCTAAGCTCGGCCCTTTTATTTTGAATTCTCTAAGAAATCAACCTGTATCGAGAGCGATCTAAACTGACCGCTTACCGCTCACAAAGTTCATGACGATGGAGATCACAGCGAAGAGAAGCAGCAGGTGGATAAGAAAACTACTGACATGTAGAACGAAAAAGCCGCCAAGCCAAAGCACTATAAGCACGAGACCGAGAATGAGAAACATCGCAAAATCCTTCTTTCCTGTATCAGATTGCCGCGTCGTAGCGCGAACATAGTACAGGCTTTAAGAGAGGTAATGCGGGGGATTCGTTGCTCAGTCGTCAAAGAAAGAGCGAAAGAATGCATTGGTGGATCTTTTGGAGGCATGCATCAAAGAAAGGCGCGCCATCATCAGGCGCGCTTTTTCTCACTTTTGACTAAGGTTTAGAGACTGCCACCCGCAATCGAGGGAATCAACATGACCTCATCTCCATCCTGGAACGAGTAAGTCTCACCGCCAAGGAAGCGAATATCCTCATCGTTGACGTAGATGTTGATGAAGCGGCGGAGCTTGCCGTCGTCGTCCTTGATCTGCGTACCAAGTGCCGGAAAAGTCTGCTCGATATCCGCAATGAGCGCCGGAAGATTTTCGGCAACGGAATCAAACTGTTTGCGGCCATCGGTATGGCGCGTAAATGCGGTTGGGAGCATTACTTTGATTGCCATTACTTTCCTCCTGCCGTAACCAACTCAGGTTCAGCGGTCCCGTCGAGCTCGCGAAGATAGGCATCGAAGTCTGCCAAACGCGGACGGACGGCGCGATCTTCCCGGTAGTATCCGGCCAGCGCGTCTGTGGTTTTGAGACCATTGCCTGTAATGCAGGTAACGGTAAGTTCATTGGGGGAGATGCGCCCGTGAGCATAAAGCCGTGCGGTAACGGCGGTGGTAACGCCACCTGCGGTCTCGGTAAAGATGCCCTCTGTCTCGGCAAGTTCCTGCATGCCGGAGACAATCTCCACGTCGGAGACATCCTCGGCCCATCCGCCGCTATCGCGAATCATCTTGGCTGCAGCCGGGCCGTCTGCCGGGTTGCCAATGGCAAGCGATCGGGCGATGGTGTTAGGACGCTGCGGCTCAATATAATCGGTTCCCTGTTTAACTGCAGTTGAGATCGGGGAGCAACCGGTAGCCTGCGCGCCAAAGAAACGCACGGCCTTTTCTTCTACGAGGCCAAGATAAATGAGCTCTTGGAAAGCCTTACGGATCTTGCGAATCAACGAGCCGCCAGCCATGGGAACCACGACATTGTCAGGGAGCCGCCAGCCTAGCTGCTCGGCGATCTCGTAGCCGACAGTCTTCGAGCCCTCCGCGTAATACGGGCGCAAGTTGACGTTAACGATGCCCCAGTTATATTCGTCGGCAATGAGCGTGCAGAGCCGGTTGACGTGGTCATAATTGCCATCGACCCGGATAAGGCGAGCGCCGTAGACCTGAGTATTGAGAATCTTCGCTGGCTCCAGATCTGCCGGTACAAGAATGCTGGCTTTAAGACCCAGCCGGGCAGCCTGCGCGGCGACAGAGTTGGCCAGGTTTCCCGTGGAAGAAGCACCGACGGTCTCAAAACCGAAGCGCCGCGCATTTGCCAAAGCGACCGAGACAACACGATCCTTGAAGCTCAGCGTCGGGAAGCAAACTGCATCATTCTTGACGTAGAGATTGTTTGCGCCTATGCGCTTGCCGAGATTCGTAGCTTTGATTAGCGGTGTAAAACCAACCGGGAGGTCAGGTTGAAATCCGTCGGGGATGGGAAGAAGTGCGGCATAACGCCAGATATTTGCCGGTCCTGCGGCGATTGCCTCGCGGGTAAAAACACCGCGTGCGGCTTCAAGATCGTAAGCAATCTCAAGGGGCGCCAGACAGTCCGGGCATCCTGAGAGTGGCTGATTGCCATAACGCTTGCCACACTCGTTACACTTCAGCTCATACCGTGTACAGGAATAGTTCATTACACTCTCTCCGAGTGGAAAGAGGAAATCTGCTTATGACGTAACTCTCTTTTTGGAAGGTGCCGAAACCGGCCAGG